>BNJS01003600.1_pt1:232500-800985 | contig 800985 bp, 1005 predicted proteins | sample 8540461 | NCBI WGS metagenome assembly BNJS01 (sample SAMD00202454, study PRJDB9452) | human saliva metagenome | isolation source: human saliva | place: Japan | reverse complement strand
GAGATTGGCTTAATTAGCGCAAATAAAAAGAGCGGTCAAAAAAATGCGGTATTATGTAGCAGTTGCACAAAAACAAAATGCAATCTTAACCGCAGTAAAATTTCCAATGCCCTTAACTCCAAAAACTGAGTTAGGGGCATTTCTTTTATCGCATTCTAGTCGATTTTCCCACACATTACACAAAATATCCTTACCGCAGATGTAGCCAATCTGCTCAACCAAAAGGTAAGTCACTGATACGAATCTGAATTTTATTTTGCGATTAAAAGCTAAGCAGCAAGTTCATACTTCATCATTTCATTAATATTCTTGAAGTAGGTTTGGGAAATTTCTTCAGGATTGAAGGTTGTCATACCGATTAACTCTTGCGAGCGGTGATTGCCTTACCAATAACCTACCCATTCTCTTAGTGGTAATACCCATAAGCAACGTTTGAGAATATCACTAAATAGGTCGCTATTAGATTTTTGGCGGTTATCTGACATGAACTCTACTTGATTGGCGTAATGTAAGGCATACTTGTTATTGCATTTATGGTGAACGCCACGATGTAAATCATGGAAACAAGCATTAAAGGATTTGGCTAAATTGTTGTTAATACCTTTTGCACTATAACATTCTTTATGATTAACACTCCAGCGAGTGTAATGGAAATCTAACCCCTGATAGGCTGCATTTTCATCTCACATAATATCGCTGCCTTGTTTCACGAATTGATGATTTAATGCCCAAACGGTTTTGGCATTCTCAGTCTAGTCCATTACAATGATGGTTCTATTTGAACCCCATAGATTTTCATCATTAGAAGCACGTTGATTTAAGCTAATGATGCAACGTTTTGTTTTTCTAAACCTACGATATGTCTTTCCATCTTTATTGGTTTCTTTTTGTTTATAGGCATTTTTACAATAGTTTATTTTACGCAATTTGAAATTAATTCACATAAGCATTGTGGCGAATTCCGCAATGTGGAATTACGTGCTTTGAATATAGTATTAAAAAAATAGCGACTAAACATCAATAAAATAATGTTTAGCCGCTATTCTTTTTTTATTATGATAGATATTCTAACTTATTAAGAATGTTTTTTTATCCTTCAAATAATGCAATATTCTCTTTATCATTAATTTTTTTGTATGGCGGAAATGAGCACTTGCATTTTATCAATATCAGGGACGTTATTTTTTTGTAGGTAATTCGATATATTTATTCTTAACAACATTCCACCCACCCAATTTATTTTTTTATAAGAATAAATTGGCAAATCAGTTACTTTGTTAATACTAGTAACCATGAACAAAAAAATAACTTACCATCATAATCATTTTTATCATATATCCATTTAATTGCATAAGCATCTGATAAAACAGTAAAGTCTCTAGATTGATAATAAGCCCGATAGACATCACTATTTGAAGGAATGGAAATAACATTCTTTAATACAGTTGCTCCTGTGGTCGGGGCGAAATAATTTAACCCTTGATTTTTGAAAAACTAGAAGTTAAACACGGCAAATCATGACTGCCAGTTGGTTCTTTGGGTAGATTTTTGGCTTGATAAGGTAATTTTGTAGTTTTAACCTTTTCAAATAAATTACCTATTTTGTACTTTTTCCACTCAATTTGACCATTATGAAATTCTGACAATGTCTGATTTTCATCATCGGTTAATGTACTATTCTTTAAGCCTGACTTTTCTAAATAATCATCAATCCATGATACTTGTACCATTTCTAGCTCATCAATAAAAATCTTCCATAAAGTCAAAAATCAATTTGGTTGATTTTATCCAAATTAGGATTTTCTTTGACTGGAAGAGAGATTTTTTTAAATTATTAAAGGTTTCATCAATATCTCTAACTAATACAGATAATAATTTTTGACTTTTTGTTGATTTAATAAACTTGAAAGAAATAAGATAGCACCTTTATTTTCCAAATCTATCTTGGGAATAATTTTTTTCTGACAAACTGACCCGCATACCAAGGCTTGTTTCGGTAGAAAAAAAGTCATCTGCAAAAGACCCAAGCTCCAATTTCCAGCAGCGTTGATGTTTTCTTTATTCACGAACCCCGTGGTTTGTAAAATTCCTTGGTTCTGAGAAGTTCTTGTTACATAATCATATTCATTTCCACTAACCAGTTTATCTTTATTAAAACTTGATGTATTTTTGAATTTCAAACAATTCCCGCAACTCAAATTCTGCCCATTTAACTTGTTGCAATTTTTTTCTGTTAAATAGGCTGGGACTTTGCTAATTGCTCACTAAGTTTTGGCTGTGTTTTGATGATATTTGCTACTTCCCAAGCCAAATAGTCGCTAACTGTTTTGGAAAAGTCATCAAGTGCAGGCTTACCGTCTATTGGTGCTGATTGGTTCCAGTCTGCTCCATTTTGGGGATTTATGGTGCCTTCGTAATATTCTTTTGAAGTAAATAGCGTTAATTTTGATTTACCAAATCGCACTAAATTTACCAATTCTTCATAACGTTCCTTAGCATTATCGACGTTTTTTAGATTATTGATAGCTTTTCTACGGTTGCTACGAGAATAACCATCATTGCTAAAATCAATGAATTTGACTATATCGTCGGCATGATGTTTTTCACCCACTTTAAATACATAAATATAGGTCTGTACGCTTGCCTTGCCAGCAAATAAATCAAGAGGCATGCGAATACTAGCGAGTAATGTATGTTTGGATAGAATTCGCTGATTTATCTCCTTTGCCTTGCCATTACCTGCTGTATCTTTAATAATGATAGCAGCATAACCTTTTTTCATCATATTTAAAGCAGTTTCTACAAAGTTCATACCATTGCCTGTGGCAGAGTAAGGTGGATTTAAGATAAAAGCATCAGCTGGAAAGTCATCATCAGTATTACCAAAACTATATTTACCATCAAAATCAAGCAATGAGTCTTTGTTAATGATATTGGAACTACCATCACCCATCATAATCATATTTAAAATGGCGAGCATATAGACACTGGGCAACAATTCCAAACCTAATAACTGCTTAGCCTTAATATGAGCTTCTTTAACTCGTAATTCATCTGGAGAATGAATATTTTCTTTTGCATCTTTAAGCATTTCATTCATTGCTGCAACTAAAAGCCCTGCGGAACCTGTAGCAAAGTCCCAAACATAACTATCTTTATTGACACGGGCAAGTTTGGCTAATAATGTACCAATGTAAGCAGGTGTTAAAACAACATCATTTAACTTATCTTGGCTAAATCTAAACCAAGAATACATCTCATTAAATAATTTTCCTGTAAAATCAGTAGTCAAGCCAATCTTGTAATAAATACCTAGGTCATCTACAATTTTTACAAATACTCGCTTTAATTGGCTTTCTCCGTTATGTGGTCTGTTAATATTATCCATTAAAAGCGTATTGGATAGCGTACGAATAATAAGTTCTTTTTTGTCCTGTGGTAATTGTTTTTCATTGAAAAAAGCATTGATTTTACGGATAATAATATCTCCATCTCTATTACCATCTTCTTCGCTTGATTTTAAATCATCTTTTTCTAATGGTTTCACTTTGCCAGGCACCCCAAGGGTAGCAATAATAGCAGCAGCAACCAGATAAACTCGAGCATCCTCAGCTAACCCTTTTTCGTTTTGATAGATATCATTATTTAATCTAGTAAGGCTGGTATCAATTTCCTTTTCACGCTTTTCTTTAATTTTGTCCAGTTCTTCTGGGGAGAGGGATAGTTGTTTAACCTGAGCGATAAAGCCATCAAAATTATTTTTAGCTAGAAATGAAAAATCACTAAACTCACCAACCTTTTGCCCAATACCAAAATTTGATTTAGACACATAGTAAACACCAATTTGATGACGAATATTACCTTTCTCATCTTTTTCGCCAGTCATGCCAATGGCAATAATATCAGTAAAGCTTGTATGATGAAGTAGTGCATTTGCATAATGCACTGCTCCATTGACTGCATATCCATTAATATTTGGAAAAATATGGTTCATTTTTTTAGCATTACGATTATTTACATTACCGTCAGCGTCTAATTTAACCAATTTATTAGCATAACCTTTATATTCAATCAAAATAGGGTAGTAATCAGTATTACTATCTTGTAGTAATAATTTAGTATCAGGGCGATTAGCACCACTCCCTCCATTTTTTTGGAAAAAAATAGATAGATAGAGCTTTATCAATTTCTTCATTAAGAGATTCATGCTCTAATTTATAATCCAAATCGTGATTTTTTTAACCAGCCATTGGCTAGTTCAGCAATATTGGGCTCAATTGATTGAATTTTTTTCGTGTCATTTTATTCACCTATTTATATCTTATTTCTCACAAAATAAAAACTTCTACTTTTTTTGAAATTTCTTTAAAGATAATAGCAAAGATTTCTTTAAAATTTTCAGGCATAGAACGGTAATCAGAGATCAACTCTTCCTCTTGATGAGACATATCACTTTCTTTTGTGGCTGATTGGAACATTGCTCCTTTACCTGTTAATAACCAAGTAATACTAATTCCTAGTGCTTCATGAATTTTTACTAATCCTTCCACATTCGGATCTCGTCCTTCATTAAGGTAGTTCATAGCTGAACGATAAGAGATTCCAGTCAGTTCTGAGAACTCTTTAATACTCATACCTTTTACGTCTAAAATTTGCTTTAATTTATCTGATATGCACATTGTTTCACATTTCTTTTGTTAAGCATGAATTATTGTGATATATCATTCATAATCAATATGAATCATGTTTCATATCTTAATTTAACTTAGGTATGACTGCAACGTTATGGCACAACATTTTCTCCTTTCCAGCAAAGCGCGCACGCTTTCACCTATCAAGATAGCCAGACTATCTGATAACGAAGCGTTTTCAATGCTTTGTGCTTTACGTTGGGGAAGTGCAAAGCATGTCGTATGTCCGAAATGCGGTGTACAACATCAAGCCTATTTTATCTCTACTCGCAAGCAGTGGCGATGCAAACATTGTAAACACACATTTAGCATTACCTCAGGGACGATTTTTGCTAACCATAAGCTGCCGATTCAAACTTACTTATTCGCTATCGTCTTCTTTGTGAATGCGGTAGGATTTCCGCTTGTCAGCTTGCTCGTGATTTGAATGTGCAGTATAAAACGGCTTTTACTCTTGCTCATAAAATTCGTGAGAGTTTTATCGTACAACGTGAACTCTTTCCGCTGTCAGGCGAAATCCATATTGATGGTACTTACATACATTCCGCTCCACGTCCAAAGAATAAGAAAGCAGAGCGTGTGGATAGACGATTAAAAGCCAATACCAATCCAAACAAGCGTGCGGTATTGGTGATGCGTGAGCGTTATTCTGAGCAAGAAACATTATCTAATCCACAGTTAGTGGGGCAAAGAAAACTATCACGTTTCCGATTCTCTTAGAGAATACCGAAACCGTAAAAAAAATTAGCTAAGGCGTATATTGAGCCAAACAGCCGTATTCATGCGGACGAAAATGCAGCCTATATGAACTAATGGTTAATTACGATTTGCAGCGAGTAAACCACCAACATGAATATCGTAGCGATGACGGTATTACCAACAACCTTGCCGAAAGCTATTTTGCACGCTTTAAACGTATGTACTATGGACAAGTTCACAAAATGAGTAACGTCTATCTTGATAACTATGCCAATGAAGTCGCCTATCGTGAAGATATTCGTAAACTGGATAATTTAACTATTTTTAATGATGTGACCAGTAAATATCTCAGCACTTCATCAGATAATGCTTGGAAAGGCTACTGGCAAGGTAATCATAGACAAACAGAAAGACTGGTCATGTAATGGCAAAAAAAAGCTATTTCAGTCAGATTCAAGCAAAAATTGACGGCTTGCAACGTGAGCGTAAGCAAGTGCTAGAACACCTTACATTAGTGGAAGATAAACTCAATAAGCTACAAGCGCCATTTCAAAGGGAAATTACGCCAAATGGTACTAGCAGAGATGAAGGTAAAACCAAACCACGAATTTACCGTTAATGAATTGATTAAGCTTGTCCTTATTCGAGATGGACAAAAAAACATCATTCAACCGCAGCATACTGTTTCCGTGCGTGGTGCATTGAGGAATTGGCTTAATAAATGTGTAGTAGAACGAGTGACCTTAAAAGCAAATGATGTACGGTGGAGGTTGAGTTGTTAATTAATTTTCAAGTTTTTTAAACGACAATGAAACCCTGCACGCTCAATTAATCCCTTTTTCTCTAACCGCAGCAATATTCTCTTAACTGCCTTATAATGGTTATCGCCAATATCAACAAATTGTGGCTGACCTTGTAAACTCAATACCGCTTCGGCTATTTCTCCACATTGAATCAAATCACTAGACTCTCGCAATACTTTTGCTATCAAAGATGTTGTGATGAGTGACGGAGCTTTAGGCTCTTTAGGTGCAAAGGGCTGTGCAAGTTCATTGATTTCTTATGTTAATGCATTAATTTGTTTTGCTAATAACGCTTTTTTCTTTCAGCAGCAATAAACGTGCGCCTAGCTCTCGTTTCGATAGTTTTTGTGTTATAATGAAAAAGCCATTACTTAATCTAATAAGTAAAGACTTTAATAATTTTTTTAATTATGCGGTCTTTGTGCAATTGCTACATAATACCGAAAAAATGTTATGTTTTCTGACCGCTCTTTCGTTTTTATGGCGTAGGTGGATCCATTAATTCAAGGATTTTATCGGTAGGCTCTTTTATATCGAAACTCGATCCCATTAATAATGAAAAAGTCTCGTCATTTCGTTTGCAAGCTGCATGAGAAATTAGCTTACCTTTCTTATTACGCAAATCGATAGTAACTTGACTGATGCTCGTCTTATCTACTGCTCTTTCTTTTTATTATCGTCCACAACTGATTATTTTCTGTTGGTGGAAGAAAAAGAGTCGCTTCCGTGGCATAAGCTTGTAAGTAAGCATTATCTATCGTTTGATGAGCCACATTCACCTCATTTTTCATGTAAGTGAATGTTTTAAGATTATTTAGCGCGACCCAAAGTTTTTTTCCCCTTTAGTGCTTTCACATTTTACAACATCAATGACGCTATCACCGAGATTCATGGCATTCTCATTTGCGAGCGAACATGCTGGAATTGCAGCCAAAAAAATACCCACAGATATTTTTTTCATTAAATTAATCTCTGAAGTTATTAAATTGGAATGGTTGGCCTAATTCAGCGCCTTTCACTAATTGAATAACAGCTTGTAAGTCATCACGGGATTTACCGGTTACACGAACTTGTTCACCTTTGAATTTGAGTTTGAACTTTGATTTTTGAATCTTTCACTAATTTAGTGATTTTCTTCGCCATCTCTGTTTCAATCCCTTGTTTTAATTTAATTTCTTTGGTGTAAAGTTTACCGTGGTGTTCACTTTCTGTTGGAATATCCAATGAGCTATGCTCAATGCCGCGTTTTACAAACGCACCAATTAAGATTTCAATTAATTGCTCTAATTGGAAATCAGATTCGGTCGTCACTTTTTACAGTTTCGCTTTTTTTCATTTAATTCAATGACCGCTTCCACGCCACGGAAATCATAACGTGTACTTAATACGCGGTTTGCATTTTTCAACCGCATTACGCACTTCGTGCATAGTAATTTCAGATACGATATCAAAAAGATGGCATAAGTTTTCTCCCAAAAATGAATTAAATTCGATCATTTTGCACTTAAAAAGACATAAAAGTGCGGTTAAGTTAGCAAAGTTTACCACAATTTGCGCTTGTTGTTGCACCTTCGGTTTCGCATGGAATGCTACGCCCAATCCGGCGACATTCATCATCGCCAAATCATTGGCGCCATCACCAATGGCGAGGGTGTTTTTGCGTGGAATATGGTATTCTTCAGCGAGTTTTTTTGCAAGGTATTCGCTTTGTATTGTGCATCGACTACGCTACCTTTTACATTGCCAGTCAGCGTGCCATCAATAATTTCAAATTGATTAGACGCCGCAAAGTCGAGGTTTAATAAACTTTTTAAATAATCGGCGAAATAGGTAAAACCACCAGAAGCAATGGCGGTTTTCCAACCATATTGTTGTAATGTCTTAATGGTTTCAATTAAGCCTGGCATTAAAGGCAATTTTTCACGTACTTGTTGCAAAATACTTTCTGGCGCACCTTTAAGTGTTCCCACTCGACGACGCAAACTTTGTTCAAAATCGAGTTCACCACGCATGGCGCTTTCAGTAATGGCAGAAACTAATTCACCCGTGCCAGCCAGTTTAGCAATTTCATCAATGCATTCAATTTGAATGGCAGTAGAATCCATATCCATTACCAATAAACCTTTTTCTGATAATTTTGCATCAAAATCCAGTTTGGCGATGTCTAATTGCAGGTCGTGAGCATGGGCAATAAAATTGGCTAGCCATTTGCCTTTTAAAAGGACAACGGTATTTTTTTCAACATTCCATGCATCAAAACACTGGAAAGATTGGCCGCACTTTTGTTGAAATTCGAGTAATTTCGCTAAATTCAGCGTTGTACCGTATAAAATAAACGCATGCGATTCATCGGAGCGAGGCAAATCAGACGAAAGTGCGGTGGGGAATTGGGGATATTTTTGGGTAATGCTTGCAAGGTTTTGAATTTGCATAGAAAATCCTGTAAATTGTGAATACTCATCTATTCTAGCCGATCTTGGCGAAAAAAATGGAAAAAAACAACGTGCAATTAATTAAAGAAAAAAACTTCAAAAAAATCACTGATGTTTGGGCTTATCGTGCTGCTTTTGTATCGGTGCTATGGCCGTGATTTTTGTTTGGTGTGAAGCAATTTAAGATTGGTTCACAACTTTCAAGTGTGAATCAAGTAGCGAATTTATCGCATACTTTGGTTCGTCAGCAAGCCAATTTATTTTCAGTTTTATTAACCAATAATGCGAAATCCGATCAGCTCGTTGAAAAATTTAGATAATTTAGTCAAAGAAAAACTTTGTGCTTGATGCGACCATTTATGATTATAACGGCAAGGAATTAGCACAAAGTACCAATACCGGTAATCTTCGAGAGCAACTTGGTCTAGAACATAAAAAAATGAAGGTGAGTTTTCAACTCAACAAATTGTTGAGCCGATTTATTCTGCTTCTAATAACGCTGTTCGTGGCTTCTTGCGAGTGACGTTTGACGCCCAATATGCTCAAACCACGCAGAGCAAAATTAATCAAGTCTTCCACCGCTTATATGGTGAAATTGTGGTGGTCTTTTTATTAGGTGCTTTATTCGCCAGTTCCATTCATTATTTTTTAAGTCATTATCGTCGAACATATCGAAAACCAGTAGAAACTAAAACGGTGGTAAATTTACAAGGTAAATCGAGTAGCCAACGTTTCCATCAACGTCGTCGAAGAATTTGATCAAGGTAAATAAAATTGCAGATATTGCTCAAGTCAATCAGTAAATAAGGTAGAATACTCAGAATTATTTAGACAGGAGAAAAACATGGCAACTCGTAGACAACTCGCCAACGCAATTCGTGCGCTATCAATGGATGCAGTACAAAAAGCAAAATCAGGCCACCCAGGTGCACCAATGGGAATGGCGGATATCGCTGAGGTATTATGGCGCGATTTCTTAAAACACAATCCAAACAACCCTAAATGGGCTGATCGCGACCGTTTTGTGCTTTCTAACGGCCACGGTTCAATGTTGATTTATAGCTTATTACATTTAACAGGCTACGATCTTTCTATCGAAGATTTAAAACAATTCCGTCAATTACATTCTAAAACGCCTGGCCACCCAGAATATGGTTATGCACCAGGTGTGGAAACCACAACTGGTCCGTTAGGTCAAGGTATTACCAATGCTGTAGGGATGGCGATTGCTGAGAAAACCTTAGCGGGTCAATTTAACCGTGAAGGCCATGAAATCGTAGACCACCACACTTATGTGTTCTTAGGCGATGGCTGTTTAATGGAAGGGATTTCTCACGAAGCTTGCTCTTTAGCCGGCACATTAGGCCTTGGTAAATTAATCGCATTCTACGATGACAATAACATTTCGATTGATGGTCATGTAGATGGTTGGTTCAGCGATGATACCGCAGCTCGTTTCGAAGCTTATGGCTGGCAAGTCATCCGCAATGTAGATGGTCACGATGCAGAGCAAATTCGTGCCGCAACCATTCTTGCTCAAGCAGAAAAAGAAAAACCAACGTTGATTATTTGTAAAACGATCATTGGTTTTGGTTCACCAAATAAATCTGGCTCTCACGATTGTCACGGTGCACCATTAGGTGATGAAGAAATCGCATTAACCCGTAAAGCACTAGGCTGGGAATATGGTCCATTTGAAATTCCGGCTGAGTACTATGCTGAATGGTCTGCGAAAGAAAAAGGCGCTGCAGCAGAAAAATCTTGGGAAGAAAAATTTGCCGCTTATGCTAAAGCATATCCAGAACTTGCTGCAGAATTTACACGTCGTGTAAATGGTGAATTACCAGCAAATTGGGCGGCAGAATCTAAAGCGTTCATTGAAAAATTACAAGCAAATCCTGCAAGCATTGCAAGCCGTAAAGCATCACAAAATGCAATCGAAGCTTATGCACATGTGTTACCTGAATTTTTAGGTGGATCAGCAGACTTAGCAAGCTCTAACTTAACGTTATGGAGCGGTTCTAAACCAATTCGTGCACACGAAAACGTAGGTGGTAACTACCTTAACTATGGTGTGCGGGAGTTCGGTATGTCAGCGATTATGAATGGTATTGCTTTACACGGCGGGTTCATTCCTTACGGCGCAACCTTCTTAATGTTCTACGAATATGCACACAATGCAGTGCGTATGGCGGCATTAATGAAACAACGTACTTTATTCGTTTATACTCATGACTCGATCGGTTTAGCGAAGATGGTCCAACTCACCAACCAGTTGAGCAAACCACCTCATTACGCTTAATTCCAAATCTTGAAACATGGCGTCCATGTGATCAAGTGGAATCAGCTATCGCATGGCAACAAGCGGTTGAACGTCAAGATGGTCCAAGTGCGTTGATCTTTACCCGTCAAAACTTAGCCCAAATGGACCGCACTTCTGCACAATTAGATGCAGTTAAACGTGGTGCTTATGTGTTAAAAGACTGTGATGGCACACCTGAGTTAATCTTCATTGCGACAGGTTCTGAAGTGGAATTAGCGGTGAAAGCGGCTGAAGCATTAAATGCAGAAGGTAAAAAAGTACGTGTAGTTTCTATGCCAAGTACTAATCGTTTCGATAAACAAGATGCAGCGTACCGTGAAAGCGTATTACCTGCAGCTGTAACCAAACGTGTCGCGATTGAAGCGGGCATTGCCGACTTCTGGTATAAATACGTTGGCTTTGAAGGTCGCGTAGTGGGTATGAATAGCTTCGGCGAATCAGCACCTGCAGATCAATTATTCAAACTCTTTGGTTTCACTGTGGATAACGTGGTGGCAAAAGCAAAAGAGATTTTATAATTATTAAAATCGACAAGGGCAGGTAAATTACCTGCCTTTATTTTTTTATCTGCTTTCACCTTGTAATCAAAGCCTTTTTTTGTCAATCCATTGAGTTAGTTTTTTTCAAGTTTGTTAAAATTTGCGGTACTTTTTGCAATAAGAATAAAAACGTAAAAAAAGTGAGTTCGGAAGAAGGTAGCTGGAGAGTAGGGAATTGCCCCTACGCCGACGAGGTAAAATCTTTCAGGCGCAATCGCAAGGTTGCAGGGACTGTTACTGGACGAACCCTTGGAGAGATCCATTGCATTTTATTGATGTAAATGGACGCCGAAGGCGCAAAAGAGCGGTCGATTTTTCGATTGTTTTCCAAACGCTCAGGCAAAAGGACAGGGGCAAAAGACAATCGGTATTATCAAAAATATTTCTATCGGGATTCTTCTTGTCTCCTTGTCGAGTTTATTTGTATTTTAAACGACGAGGAATCATCAATGTCATTACAGACAACCTTATCTGCTATTAGCAGCTTTGTATGGGGACCACCCCTACTCATTCTATTGTCCGGAACTGGACTTTATCTCACCCTTCGTTTAGGTTTCTTGCAAATTCGTTATTTGCCTCGTGCATTGAGCTATTTATTTGCTCGTGGGGCGAATAAAGGCAAGGGGGATGTATCTTCTTTTGCCGCACTTTGTACGGCATTAGCGGCAACCATTGGTACAGGGAATATCGTGGGTGTAGCGACTGCAGTACAAGCGGGCGGACCTGGCGCAATGTTTTGGATGTGGCTAGTTGCATTATTAGGCATGGCAACTAAATACGCTGAATGCTTACTTGCCGTGAAATATCGTGTTCGAGATAAATACGGTTTTATGGCTGGTGGCCCGATGTATTACATCGAGCGCGGTCTTGGTATTAAATGGCTAGCCAAATTATTTGCGCTCTTTGGGGTATTGGTGGCCTTTTTCGGTATTGGTACCTTCCCTCAAATAAATGCCATTACGCATGCGATGCAAGACACATTCAATGTACCCGTTATTATTACGGCAACAGTGGTGACCGTATTGGTCGCTATGATTATTCTCGGTGGTGTAAGACGTATTGCGACAGCTTCTTCAGTGATTGTGCCTTTTATGGCAATCGGCTATGTGGCGACCTCAATTATCATCTTAATCGTTAATTACGACAAATTGCCTGCTGCGATCGCATTAATTATTCACAGTGCATTTAATCCACAAGCGGCTTTGGGCGGAGCGGTTGGGTTTACCGTGATGAAAGCCATTCAATCAGGTGTTGCACGCGGTATTTTCTCAAATGAATCTGGTTTAGGGAGTGCGCCTATTGCTGCTGCAGCGGCGCAAACGAAAGAGCCTGTTCGCCAAGGTTTAATTTCGATGACAGGGACATTTTTAGATACCATCATCGTGTGTACTATGACGGGCTTAGTACTTGTTATTACGGGGGCATGGAGTAATCCTGAGCTTTCTGGCGCAAGTGTGACCAACTACGCTTTTGCACAGGGCTTAGGCACATCAATCGGTGCAACTATTGTAACCGTTGGCTTATTATTCTTTGCTTTCACTACAATTTTAGGGTGGTGTTACTATGGAGAGCGTTGTTTCCTTTACTTAGTTGGTATCCGTGGTATTAAATTGTATCGCTTCGTATTTATTGTTCTGGTTGGAGCGGGTTCATTCCTCACCTTAGATTTAATCTGGATCTTAGCGGATATCGTGAATGGTTTAATGGCCTTCCCGAACTTGATAGCATTAATTGGTTTGCGTAAAGAGATTATTTCAGAAACTAAGGATTACTTTGAACGTTTAAAAAGCGACGCAACATGATCAAGATGAATTAGCCTAATTCATATCGTAAAAAGAAAAGGGAAGCTGAGCGCTTCCCTTTGTTGTTTACAGCTTTATATCATAACAAGTTTGCACAGAAAGAAAAATTATATTTTTTTCAGAAATTAGATCCCGATCATATTTTTTTGAACATTTGTTTTTTTATTTGACTAAAAAGCACTTGAAAAAAAGCAGTGCAAGGTCGATATGTTGTTATTAAAGATGAACTGAACCGAAGGGTTCATTTAACCAAAAAGAGGTAAATGCTATGACACTCAATATCACAAGCAAACAAATGGAAATCACCCCTGCAATCCGTGAACATGTGGAGGGAAGACTTGCAAAATTAGAGAAATGGCACACTCAACTGATTAGCCCGCACTTTGTTTTAAATAAAGTGCCAAACGGCTTTTTCTGTAGAGGCTTCAATTGGAACTCCATTAGGTAATCTGTTAGCCACTGCAACGGCTGATGATATGTATAAAGCGATCAATGAAGTCGAAGAAAAATTAGAACGCCAATTAAATAAACTTCAACATAAAGGCGAGTCCCGCCGTGCAGATGAGCGTTTGAAAGATTCTTTTTGAAATAGAGAATAATGAGTAAATAAAAGGGCGAACATGATGTTCGCCCTTTTTACTAAGGATGTAATCAATTAAAAACGAATCTCAACAGATGCGGCAAAATTACGTCCTGGCGCATAAAAACGCTCTAAACCTTTCCCTTCTTTATCAACAGAATCAGTCGTACTTATTTTGTTAATACCACGTAGGGTATCCCAAGTGTGATATTTGCGATTAAATAAGTTATAAAGCCCTGCTCGTAGTGTGATATTTTTATTCACTTTATAGAAACCATATAGATCAAATAAGATAGCTGAGTTATTGAGATAAGGGTAGCTTTTGACTTCTCTCTCAAAGTTTGGCGTGTACTGTACTATTTGTGCATCTTTAGCTTTCTTCGCTCCAAGGTAACTAGCTTTCGCATTAATTCCCCAAAGATCATTTGGGTCTTCATACCCAATTCCTAAAATCACTTTAATAGGTTGAATGGAAAGTAAGCTTGCTTCAGTGCCGCTAAGTTTCCCCTTAGCATAACCAAGATTTGCTGTAAATTTCCAACCTTGTGGAATAGCTGAAATAATCTGATCTAAATTAACTTTACTCGTAAACTCCACACCTGAAATTTTAGCACGATCAATATTTACTGCTTGTTGTGCGATAGTTGTGTAATAAGGTAACTGTCCATAGCCTGCACTATATGAGTCATAGAATCTATTCCATTTCTTATAGGTTGACTCCTGTTCATAGAGGAAATTTATAACGCGTATGATACAGATTTAGACCGAATGAACCTAATTTATGTTCAGCTTGAACATAAATAGATTGATTGAGCGCCTGTTCGGCTTCTAGATCTGGATTCGCTATCCAGTTACCTGCTGGATGCTCATAAGTGAAATACATCTCTGATGCAGTTGGGATACGAAAACCAGTAGAAATGTTATAACCGATTTTCCAAATATCATTAAGTTGAGCATCTAATCCTAATGAGCCACTGATACTTTGGAAGGTATTTGATGCAGGCGTGCTGCTACAAGCACGACAGGTTGCATTTAAATCTTGTGGTACTAATTCATCCCAGTCATAACGAATACCAAGCTGGCTAGAAAATATGTCATTCCAAGTCACATTATCTTGTAACTGACCGAAAAATGAACGAGTTCTTACCGGGTGTTGAATGGATTCACTATCTTTCGCGCTAGAGCCATCAGCATTTATATTTAAGTATTCATGGTTATTACGGTTATCAAAATCTTTTTGTGAAATACCAGTTTTTATAGTGAATTGATGGCTACCAAAACGGCTTTCCCACGGCTGAAAATCAACTCGTAATGATCCGCGTATAAAGCGGGTGTTCATATGTGTATCTTGGATTTCATATAAACGTTTTTCTAACGCCTTATTTAAATCGGCATCATAACGGTGGCCGCCTTTATAGTTATTTGAACCAACACTTGTTTTTTGCCAATCTAGGTCAGTTTTCACATAACTTAACCAACGATTATTTTCTGGAAAATATTCGTAGGCAAGGTTAGCATTATAGCGTTTACCAATATCTTCAGATTCACGCCAAATACCAGAAAGTTGATAAGACTTTTCATCAACAAAATTATTGGCTTTTTGTCCATTAAATGATGCGCTTATGCGATGTAAAGGAGTAATAAAGTAGCCAATTTTCGCTAAATAACTGTGATTCTTATGGTGAGATGGATCTGGAATACCGCGAGCATTACCAAAAATATCTTCACCATTACCACGACTTTTCATTTCATGCCCATTGCGGTGAGAATAGAGTAAAGTCGCATCAAATTTATCATCTCTATAAGCCGTACCTATCGTGTTTGTCCATTCACGGTTTTTACTCGCGTAACCGTTTTTAAGTAAAACACCCCATTTTTACCTGGTAGAATAATGTCTTCTGGGCCAAGAGTGCGATAGTTTACGGAACCACCGAGTGAACCACTTCCCGCATTGAAAGAGTCTGAACCGCGAATAATGTCAATACCTTGCACTAATTCTGGATCAATGCTTAATCGTGAGCTATTGAAGTTACCATAGCGAGCATAAAGTGAGTTTTCTTCAGATTCAGGTAAATTAACACCATCAACACTAATACCAACGCGGTTACCTTCTACGCCTCGCATTGCAAAACCTTTGTTACGACGACCATTATCGCTGATGCCAACATCAGTTGCATAACGCACTAAGTCATAATTATCAGCCACTAACTCTTCTTGAATGACTTTACGAGTTTTTTTAATTTGACTTGCTTTGATTTCAGTATCGGTTACCGTGATGGTATCTAATGTTGTTTGTTCTTCTGCGTAAGCTTGTAAGGCTACCGCTACACAAATTGCACCTAAAGAAAGAGGAAATTTAAGAGCCATATATTCACCTAAAATTTAATTTGATTTATAAACTTTGGAGTGAATTTTACAAAAGTTAAAGAATTTTTGACAATGATATTGCAAATTATTTTCATTTTCTGTAAATTATGCACATCTATTTATAAAAACATAAACAATAAGGATTCTCCTATGAGTAAAATTAAACTTTCAATCATTGCTCTTTCTTGTGTTATGGCATTAAGTGCTTGTTCTTCTAGCTCGAAAGGTGGTACGGATAATTCAGAGCAAATTCGCCAATTAGAAAGCGAATTGAATCAGAAAAATTGCTGAAGCAACTCAAAAAAGCTGAAGCAGCAGCAAAAAGGTTCAAACTCAGGCAGTTCAAGTAATTCAGGTAGCTCAACTAGCTCAAGTAATTCAGGTAGCTCAACTAGCTCAAGTAATTCAAGTGGAACAAAAAGGATCATATACATACACATCATCTTCAGACTTAGCAACGAAATTAAAAGAGCTTGAAAAATTGTTAGCGGATGAAAAAGCGCGAGTTTCATTAGGTGATAAAATTTTTGGTGGTAGTAGTGGTAATATGACGGATGCGATTTCTGGTGGCGTTTTAATTGACGGACAAAATGTTGCCTCTCGTCCACAAACTCGTGATATTCGTGATTTAACTATTATTGATGACAAAGGTAAGCTAGTGGATATCAATATCCTAAGAAGAGCGGGCGATATGGATCCATGGACTTATGAAGCATACGATGATCAGTATAATCTTCGTAAAGAAGAACAAGCAATTTTAAGCAATAGTAATTTTAAATCTAGTGCATTTGGTGTCTATTACGACACATTAACAGGTAATCGATATTTCTTTGCGCAAGGCTTACCAACAGCTGTAAGTCAAATTCCAACCGCAGGTCAAGTGGAGTATAAAGGTGGTGCTGTTTATAAGAAAGATGGTGAGCAAAATTACAGTGAACTAAGCGAGATGACAGCAACAGCAGATTTTGCTACAAAAGTGATTGATATCAATATTGCAGGAAAAACAAATGCCTTACCAGGAATGAACTTTGGCGGTAAGATTACAGGCAACAGTTTTGCTGGAGATGCTAATGGAATTAAAACGCAAGGTGGTTTCTTTGGTGAAAAAGCACAAGAAATGACCGGCCTCTTTGTTAACGAAGCGGATCAAGCTCGTGGTGCATTTGGTGGTATTAAGCAATAATATCTAGTAATCAATAGTAAAAAGGCGAACATGATGTTCGCCTTTTTATTAGATATCTTGAACCACAAGTTGTAATGCGTGGCGTTGGAACTGTCTTGCTTTACGATGTTTTAAGCGTCGTAAACGCAAGTTGCGTGAAGCAGAGATATCTCTTGATGCTTTTTTTCTTTAAGAAGGTTTTTTTCTTTTTTTAACATCTTTTTTTCTCCTTGTTTTTCTTTGAGTTCAATAAAAAAACGTTGCTTTTTTTCTGACCGCACTTACTTTGTTGTGGTCGCTTGGTTTTCTTGAACGCGATGATAATTCACAATGCTATTCATGTAACGGCGAATATTCTCGACATATTGATAAGCTTCATAACCGCGAGCATAGCCATATTTTAAGTTAGAATAATGACGTTTTTCCGATAATAATAGCAGATTATTTTTCACATCTAGCCAGTTATCAGGGTTTCCCCCTAATTTTTTCGTTAAACGACGCGCATCTAAAATATGCCCTAATCCCATATTGTATGCGGCTAAAGAATACCAAATTCGATCTTCTTCTGGAATACTGTCAGGCATTTGGTCGAGTAGCCAATGTAAATACTCAGATCCGGCCTTGATACTTTGTTCGGCATCTGTACGATTGTTAATATTCATACGTGCAGCTGTATCTTTAGTTAACATCATCATCCCGCGCACACCGGTTGGAGAGGTGGCATAAGGGTCCCAATGCGATTCTTGATAGGCCACAGCGGCTAATAATCGCCAGTCTAAATTCCCTTTGTATTTTTCAAAGAGTGGTTGATATTGAGGGAGAATTTTTTCAACTGCTTCTAAATAAGCCTGAGTATCCACATAATCAAAGGCAGTAATATGGCGAAAATATTTCTCCTCAATACGATCAATTAATCCTGTTTCAATGGCATTATTCATAAAATCCAACAAGCCTGCTTGTAGCTCATTATAGGATTTATTGGAAAGATACCAATGCACGGTCATTTCATCCGTTAGGTCAAATGCAATGGCTAAGTTAGGGCGAATTTGTTGCGCTGCCGCTACATCAATACTGTTTGCAATGGTATAAGGAATTTTGCCTTCAGCCACTTGAATCAATAATTCCTCTTGGGTTAACTGCTTGTTATTCTGCCATTTGAGTGCAGGGAGTTTTTTCTGTGCTTGAGATAGTAATTTTTCTAAGTCTTCTCCCGCAGAAATAATAATTTCTTGCTGGACTTGAGCTAAATCTTTCGGGCGATTTTCACCTTTTTTATACACAAGCTGCCAAGAGGCAGAAGTATAAGAGGGCCCTAACTGAAATTTTTCTGCACGTTGAGGCTGGAACAAAAGATTCGCAGCAGCAATATCAATATTGTTGTTCTCTAATTCGTTAAAAAGTTGATCGTTATTTTCTAAGGTTTTAATTTGTAAGCGAACCCCTAAGTAATCAGCAAAGTTTTTTGCTAATTCGTATTCCAAGCCAGATTCGCCCTCATTCCCAATAAAATAGTAAATGGGATTGTTAATAGTGCCGACAATAAGGCTACCGCGATTTTTGATCGCAGTGTAAGGGTTTTGCTCCGATTGCATAATTTTTTGCCAAGGGAACACCATATCCACTGCCCAAAGTAATAATGCAAAGGCAGCAATAATACGTAAAAATAGACCTTTCAATAGATAAACCTTATAAATTGAGATGAGACGATTGTAACGAGAATTAAGACAATAAAAAAGCCCCTTTTACTTCAAGGGGCTGTTAAATAAGGATTAACGTTGGCGATCTCGGCGACCACGTTCATTAAAAGTGCGGTCATTTTTATCGTTAAATTTACGTTGACGACGTTCGCCATTTCGTTCACCACGGAAGCGATCTTGACCACGGTCTCCACGGTCATTACGACGACCATCACGACGGCCTTTTCCACCAAAATCGTTACCACTACGTCCGCTGTCTGATTGTACCGCACCCATAAAGCTCATTTGCATTTGTTTATTTAAAACGCGAGTTTTACCGAATTGTTGAAGCAATTCTTTGGCATACCTTGTGGTAATTCAACGGTAGAGTAGTCATCATAAAGTTTGATATGGCCAATATAACGACTGTTAATATCGCCTTCATTTGCGATAGCGCCTACAATATGACGCACTTCTACACCATCCGCACGACCTACTTCGATACGATATAAATCCATCGGTTGTGGGTTACCATAGCCTTTACGCTCACCACGACGTTCAGCTGAACGTGGATTTTCACGGCGATCACCGCGATCATTACGGTCACGACGACGCTTATCCATTGGTGGATCAGGTGGAAGAATGAGTTTTTGTTTTCCTTGAAGCAACATTAACATCGCCGCAGCAATATCTTCTTGATCCTGATCTGCTGTGAATAAATCTTCCAATAAGCTACGATACATTTCGAGATCGTGATGTTCCAATTGTTTGGTAATCTTGTCTTGGAATTTTTTACGACGACAGGCTTGTAACACTTCATGATTTGGCAATTCAACTTCATTGATTGGTTTTTTCATCAAGTGTTCGATATTACGAAGTAAACGGCGTTCACGTGGTTCAACGAATAATAATGCACGACCAGAACGACCAGCACGACCGGTACGGCCAATACGGTGAACATAAGACTCTGCATCAAGCGGGATGTCATAGTTCACTACAAGACTGATTCGTTCAATATCGATACCGCGCGCAGCCACATCGGTTGCAACCACGATATCAAGGCTACCATTACGTAAGCGATCTAAGGTTTGCTCACGTAATTGTTGGGTCATATCACCGTTTAATGCCGCAGCACGGAAACCGTGTTTTTCTAATAATTCAGTCACATCAAGTGTGCCCGTTTTGGTACGGGTAAAAATGATTGCCGCATCAAACTCTTCCACTTCTAAGAAGCGTAATAACGCATCATTTTTACGGAAACCTTGAACATACCAACAATTTTGCTCAATATCAGGTGCATTATCGTTATTTACTTTGATTTTCACTTCTTGCGGATTATTCATGAAGCGTTTTGTTATACGACGAATTGGCTCAGGCATGGTTGCTGAGAAAAGGGCAGTTTGGTGCTCTTCCGGTAATTCAGCCATAACGGTTTCTACATCATCAATAAAGCCCATACGAAGCATTTCATCTGCTTCATCAAGTACGATCGCTTTTAATTCAGATAGATTTAATGTGTTACGACGGATGTGATCCAAAATACGGCCTGGTGTCCCCACAACAACTTGTGCACCTTGTTTTAATGCACGTAACTGGATGTCATAGCGTTGACCACCATAAAGGGTCACGATGTTGATGCCTTTGGCATATTTCATGAAGTGTTCGCAAGCATCAGCAACTTGAATCGCAAGTTCACGTGTTGGCGCCATCACCAATAATTGTGGATGTTTTGCGGCGGGATCAATTTTAGCCAAAATAGGTAACGAGAATGCGGCAGTTTTACCACTACCGGTTTGTGCCATACCAAGTACATCTCTGCCTTCTAGAAGAGCAGGAATACAAGCTTGTTGGATTGGCGAAGGTGTTTCAAAACCAAGGTCAGAAACGGCTTTTAGAATGAATTCAGGCAAGCCTAAATCATTAAAAAGTGATTTTGTCAGTCATTAAAAATACTCGAATGTAAGTAAGGAAAGCTCAATTTAGCTTTCAGGTTTATTTGTTATAAAAGAAGAAGGCAAGTCTAAAAAAAAGCTGTTTTTGTGACCGCACTTTTTTCTTCTTTTTCGTCTTCTGTTTGAGCCGGTTTCAATTTCATCAGCTCTAACACGGCAAAACGATACTCAACAAAGTTATACACCTGATTCGCAATAGCAAGTTTGAATAAAGCCGCAGCTTCATCAACTTGCCCCAAATTGAGTTTTTGTTTTGCTAGATAAAAGTAGGTTTCGGTTAATATTTCTGCATATTGTTGCGAGTTTTCTGCAAATTTGGTTGCCCGCTCTTGCAAGTCACTCACGGAAATATTACCTAAATAGTATTGAACGATATTTGTTCCCCAGAAGTCCTTAGATAGCCCTTTAGCTCGTTCAACAAGGTTGGCATGGGCTTCTTGTGGTTTTAATTTTTGTTCGTTCAAATAGAGCCAGAGTACGCGATAGGGATCTTTGGTATCGGCTTCATAAAACTTCATAAAATCGTCTTCAGCAAGATTATAGCGTTCGACGTAATAAAAATTTAAACCACGATTAAGATGGGTATAGTCATAACTTGGGTCCAATTCAAACACCGCATTAAAGGTTTCTAATGCACTGTCGTAATCTTCTTCAAGCAGTAAGTAAAGCCCTAAATAATTGTAAACGGAAGCCATCTTTGGCTGTAATGCAAGGGCTTGTGTAAAGTCATAACGTGCGAGGCCCCATAAACCGAGGGAATCGTATAATACGCCACGTTCAAAGTGAAGCGTCGCTCGTTCTTCATTACTCATTTTTCCAACTAATAAAACCTGTCCGATTCGGGTAATCATCACTTCTTGTTCGAAGTGCGTATTCGGGGTTTGATCCGCTAGTACGACTTTATTTGGTGCGACAAACACATTTCCCGATTGCACACAACCGGAAATAAATAAAATCACACTTAGGCTAGACAACGAAACTAGAAAACGGAATAACCGAAAATACTGCATTGTTTTATAAGTTAGTTTGATAATCAAAATGGGTGTGTAAATTTAATTCACACACCCTGTGAGATTATTCTTGTTCTTCTGAAATGTCTTCTGCTGGTGCAGATTCTGCTTCAGTTTCTTGTTTTGGTGCAAGATCTTTCATGGTTAAGCGGATACGACCTTGGCGATCGATTTCAACCACTTTAACCGTCACTTCTTGACCAACTTGAAGATAATCACTCACTTTCTCTACGCGTTCTTCTGCGATTTGAGAAATATGAACTAAACCTTCTTTATTTCCAACGATAGCGACGAATGCACCGAAGTCAGCAAGACGAGTTACTTTACCTTTGTAAATTGCACCCGCTTCAACTTCAGCCACGATTTCTTCAATACGTGCCATCACATTTTTCGCTGCACTGCTATCTACTGCGGCGATTTTCACTGTACCATCATCATCGATATCGATAGACGTACCGGTTTCTTCAGTTAATGCACGGATAGTTGCACCACCTTTACCGATAACATCTTTGATTTTCTTAGGATCAATTTTCATGGTGTGAATACGAGGTGCGTAGTCAGAAATATCTGCACGTGGTGCAGGGATTGCTTGTTCCATTACACCAAGAATGTGCATACGAGCACCTTTTGCTTGGTTTAATGCAATTTGCATAATTTCAGGGGTAATACCTTCAATTTTGATATCCATTTGAAGTGCAGTGACACCTTCACGTGTACCAGCCACTTTGAAGTCCATATCACCTAAGTGATCTTCATCACCTAAGATATCTGAAAGAACCACGAATTTCTCTTCTTCTTTCACTAAGCCCATTGCGATACCTGCAACAGCAGCTTTGATTGGAACGCCTGCATCCATTAATGCTAAAGACGCACCACATACAGATGCCATAGAAGAAGAACCGTTAGATTCGGTGATTTCAGATACAACACGCACGACATACGGGAATTCTGCAAGGCTAGGCATAACTGCCGCTACACCACGTTTTGCTAAACGACCGTGACCGATTTCACGACGTTTTGGTGAGCCGATCATACCGGTTTCACCTACAGAGTACGGAGGGAAGTTGTAGTGGAATAAGAAGTGATCTTGACGTTCACCCGTTAATTCATCAATGATTTGTGCATCACGTTCAGTACCTAACGTTGCAACAGCTAATGCTTGTGTTTCACCACGGGTGAAAATTGCAGAACCGTGAGTACGTGGTAATACACCAGTGCAAATATCTAATGCACGAACAGTATCAACGGTACGGCCATCAATACGTGGTTCACCTGCAATGATACGGCCACGAACGATTTGGCTTTCAAGTGCGGTGAAAATATCCACGATTTTACCTTCGCTGATCTCTTCATCTTCTGCTGTGATTTGTGCAATCACATCCGCTTTAATCGCATCGATCTGTTCGTAACGTGCTTGTTTTTCAGTAATGCGGTATGCATCGCCTAAACGCGCTTCTGCAATCGCTTTTACTTTGTTGATTAAATCTGTGTTTGGTTGTGGCGCAACCCAATCCCAACGTGGTTTGCCAGCTTCTTTTGCAAATTCTTTGATTGCTTCAATTACAACTTGTTGTTGTTGATGACCGAATACGACTGCCGCTAACATTTGTTCTTCAGTTAAAATGTCTGCTTCTGATTCAACCATTAATACGGCTTTGTCAGTACCCGCAACCACTAAGTCCAAACGGCTTTGTTTTTGTTCAGCCATAGTTGGGTTTAATACGAATTGGTTGTCGATAAAACCAACGCGTGCCGCACCAATAGGGCCATTGAAAGGCACACCAGATAAGGTTAATGCTGCAGAAGCACCGATCATTGCCACTAAGTCTGGGCTGATTTGTGGGTTTACAGAAACGACAGTTGCCACAACTTGGATTTCGTTGAAGAAACCTTCTGGGAATAATGGACGAATTGGACGGTCGATTAAACGTGCAATTAACGTTTCGCCTTCAGATGGACGACCTTCACGTTTGAAGAAACCACCAGGGATTTTACCCGCCGCATAAGTACGCTCTTGGTAGTTTACGGTTAATGGGAAGAAGTCTTGACCTTCTTTTACATCTTTTTTAGCCACAACAGTCACGAATACCGTGGTATCGTCCATGCTTGCCATAACTGCAGCCGTTGCTTGACGTGCAATTGCGCCGGTTTCTAGAGTAACGGTATGTTGACCGTATTTAAATTGTTTAACAATTGGATTCACAATGTTTTCCTTCAAAATAATATTTAAAACAAAGCTTTATTTTCCAGATTGCGACTAGCAAAAGAAATCTCTCGAAAAAATGACCGCACTTTGGGCGTTTAAAAATTTCTTTTGATAGCCGCACGCTAATGCAGAAAATAAAGCTCGCTTATTATACAGAGTTTTTAAATTTATTGGTAACTTTATTTAATATAAGCAACTTGTTATCATATTCTCATACAAATACATACGTAAGGAGACACTATGATTATCAGTGCATTAAATAACCCAAATTTCAAAGTGGGTTTACCAAAAGTTATCGCGGACATTTGCGATCATCTCAACACCTTAGATCTTGAAGCATTAGAAAATGGTCGTCATGATTTAAGCGAGCAAGTCTATATGAATGTCATGGAATTTGATACGGTTGAAGCGGATAGCAAACAAGCTGAACTTCACCATAAATATCTAGATATTCAATTACTTATTCGTGGTGAAGAAAATGTTGAAGTAAGCGCAACTTATCCAAATCTCAGCTTATACGATGAATATCGTGATGCCGATGATTACCAACTTACCCCACAAATTGAAGATAAAAGCACAATGACACTTTTACCAAAAATGTTCGCGGTCTTTTTCCCTTATGAACCACATAAACCAGGTTGCACCGTGAACGGCAAATCAAGTTTTGTGAAAAAACTGGTGGTGAAAGTACCAGTAGAGTTGATTTAACAATTTCGATTTATTAAAACAAAAGTGCGGTCAGAAATTTATATATTTTTCTGACCGCACTTTTTTATTATTTAATCACCGTAATTGACCATTTGGCATCATTAATTTGTTCGAAGTTTGTCACTTCATAGCCTTCTTCAGCCGCCCAAGCGGGAATGGCTTCGGTAGCTTGAGTACAGTCGAATTCAATTTCTAGGCCATCGCCTTTATTTAACTTAGCCATAGCTTCTTTGGCTTCAACGAGAGGAAAGGGGCAAACTAGGCCGAGTGTTGGTAATTTAACGATCATATAAACTCCTTATGATGCTTTTGCTAATTTTAAACGTTGTGGACGGATAATGGTGAAGTAGGCGGCCACCCAAGTGCCGAAAATCATTAATGGCAATGATACCCAGCCTTGCCAAGAGAAAAAGGCAGTTTCGACTAAACCGTTACCGATGGAGCAACCACCTGCAAGGGTTGCCCCAATCCCCATGAGAATACCGCCGAGTCCGCTGCGTAGAATCGTGGTGGCATCTGGTACGCGGACACGAAATTCATTGCTTGCTTTTTGCGCCGATGAATGATCCAATAAAAAAATCCCTAAGACTAAGAATACACCCCAGTTTATAAATTTACCGTCGCCAGTAACAAGGAATTGCATGATATTGGCTGATGGGCCAGTGATCCCAAGTCCAAACTCACGGTTAGTAGCGACACTGAGTGGCCAAGCGGCAAGTGCGATTAATCCGATTAACACGGCAGAGAAAAAAATGGGTGCCAGCGCTTTTTCAAATAATAAGTGAGCAAGTCCTGTTTTCTTTGGTTTTAATGCCGCGATTTTTACGCTTGGTTTGCTGAGATGTTTGTACACATAGAAAGCCGTCACTAAAGTTAATAATGCGACTAACCACCAAGGTGAGATACCGAATGTATCGTAAATATTGCGTTGTTCAATATTGATGCTGCGTAAAGTTTTATTGAATTCGCCTAATGGGCCAGTACGCATGATGGCACTTAACAACATATAAGTGAATAACGCAACCCAACTGCCGACTAAGCCTTCCGCAGCACGGTACCACGTACCTGTCGCACAACCGCCAGCAAGAACAATACCGATGCCAAACACAAAGGCACCGATAATTACCGCTAAAAAGGCAAAATTTTCAGCGGGATCGACATTTAATACACCGATTTCTTTTAAGAGAAAGAAACCGATGGATTGCACGGTAATCGCCAATAGAAGGGCTACAAACATTTTGTTATTTTTGGTGACATACATATCGCGAAATGCGCCAGTAATACAAAAGCGTCCTCGCTGCATGACAAATCCGAGTAAAATTCCGCAAAATAATCCGGTTAAAAGCATAAATATTCCTTCTCTTTTAGAACTAAGTAGGTTGGTATTTTCTAAAAAAATAAGAAGGTGACGCCAATAACTTTTGGCTAGAAAATATGTTTTTTTGATATAAAAAAAGTGCGGTCAGAAATTTGTGTGTTTTTCTGACCGCACTTTATCCGTAAGTTATCACGATATTAAGGACAGGGTTTATTCACCATAATTGCAATTACTTGACGATCGATGTGGTGCATACTCTTAGATGCAATTGAGCATAGATTGTCGATAGTGCGATCGAGATCATGTTCAACGATACCTTCATTGCCCGTAACATGGGTTTTATCCATTACCGTATCAACCATTCCAAGGAATTTGCAGACCGTCAGAACCACATTAACGGCATTGAGAATTTTTGGAATCAGGCAAAACGCGTCTTGTGCAAATACAACGGAATTGATCGCAAATCCTTCCCGCTGTTCTTGAAAGAATGCGAATTTCGGTTTAACTTCGGCACACCATCTCAACAGCTTAAAATTCTGCGGGATTGGTGTGGAATTTAGGGCTAATCTACGTCAGCCCCTAAAACTATTCATCTTTATTGAGATTAGAGAGTTTTTAGAAAATCAAGGTGTGGATAAGAATCGTATGCTTGATGATATAGAGATCGTTGATAGCTTTAATTACACATTAATTGGTAAAGTAAAAAAATAGAAATACGATGTAGGTATATATTAAGATGAAATAGTATTATGCTCACCGTGCTTTATCTACTATGTTTAAGGTAAGTACAGCGACGATAAGGTTTAGCAGAATAGACGAGAGCAATACGAAAAAATAACCGTATTGGCTAGCAAAATACATGGCAAGCGCAGCATAAATAAATCCCATAACCACAATAACACTGAGTTGTAATGAAAAGAAGGTTGCTTTCGCTTGCATAGGTGCGGCTTTATCCATAATTAAAGTACTAATTGAGGCTAATAATGCCGGTTGGATCAGCGAATACAAACCAATAACACCATAAACCATTGATGTTTCTAGCTGTTGTTTGGTAAGTATGAGTAAGCCGAGCAAAGGCAAGGTTTGAAAGGCGACCAGATAGTGTAACGTTTTAATCCGTCCAAATTGTTTTATTAAAGGAATAATTAATAAAGCAGAAAGTACGCCGATAATTGAGCCGTAAATTTTAGTAACCATACCAATATCAGCAATTGACCAGCCAGCATCCACCAACATTGGGTTAATCAGTGCATAAGCTGAAGCAAAACCGCTTGGCAGTATAAACAGCAGAAGAAACCAAAATTTATTGGCACGCATAAAGGCAGTTACCTGTCTAAAGAATCGGTATTGTGTACCGCTATCCCCCACTTGCGTTTTTTCAGTTTCCGGTTCAACATAAAAAACTAATTGAACAAAAGAGATCGTCGTCAATGTTGCTAACACTAGTAAAGCACCTTGCCATTGAATGATGTCGTAAAACAGCAATATCACACCGCCACCAATCACATTCCCGCATAAATTTCCAGCATACTGCACGGCGTTGGCTTTTTGTCGATCAGAGGGCTCAAAAATTTTGCAGGCTAATCCGTCAATGGCGACATCTTGAATGCAGGTCATAATACTGTAGAGAAAAAACAGCCCGACTACTGTGTAAAAATGTTGAGTAATATCAACAAAACTAATGACTGCCAATAAAACAGCCATACTACCTTGTGCGATAATCAACCAACCACGATAGCGTCCTTGGAAGAACGTTAGGATATGATCGACAGCTAATGCAAAAAATAATTTTCCAGCAATCGGGAATACAATCAGATTAAGTAGCGCCAGTTTATCCAATGCAAACCCTGAAGCTCGAAGAACAACGACCGAGGCAGTCAGTACAAATGAAATACCGATATATTGGCTTATATATAATGTTATTAGCATTGACCAAGTCATGCTGCTGTGCCTATGTGCCATCTTTTTCTCTAAAATTGATAACTATAATTTACGCCAAACGTGCGTCCAGTTGCTGGCAATCCAGCATAGCCAGGCATTATACCGAATGCGTGATATTTCCTATTGGTTAGGTTTTTGGTCCAAAGTGAAACATTATGATGTTGGCTTTGCAGTCCCATAGAAAAGTCTAACAGTACATAGCGACCTAATTTTTGTACATTATCTGGTTGAGCATAACGGCTGCCGACATAACGAACGGATAAATCGCTCTGCAATTGTGATTTGCCAATCAATCCAAGATTAAACGGTTGAGAAGAGTATGCAACTGACAGTGAACCACTCCACTTCGCCGCTTGCGGCAAGCGGTTTCCTTTTGCCGTAATATTGTTGGATTCTGCTGGCACTTTTGTCACCTTGGTATCTAAATAAATGAGGTCTTGTTTGAGTTTCCATTGGTCTGTTAATTGCCAGAACAGACCTAATTCAACCCCTCTAGAGCGAGTGTCTGCATTTCCCGTACGAGTTAAATAAGACGGATAGAGGGTGATGGTAATATGGTCATCTTTCAACTTGCTGTTGAATAAAGACACATCAAGTCCGAATTTGCCGTCAGCGGTGAGAAACTTACTGCCTATTTCCGAACTCAGTATTTTGGCTGATTTGTAAGGTTGGTCATTTCCCTTAAGTGCAATGTTGGTACCGTAATCAGAAAAACTGCCGAATTTATTACCCCAACTTTGAATGGCATAAAGGTGCCATTCTGGTGTGATAGTATAGTTCAGACCCAAACGACCGCTTAAGAAATTGTCGCTGATTTTATGTTTTTCGCTATTGTGTGCAAGATTGGTCAAGCTAGGATTTGGTGTATAAATTGCACTATAGTTCAAACGTTCATTGCCATACCGAGCACCGGCAACGACTTTTAATACTTCGGTCAAAGGGAATGTGAGCTCGCCGAAAAGTGCTTTTGTTTCATAATCAAATTCACGATTCAGCACCCCATTAAAATGATCGGCACCCAGTACCATCGGAGTTGGTGGTAACGGTTGGATATCTCGAATTGCATCGTAATTAAAATCTCGTTTCCGTTTTTCAAAATATACCCCAGCTACCCAAGTTAAGCCAGTATCAGTTTCCGAGGTCAATTTTAATTCCTGTGAGAATTGTCTTACCCGTTCATTAACATTTTGACGATTATTTTTGTTTTTATAGTAATATTGATCTAATAATGGCCGTAACGTCTGAGGAGCCTTTGCCGCATCATAGAATACTCCCAACATATCAAGAGGTCTTAACGGGCGGTTAACATTGGCATCGTGATAATGGTAGGCACTGGTGGATTTTAAAACGGCAAAATCAAACGCATGCATATACTTCAACGAAATACCAGAGTTTTTACGATACGCATTATGCGGCAAACCGTTTGTTTGGGTTTTAAACGAAAATGGGTCTGAAAGAATAATGGGTAAGAAGTTTTTACGCTGATCGTGATAAATGCTTAATACTGCATCATTGCGATCTCCGTCATTCCCAACGAAGTTTTGCCTGTAATGCGTCATTTGTTTTCGTATTCAGTGGTCTCCCTGTATCTCTATCTTTTATGTAATCGTCAAAACGTTCCACTTGTGCGGCCAATCGGAATGAAAACTGCTTAGAAAGTGGCACATTAAGCAAGCCGTTTATACCACGTAAATTCAAATTGCCTACATTGACACCAATTTTGCTCTCAAATTCCGGTTGCGGATCAGCAGTTTTTATCATAATGCTGCCCGCCTCAGCTTTAGTACCGAATAAAGTTCCTTGCGGTCCTTTGGCTACTTCAATCCGTTCGATATCAAGCAATGGACGGGCTAAGCCAGATTTGCCGTTGCTTATGCCATCCACTACAACATCTACAGAGTTGTCGTCCATACTGGTGTTGGTTAAAGAGCCTACGCCACGAATCCAAACGGCGGTTGTGGCAGCATTATTGCCGTTATGGATATTCAAACTTGGTAATGTAGATAATGCCTCCAAAACATTTTTTGTATTTCTTGTTTTTATATCTTGTTTATCAATCATATCCACCATAAACGGCGTATCTAATTTAGATTCCCGCACACCTCTCGAATACACAATGATAGGCTCCAATTCCTCAGCTTTCACCGTTTGGCTATTGTTTTTCGACGTTGTATTGGCAAATATCGGCTCAGCAGTTAGGGACGTAGCTAACGTTAACAAAAGCAACTTACTCGTTTTCATTGTGTTCTCCTTTTAAGTGAAAAAGAATTTTATTTTTTAAATAAATAGAGACTACTTCATAGTCCAGTAACCTTTAATGTGATTTTTGGTTCCATCAATAGAAAGAACATTACGAATATAATGACGTACTTTTTGTGCTTCGCTACGTTCCAACCCACCCCAGGCACCATCCAAACTGCCTAGTTGCTTTAGTGCATCAATTACCAATTCAGACTGTTTTTTCTCTGCATAAATCAAATAATGTTGTTCCGTATCTTTAGGCATAGCAAGATCTTTAAAATAGTCCTTTTCTTCAGGATCATTCATCAAAATCAAAATAATGGGCGGTTCGGGATTACTCCATAACTCAAGAATGCCAGCCAAGGCGGGATAGGCGGTTTCATCACCGATCAACACGTTTTTTCCATGTCGTAAATGTGGATGTTTATCCTTTATACTCGCCCGACTGAAAATAATATCACCTTCTTTAAGTTGTTTAATCCAAGCTCCTCCAGGACTGTCTCCGTGTAAATAGACATCAATGGCGCCTTGAACATATTGGCCTGAAATATCTTGGGCGGACAAACGCAGGGTATATATGCGAATATCGCTATTCATTTGTTCGATCAGTTTCATTCTGTTTTTAGAGCTCAAGATACGTAGCAGCCAAATAAACATGCGATCAAACACCCGCATAAAAAAACCTTTTTTCATATTATTTGAGTGAATTTTTTGCGGACGATCAATGCGTTTTAACACAAAACCATAAGAGTAAGCTGCATAGTATTCGGGAAATGGATTAACGCCATTGATGAAAATACGCATGATATTTTTAGAGGGCATTGATTTTTGTCCAACAGTGAAGAATTGCCGCTTATTACCTTTGAATTTTTCACCTTGTTTAGTCAAAGCATAATAAGCCAAATAGAGAATTTTTTCCTCAATTGAACCAGTAATCGTAAATGGCACATAAAACTGTAAATTTCCACGATCGATATGATAAGCATCAATGACCATTCCTTCTTCAAAAATATCACTAATCCTTGCCTCAGAATAATCACTGTTCTGTCCATAATAATTTGCGACAATCAACAATTCATCAGAGTGATCCTGATTTAAATGATCCATGATGTCTAATTTTTTATCATTATCAGCAATCGGTGTTTTCATCATTTGGTGTTTCCAGATTTTTGTCCAAAAAATGCCATAAGTAATTATGATAATCATTCTTATTACAAAAGTAAAGCAACGCTGTTTTCTCAGGTAATTGAATAACTCCTTGTGGTATGTAATTAAAGTCGTCGGCAATTACATTCCATTTTACTCTAACGTCCAGTTCTCCAATAATTCTTGAGCTATTAGTTGTGTTAAAAATAAACTCACTGATGATATACACTATCTTTTTTAAGGGGCTGACGTAGATTAGCCCTAAATTCCACACCAATCCCGCAGAATTTTAAGCTGTTGAGACGGTGTGCCGAAGTTAAACCGAAATTCGCATTCTTTCAAGAACAGCGGGAAGGATTTGCGATCAATTCCGTTGTATTTGCGCAAGACACGTTTTGCCTGATTCCAAAAATTCTCAATGCCGTTAATGTGGTTCTGACGGTCGGCAAATTCCTTGAAATGGTTGATGCGGTAATGGATGAAACCGGTCACGTCCAGCTTGTCATAGCTGCTCAGGCTATCCGTGTAAACAATGCTGTCCGGCATGATTTTCTGTTTGATAACAGGCATCAAAGTATCAGACTTGGCATTATCTACGACAACGGTATAGACCCGTCCGTTGCGTTTCAGAATGCCAAAGATAACCACTTTTCCTGCCGCGCCGCGACCACGTCTGCCTTTACGCCGTCCGCCGAAATAGCTTTCGTCCAACTCGACAGGGCCCTCAAAAACCTCATCGGCAACCAAGGCTAGATAATGGCTGATAACCATACGAATTTTGCGGTAGAACAGAATAGCGGAGTTGGGCTGAATGCCCAAAATATCGGCAGCGGAACGGGCGGTAACTTGGAGTACAAAAAATTCAAGTAGTTTCTTTTGAACTCTCTTGCTTAATTTACAATTGGTTATCTGCATTTTCGTAGCCTAGCATAACCGCTAATCTACGTCAGCCTCATAACTTTTGGCTAGAAAATATGTTTTTTTGATATAAAAAAAGTGCAGTCAGAAATTTGTGTGTTTTTCTGACCGCACTTTATCGTAAGTTATCACGATATTAAGGACAGGGTTTACTCACCATAATTTCAATCACTTGGCGATCAATATGATGCATACTCTTAGACGCAATTGAGCATAGATTGTCGATAGTACGATCGAGATCGTGTTCAACAATACCTTCATTACCCGTAACATGGGTTTCATCCATTGCCATGAGAACTGATTTATAGCCGGAAGCCACACTAGTGGACACTTTCATTGCACAGCTATTGGATGCGCCATCGCAGATGATTCCGCTGATGTCACCAATCATGCTGCAAATCCCCATGCTCACTGTTTTGAATTTACCCGTAAGTAAATAGGCGATACCCGCACAGCTTCCCATTGATGCGGTTGTTACTGCGCAAAGGGCAGACAGTTTGGGTAATTTACTGTGGATATAAATAGCCATTAAGTGTGATAAGAAGAGGGCACGGAGACGTTTCTTCACTCACGTTTAAATAATCGGCGACCACAACCACGGGCATAGTGGCGGCAATACCTTGGTTACCTGAACCTGAATTACTCATTGCTGGCAATGTAGCCCCGCCCATACGCGCATCGGAGGCTGCAGTGGTTTCGATCATAATTTTGCTGAGTAAATCGTCTGACATTAAGCCACTACCAACTTGTTTGCGTAACGTTCTGCCAATGTGTAAACCGTAATTTTCGCGTAATCCTTCGTTAGACAGCGCTCGGTTAAGGGCGGCAGCCTGTCCGATAAAGTGGATTTTATTGAGCTCAACTTCACAAGAAAATTCAAAGATTTCACGTGCGCTTACCTGTTTGAAAATATCATAAGGATCGCAATCAGCACATTCATCGTGTTCTTTCTCAAAAATGACCTCGCCATTTTTTTCAATCAAAATGATGTTTGTATGTTGATCTTGAATGGCTACTTTCAGTCGGTCATTATCGGCAAACAACACGGCTTCTGAATATAAGATATGATCGGTTTGATGAATATCCACATTAACGAGCTTTTTATCAAGCATCGCCTTGGCTTGGGATACTTGTTCTGGCGTGATGTGTTTTAATACTTCTAATTCACCCTCTGGGTCGCCACCTAAAGCACCAATCGCGGCTGCGATTGGCAAGCCCACCATGCCCGTTCCTGGTACTGCAACACCCAATCCATTTTTCATTAAGTTTGGTGATACTTTAGCTTCAATACGTTCAGGTGTTTTGCCTAAATATTTAGCCGCTGTTGCTGCTGCAAGCGCCAAAGAGATCGGTTCAGTACAGCCAAGTGCCGGAACCACATCGCATTCTACAATTTGAATTAATGATTTTTTGATTTCGTTGAGTCTTTCTTGATTCATAAAATTCTTTTTAATCTGTTAAATGCTGTCTTCTTTCTCTATGACTAATATGCGCGCTTCACCTTGTGGATGAGCAACGTGTTCGGTACCGATACCCGCATAAAAAATATCACCTGTATGGAGCAATACGGTTTTCTCTTGGCCGTCTTCTTTGTAGCGCATTTCCACCGTACCATCCATGACAGCAAAGACTTCTTCACCGTCATTGATATGCCATTTGTAAGGCTTATCTGTCCAGTGAAGACGCACGGAAATACCATTCATATTGGTAATATCAAGTGCTCCCCAAGCACGTTCTGCCTTAAAGTACTGACTTTGAATAACTTTATTCATGACTAAATTTGTTAGTGAGCCTCATCCCAGTTAGTACCTTGCCCCACTTCTACAATCAGTGGCACCACTAAATCGGCTGCGCTTTCCATGTGTGTTTTGATGAGCTCGCTATAAAACGCGACTTTTTCTGACCGCACTTCAAACACCAATTCATCATGTACTTGCATAATCATCGCAATATCGGGATCATTTTGTAGTTTTTGATCCAATTGAATCATGGCACGTTTGATAATGTCTGCGGCGGTGCCTTGCATTGGTGCATTGATCGCGACACGTTCGGCAGCTTTACGGCGCATACCGTTAGAAGAGTTGATATCCGGTAGATATAAACGACGGCCGAATAGGGTTTCCACATAGCCTTGGGCTTTGGCTTTTTCACGAATATCGTGCATAAAGGTTTGTACGCCTGGATAGCGTTTGAAATACAAATCCATATAGCTCTGGGCATCTGCACGGCCAATACCGAGTTGACGCGATAAGCCAAAGGCTGACATACCATAAATTAAACCGAAGTTAATTGCTTTAGCATTGCGGCGTTGTTCGGATGTTACTTCATCTAGTGCGACACCAAAGATTTCTGCTGCGGTAGAGCGGTGAATATCTTTGCCTTGGGTAAAGGCGTTAATTAAGCCCTGATCCTGTGATAGGTGCGCCATAATACGTAGCTCGATTTGAGAATAGTCGGCAGCAACAACGGTAAAGCCTTCGCGCGCAATAAATGCCTGGCGAATACGGCGGCCTTCTTCATTACGAATCGGAATGTTTTGCAGATTCGGATCGCTTGATGAAAGACGACCGGTGGCTGTCACCGCTTGATGGTAGGAAGTATGCACTCGACCCGTTTGCGGATTCACCATTTGCGGTAATTTGTCGGTGTAGGTGGATTTTAGTTTGCTTAGCCCACGATGTTCTACTAACACTTTCGGCAATTCATGGCTAAATGCAAGTTCCTCCAACACTTCCTCGTTAGTGGATGGTGCACCTTTTGGTGTTTTTTGAATGACTGGTAAACCTAATTTATCAAACAAAATTTCCTGTAATTGTTTGGTTGAGGCTAAATTAAATGGCTGCCCCGCCAAGACATAGGCTTGTTCTTCTAATTCACTTAAACGGTTAGCGATTTCGTTAGATTGCAGGAATAGTGCATCGCTATCAATTAAGACACCACGACGTTCCATACGGGAAAGTACGCCTAACAATGGCAATTCCATTTCTTTAAAGAGTTTTTCAAGAGTGGGTTCTTTAGAGAGTTTTTCCCATAGTACTTGTTGCAGTTTCATTGTCACATCAGCATCTTCCGCAGCGTACTCGGCGGCTTGTTCTAATGGAATTTGGTTAAAGGTCAGCTGATTTTTACCTTTGCCTGCAATTTCTTCAAAACTAATGGTTTGATGCCCTAAATAACGTTTCGCCAGATCATCCATATTATGACGACCAGTGCTATTGAGCACATAGGATTCGAGCATGGTATCGAAAGCCACACCTTGCACATCAATGCCATTACGGGCGAAAATAGTGAGATCGTACTTGAAGTTTTGCCCGACTTTTTGAATGGCTGGATTTTCTAAAACCGGTTTTAACAGCGAAAGTGCGGTTGTTTTTTCAAGGATTTTCGGTGCGCCTAAATAATCTAATTGTAGTGGTAAATAAGCTGCTTCACCGTTTTCTAATGCAAAGGAAATACCGACCAAGTTGGCGGCCATATAATCTAAATTATCGGTTTCAGTATCTAGAGCAAAAAGTTTGGCTTGCTTGAGTTTTTCCACCCAACGATTTAAATCCGCTTCGGTGAGCAAGGTTTCATAACGGCTACGATCAATTTGAATTGGTGGTAATGCTTCATCGTCATTATTTTGAGCAAGCGCAGGCGTGGCTTGATAGTGATTAATCTTGGTCGGTTGTTCGTTATTATTGGTGATGGAATCAGCGCCATTCATCACTTCATTGAGCCAACGTTTAAATTCATAACGGCCGAAATATTCGGTAAGTTGATCGTTATTGCTTGCGCCAAGAGTGAGTTGCTCTGGAGTAATATCGAGGGCGACATCGGTTTTGATCGTGGCAAGGCGATAGGATAAGTCGGCCATTTCTTTTTCAGCCAATAATTTATCACCTAATTTTTTTGCCCCACGAATTGGCAATTCAGCCACTTTGTCTAAGTTGGCATAAATTTCTGCCATGCTGCCGATACCTTGCAAGAGACCAAGTGCGGTTTTTTCACCGACACCCGCCACGCCTGGAATATTGTCGGCACTATCACCCATTAGCGCTAAGTAATCGATGATGAGTTCTGGCGGAATACCGTATTTTTCAATCACGGCCTTGCGATCCAATAAGGTATTATTCATGGTGTTGATCAACATAATGTTGTCATCCACTAGCTGCGCCATGTCTTTATCGCCGGTGCTAATCAAAACTTTTTGATTGGCTTTGGAGGCGGCTACCGCTAAGGTTCCGATGACATCATCGGCTTCTACACCTTCAATGACTAAAAGAGGAATGCCAAGGGCTCGGATAATATCGTGTAACGGTTGAATTTGTTTGCGCAGATCGTCCGGCATCGGTGGACGATGGGATTTATATTGTTCAAACATTTCATCACGGAAAGTTTTGCCTTTCGCATCAAAGACTACCGCAATATGGCTCGGTTGCACTTGCGAAATCAGGCTTTTGAGCATGTTTAATACACCGTACATGGCACCAGTCGGCTCGCCAGCAGAATTGGTGAGAGGCGGAAAGGCATGAAAAGCACGATATAAATAAGATGAACCGTCCACTAGGACTAATGGATTAGGAGCGATAGTTGGCATAAATATTCCGTTCAAAAATAATGAAAAGTGTCGCATTATAGCGTAAATTGCGAAATGGGGCGAACGGATAAAGTGCGGTCAATTAAACGTAAAAATTATGACGAAGGCATTTGGCTGTGGCATAATAGGAACACTTGAGCATTCAACATAAGGGAATAACATGTCATTAAAACTGGTTGAAGTTGTTGTATTAGGGCAAGTGCTGCGCTTGAATGTCCCTGCCGAACAAGAAGAGATTTTGCGTCAAGCAGCGCGCAATTTAGATCTTCAAGTGTCTGAAATGAAAGAGCGTACAGGTTTATTGCAATTAGACCGTGTGCTTTCTATTGTTGCCTTGAATTTAAGTTTTGAATTAACCCAAGAAAAGAATAAAAATGCCCAGATTGAAAACGTGTTATGTACGCGAATTCAGCAGTTAGATCATTCTTTAGAGAATGCATTAGGTGGGCGTCTTATTGTCGATTAAATAAAAAAGAACCGCATGTTGAAAGTGCGGTTCTTTTTTATGTATTTTTAATCGGGCGTGTAATAGAGTTTACCAATTTCAATTTTTTGTCGCCCTGTTTCTTCACGCCATTTATTGCTGTCTCGTAAAGAATAAACGCAGCCACAATATTCTTGCTGATAAAAACGTTCACGCTTACTGATTTCGATCATGCGTTGCGATCCGCCAGCTTTACGCCAGTTGTAATCCCAATAAATCACATCATCATATTTTTCAGCCGCACGGTGACCGCAACCGTTGATTTGATCCATGTCTTTCCAGCGAGAAATACCAAGGCAACTAGTAAACACAGGGAAACCATGCTCATGAGCATATTCAGCGGCTTTTTCAAAACGCATATCAAAACACATAGTGCAACGGATGCCACGTTCAGGTTCCCATTCCATACCTTTTGCGCGATCAAACCATTGTTGGCGATCGTAGTCAGCATCAATAAACGGAATCCCAAATTTTTTTGGGCAAAAGCGGATATTTTCTTCTTTACGAATTAAATATTCTTTTAATGGATGAATATTCGGGTTGTAAAAATAAATCGTAAATTCAATACCCGAGGCCAAAATGGCTTCCATCACTTCACCTGAGCAAGGCGCACAGCAAGAGTGGAGAAGTAACTTATTATGTCCTTCGGGTAATTCGAGTTTTTCACGAATAAAAGGCGCATTGGGATCCTTGCGTACTTTTTGTTTACGTGGTTTTTGAAATTTAGGTTGAGAATCGAGCGCACCTTGCGGTTGAATTTGTTCTTCAGTCATATTAATAAGTTCGGCCTACCGATAAATAAGCCAGTGAAATTAAGGCTTTTTTGTATTCGCTTTCAGGTAATAAGGCAATGGCATCAACCGCTTTTTTTGCTTCTTGTTTCGCACGATCCATCGCGTAATCAAGGGATTTATGTTCAGCCATAATCGCAAGCACTTCATCGATCGCATCACGTTTTCCACCTTGTTCAATGGCTTCACGAATAAGCGCGGCTTGTTGTGGATTACCGTGACGCATTGCGTGTAATAAAGGAAGAGTCGGTTTACCTTCGGCGAGGTCGTCACCCACATTTTTACCTAATGCTGCAGCGTTTGCGCTGTAATCTAGCACGTCATCTACTAATTGGAATGCGGTACCGAGATAGCGACCATATTCTTGAAATGCGGTTTCAATTGATTTTTCAGCACCTGCAACAATTGCAACAGATTGTGCCGCCACTTCAAATAAACGTGCTGTCTTACTATAAATCACACGCATATAGCTTTCTTCCGTGGTATCGGGATCGTTCACGTTCATCAATTGTTGAACTTCACCTTCAGCTAACACGTTGGTAGCATCTGCCATAATGCGAAGAATATCTAGCGATTGCAACTGCGCCACTAATTGGAATGCACGAGTATAAATGAAGTCACCCACTAATACGCTAGCCGCATTACCAAAGGCAGAGTTTGCCGTTGCGCGGCCTCGGCGCATATCAGATTCATCCACCACATCATCATGTAATAAAGAAGCAGTGTGAATAAATTCAACAAAGGTCGCACAAGTGGCCACTTTATCGCTTTCGTAGCCTAATGCACGAGCTGCTAAAACCGCAATAAGTGGTCGAATACGTTTTCCGCCACCTTGTACAATATAAAAACCAAGCTGATTAACCATCGGCACGTCTGAGTTAATTTGTGCTAAAATAGCTTGGTTGACTTTCTGCATATCCGCATCGGTTAATGCTTGGATTGCATGCATATCCATTAAATCTTGTTTGTTCATCTTCATTTGGTTCGATGGTTGTGTATATAAAAGAAAAGTGCGGTGAATTTTACCCGATTTTTCAAGCTTTCTGAAATTAAACTCGAGGAAAAGCGCTTTTTTTTATTTTATTGCAAATAAGTGCTTGCGATCGAGTTGTTTTTTTCCGTAGAATTTGCGACCTATTTATATGAATTTTGAAGTGCGGACCGAAAAATAGTAACGGAGAAGCACAATTATAGCGGAGTATTTATGTACGCAGTTTTTCCAAAGTGGCGGTAAACAACACCGTGTGAGCGAAGGTCAAGTAGTTCGTTTAGAAAAACTTGAACTTGCAACTGGCTCAACAGTTGAGTTCGACTCAGTGTTGATGGTCGTTAATGGTGAAGATGTTAAAATTGGTGCACCAGTAGTAGCTGGCGCGAAAGTAGTGGCTGAAGTTGTGGCACAAGGTCGTGGCGATAAAGTTAAAATCGTTAAGTTCCGTCGTCGTAAACACAGCCGTAAACAACAAGGTCATCGTCAGTGGTTCACAGAAGTGAAAATCACTGGGATTCAAGCATAATTTCAGAGGAGATCAAGTAGATGGCAACTAAAAAAGCTGGTGGTTCAACTCGTAACGGTCGTGATTCTGAAGCTAAACGCCTTGGTGTTAAACGTTTCGGTGGCGAATCTGTGTTAGCAGGTAGCATCATTGTACGTCAACGTGGTACTAAATTCCACGCAGGTAACAACGTAGGTATGGGCCGTGACCACACCTTATTTGCTACCGCTGACGGTAAAGTAAAATTTGAAGTGAAAGGCGAGAAAAGCCGTAAATACGTAAGTATTGTAACTGAATAATTTTACATCTGATTTGATAAACGCCCCGCATTACCTGTGGGGCGTTTTCTTTGTTTTCTTACCTGTAATTTACAATCATTAATCAAATTTGTTATCTTAGCGGGATCATTCTCTTCAATATTTCTTAGAATGAAATTTACCTGAATTCCTAACTGTGCTTTAGCCAAATAAAGGAAGATATCATGAAAAAACAACCTCTTTTAGGATTTCTATTTGCTTTAATTACAGCGATGGCATGGGGATCTTTACCTATTGCGTTAAAACAGGTTTTATCCGTGATGACGCCACAAACGATCGTGTGGTATCGCTTTATTGTGGCATTTCTAGCGCTCTTTATTTTGCTTGCTTATAAGAAAAAATTGCCACAATTTTTTTAAAAGGTGGTCGATTTCATTTGGCTTGTGCTCATTGGTGTTGCAGGATTATCGGGTAATTTCTTTTTATTTAATAGCTCACTTAACTTTATCGATCCTCCTTCAGCTCAAATTTTTATTCATTTTTCCTCTTTTGGCATGTTGATTTGCGGTATTTTTGTCTTTAAAGAAAAGCTTGGATTACATCAAAAGATTGGTTTAGGTCTGTTATTGGCTGGGTTAGTGCTTTTCTTCAATGATAAATTTGAGGTGTTTAAAGGAGAAAGTGGTTATTTAACAGGCGTCTTGCTAAGCCTAACAGCTTCATTAGTTTGGGTTGCTTATGGAATGGCACAGAAATTAATGCTTCGTCGTTTTAGTTCACAACAAATTTTATTAATGATGTATTTCGGTTGTCTGTTAGTATTTACGCCTGTTGCTGAATTTTCCCAAGTGAGAGAGCTCAGCCCGTTAGCGTTTGGTTGTTTGGCTTATTGTTGTCTGAATACCTTATTTGGTTACGGTGCCTATGCTGAAGCCCTTAATCGCTGGGAAGTCTCTAAAGTAAGTGTTGTGATTACTTTAGTACCACTATTTACCATTTTCTTTGCTCATCTTGCGCATTATGCGAGCCCTGATAATTTTGCCGCGCCAGAATTAAATATGATTAGCTATATTGGGGCGTTTGTTGTAGTATGCGGAGCAATTTTGTCAGCAATCGGACATAAGTTATTACCGCAATCAAAGTAAAGTGCGGTTAAATATTGGAGAGTTTTTATGAAATTTATTGATGAAGCCCTGATTCGTGTGGAAGCAGGGGATGGTGGAAACGGTTGTGTAAGTTTCCGCCGTGAAAAATTTATCCCCAAAGGTGGCCCTGATGGCGGTGATGGCGGTGATGGCGGTGATGTTTATTTGGTTGCAGACGAAAACTTAAATACCTTGATCGATTATCGCTTTACTAAACGTTTTGCTGCAGAACGCGGTGAGAATGGTCATAGTTCAGATTGTACCGGTCGCCGCGGTAAAGATATTACGTTACGTGTGCCAGTGGGAACGCGTGCAATTGATAATGACACCAAAGAAGTGCTTGGCGATTTAACAAAGCATGGCGCGAAAATGTTAGTGGCGAAAGGTGGTTATCATGGTTTAGGTAATACGCGTTTTAAATCTTCAGTGAACCGTGCACCTCGCCAAAAAACCATGGGAACACCAGGAGAAAAACGCGATTTATTATTAGAATTAATGCTTCTTGCGGATGTCGGGATGCTTGGTTTGCCGAATGCAGGTAAATCCACCTTTATCCGTGCGGTTTCAGCTGCAAAACCAAAAGTTGCAGATTATCCATTTACCACTTTAGTGCCAAGTTTAGGCGTAGTGAAAGTGGATGAGAGCCATAGCTTTGTAGTGGCAGATATTCCTGGATTGATTGAAGGTGCATCGGATGGTGCGGGTTTAGGGATTCGTTTCTTAAAACACTTAGAACGTTGTCGTGTATTAATTCATTTAGTGGATATTAACCCAATTGATGAATCCGATCCTGCTGATAATATTGCGATCATCGAGTCAGAATTATTCCAATATAGCGAAAAATTGGCAGATAAACCGCGTTGGTTAGTCTTCAATAAAATTGATACGATGACAGAAGAAGAGGCGCATGAACGAGCAAAAGAGATTACTGAACGTCTTGGTTGGGAAGAAGGGTATCACCTTATTTCTGCCGCAACCGGTAAAAATGTGCCACCACTTTGTCGTGATATTATGGATTTCATTGAAGCAAATCCACGTGATGCGGAAGTAGAAGAAAATAAACCAGAAGAAGTGAAATTCAAATGGGAAGACTACCATCAAGAACAGCTCGCTGAACATCAATTTGATGATGAAGATGACGACTGGGATGATTGGGACGAAGAAGATGAAGAAGGCGTTGAATTTATTTACAAACCTTAATGCCTAAATGAAAAAAGAGCGGAAATTTGACCGCTCTTTTTTATTGCCTTTAACCTTTCTTTTTTCCACCTTGGCGAGCTTTAAAGCGAGGGTTAGTTTTCGAAATGACATAGACGACACCGTGGCGACGAACAATTTTGCAGCCAGGACGGTTTTTTGCGCTTTTGAGTGAAGATAATACTTTCATTGAATATTCCTATTTTGATTTAAATGCGCCAAATTTACCGTAACGGCTTGCAAATTCACTTGCACGACCTTCATTACCAATTTGACGAGTTTTACCAGTATAAAATGGGTGAGAAGCAGATGAGGTATCGCACATAAATACAGGGTATTCATTACCATCTTCCCATTTCATGGTGTTGTTGGTTTTTAGCACAAGAACGGATGAGAAAGCCTTGTTTTGCGTTGGAATCATAAAATAAAAACAGTACGATAATTTTTCAGGGTGAATGCCTTTTTTTCATTAGAGCTCCTTATATAACGAAAAGAATTGGGCGAAGATACTAATTCAAAAGAGAATGATTATCAATATAATTTTATTCATAGCTATGAGAATTTTTTTCATATTGAGAAAAAGAAAAATGCCTTTCGATTGAAAGGCATTTTGTCAGTTTGAGGGAGAGTTATCCACGATGTGCGTTTTTCATAATACGCTCTTTCGCTACTTTCCATTCACGCTCTTTAATATCATCACGTTTATCATGTTGTTTTTTACCTTTAGCAAGACCGATTTTGATCTTTGCCCAAGCACCTTTCCAATAAAGAGAAAGGGCAACAATGGTAAAACCATCACGGCTTGATTTACCGAAAAGATTATCCAGTTCACGTTTATTCAATAAAAGCTTACGTGTACGCGTCGGATCGCAAACTACGTGAGTAGAAGCCAAGCTTAATGGTTGAATGGTCGCACCAAATAAATAGGCTTCACCGTTTTTAAAAATGATATAGCTGTCGCTGATATTAGCTTTACCAGCACGCATTGATTTTACTTCCCAACCTTGTAATTCAAGGCCGGCTTCAATTTCATCTTCAATAAAATATTCATGTCGAGCTCGTTTATTTAACGCAATGGTGTTGGAGCCGACTTTGACTTTTTTCTTGGTCATTGTTATCCGTTGTTTATTAATCGTAAATTGGCGTTGATTTTACCGAATCTCGCCGTGGATAGCAAAAAACAAAAGGCTGATTTGACTCAGCCTTTTATTACTTAATGATCAATTATTCTTCTAACTCACCACAGAAACGATAGCCTTCACCATGCACGGTAGCAATAATTTCTGGGGTATTAGGATGATCTTCAAAATGTTTTCGAATACGACGAATTGTTACATCCACAGTACGATCTTGTGGTTTTAATTCACGTCCCGTCATTTTTAGCAATAATTCTTCACGAGTTTGCAATTTGCCAGGGTTTTCGCAGAAATGCAACATGGCACGGAATTCACTACGAGGCAGTTTAAATTCAACGCCTTCAGGTGTGATTAAATTATGGCTATTTAAATCCAGTGTCCACCCATTAAAACGATAGTTCTCACGTTGTAAATGGGTTTCTTTGCCATTTAGTGTCATGGTGCGATGCAATAAATTTCGTGCACGAATGGTGAGTTCTCTTGGGTTAAATGGTTTAGTGAGATAATCATCTGCCCCAATTTCCAAGCCTAAAATTTTATCGACCTCGTTATCTCGTCCCGTGAGGAAGATTAATGGAATTGCAGCTTTCTCACGTAACTCACGCCCTAGTAATAAACCATTTTTACCAGGTAAGTTGATATCTAATACGATGAGATTGACCCTTTCTGAGTTTAACTGACGATACATTTCTGCACCATCTTGTGCTTGTAATACCTCATAGCCCTCAGCTTCAAAAATTCCTCTTAACGTATTACGGGTTACCGCTTCATCTTCCACAATGAGAATTTTTTTGGGGTAGCCATTCGTTGCTCCTTGTTATACTTCGTTATGGGCATATTCTATAATTGTAACATTGCTGTAACAACAGAAAAAGTGCAGTCATTGTTTAAATTACATTTAATTTTATGATCTAAGTCATAAATTATTAACATTCCGCTTATCTATGCTAGAATTTTAGCAGGAACAATAGTTGGAACTTTATGATGAAGCGAATTCTTCTTTTTTTATTTTTTATTTTTACCGCACTTTCCACTCAAGCCGGTCTTTTTGATAAGAAACCGGCTTTCTTGCCAGTGGATGAAGCTTTTCAATTTTCAGCTGCGAAAAGCGAGAATCAAGAAAATGTGATCGTCAATTGGTCGATTGCAGAAGGGTATTATCTCTATCAAGAGAAAATTTCCGTGAAGCTCAATCAAGAAGAAAATGCATCATTTGATGTAGCTACATTTTCTATTTCACCCGAAGATTATAACGATCCTTATTTCGGCTTGATGAAGATTTTCAAAAAGCCCGTGCAAGCTATTTTTAAAGCGGGTCAGCCACCATTAAAAGCAGAAGATGTGGTTGAGATTGCTTACCAAGGTTGTACTGAGGGCTTTTTGTTATCCGCCTGAAGTGAAAGAAATTAAAGTGGCAGATTTGCCTATTGCACAGGTCGCTAATACTGAAAAAACATCGGAAAACTCGACCGCACTTTCAACACAACCTAAAGCAGAACAAGACCGTTTAGCGGAAAGTTTATTTAATAGCAAATATGCTGTATTTGGTTTCTTCTTGTTAGGATTAGGTTTGGCCTTTACCCCTTGTGTATTGCCAATGCTACCACTGCTTTCAGCGATTGTTATTGGCCAAAATCAACGCCCTAATATGTGGCGAGCTTTCGCATTAAGCTTTGTGTATGTGCAGGGTATGGCACTGACTTACACCTTATTAGGCTTGGTTGTGGCTGCAATTGGTTTACCGTTCCAAGTGGCTTTACAACATCCTTATGTGATGATTGGCTTATCAATCATCTTTGTCTTGTTAGCCTTGTCGATGTTCGGTGTATTTACCTTACAGCTCCCAAGCTCCTTACAAACAAAACTCTCTTTACTTAGCCAACAGCAAAAAGCCGGCGCTTTGGGTGGCGTGTTCTTAATGGGCATGATTGCGGGACTTGTGGCTTCACCTTGCACATCCGCACCGCTTTCAGGTGCCTTGCTTTATGTGGCGCAGAGTGGGGATTTGTTTACAGGTGCGATCACGCTTTATTTGCTCGCGTTGGGCATGGGCGTACCGCTGATTTTAATTACTTTATTTGGGAATAAAATCCTGCCTAAATCAGGCATGTGGATGGAAACGGTTAAAAAGCTCTTTGGCTTTGTGATGCTCGCGTTACCGGTATTCTTAATTTCTCGTATTTTGCCAGATGAATGGACACCAAGATTATGGGCGATGCTCGGTACCGCATTTTTCATTTGGTTTGCTTTCCAAATGCCGAAAAATGGTACAGGTTGGGTATTCCGAATTCTCTTTTTAGTCGCAGCAATGATTAGTGTTAAACCGCTTCAAACTTGGGTTTGGGGTGAAAGTCAAGCTCCAAGTGCGGTCGAAAATAAGGCGGTTTCTCATGTTGAATTTAAACAAGTAAAAAGTGAAGCTGAATTGCAACAAGCACTGTCAGAAAATAACAAATCACTTGTGATGCTTGATCTTTATGCGGATTGGTGTGTTGCTTGTAAAGAGTTTGAAAAAGAAACATTTAGTGATCCAAGTGTACAAAAAGCCTTTGGTGATATGTTGCTCCTTCAAGTTGATATGACGAAAAATTCCGAAGAAAACCGCGCTTTAATGACAAAATATAAAGTGCTAGGTTTACCGACGATTTTATTCTTTAACCGAGAAGGAAAAGAAATAGAGGGGAGTCGTGTTAACGGATTCATGCCGCCAGTTGAGTTTTTACAATGGATTAAGAAAATCAGTAAAGCGTAAGATTATTTCCTAATCGTAAAAAGTCCTTTTCGATTTTAGGTATTGTTTGGCTTTGGGTTAATCATTAATATACACCCCGTTCTCAAATCACTTTTTATTTTTTATTAGGAAAACTTTATGAAAAACTTAGAAAAATACTCTCCGTATGTTTTAGCTTTATTACGTATCGTCGCTGCATATATGTTTATCTTACACGGCACAGCGAAATTCTGGGAATTCCCAATTTCAATGACGGGCGGTAACGGCGCAGTGGGTGATCCAATGATGATTGTCGGTGGAGTAATCGAGATTGTCGGTTCAATCCTATTAATTTTAGGTTTATTTGTTCGCCCTGCGGCATTTATCCTTTCGGGTCAAATGGCTTATGCGTATTTCTTTATGCACGTTGCAGGTAAAGGGAATTTATTCTTCCCAATCGCGAACGGTGGTGAACTTGCTTTACTTTACTCTCTCGTGTTCTTCTATTTTGTGTTTGCTGGTGCCGGTGCATTTTCTTTAGATAACCGCAAACGCTAATCACATTATTCACACTGTTAGGTTGCCCGCATTTTGCGGGCTTTTTTATTTTTTAAACCTCCTAAATAATAAGCAGTCGAACCTTGAAGTGCGCTTACCAGGAAAATTTTTTCTACATAAACGCAAACGTTTGCGTTATAATTCCCCGCGCTTATTTTTAACCATTTAATTAAAGGAAAATGTAATGACAGATCGTCCAATTCGTCAGGCTTTACTGAGTGTTTCTGATAAAACCGGTATCGTAGAATTTGCTCAAGGCTTAGTACAGCGTGGTGTAAAACTACTTTCCACAGGCGGTACCGCAAAATTATTGGAGCAGCATGGTTTGCCGGTGACTGAAGTGTCTGATTATACGGGATTCCCAGAAATGATGGACGGTCGTGTAAAAACCTTACATCCAAAAGTACATGGTGGGATTCTTGGTCGTCGTGGTACAGATGATGCCATCATGCAGCAACATGGCATTGAAGGCATTGATATGGTTGTCGTGAATTTATATCCGTTTGCAGCCACTGTGGCTAAACCAGATTGTACCTTGGCTGATGCGGTAGAAATATCGATATTGGTGGCCCAACTATGGTGCGTTCTGCAGCGAAAAACCATAAAGATGTAGCGATCGTAGTGAATAATCATGATTTCAATGCAATTCTTGCTGAAATGGATAAACATCAGAACAGCCTAACGCTTGAAACTCGTTTTGACCTTGCGATTAAAGCATTTGAGCATACCGCGCAATATGATTCCATGATTGCTAACTACTTCGGACAAATGGTGAAACCATACCATGTGGCCGAGGACGAGGACGCGAATGCGAAGTGCGGTCAATTCCCACGAACTTTAAATCTTAACTTCGTGCGTAAACAAACCATGCGTTACGGCGAAAACTCTCATCAAAATGCAGCTTTCTACGTTGATTTGAATGTGAAAGAGGCGAGTGTGGCTACTGCTACCCAACTCCAAGGTAAAGCCTTGTCTTACAATAATATTGCAGACACCGATGCAGCGCTTGAATGCGTGAAAGAATTTGATGAGCCAGCTTGTGTGATTGTTAAACACGCTAATCCATGCGGTGTGGCTTTAGGTAAAGATATTTTAGACGCCTATAATCGCGCTTACCAAACCGATCCAACTTCTGCATTTGGCGGCATTATTGCTTTCAACCGTGAATTAGATGAAAAAACGGCGAATGAAATTGTGGAGCGCCAATTCGTTGAAGTGATCATTGCGCCGAAAGTTTCTGCTGAAGCGCAAGAAGTGGTGAAACGTAAGAAAAATGTTCGTTTGCTTGAATGTGGTGAATGGACGTCACGTTCCGAACGTTTAGATTTCAAACGCGTGAACGGTGGCTTGTTAGTACAAGATGCCGATTTAGGCATGGTTGGCTTGGATGATTTAAAAGTGGTGAGTAAACGTCAACCAACTGAACAAGAATTAAAGACTTATTATTCTGCTGGAAAGTGGCGAAATTCGTGAAATCCAATGCCATTGTTTACGCCAAAGACAATCAAACTATCGGCATTGGTGCAGGCCAAATGAGCCGCGTGTATTCTGCTAAGATTGCGGGCATTAAGGCGCAGGACGAAGGATTAACCGTAGCCGGTTGTGTGATGGCATCTGACGCCTTTTTCCCATTCCGTGATGGCATTGATGCTGCAGCGAAAGTGGGGATTCAATGTGTGATCCATCCAGGTGGATCAATGCGCGATCAAGAAGTCATCGATGCAGCAGATGAACATAATATGGTGATGGTATTAACTGGAATGCGTCATTTTAGACATTAATTATCTAACTATCCCCCTCTTTAGCAAAGAGGGGGCTGAGGGGAGACTTAAACGATGCTAAATATACTATGAGGTTGAAATAACTTCTGCCAAATCTCCCCTACCCCTCTTTGCTAAAGAGGGGATTAAATTCAAAAAGATACAAGGAGCATTATGAACATCCTCATCATCGGAAATGGCGGTCGTGAACACGCCTTGGCTTGGAAAGCTGCACAATCTCCATTAGCAGATAAAGTTTTTGTCGCACCAGGCAACGCGGGTACAGCATTAGAGCAAAAAGTAGAAAACGTAAGCATTTCTGCGACTGATGTTCCCGCATTAGTGAAATTTGCTCAAGATAACCAAATTGGATTAACCATTGTTGGCCCTGAAGCCCCACTAGTGATTGGGGTTGTTGATGCATTTCGTGAAGCTGGATTGAAGATTTTTGGTCCTACTAAAGCGGCTGCGCAATTGGAAGGTTCAAAGGCATTCACTAAAGACTTCCTCGCTCGTCACAAAATTCCAACGGCAGAATATCAAAACTTCACCGAAGTAGAACCTGCCTTGGCGTACTTGCGTGAAAAAGGTGCTCCAATTGTCGTAAAAGCGGATGGTTTAGCTGCGGGTAAAGGCGTCATCGTGGCAATGACATTGCAAGAAGCGGAAGACGCTGTGCGTGATATGCTTTCTGGCAATGCTTTTGGAGAAGCGGGTAGTCGAGTGGTGATTGAAGAGTTTTTAGATGGCGAAGAAGCCAGCTTTATCGTCATGGTAGATGGTAAAAACGTCGAACCTATGGCAACCAGCCAAGACCATAAACGTGTAGGCGAAAATGATACAGGTTTGAATACTGGTGGTATGGGGGCGTATTCACCTGCACCAGTGGTGACACCAGAAATTCATGATCGCATTATGCGAGAAGTGATTTATCCAACAGTCAATGGCATGGCAGCGGAAGGCAATGTTTACACAGGTTTCCTATACGCAGGATTAATGATTATGCCGAACGGTCAGCCAAAAGTGATTGAATTTAACTGCCGTTTTGGCGATCCAGAAACCCAGCCAATTATGTTACGCCTCGAATCAGATCTGGTAGGATTTTGTCTTAAAGCTTGCGATGGTAAATTGAACGAAGTGAAATCCCAATGGAATCCAAAATCTTCCTTAGGGATTGTTTTGGCGGCTGAAGGCTATCCAGGCGATTATCGTAAGGGCGATGAAATCACCGGTTTGCCACAAAGTGCGGTCGAAAATGAGAAAGTTTTCTTAGCGGGTGTTGCAGAACAAGAAGGCAAATTAGTCACGAACGGCGGTCGCGTGCTTTGTGTGACTGCGTTAGGCGAAAGTGTATTTGAAGCACAACAAAAAGCCTTAAAACTTGCTGAACAAATTCAATGGGCAGGACGTTTTTATCGTCGAGATATTGGCTATCGTGCTGTTGAACGTGAGCAGCAAAAATAACCATATTTAATGTTAAGGAATCGTATGGATTATAAAAATAAAGAATTATGTCGTCTTCGCACAATCAGTTTTTTTCTAACGTTACATAAAGATAAAACGCAATGGGAAGACGCCCTTTATTTGGTGAAACGTGATGTGGACTTGTTATTACCTGCTGTGCAGAAAGCAGGTTATACCTTGCAATCGATTCGAGTGATTACCAATCCCTTTGGTGAATATTTGGATTTAACCAATTTGCAGACAGCAAAAGCAGATTTGCAGTATTTAACGGAATTATTGAATAAATTTAATGAAAGTGGAATTCGTATTCGATTTGCTATTGGCGCAGCTAGAAACAAAGAGGAAATTGCTTTATTGCCTGAGTTAATCGCGGCTTATGGTGACTTGTGTAATGCTTGTGTCAACGTGCCATTAGATGAAAATGGTGTGTTAGATAATGAACTCATTGAGCAATCTGTTTATGCCGTACAAAAAATTGCAAACATCACACCACGTGGCGAAGGCAATTTTAACTTTACTGTGAATTTTAACTGCAAGCCATTTATTCCTTATTTCCCCGCCGGTTATCATCTAAGTCATTTGCCAAACAGTTTTGTCATTGGGTTCGAAACACCCGATTTATTAGTCGAAGTATTAAAATCTGTGCCAAAATCGCCTCATAATCAATTTTATGCTGATTGCTATCAAGCTATGTCGCAGGCTTTGCAATATCATGTAGATCAAGTATTAGAGATGTTAAGTGCGGTCAAATTGTCGGGCGAATTTGAATTTGCAGGCATTGATAGTTCGGCAGCACCATCTAAAAATTGTGCATCCATGACGAAAGTTTATGAATTAATGGGATTGCCCTATTTTGGTGCGGTTGGTTCAGTAGAGGTTTCTGCGCTACTGACAAAAGTGTTTAAATCAATCCAAGGTGTGCCATTGGTTGGATTCTCTGGATTAATGTTGGCAGTGACAGAAGATTTAGGTTTAGCCGAAGGTACACAAAAACACTATTTTGATATTCGTGCTTTACTGACTTATAGCGCTGTATGTGGTATCGGTTTAGACACGGTTCCAGTGGCGGGAAATGTTAAGGCAGAAAGCATAGCGGCTATTATGCGCGACACTGGAACGATGGCATTTCGCTTAAATAAACCACTCACTGTGCGTTTATTTCCCATTCCGAATAAGGTTGCAGGTGAAATATCTGAATTTGAGAGTGATGATTTATGTAACTGCCGCCTTTTACACATTCCGGATTAAACGAAAATTTCCCTATTTTGTTGTGATCAATGTTATCCCTACTGTCAATAAAAGGAGTATCTCATGAGAAAATTAATATTAGGTAGCCTTGTTGCTGCATTATTAACAGGTTGCTCGGGGGCTTCAAATTTCTCACAACGTGCAACATTAGATGGCGAGTGGATTTGTCATACTATCCCGACACAAGATAAACAAACTTACGATCGCTTAGATCACTTTGTCTTAAAGCCAGATGGAACAGGCGCCTTGCGAGGCATTTCCTACATTGAATTGGATAAAGAGACGACTATTCGTTATTTAACAAAAGGTAAGGTGAAATGGCAGAGCCAAAATAATGTCTTGAGTTTTGATTTTGTTAATCGCGCGATGGTGCCTGCACACAGTAACAATGTGGCGAAAGCCATCAAGCAAGATAAGAAATTACAAAAACAAGAAAAAGAGCAATTAACTACGTTTTATAGCAAATCAGGCGATCACGTGAATATGCCAATTGAACTTAAACAAAATGGCAATCAACTTATTCTAGGTAAGGATTTTGCGACTTGTCGACGAGTCACCGAGAATGACAAAGATATTCAGTTATTGAATCAGTGGTTTGTGAAGAAATAAATACAATTATTTTAAGCTTGATACAAAAACAAGCGTGATTTTTAACCGCACTTTATTTTTTTGTAAATGTTGAAATCAAATTAATAAAAGGAGTATTACTATGAGAAAATTAGTATTAGGTAGTCTTGTTGCTGTATTGCTATCGGGATGCGCAACGGCACATCAGCAAACTGAACAGGAAAAAGCATTGGTGGGAGATTGGATTTGCCATGTTAAGCCTGCGGCAAAAGCCCCTTTACCAGTCGAGCATTTTGATTACATCACCTATCGAGCGGATCAAACTGTGCTGATGCGTGGTATCTCTCAGATTGATACAAAAGAAGGTTGGATGCGTTATTTATTGCAAGCCAAAGCCAAATGGCAGGCAGGTGATGGTAAATTGAGTTATGACTTTACTGATCGTCTATTTAAAACAGCCCATTCACCACAAGTTGCGAAAATCATAGAGCAAGTTCCAGAGTTTAAAGACTATGAGAAGGAATTTGTTTCACCTTGTGATCGTTGTGGTGATCATTTGGATATGAAGATTAAAATGAAAAGTCCAACAAGGATGACAAATTTTAATACTTATACGAAAGAAACCAGCCAATGCCGTAAACTTAGTGCGGGCGAGAAAACAAAAGAAGTTAAATTAATTGAAAAATTAGTGAAAGAAAAAGGCTCGATTTAGATAAATGAATGTTTTTCATTGTAATAATGAAAAATATGGTCGAAATTTTTTTGGTTAAGTTTTTTTGCCTGGAAACAGGTAAACTATACACAAATAATTCAAACAACGAGGAAAACACAATGTTTAAAAAAAGTATGAACATCGCTGATTACGATCCGGTTCTGTGGCAAGCCATTCAGGACGAAAATCGTCGTCAAGAAGAGCATATCGAGCTTATCGCATCTGAAAACTATGCGAGTCCACGCGTAATGGAAGCGCAAGGTTCTCAGTTTACGAACAAATATGCAGAAGGCTATCCAGGTAAACGTTACTACGGCGGTTGTGAGTACGCAGACATTGTGGAGCAGTTGGCGATTGATCGCGCGAAAGAGTTATTTGGTGCAGATTATGTGAACGTACAACCACACTCAGGTTCACAAGCGAATGCGGCAGTATATGGTGCATTAATCAATGCGGGCGATACCATTTTAGGGATGGATTTAGCACACGGTGGTCACTTAACCCATGGGGCAAAAGTGAGTTTCTCCGGTAAAATCTATAATTCTGTACTTTATGGTATCACTGCTGATGGTTTAATCGACTATGAAGATGTGCGTCAAAAAGCGTTAGAACATAAACCAAAAATGATCGTGGCGGGTTTCTCTGCTTATTCTCAAGTGGTAGATTGGAAAAAAATGCGCGAAATTGCGGATGAAGTGGGCGCGTATTTATTTGTTGATATGGCTCACGTTGCGGGCTTAATCGCAGCAGGTTTATATCCAAACCCATTACCATACGCGCATGTTGTAACAACGACCACCCATAAAACCTTAGGTGGTCCACGTGGTGGTTTAATCCTTTCTTCTTGTGGTGATGAAGAAATTTATAAACGCTTACAATCTTCTGTTTTCCCTGCAAACCAAGGTGGTCCATTGGTTCACATTATTGCGGCGAAAGCGGTATGTTTCAAAGAAGCATTAGAGCCTGCTTATAAAGAATACCAAGCAAACGTGATTAAATGCGAAAGCAATGGTAGAAGTGTTTAAACAACGTGGTTATGACGTGGTTTCAAATGGCACAGAAAACCATTTATTCTTAGTCAGTTTCATCAAACAAGGTTTAACCGGTAAAGCTGCAGATGCAGCGCTAGGTAAAGCGAATATCACCGTTAATAAAAACTCCGTACCAAATGATCCACAAAAACCATTTGTGACCTCTGGTATTCGTGTTGGTACACCAGCGGTGACTCGTCGAGGCTTTAACGAACAAGACTGTCGTGAATTAGCCGGTTGGATGTGCGATGTATTAGATGCATTAGGCAAAGAAAACGAAGAACAAGTGATTGCAGCAACCAAAGAAAAAGTATTGGCAATCTGCAAACGTCTTCCTGTTTACGCAAGCTAATTTTTAATCGTTGTTAAAAGAAACGGTGACATCAATAAAGGATGTTGCCGTTTTTTATTTCAAAATTTTCATGATCTATAGAGGGATATTGAGTCTAATTAGTTGATATTATAGTAATAAATTTTTCTGAGTAATTGAATAGTTGAATAAAAATACTATATTATTTGGCAACTCAACTGAAACGATAAATATATTTAATTCATTTCAGACCAAAAGAGCCTAGGGTAAAAACCAGTCTCCATTATGCTTACTCAAATTGCCACGATAGTGGTTTAACGGTGCTAGAGCTATTATCCAATTTAGTTAAAAAAATCCAACCGCACTTTTTGTACTCAACTGAAATACATTTATCTCCTAAAGGAAAGTCCCATGCTTTAAAAACGTTATTTAAATTTATTTCGCAAAAGACTGATAAAAACAGCCTTGAAACTTTACAGCAACATGCAGAACAAGGGTGATGCTGAGGCAATATATCAGTTAGGACGTTTTTATCATATTGGAGAGGTAGTAGAAGATGATTACGACAAAGCGATGACGTTATATCACCGCGCGAATGCATTGGGTTATCCATTGGCGGCAAGTAATATTGGCGCACTTTATGATGATATGGGGGAGCCTGAAAAATCAGTGGAATGGTTTGAGCAAGGCATTCGTCAGGGCGATAAACGAGCGACAATCAATTTGGGACGATTCTATCTTTTAGGCATTGGCGTGGAGCAAGACACATTTAAAGGCATGCAAATGCTAGAGAAATATGACAATAATGGGCTTGCTTCATACCTCTTAGCGCAGGTATATGATGGCGTTATAGGATATGACGTTCCAATTAATTATCCTAAAGCATTGGAATATTACTTGCTTGCTGAGAAGAATAAACAAGATTTACCCAATAAAGATTTAATGACGCTTTATAATAACCTTGGGACACTCTACAACGCTCACGAGGATATTCCAACCAATTATGTTGAAGCGCAAAAATACCTAACCAAAGCTGCTGAAATGGGGTTTCCCCATGCAATGTATGGTTTAGCAAATTTACACGGTTTTAAAGGGGATAAAAAGCAAGCCTTCAAATGGTATTTAAAAGCTGCTGAAAATGGCTTAATAGATGCCTATTACTATGTTGGTAATGCTTATAAAAGAGGTGAGGGAGTTCAACAAGATAGCCAAAAAGCCTTAAAATGGCTAGAGCTAGCAGCAGAATTCCAAATGAGGGATGCGGCTTGGGAATTAGCTAAGATTTACCAGGAAGGGTTAGGTAATGTGCCACAAAATTTAGAAAAAGCTCAAGCATTTTATCTACTTGCAAAAGAATCAGGAGAGAATGTCGAACGCTCAATACAACAGTTGCAAAGTCGTCTTGCTGTGCGTGATGATTTTGATGCATTACTTGAACGAGCTAAAGAAGGCAATCTTGAGGCTCAAAAGGATTTAGCGATGGCTTACGTTCGAGGTGATGAAATTGAACAGAATTATGAAGAAGCCTTTAAATGGTATAAAGCTGCCGCCGAACAAGGCGATGCAGATGCACAAAATAGCCTTTATAACCGCTATGCAAAAGGCGAAGGAGTTGAACAAAATAGCGAAGAAGCGATGAAATGGCTACATCGTAGTGCCGATCAAGGTCATGGGCTGGCTTATTATAATTTAGGGTTTGAATATAGTTCAGGTATTTTAGTCAAAAAAAATGAACTGGAAGCGATCAAATGGTATAAAAAAGCAGTAAAAAAAGACGTCATAGAAGCTTATTATCAACTTGGATTTCTTTATACTTATGGCGATACTATTAAAAAAGATTATAAGTCTGCACGGGTATATTATGAATTGGCGGGCGGAAGCTGGAACGGTGAAGCACAAAATGAATTAGGTATCCTTCACTTTAATGGGCTAGGGACACCAAAAGATGATGCAAAAGCCTTTCTTTATTTCCAACTTGCTGCTGAAAACGGCAGTCCTGAAGGAATGTATAATTTAGGTGCGATGTATGACAATGGCTTTGGCACAAAACGCAACCGCAAATTCGCTACTCAATGGTTTAAAAAATCCTGTGAAGCTGGATATGAAAAAGCGTGCGAGATGCTATAAAAATAGAGCTTACTTTATGTTTATCCGTACAAAAGGATGGGCGTAATACATGGTCAATGTGTTAGAATGAACTATTACTTTTATTGTTTTTTGATCTTCTAGTTTACGCATAATGCTGATTCAGCTTTTATTTGTAATGTTAGCGGCGGTAAATATCGTCGCTTATTTTTTAATGTGGAAAGATAAAGTCCGCGCGGTTCGTCACGGCTGGCGAATTTCTGAAAATACCTTTTTTCTATTAAGCCTTCTTGGTGGGTTTATTGGCGTTTATTGCGGGATGAAACGCTTTCGCCATAAAACTAAACACTTCAGTTTTAAATTTGTTGTAATTCTCAGTGCCTTTATTTGGTTGATTTTAATGCCTTATTGGTATTTCTTTCTTGAATAATATTGAGTACAGAATGACTTTCAGTAATAAAAAAAGCCTAGAGAATATCTCTAGGCTTTTTTTAGTACATAGATTATTTAAAAAAATGAGGCGTCTTTTTCTGCTTTTTTTCACTTGTGAAATAGTGATTAATCCCAACACAAGGACATAAACAGCAAAAATAAACACGAGCCATTGCACCATCGTAATGCCGAAAAGTGACCATTGACTTTCATTACAGCTACCTGTTGGATTGAAGACTGCAGGTAGCCATTTATGGAATGGTAATGTGTCTGGAAAGTTTGGTATAAATTCACATTGTTTCCACGGTGCAGGGTTCATTTGTAAATCAAGGTGACGGATAGATACCATTAATCCTTTAATTGCACTAAATAAACCCACAATAAGAGCAAGAATGCGGATAATAAGCGAATTTGGGGCTAAGGTGCCGATAAGACCAGCGACGAATAAACCCACAACAGCTAAACGTTCATAAACACAAAGTACGCAAGGTTGTAAACCCATGCCGTATTGAAAATAAAGTGCGGTCGATTCTAGGGCAAATGCAGTAAATGCCAAAAAGATCCACGCTGAACGTTTAAGGGATAATTGCTTAAAAAAGTCGAGCATTCTTTCTCCTTATGCTTCACTAAATAGGAAGAATTAAGCCAAGGTCTGCAAGCCAAATTGTCATACCTGGTAAGATAAATTCGATAGCAAGGAAACCCACCACGGTTAATACGATGGTGTAAGGTAATGCCATATAGACCATTCTACCATAGGAAAGTTTGATTAACGGTGCAAGAGACGATGTCAGTAAGAACAAGAATGCTGCTTGACCGTTTGGCGTTGCTACAGAAGGTAAGTTTGTACCTGTATTGATTGCGACCGCAAGTAATTCAAATTGGTGTGGTGCAATCGCGCCTGCTGTAAGCGCATTTTTCGCCTCATTAATGTAAACCGTTGCAACGAATACGTTATCAGAAATTGCAGAAAGTAAACCGTTGAAACCATAGAATAAGGCTAACTGAGTTTTCTCTTCTGCACCTAATACGAAGTGAATAATTGGCGCAAAGAGTTTTTGATCGATAATCACCGCAACTATAGAGAAGAATACCACTAATAATGCAGTGAAAGGCAAGCTTTCTTGGAATGATTTACCAATGGCGTGTTCATCAGTTACACCTGTAAAGGTTGTTGCAAGAATAATCACACTTAAACCAATCAAGCCGACAGCCGCTAAGTGGAAGGCTAGACCTAAGATTAACCAAATCGCGATAACCGCTTGAACAGAAAGACGAATCTTATCTTGTTTAGACATTTTTTGTGTATTTTCACGATCTAAATCAGCCAAGATTTTCCATACTTCTTCTGGTAATTTTTCGCCATAGCCGAATACTTTAAATTTTTCGACTAAAATACAAGTGAGTAATCCACAGATAAAAACAGGAACGGTTACTGGCGCCATACGGAAGAAGAATTCAATGAAATTCCATTTAGCTTGTTCTGCAATGATCAAGTTTTGTGGTTCACCCACCATGGTCATTACACCACCGAGAGCTGTACCCACGCCAGCATGCATCATTAAGCTACGTAAGAAAGAACGGAATTTTTCGAGAGTTTCGTGATTTTTAATTTTGTTATCATCGGAAATATCAACCGCATCTTGTAGTGTTTTACCTGATGCGACTTTGTGATAAACCCCATAGAAACCCATAGCAACACTGATGATTACAGCAACAACAGTCAGTGCATCTAAGAACGCTGAAAGAAATGCTGCACTGAAACAGAATGCTAAAGAAAGTACAATTTTAGAACGGATACGGACTAATAATTTGGTGAACACATAAAGCAAAAGTTGCTTCATAAAGTAAATACCAGCCACCATAAAGATTAAAAGTAAAACGACTTCAAAGTTTGCCATGATCTCGGCTTTAACGTGTTCAGCATTCGTCATGCCGATAGCAATAGCCTCAACGGCTAATAAACCACCCGGTTGAAGAGGATAGCATTTTAATGCCATCGCAAGGGTGAAAATAAACTCGGCGACGAGTACCCAGCCTGCCACAAATGGGCTTACCCAAAAAAATAAAATTGGGTTAATTACCAAGAAGGCAATAATAGTTAATTTATACCAATCTGGGCTCGAGCCCAGAAAGTTTTTCATAAATGCTTGTGTGTAAGTCATATTGAACTCCGTTTTTTTATAGTCCTGTCATTGTAATATATACTGCTTTAAAGGATAATAGACCAGTTAAAGATTTATTCAATAAATCACATTTTTGATCTTTTTAGACTTTTTTTATATTTATTTCATACTCATGCAAACAGATAATACCCTTTTACGGGCTCAAAGCCCAGCCGCGCTTGCCGAAGAATATATTGTTAGAAGTATTTGGGATAATGTATTTCCCGCAGGCACTAATCTTCCTTCTGAGCGTGATTTAGCTGATAAAATCGGCGTAACACGCACCACATTACGTGAAGTATTACAGCGTTTGGCTCGTGATGGCTGGCTTACCATTCAACATGGCAAACCGACAAAAGTCAATGATATTTGGGATACAGCTGGTCCAAGCATCATTGAAACTTTAATTACCTTAGATCGCCAAAGTGCGCCGTTAATTATTGAAAATATGTTGTCATTGCGTAGCCGCATGTCGGAATCTTATATTTATGAGGCAGTAAAAAATTCGCCTAAAGCCTCAGCTGCCTTGTTCAAAGGAATGGATGCTTTGGAGAATACCGCTGAAAGCTACATGGAATTTGACTATGCCTTATTTCGTCAGTTTACCGTAATGGCGAATAAACCTTTCTATCGTTTAATTTTCAATAGTTTACGTGGGGTTTATCATAAAATTGGTTTGCTATTCTTTAGTGACGAAAAACATCGACAAGTGACACATGATTTTTATGTAGAATTGCGTGATATTTGTGAAAAAGGTCAATCTGATTTAGTGGTGGAATGTATTCGTAAACACAAGCAAGTGACTTCCGCCTACTGGCGAGCCATTTTAGAAAGTTTGCCAAAAGATTTAGCAACAGAATAATATTAAAAGTGCGGTTGAAAATGACCGCACTTTTTCCTTATATCAAAGACTCAATATTATGCGTATTCCAAGAATTTATCATCCAGAATCCCTTAAAAATCAATCTACTTGCCAACTTTCAGAGGATGCGGCTAATCATGTAGGGCGTGTACTTCGCATGACTGAAGGTGAGCAAATTGAATTATTTGATGGTAGTAATCATATTTATCCAGCAAAAATTATTGAAGCGAGCAAAAAAGCCGTTAAAGTGGACATTCTTGGTTGTGAATTAAGTGATAAAGAGTCGAATTTATCGATTCATTTAGGGCAGGTTATTTCACGCGGCGATCGAATGGAATTTACCATTCAAAAATCCGTAGAGTTGGGCGTGAATGTGATTACACCATTATGGTCAGAACGCTGTGGCGTGAAGTTGGATGGTGAACGTATGGATAAGAAAATCCAACAATGGCAAAAAATTGCCATTGCGGCTTGTGAACAATGTGGCCGTAACGTTGTGCCAGAAATTCGTCCATTAATGAAATTACAAGATTGGTGTGCAGAAAATGATGGCGCGTTGAAATTGAATTTACATCCAAGAGCCCAATATTCAATTAAAAACCTTGCCTTCTATTCCAAAAAGAAGGTGTTCGTTTGCTTATTGGTTCAGAAGGCGGTTTATCACCTCAAGAAATCGCTCAAACTGAACAACAAGGATTTACTGAAATTTTATTAGGAAAGCGTGTGTTACGTACAGAAACAGCCTCTTTAGCGGCGATTAGTGCGTTACAAATTTGTTTTGGAGATTTGGGATAATGATGGATTTACAAGGGCAATTTTTAATTGCGATGCCACAGTTGGAAGATTATTTCCAAAATACCGTGGTGTATATGTGTGAGCATAATGAGCAAGGTTCGATGGGTTTAGTGATTAATCAACCCACCGATTTAAGCATTGCTGAGTTGTATTCAAAAATGAATTTTATGATGAAAAATGACCGCACTTTTAGCAATGAACTTGTACTTGCGGGTGGCCCAGTACATTCTGAGCGTGGTTTTATTCTGCATAAGAAAACTACGAAAGAATTTGAGCATAGTTATAAAATTACCGATGAGATGTTTCTGACCACTTCGGCAGATATTGTGGAAACCTTTGGTTCAGAGGATGCGCCCGAAAAATATCTTGTTGCGCTCGGTTGTGCAAGTTGGACAGCTGGACAGCTAGAACAAGAGATTGCGGATAATGCGTGGTTAGTGGCGCCAGCTTCAGACACCATTTTATTTGAAACCATTTATGAAGATCGTTATCCTGCCGCGAATCAATTATTAGGGATTAATCCTCATAATTTTGTCTTTTCACAAGTGGGGCACAGTTAATGGGCATCACAGCAATTGCGTTTGATTTCGGTACAAAAAGCATCGGTTGTGCAGTCGGGCAAAGTATCACGGGTACGGCGCAAGCATTACCTGCATTTAAAGCGCAAGATGGCATTCCCAATTGGGATGCTATTGAAAAATGCCTAAAGGATTGGAAGCCCGATGTCATTGTGGTGGGATTGCCCCTAAATATGGATGGAACCGAGCAAGATTTAACACTTCGAGCGAAAAAATTTGCCAACCGCTTAAATGGTCGTTTCGGTATCAAAGTAGAACTACAAGATGAGCGCTTAACGACGGTTTCTGCTCGAGATGAAATTTTCCAGCGTGGCGGTTATCGAGCTCTCAATAAAGGCAAAGTAGATGGGATCTCTGCTTGTCTAATTTTAGAAAGTTGGTTCGAAAGTTATTCAGAATAAGCCAAAAATAAACCGCACTTTAAGGTGCGGTTTGTTGTATTTATGAGTTTATTTTTTTATCCAAATCAGACTCGCCATTCTTCCTGTTTTGCCATCTCGACGATAGGAAAAGAAGCGCTCTTTTTCTGTTGATGTGCAATGCTCCCCACCGTAAATTTGGGTAATACCTAATTTATTGAGGCGTTGTGTGGCGATTTGATAAAGATTACCGAGGTATTTTCCTGCTTCATTCGGATCGGGTCGAAAAGCCGTTTCTGCAATCGGGTCAAAAGCCATAAATTGCTCAATCACTTCTTTTGCCAACTTGGAATGCATTAGGGACCGATAGCAGGCCCAAACCACGCAATAATCTCTTCGGGGGCAGATTGGAAACATTTCACGGTTTCTTCTAATACACCATCACAGAGCCCTCGCCAGCCCGCATGGGCTGCAGCCACTTCAGTCCCTTGTTTATTGGTGAATAAAACCGGCAAGCAATCAGCAGTCATGACCAAACATACTTGGTTAGGTTGATTGGTGTAAACCGCATCAGCCTCTAAATCATTGCCCTCATAAGGCACCGTAATCACGCGAGTGCTATGTGTTTGAGTTAAAAACAACGGGAAATGTGGCAGATTAAATTTTTCGACCAATAAAGTGCGGTTAGTTTTGACCGCACTTTTATTGTCTTCGACATGATCACCCAAATTGAAACTATCGAAAGGCGGCAGGCTTACGCCACCTTCTCTTGTGGTTGTAAAAGCTTGGATATGTGGTGGAACATTCCAGTTTGGAACAATGGTTTTCATCTTAATAATCCAATTCGTCTTTGTGTTCGAGGTAATCCGCTTTTAAAGCATGCAGTAATTCGACAAAGTCATCTGGCAATGGGGCATACCATTCCATCATTTCTCCCGTAATTGGGTGAGCTAAACGCAACATAACTGCATGTAAGGCTTGGCGTTTAAAATTACGTAGTACTTCAGTGAAGGCTTCACTTGCGTTTTTAGGTGGACGAGGACGGCCACCATAAGTTTGATCGCCTAATAATGGATGCGCAATATGTGCCATGTGAACACGAATTTGGTGAGTGCGGCCCGTTTCTAAACGTAAGCGTAAGCGGGTGTAATTACGGAAATTCTCCATAATGCGATAGTGCGTCACAGCCGGTTTACCCATTGGGTGAACCGCCATCAATGTGCGTTTTGTCGCGTGGCGAGCCATTGGCTGATCTACTGTGCCACCTTTGGTCATAATGCCACTGGCGACGGCTTCGTATTCACGAGTGATTTTTCGTTTTTGTAAATCACGCACAAGTTTGGTTTGTGCTGGAATCGTTTTAGCGACAACCATGAGACCTGTCGTGTCTTTGTCTAAACGATGCACAATCCCTGCGCGTGGTACTTCGGCAATAGGTGGATAGTGATAGAGTAGCGCGTTAAGTACCGTACCATCCGGATTGCCTGCACCAGGGTGAACCACAAGATCTTTAGGTTTATTAATCACGATAATATCGTCATCTTCATAAACGATATTGAGCGGAATATTTTGTGGCTCAAAACGGTTTTCATCTTCCACTTCTACCGAAATTTCAATTTGCTCTCCGCCATAAACTTTTGCACGTGGAATATCGGTAATTTCACCGTTTATTTTTACCTGTTTTGCTTCAATCCAGGTTTTTAAACGCGAACGGGAATATTCAGGGAACAACTCTGCGAGGGTTTGGTCTAAACGCTGTCCCATTTGTTCGGGCTGAACTTCAGCCGTTAAGGTCATTTGTGGCATAAAAAATCCATCTAAAAATTTAAAAAGTTGGCTTATTGTGTAATGTTCTATACAATATTCGTTAATTGTAACTTATTTATTGATTTTCGTAAAAAAATTAAGGAAAAAAAGAATGCGTAAAATAAAAATCTCTCGTGCTTATTGCACTTACCTCATTCGTTATTGCAGCTTGTAGCAGTGATAATAAAGAAGTGGAGCAAGCTTCAGTTGATGAGCTTTATGCAAAAGGCGCGGCTGCATTACAAGAAGGAAGCTATTCTGATTCGATTCGTTATTTAAAAGCAGCGACAGAGCGTTTCCCTGGTAGTACTTACCAAGAACAAGCAATGCTTGATTTAATTTATGCAAACTATAAAACACAAGATTACACAGCAACGTTGGTTACTGTAGATAACTTCTTACAGCAATTCCCACAAAGTCCAAACCGTGACTATGCAGTGTATATGGCGGGTTTAACAAACTTAGCAACGGCTGATAACATGATCCAAGATTTCTTTGGCATTGATCGTGCAACGCGTGAAACGACTTCAATGAAAACGGCGTTTTCAAACTTCCAAAGCTTAGTGCGTGCGTTCCCAAATAGCCCATATTCACAAGATGCAGTAGCACGTATGGCGTATATTAAAGACTCATTAGCACGTCATGAATTAGAAATTGCGAAATTCTATGCAAAACGTGATGCGTGGGTAGCAGTATCAAACCGTGTAGTGGGTATGTTGCAACAATATCCGGATGCAAAAGCGACTTACGAGGGTTTATTCTTAATGAAAGAAGCATACGAGAAAATGGGGTTACAACAATTAGCGAACCAAACTCAGCAAGTTATCGATGCGAATAAAGATAAACAATTTGCGGAAGTGAAAAAACCGGAAGAATCTGATTTAACTCAACCGGTTAAAAAATAATTCTCGTCCCTTTTGAGACGAGCTTGAATAAGCAAAATTATTCTAATAAAGGCTAGTCAAACTAATCAAATTGAGCTAGTATAAATTTAAAAGATTTCCTGGGGTGTTCGTGGATGGGTTATGTCCCTGAGCCGATACTTAGAACTTTATAAATCGGTTTCCCGCCATTGGTGTGTAGGCTTGACCTTTGACTTTGTCATTGGACTAAAGAAACCTAAAAATGGCCTTACCGGTTTCCTTGGACCGTCGGGTTCAAGGACTACTACTCGTAGCGGCACTCTGGGACCTTCCTTTAAAATCCATTCTTTCCAATCGAATGAAATCAACACAGCAAACGCTTCGCAATCAACTCCGTCAACAAATTCGTAAAACACGAGCAAATTTGACCGCACTTCAGCAGCAACAGGCAGAGAATTCCATTACTCAACAAGCGCTTGCATTAATTGAAGCACGAAATGCGCAGCATATTGCCTTGTATGTTTCCTTTGATGGTGAAATCTCCACAGATAAACTTATCAAAACCCTTTGGGCACAAGATAAACACGTTTATTTGCCGGTATTGCACCCTTTCAATCCTAATCATCTTTTTGTTCTTACGTTATTTGCCAGATACACTAATGCTGAAAAATAAATTTGGCATTTGGGAGCCAAAGCTTAATGTGCAAAACGTATTGCCTTTGGATGAATTAGGTATTCTTTTTACACCACTTGTCGCTTTTGATAAACAAGGAAATCGTCTTGGCATGGGTGGTGGTTTTTATGACCGAACCTTACAAAATTGGCAAAATTCTTCTTTTATTCCTGTGGGATTAGCCCATCAATGTCAGCAAGTCGAACAGCTTCCAACTGAAGCGTGGGACGTGCCTCTTCACCGAATTTTTAGTTGCTTAAACCTATCAAGAAATAAAATTTGATAGAAAAAATTAAAAATTGTTGATTTTTTCTCTTGAAATACCAAAAAAAGGTCTTATTTAATAACTCGTAAAGGGGATGACCCCAAGAATTTAATCAGGAGAAGATAAGCATATGAATATTGAAAAAAATTTACCACAAAAATTTCAACAAGCACTCAGTGAAGCACAATCATTGGCGCTAGGTAAAGATAATCAGTTTATCGAACCAGTGCATTTATTGACCGCACTTTTTAAATCAACAAGACGGTTCAATTGCACCAATTTTAACGACCAGTGGCGTCAACGTGGCGTTATTGCGTAATGAATTAAACGCCGAATTGAATAAATTGCCACAAGTGTCGGGTAATGGCGGTGATGTGCAAATTTCTCGTCAATTACTTAACTTATTGAATTTATGTGACAAATTAGCTCAACAAAAACAAGATAAATTTATTTCCAGTGAATTGTTCTTATTAGCAGCGCTTGAAGAGCGAGGCACATTAAATGACATTTTGAAAAAATGTGGTGCGAAAAAAGAACAAATTCTACAAGCGATCCAACATATTCGTGGAGGACAAAGCGTGAACGATCAAAATGCAGAAGAAAGCAGACAAGCTCTTGAAAAATATACCATTGATTTAACTGCTCGTGCTGAAAGTGGCAAACTTGACCCCGTTATTGGTCGTGATGAAGAGATTCGTCGAGCCATCCAAGTATTACAACGTCGCACCAAAAACAACCCAGTATTAATTGGTGAGCCTGGCGTAGGTAAAACTGCTATCGTGGAAGGTTTGGCACAACGTATTGTTAATGGTGAAGTGCCTGAAGGCTTAAAAAACAAACGTGTACTTTCTTTAGATATGGGCGCACTGATTGCCGGTGCGAAATACCGCGGTGAATTTGAAGAGCGCTTAAAAGCTGTTTTAAATGAGTTATCAAAAGAAGAAGGTCGCGTGATCCTCTTTATTGATGAAATCCATACCATGGTTGGTGCAGGTAAAACTGACGGTGCAATGGATGCGGGTAACTTATTAAACCAAGTTTAGCGCGCGGTGAATTGCACTGTGTGGGTGCAACAACACTAGACGAATATCGTCAATATATCGAGAAAGATGCGGCACTTGAGCGTCGTTTCCAAAAAGTCTTTGTGGATGAGCCAAGTGTCGAAGATACCATTGCGATCTTACGTGGTTTGAAAGAGCGTTATGAGATCCATCACCATGTAGATATTACTGACCCAGCAATCGTAGCAGCGGCAACACTTTCACATCGTTATATTTCCGATCGTCAATTGCCGGATAAAGCCATCGACTTAATCGATGAAGCCGCTTCTAGCATTCGTATGGAAATTGACTCTAAACCTGAGCCGCTCGATCGTCTTGAACGCCGTATCATCCAATTAAAATTGGAGCAACAGGCATTACAAAAAGAAGAGGACGAAGCCAGCCGTAAACGTTTAGACATGTTAGAAAAAGAACTTGCTGACAAAGAACGTGAATATGCCGAACTTGAAGAAGTATGGAAGTCAGAAAAAGCGGCTCTTTCCGGTTCTCAACACATCAAACAAGAGTTAGATGTTGCGAAAAACTGAAATGGAGCAAGCGCGTCGTGCTGGTGATTTAAGCAAAATGTCTGAGCTTCAATACGGTCGTATTCCAGAATTGGAAAAACAACTTGCTGCCGCTGAAACCGGTGAAGGCAAAGAAATGAGCCTATTACGCTATCGTGTGACTGATGAAGAAATTGCGGAAGTACTTTCTAAAGCAACCGGCATTCCAGTTTCTAAAATGATGGAAGGTGAGAAAGAAAAACTCTTACGCATGGAAGAAGAATTACACAAACGTGTTATCGGTCAAGAAGAAGCAGTCGATGCCGTAGCGAACGCGATTCGCCGTAGCCGTGCAGGGCTTTCTGATCCTAACCGCCCAATTGGTTCTTTCTTATTCTTAGGTCCAACTGGTGTAGGTAAAACAGAGCTTTGCAAAACGTTGGCGAAATTCCTCTTTGACAGTGAAGATGCGATGGTGCGTATTGATATGTCAGAGTTTATGGAAAAACACAGCGTATCTCGTTTAGTGGGGGCACCTCCAGGCTATGTTGGCTATGAAGAAGGTGGTTACTTAACTGAAGCGGTACGTCGTCGTCCATATTCGGTAATTTTGTTGGATGAAGTGGAAAAAGCACACGCAGATGTATTCAACATCTTATTACAAGTGTTGGATGATGGTCGTTTAACTGATGGTCAAGGTCGTACTGTGGACTTCCGTAATACCGTGGTGATTATGACCTCTAACTTGGGTTCTGATTTAATCCAAGGTAGCAAAGATGAAAGCTATGGAGAAATGAAGGCCTTAGTGATGTCAGTGGTGAGCCAACATTTCCGTCCGGAATTCATCAACCGTATTGACGAAACGGTGGTATTCCATCCACTTGGCAAAGACAATATCCGTGCGATTGCAAGCATTCAATTAGAACGTTTAGCAAAACGTATGGAAACTCGTGGTTACGAATTAGTGTTTACCGAAACGTTATTAGATTTCATTGGTGAAGTCGGTTACGACCCAATTTATGGGGCGCGTCCATTAAAACGTGCAATCCAACAAGAGATCGAAAACAGCTTGGCACAACAAGTTCTATCTGGTCAATTATTACCAGGTAAAGTGGTCACAGTGGATTATGTGGATGGTAAAGTTCAAGCCAGACAATAATTTGTAAAATGAAAAGCCATTTAGTGAAAGCTAAATGGCTTTTTTATGCTTTGGTAAAAGATAAAATAGGGTAGAATGACGCTGTTTATTGCGTATAAAAATGAGGAAAAAAATGACCGCACTTTTAAAAATAGGTTTGGTTTCGGTGTCAGACCGTGCATCAAGTGGTGTGTATCAAGATCAAGGGATTCCCGAATTACAACAATGGTTAGAGCAAGCGTTGGTGGATCCTTTTGAAGTGGAAACGCGATTAATTCCAGATGAGCAGCCATTAATTGAACAAACGTTGAAAGAATTGGTGGATGAGCACCATTGTCATTTAGTGCTCACAACGGGCGGTACCGGGCCAGCAAAACGTGATGTAACACCTGATGCCACATTGGCGGTAGCCGATCGTGAAATGCCTGGATTTGGCGAGCAAATGCGTCAAGTGAGTTTGCATTTTGTGCCGACAGCGATTTTATCTCGTCAAGTTGGTGTAATTCGTAAAAATAGCTTAATTTTGAATTTACCAGGACAGCCGAAAGCCATCAAAGAAACCTTAGAAGGCGTAAAAGATGAGCAAGGCAAAGTTTTAGTGAAAGGGATTTTTAGTGCGGTGCCTTACTGTTTGCAATTAATCGATGGTATTTATATTGATACAAAGCCTGAAGTGATTACAAGCTTCCGCCCGAAATCGGCTCGTCGTGAAAATTTGGAGAAATAAGATGAAAAAAATCGAAGCCATTATTAAGCCATTTAAATTAGATGATGTGCGTGAAAATCTATCTGATATCGGCATTAGCGGAATGACCGTGACTGAAGTTCGTGGTTTTGGTCGTCAAAAAGGGCATACAGAGCTTTATCGTGGAGCAGAATATATGGTGGATTTTCTGCCTAAAGTGAAAATCGAAATTGTCGTGCCAGATGATTTACTTGAACAATGTCTTGAAACCATTGTTGAAACCTGCCAAACAGGCAAAATCGGTGATGGGAAGATCTTTGTTTATGATGTAGAACGCGTGATTCGTGTTCGTACAGGCGAAGAAAATGAGGAAGCCATTTAGTGGAAAAAAACTTAAATTTTAATCGTACTTTAGTCGCAATGGCGGCTTTAGTGATTGTGTTTGCGGGAATTAAACTGGCGGCAGAGATTGTTGTGCCTTTTTTATTGGCATTATTTATCGCCATTATTTGTTCGCCAGTGATTAAAGCAATGACACAACGTAAAGTGCCGCATGGTATTGCGATTGCCTTGCTGTTTATCTTAATTTTAATCGTATTCTTTTTCCTGGTGGGATTAATTAACAGCAGTGTGCAAGAATTTACGCGCTCTATTCCGCAATATAAAGTGCTGCTTTCGGAGCGTATAAATGACGTTATGGCGTTAGCTCAAAAACTGAAATTGCCGATTGTGATTTCTCGCGAAGCCATTATGGAGCATTTTGATCCTAGCGTGATCATGAACTTTGTGAGCCGTTTGTTATTAAACTTTTCTGGCGTGGTGACGAATGCTTTTGTGCTAATTTTAGCGGTGATTTTTATGCTACTTGAAGCACCAACAATGAAGCATAAATTTGCTTTAGTGTTAAGTGATAATGAACATGATGTTGTCGCGGAAGAACATCATATTGATCGTATTTTAGACGGTGTGATTAGTTATCTTGGCGTAAAAACAGTGATTAGTTTGCTTACCGGTATCTCGACGTGGATTTGTTGGATGTGATGGATGTTCAATATGCCATTTTATGGGCAACCTTAAGCTTCTTATTAAATTACATCCCAAATATTGGTTCGATTATTGCCGCAGTGCCTATTATTGTTCAAGCGTTATTGCTGAATGGATTTGGTGTAGGCATGGGCGTAACCGTCGGTATTATTGCATTAAATATTGTGATCGGTAATATTATTGAACCGAAGATGATGGGTAAAACCTTAGGGCTTTCTACCTTGGTTGTATTCTTTTCATTACTTTTCTGGGGATGGTTGCTTGGTACGGTAGGTATGTTGCTTTCTGTGCCGCTGACAATGGCGTTTAAAATTACATTAGAAAGCTCTGAATCAACGAAGAAATATGCGGCTTTATTAGGTGATGTAAACGATTAAAGTGCGGTTAAAAAATGACATCATTTTAGCAATAAAAAAGCCACCATTATGGTGGCTTTCTTTTTATCTCATGTTCGATAGATTAAGGTAAATCATCGATTTCTTTATCCACTTTTGGTGGAATCATATGTTCACGGCGTAGACCGATATCATAAGCAATTGCAATCGCGATAAAGATTGATGAGTAAGTACCAAAACCGATACCAATTAATAACGCTAATGAGAAGTTATGAATTGATGGACCACCAAAGAAGAACAAGGCAATCACAACAAGAAGCGTTGTGAGAGATGTCATGATAGTTCTCGATAAGGTTTGCGTTAAGGAAATATCAATAATATCGATGGTTTCTACACGGCGAATTTTGCGGAAGTTTTCACGCACACGGTCGAATACCACGATACTATCGTTGATGGAATAACCTACAACAGAAAGAATTGCTGCCACGAAGGTTAAATCCATTTCGACTTGTAATGCAGAGAATACACCGAGTGTAATCACCACGTCATGCGCAAGTGAGGCAATACCACCAAAACCTAAACGCCATTCAAACGTGAGCCAACATAAATTAACATCATTGCCAAAGTCGCAAGAGTCGCATAAACTGCACCTTGAGCCAGTTCTTCACCGACGTTTGGACCCACAAATTCAATACTGTTAATATGAATGTTTGGATCAATCGTTTGAAGCATGCTTTTAACGTGATCACCAATAGCAGAATCGTTATTGTCAGCCGGTAATCGGATCATCACGTCTTGTACAGAACCGGTTGTTTGTACAATCGGGCTTGTAATACCATTTTGATTTAATGTGCCACGGATTTTTTCTAAATCAGCCGGTTGTGAGAAGTGTGTATCAAATACCACACCACCGGTAAAATCCAAGCCCCAGTTGAAGCCTTTTGTCACAATGAAGAAGAGGGAAATCGCCATTAAAATCACAGAAAATGCATATCCCACAAATCTCACTTTCATAAATTCAGTGAGAGGGAATGGCAATTTAATCCCATTCACTTCACGGATAAAAATGCCCGTTTTTTTATCTTTTTGCAAATAATCTCATCTTATCCTACCTAAATCGATAATTTTTCAAGACGTTTACCGCCGTATAGGAAGTTCACGATAGCACGTGTTCCGGTAATTGCCGTAAACATTGAAATTGCCACACCTAATGCAAGGGTTACCGCAAAGCCTTGAATTGGACCAGTACCCACAGCATAAAGAATGATTGCCGTTAAAATTGTAGTTAAGTTCGCATCGAAGATAGAGGTGAATGCACCGTTATAACCTTCGTTAATGGCTTGCTGGATTGGACGACCATTACGAATCTCTTCTTTGATACGCTCAAAAATAAGTACGTTGGCGTCCACCGACATCCCGAGGGTTAATACGATACCCGCAATCCCCGGCATAGTGAGTGTTGCACCTGGTAGGATAGACATCAAACCAACTAATAAAACGATATTAATCACCAAGGCAAAGCTTGCGATAATACCGAAGATTTTATAGTAAATCAGCATGAAGACTATGACAGCAATTAAGCCCCAGAAGCTTGCATCAATACCTTGTTCTACGTTTTGTGCACCAAGAGAAGGACCGATTGTACGCTCTTCAACAATTTGCACTGGCGCGATTAATGCACCTGATTTTAATAACATAGAAAGGTTTTGTGCTTCCGCAGAGCTGCTTACACCCGTAATTTGGAAGTTAGAACTAAAGCGACCTTGAATGGTTGCGACGTTAATGACTTCTTCATTTTTCTCTAAAATGGTTTTGCCATTTTCGTCTTTTTTACCGTTGTCTTTGTATTCTACATACAAGGTTGCCATTGGTTTTTTGTAGTATTTCTTGGTGGTTTGCGACATGATTTCGCCGCCTTCACTATCCAAGGTTACACTTACTTGTGGCGTACTGGTGTTTTGGTCTAAACCTGAGCTTGAGTTGATGATGTGTTCACCACCCAATACCGCACGTTTGTAAAGTGCAACAGGTCTACCTTGACGGTCATATTTGATTTCTGTGTCAGAAGGTAACATACCACGCGCTGCTGACTCTGGGTTCACCAACGAATTCACAATGCGGAATTCAAGCGTTGCCGTTGCCCCTAAGATTTCTTTTGCACGCGCAGTATCTTGAACACCTGGTAATTCGATTACGATACGTTCTGCACCTTGACGTTGGATAACCGCTTCAGCTACGCCTAATTCAGCAACACGTTTACGTAAAATCGTTAAGTTTTGCTCGATCGCTAAGTTACGTGATTCTGTTAATGCCGCTTCAGAAAGGGCAAGGTTTAAGGTGTTGTCACCAATATCAGACACTTCTAATGTTGGGTGTAACTGACGAATAATACGCGCTGCTTTTGACATTTGGTCAGCATTTTCTAATGTGACCGTTGTACCAAATTTGTCGCCATTTTTAATCGCCGTAAACTGAATTTTCTTTACGTAATTCGTTGCGTAATGTGTCTTGTAACTGTTCTTGACGTTTAGCAAGCGCAGAATTCATGTCCACTTCCATCAAGAAACGTACACCACCACGTAAGTCCAAACCCCATTTCATCGGGTTAGCCCCAATGCTGCTTAACCAAGCCGGTGTTGCCGGTGCAAGGTTTAATGCTGTGGTGTAGTTGTTGCCAAGTTTTTCTGCAATTTTATCTTTGGCAAGAAGTTGGTCATCTGTGTTGGTGAAACGGGCAAGAATGGAGCCATTTTCAAGAACGATAGATTTAGTTGAAAGGTTATTTTCTTTTAGTACGTTTTGTACTTCAGTTAATGCGGTGGTGTCTGCTTGTTGTCCGCGAGTACCAGAAATTTGCACCGCAGGATCTTCACCATAGATATTTGGAAGAGAGTATAAAGCACCAATGGCGACCACAAGGATCACCATTAGATTCTTCCATAATGGGTAACGATTTAACATAGTTTTCCCTTTAGGAATTTAAATTAGAGAGATTTTACAGAACCTTTCGGTAATACTGAAACGATGTAGTTACGGTTAATCGTGATTTCAGTAGTATCGTTTAAAGCGATAACAATTTCAGCACCTTCGGTTACTTTAGTGATTTTACCAATCAAACCACCAGCGGTTAATACTTCAGTGCCTTTCGCTAATTCAGACATTAATTTTTTGTGTTCTTTGTTACGTTTCGCTTGTGGGCGGTAAATCATAAAATAAAAAATTAAACCGAAGATCACGAAAATAAATAACGTGGACATTGGGCTTTGTGCTTCCATTGTGTTTTCCTTATAAAATGAAAAGTTAAAAGTGTGCGTAAAATACCATAAAACGGCATTCAGTAAAAGCCGATGAAGGCAATAACAACTAGAATTTTGGAATTAATTGATTTTTTTCAAGCAAACTTCGAAGATTTGCTCAGAAAGCCAATGTTGATCCACTAATTCACATTGATTTTCTTCACAAAAAACAACAAAATTTTCTACCGCACTTTGACGATTTAATTGCAAAACTAATTCATCATTTGGCGCTAAATTAGCCAAAGCCTTCTTCGCGGTTAAAAGCGGAATCGGGCAGGAAAGTGCGGTCAAATTTAATTGATATTTCATGATTTAAGCTTGGCGACGAGCAAACATAATTTTGCCCATAGCCGAGAGTTGTTCTGCTGATAAATATTGCTTACCAAGCTCAAATAGCGGCTCTTCAAGAGCAATGTGTCTATCATAGCTCGCCACAAACAGCGTAATCAGCCTTTCATCTACATCGGTACGTTTCTCTGCAATCAATTCTTCTAGCTGCTCAGAAAGCTTTGCCCAATTTTCATGCAAAGTGACATGCTGGCGCTCTAATTCATCCACCGACTCTTTCGCTTGCGGTGCTTTTTCAATTAAAGCGGGGAAAAAGTCTTTTTCTTCATCATCATGATGAAGTGGTGCCGCGTGATTAAAATACTGCAAAATGGTTTTTACATCATTTAATACGGCTTGATTCACGCCATTTTTTTCTAAGTAGCTAGGAAGAATCGTAAGTTGCTTGCAAAAGCGTTTCACTTTGCTATGACAGGCATAAAGCATATCAATCGGTTCATTCCAAGTGGCAAATTGTTGAGGTTCGAGGATTTGCATAAGGTTTCCTTTGTTAAAAAGTGCGGTCAAAAAACGCTTCATTTTTCTACCGCACTTTCAGCAATTATGAGTTATCCGCTAATTGTAATGGGGGAACTGGTTTGCCCATGCGAGCATAGAATTCCACCACAAAATCATCAAAACGATCGTCTTCAATCGCTTGACGAATTTCCGCCATTAAACGTTGATAATAGCGTAAATTGTGAATGGTATTTAAGCGCGCCCCTAAAATTTCACCGCATTTATCTAAATGATATAAATAGGCTTTGGTGTAGTTTTTTTACAGGTGTAGCAATCACATTCTGGATCCAATGGGCTGGTATCATCACGGTATTTTTGCATTACGGATTTTGACAATACCATCTGTCACGAATAAATGGCCGTTACGTGCGTTACGGGTTGGCATTACGCAGTCGAACATATCAATACCACGGCGTACACCTTCCACTAAATCTTCAGGTTTACCCACGCCCATTAAATAACGCGGTTTATCAGTCGGAATTTGTGGGCAGATGTATTCTAAAATACGGTGCATATCTTCTTTAGGTTCGCCTACCGCTAAACCGCCCACCGCATAACCGTCAAAGCCAATACTCACTAAACCTTCTAGTGACACTTTGCGTAATTCTTCAAATACGCCACCTTGAATAATACCGAATAGCGCATTTTTATTGCCTAATTCATCAAAGCGAACACGGCTACGTTTTGCCCAACGAAGAGACATTTCCATGGATTTTTTCGCATAATCGAAAGTCGCAGGATAAGGGGTACATTCATCGAAAATCATCACGATGTCAGAACCTAAATCATATTGAATTTCCATGGATTTTTTTCAGGTGAAAGGAAAAATGCGCTCACCATTAATTGGGTTTTTGGAATTTCACGCCTTCTTCCGTAATTTTACGTAATTTACCTAAACTAAATACTTGGAAACCGCCACTGTCAGTCAAAATTGGGCGATGCCATTGCATAAAGTCATGTAAATCACCGTGTTTACGCATGACTTCTTGACCTGGACGAAGCCATAGATGGAATGTGTTACCAAGCAAAATTTCCGCACCTGTCGCACGGACTTCTTCTGGTGTCATGCCTTTTACCGTTCCATAAGTACCCACCGGCATAAATGCAGGGGTTTCTACGGTGAATGTGCCTTGTGGACGTTCAAATACCAAGCGACCACGACGCGCACTACCGCTGGTTTTATCTAATTCATATTTCATTTTTTTCCTCAACGAATAAACAGTTCGTAGGTTGTTGTTCAATAAAAAAGCCTGTTAGTACAGGCTTCTTGATAGGTATTTTATGAGTTGGTTGAAAATAAGTCAAACCACTTATTCTAAGCCTTTCACATTGGGATTTTTAGTAATGAACATCGCATCGCCATAACTGAAAAAACGATAGCGATTTTTGACCGCACTTTTATAGGCATTCATGGTATGACTAAAGCCTGCGAAGGCAGACACCAACATAATTAATGTGCTTTCTGGTAAGTGGAAGTTGGTAATCAACGCATCCACCACACGGAAGGATTTGCCCGGGTAAATAAAAATAGAGGTGTCAGAAAAATAAGGTTCAATTAAATCTGGATTGCCATTTTCTTCTGCCGATAGGGCGGCGGTTTCAACAGAACGCACTGATGTTGTGCCTACTGCAATGACACGTTTACCCGCTTTTTTCGTTTCAATAATGGCATTGCAGACTTCTTGAGAGAGCTCCACATATTCTGCGTGCATAATATGATCTTCAATATTTTCAACACGCACAGGTTGGAATGTACCTGCGCCCACGTGCAAAGTCACAAATTCAAAATTAACGCCTTTTTCGTGTAGTTTTTGTAAAAGTTCATCATCAAAATGCAAGCCTGCTGTTGGCGCAGCCACTGCACCAGGCACTTTGTTGTATACGGTTTGATAGCATTCTTGATCCGCTTCTTCATCTGGGCGATCAATATAAGGCGGCAAAGGCATATGACCGATTTCTTGTAACACATCAAGTACATTGCGACTCTTATCCGCTAATTCCACTTCAAAAAGCGCATCTTGACGACCGATCATAATCGCTTTTACGCCATTATTTTCACCGAGCTTATCTTCACCTAAAAATAATTCAGCACCTTCTTTCGGGGCTTTTGACGAACGAATATGCGCTAAGAAATGATGTTCACTTAATACTCGTTCAACCAACACTTCAATTTTTCCGCCACTGGCTTTTCGACCAAACATACGAGCAGGGATCACGCGCGTATTGTTAAAAATCAACAAATCACCTTCGTCGATTAAATCCAATACATCAGTAAAAGTGCGGTGAGAAATTTCTCCGTTTTCACCATTGAGTTGTAGCAAACGGCAAGAAGATCGATCTTCTTTAGGGTAACGAGCAATCAGCTCATCTGGTAAGTCAAAATGAAAGTCAGAAACACGCATAATTATAAATAATGAAAGCTAAAAATGGGGCATAGTCTAGAGCGAATAAGGGGGAAAAACAAGGGGGAATGTTGTTGGGTATGAATCGGGTTGAGAGATAGAGTGGGAAGGTAAATATTATACTATTCAAATTTATTAAGTTTTGTTTCAACGCATAGTCACCACGAAGGTGGCTGCTTAAGTGCTGAATCAGCTTACGAAGAGATATTCGGTTTCAACACACAGCCGCCCGAAGGCGGCTGCTACAACACAGACCACGCCAAACAGAATAAGACAAGGTTTCAACACACAGCCGCCCGAAGGCGGCTGCGTCCATTGTTAGTTTGCCCTCTTTCGCCATATTGCGTTTCAACACACAGCCGCCCGAAGGCGGCTGCCCACAAATAAGCGCCTACACCTGCACCGTCAACTGTTTCAACACACAGCCGCCCGAAGGCGGCTGCTTAAAACAACAATGGGAAGCGTCTTACGTTGCCTTGTTTCAACACACAGCCACCCGAAGGTGGCTGCATATGAGTTTCTACCTTTCCAATAAAGACTACAAAGTTTCAACACACAGCCACCCGAAGGTGGCTGCGATGGTTCGGATTTGTCACATATCCGAAACGGCGAGTTTCAACACACAGCCACCCGAAGGTGGCTGCCAAAAAGTAACTGGTTAAACGGTGGCGGAAGTAAGTTTCAACACACAGCCACCCGAAGGTGGCTGCCACTGTACCGTGTTTAATATGCACCCATTTCATTACAGTTTCAACACACAGCCACCCGAAGGTGGCTGCAGGCACGCAGGATCAATTGCCGCTACAAGGCTTTGTTTCAACACACAGCCACCCGAAGGTGGCTGCGGGTATAACCAATCAAAAGGAGATTTTTTTATTATGTTTCATCACAGCAGCCACCCGAAGGTGGCTGCGTCAAGTATTTGTAGATAAACGAGATGGCACAAATGTTTCAACACAGCAGCCACCCGAAGGTGGCTGCTTTATAAATGAAATAATCCCACTGCAAGAACGCTTGTTTCAACACAGCAGCCACCCGAAGGTGGCTGCCAAGAGGCTCTAGTTTTTACCACAACAAAACAAAAGGTTTCAACACAGCAGCCACCCGAAGGTGGCTGCTTTATAAAATCCTTATTTTTTTCTAGATTGTGGGTAGTTTTCAACACAGCAGCCACCCGAAGGTGGCTGCGATTGGCTTGGTTTAAACGGAGCATTTAAGTTAAATGTTTCAACACAGCAGCCACCCGAAGGTGGCTGCTCCCTACATAAAAAAGCAAGAAAAATCAGCAAATTAAATACCGTATTTCGCTAACTGATTTTATGACAAGGAGTTTAGTAAGTATAACGGCCGTATTGCCGTTATACAAATAGATTAAGTCATCCAAATTGTTAAAGAAAACGAAGATCGCTATCCCATCAGGATTTTAATGAGAACAATAGGTTAGCGAACTAAATGACAAGTACGTCTTTAAATACATCTATTGCTGGTTTTGTCCCATGATGTTCCACTTTATTACGCCATTTACTACCTAAATGATAAAAACGCAGACTGTCACATGTGGGATCGTAGGTTTCCAACAGTTTGTTTTTCAACATAACCCACTGGTCAGGCGTGACATCACATTCAAATACTGAATATTGTGCTCGCACGCCGTAATCTAAGCAATGTTTTGCTATGCGGCGCAATCGCGCTTGCCCGTTTGGATCGTCAAAAGAAATGTCGTAAGTAATCAGCATTAACATAGTTTATCTCATCAAAAACGGCGGATATTCCGCCAAATCCCCACGCAAATGGCGCGCCAACAGCATCGCCTGAATATACGGCAGCAGCCCGATTTCCACCTCTTCACCCAAAAACGGATGAACGATTTTCTCCTGCTTTTTCGCCTGCAAAGCTTGGAACAACAATTTACGCGCATCGGCTTTCAGGCTTACCGCGCTGCTTGCCTCGGTAACAAAATCCTGCGGTTTGATTTGCTCGCGGTTAATCAGCGACAACACCAGCCTGTCCGCCCACCACGCGCGGAATTCTTCCAAAATATCCTGCGCCAAACTGTCTCGCCCGGGTCGGTCGGCGTGCAGAAAGCCCACCTGCGGGTCCAGCCCCACGCCTTGCAACGCGCCGCTGATGTTCTTGCCCAGAATACTGTACACAAACGACAGTAGCGCATTCACCCCGTCTCTGGGCGGACGGCGGTTGCGCCCGTCAAAAGAAAAGCCGCTTTTTTCGCTCAAAAGCTGCCCGAACACGCCGAAATAACGCGCCGCCGCATCGCCTTCAATGCCGCGCACCACATCCAGCTCCGCCGCGCCCTTCAACTGCCGCAGCGAAATGTTCAAAGCATCGACCGCACTTTGAATCGCCGTATTCTCGCCATAATTGCGAATCTGCCGCTGAAGCACCCGCTTACTCGCCTGAATCTTCGCCGCGATGATATTACGCGCAATCGGCACGGGATTTTGCTCCGACACCCGATACTGCGCCCGACGCAGCAGCACATTGCCGCTCTGCCGCCCCTGAAGTCGCCCCAAGAAACGTCCGTTTTCGGTAAAAAACGCCAAATTCACATTATTTTCACCGCAAAACCCCAATAAAAACGGCGACACCAGCACATTGCCAAAACAGAAAATATGCCCGATGGAATGCACCGGCAACTGTGCCACCTTCTTACGCTCCTGCTCCACCACCAGCGTCTCCCGCTCCTTATGCAGATAGCTGCCCTGGGTGGTGATATAGAGCGTGTTTTGTAGTTTGCGCATTTAGAGAATTCCTTTGTTTTTGACTGCACTTTTGGGAGGTGTTTGACAGGATTGAGCTAACTGAAAGTCATTGGATTATGCCTACGGCTGGCCTACACTTTCTAATTATTTAAACAAATTATGATTTTACTCTTCCATTTAAAATATCATTAAATAATTCGAATAAAGCTTCTTGTATATTTGCATCATTTTTATAATATTTTATATAGTATCCAGTATGGGAAAAATAAAAATATGTTGTATTTTATAACACTTTTTCTTCACCAAGTTTCGCTTCATCACTTACCAAAAAGTGCATTGGCAAGACTGGAACGCTGCGATAATAATCCCATATTTCAGAACCATCTATTTCTACATTCTCAGTCCTATAAAAAAATTAATTAATTTATTCCTATCAAATATTACATTATGCTCATACCCTAAGTTACATAATATAATTGCATCAATTTTATCTAACTCTTCTTTAGTAGGTACTATTTTATTTCCCTTATTTTTTTGGTGAAAGAATCCCTATTTCACTATGAATTAAACATGTTAATGCATCTGCGTATTCATCAAGATCATTGACACAAATAATGGCTATATTTATATTTTTTTACGTTTTTTTATCTTGGTATTCAGGTAGCTGTCCATTAGCATCTTTTAAAGCCTTACTTATTTTCGGCATTAAGTTACGAGCTGGACGTAATCCTTGATCGTATAGAGACTCCATTTGGTCTTTTTGGTAAAAAAATATCTTTACTGGTAACTTTCCTTCATTATCTGAAAATTTAAACGTTTTTTTACTTCAACATGAAAAACTATATCCATCATTCAAGAAATGTATATCATAATTTCTTGCCTTGTCGTTTACATTTCCTGTTTTTTTGATACATTGCTATCCACATGAAATTTAAAACCTTCAGGAAATTTCTTAAAAAAAGTAATACAATAAGCTAAATTCACATGCATGACTCACATACGAATCCGTTCCAATATTTTTTTAATTAAATTTTTCTTTAATATCAGCTACTTGAATATAATTTGATTCAAACTCTCCTATCATCAGATCAAATTTTTTTCACATAACTGCTTAAAATTGGATCTTGCTCCAAATCAGATAAATCCATTACTTCTAAAAATTTTTGAAGCAAATTCTGAATTATTCATACAACTCCTTATTTTTTTTAAATTATATTTAATCAAAAAAAGCCTCTCACATACCCCACACTCCTATCCCGTTTCCCCAACAACTCCGGCTGGCAAACCTCCACCAGCGAGCAGGCTTTGCAGCGTTTGCCGTAGTCGGGCGGCGGCGTTTGTCCGCTGTTTAGAAGTTCGCGCACGGCGGCGATGGTGGCGAGTGTTTGGGCGCGCAGGTCGTCTGAAAACACGACGGGAACGCGGTGGCGGGTTTGCATATACCACAGCGCGCCCTCAGAAACTGCTTGCCCTGTCATCTCTTCCAAGCACAAGCCTTGGGCGCAAAGCTGAATTTCATCCATCGGGTCGGGTTTTGGCTTGCCACGTTTGTATTCCACGGGTTTCAGACGACCTATTTTCGTATCCACTTCCACCAAATCCAACACGCCACTGATACCCAGTTTCTCCGCCGATACATGCACCGTTCGCTCAAAACGCACGCCCTTGCGAGTTTCCGGCTCACCCGAATCCACCCGTTCATGCAGCGCCTTTCCCTGTGCGGTCAAATAGTTCTCCGCCCACGCCTGCTCGTTATGAATCAACGCGCATTGGCGCGGGCAGAAGGCGTAGTGTTGCAGGGCGGAAAGGGGAATCAGGCGCGTGTCCTGATTTCCCCCTTGGGTTTCGGTTAAAAGTGCGGTCACAAAAAACTCCGTTTTTTGAACGTTGGCTATGCCAACGGCTCCGAAGGAGCGAATAAATCACATAAGTGATTTATGAGTATCTTTTCAAATGTTTTTTAAAGCAATTCTTCCACGCTCACGCCATTTAGGCCGTCTGAAACCACGCTGATTTTGTAATCGCCAAAACCGCTTGCCGGCGTACCTGATTCGCCGTTTATGCGTTCGACTTTCACAGCGTCAAACAGTTTATGTGCAGGCTGGCTGCCGAGCGCGCTGTTGTGTTTGAAAAACAATCAGTTTGCGTGCCGCCATTTCGCCACGGGCGGCGGAGCGGTCGTGTTCAAACATCAGTTGCAGGGCTTGCCAGAGTTTGGTTAAGTCGTCGTCTGAAAACCTGGTTTTTGGCGGCAAGGTTGGCGGAGATAAAGCCGTGCACGCGGTAGAGCGCGTAAGGAACGATGTATTTACGCCCCATAGTGCGTTCTTTTTTTCCAAATCTTGTTCCTTTGTTACCGCCATGCGGGTGATGGAAACTTCCAGCGGCACAATCGGGTCGATGGATTGGGCAAACGCCAGTTGTACCGGGCCGCGCACTTGTCCGCTGTTGACTTCGGTGGTCATCACGGCGCCGAAAGTGCGGATATCAAAGAAGTTTTTTTGCACATCCAAGCGGTAATGTCGCGGGCTTTGGCTTCGTCTTTGGGTAGTTTTTGGCTTCAGATTCAATGCCAAGTGCTTCATAAGCACGTTTGTTTTGCAGGTTCAGCACACTTTTTTTTCTTTTGACGTAAATTTCGTAACCGGCTTCGTTTTTCACTGCTGATTTCCACAAAATTACGGATTTTGCGTTTCAGGCAGACGTCAGTTACCAAGCCTTTGCTGGATTCAGGATCAAGGCGCGGCATATTGCCCGCATCGGGATCGCCGTTGGGGTTGCCGTTGGTTACATCAAAAAAGTAAACAAATTCATAGCGGTTTTGAATGGCAGACATTTTCTGGCTCCTTAGTTTTCAATAGTTTCAGCGGTTTCTTTTTTAGCAAAATAGCTTTGTTTTTGATGGTAATAGCCGATGGCGAAGCGGCCTTGCTCGTCAATGCTCAAATGGCGCGGAAAGGTTTCGGGCAGTTTGGCAATGATTTCGCCCAAATCTTTATCCAAATTCACCGCCATGCCGGCTTTGTCTTTACGCAAGCGCGATAAATGGTGTTTTGCACCCGACAAAAGGCGCGGAAAAACCGAAAACGGCACGGCGGAGGCAGAGCCGTAATAGCGGTCGGCAATGCCTGCGTTTAATTCGCCCAACGCCTGATATTGAATGCGCTCCAACACGGCAAACAGCCGCCCTAAAAGATAGGCGCGATTCGGGCTTTCATTGTTCAAACTCATAGGAACTCCTTCTTCGATAAAACCTTTTCTAAAACGCCGCTGTAATACGGCTTTCATCATTGCCACGCGCAGACCGTTCACGTCGCCATCGGCGCGGATTCGGGTAATCAGTTGCGACAGCAAGCTCAAGGGATACGGCGTGCCGCAAATCACGGCGCGGGTCATTTCACCTGCCAATACGGGCGAGATATTTTCGCTTTTGCCCAATACGGCAGTTTGCAATAAGAGTCGCCAAATAGACGGCGGCGTTTTCCATGCGCAAGGCTCAAGGGCTAAATCTTGCCAATGCTGCGCCAAATTTTCCGCCAACTGCCCAAACGTGGTGTCCAGCCAAAATCGAACAGAAATCCGCGCGGCATTAGGGGCAAGCCCTAAGATATAAAAACGGGTATTGGGAGAGAGTTCGGGCGCAATTTCTTGCAGCGGACGGCCTTTGTTACTTATTTGTTTCAATACGTTGAAAATTTTGGCGCTTTCTTGTTCGTCATCCAGCGGCGTGAACACTTGCGCGAAGAAGCCCTCGGCAGCCTGCGCCGTCGCATTATCATCCGCTTCCGCCCAAAAGACCGTGCTGGCGTCACCAATGGTCAAACTGTGATTATTTTCGCGGCGCAACAGATAGTTCAGCGCGGTAGTGTAGGCAAAGGCGGATTGTTCGGAAACAGGCGCATTTGCGCCTTGCTCCTTGCCAAAAGAGGCAAAGGCTTCTTTGTTGAACGAAATAATCGAGCCGCCGGAGCTTTGTCCGCCAAACACGCCTTTAATCGCGGGATGCAGCCGTGCAATCGGGGCGGTGTCGCCGCTAATCAGGCACAAACCCTCAAGCGCTTCATCGCCTTTCAGGCAGCCTGCCCACAAAGTTTGTGCGGCTTCGCGTTTATGGATAAGTGCGGTCGGTTTCAAGAGAAAATGCGATGTTGGCATCGAGCATTTCGGCAGGCAGATTTTCGGCAGCAAAATGTGCAGGCTGCCAGTTTTGCAGAAAATGGCACAAGGCTTGCAAGCCTTCATCTTCGCTGCTTTGCAGTAAATCGAGATGGTATTGCTTAAAGGCTTCAAAAGTTTTTTCAGACGACGTAAACGGTTTTTCTTTTGCTTCGGCTTTGTTTTTATTGGCTTCCACGCCAAGCGCGTAAGAAGTTTTATCCCACAGAAAAAATGGCTTGGGTGTAGTACCTGGGCGTTTGAAGGATTGAGGCACGCTCATCAGCTTCGGCTGCGGCTTTTTTTATCGGCGGTCAGATTCGGCACAACAGTTTTCAGACGACCTTCTTTATCCAACACCAAAATCCAGCCGATTTTTTCCTCACTAAAGCCATAAGGCGGCACTTTTGGGTTGCCCATTTCATCGGTTTCCGTTGCCAAACGGCGGTAATAGCGGGCAAGGGACGCAAGAATCATGCTTTTACCTCCTCGGCGTAAAACGGCGGCACATCAATCACGCCGTCTTTCATTTGTGCGCGGAAAAAATGCGGCGTGTTGCCGTGATCAAAAATCAATATCGTGCAGCATCCAGCCCAAATCGCGGTTTGCCTCGCTTTCCGATAACGCCGACGGCGGCAGCGGCTCGCCTTCGTCAATCAACGCAAAATCGGCAGGAAATTCACGCACGCCCAAACAAGGCTGCTGAAAGCATTGCCCCTTTTTCGCACGGCGTTTGAACATCTCGATATGCTTGGTAACGGTCTCATCCGCCCCCGCTTTTGCCGTCAGCACCGCATGGGCTTCAATCACATACGCCACGTCTTTAAGCACCGTCGCCGCGCGCTGCTGGCGGTCGTCTTCAATCAGCGTATATAAATCGGCAACGCTCTTACGCTTCATCGCACCGCTAACCTTGCCCGCCGAAATCTTGCCGCCCAACTCATTGCGCCGCACCGACTCAAACCGAATCGGCTTTAACACATAAATCTTATCAATCACCCAGCGAATCGCCGGCTTCCAATGCACCGCCGCCAAAATCCCGCGCGCCGCCGACGGCGTGATGACATCATAAGACACCCGCTCCACCTTCATCTCCGGACGGGTAAAACAGGCATAATCGCCCCAAATGTGTAGGCGGATTTGGTTCATTTGGTTCTCCTTTTGGTTGTACACACGCCCCTTCGTAAGGAAGGGGCGGATTATATAAGCCGTATTTACAGTTTTAAAATTTGTAACAAGGCTCGTCTTGTTTATGATTAAGGTCAATCCAATTTTTTAGAGTGTCTTCATAGTTAGTACCATCATTACTTGGAATATCATTGCATTCGCTGATTAATTCTTTCAGTATAGATTCTATACTTGAACGCACATTTCCCTGTTCTTGAACAGCTTTCCAACTTCTAAATGGCTTATCTTTAGATGGTAAATCCATTTGATGATGAATTTCAAAATTAGGGCATGAACAACGATAAGTAACATTTAATCCAGCTTTACGTGCCTCTGTTACAGTATCTGAAATTGTTTTATTTATAGAGTATGCTGAATTAGCCTTACCGCCAGACGAAATCTTAGGAGAATCTATATCGTGTAAGACAGAAAAATCAATTTTAAAATGAGATAAAATTTTTACTAAAATAGTAATTGTCGCTTTTCCTCTGGCTCTAATAATAAGAGGGCGTTGACTAACAGGATAATCCTCTGGATTACTATTCATAATTTCATGAAAAGCAGCAAACTCAGTATCTCCTTCAACAATAACAACTTTATCTCCAAAGAAAATTTCAGAAACATTAGAATCAAAAACCATTAGGGCTTTCAGATTAGCGAGTTCATCATCACTAAAAATTAATTGTTTTCGGATTTATATATATTAGGTTCTAAATGCTTATCTAATCGATGTAAACGAACAATAGTTGTATGATCTTTTATAGGATCAACAAAAGCTGGATGATGAGTACTCAACATGACTTGCCAGCCTGCTTCAGATGCTAAATTATATAAATGCTCTTTAGCTGCACGAACTGCTGAAGGATGTAACCCTGTCTCAGGTTCATCGATCAACAACATATACCCTGGCAAAAAGAAATCGCTTGAAGCATTTTGAGATAATTGATCTCTAATATCCTGAATTTTTTCTTTATCTTTTTGGCTTTGCTTTTCTTTGCTTTCTAATTTTTGCAATTCTTTTTCTAATTTTTGTAATTCTTTTTTTATATCAGAAGCCCTACTTAATTCAGATCTTACCTGAAGAATAGACCAAAATAATGCTCGTTGTGAACCTGTCCCTTGCTGATCCCAACGAGCAGAGTTACCTGTTTCAGAAATATCAATTCTTGATCCTGATAACAAGGATTTTGCAGGATCAAAACCAATATCTCCAATCCCAATGTTAAGATGAATTCCTGATGAACTAAATATTTTGCAATAGGATGAATTAATTTGCTTCTGTATTTTATCAATATCGTTACGAAGTTCTGATATAGGATTATTTGCTAATATCTCTAACTCCTTAATTTTCTTGCTTAAATCAGATTCTTCATTTTCTATAATTTCTTTATATTTATTAATTATTGGTTCAAGTACAAGATTTAATAATTTTTTATGTTCTTCTTCAGGATTATCTAAAGAACCTATGCGAAATGGTTTAGGCAAACGACTATTAAATACAGTATCTAATCCAGCAGCTTTACCGTCATCTGCATAGTCTTGAATCTCTGGATCCCAAGTACTTCTAATAGGCTTTCCTCCTTCTGTAGGCCATTCCCACTTAGAACGGACTAGTAATAATCCATCATCTGTTTCTTCTTTCCATTTTTCGTCAATATTACCTGCACTTTTAGGAATATGAACCCATAATTCGACCGTAGCAGGTTTTCCATTTGCATTACAATTAAAATCTTTTATATCTAGCTTTTCTTGCTGAACTGCCAACTCATATGCTCTTAATACAGTTGTTTTACCAGCATTATTTGCTCCGACTAAGCATACAATATCATCTAATTCAACTGTTAAACCGTCATTACCGATACAGCCAATATTTTTAATATGCATACGTACAAGATGTGAACGTTCCATAGTGTTACCTTCTTATTAATAAATTTACAAGTTTGCTAAAATATTTTTTTAATAATAGATTGAAAAGTTTTTTTAAACTAAAAAAATTAAATTCTCCTCTCTTATAAAATTAGTATCCTCCCAACTCAACCCCGCCACGTCATCATACAAATCCAGCCCGATCAGCGTATAAAACTGTTTGCCGAAGTTTTTCGCGTTAATCGGTTCGATACGCCCTGCTTTATATAAAGCGGCGAGGGCTTTTTCGGGGATTTGGACGGTGTAGGGTTGCAGTTTGCGTAGCAGTCCGCCGATGTGGTCGGCGTGGTGCAGGCTGCTAATAAGGTTTTCGGCATCAACATCGAACGGAATAATCAGCGGCTGCATGTAGCTTTCGATCATGCAGAATTTGTCGGCGATGGTTTGGAATGGGAAATCGAGGCTTTGCCCGGCGTTACGATGCATTTTCAGGATTTTTTTATTGTCTAGTTCACTGCCTTTTAATTGATAAAGCTCGGCGAAGTAGGCGGCGACGGCTTGGGTAGATAAGAGGTCGTCTGAAAAGCTGTCAGCAGTCAGGCGCATAACGGCGGCTTGGGTGGCAAGTTCGGGCGGGGTTTTCCATTGTTCTTCGGGCGCGAATATCCAGACAAAGCTGTTTTCAGGTAGCCTTTTGCCTTCGCGGTTGCAACGTCCGGCAGCTTGCGCAACACTGTCTAAACCTGCTTCGGCGCGCATCACCAGAGGGAAATCCACATCAACGCCGGCTTCAATTAAGGAAGTGGCGATAACGCGGCAGGGTTCGCCGTTTTTCAGACGACCTCGGATTTCATCGAGCTTTTTGGCTGCGGTGTTTGGCACACATTAAGGTGGTCAGGTGGAACGTACCGTCAAGGAGTTTGGTTTGGTCGTACAGGCTGCGGGCGTGGCGGCGGTTATTGACGATGACGAGCATTTGCGGGTGTTCGGCAAGTTTGGCGAGCAAGTCGGCATCGGTTTGTGTGCCGATGTGCTGCACGGTGGTGCGGCGCAGTTTGTCGAAAAGTGCGGTCGGTTTTGGGGGCAATTTCGCGCACATTTTCAAAGCCGCGATAAAAGCCGTTTTCGGCTTGCACGGCGGGCTGGGTGGCGGTGCACATGACGACGCTGCAGCGGTAGTTTTGCGCCAATTCTTTGATGGCTTGCATGATGGGAAGCAAAAGATTGAGCGGCAGCATTTGCGCTTCGTCGAGGATGATGACGGAGCCTGCGATGTTGTGCAGTTTGCGGCAGCGCGAGGAGCGGTCGGCAAAGAGGGATTCGAAGAATTGCACGGCGGTGGTAACAACAATTGGCGCGTCCCAGTTTTCCGAGGCAAGGCGCAATTTGTCTTTGGTGGCCTCATTTTGCAGTTTGCCGTCGTCGAAGGTGCTGTGGTGTTCCAACACGGCTTGTTCGCCTAATTTGCCAAAGGCTTTGCGAAATTCGGCGGCATTTTGTTCGATGATGCTGGTGAACGGAATGACGTAAATCACGCGCCGCATGTCGTGCCGTTTGGCGTGTTCCAGCGCAAATGCCATGGAAGTGAAGGTTTTGCCACCGCCGGTCGGCACGGTGAGCGTGAACAGTCCTTGCGGTTGCGCCGCTTGTTCTACGGTATGATCGAGAATTTCGCTGCGCAGGTGGTTTAAGGCGGCATTGCGTTTTTCGGCTTCGGTTTGCTCTGGAGCTTGGGAGATGCGTCGTCTGAAATCGTTGATAAATTGATTGAAATTGTGTTGTAAGGCGTTTAAATCGGGATAACCGCCGCGCTCGGCGGCTTTGTTTTCTAGCTTTAGATAAAAGGCTTCGGTGTCGAGATAATCGGCATCCACCAAGCAAGAATAAAGCATTCGGGTGAAGAAAGCGTAGGAGAAAAAAGGATGATGCGCGTCGGGTTTGAGTGGCGGTGCGGACAGGTTTTGAGGGGGCTTGATTTCTTGTTGCCACAGGTTATCGAGGGCGGGAATATCTGCGCCAAATTGTAACGCCAAACGATCCTTTAACGTGCGGCGGTTATCGCCTTCGCTGCTCCCGTTCGCCAACCCGGCATGGTGCCCCGCAATGCAAACGCCATTAACTTGCCGATAACATTTCCCCAACGTTCGACAGCAATTTTGGCTCCAGCAGTGGAATGATCGACTGATGGGCCACCATGTAATCGGCGGTTAAAGGGTTCCGAATATTTCCCTAAGTCATGAAGCCGTCCCGTCTGGCAGGCAATTCCCTGCGCACCAAATACCCGAGCAAACTCCGCCGCCATTTCGCCTACATTTACTGAATGGCTTTGCAAGGTTTGCCAATGTTCGTAAGGTAAGAGATTACCGAGTTCGTCTTGCGCGGAATGGGCGTAGTAGGAAAGTTTTTGCAAACATAATATAATCCCTTATATTTATGATCACTTTTTAATTATTATCGTTTAATTTACTCCTAACTTTGTTTTTTTATGTCAATGATGATTTTTATATTTTTTTCATAAATAATATGAGGTTAATTAATTTTTAAAAAAATGGAGTGTATTATATGATTTTTGGAGTATGTTTTTAGGGGCATAAAAAAAGCCCTTTCAAAAAAAGGTGAAAGGGCAAAAATATTTGGAGTCATACTATGAGTTGTTGAATTAACAAATCAGGTATGGGATGTATTATAGTGCATTTATTAACAAATGCAACAATTTTTTAACAAATTAATTGTGTGGATTGCGTGTGTTAGTGTTAACCAAGTTACGCATCAATAAGGCATAATCAAGTTGGACGTCTTGTGGCACATCTAAAAAGACAAAGTGACCATCGCCAAGTGCGGCTTCCACATTTTCGTTTTTGCGATTGAGCATTTTTTCAATCTTAAAGACGATGTTGCCTTGTGGTGTCATCATTTCCACTTCATCACCAAGCAAGAATTTGTTTTTCACTGCCACTTCAGCCATACCTTGTTCATTACGTTTGCCGGTAAATTCACCAACAAACTGTTGACGATCAGAAATAGAATAACCGTATTCGTAATTTTGGTATTCATCGTGCGTATGACGACGTAAGAAACCTTCGGTATAACCACGATGAGCAAGGGATTCCAACGTATCCATTAAGCTTTCATCAAATGGTTTGCCTGCTGCCGCATCATCAATGGCTTTGCGGTAAACTTGTGCGGTTCTCGCGCAGTAATAGAATGATTTAGTACGACCTTCGATTTTTAGAGAATGCACACCAAGTGCGGTCAATTTTTCCACGTGTTGTACTGCACGCAGATCTTTTGAGTTCATAAAATAGGTGCCGTGCTCATCTTCAAAAGCGGTCATTTGCTCATCTGGTTTTTGTGATTCGGTGTAAAGGAAGACTTTATCTGTTACTGCACCTTCGCCTAAAGTTGGCGCCACATTTTTCACTTCAATTTGTTGAGCAGGGTCGATTTTTGGCACGATGTTGCCCACTTCATCCGTGGTGCCTTCTTCCATTTTGTATTCCCAACGGCAAGCATTCGTGCAAGTACCTTGGTTTGGGTCACGTTTGTTGATATAGCCAGAAAGTAAGCAACGACCGGAATATGCCATGCATAACGCACCGTGTACGAAAATTTCGAGTTCAATATCTGGCACGTGTTGGCGAATTTCAGCGATTTCTTCAATGGATAATTCGCGCGATAAAATCACACGAGTTAATCCCATTTGTTTCCAGAATTTTACCGTTGCCCAGTTTACGGCATTTGCTTGTACAGAAAGGTGAATATCAATATCCGGGAAGTTTTCACGCACTAACATGATTAAGCCTGGGTCTGACATAATTAAGGCATCAGGGCCCATGTCGATCACAGGTTGTAAATCTTTGATAAAGGTTTTGAGTTTGGAGTTATGCGGCGCAATGTTTACGACCACATAGAATTTTTTACCAAGTGCATGTGCTTCATCGATCCCGATTTTTAAATTGGCATGATTAAATTCATTGTTGCGTACACGTAAACTGTAACGAGGTTGGCCTGCATAAACGGCATCTGCGCCATAGGCAAAAGCATAGCGCATGTTTTTAAGGGAGCCCGCAGGGGAGAGTAATTCAGGTTTAAATGGGGTTGTCATAATGTTCTCTTGTCTGATTTCAGGTCAGTAGCTTGCTTTTGGCAAGCCGTATTAAAGGCCTGTATTTTAGGCGGATTTAGGGATTTGTAAAGTAAAAGTGCGGTTGGTTTTTCGATTGTTTTTTAAGGCATAAATAAAAAAGGCGAACTATTTGTTCGCCTTATCATGATGATATTTAATTAAATCGCCCAACCGCCAGCATAGAATGCGACAAGGACAATGGCGATGATAATTGTGCCGATGTTGAGTTTTTTCACATCACCACTCACGATACGACCAATCACTAATGCCGCAAAGCCAAGCATGATACCGGTTACGATGTTTGCCGTTAACACGATGAATACCGCGCAAACTAAGCCGCTCATTGCGCCCACGAAATCATCGAAGTCTAATTTGCTCACATTGCTTAGCATTAATAAGCCCACATACATTAATGCTGGAGCAGTTGCATAACCAGGCACTAAGAATGCAAGTGGTTGAAAGAATAACATTAATAAGAATAATACGCCGACCACGATAGCGGTGATACCGGTTTTACCGCCTGCGGCTGTACCTGCTGCAGATTCGATATAAACGGCGGCTGGCGCAGTACCAAATAAGCCTGAGAATAAGCTACTTACAGAGTCAGAGGTTAAGGCTTTACCGCCGTTGATGATTTGTCCGTCTTTGTCTAATAAGTCAGCTTGTCCTGCAACGGCACGAATAGTACCTGTTGCGTCAAATACGGCAGTCATCACTAAAGCAAACACAATCGGTAAAATGGCTGGTTGTAATGCGCCTTGTAAATCTAATTGTAAGAAGAGGGAATTTTCACCAAAGGTTGGCATTTTGAAGATTTGACCACCGAATGTTACGTTTGGATCAAAGATTAAACCTACGATAGTAATCGCGATGATGACCCATAAAATCCCACCTTTCACTTTCATTTTTTCTAAGCCAATAATAAATGCAAGGCCAACTAAAGACATCATTACAGGGAACGAGGTGAAATCACCTAATTTAACTGGTAAACCCGCTTGGTTGCCGACCACTAAGCCTACGCCGTTTGCGGCGATTAAAAGTAAGAATAAGCCGATCCCGATCCCTGCACCATGCGCAATGCTTGATGGCAAGTTACGTAAGATCCATGAACGAATACCTGTTGCCGAAATTAAGGTGAACACCAAACCCATGAGGAATACGGCACCTAATGCCACAGGAATAGAAACATGTTGACCGATCACTAAGCTAAATGCGGTGAAAGCGGTTAATGAAATTGCACAGCCGATCGCCATTGGCGCATTTGCCCAAAAACCGATTAAAATCGAACCAAGACCCGCGACTAAACAGGTTGCGATAAACACTGATTCAGCCGGAAAGCCAGCGTCACCAAGCATTTTAGGCACAACAATCACGGAATACACCATGGCTAAGAAGGTGGTTAAACCCGCGATGATTTCTTGACGAACCGTTGAACCGCGTTTGCTGAGTTCAAAGGTTTTTTCTAAACTTGACATAAAGTCCCCTAGGTTAATAATCAAAAAAAGACGTGCTATTTTATAGCAAATCATTTAAAAGTAAACGTTTGCGCAACCGTTTTTTTTTGTCAGACTGGCGGGAAAGTGCGGTCAGTTTTGAGGATGTTTTTCGCATATTTTTTTATCGGCTAAAAACTGCTATACTCTGAAAGTTTTTAACGTAATCAAAAAAAGGAAAAACAATGGCTGATTTTAATCAAATTTTAACGCCAGGCGATGTAGATACCGGCATTATCAATGTGGTAAATGAAATTCCAGAAGGGAGCTGCCACAAAATCGAATGGAACCGTAAAGTTGCAGCGTTCCAATTAGACCGTGTTGAGCCAGCGATCTTCGCAAAACCAACTAACTATGGTTTCATTCCACAAACTTTAGACGAAGATGGCGATGAGTTAGACGTTTTATTATTAACTCGCCAACCACTTGCGACAGGTGTATTCCTTGAAGCAAAAGTAATCGGTGTGATGAAATTCGTTGATGATGGCGAAGTAGACGATAAAATCGTTTGTGTGCCAGCAGATGATCGCGATACCGGCAATGCATACAACAGCCTTGCAGATGTACCTGCGCAATTAATTAAACAAATTGAATTCCACTTCAACAACTACAAAGCATTGAAAAACCAGGTTCAACGAAAGTGACTCACTGGGGCGATGTAGAAGAAGCGAAAGAAGTGATTCGTGAATCAATCAAACGTTGGAATGAACGTTAATTTTAGATTTTAACAAATGAATTATAAAAAGGCATCAAATTGATGTCTTTTTTTATTTATCTATAAATATAAGAAAGTGCGATCAATTTTGACCGCACTTTTGCTTTATTGAATATCGTTAAAACGAGAAGCGTAATTCTGCATTCACATTATTCGCTTTCGTATCGTGGTTATAAGCACCTTGATAGCCAACTTTTACACCGAATGCTGGTGTGAATTGCGCTTGTAATGCCACACCTGTCGTGACGATATTTTTCAATTCTTTACCATAAAGATTCGCGACCCCTTGATTATTGAGCACCAAGCTGCCTTCAGCGGCTTTATCTTTATGGAAACGATGATAAGCCACATCACCTAATAGATTTAATTGAACGCCACCAATTGCAAATGGAATGGATGGACGTAAACCTACAGAGGTGACGATTAAATCACGATTGTTGTCTTTTAACTGCACTTCGTCTTTTGTCACACCTTTGTTTTTGATGTGCATATAGCTTACGCCAGCATAAGGTTCAATCGCAAAATATTCCCCTTTTAAGCCTGTGTAGGCAAGTTCAGCAAAGACATTTTGTGTTTGGCTATGGCTTTTCACGCCTTGTGCAAATTCAGCACGTTGTTCGTGTTTCCCCCAGCTTTGAATAAAGCCAAGTTTAGGTGTTAACACGTTGAAACGATGTTCAGCTGTTAAGCCTAAATGTACGGCACGATCTTTCGAAGTGCGGTCAATTTTGTGGCTGTTTTGTGTTGAGCCAACAAATACACCTAAATGTTTGTTTGTATCAATGGTTGCATCAATACCCACAAGTTGATTGTACGCATGGCTGCTTAAACTATCCGTGCTGAAGTGGGTGAAGGTGCCACTTGTCCAAATTTGCGTACCTACATTAAGTTGAGCTCTTACTGCGCCTGGTTGAGCAAGTTGCTGACGAAGCAATAAGCCATTTAACACGTTGTGTTGTTGAACTGCGAGATCTTCATCATAGCTTAAACGAGCAAAAGTTTGGCGAGCATTCTCTTCAGTTCCCAAAACAAGGTTTTGGTAAGCAGGGCTGTTTGTTGCTGCATCTAAGGTGTTGGCGATAGCCGCTTCATTTTCAGTGGTTGCTGCAGATGCAAGGGCTTTTTTCTGAACGGTCACTTTCAATGTATTCGCATTACTTTCATTTTTCACCGTAAGGAAATCATAAGTGCGAGGTGTTTCAACTACTGCATTTTCAGCTCCTACAAATGAGCCAGAACCTTGTACTGAAACCACTTTTTGTGGATCTTGTTGTAATTGAGGCAGAATTTCTTCGTCAAATTTATTTGGCACTAAAATAGAGCCATCTGCAAAAGTTGCATTGACGTTAGCAATACCATTATTCAGTAAGAAACGACCACCTTTTTCCACTGTTGCAGTGACCGTTTTCGCGGTGCTAGTTAAGGTTTCGGTGACAAATCCATTCTCACTTGGTTTAGTGACTTCCGCTTTCGGTAACACTTCCAATGTTGCACCTTGTTTTACGATAACTTGTTGTGCCGAACCAAGGGATTGATTTAACCCTGAAAGTTGACCTTCATTTATGGTAATTGCACCTGTGAAGCTGTTATTACCAGTGAGCGTTAAGGTGCCAGCCCCATTTTTAGTTAATGCGCCAACATAGCCTTGTGCGGCACGTTCATTACGAGCCACTTCACGCGCTAAACCTACTTGATATTCAGCTTTTTCTTCAGCTGTCGCACCTGTACGATTTTGCATTAACGCTTGTAATTCTGCTTTGCGTGTTGTCCAAGTAGCCGCTTCAGCTTGATCTTCGACTTGACGTGCTTTAATGGCTTTATCGCTAATATCATTTGACCAAACATCATTTTTGATTGAGGTTGATTTTCATGTTTCCTAAGAATTGACCTGGGCCAAACATGGCTTTGCCAAGATCTAAAATACCCCAACCCCAAACGTTACTCGGTACGCCTTGTTCAGTTTCCCAACGTTCTAATGGTTTACCTTCAAGCCCTTTACGAAGCGTGGTCTGTCTTGCTGTAGTCAGCATGACATCTCGTGCTTGATCGGTCGTCATGTATGGATAGCGAGAAAGAATGACACCTAATGCGCCACTTACGTGAGGTGCAGCCATTGAAGTACCACCAGCCGATTTGTAGATAGGCTCACCATAAGTGTCGTTGTCTTGTAATTGAATATAGGCGGAATAGATGTTGGCGGATGGTGCCGCAATCGTCCACCATTTTGAATGACCGGCGAGGTTAAATTCTTGAATGTCTGCGCCTGCTTTTTCATCGTTTACATCGTCATTTGAGTCATTTGGATAGCCTTCACCACCCACTTGCCCCGTGACGTTTACCCAGTATTTTTCTGCATCAGGTCTAAAATGTGGCAACATCGCACGCGTAAAAGATTCAGCCATCATACTGCGGTTACCCGCTGTAAAAACTTGAATCACTTGTTTATTTTTTGCCACTTCATAAGCCGCATCAACAAAGTTTTTCTCACCACTCGTGACAAATTGATAATAAGCTTTTTCAGCCTCGCCTAAGTTACTTAAATAAATATGTGCCGCAGGACTAGATATTGGCTCAGGTGCTTTTGGTACATCGTAATATTGCACGCCATATTCAGGCACATCACGCCAATCGTATTTTGGTTTATAGCCTAAGGCACCGGCAAAGGATGAATTGACACGACGGTTTGAACCCCAACTGTTATTAATCACTTTGGCACCCGCATCTGCTAGGGCAGAGTAGCCTTGTAAGAAGAAGCTATAGTCTTGATTTGGACCATAGGTCATGTTGTCGTTACCACCGGTATTGGCAGAATACAGATTAGCGCCGAATGCTACACCATGCATCTCGTTGCCATCACGCGTTGCCGCCATGGTGCCGCCAACATGGGTGCCATGTGCATCATTGGTATATTTATGCCATGCCCCGTCAATATCGAAGGTTTCACCTTTAGTGAAGATGCCATTATCTGTTTTATCAAAATTACGTTTGCCGTTTTTTACGGGTTCATTTTTATTAATTGGGCCATTGCCCACAGAGGCATCGGGATAACGCATGCCATCTTTACTATAACTCCCTTCTGTTTTTACAACGTGGATTCGACCATCTTGAAATTCAGGGTGGTTTAATAGCACGCCCGAATCCATCACGCCGATTTTTACGCCTGAACCATTAAAGCCAAGGGCGTAAGCCGTGGAGGCATTCATTGAGGTCAAGCCCCAGTCCTTGAGGTATTCGGTGCTTTCCCAGCTTTTGGTATTACCGGCTTGGCCTTGTTCAGAATAAGCGGCTGCATTAGCAGCATACCAACCAACGAGTAATGCGAGTGCGGTTTTTTTGAAGTGTTTGAGGTTTCATGTTGTCTTCCTTTATCTTTTCGATTTTCGCAGGCTATTATTCGCCTCATCGAGAGGTGCTTCAATGACTCAAATCAAATTCCTATAGAAAAATGTTTATTCTGTGACAATGATCACACCAAAGTGCGGTCAAAAAAGGGGATAAATTTATGTATCGTAGAAATCAATGTTATAATTCACAAACAAAATGATTAAGGAGCAACCCATGGCGATTTTAGTAACAGGCGGAGCCGGCTATATCGGTTCACACACCGTAGTAGAATTATTAAATGCAAATAAAGAAGTGGTGGTATTGGATAATTTATGTAATTCCTCCCCAAAATCTTTAGAACGTGTGAAAGAAATTACTGGCAAAGACGTGAAATTTTATGAAGGCGATATTTTAGATCGTGCTTTATTGCAAAAAATCTTTGCTGAAAACAGCATTCAATCGGTCATCCATTTTGCGGGTTTAAAAGCCGTGGGTGAAAGTGTTCAAAAGCCAGCTGAATACTATATGAATAACGTATCAGGCACGATTGTTTTGATTCAAGAAATGAAAAAAGCAGGCGTGTGGAACTTTGTATTTAGTTCATCTGCAACAGTTTATGGCGATCCTGAAATTATTCCTATTACAGAAGATTGCAAGTGGGCGGCACAACCAACCCTTACGGTACATCTAAATACATGGTGGAACAAATTCTGACTGATGTTGCGAAAGCTGAACCGCAATTTAGTATGACGATCTTACGTTATTTCAACCCAGTGGGCGCTCACGCAAGTGGCTTGATTGGTGAAGATCCAAATGGCATTCCAAATAATTTATTGCCTTACATCAGCCAAGTTGCGATCGGTAAATTACCACAACTTTCCGTGTTTGGTAGCGATTATGATACCCATGATGGTACTGGCGTGCGTGATTATATCCACGTGGTGGATTTAGCCATCGGTCACTTAAAAGCATTAAATCGCCATGAAAATGACGCAGGTTTACACATTTATAACTTAGGTACAGGTACAGGTTATTCTGTGCTTGATATGGTAAAAGCGTTTGAACAAGCGAACAATATCGAAATCCCGTATCGTCTTGTTGCGCGTCGCCCTGGTGATATTGCAACATGCTATTCAGATCCAAGTCTTGCTGCGAAAGAGTTAAATTGGACAGCTGAACGTGGTCTTGAGCAAATGATGAAAGACACTTGGAATTGGCAAAAAAATAATCCGAAAGGATACAGAGATTAATCTCATCATTGTTGGGCGGAGCATCATTCCGCCCTTAATATTTTAATCAGATAAAACACGCTCAAAAATAACCGCACTTTATGTCAGAACAATCCCTTTCTAGTCAAATATTTACCCGCAAAATGCTGATCTGTGTCTTTACTGGATTTAGCTCGGGCTTACCACTTTTCGTGTTATCGCAAATGTTGCCAGTGTGGCTGACAGATAAAGGACTTTCCGTTGAATTAATCGGTGCATTGACAGGGGTGATGGTGCCATATGGTTTGAAGTTTTTATGGGCACCATTATTAGACCGCTATTTCCCACATTTTTTAGGACGTCGTCGTAGTTGGTTATTGATTTCTCAAGTGATTTTGCTGATTTCCCTTTATGCGATTAGTCAGTTTGATCCTGTGGCACAGTTGGGAACAGTGGCTAAACTTGCGACATTTATTGCCTTTATATCTGCGACACAAGATATTGTGCTTGATGCTTATCGCCGTGAAATTTGACCGATAATGAATTAGGATTGGGAAACACCATCCATATCAATGCTTATCGTGTTGCAGGCTTAATTCCTGGCGGGCTGTCGCTTTATTTAGCGACGATTCATCCATGGGAAACCGTCTTTTTATGGACCGCACTTTGTATGCTAGCGGGCATATTTATGACGCTCTTTTTAGCGAAAGAACCAAACATTGCACAGGTTGATCGTGATCAACCTTTCTATATGGTGTTTTGGATACCATTGAGAGAGTTCTTCCAACGTAAAGGCGTCGCGCAAGCCATCGGTTTTTTACTCTTTTTGTTCTTGTATAAATTTGGCGATTCATTTGCTACTACGTTACAAACTAAATTCGTCTATGACATGGGCTTTGAAAAAGAGCATATTGCGTTGGTGGTAAAAAGTACCTCTCTTTGGGCAAGTATCTCAGCCGGTCTCGTGGGTGGCGTGATTATGTTACGCCTAGGTATTAACCGGGCATTATGGGTATTTGGTTTTATCCAATTGATTACTATTGGTGGATTTATTTGGTTAGCTGCATTTGGGCATTTTGATCATATCGGCGCTGCAGAACTTTGGAAATTAGGTTTCGTGATTGCGGGTGAATATATCGGTGTTGGTCTAGGTACTGCCGCCTTTGTCGCCTTTATGGCTCGCGAAACGAATCCGCTTTATACAGCCACTCAATTAGCCTTATTTACCAGCCTTTCCGCTTTACCAAGTAAAGGGCTTGGTATGTTATCGGGCTACTTGGTTAAAGCAGTAGGCTACTATCATTTTTTCTGGATTTGTTTATTCCTTGCTATCCCAGGAATGATTTGTTTATTCTGGGTGGCACCATGGAATGAAAAAGGAAATGAAAAAGCTTAAAATAAAATAAAGTGCGGTCAAAATTAACAGTAAAATCATTTGACCAAACAAGGCTTTAACGGTATTTTAAACAGGTCTATTATTTATTGGAGATTCGTATGAAAATTATTCTTTTAGGTGCACCTGGTGCAGGAAAAGGCACACAAGCGCAATTTATTATGAACAAGTTTGGTATCCCACAAATTTCAACAGGGGATATGTTCCGTGCAGCGATTAAAGCAGGTACAGAATTAGGCAAACAAGCAAAAGCATTAATGGATGAAGGGAAATTAGTACCGGATGAATTAACCGTGGCGTTAGTAAAAGATCGTATTTCTCAACCAGATTGTGCAAATGGTTTCTTATTAGATGGTTTCCCACGTACGATTCCACAAGCGGATGCATTAAAAGAGTCAGGCGTGAAAATTGACTACGTTTTAGAGTTTGATGTACCAGATGAAGTGATCGTTGAACGTATGAGTGGTCGTCGTGTACACCAAGCATCTGGTCGTTCTTATCACATCGTTTACAACCCACCAAAAGTGGAAGGTAAAGACGATGTGACGGGTGAAGATTTAATTATCCGTGCAGATGATAAACCAGAAACCGTGTTAGATCGTTTAGCGGTTTACCACAAACAAACCAGCCCATTGATTGATTATTACCAAGCTGAAGCAAAAGCAGGTAATACGAAATATTTCCGTTTAGATGGTACTCAAAAAGTGGAAGCTGTAAGCCAAGAATTAGATAAAATCTTAGGCTAAAAAAGATTGAAAACTGACCGCACTTTGAAGAGAAAAGTGCGGTTAATTTTTCAAAAGGATTTTGAGATCATAAATTGAGATCGCATCTGGGGACGTTATGAGCAAGAAAAAAACAATAACATTGACGATTTCGGCTATCGCAGTGGCACTGGGATCGGCGCACAATTTTATACTAATCACAAAATTGATCAGGTATTAAAAAATTTCCCTTACTCTTTGGATAATCAAGCAACATTAAACGTGACACAAACTGCGAAAAACTTTTTTATTCGTGAGTTAATCTTTAGCGTAAAAAATAGCGAGTCGAAAAACACGAGTGTGATTTCAACCAAGCTTACCGCGTTGCCTTTCTTTATTACGGCTGAGTCACAGTTATCCGATCAATTAGTTCGTCAATTAAATAAAACATTAAATATCTCGATTGATAAAAATACAATTAACAGCAAATTTTCACCAGTAGGGGATTATTTACAGTCTGATATTTTGACGGAATTCCGTGATTTTGCGAATAAGTCCCAAAACCTTTCTATCGGTCTTAATTTCTTAAAAAATAAAGAAGTTGAGCTAAAAACAACCCTTAGTGGTTTTAATTACGATAAAGACACTAAACTGGAACAAATTGAAGGTGAAGCTCGTCTAGTGCCAGTCGGTGCAAATCAGTATGACCTATCAAGTATAGAATTAACGACGAAAAATGCCGAATTAGCGTTGTTAAATGGTGAAAATACACATATTTATCTTAAAAATGCGACTTACCATTTTGATGTAAAACCAGGTGAGGCAGATAAACGTGATCTGAGCACAAAATTCAGCAGTGATATTTTGCGCGTAGCCAATAAAAGCCGCACAACAGAAGAAAGTCAAGCAACAGCAGGTGGTTTAAATTTACTAGTTAAGCAAAACGGTGTGCCAAGTTCGATCAATTTTCATCATGAATTTAAAAAATTAAGTGATGGTTCATTAAGCATTAAAGATGGCGTCAATTTGTTAACAAAAATTTTTACACAAAACGATCGTTTTAATAGTTCGTTATCTGTGCTTTCTGTTAATGTCCCTAAAAATAATCAACCTTACTTTAACTTACAAAATGCAGGTCTTGAACTTAAGTTGGCGAATACGGATTTAACTAAAGCCAATGTGAATTTTAAACTGAATGTTGAAAGTGTGAAGCAAACGCCTGCCGATGAAGAACGTAAATGGGAAGCCAAAGGTAGTAAGGTTAATATTCAGTTAGATGATTACAATGTGGCAAATGAACTGGCTTTTGTACCATTTTTATTAGATACCATTGCAGAGAAAGAAGCGCCGGCAAAAGACAATAAAGATTTCTTAAATGCCAAAGATAAATGGGTAAAAGAATTTAGTGGTAAACCAATATTGAAGCCGCGTTAAAATCATTTAATATGGCCGATTTAGTGCTTGATAACGTATCAGCCAGTGATAAGACAGAAACATTAGACAATGACCAATATAATGAACATATCACATTGTCTGCGAATAAAATTGGTTATCCAAGTGCAGGTTTCCAATTTGAAAAATTATCTGTGGATGCACCATTTAAAGTTAATCATAGTAAAGCGCATTTATCAGCAAGATTTTGCTCAGCACCTTTTTATGGTGCATTGTGTAACACACATTTAACGTCAGCAACATTTGAGAAATATATCAAAAACTCCTGGAAAGAGCTCGATTTAATTGTTGATAATGCAACGTTAAATTTCAATTTAAATACTTATCCTGAAACCACTGCTTATCCAGTTAAATTGGAAGTCAGTGGTATTGTGCCTCAAGTGCCAGAAGATGATTCATCGGATATGATTCCTGATAATATTGAAGGCACATTTAATCTGACATTAAATAAAATGTTGTTTGATGACCAAAATGAAAAAGCCTTAGCCATTAAGGAAAATTCATACTTTTGGCAATATTTAAGTAGCTTTGTGAAATATGATGGAAAACTTCACCGAGAATTTGTGGAAGAAGGTGATAACTATGTTTCTAGAGTGGAAAAAACGGAAAATGGCTATTTAATTAATGGTCGTACTCTTGAAGATCTTCGTCAAGAAAGCATGATGGAAACTGACGAGGGGGAAGAAGGGAAGCCCGCCTCAACTGACTAGTTGAAAGGATGATATAAAAAATGACCGCACCTGATATTTAATGTGCGGTCATTTTTAGCTGTTTTAGATTACTTCACTAATCCACCACTTGCTTGTAAATCGGCATGGTAGGAGGAGCGAACAAATGGACCACAGGCCGCGTGTTCAAAGCCCATTGCGTTAGCTTTATCACGGAACTCATCAAACTCTGCTGGCGGCACATAGCGAGCAACCGGTAAGTGATGGCGACTTGGTTGGAGATATTGGCCAAGTGTAAGCATGGTTACGCCATTTGCACGTAAGTCTTCCATCACTTCAAGGATTTCCTCATTGGTTTCACCTAATCCAACCATTAAGCCTGATTTAGTTGGAATGTTTGGGAACATTTCTTTGAAATCATGAAGTAATTTTAAAGACCATTGATAATCAGCACCTGGACGAATTTCTTTATACAAGCGTGGCACATTTTCCAAGTTGTGGTTGAATACATCTGGTGGATTGTCTTTTAATTTTTCTAAGGCCTGAGTAATACGACCACGGAAATCAGGCACTAAAATCTCAATTTTGATACCTGGATTTAATGCACGCACTTCTTTTACACATTCAGCAAAATGGCCTGCACCACGATCAGGTAAATCATCGCGGTCTACAGAGGTAATCACCACATATTTCAACTTCATATCTTGGATGGTTTCAGCTAATTTACGTGGTTCATCCGGATCGGGCGGTAAGGGTTTACCATGTGCAACATCGCAGAAAGGGCAGCGACGAGTACAAATTGCGCCTAGAATCATAAAGGTTGCCGTGCCATGGTTAAAACACTCGTGTAAATTGGGACAAGAAGCTTCTTCGCATACAGAATGTAGGCCATGACGACGCATCCCGTTTTTAATCGTTTCGATCTTTAATGAGCTAGACGGCAATTTGATCTTCATCCATTCCGGCTTTTTCAATAATTCTTGGTCAGGATCGATATTTTTAACAGGGATAATTGATGTTTTGGCAGCATCGCGGTATTTCACTCCGCGTTCCATTTTAAAAGGCGTTGACATTGTTCTTTCCTAAAGAAAAATGCCTAATTCAGGCATTTTTAAATGTGTTATAAAAGTGAATGTTATAAATTTGTAACATTATAGCCCAAAAGTTCGGCAAAGTGTTTAATTAATTTGGGGGAAACCTTGTCCAGTGTAGCCTTTTCTTTACCAATAAAGTCAGCAAGCTGACACATTTCAAGCCCTGCATAGCCGCAAGGATTAATATAATGGAAAGGATTGAGATCCATATTGATATTAAACGCAAGCCCATGGAAAGAGCAGCCTTTGCGAATGCGTAAACCTAATGAACAGATTTTTTTGCCATCAATATACACGCCAGGTGCATCAGGTTTGGGATAACTTTCAATGCCATAGTCTGCAAGGGTTTTCACGACAGATTGTTCAAGTGCGGTCACTAATTGACGGACATTTAAATGTTCATGACGTTTAATATCAATGAGCACATACATCACCTGCTGACCAGGGCCATGATAAGTAATTTGACCACCGCGATCTGATTGAACCACAGGAATACTACTACTGTGTAATAAGTGTTCTGGTTTGCCGGCTTGGCCTTGCGTGAAGACAGGGTGATGCTCGACAAGCCAAATTTCATCAGTTGTTTCTGCATCTCGATTATCGGTGAATTCCTGCATTTTATGCCAGATCTCTTGATAATCTTGTAATCTTAATTGACGGACAATTAAATCTGTTTTGTTCATCTTAGATAACCATTTTGACACCTTCAACTTTAGCAAGCTCTTTGTAAATCGTTTCTACTTGCTCAAAGTTTTGTGCCACGATATCAATTGAAACAGAATTATAGGTTCCTTTGCTGCTGCGTTTTTCCTTTGGAATATAATCACCCGGTAAATATTTTTGTATCACCGCAACGATGTCTTGCGCTAAGCCTTCACGGTTAACACCTGCGACTTTAAATGTCATTGCAGCGGGGAATTCCATTAACTCTTTTAGTTTTTCATAATCATTTTCGGTTGTCATGTTGCATCCTTATTTAAGAGTAAGGTGCATGAATCAGTTAAATTCACACACCTTACGAATTTATTGATGTGATATAAATGGGGAAGTGCGGTTAATTTTCAAGGCCTTTAATCAAATAATCCTTTGATTGTTAACACTAACCAGTCCCAACCTTTACCGAAGAAACCACCTTCTTGCACGTCTTCTAATGCTTGAAGATTAACAATTGCCACATCCTTGCCATCTAGTTGATAAACGATTTTACCCACAACCTGACCTTTTGTTAAAGGTGCTTGTAAGTATTTGTTATCTAATTCGTAACGTGCTTTTAAGTCTGCTTGTTTGCCTTTTGGCACTGTAATAAAGCCATCTTGTAATAAACCAAGTTGAACTTCACCTTTATCACCGTAGTAAACCGATTGTGTTGAAATTTTTTCATTGGCTTTGTGGGCTTTTAATGTTTCAAAGTTAGCAAAACCCCATTGTAAGAGCTTTTTGCTTTCTACTTCACGACCTTTATAGGTTGGTACGCCCATCACAACAGAAATCAAACGCATATTATTTGGACTTGTTGCCGATGCGACAAGGTTATAACCTGCTTGGCTAGTGTGACCAGTTTTCATACCGTCCACATTAATGGTTTTGTCCCATAGTAAGCCGTTACGGTTAGGTTGTTTGATTTTGTTAAAGGTGAAGTCTTTTTCTGCGTAGATTTTATATTCATCCGGTAAATCACGAATAATATGTGCACCAATAATCGCCATATCACGAGCAGTTGAATATTGGTTTGGATCGTCTAAACCGTGTGGAGTCGTGAAGTTGGTATTTTTTAAGCCAAATTGTTGAACGTATTTATTCATGGTATCAACGAAGTTAGCCACGGTACCAGAAATATGTTCTGCCACTGCGACACAAGCATCATTACCTGAAACAATGATAATCCCTTTGTTTAAATCACCTACGGATACTTGTTGATTTAAATTTAAGAACATTTTTGAAGAATCTGGGAAGTTTCTTCCCCAAGCACTTTCGCCAATGGTAACCATATCTTCATTATGAATTTTGCCTTGTTTTAATGCAGCACCTACCACATAACTAGTCATCATTTTAGTTAATGAAGCAGGGTATTGGCGTTGATCTGGATTAAGTGATGCAAGCACCGCACCAGAATTGTAATCCATTAAAACATAGGTTTGCGCATTCACTTCTGGTACAGCAATACCGTATTGAAGATCTTCAGCTGCAGCGAATGTTGAGGCAGCCATTAATCCCGAGAATAGAACAATTTTTTTCAATTTTGCAGATTGTTTTAACATAGTTTTTCCTTTAATAGCGTATTAGTTTTTATAAGTATAAACGATTACGGGTTGTCCATTGGTCGTTTTTTGTAATTTTGTTTTTAATTGATTAACATCAGCTTGATCAGCTAACGGACCAAAATGAATTTCGTAGTTTTGTCCATTTTGGTTAATTTCTGCCTTTATGCCGTCTAGATCGAGTCTGTTTATGATGCTTTCGGCTTGATTTTTTGACGACACTGCTAGAAGTTTTAGCTTGAAGACAGTTTTTGCATCGTTTGTGGTGGTGTCTAAGTTTTGATTTTTTTTTTCGTTATTTTTATCGGTGACTAAACGGTCGCTGGCTTCTTGTGTTTTAGCATGCTTAGCTAATGTTTTTACGCCCGCACCTGAAATTTGACCTTTATGATCCACATGCAGTGCTTCAATTCTCACTTGTCCTGTACCACGAGAAATAAGGCCTAACTCTTTGGCTGCAGAATGTGATAAGTCAATGATTCGTTTCTCACTGAATGGACCGCGATCATTAATCCGCACGATCACTTTGCGATTATTATGCAAGTTTGTGACAACTGCATAAGAGTTTAAAGGCAATGTTTTATGGGCAGCGGTGAACAGTGCCGAATTATAGCGTTCACCATTAGCTGTTTTACGACCATTAAATTTATGGTGGTAATAGCTTGCTGTCCCTTCTTTTGAATAGGATTTCGCTTCATTACCTTGCGTGGTGTATGTTTTTACCATTCACTTCATAGCTCTGTGGCGCTTTGAACGGTCGTGGTAATCGACAGTGAACCCCTTGAATACCATACATTTTTTGTGTATCTGCAAAAGCAGAGAAACTTGAGCTGCTTATCAAGGTGAAAAGTGCGGTCGTTTTTAAGATGTTTTTTAATGTCATACTTATTACTTTCAAGATTATCGGTGCTTTTCATAAGAAAGCCAAAAGGGAAATTAGTTCCCTTTCATAAAGCGAGGTTTATGAGTATGAATAGACATCACTAAACCAAAGCTCGCCATAATGGCCACATATGAAGTACCGCCGTAGCTAAAGAGTGGTAAAGGCACCCCCACAACAGGCAAAATACCACTCACCATACCGATATTCACGAAGACATAAACAAAGAAAATCAGCGTAGTGGCACCGGCAAGAATACGCCCGAAAGAGGTTTCTGCATTCACCGCAATTATTAAGCCACGGATAATAATAAACAAATAAATTGCCATAAGAATAAGAAAACCGACCATTCCATGTTCTTCACTCATCACGGCAAAAATAAAATCAGTGTGTGGTTCAGGCAAAAATTCTAATTGGGATTGTGTTCCTTGCATCCATCCTTTGCCTGACATACCGCCTGAACCGATAGCAATTTTGGATTGCAAAATGTGGTAACCTGCCCCAAGCGGATCTTTCTCTGGATCAAGTAAAGTTAATACACGCATGCGTTGGTAGTCATGCATTAAATACATCCACATGATCGGAATAAATGCCGCTAAGCCAACTACCGCAGCAAGAATAAGCCACCAACTCATTCCTGCTAAGAATACCACGAATAAGCCCGATGCACTAACCAGAATTGATGTTCCTAAGTCTGGTTGAATGGCTACAAGTAAAGTTGGTACCATAATCATGGCGATAGCAATAAAGGTTTCGCTCATTTTAGGGGGTAATGGACGATTACCTAAATACACGGCGACCATTAATGGCACCGCGAGTTTGACAATTTCAGACGGCTGAAAGCGAATAAAACCAAGATCTAACCAACGTTGTGCCCCTTTACTGGTTGTACCGAAGGCATCAACTAAAATCAGCATAATAAAACCAACCAAATATAAATAAGGAGCCAGTCGCTGATAAAATTTAGGGGGGATCTGTGCCATAATCATCATGACAACAAAACCTAATATGACCTGAATGATACGGTTTTGGAACATGACTTCACTGGCACCAGATGCACTATAAAGCACAAGCATACCATAGGCAGTAATGGCAGCTAAACCAATAAATAATAAGAAATCAATATGTAAGCGTTGCCATAATCGCAAGCATAAAGGCACTTTTTCTTCCATTATTCATTCTCACTTGGTTGGGGTTCTTGCGTTGGTACGTCTAACTCAGTTTGGTCCGTCATCTTTTCTTTTTCAGCATTTTGTTGACGTTCAATTTGCGGCAAGCGTTTATTTAGATAGAAATCCATAATTTGACGCACAATTGGCGCAGCATTACTTGAGCCGCCACCTGCATTTTCTAAAATAATCGTGACAACTAATTTCGGATCTTCGTAAGGTGCATAAGCAGTGAACCAAGCATGGTCATGCAATTCTTTTTTCAATCCTGCAGCATTATATTTTTGGTTTTCTTTTAAGCTGAAAACCTGTGCAGTACCGGATTTCCCTGCTACATGGTAATTGGTGCCGACAAAGGCTTTTCGTCCTGTTCCTGCACCAGAATTCACGACATTAAACATCCCGCGTTTAGCGGCATCCCAATAAGCTTGTTTCGGATCAGTAATATCCTCATATAAAAGCGGATCTTGATAGGGCTCAATGATAGAGCCTTCTACTGATTTCATTAAATGAGGCGTATGGATTTTCCCGTTATTAACCACGATAGAGGTCGCTTTTGCCACTTGTAATGGCGTAGCCGTCCAATAACCTTGTCCAATCCCTACAGAGATTGTATCGCCTTGTACCCAAGGTTTTTATAACGTTTTTGTTTCCATTCTTTACTCGGCATGTTGGCCGCAGCTTCTTCTTGAATTTCAATACCGGTTGGCATACCAAAGCCAAAGCGTTTCATCCACATGGAGAAACGATCAATGCCTAAATTAAAGGCGGTTTGATAGAAGAAGGTATCCGATGATTCTGTAATGGCTTTATTTAAATCTGTATAGCCGTGCCCGGATTTTTTCCAATCTCGAAAACGCTTTGTCGAGTTTGGAAGCGTCCAGTAACCAGGGTCAAAAATGGTAGTATGAAGCGTAATCACCCCTTCCGTTAATGCTGCAACAGCAACAAATGGTTTTACAGTAGAGGCTGGTGGATAGACCCCTTGTGTTGCACGACTGTAAAGTGGGCGAGCAGGGTCGTTTAATAAGCGTTTGTAATCGCTAGCGGAAATCCCATCCACGAATAAATTATTGTCATAACTTGGTGTGGAAACCATCGCTAACACGCTGTTATCTTTCGGATCAAGCACGACAACAGCACCTTTTTGCCCTGAAAGTAATGACATAATATAGCGTTGCAAGGCTAAATCGATAGTCAGATGAATGCTTTTACCGGCTGTGGCTGGTTGCTCACGTAATTTACGGATAACTTTCCCGCGGTTATTGATTTCCACTTCTTCAAAACCCGTCGTACCGTGGAGTTGCTCTTCGTAATAGCGTTCAATACCCAATTTCCCCATATCTGTGGAACCTGAGTAGTTAGCAAATTTCTCTTCTTTTTTTCAGGCGTTCAACATCTCGGTCATTAATGCGTCCCACATAACCCAAAATATGTGTCATGGCTTCGCCATATAGGTAGTTTCGTTTGAAATAAGGTCGAACATCAAGGCTTGGGTATTTATATTGGTTCACTGCAAAACGGGCAATTTGTTCTTCCGTTAAACTTGGTTTGAGTAAAATCGGCGTATAACGTGTACCGCGACGACGTTCTTTTTTGAAATGCTCAATGTCTTCATCAGTTAGCCCTACAACATATCGCAATTCTTCAAAAGTGCGGTCTAAATTTTCTGTTTTTTCCGGCACGATATATAAACCGAAAAAGGTGAGGTTTTCTGCCAGTAATTCGCCGTAACGGTCGTAAATTAATCCACGAGTAGGAGGAAGCGGAAGTAATTTAATGCGGTTACCGTTAGAGCGAGTTTGATACGTTTCGTAACTCACCACCTGAAGATGGTAAATATTGGCAAATAATACGCCACTTAAGGCCAAAATACCGATGAATGCTACCAATGTTCGACGCGCAAACAAGTTCCGCTCCGCTTTTTTATCGCGGATCGGTTCGTTGGTTGGGGCAGCAAGAATTTCTTTAAATTCATCGGTAATGTAACGCGTTATTCTCTGTGATAAGGATGATTTGTGGTTAGCGACCAGGCGCGGTATAAGCTTTCTGCCACTACAACACGCACTAATGGATGTGGCATTGTGAGCGGAGAAAGTGACCAGCTTTGTTCTGCCGCAGCTTTGCATTCAGGGGATAAGCCTTCAGGTCCGCCAATGAGTAAGCACACATCACGACCATCATTTTTCCAGCCTTCTAATTGCTCAGCAAGTTGTGGTGTCGACCAAGGTTTGCCAGGGATATCTAATGTTACCACTTTGCCTTTTCCACAAGCCGCTAACATTGCTTTGCCCTCTTGCTCTAAGATGCGTTTAATATCAGCATTTTTGCCACGTTTGCCCGCAGGAATTTCAATGAGTTCAAAAGGCATATCTTTAGGAAAACGACGTTGGTATTCTTCAAATCCAGTTGTCACCCAAGCTGGCATTTTTGTGCCTACTGCGATTAATGTGATTTTCATCCTTTTCCCTTTCAAAAGACAGTCAAAATTGACCGCACTTTATGCCCAAAGTTTTTCTAACTGATACATCTCACGTGCATCATGTTGCATAATATGTACGATAGTTTGACCGAGATCGACCACAATCCAATCAGCCGTATTACGCCCTTCTTCACCAAATGTCTCATAACCCGCTTTTTTACATTCTGCAATAAGGTTATCTGCCATAGCAGACACTTGGCGGCTAGATGTACCAGTACAAATAATCATATTTTCAGTAATCGATGATTTGCCTTTTACATCAAAATGCACAATTTCGGTGCCTTTTAAATCATCGAGTTTATCAATTACAAATTCAACTAATGACATTTCTTTTCCTATTTAAATAAAGCGATGAATTCTATCATTGAATGAGGGAAAGGGGTAGGCTTAGGGCGGATTTTATTTGAATTGTTTTATGGTCGTAACAGTGCTTGGCATAAACATTGGGGCAGTGGTAGTGCCCCAAGTTTGAAAGGGTATTAAACCCATAAAAGAATCGCTAACAATTGTGGTGAAATGATCCGCAGGAACATGGTGAGCGGATAAACCGTCGCGTAGGAAAGGGATGCTGCACCACTTCCCTCTTTTAGTTCGTTTGCGAAAGCGAGCGCTGGAGGATCAGTCATCGAACCCGCCAATAAACCACAAAGTGAAAGATAATTTAATTTGGCATATAAACGCGCAATAACACCTACAATCATTAATGGTACGAGTGTGATAAAAATACCGTAGCCCATCCATTCAAGACCAGAACCATTGGTGAGCGTGTCTACAAAGCTACCGCCAGATTTTAAACCCACCACAGCAAGGAAGAGCACAATACCAATTTCTCGTAAAGCTAAGTTAGCACTTGGTGGCATAAACCAATAGAGTTTACCGATAGAGCCAATTCGAGCTAGGATTAACGCGACGACTAATGGCCCGCCAGCTAGCCCTAATTTTAATGCCACCGGGGAAAACCAGGAATGTAAAAAGGAATAGATCCGAGTAACACCCCTAAGCCAATCCCAATAAATACCGGTAACATTTGAACTTGTAACAGTTTCTGTTTGGCATTCCCGATAACTGAAATGGCTTGGTTGAGAATGTCGGTTTTACCAACCATGTGCAATACGTCACCGAATTGAAGGGTGGTATGGGCTGTTGGCACCAATTCCACACCTGCACGGTTTAAGCGTGAAATCACTACACCATATTTTTTATGGATGCCGAGATGGCGAATTTGTTTGCCTAATACTTTTTCATTGGTAACTACAACGCGTTCAGAACGAATTTCGCCACTCAAGCTTGCGACTGGAACATCTACTTCTTCCCCGATAATAAGATGCATTTTTTTCAAGCCTTCAGGATTACCAACTAAATGCAAAATGTCACCAAGTTGAACATCGGTATCCGCTTTTGGCACAATGACTAATTCACCTCGTTTTAAGCGAGAACAAACGACATCTTCATCATCAAAACCTGGAATCTCAATCAAATGGATGCCGTTGAGATTGGTATTGGTGACTTTTAGAGACATGCTTTTAAGCGCTTCTTTGTCGTGGCCACTTTCTTTTTCAAAATTCGCCGCTTCTTCATCCACTTTAATTTTAAAGAAAGGCGAATAAGCCACATAGAAAGTAAAATGCCGCAAATTCCAAAAGGATAAGCCATCGCATAGGCCATACCCATGTTAGATGTCGTTTGCGACATCCCTAATTCGGAAAGAATTTGCTGACCCGCACCGAGAGATGGGGTATTTGTGACCGCACCCGAGTAAATACCAAGTGCGACATCAAGAGGAATATCGGCAAACTTATAAATGAGAATCGTCACTAACGCACCGAGTGCAACAATTAAGATTCCTAACCCATTCAAGGTTAATCCTGATTGCCGTAAGGAAGCAAAAAAGCCCGGTCCTACTTGAATACCAATCGTATAAACAAACAGAATTAAGCCGAACTCTTGCACGAAATGTAATGTATGACTATCTAATTTAATGCCATATTGGGTGGTGAAATGGGCAACTAAAATACCACCAAATAGTACGCCTCCAATACCCAGTCCTACACCTTTAATTTTGAAATGCCCGATCCATAGACCAATTACGGCAACGAGGGCAAGCAAACTAATGGTAATCGCAGTTTCACTCATACCGACCTCTAATTTATTAAAAATTTAACTATTTTGGATTATAACAATTTGATTTCATACCCGCTTGTAACAAAGTCAAAAAATGTTATCTCTATCACATTTTTTCTTGCTTAAAAATAAACACCGCCTAAAATGACCTCACTTTTTTGATTTTATAGGTTGATTATGGATTACGCTCAAGAGGCCATTAATTCGCTTTTATGGATAGTAAAAACATTAGCGATGACAGCTGTTGTGTTTAGCTTTGGTATTTTCTTATTAGTCCGTTTTACCCACTGGGGTAAACAATTTTGGCAATTTGCGGGGGTATCTTTCACCACGTCGAAGTATTAAACCTTTGCTATTTTTCTTGTTAATTGTGGCGATGACATTGGTCAGTGTGCGTATTAGCTTGGTCCACTCCGAGTGGTATAACAATATGTACACATCCTTACAGGAATTTAATGAACCAGTGTTTTGGGATCAAATGGTGCTGTTTTGTGTGATTGCGACAAGCTCAGTCATGACGGCATTACTTAGCTATTATTTAGAACAACGCTTTTCTATTAATTGGATTGAATGGTTGAATAGTCAGTTAGTCGATAAATGGATGGATAATCGTGCGTACTACAAAACGCAGTATGTTTCCGCTAACTTAGATAACCCCGATCAACGTATTCAACAAGATGTGCAATCTTATGTGAGAACCTCGCTTTCCTTAAGCACTGGTGTGATTGATGCTGTCACCTCGATGATTTCTTACACGATCTTATTGTGGGGAATTAGCAGGGCCAATGATGGTGATTTGGTACTGAAATTCTCGTATGATGGTGTTCTTGGTGTTCACTGATGGATTATCACCACCGTGATAGCATTCCGTTTAGGACGACCGTTAATTATGTTGAATTTCGTCAACGAACGCTTAAACGCTAACTATCGTTATTCTTTAATTCGTATCAAGGAATATGCGGAAAGTGTAGCATTTTATGCCGGTGAGAAAGTTGAGAGTAGCCAACTTTATAAACAATTCGGATCGGTGATCAATAACATGTGGGATATTGTTTATCGAACCTTAAAATTCTCTGGTTTTAACCTAGTGGTTAGCCAAGTTTCGGTCGTGTTCCTTTACTCATTCAAGTGGGACGTTATTTCGAGAAGCAAAATTCAAACTCGACGATCTTATGCAAACGCTACAAGTATTTGGTAAGTTGCATTCAAATCTTTCATTCTTCCGTAATTCTTACGACGGTTTTGCCGGATATAAAGCCACATTAGATCGTTTAACTGGCTTTAGTTATGCGATTGATATGGCGAATCGTCAATCTACGTCGCATTTACATGAACACGAAACAGACGTGATCTTTAAGGATTTAAGCATCAGTAATCCATTTGGAAAAACCTTAATTGAGAATTTAAATTTGACGCTGCCAAAAGGTTCAACCCTATTAATCCAAGGTAATTCTGGTGTGGGAAAACCACGTTGTTGAGAACCGTGGCAGGGCTGTGGGCGTATTCTGAAGGGGATGTATATTGTCCAACCCACCAGCTTTTCTTATCGCAAAAACCTTATTTACCACAAGGTAGTTTATTGACTGCACTGGCTTATCCGAATGAAGAAAAGGTCTTTAATCGTGATGAGATGATTGAGGTATTAAAACAAGTGTCTTTAGGGGCATTTTACAAGATCGTTTTGGATCAAGAACAAGACTGACACGTATTCTTTCTCTCGGTGAACAACAACGTTTTGGCTTTCGCACGTTTGTTATTGCGATAAACCAAACGTCAGCTTTCTGGATGAAACAACTGCGAGTATGGATGAAGGGCTTAGAAGATAATATGTATCGACTATTAAAAAGAACGTTTACCTAATACAACGGTTATTAGCGTGGGGCATCGTTCAACTTTACAAGCTTTCCATCAGCAACAATTGATGATTTTAGGTAACGGGAAGTGGCGATTCACTGACCAAAATCTCGTATAAAACACCATTAAAATTGACCGCACTTACCTTGTTAGAAAAAATAGTGAGGTAAGTGTAGATGAACAAAGTAAAAAATCCTGTTATCAAACACGATTTTTTGGTACATTTATCACAATTTTTTTCTATGCTCAGAAATGAGTAATTTTTCACCAAACTAATGATGGAATCTTATGTTATTCAAAAATTCGTGGTTTATTTTCAAACGATCTTTCTATCGATCCAGTACAGCAAATACATTAATTTACGTGAAAAGGCCAGGCATCGTACTTGATGAACCTTCAGTTGTGGCAATTCGTCAAGACCGTATGGGAGCATATAAAAGCATTGCGGCGGTAGGTAAAGAAGCAAAACAAATGCTTGGTCGTACCCCAAAAAGTATCGTGGCTATTCGTCCGATGAAAGATGGTGTAATTGCTGATTTCTGTAACAGAGAAGATGTACATACTTTTATCAAACAAGTTCATAGCGGTAACTTTATGCGTCCTAGCCCGCGCGTACTCGTTTGTGTACCGGCTGGTGCAACTCAGTTGAACGTCGTGCAATAAAAAGAATCAGCATTGAGTGCAGGTGCACGTGAAGTATATTTAATTGAAGAGCCAATGGCGGCTGCAATCGGTGCAAACTTACCTGTTTCTACAGCGATCGGTTCAGTGGTCATTGATATCGGTGGTGGTACTCACTGAAGTTGCAGTGATTTCTTTAAACGGTATCGTGTACTCATCTTCTGTACGTATTGGTGGTGACCGTTTTGATGAAGCGATCATCTCTTATGTTCGTCGTACTTTTGGTTCAGTTATCGGTGAGCCAACTGCAGAGCGTATCAAACATGAAATTGGTACAGCGTACATTCAAGAAGGCGATGAAATTTTAGAGATGGAAGTGCACGGTCACAATCTTGCGGAAGGTGCACCACGTTCATTCAAATTAACTTCTCGTGATGTACAAGAAGCTCTTCAGCAGCCATTAAATGGTATCGTTGCAGCGGTGCGTACAGCGCTTGAAGAATGCCAACCAGAACACGCTGCAGATATTTTCGAACGCGGTATGGTGTTAACGGGTGGTGGTGCTTTATTACGCAACATTGATGTATTGTTATCAAAAGAATGTGGCGTACCAGCAATCATCGCAGAAGAACCATTAACTTGTGTAGCTCGTGGTGGCGGTGAAGCAATCGAAATGATTGATATGCACGGCGGCGATATTTTTAGCGACGAAATTTAATCTCTAAAAGTGCGGTCAGAAAAATCGGCGTTTTTAATTCGTCTGATTTTTTGACCGCACTTTTCCTTTCAACCCTAGGACAGTGAATGAAACCCATTTTTGGTAAAGCACCACCATTAGGTATTCGACTCGCATTAGCAGTGATTGCTTCGATGACACTCATTTTAGTTGATGGGCAAACCTCATCAATGACGAAGGCGCGTAGTGTCATGGAGACTGCTGTGGGGGGCTTGTATTACCTTTGCGAATGGGCCAAGAACGGTTCTAGATGGTGTATCAAGTAACTTGGTGGATACCAACAAACTGCTTATTGAAAATAAAGTATTGCGTGAGCAGTTGCGTGAGAAAAATGCCGATCTTTTATTATTGGATCAACTTCAGGTAGAAAACCAACGTCTTCGTTTACTGCTTAATCTCGCCTTTACGCACGGATGAATATAAAAAGATTGCAGAGTGCTCACAGCAGAAACCGACGTCTATCGTCAGCAAGTGGTGATCAATCAAGGTGAACGTGATGGCGCTTATGTCGGTCAGCCAGTGATTGATGAGAAAAGGGATGATCGGACAGATTATATCTGTCGGCGAGAATACAAGCCGGGTATACTTTTGACCGATGTGACCCATTCTATTCCAGTGCAAGTTTTACGTAATGATGTCGCGCGTGATCGCAAGTGGCACAGGACACTCTGATGAGCTTACCTTAGATAACGTTCCTCGTTCTGTGGATATTGAAAAAGGCGATTTATTGGTGACTTCAGGTTTGGGCGGCCGTTTTGTGGAAGGCTATCCTGTGGCTGTTGTGCAAAGTGTTTCTCGTGATGGCTCAAATTACTTTGCAACGGTGAAAGCGAAACCTTTGGCTGAGGATAGATTTGACGTTATTTGCTTTTACTTTGGCCGAGCAATCTTGATATGTCGAAAGTCAAATCCATGTCGCCGGAAGAAGTACGTCGCCTTGTACAGCAACGTTTAGAAAGTCAAGCTAATGAAGCAACTCATTCAGTGAGTAAAACCAAAATTACAGATGATCAAGAGGATGGAGTACAGCCGCATACAGGAAAAGAAATTGTGGATCCTGACATTCCGACCACAATGCCTCAACAAGAGGAACCCATTTCTCCAGATCAGCAACAACATAGGGAAGAAGACTAATGCAAGGGCGTTTTATTTTTCAATGGGCGACCATTTTATGCTTCTTTGTTGTGGCATTAATTATGGAATTAGCCCCATGGCCAGCAGGCTTTCAAGCTTTTAAACCGTCTTGGTTGGTTTTAGTTTTGCTTTACTGGACGCTTGCGTTACCTGATAGAGTAAGCATTGGTTGGGCATTTTTACTCGGGGTTTTATGGGATATCGTGCTAGGCTCTATTCTTGGGGTTCATGCACTGGTGCTTTCTGTCGCCTTCTATTTTGTTTCCAAATATTACTTAATTTTGCGCAACCTTTCTCTTTGGTTCCAAAGTTTATTGGTACTTCTTTTTGTTTTTGCGATTCGAGTGGCTATTTTCTTGGTTGAATTCTCTTTGCATGGGGCATTTTTCAACTGGCAGGAAATCTTTGGTGCCATCGCATCAGGTGTGTTATGGCCATGGGTTTTCTTATTGATGCGTACTACACGTCGAAGAGTCGGATTACATTAATCATAAAAAAAGCTGATGAAGGAGTTCATCAGCTTTTCTTTTTAGTTTTTACGACGGTAGTTTGTTTTTCTCGTCGTAGTATTTCTTGTTTGAGGAGCAGGATTGCGTTTTAAACGATAAGGTTTTGGAATATCACTAATCAATGAATTCGGGTCATATTGGCTGACCGGAATAGAATGACCAATGTATTCTTCAATTGCCGGTAAATTCATCGCATATTCTTCACAAGCAAAGCTAATAGACACCCCACTTTCACCCGCTCGACCAGTACGACCAATACGGTGAACGTAATCTTCTCGATCATCGGGTAGATCAAAGTTAAAAACATGAGTCACGTCTGAAATATGTAATCCACGCGCTGCAACATCGGTTGCAACGAGAATATCGAGCTCACCATCGGTAAATTGTTTGAGCAATGAAAGACGTTTTTTCTGTGCTACATCCCCTGTGAGTAATCCCACACGATGGCCATCTGCCGCTAAATAGCCCCAAATTTCTTCACATTTATGTTTAGTATTTGCAAAGACAATACAGCGCTCAGGCCATTCTTCTTCCATTAACGTCAGTAAGAGGGGGATTTTATCTTCATTTGATGGATAGAAAAGTTCCTCTTTAATTCGATGTCCCGTTTTTTGTTCTGGTTCAATTTCAATGTATTCTGGGGAATTCATATCTTCAAAGGCAAGTTCTCGTACTTTGTAAGAGAGCGTTGCAGAAAAGAGCATGGTGAGGCGTTCTTGCGGAGAAGGACATTTACGCAATAAATAACGAATATCACGAATGAAACCTAAATCAAACATACGATCTGCTTCATCTAGTACCACGACTTGAATGTCATCTAAACGAATAATGCCTTGTTTAACATAATCAATCACACGACCAGTAGTGCCAATTAAAATATCCACACCGGCTTCAATAGCCTTAAGTTGTTTATCATAGCCATCACCACCATAAGCAAGTGCGGTTCGTAATCCACTTGTTTTTGCTAACAATTCTGCATCATTATTAATTTGTACTGCCAGTTCACGGGTTGGTGCAAGAATTAATGCGCGAGGTTGATTGATGGCAAAATCAGGTTGATGTGTTAATAAGTGATGAAATGTTGCCGTTAAAAATGCCATCGTTTTACCCGTACCGGTTTGCGCTTGGCCTGCAACATCTTTTCCTTGTAATGTGATAGGTAATGATAATGCTTGAATTGGGGTGCAATATTCAAATCCCTTATCTTGCAGGGCTTTTTGTACGATAGGATGTAATGGAAGATCAGCAAATCGCTGCTGACTTAAATAATTTTTTTGCATGATAAATAATGGTTCTCAGAAATAAATGGGGCTAAGGATAGCACGAAGTCAGAAAAATATCCTTAAAAATGACCGAGCTTATTAATAAGCTTAAGCTTGTGATTTAGCTGATTGGGTTCGCTCCCATTTTCTTGCAATATAGCTACAAGTTGGGTGCAAAGTGAGCTTTTTAGCCTGGATAAAATGAATTAAGGCTTGATAGAGTTTGTCTGCCACACCTTGCCCTCGAAGAGAATCATCAACAAACGTGTGATTAGCATTAATGGTATCGGATGTTTCATAAAAATAGGTGAGTTTCGCGATTTTCTTACCTTGCTCATCGAGCAAGAAAAACTCGCCCAGTTCACCATTATCGTGATGCTGAAGACTCATTTGATACTCCATTCATCACTGAGATTGGGATCCATAGCAAAATCTGCCAGTATCACTTGGAATAGCTTTTTCTTCTGCAGCCCATTCCCCTAAATCAATGAGTTGGCAACGTTTGCTACAAAAAGGGCGAAATTGGCTTTCCTGTGTCCAAGGTACAGGCTTTTGGCATGTCGGGCAGGGGGACTTCAAAAATTTCATCAGACATTTTTCTTTCTCGATTCACTTAAATAAAATTGGTGCAATTCTAGCACTTTTTGTTTTAAGTGCGGTAAGTTTTCAGGCAATTTTGCATCATTTGAAATAATATCATCTGCCCATTTTAATCGTTCTTCACGGCTGACTTGTGCATTCATAATAGCTTGAATTTGCTGAATATTATTATGATCTCTTGATGACGCACGAGCCAGCTGAGTTTCGGGTTTAACATCGACAATAAGTATTCGGTCGCAAAGCGTGGTGAGCTTATTTTCAATGAGCAGTGGGACGACAAATAACGTATAAGGAGCAGTCTGAGCGTTTAACTGTGCTAACATTCTTTCGCGAATAGCGGGATGTAATAAATGATTGAGCCAGTTTTTCTCATTTTCGTTTGCAAATACTTTTTTTCGTAGCTCGGCCCGATTTAATTCGCCTTCTTCAGTCAAAATCGATTTACCAAAGTGCTCAGCAATTTGAGCAAGTAGCGGCGAGCCTTTTTCAACCACTTCTCTTGCCACAATATCAGCATCAACAATGGGGACACCAAGTTCAACAAAAAGATTTGCAATCGTGCTTTTTCCACTACCGATGCCGCCAGTGAGGCCCACAATATAAGTCATAATATTCCTTGCTACTTGATTTAGAGGGGATGCTTCGCATCTATCCTTTAAATATAATCTTTTCCAATGTTGCCAATATATTACATTTATAGGTTGATTGCACTGGTGATGATTAACGATAAGCAAAGAAAAGGTGCGAAAGGTAAAACAGGTTTACGAGAAATCCAATAGACTATGATGCCTAATAGACTGGCAATGAATAAGAAAAGTGGTAAGTGCTCGATAGTGAGATAAGATGCTAATTCCTAAAGCGAGCCAATAATCGCCACGGCCTAACGCTTCCTTCTTATAAAACCATTTAGACAAATGATAGATAATATAAAAAATACCGAAAAAACTAACTGCACTTTCTAAACTTTGAGAAAGCATCAGAATTGAAAATTCTTGATGTGCGCCGAATAAACCCAGGAAAAATAAAAAGAGGCAAGGTGTCGGTGAAATCAGTTGATAATGCCAGTCTAGCCAACTGATAACAAACAGTAGACTAAGCGTAATCGCTAGCCATAAAGTAACTAATTCATCCTGAAGAAAATAATAGAGTACAGCAAAACTGAGTCCAAACCCTAAAAAATAAAGACAAATATGACCGCACTTTTGAGATTGAATCGCTGCTTTTTCGCTATGGAAAATAGGACTGTTTTCAGGATAAAGTTCGATATAGTTCTGATAAATTTCTTGTTGTAGATTGGGGATAAAACGATCAATATAAAGCCAAACAAAGATACCCGCTAAACCACCCAATAAGAAAAAGGCTAATATCATCATTGGATTACGGATCCCATATTAAAAATCGGCAGATACATGCCCATCATAATAATACCGATTAAACTACCAATGATGAGCATCATTAAAGGCTCTAAAAGTTGGGAAAGTAAATCAATTTGATGATTGAGCTTTTCTTGATAGTTATCAGCAATATGACGCAACATCAACGCAAGTTTTCCACTTTTTTCTCCAATCTGTAGCATTTGTTGTGCTTCCATTGGGAAAAGATGACTACTGACACTTTCTGAAAATGGATAACCTTGCGAAACCCACTGTAAAATTGACCGCACTTCTTGTTGTAGCAGAATATCACCTTTTAAAGGTACGTTGTGTTTGCCAGGTTTGTTGTTTTTGGGAGGAAGCTATTTAACGCAGGCGTTAATGCCACTCCGGGATTGAAGCATGGTAATTGCAGGTTATGGCTAAAACTGATTAAACGAGAAAGGCAAATGATATTGCCCCAAATCGGCATACGATTAACTCAGCGCATTCTGATTCAGCCAAAGGGAATGTTTTAATGAGATCTTCAGCATAAAAATAACGAAAATACAGACAATCATCAATGAAATAAAATGATGTTGTAGGAATTGGGACATGGCTAATAATACGGCAGTCAATGTAGGCAGCTCAGCTGAGTTTTCACCATACATTTCAGCAAATTGCGGTACAACGAAGAGTAATAAAATCAACGTAAGTGAAAGCGAAATACCTAATACCATGGCAGGATAAAGCATAATTTTTTGCAATTTGCGTTGAAGCGTTAATGATTGTGTTCGACGTTCTGCAATTTTAGTGCATACCTCTGCCAGTTTTCCTGTCATTTCTCCCACTTGAATAAGTTGAATTTCTTGAAAATTTAAATACTTTCCTTGTATTTCCAAACTTTGTGAAAACGGAAGACCACTTTCAATTAACTCAATTAAGGCGCTAAGCCACTGATGCAAACCCAATTGTGTGCAGTTGTCTTGCAAAATATGTAATGCATTTTTTAATGGAATGGCAGAACTGAGCAATGTAGCCAGTTGATTCAATAAAGCACTGATTTCTGCATTTTTCGGTTTCTGATTAAGTTGCCAATCTTGTTGCAAGCGAATGTGACTAAAACCTTTTGCAATTAACAGAAATTGTGCGGCTTGTTTAGATTGAGCAACAAGGCTACCTTTTTGCCATTGTTGTCGCTGATCATGAGGCTTGGAAATAAAAAGAGTTTTTGCTTTGCCATAGAGACTCTATACCTAACACACGTTGAATTTCATCAAGATCGGTGATGTTATCTTTTACTTTTTCTAATGCACTTTGATAAAGTGAATCGAAATCAGTTTGGTAACAGTTATTTTCACATTGTAAAAATTGATACACCCCAATACGCCCTAGATACCCCTGATGGCAATCGCAAGACTCACTAAAATGTTGACTGCACTTTACACAACGTTTACGCACCAATCTGCTGTGCGATAACTAATAAGAGACTATTTTTCAATTTCATGAGATTGAATGCCTAGTTGTTGCAAGCGTAGAAATTGCTGAGAGGGCATCGTTGGTAGGTAAGGTCGAGCACTAAAATGGCTGGTTTGAGCTGCTCTTAATGCCATTAATGCACTTTCTTCATCTCGAATTTCACCAAGCATAATAATGTCGGGGTCTTGCCGTAAAAATGTACGAAGTAATCGACTAAAGTCTAAACCGATTTGCGGATTCACTTGAGTTTGAATGATGCCGTCTAATTCAATTTCAACGGGATCCTCTGCCGTCATAATATGTTTATCTGGCGTATTGAGCCATTGAAGTGCGGTATAAAGTGAGATACTTTTTCCGCTTCCCGTTGGTCCAGTCACAAGAATTAAACCTTGCGGTTGGCTGAGTGCATGTTGAAATTGACTTTGTTGGTTTTGTGTCATACCCAACTCAGCAAAACTTAGTTGGACAGGTTTATTTTGTTGTAACCGTAATACCGCTTTTTCTCCCCAATGCGTGGGTAAGGTAGAAAGGCGGAAATCTAAAATATCGGAGAATGTCGTTTTGAATTGAAAGCGGCCATCTTGTGGTAGCCGAGTTTCACTGATATCCAGTTTGGCTAGAGTTTTTAAACGAGAAATCACACGATTGGCGAGTGCTTTACTGATAATCGGCTGTGGTTGGAGTACACCATCAATACGTAAACGAATTAAAAGCCCATTTGGTTGAGTTTCTAAATGAATATCGGAGGCATTTTTTTGCAGGGCTGTTTCAAAAATACCATTTAATAATTGAATAACGGGCTCATCTTTCATTAGATAAATTAGCAGCTTTGCGTCTTCTGAATGATGATAAAACGTCGTTTGCTCTTCTATTTGATTGGCTTTAAGGGCAAGGATTGTAAAAAGTTGTTTTGAGTTGGGCTGTTTCAAATAAAAATCGGTTCAACTAATTTTCCACTTAAAAGCAAAGGTTTCACAAGCCGCAAGGTTATTGAGTGAATCCACTGCAAGCCATAAATGGTGCTCGTCTCTTTAAGAGGAAGCGCAAAGTAACGCTAACAGCAATGCTTGTTGCTGTTGGTTTTGTTGCCGAATATTGTGGCGAGATATGATAAATCTCGCCATGCGATTGCTTGATAGGCCATGTTTCACTTTTGGTAGGAGAGCGAAAACCGCAGGAATAAATCCACATTGCTTGGGCAAGCGGTTGTCCAAGCGACACCTGATGAGGTTGGAGCCTGTCGCTGTTAAAGGAATAGCTGATCCCATCCAATGTGCCATTTCTGTTACCGTAATCACACCCGATTTCGTGATAATGGATTTCTGACATAGCCTTTTGCAGTAGTGATGTCTGCTGCAATGCCATTTGAACCACCGAACAGTTTGTTGGGGCATTGGTGCTGCAGACACATAATTCCACATCAGATTTATAAGAGCAGAAGCTTGCAACAATTCGGAGATGGCTGTTGTATAATTTTGATAAGACGGAATGGCGATCGTCGCGAGAATAGCAATAATCGCAATCACGATCATCAATTCAATTAACGTAAAACCTTTATGTAAGGGTTTAGACCGTTCATTAAATTAAATTTCCTTTTGGCTGAATATGCAGAATTTTAAGCTGCAACATTGTGTAAAAGGGAAAATGAAAGTAAAGCTGACGCCTACTTTATGATCGAGATCGCAAATGAAATTTTAATCGCAGAAAAACAGATGAATAAGGATAAAAATGGCTGGCTAGCCAGACAAGAAAAAGTAATTTCACCACATTTTTGATGAACGTCCTGATGTAGAGGATATCATTACTCGTCATTCATTACATCGTTTGCCGCAGAACAATTTGGTGGGGATATGAGATGATTTTCCAAGGAAAACTCGATCCCACTATCCATCCTTATTTTTGAAGAGGTTTATCACTCGTGTGTCTGCCCATTGTTTAATTGAACGGGATGGCGGTGACGTAATATGTGAGTTTCTGATGATAGACATGGCTGGGACTTTCTCGCTTTGAAGGACGCGATAAAATGCAATGATTTTGCGATTGGTATTGAGCGCAGAGGGCATATGAACAGCCTTTTACAGAGAAACAATACCAAAGTGCTTGCTACATTAACACGGAGATATCGCAGCAAGCTACTCGAAAATAACGCTCGATCGTATCGTTGGGCATTGCGATATTTCACCCGGTCGTCAGATCGATCCAGGTCAATATTTTGAGCGGGAACGCCATTTAGCGTTAGTCAAAAGGCTTGGATAGTCATCACAAAAATTTTTGATTGGAATTGAGTAAGATAATTTCGTGAATAAGCCTTATCCCAATGAAATTAAAGAGAAAATTCCTCTCGAAATCAAAACTAAAATGTTGAGAAGAGTTAAGCAAACACTCGCTACATGTGCTCAATCACAATTTTCATCCACAGAAATATTGAATAACTCACAGTTGTTATTTCTTCACCAAGCAAGGAATGTTTAAATTAAAAATGGTTTTCTTTGCACTGCACTTTTGATGAGAAAAAGTGCGGTCATTTTTGGAAAATTTTTGATTAAAGGTTATGCAAAAATGAAAAAGTGAATGTGAAAAGCGATTTTTGATCTTTATACAGTTAAATTTTAGATTGTCCGAGTTACCCACAGAGTTATCCACAATAGGGTAAATATGCCCATTCGGTTGATAAAAAGCGAATTTATGAAACAATCTGCAAAATTATTTTTGGTGTATTTAAGGTGAACGATAGTGATCGATTTTTGATGATACCGTCCAATGTAGGCATTGTCATTTGTAATCACAAAGGACAGGGTGCTGAGCTAAAACATCGGGCAGAATTCGTGGCAATTTCCACAGGGTGGAATTAATGATAATGAAAGTGCCGAAAAGCCAAGCGTATCGTGAATTATATGAAGAGGTTGGCTTTGCAACCTAAAAGATGTGAAGTGCTTTACGCCTCTAAACATTGGGTTGCGTTATAAGCTGTCGAAAAAGATTGCTGCGTTAGGACAGCAAACCAGGTATCACAACGTTGGTTTTTGCTGCCAAATTAGTGGGTGATGATATTAATATGAACACACAAATCACCCGAATTTGATGGTTGGCGTTGGGTGAGTTTTTGGTATCCCGTACGTCAGGTTGTGTCCTTTAAGAAAGATGTTTATCGCAAAGCGATGAAAGAGTTTGCTCAAGTGATGTTTGGCAACGACAAAACATTGTTGAAAAATACGCAAGAGCATGAGGCAAAATAAACCTTTATCATGCACTGCGTAAAATGGTTTTAAATATCAAAAACGTTCATCTGATAAATCAAGGGGCAATAATGCCTACTTTCTATCCTGCTTTGTTTGCTTGTTGGGGCTATCGTTGGTTTTACTTGACGGTTACGGCATTGGCGGCGGATTGATTATTGTGCCAACATTGGTTTATTTATTGCCGATGATGGGCATTCCAGATCAAATGTTGATGTCCACAGCATTAGAACTTCATTTGCTACTATTGTGATTACTGGATTTTCTTCCACAGCGCCATCATAAACTGGGCAACATTGTGTGCGAGTGCAGTGAAAGTACTCGCGCCGGTGATGATGATTACGGTATTTTATCTCAGGTTTATTTATTGGCAAACTCGATCGTGATGTATCCGCCAAAATCTTTGCTTGTTTAGTCGTTTATTTGCAGCAAAATGGTCATTTCTTTATTAAGAAAAACACAGTAAATGCTAAGCCCTTTCATACTATCTTCCGTTATTGGCGGTATTCTTGATTGATGGCGATCAAGTGCAGCAGGTATTGGCGGCGGTGGTTTTATCGTACCATTTTTAAACTCTCGCGGTATCGATATGATCTATCGGTTCATCTTCGTTCTGTGGCGCGCTTCTTGGTTTATCTGGCATGTTAAGCTTTATGGTGAGCGGTTGGGGCAACCCTTCCATGCCGGATTATTCCTTAGGTTATATTTATTTACCCGCAGTGCTCGGTATTACGGCCTCCTCATCTTTCACTTCTAAATTAGGGGCAACAGCGACCTCAAAACTCCCTGTATCAACCTTGAAAAGGCTTTTGCCCTTGCTATTAATTGCAATCGCAGTTGATATGTTTATGAAATAAGGAATGTTATGAATTCAGAATTTTTGATGCTTCCACATTTTGATCCGACTATTTTCACTTTTGGTGACAGCAATATTGGGCTGCGTTGGTATGGCTTAATGTATTTATTAGGCTTTATCTTTGCTCGTTGGTTAGCTGTTCGTCGTGCAAATCAACCGAATAGTGGTTGGACTGTCGATCAAGTGGATACGTTACTTTTTAATGCTTTTATGGGGGTGTTTTTAGGGGGACGTATTGGGGATGTTTTCTTCTATAACTTTGATCATTTTATGCAAGATCCACTGTATTTATTCCGTGTTTGGGAAGGGGGAAGTCATTCCATGGTGATTAATTGGGGTGATTATCTCAATGATTTGGACCTCTTATTCTCAAAAGAAGCTATGGCAAACGCAGATTTTGTAGCGCCTTTGATTCCATTTGGTTTAGGGATGGGACGAATTGGTAACTTCATTAATTTAGAACTTTGGGGACGAGAAACGGATGTGCCTTGGGCCATGATTTTCCCAAATGATCCTTTGTTATTACCACGCCATCCTTCACAGCTTTATGAGGCGTTCTTAGAAGGTTTTGTACTGTTTATTATTCTGAATGTTTTTATTACGCTCGCCCAGCAGGTTCGGTAGCTGGATTATTCCTGCTGGTTACGGGATTTTTCCGTTTTATCGTTGAATCATGTCCGTGAGCCGAAGTGGAATCTTTCTTAGGCATCATGACACGTGGCCAAGCTCTGTTACCGATGATTATTGGCAGTGGCGGATTAATTATCAGCATGGGCATACAACCGCGCAAAAAGTGCGGTTCATCAGTAGGAGTTTTTTGCAAACAATATGAGATCTTTTGTCGACGCATTGTAAATGAAGGTGAGTGGGTTGCTAATGAGCGTACTGGCAAGCGTTGCCTTTACAGTGATTAATGCGGATTTAGAATATGATGTTGTTAATAATCAAATCTCCTTAATTACAACACGAAAAAGCTATTGGAAAGCGGCAATTGCGGAGTTTTTAGGTTATATCCGTGGTTATGATAATGCGGCAGATTTCCGTAAGCTTGGCACCAAAACGTGGGATGCAAATGCCAATGAAAATGCAGCTTGGCTTGCTAATCCACATCGTAAAAGGCACAGATGATATGGGCCGCGTTTTATGGCGTACAAGGCAGAGCATGGCGTAAACCGAATGGCGAAACCATCGATCAACTTCGTAAAATTGTAACAATTTAAGCCGAGGGATTGATGATCGTGGAAATCCTGACTTTCTTTTGAACCCGCAGGCGAAATGGATTCAGGCTGCTGCGGCTGCACGCATACATACTTTCTCTTAGTCGGCGACATTGCACTCATAACGAGCCACCAACGCCTGTGATGTGCCACTTGGTCACTTCAATCAAATCTCAGTGGCCCTTACTTTCCTTTGCTTTGATGAGCGCAAATTACCGGCACATAAACCGCAAGACATATCAGCAAAATTGTAATGCGCATATTTATGAAGACCAACTTGAGTTAATGCGATGATGCAATTAAAACGTGAACCATTCCCTTCACCACAATTAGAAATTAATCCTGATATTACCCTTGAAGATCTTGGAAACCTGGGCAACGATGGACGATCAAGGTGGTGGGTTATCAACTTCACGAACCGATCAGCATCCTTTCGTGTGCCCAGGCATTCAAAGCGCGGTCAGACTTTAGACGGAGAAATTTGGCGCAACACGCCCTGATGCAAGCTTGCTGATCGTGCAGAGGCACCGCGAGATTCCTGTCGCGGTGTTGCGGATGATGAAGCGAAATATTCTCGGTGAAGGCTGGAATTTATCTTATCATTGAAAATGATCCGACTGCTCACGCTGAGCCTGTCGCACTGCGTAATGCCGCACAACATATTCAAAATTATCGTCTGCTCACCACACCTATGCGTCACCGTGAGCCTTTGTACCATGTGCTGGGCGCGATTTGGTTACATAGCCGTATTAAACGATTAGTCTTCGGTGCGTCAGATTACAAAACGGGGGCTGTAGGTTCTCAAGCCACTTCTTTGATGATTATAAAATGAATCATCACTACTAGAAATTACCTGCCTCGGCGTGTTAGCAGAAAAGTGTGTCAGGAACTGAGTGATATTTTGTCAAAAAGACGAGAGCAGAAAAAGAAGAAAAGCGGAAAAATCTCCTCGCTTGATACGTTGAATCGCAAACTTAAACCTACAATCAATTTACAGCTAAACCATGTTGCTTTAAGCTACTCGTTGGTTTTGGGAAAACGGTGACATCCTAGGAAAACCACGATGTGCCGAAAGAGGGGAAGGGTGTGGGCAGTTAAAACATACGACGATTGCGATCACAAATTGTCCTTTTTCTGTGCATGACTTCCCCAAAGCAAAATACTACTCACGGTGTCTCATTAAGTGCCGCAATCACTTGATCCGTAAATACTTCCCAACCAAATTTCTAGCGTGTGAATGTGCTAAGTGTCATGCGCTTCACAGTTAGCACTGTGTTAAGCAGTAGTACACCTTGCTCAGCCCATTTCACCATGGTAGCCATGATTTGGCATTTGAAAACCAGGAACGTCGCTAGCCACCCTTATGCATATTCAGCAGTAGAGGGCGGAATAGCGACTTCTGCCTTTACCGAAAAGCCAAACCGTGCGCTTGATTTGGGCCGTGGATAGATCCTGTCCCAAATGACAACTTTCACCTTATCAAATGCCGTATATTTAAAGGCATTAAAACGACTTCGTCTTGTGGTGGTAAATGGTCGGCAAGTCGCTCTTGGATGACCCTTGTTGCAGAATGTGTAGTGAAAGGTCTCTCTCTTGACCGACAACATCTGTCCAAGTTTACATTCTGTATTTCCTTATTGGACAAGCTTTGGGCAGTACTATAAATGAAATTGCTTAGAAAGGCTTTATCTACGTCCAATGTTGGCTGATTTTGTTAATTTCCAAATATGTCTTGAAGCCTTGTTACAACTCAAAATCTTAATCCAGATCAATTTTGCAAAATGTCTGAAAGAATCTGTTTTAGGCTGTCAAAAATTAATTGAATTTCTTCAAATAGTTTGATAAAATGTGCACAGTTTAACAAATATACAAACGCCAAATTAGGAGGCCTCTATGATCGAAAGGTTCAAATTACCAAGGCAGCAATGACAATCTAAACTCATTCTGGTTATTAGGACAGCGATGAAGCCTCGTTGCTTATGCGCAAAAGCTGAATCTCGCAGAAGACCAAGTAGTAGCAGTAAGCGAATTAGGTCAAATCGAATATCGTGAATTACCAGTAAACGTAGCACCAACTGTTAAAGTTGAAGCGTGGTCAACACTTAAACGTAAACGTATTACGTCGTGGAAACGTTAGAAGATGCAGTAAACAACCCGGATAAATACCCACAATTAACTATCCGTGCTTTCGGGTTACGCAGCACGTTTCAACTTCTTTAACACCAGAACAACAACGCGACGTTATTACTCGCACTTTCACCGAAAGCCTCATAATTTCAGTTTAAATGAAAAAGAAACCGGGAAGTACGGGCGTTTTGGTTTATGTAAAAGGTTTGAAAATTTGACCGCACTCTTTCCCTTTCATCCCCATGCAGATTTCCGCGCTTTCAGGTACAATCCGCCAGTTAAATTTAATGACGTTTTGAGACTAATCTATTTATGAAGAATATTCGCAACTTTTCGTATTATTGCCCATATGGACGACGTTTGCAATCGACCATTTCGACCGATTAATCTCAGACCAGGGCACTTTTCGATCGTGAAATGGAAGTGCGCAGTTGGATCCCGCTGGATCTCGAGCGTGAGCGCGCGCATTACCATATAAAGCGCAGTGTAACTCCAAAATTATCAAGCCAAAGACGGTAGAAACATATCAATTAAACTTTATCGATACACCAGGACACGTAGACTTCTCTCATGAAGTATCGGCCGCCCTTCTTGCGGCTTGTGAAGGGGCATTGTTAGTTGTGGATGCAGGACAAGGTGTAGAAGCCCAAACTTTGGCAAACTGTTATACCGCCATTGAAATGATTTAGAAGTCGTGCCGATTTTGAATAAACGACTCACGCGCAGCAGATCCTGAACGTGTAGCAGAAGAAATTGAAGACATCAGGCATTGATGCGATGGAAGCGGCACGTTGTTCGGCATTAAAACCGGTGTGGGTATCGAAGATGTATTAGAAGAAAATTGTTGCGAAGATTCCTCGCGCCAGAAGGTGATCCCGATGCACCGTTGGCGTTAGCACTGATTATTGACTCTTGGTTCGATAAACTCATTTAGGCGCGACACAGTTCGTATCACGCGTATGCATGTAAAGCGCGACAAATCAAAGTAGATGTCCACTGGACAAGCTTACAAACGCCGATCGCCTAGGATTTTTACGCCAAACAAGGGACACGACGGCACTAAATACCGGCGAAGAAGGGTTGGGCTGAAATGAGCGATCAAAAGCATACCTTTAGGGGCACCAGTAGGGGATACCTTAACCCATCAACATAATCCGCGAGCCATGTATCGTCAGGCTTTAAGAAAAGTTAAAACCGCAGGTTTATGCTGGTTTATTCCCAGTTAGCTCTGACGATTATGAAGCTTTTCCGTGCATGCACGAGGCCTGCTTCAAATGATGCATCACTGTTCTCTGAGCGGGCAGTTGAAAACTCGCACCGCTCTAGGTTTTGCTCTCAAGCCAGGATTCTTAGGGCTTTTTACATATGGAGATTATTCAAGAGCAAGCTAGAGCGCGCGAATATGATCTCGATTTGATTACCACTGCACCAACCGTACTTATGCGAAGTTGAAATGACAAGTGGTGAAGTGGTGCATGGGACAGTCCAGCGAAATTACCGCCATTGAAATAATATTTCAGAAATTCGCGAGCCTATCGCAGAATGTAATATGTTGGTGCCACAGGAATTCTTAGGGTAACGTGGATTACCCTTTGTGTGGAAAACGTGGTACAGATCCAATATGGTGTATCACGGTAACCAAATTGCGTTAACTTATGAACCCAATGGGCGAAGCGGTATTAGATTTCCTCCGATCGCTGGAAATCAACTTCTCGCGGTTATGCCTCTCGGGATTATGGTTTCCAAACGTTTCCGCGACGGATATGGTCTCGCGTGGATATTATGATCACGTGATCGTGTTGATGCGTTAGCACTACTGTTCACAAAGATACGCCCTTATCGGTCGTGGAGTTAGTTGAGTGCAGCTTATTCCACGTCAACAATTTGATATCGCGATCCAAGAAAGTTATTGGCAACCACATTGGCTGCGCGTTCAACTGCAAAACAACCACGTACGTATTAGCAAAATGTTGCGGTGGTGACGTGAGCAAGTAAGACTCTACAGAAACAGAAAGAAGGTACGAACACTCTTTTAGGTAACGTGGAAGTACCGCAAGAAGCGTTTTTAGCGAGCTCACACGTTGGTAAAGATAAACAGGGAAAATAGAGCCATGTCGACGTATTTTTATTCTTGTTGTTAGCCGTGGATTTGCAGGTTGCGCTGTTAGACCATTTTCCAAACTGCCTCACACACATTCAGTATTTTAATGCTACTTTTGCACCGCACTTTTCTGGCATTTTATGAGAGTATACCGCCTTTGCTGCAGATGCCGAGACGTCGTCGCAAACACAATCGCACGCGCAGAACAACGTTCGTAGGCAAAGCATAATAACGGATGAAGAAAAAGCGAAAATTGAGCCGCACTTTCAGAAGGTGTCTAGAATTCTATTTCTTCGCTTTTCCTGTGTTATCCGTGTGGTATTTCTTGTGCGTTCATTTATTTTTGAACCATTCCAAATTCCACTCAGTGATCAATGGCCAGCGACATTGCGTGTAGATTTTCTTGTTGTTACATAGCTACACTATGGCATCAAAGCATCCGATTTTCCAAAAATATGACGTTATTGAAGGCAATAAACCAGAATCGCAGGATGATGCATCGTGTCTAGCACCCGAGCAAAGCGTTATTGCTTCACACCAGCTTAGGGAAAACCTGGGCCGTGCATGCGGAAAACCTTGCATTTAACGTCTCAAAGATAATATGTCTGGAGCGGATCACATTAAACGTATTGTGGGTAAAGGTGGCGATCGAATTATCCTCGATGTTGATGCTTTAACAATTGTCTCACGGTAAAGATGGAAAACCTGTGAAATAGACCGCCCAGCCAAAGCATTTGAATATAAACAAGAACCAACTAACCAGCATTCCCAACCCGCTGTGGAACATCTGGAAATCCTAAGGACGATGTGACACATAAGATTTTGAGCTGATGCCCATGCCGTTATTCTGGTATTGAATCTCATCCACAAGAAGGCTTTACCTGGCTGCAGAATGGATTGTGCCTGAAGGGCAATATTTTGGTGATGGTGATAACCGTGATCATAGTGTGATGACAGTCGCTTGATTTGTACCGAAAAATATTGTGTACAGCCAATGATATTTGGATGAGTTTAGAAAAGAACCAAATGAGTGGCCAACAGGCTTCCGCTCTCGATCGTTTCTTTACGAAAATTACCTTAATATGAATCATTTTAGATCGATAGAACGAAAAATTGGCTATCAATTTCCGATTCTGAAAACATACTCAAAATTGGCACTGACACACCGCAGTGCCTCCAATCAACATAATGAACGCCCAGAATTTCTAGGCGATCTCGATTCTCAATTGCGTCATCGCAGACGCGCTTTACTCAACAATTTTCGTTGTAATGAAGGTGAACTCCAGCCGCACAGTGTGCAACATTAGTGTGTGAGCCTACACTGGCAAATGTGATAGCCCGAAATTTTGAACCTCAGATTATATGTCCTAGGCTCTGTGAGCTAAAAGCGCTTTCGCCGAGAATCTATTTTAGCTGATTGTGTTGAAGCAGTACTGGCGCAATGGCATTTGCGACTCAAGCCTTTGATAAAGCGCGTAGATACTGTGCGTAGTTGGTATAAAACCTTATTATCGAAATTAAGCCAGGCGATGACTCAAAAAGATGCCAAAACGCGTTTACAAGAGTATTTACAAGGTAAGCATTTCCGCCTTGCCAACTTATGAAGCGACGAAAATTTGAAGGGAAGCTCATTGCACAAACCTCTTTTACGCGTGGAAATGTACGGTAAAAACGTACCAAATATTGGACCGTACTTTTATTGCAAAAGGTTCTAGCTGTCGTAAGGCAGAACAAGCGGCCGCAGAACAAATTTTAAAATATTGGAAATAAAATGACCGAATTAAATCAAGAACAAGAGACGCTAGGTTTTAATATCGCCATTGTAGGCACGCCCAAATGTAGGGAAATCCACCCTCGTTAAACAAAATTTTAGGTCGACTCTCGATTACTTCGCAAGGCGCAAACCACGCGTCACCGTGTTTGTAGGAATAAAAACGGAAGGCATCTACCAAGAAATTTGCGTAGATACGCCGACCTCGCATCGAAGAAAAACGCGGATTAACCGTTTAATGAATCGTGCAGCAAGCGCCCGCGACTGGGGATGTAGATCCCATTATTTTTGGTCGTAGACGCACGCACAACGCCGATGATGAAATGGTATTAAATAAATTCACGTAATGCCAAAGCGCCTGTTGTACTCAAGCACAACAAAGCTGACAATGTTAAGAATAAAGATGATTTGCTGCCATTATTACTGATTTAGGCAGCAAGTTTGATTTCGCGCACACAGTGCTGATTTCGCACAACGTGGGTGATGAATGTGCATCAATTAGAGAAAACGTTCGCCGTCCTTACGTAAAGGGCGTTCATCACTTCCCGAAGATTACGCAACCGATCGTTCACAACGTTTTATGGCGTCAGAAATTATCCGTGAAAAACTGACGCGAAGTCACAGGAAGAATTACATCTTTATTCGGTAACGGCTGAAATTGAACAATTCAAAGTAAATGAGCGTGGTACTTACGAGATCAATGGCTCGATTTTAGCTGGAGCGTGAAGGTCAAAAGAAAATGGTGATTGCGCTCAAGGACATTAAAAACCACAGCAGAAGCTACGCGCCGACATGGAACGCTTATTTGATAACAGTACACCCAGAACTTTGGGTCAAAGAAGTCTGCTAAGTGGACGATGAACGCGCCTCAAGAAGTCTAGGTTATGGATGAATGTCTGAGTAATACTCATACTATCGCATTATTAGCAAAATTTTATATGCTCACAATAAAAACAAGGAGATGGTAGATGAGTATCTATGCCTTAAAACCCAAATTTCAGAATTTACCGGCCTTTAGTTAGGCAATTAGCAGCAAAAGGCGTAACAGGCAACTGCTTACGCTTAATTGCTTGCTTACTCTTCACCTATTAGGTGTGGCTCGCACCATTCCCGACATTTTCAACCTTCCTTATTCCACGGTTGTTTTGCAGTAAGTGCGTTGTAAATGTTGATGGCATGCCAGCGCGAGTTTAACTGCGTCGATTAGGTTATCTAGACGAAATTACTGATGTCGTCTCTGATGCAGCACTTTACCTTCCTTTTTGCTTTTTGGCTGCGCTTCCTTTGATGCGTTCAAATCAAGTATTATTTGGCTTATATGCTGAGGAGTTATGTGGCATTAGCAGTTCAAGCAAAACGCCGTTATGATGGTCCAATGGGCAAAGCCGATCGTGCGTTTGGAAGTTTGGTGTACTGGTTTACTTGGCGGTGAATGGTAGCTTGCATTCACTTTTCTGGTGGGTAGCCAATATCCTGATTATCTTGCTCATCGTGACTTGTATTAAGTGAGTAAAATGGATTAGCAGAAGTTGTGGAGTAATAGGGAGTAATGATTCGCGAGATTAATCGATTTTTTATTGTGTCGTTTTGCCTTTTATTACAGGTGTTTCGACCTCGTTGTTGATAGCTGAACAATCTTCAGAAGGGCACGTTCATTTCTACAATCACAATAGCCATGGTGATTTATCTTACTTTTTGGATTTCATTACCTTATGAAGTGAGAAAACAAACTCGCCCTTGTTGCAGGCGGGTACATCACGAATTGCCGCGCACCCGTCGCCTTCAACAGCGTTTGTATGTTACTGATTGAGCTACCAAGATCCATTGGGTTGGCAATACGACAAAATATCAGTTATCAGGGAGCAAACGACTATTATTTTTTCTGAAGGAACCCGCGTAAATGGATGATGATTTGCCTCTCCAACCCTTTAAAAGTGGTTTGTATTATTCAGCAAAAGAAAATTCGATTGTGAATTTGGTCAGCTTGGATTAGCAATACATAACGTTTTACCAAAAGGCTTTATTTTACCAATCCCATTGTTATGTGATCTTATGCAGGTGAACCAATAAAGCTGAGACAGATGAGACCACAGAATTCTTAACACGCGCTCAATCGGCATTATTAAGTTTAAACATCAGTGAAAAAAGGCAAATCTTTAGAGTAAATGATGACGGGAAAATATGTGCAACTTCTTCGCGGTTTATTTATCGCCTTAATTTTTGCTTCCCACAGTGACATGTTTTAAAACGCAGATCGGGCGTGGATACACCAACAGCGTTGATAACGAATGCACGCATCAATGCCCGGTGGTGATGATTGGACATTCATTGCGAGTTTATTGGCTATGGTGATTGCGCCTTTTGATTATTTTCAATGGCGTGATTGCGAGTTTCTTTCTCTATTGAATATTCGTCGAGGCGATCATTCGCACTCTGCAGCCTGTTTTTATGTAGATTTTTGCCGCAACATTTTAAATGCCACGATTGGTTTAGCATGTTTACTATCTTCATTCCAGTATATGTGGCTTATTTTACCTCATTCTTCAGCACACTGCGATTCTGCGAATTTCTTGTGATCGTTCTACGAAAATTCAGGGCATTGATGATTAGTGTATTCTATTACATATTCTGGCTTTACGACACTTGATATTAGGTTGCGATGAAAATCTTCTAACATTTTTAATCTGGTAGTATAGCCCAGTTGATGTAAGTTGCAATACGTTTGGGGGGGTCTCGGTAAACATAAAATTGCGTTTCAACCTTGGAACCTCCATCCAAAAACGCAGAAGGCTTTGTTATGGTGCATATGTTTATTAGGTATGCTACTTCATTGATGACACCATTTAATGCGTAAGGCGTTTTAATGAGTATGTTAATCGGTTTAATGGGACTTTTGGTGACTTCGTGATGTCAGTAATGAAACGGTATGGGCGGAAAGATCAGAAGACTGCGGCCATGGTGGTATTTTAGATTGCTGGGACTGCTTTTGTTTCTCTGCACCAATTTTTCCATGTTGTTCGCTATTTCTGGGCTTAAATATAATTAGGTCAAAAAGAGCGGTTAATTAACCGCTCTTTTATTATTGACAGCCAAGAATTGAGCCAGTTTGGGTTAATCGCTTTTCTAATTGGCCAGCATAAGGGAGAGTCACCACACGGAAGGATCAAGAGTTAAGAAAGCCTTTTACCATGTACCAAAAGCACTTTCTTGCGAAATCGAGTACAAATTTTCATCATGAATGCTGAATTTTGATGCTGAGTTTCGGGAACATACATTGTTCCCCATTGCCTACGCAGCAACAATTAGGATTTGAGGAGCAACTCGTAGGATGTATTACGCTGCTCAAGCAAACGACCGCCAGGTTGAATAAATTCATTAATGCCGATAGTCACCACGGTTTGAATCGCATGCTGTATCATAACGTTTGCACATAAACGCATGGACGCCAGCATATCTAAGCTCAATATATAGCCTTTGCGTGCTGTTTTGGGCTTCACTTAAATCATCCAACCTTGGATCGAAACCTGCAACACGATACGCTTTTGATAAACCATTGAATGTAATCGTTAATACATCTGGCAGGCGATATGATGGTGATCGCACATCGTAGAGAATTTTATTACAATCATCTGCAAAATAATCGATTATTTTCGCGTTACACGGACAATTTCCTGAGTAACTTTCATATAAACCGTAATTCAGTCGGGTTATTTGGGTTGATCAATACGACAGTTTTGAAGTTTTCTGGTACTGACTTCGCGCGAATATCATCAATAGCAGGAAACCAGCCTGCTTTCTTTATCACATAAATACCGTACCGCTTTTTCCGCTTAGTGTCACCGCAGCCGTCCATAACGGATAATCAGTACTGGGGACCAATACCCATCACCATCACGAGAAGGCTTGTATTGACATGGTAATTAATTCAGACATCATTCCTCGATGTACACATCGTTTACTGTTGAACCGCGAATACCTTTGACGGTAGTATTGCACGATAGCTTTTTACGCAGAATACAGTTTCTTTAGAGTCACAATAACTCAGCAGAAGGTAAGTTATGATGACATCTACTAAAATTTATCTGCGCTTGTAAAGCCAAAATGGGGGCAGTGTCACCGATATTCAGTTTTAAGATTTTGCCTTCTTCTTCAGGCGTAAAGTTTTGCAACCGTCCACGAATATCGTAGCAACGTGTTCTAATTTGTCTGATTTGGAAAATGAGCGCATTATCAACATCCTATGATAATTAGATTTTCATTCAAAATTACGTCTAATTTACGCTAAATTTTATCTTGAAAAGATTTAAAAATTTTTTGAATGTATAAAGTGCGGTAGAATATGGGCTAATTTTGTGTATTTTGTCATTTTCATGGCCCTTAGAACAAGCTTAAATTAAGTTAATCGCCAATTTGATGCTTGGCGACAAACGGGATCTGCAAGACCATTGTACATCTTCAAACGAAGGTGGAATCGGATGTTGATCTTTGGCGGATGAAAGGGCAATCAGTCTATCCACCATTTGCGTTTTCGTGATGAAGCTAAACCGCAAGTACTAAAGTGTGGTCATTTTCTGATGTGAATTTGGCACAGCAATTTATTCAAGAGCACGGTTTCCTTTTTAGTGGTGTGGTTTACAGTTCCAAGGTGAAAGCCAGTTTATTTTTGGCCTCAAGTTTTAATTGAACAGAAAAATGGTGAGACCGTGGTTTCAGTTTCAGAACTAAATGAGCTGATTCAGCAAAGGGTGTTGAATCTATTTGAAAATGACCGCACTTTTACTCACGCAATCAATTAACCATCGAGTGTAGAGCCAAAAGCGAATCAAGACACGGTGTGACTGGGTCAATCACACCAATCGAATTACGGGTGAATTAACTAAGCTTGTTCAGCAATGAACAAAGTTTCGCATCCGCGGCAATTAAACGGAAAAAGATTTTCTGTTGCGTCAAGCAAAAATAGCGGTTGTTACTATTTTCTTGCGGCAGATAACGCCCAAAACTGTTTGCAGGATCGACGCCAGAGCGTCATTTGCATCGAGATAATTGTCGTTATTTAAGCAGAGCCCTGCGGGGTGCTCGGGTTCCTGCTAGTGATAACTGAGTGGGGAAAATAATGAACGCGAATTACAGCAAATGATGAAAAAAAATCTCAATGAAAAACTGGTTGGTAGTTGAGATATTTCAAGGAAAATATCAGCCGCTTTAGGAACAAATTACCGTTGAGCGATGCCGCATTAAGCCATTACGAAAAGTGGCATTTGATTCGAAAAATGCCAAGCAAAGGTGTCACTGCACTGTACGGATGCCGAGTTTGCTGAAAGCGAGTCCATCCAACGGCAGCAGTCAGGAATCAGAAGCTTTACCACAGCAGCAAGCGAAAGAAAAGCCTTTGGCTGAGGGTGAGGCACTTTGATCGTCGTTGGTATGCCGGAACATTGAGCGATGGACCCAAACATCTCTCGGAATTTTATGTGTCACCATTCGTTCGGCTTTTATTAGAAGAAAACGAGGTGCGTGTGTTGCTGGAGCCGGTATTGTGGAAGGCCTGCAACCTGTAGAAGAGTGGTTAGAAATTGAACGTAAAGCGGCAGGCCTATTTCCCTGTCGCAGAGAATAATGGAGAATAAGAAGAATGTCTGTAAGCGTATTTAATCGTTGCTGGTCAAAAGATTCCAGAAACCGGTCTTCGCTAAGCGAGTGAGTCACTTTGTATTGCGCCTGTTCTCGTCAACACCTTTAACGCCAGCTGTGCGTCACAAAATGCCTCTCGAGCAACGTGTCATAGTTTGATGAACGTGGCTTAGGCTTTTTGCTTTGGGATTGCAAAATCCACGCAAGCACCCGTTGCCGCATTGTAACTCTCAGGACTGCGGCAGCAAATTATATCCAGCGATAGTTTCGCCAAACAGGCGTGAATTTAATTAGTTTTACGCTGATCGACCCACCTGAATTGTGGGAATGTGGTGAATCAAGCGATCGTGCAAAAACAAAATATGTTTATGATTACCCAGCGGCAAAGTGTCACCCATCGAAGCCTCGTCGACGGCGCGGCGAAATGGTTAATTTCATGTTAGAACAGCTATATAAACAAAAGCAACAACCAGGCGTGGTGCATATTAATGTAATTTTGCTGAGCCACTTTATAATGCCCAAGATCAAGAAATTGACGGTCATCCATGGTTAATGCCAGTTCAACGTTGGTTGTTAGCTCAAAAATTGCTGATCATCAACTATTGCAACAAGAAGTGCTGATGGCTGAGAATTGGGATGGTACGAAACGTGTGATTGTGGCAGGGCAATTAACGCCTGAACAAGCAATGGGTGTCACCTGCGTACTATGCGGATTTGCTGACGGATATTCAATCTGCGTCGGCTTACCACCTTGGCGCAGATATTTGGCCAGCAAACCAAACCGTGAAGCAAAACTACCAAGCCGATATTGCCATCCATAACTTGGTTCTCGTTTATCAGTAAACGTATTAACCACCTTTAGCGGAATTCCGCCAAGGCGAATTCTTGGGTAGTAGAGCAAAGTCAAAATGCAGTTGACCCAAATCACCATACCCAAACTGCTCATGAATGCAAAAGCGCATCATTGGTTGCGCGCACATCCGCCATTGCGTCAAAACCTGTGCTCGAACCTTCGCACTTTCACAAAATTCTGTGCAACTTTTATCGAGCAAACAAGTTGGCGGCAATCCAACGAAGTCTCATTAGCACATCACATTGACGCGTGTTTTACCTTACAACGGTATTTTGCTAGGAAATACGCCTTTTGCGCGCTTGGTTGATGCGTTAACGAAACTGCCAGGTTATCCAATTTCACCCAACCGTGGTGCGCGGAATTGGACGGTTTATTAGCAACCGCTGCGTGGTATTGGTATTGGTTCAGAATCAACCGTAGTGCGATGATTGGCGATACGTCCACGCTTTATGATTTGAACTCTCAGCATTATAAGAACGTGATTCAACCCACCATTATTTTTGTGATCAATAATAATGTGGTGGTGTCGATCTTTGATATGTTGCCGGTTGATGAAGAGGCAAAAGAACACTCTATCGCTTGCCACACAATGGTGATTTCTCACAAATTGCGAACATGTTTGGCTTGAAAGACAGCCTTACCTTACACCATGGGCGGATTTAAGCGCGGTATTGAAAACAGGCTTACACGCGTCGCCGTGCAACCTTAATTGGAAATCAAACGAACCCTCAGCGATGAGCAGCAACCGACAAACGTCGATTGATCAAATTAGTCATGCCGTAGTTGGTGAACACTCATATCCCTCTTAAACTCAGAGGATTTATATATGGCATGATGAATCTTATCTTCCTCCTACGCTTAACACGCACATCGGACTGGCAAAGCTCATCGAACTACCGCACTTTCGTTGTCTCTCTCCTCGACGCACCGCCTCATGGAGAGAATAAAGCTTATAGCGGTTGGAAGATTTTGAGCAAACGGCTCAATTCCTGAAAACCCAAACACAAAGTCGCAGAAGAGACGAAACCCATATCCCGATTTCTGTTATTCACTTGGTGGGCGAATCGCACAACATTATGCATTGCAGCGGTGCAAAGAGGCACCGACAATCAGTGATTTTAGAAGGGCGACTTACGCCCTGCAGTCTGAGAAAGAAAACAAAGCCGTTTAGCTACGACAAAATGTGGGCTGAGTCGCTCCATGAAAACCCCGAAACTGTGCAAAGAAGATTTTGGTATCAACAGCCTGTGTTTTCTCATTTAAATGGACCGCAACGTAAGTCATCACTGAAAAGCGAAAAGCGAATTGCAGGGCAACATATGCAAGATGTTATTAGCAACCAGCCTTGCCACAGCTCTGATTTTCGAGAGAAAGCATGGTCAAGTTTGCCGCCATTTTTCTATTTTGCGGTGAGCGAGATCGAAAAGTTCTGCCAAATAAGTGAGGATACCAACTTGACGTGAACGCTTATCCCGTATGCTGGGCATAATGCTCATTTAGAAAATTGGACATATTTTTGCTAAAAATTGAAGATACTCGTTTTATCGCTAATCCTTAAGTCCTAAATATCAAAAGCTGATGCGTGAACATCAGCTTTTTGTCTTTTAAATGTAGAAGGCTTAACTTTCAGCAATTCCATCGGCACAAACGGCTGCAGAACCTATGCCCATTGGGTTGGGGAAAGCCACCCAACTAAGCTGACAACATCTAATACTTCACAAAATAGAGTCCTTTAATTCCTGTCAAGCCCATCGTTTTGACGAAACCATGAGTATCAACGCCACCTATTGCATCAAACCCCTGCCATTAGAATGAATTGCCAATTGTGGATTAAATTTCAAATTTTGTAACTGCACTTTACTTAAATTTGCGATCATTTCATCTTTAATCAAAACCTTGTCGAGCCAAAGTTCAACTAATTTCTTCGGCAATAAGCGACTTAATACGGTTTTTTAGCTGCAATTTAGGTGAAGACGATGTATTTCATCCAAATTTATTACAATATTATTATATAAGTAATAACGAACGAAGCTGCCCTAAGCTGCTGAATTGAAATTTGCGGCAAATGGCAGGCCCAGATAAACCACGATGGGTGAATAGCATTTGGTGAGTAAAGGTTTTGTTTTGATTCGCTGTAGCCATCTAATGAAACGCCAGAGAGTGCCGAGAATTCACGCCGCGAATGGGACAAGGCCAATGGAGGAATCATATTTAACTCAAATTGTTCTGCAATTTGATACGCAAGGTGAAGCGCCTAAGCCAGGCATGGAGAGCTCCGCCCGTGCAATTTAATCAAATTCTGACACACCAACCGCATTTACCTTAATTTGAAAACCGTATGCTAGAAGTGCTTTCAACCGCTTCAACATCGCTTACTTCGCTTCGTAGTTGAATGTTGACACCGTATTTGTCACATTCGGTTCCGAGCATCTTAACAATGTCTTCTGCTCCGTTATCACAAAATAACTGACCAAATTCTTTTTCGTGGTAAGGAATACCGTACTCGGCGACTAATGCAATGAAGTCCCATTGTGTATAACGTTTTAAGGCGGATTTGACGAAGTGTTTGTTCTGGCTGATATAACGGCCAGACGTAATTTCCATATTGGTGAAATTACAGAATCCACCGCCAGACATTAAAATTTTTCGACCAATTTTTTTACCATTATCAAAAATGGTGGCTTGTTTGCCCAGCTTGCCTAACTGGGCGGCACAAAATAAGCCGGCAGCACCGGCTCCAATAATGATATTTTCTGAATAATGAGACATAGCTTATTGTGAGGTTTGTCCTTTTTCAAAATAGTCTATCATTTTGATTCGTTGGATGACAGTACGGCGATCCACGGCAGCATTACCAGAATCTAATAATTGCTGCCAATAAGCTTTGGCTTTTTCAGCTTCATGATTTTTAAAGGCTTCAGTCGCCAATAATGTTATCACTGATATTTCATGTTTATCTTGTTTTAACGCCTCATCCATTATTTGCTGGATTTCAGGTGTGATAGTTTGGCCTGCTAGATAATAAAGTACGGTCGCTTTTAAGCCTAAAATAGCGGGAGTTGTACCTGAAATTTTTTCTGCATTGCTATAGGCGATGAGCGCATGATCAAATTCATCATTTTGCATATAGGCATCACCTAGTTGAATCCAAAGGTCATGGTTATTCACATCAGCTCGAATTTTGTTTTGAATTTTGAGTACCACATCTTCTTTTTGATGCACCATTGGCGTATCTGTTTTTTTATTGGCAAGCTCAATCATTTCTTTTTCACCTTGCTGAACACGCTCAAAACGATCAAGGGAGAAGTAATAACTTAAAGGAAGAATCAATAAGATTGCAAAAACCCAAATCGCAGATTTGGTTTCAAATTTGACCGCACTTTTTTCTTCTTTAGGGGTAGTATGAGGTTGATTTTCGAGTTGTTTTGGTTTGTCTTCTGATTTTTTAGTAGAAAATAAAATTAATGCAAAAGCACCAATTAATAACAAAATAGGCAATAGCCAGAGTAGTGCCGTATTCCATTGGAAAGGTGGCTTTATAGTTCACGAAATTACCGAAACGTGCTGTCATCGTGTCGATAATTTGCTGATTCGATTTTCCTTCATCCACCATTTTATAGACTTCAATACGTAAGTCATAAGCAATCGGTGAATTAGACTCAACTAAATTCTGATTCTGACATTGTGGGCAACGTAAGGATTTTGCCAGCTCAACAGCACGAGTACGATCGGATTGGTTTTTAAACGCATAGGTATCCACCATTTCTGCGTGAGCAAAAAGGGCGAAAGTCAGTAAAAGTGCGGTCAGAAATCGGGTTAATTTTTTCATTTTACTTTTTAGTTAATTCATCAAGTTTTGGTTTGATCTCAGTGAGCCATGTTTCTCTATCCATATAGCCAGAATGACGATAACGGATCATACCGTGCTCATCGATAACATAGGTTTCTGGTGCGCCATCTACGCCTAATTGCATCGCAAATTCACCACGACTATCGTCAATAGTGAGTATAAATGGATTGCCCATACGCTCTAGCATCGCAATGCCGTTTTGAGGTTTGTCACGATAGTCGATTCCCACAATGGGCACTTCTTTTGAAATCTCCATCAAAAGAGGGTGTTCCTGTTGGCAATAGCCACACCAACTTCCCCACACATTAAGTAGGAAAGGTTTCTTTGGAAAATCTCTCGGGCTGACAATTTGATTCGGTTCAAGCAAATTCGCTTGATAGAATTCCGGCACAGGCTTATCAATGAGTGCTGAGGCAATTTGTTTTGGATCTTTGTGTAAGCCAACAAAAAGCAGTAAGCAAATACTCAATAACAAAATCAGCGGTAAAAACAAAATAAACTTTTTATTCATCACGTTTTCTCTTCAAATTGATGGCTGAACATAATGCGCCAAGTGCCATTAAAATGCCCCCGAGCCATAACCAGCGAATAAGTGGTTTGTAATGTAAGCGGAATGTGAATTCACCTTTGCCTAAGTTATCGCCCATAACAATGTATAAATCGCCCCAAAAGCCTGCATCTAAGCCCACTTCACTCATGGTCATGGTGCGAACATCATAATAACGGCGTTCCGGTACAATTTCAGCGTAAGGTTTGCCTTGTTCTGACACGCTAAAGAAAGCGACTTCGGCGGTAAAGTTTGGCCCTATTTCATTGGAGAAACGATCGTAGTGGAACTCAAATTGGCCTAATTGCTGGCTTTGTTGTGGTGCAAGTCTAACACCTAATTCACTGCCAAAGTAACTACTCATCACGGCGCCCATTGTCGCAATAGCCACGCCACAGTGTGCGAGAATCATCCCGAAATAGGCAAGTCTGACTTTTGCCCAATTTTGCCATAAGGTGACGAATAATACCCAAATAGCGAGGGTGAGCAACACATAAGCGAAGAAATGGAAACGTAACGCACTGTCATTTTGCAACGCATTCCAAATCATGCCATAAGCAATCACTGCAGCGGGAATAAGTAATAACAAGCGTTTGAAAAAGTGTTTCTTATCGGCTTTAAACCAGCCTAAGCAAAGAGTGCCCGCCATGGCAAAAAGCACTAACGTAAGCAAGGGTAAGAAAATACTATTAAAGTAAGGGGCTCCCACGGAAATACTGCCCCAATTCATGGCTTGGAATAGCATTGGATAGAAAGTGCCTAAGAAGGTGCTGACGGTGGCCACGGTCAATACGATGTTTAAACCTAAAATCGCCCCAGCTTTAGAAATGAGTGGAAATTTGACCGCACTTTCGTTGGTATTTGTGCGTAGCGCAAATAAGCTGAGCGAGCCGACAGTCAATAAGAAGAAAATCAGTAATAGCACATAACCACGGGAGCTATCTAAAGCAAAAGCATGAACAGAGGTTAATGCACCTGAACGGACAATAAATGTGCCTAATACACTGAATGCAAAGCGAGTAGGGAGAAGAGTGTTGTCCAATAGCTGAAAGCACCTTGTTTTTCAGTCACCATCAAGCTGTGTAGCAGTGCGAGTCCCAATAACCATGGCATAAGTGAGGCGTTTTCTACTGGGTCCCAGAACCACCAGCCGCCCCAGCCTAATTCGTAATATGCCCACCAGGCACCGAGAACGATCCCTAACGTTAAGAATAGCCAAGAAACGAGTACCCAGGCTCGCATCGCACGCGCGATTGTTTGTGCAGAACGATTAAAGAGCAAGGCAGAAATGGACATGGCAAAGTTAACGGCAAAGCCCACATAACCCACATATAACAGTGGTGGATGGAAAATTAAGCCAATATCTTGCAGCATTGGGTTGAGATCTCGCCCTTCCGAAGGGGCAGGAAAAGCACGTCCAAATGGATTGGAGTAGAACAAAATAAAAATAGCAAACCCAAGACAAATTAAGCCGAGTAAAGAAAGGGTTTGAGCAGAAAAAGTGTGGTCATTTTTGCGAGAGAAAAAGGCAAAAGCCACTAACCAAAGACTTAATGTGAAAAGCCAAAATAAAATGGATCCTTCATGTCCCCCCCAGGTTGCGGCGACTTTAAAAAATGTCGGTAGTTGAGAATTGGAGTGTGCTGCCACGTATTCCAAAGTGAAGTCATCCGTCGCAAAAGAGTAGGCAAGAATACCGATTGAAACGCTCGTAAAAATACCGAAGCAATAACTTAATCCCCAAGCCGTGTTGGTGAGAGTGGGTTTATTTCGCCAAATACCAATTTGCGGCACGATGGAAAGTAAGAGCGCCGCGGTGGTGGCAAAGAGTAATGAGAGAAATCCGAATTCGGGGAGCATAGTATTCTTCAGTATTAATGGTTGTATTTGACAAAATAAGGTTAATTTTAAGCATGAAAAACATACGTAAAATTAACCGCACTTTAGTCTTTTAAATAAACAAAAGGCGTATTGTATACGCCTTTTGATTAAATAAGAAGTTTATCCTTACGCAACAGTAAGTTGTCCTGCATACAAGATGAAGTAACGTAAGCAGAGAACCCCGATTAAGTCGAAGATTGACACAAGGATAATAAAGTTCTTGTTGTATTTTAAGTTGTCTTTTACGGCAAGGTTGGCAAGTAGTGGAATTAAGATACCAATTAAGAATACCCCAATCCAGAAGACTGCACCCCAGAAGCCAGATAATGCATTCTGTAAGGCAACCACTTTTTGGCCACCACCAAAATAAAGACCCACGAAGAAACAAACTAATAAACCAAGCTCAGTTACCATAATTGGCACTTCAAATTTATGAATGAAGTGTGATTCATGGCTATCACCTTTTAATTTACCTGCAATGAGGATAAATAAGAAGGTTGCAGCAATACCTGAAGATGTGCCTGAAGCCAAGAATAACGCTGGTAGAACAGGGTTATTTAACATTGGGTAACTAATCAATGCTGAAAGTAAGAAACCGGTATAAGCCCCTAGTACAGCAGCTAAGATGAAGAGAATAACTTCTACAGGACCAGTTAAACGTTCTAATACATTGATAATTTTACCGACGAAACCAAGTTTTGGCATAAAACGTTGGATGAGCGCCATGATATCTTCTTTGAAGATAACTGCACACCAACATACCAAGAACAGCATATAAACTTGGAATAACATTACCCCCATAGACATTACAGAGTTGAATTGATAGTTAAACATCAATTTCCAGAATGTCCAAGGACGTGCCAAGTGGAAAATTAACAGGGTTAAACCAATTAATGTTGGCACAGAACCTAAAACGGCGGCTGCTCTGATAATCCAGTTTTTGCTAGGATTTTCTAATTTGTGACTACGTTTATAAGCAATCGCTAATTGTACCGCACCGGAAGAAATACCAAGTAAGAACAAATAGATAGCGATTGTTGAATCCCACACCAAATTAGGTGTGTGAAACGGAACAGGATAATCTAATGTCATCTTCTTGGCTCCCCGTGTTGGAATGGAATATGGTAGAGATTTGGTTGAGTACCTAATTCCACTTTCGTGCGATAAACCGGTTTTTCTTTCACTTTGCGGGACACTTCGCTGCTTGGGTCATTCATATCACCAAAGGTTAATGCTTTGGTTGGACAAGCTTCTACACAAGCAGGTTGTTTGCCAGCTGCTAAGTTTGTATCGCGACAGAAGTTACATTTATCCGCAGTAAGATGCTCTGGATGAATGAAACGTACGCGATAAGGACAAACTGCGATACAGTATTGGCAACCCACGCAAAGATCTTTAGTTACATCAACGATACCTGTTTCAGGATCAATAAATGATGCACCGGTTGGACAAACAGCCACACAAGGGGCGTTTGTACAATGTTGGCAAGATTGACGGAAAAACTCGTATTCTTGATTTGGGAATTCGCCATAAGGTTCACTACGGAGAATTTCCAAACGTGAAACGCCTTTAGGAACGTGGTTAGTTTCACGACAAGCATCCATACAAGCGGTACAGCCGATACAAGCTGTTTCGTCGTGTACCATTGCATAGCGTTTCGGTTTATCCGCCTTTTCCTCTTTCGCTAAAGAGGTAACTGATGTCCCCGTCATAAAGGATTAATGCCCCCATGCCGGAAACAAAGTTTCGGCGTGAACAAGCTGTCATTATTTATCCTTTTGTTCGGTTGATTGCGTTTGTGATTGTGCTTCTTTTGCCGCTTTGCGTTTTTGTTGTTCGCCGTGGCAATCTACACAAAGTTTCACACGATTTTTCGGTTGAATACCTTTCATCGCATCATCTTTCGGGTGTAATGTGTGGCAGCTTGCACAAGGCAATTTCATTGCGTGAACATCGTGCGCCCAAAGTTTTTCGCGAAGTTTTGCTGGTTGGTGACAAGCAAAACAAACTTGGTTTTGTTCTTGTGCTGTGTACATTGGTTTTTTATCACCAAAGATATCGCCATCAAAACGCATCACATCTTTTGCACCACGACGGTGATCTTCCGAAATATTACCGTGACAGTTTACACAGTTAATCGGTTTACCTGTGTTAGGGCTTTTTTGATTTAAGTGTGCGCCGTGGAATTTACCAAAGTGTAATTCACCACCAGATTGATCTAAAGTTTGGTTTTTATCGACTTTGTCAAATTTGTGACATTTTGCACAATATTGGTTTGGATCACGTTGGTTATCCATTTGTGGCTCGTAAGTGAGTTGAGAGGCTGGTGTTTTAGCCATCTCTTCAGCACTTGCAGCCATTGGCAGTGCCGCAAGCATTGCAAGCAATGCAAGGGATTTTGCCGATTTGCTGATTAAAGAAGTTAAATTCATTCTGATTACCTCAAATATATGGTTAAAAATGACCGCACTTCGACACTTTAGTTACAAAGTGCGGTTCTTTTTTTATTGTTTTGTTGCGGTATCTTCAGCTAATTTGCCATTGGCTTTCGCTTCTTTTACCCATTGAGGTACAACAGTTTCTAAGAATTCTTTTTCGCTTGACGTTCTTTCTCGATATCGATACCCATTACTTTCCATGCTTTATCAGCTGTAGAAATATCTGGTACTTCAACCGGAGTTTTCACGCCATGTTTAGTTAAGATTGCTGCAAGTTTAGCACGTGCATCCGCTGCTTTGTCGATACCAGAACCTAATACGCGAAGCATTACATCAGGTGCGTGCATGTGACCACCGTGACTTGCTGCTGCGTAGTCCCAACGCCATTGAGCGTGACGGATATCCATTAAAGCAGGTTCCATTTCTTCTTTAGTTGCACCTGCATCCCATGCTGCTTTCGCTTCAAAGTGAGCACGAACAACTTGATCTTCTAAACGACCCATTACATCTTTCACTTCTTTTTTACGTGAAGCGACGATGTCTTTAAGTTTTTCTTTGCTTTGATCGTGACAGTTTGCACAAGTGCTATCAAATGCATCAAATGGGTTTTGGATTTGGTGATCGGTGTAAACTTTACCGTCTTTACCTTGTACTTTAGGCATGTGACAGTCGATACAAGTTACGCCGTTTTTACCATGCATACCTAAAGACCAAATTTCAAAGTCAGGGTGTTGAGCTTTTAACATTGGTGCTTTAGAAAGAGAGTGAGTCCAGTCACTGAAGCCGATATCATCGTAGTATTTTTCGATGTCATCAACAGTTTGACCGTTATCCCAAGGGAAGGTTACTTGTTTTAAATCACCTGCGAAGTAGTATTCAACGTGACAGTTTGCACAGATTTCAGCACGTTTTTCAGTGCGAGCAGCTGTGTTAAAGCTTAAGTTAGGTTGTTCTTTACCTTCAGCTTTTGCTTTTGCTTGAAGTGCATTATTTAAGTGATCTAATGCACGAAGAACGTGTGGACGAGCAATACGTAATGCAGGTTTGCCTTCAGCAAAGTCTTTAGAGGTCGTATCGTGACAGTCAGCACAACCGATCGAGTTGACAATTTCTGGTCCACCTTTAGCCCATTTGGCACCAAAGTAACCATCTTCACCCCATTCTGCAATTAAACGAGGAACGTCTGGACCTTTACAAGTCCAACATGCCATTGGTTGTGGGCCATCATTTGCATTTTTGGGCGCACCAGTACGTAAAATATTACGTACATCTTCTACTGCATAAACGTGACCACGAGGTGCGTTATATTCTTTTGCAAAAGAATAGCCGCCCCATAACACGATTAAACGAGGATCTTGTTCGTCGGCGTAGATAATTTTGTCACCTTTTTCAGTCGCTTTCCACGAATTGAATTGGCTAGGATATTTCTCAGCAAATTTTTCATTCACTGCTTCGATTTAAATTTGGGTTTGCTGCTTCCACAGGTTGTTCTACAGGCTTGTACACCATTTCAGCCATCGCTGAGTTATATACACCTAAAGCTGCGAAAGAAGTGGCCAAAACAAGGCTTTTTCTCAATGCGTTCACGATAATCACTCCATTAGGAAAGAATAAAAAAACAATTTTAAATGCAAACAATTCCTATTAAGCTTTTGAATTCACTCATAAAAATAGTTCAGTGCAAGCATAAGATACCAAAAAAAGTAGTAGTTTTTTTATAAGGTTATCTTCCAAAAAGTTTGAGGTTGATCAAACTTTAAAAATAAAAAAATACTTCTAAATAGGTATAAAGGGATTAGGGAAGTGGTAGGTGAGTTGCATATTAAGAGAAAAAAGTGCGGTCAACTTTTACATTGTTTTTGACTTATATAAAGACGATTCCATGCTCATTATTACTGACTTTGGCCTAATTTTAATGAGTATTCTTTTTACGCAAACGATACCTTGTATAGAAAATGTAAATTTCTTGTGAAAAATGGTACAAAAAGCGATCATTTTCTTGATCTTATAGATGAGTCAGCTATACTCCAAGAACCTTATTTTTACCCAGCTTGTTCTATTGTTTGTTGGGATGTGATGAATACCTAAACCTATTTAACTTGGGAGAACTTTTTTATGAACAAAGTATTTAAGATTATTTGGAACAAAACGACACAATCTTTCGTCGTGACATCAGAATTAGCAAAAGGAGCCGTAAAAGCTTCTTCAAACTCAGAACAACGTGTAACAAGCGAAACACGTTTATCTTCTCTTTTCAAACTTTCTGCATTTGCACTTTCTTTATCTGCGATGATGATGCCGGCACAGGCAAAAGTGATTGTTGGGGAGGAAAACAATGCGCCTACACCTACAAATGTACATCCTTATAGTATTGCGGTTGGGGACCGTGCCACATCAGCAACCGCTGAAAAAACTACCGCTATTGGTAATGGCGTAAATGGTCGTTATGCCAATAGTGTGCTGATTGGTGATGGCACAGGAAATTATGGTGGAACAACGGGTAGCCGTAATATTCTCATCGGTCAAAATGCTCAAGTTGGCGATAGCACTTCTGTTGTACGAGTAAACCAGTCTATTGCTATTGGAGCTGGCATTAGAGCTGATAAAGAGGCTAAATTTACAGGTGATAATTCTATTTATTCTATTACTGAGGGTGCATGGGCTCGAGGCGATCAATCAATTGCGATTGGCGGTAATGTTATTTCTTATGGTAATGCATCGGTTGCGATTGGTGGGGATGATACTGATTTAGCTTCAGGTGCACAAACAACCTATATAGATACTAATGGCAAAGATAAAACAGGCACTGTTCAAAATGCGTTTAGAGATTTAACAGGGGAAAACCTTCAAAATCCCCGTTGGGTGAATACGATTGCTGGTGAGGCTGCTGTGTCATTAGGAACAAAAACAAGATCAGGGGATCTTTCATTAGCATTAGGTGCATTGGCTGCAGCTCAAAAAACGAATGCTGTCGCTGTTGGTACAGGAGCTAATGCAACGCTTTCAAACTCTGTTGCGCTCGGTGGTGGTTCTGCCACTGATAGGGAAGGTAAAGCTCTCGAATCTTATACTTTTTTAGGTAACACTTATTCGTGGGCAGGTGGTAAGAAAGTCATTGCTGGAGACGTTGTTTCTATCGGTAAAGAGGGGTATGAACGTCAGCTTATTAATTTAGCACCAGGTAACGTTTCTGGCACTTCAACCGATGCAATCAATGGTTCGCAACTTTATAGTGCATTTAAGCGATCGAAGCGGTTAACTTAACTACAGCTGGTAATACGGGGACTGGAGCGGTTAATCTCGCAACTCAATCTTTAAATATCACAGGTTCAAATGGTTTAACGACAGTTGCAACTGGCAATGGTATTGAAGTTAAAATTGATGATGCAACTCGTAAGAAAATTGATGCTGTAAGTTCTGCAAAAGAAGTTTCAGCCTCTGTTTCAAATGGTTCAACTGCAGTTTCTGTCACACCTAATGGCACAACAAATGCTAATGGTGTAGAAGTAACAGATTATGCAGTGGATCTTTCTCAAGCAACAAAAGATGATATTCAAAAAGGTGTTAATGCGAATACTACGGTTACCACTAAAGGTTTAACTTTTAACGGTGATAGCGGTTCAACTAATGTGGAAAAATTAGGTTCAACCGTTGCGATTAACGGTGATGACAACATTAAAACTAATGCATCAGGTGATCAAGTTACAGTTAAATTAAACAAAGACATCAAAGTTAATAGCGTAACAGCTGGCGATACCGTTTTAAATAACGATGGTGTAAAAGTTGGTGATGATGTTGCTTTAACAAAAGATGGCTTAAAAGCAGGTGATACAACCATTAACAATGATGGTTTAAAAATTGCTGATGGCCCGAGTGTAACTAAAGCAGGTATTGATGCTGCGGGTAATAAAGTTACCAATGTTGCAAATGGTGATGTTAATGCCAATAGCAAAGATGCAGTGAATGGTAGTCAATTATATTCATTAAGCGATACAATCAATAAGAAAATTGATGGTATGGGCTTTAATTTAACGACGAATGGTACTGTGACACCAGATCTTTCTGAGGCAGATAAACGTATTACGAGCAATGAAACATTTGTTATTAACCAAGGTAAAAATATTCAAGTAACCCAAATTGCAAATGGTTATGAAATTGCAACATCAGATAATATGACACTAGGCGAAAAAGCAGAGGATGGGAAACCAGGTACTGATGGCTCGTTAGATGTTAAAGGTAAAGATGGTTCTTCTGTTTCAATTAATGGAAAAGATGGCTCAATCGGTCTAGCGGGCAAAGATGGCGCAAATCCACTTACAATTAAGACCGCAGAGGGGCCTGCTGGTGTAGATGGTGACGATACAACTAAGAAACCTCGTTTAAATGTAAACGGTGAAAGTGTTGCTACTTTAGATGACGGCTTGAAGTTTACAGGTAATAATGAAAGTACGGTAAACAAACATAAACTAAATACCTTGGTGAAAATTAAAGGTGAAGGTATTGATGAAGCAGCCTCAAAAGACTTTAAATCAGCAGCAGGTAATATTAATGTTAAAGCAGATGGTGCTGATACATTAGAAGTTCAGTTAGCTAAAGACTTAAAAGGGTTAAATAGTGCTGAATTTAAAGATGCTGCAGGTGATGTAACAAAAATCACTCCAGCAGGTGTTGCAGTTAATAAAGCGGATAACTTGAATGCAGATGGTTCAGTTAAAGATCCAAATAAAACTGTATCAATCTCTAATGCTGGCGTGAATGCAGGTGGAAACAAAGTCACTAATGTTGCCGATGGTGATGTTAATGCCGATAGCAAAGATGCAATAAACGGTAGCCAACTTTATAAAGCTGTAGCGACCACTAATTTAACACCTAATACAACAGGAAAAATTGATACACCTGTAGATGGCTCTAAATTGGTGAATGCAACCACAGTTGCAAATGCAATCAATAATTCTGGTTGGAATGTCACTGTGAATAAAGACGGTGGTGAAGCTGAAGGTGAAACTGTTCAAAAGGTAAGCCCAGGTAATACCGTGACTTATATCGCAGGACAAAATATCAAAATTAAGCAAGATGGCATGAATTTCACTATCTCTACTACCAAAGATTTAAAAGCTGAAAATGTGGCGGCTGCAACCGTTAACACGACTACAATCAATCTTGGTGAAGGCGATAATTCAACGCCAATTACAGTAGTAAGTGGTAAAGATGCAGCACCAAACTTGGATGGTAAAACACCAAACCGTATGAATTTTGGTGGTGAAACTGTTGCAACATTAAGCGATGGCTTAAAATTTGGTGCAAATGTAGGCGATGTTTACGGTGCAAAATTAAATAGCCAAATCAATGTGAAAGGTGCAGATAGCAACACAAACTGGAGTGAGTTTGATGGTGGCGATAATGTGATGACCAATATTGATAAGAGCGGCAATATTCGTGTAGGTATCAAGAAAAACCTTAAAGTGGAAAGCGTAACTGCAAACAAATTCACTGCGGGCGATACGGTGATTGATGGCAATGGCGTAACCATTAAAAATGGTCCAAGTATGACTAAAAATGGTATTGATGCAGGTAATAAACAAATTACTAATGTTGCACCAGGGCGCATTGCAGCAGACAGTACTGATGCGGTAAACGGCAGCCAATTACACGAAGTAAAAGCTGACATGAACAACAAGATCAATAAGTTAAATGGTCAAGTGAATAAGTTAGGTAAACGTGTCAATGCAGGTACAGCAAGCGCGTTAGCAGCGTCTCAATTACCACAAGCTTATATTCCAGGTAAGAGCATGGTATCTGTGGCAGCGGGTAATTACCAAGGTCAAAATGCGGTGGCATTAGGTATGTCACGTATTTCAGATAACGGTAAAATTATTATTCGTTTAGCAGGTACTAGCGATACTCAAGGTAAAGTGGGTGTAGCAGTAGGTGCAGGTTACCACTGGTAATTTATCGTTTATAAACAAAAGGCATGGGAAACCATGCCTTTTTTATTGCCAAAAGTGCGGTCGATTTTCATCGCGTTTTTCGTATAATAGGGTGAGTCAACTCGGAGAAGAATATGATTATCGGACCTTATATCAACGCATTAGCGATTATTAGTGGTGCAGTTATCGGTGCGGCGCTCGGTGGACGCATTCCAGAGCGTTTACGTACTAATCTAACCTTAATCTTTGGTTTGTGTTCCATGGGTATGGGTATTGTGATGGTGGCGAAAACTACCAATATGCCGGCAATGATTTTATCGGTGTTATTAGGGACGATAATTGGCGAGTTGCTTTTATTGGAACAGGGGATCAATAAACTGGCATCATCAGCCAAAGGCCTTGTTGAAAAAATGTTCCCTGATAAGCCAAGTAGCATGAATAGCCAAGAAGAGTTCTTATCTAAATTTGTTGCGATTGTGGTTTTGTTTTCATTTAGTGGAACGGGGATTTTCGGGGCGATGAATGAGGGAATGAGTGGTAATTTTGATATCCTCATTGTGAAATCCTTTTTAGATTTTTTCACGGCGATGATCTTTGCCACATCACTTGGCATTTCTGTGGCAAGTATTTTTGTGCCACAAACATTAGTTCAAGTGATCTTAGCTTATTCTGCGGTATTTATTATTCCTTTCGTGACACCTGAAATGCGAGGTGATTTTGCTGCGGTGGGCGGTATGCTAATGATTGCGGCAGGCTTTCGCATTTGTAATATCCAAATGTTCCATGTGGCGAATATGCTGCCGGCTCTTTTCCTCGCTATGCCGATTTCTCATTTCTGGAGTACCTTTTTCTAAAAAAATAGGCGTGTATAACGCCTATTTCTTTTTCTGACAATGAGGGCAATAAAAGCTATTGCGTTGCCCAATAATCATGCTTCAATCTTTGTGCCACATTTTGGACAAGGCTTATCTTTGTTTCCGTAAACTAACAATTCCTGCGCAAAATAACCTGGACGGCCATCGGGTTGTAAGAAATCTTTTAATGTTGTACCACCTTGTGTAATGGCTTTTGTTAATACGTTTTTAATCGTTTCAACGAGTAAGGCACATTGGTTCCGCGTGAGATTTTCGGCTAATTTCATTGGATGCAAACCACATAAAAAGAGCGTTTCATTGGCATAAATATTTCCTACGCCCACGACGACAGCATTATCCATTAAAAAGGTTTTAAGTGCGGTCGATTTTTTACGTGATTTTTTAAAAAGGTATTCTGCGTTAAATTCATCTGAAAGCGGTTCAGGACCAAGTTTTAGGAAAAGATGAAAGTCATCTAAGTTTTCCGTCCATAACCATGCACCGAAGCGTCTCGGGTCGTTATAACGCAGTAATTTGCCATTATTCATTACAATATCAAGGTGATCGTGTTTATCAATAGGACTATCGTGCGGCACAATTCGAACAGAGCCAGACATGCCTAAATGACCAATGATATAACCTTTTTCAGTATGAATAATGAGGTATTTCGCACGGCGAGAAGTATCTAAAATTTTGACGTTTTTGAGCGTTGTTAATTCAGGAGAGACAACCCAGCGTAATTGTGGTTGGCGAACTACAATTTTTTCAATGGTAAAACCTTTCAAATAAGGGCTGACACCACGTAGGGCTGTTTCGACTTCAGGAAGTTCAGGCATAGATCATCTCTTTAATGAGTTTGTGGTATAAAAAAACCCGAACAATGTCGGGCTTTTTTCAAATCAGCAAAATTATTTGATTTTTGCTTCTTTATAGATAACGTGTTTACGCACTACTGGATCAAATTTTTTGATTTCCATTTTTTCAGGCATATTACGTTTGTTTTTATCAGTTGTGTAGAAGTGACCAGTCTCTGCTGTAGAAACTAAACGGATTTTCTCACGAGCGCCTTTAGCTGCCATGTTTTAGCTCCTTAGATTTTTTCGCCACGAGCACGGATTTCAGCTAACACTGCATCAATGCCTTTTTTATCGATAATACGCATACCTTTCGCAGTTAAACGTAAGGTCACGAAACGGTTTTCACTTTCAACCCAGAAACGGTGAGTGTGAAGGTTTGGAAGAAACGACGACGTGTCGCATTCAACGCGTGTGAGCGGTTGTTACCCACAGCTGGACGCTTGCCTGTTACTTGACAAACTCTAGACATAATAATCTCCAATAATTTAAATATAAGCTCGAGCTTATGGTTCGGATAATGAAGCTTAAAACTAAGCTTGCTTCCTCGTCAGGTCGCAGTATCCGACCCACTTACTATATTAAAGGTCGCAAATTATACTGACTTTATTTTCATTTCTCAAGTCCAAAAGCGATTTTTCCGTCTTTAAATGGAAATGAACGATAAAAAAATCATCAAATTCCCTAAAACTATAACAGATTATGTTCTGCAAAAGAATAACAAGTCCCTTTGCCGACAATAAAATGATCCAAAATACGAATGTCCATTAACTCAGCAGCTTCAATAATTTTTTGTGTGATCAGTTTGTCGGAATAGCTGGGTTCTGCGATACCAGAAGGATGATTATGAGCCAAAATTAAGGCGGCTGCATTGCAGTAAAGGCTTTCTTTGATGATTTCTCGTGGATAAACATTCGTCACATTAATTGTGCCTAAAAATAACCGCTCTTTTTTAATCAAACGATGTTGATTATCTAAAAATAACACCATAAAAATTTCACGTTCTTCGTGATGAAGCTCCGCTTGAAGATAAAGCTTTACCGTAGATGTGTCGCTAAATACATGCTCTATCAGTAATTCTTGCTTCAGATACCGCTTTGTCATTTCTGTGGTGGCTTGCAGTTGAATAAACTGCGTAATGCCTAATCCTTTTACTTTGCAAAAGGCTTCTTTATCTGCGCTTAATAAGCTTCGAAGAGAGCCAAAATGTTGCAGCACGTTATGTGATAATTCCATGACAGGGCAACCTTTAATCCCTGTTCGTAGAAAAATAGCGAGTAATTCGTGATCTTCTAGGGCTTCAACGCCATATTTCAACAATTTTTCACGAGGCATTAAAGGAGAGTTTGTTTGCATATTAATTAATGAAAAGAAAAAAGTGCGGTCAATTTTCAGGATGTTTTCAATCTTTGCGACTTGTCTGTTTTATTTTTGGAACAGCGATCGCAAAAATAAAATTTTTTATTGGCGAAATTTGAAGTAAAATAGTCGACCTTAAGTTGTTAAGTACTAACACACAAAACATATCCATTCTATTGAGTCGTAGCGGAGTAGCAAATGAGCTTGAGCGGAAAGAGTATTGTTGTCGGGATTACAGGGGGCATCGCCGCCTATAAAACCATTGAGTTTATTCGTTTATTACGCAAATCTAATGCAGAAGTTCGAGTGGTTTTAACGCCTGCCGCCGCTGAATTTGTCACGCCTTTAACGCTACAAGCCATTTCGGGCAATGCGGTTTCTCAATCTTTACTTGATCCTCAAGCTGAATTAGCTATGGGACATATTGAGCTGGCCAAATGGGCTGATGCGATTGTGATTGCGCCAGCTAGCGCCGATTTTATTGCGCGTTTAACCGTTGGAATGGCAAATGATTTACTCAGTACGATTTGTCTCGCGACAAGTGCACCTATTTTGCTCGCACCGGCGATGAATCAGCAAATGTACCGCCAGGTGATTACACAACAAAATTTGACCGCTCTTTCTATGCGAGGTATCCATTTTGTGGGGCCAAATAGTGGCGTTCAAGCTTGTGGCGATGTGGGCGCAGGCAGAATGTCTGAACCGGCGGAAATTTTTGCGTCGCTTCAATCACTTTTTGCTATTCAACAAGATTTAGTCGATTTAAGTGTCACCATTACGGCAGGCCCAACGCGTGAGGCTATCGATCCTGTTCGTTATATTTCTAATCACAGCTCAGGTAAAATGGGCTTTGCAATTGCAGAGGCCTTTGCAAAACGTGGGGCAAATGTCACTTTAATTGCAGGCCCTGTTAATCTGACTACACCGAAAAATGTTCATCGTATTGATGTGACAACGGCCCATGAAATGTGGCAAGCCTCCCTTGAAAGTGCGGTCAAAAATAGCCTCTTTATTGGCTGTGCTGCGGTGGCTGATTATCGAGTTGCGGAAGTCGCTGATCAAAAAATTAAGAAAACCAATGATAACGATGAGCTTTCTCTTAAATTGGTGAAAAAATCCAGACATTATTGGAAGTGTGGCAAGTTTAGAAAAAGATCGTCCATTTGTTGTGGGCTTTGCAGCTGAAACGCAAAATGTCGCTGAATATGCGAAGAGCAAACTTCAACGTAAAAATTTAGATATGATTTGTGCCAATGATGTATCGGGTGGGCAAGTATTCGGACAAGATCAAAATGCTTTGCAGATCTTTTGGAAAACAGGCGAAAAAGCGTTGCCGTTAGCTGACAAAAATAAATTGGCAGAAGTGTTGGTCACTGAAATTGTTGAGCATTATCACAAATAAAATACGCTCAAAATTCGTTGGATTTTGTGACCGCACTTTTGTATGACAGATTTCTTTTAAAGGATAAATAAGCATGAAAAAAATTGATGTAAAAATTTTAGATAGCCGTATTGGCAACGAATTTCCTTTACCAACCTATGCAACCGAAGGTTCAGCAGGTTTGGATTTACGTGCATTGCTTGAAGAGGGCATTGAAATTCAGCCAGGCGAAACCAAACTTATCCCAACAGGCCTTTCAATTTATATTGCCGATCCGAACCTTGCAGCAGTGATTCTGCCTCGTTCGGGTTTAGGTCATAAACACGGTATCGTATTGGGTAACTTAGTGGGCTTAATTGATTCAGATTATCAAGGTCCATTAATGGTGTCTGTATGGAATCGTGGCCATGAACCGTTCAAAATTGAAGTTGGTGATCGTATTGCGCAATTAGTCTTTGTGCCAGTAGTACAAGCTGAATTCAATATTGTTAGTGAATTTACCGAAACTGAACGCGGTGAGGGCGGTTTTGGTCATTCAGGTAAAAAATAAACTATGGTAGAACAATTATCTCTCGTAGAAGTTGATGAGATTGCCGCGGAAATTAAACCGCCAAAAATCGAAAAACGTACGGTAAAAGAACGTCGTCAACAAGTGTTGACGGTGCTTACCCATATGCTACATTCTGAACGCGGAATGGAGCGTATGACAACAGCGCGTTTGGCGGAAGAAGTGGGTGTATCAGAGGCAGCGCTTTATCGTTACTTCCCAAGTAAAACCAAAATGTTTGAAGCGTTGATCGATAATATCGAAGCGAATTTATTTAGCCGTATCACCACATCAATTCGTAATGAAACCAATACGATGAATCGAGTGCGTGACATTATGCAGATGATCCTCGACTTTGCGCGTAAAAATCCTGGATTGACACGTATTTTAACCGGACATGCATTGATGTTTGAAGAACCACTTTTACAGGCTCGTGTCGCGCAATTTTTCGATCGTCTTGAAATGCAATTTGTGAATATTTTACAAATGCGAAAATTACGCGAAGGGCGAGGTTTTAATGTCGATGAACGCATTATTGCGGGGCATTTAGTGACCCTTTGTGAAGGGCAGTTTATGCGTTATGTCCGTACAAACTTCCGTTTAGGCGCAAATCAAAGTTTTGAACAGCAATGGCGTTTTCTTGAACCGCTTTTTGCTTAATTGACTTTAGTTGATAAATATATGATTATTCCGTGGCAAGAACTGCCAACAGAAACCTTAGAAAATATTGTGGAAAGTGTGGTGCTTAGAGAAGGTACCGATTATGGTTCACACGAATTTTCTTTAGAACAAAAAAACAACACCTACTAAACAAGATTCACAATGGAAGTGCAGTGATTGTTTGGTCAGAATTACATGAATCCATTGATATCAAAAGATAAAATGGAATTTCTAAAATGAATCAATAGGAGCTTATATGTCAGAAGATGTAGAATTACTTGAAGAACAAAAGTTACAAGACGATGATCAGCAACGCGATCCTGCTCTGGATTGGTTCCTAACCCACTGTCATTTACATAAATATCCGGCAAAATCGACCTTAATCCACGCAGGGGAAGATGCCAATATTTTATATTTCTTAATTAAAGGAACGGTGATGGTTTCATCGAAAGATGATGAAGGCAAAGAGATGATTTTATCTTATTTAGGTGCTGGACAATTTTTTGGTGAAGCGGGTTTATTTGACGAAGGTTCGAAACGTTCTGCTTGGGTAAAAACGAAAACCCCTTGTGAAATTGCAGAAATTTCCTATAAAAAATATCGTCAGCTTATTCAAATTAATCCTGAGATTTTAATGTTCCTTACTTCTCAGTTATCAAAACGCTTGCAGAATACATCTCGACAAGTGACTAACTTGGCCTTTTTGGATGTGGCAGGCCGTATTGCTCAGGCGCTTATGCATCTAGCAAAACAACCTGAAGCCATGACTCATCCGGATGGCATGCAGATCAAAATTACTCGTCAGGAAATTGGTCAAATGGTGGGCTGTTCACGTGAAACCGTAGGGCGAATAATTAAGATGCTGGAAGATCAAAATCTAATTCATGCGCACGGTAAAACCATTGTGGTTTACGGCACTCGATAGTAAAAATAACCGTCTTTAATAAGACGGTTATTTTGTTTTTGTTACATTGATGTGATAGTTGAAATGCCTTTGTTAATTTTTATACGAAAAGCGAAAAAATACTTCTTTTAGTGCAATATCTTAATTGACAAAATAGCGGAAGACTTCTATCATACCACTGCCTTCCAATGTAGTTTCTTTGGAAGTCAGGATTGGTCTCCTGAATATATAAGTGGCTTTTAAAAGATTCTTAATCTTTTAATTTTATATCGCAGACTGGAACCCCAGAGATGCTTTAAATCTATGGTGGGCTAGGTAGAAATCCCGCAGGGATGCGATGCAGTAAGCCACTTGCTGTTAAGACCAATTCTGCTTAGTTCCACCACCCTTCAAAACAATCTTCAATTTTCAAACTTTCATTTAACTCAACTCGAGCGACAAATTCTCAGCTAAAGAGCGGTCATTTTTTACTTTATTTTTGGCAAAAAAATACCGACCCATTTCTGAGTCGGCATTTCATTTAGTGTGTTATTTCACTTTTTGTTTCATGGCTTCAGCCACAAGTTCAGCTTCAGGGCCGAGAACCACTTGTAAGCCATCGTTACCGATTTTCACGATACCTTTTGCGCCAAGAGACTTGAGCTGTTCTTCATTAATTTTGTGTTGGTCCACTAAGCTTAAACGTAAGCGAGTGATACAAGCATCAATATTTTTGAAGTTATCAGCACCACCTAAAGCATCAATAAATTTGACCGCTCTTTCTTCGCGAGATTGGCTTGCTGCTGGTTGTGCAGCAGTGGTTTCTTCCGCTTCTTCTGTGCGACCTAATGTTTTTAAGTTGAACGCTTTAATTGCAAACGGAATACCACGTAGTAAATCACGAAGAATACTAAGCCTTGTACGATTAGCATATACCATTCAATGGCTAATGGGTTGCGTGATGAAAGTACCATATCCACGAGACCTGCACTGAAACCGAAGCCTGCGATCCAATGCATTGTTGCGGCGATAAAGACGGAAATACCGGTTAATACTGCGTGGATGAAGTAAAGCACTGGCGCAACAAACATGAAAGAGAATTCTAATGGTTCAGTGATACCAGTAAAGAATGAGGCAAATGCACCCGCAAGCATAATTGATGCCACTTTAGTTCTTTGACTTGGTTTAGCACTGAGGTAAATCGCTAATGCCGCACCCGGTAACCCGAACATCATGACAGGGAAGAAACCTGCTTGATACATACCCGTTACACCAACTGTTGCCGTACCTTCAGCAAGTGATTTCGCACCACCTAAGAAGTTTGGAATATCATTGATACCGGCCACGTCAAACCAGAATACAGAGTTTAATGCGTGGTGTAAGCCAACCGGAATGAGTAAACGGTTGAAGAAACCATAAAGACCCGCACCAACTGCACCTAAATCTTTAATGCTTTCACCGAATGACACTAAACCGCCGAAAATATATGGCCAGATGTAGAGCAATACGAAGCTGAGAAGCATCATGACAAAAGATACCACAATCGGCACGAGACGTTTTCCGCTAAAGAAGGAAAGGGCTTTTGGCAATTCTACTTGATAGAAGCGGTTATAAAGTTCAGCTGAAATCACCCCGATCAAATCCCAATAAATTGGTTATTGATTTTCCCGAAGGCGGCTGGCACTTCACTTACGTCGATATGTTGTAGCTGAGCAACGCTGCCAGGTGAAAGTAGAGTTGTTACCACATAGTAACCCACTAAACCTGAAAGTGCAGCGGAACCATGTTTGTCCTTAGATAAACCGAAAGCAACGCCAACGGCAAAAAGCAGGCCCATGTTATCGATGATAGCACCGCCTGATTTAATTAAAAATGCAGCAAGTTGACTGTTAGCTCCCCAGCCATCTGGGTCAAGCCAATAACCAATACCCATCAGTACAGCCGCTGCTGGTAAGACAGCAACAGGTACCATTAAGGCTTGCCCAATTTTTTGCGCATAACCTAACACATTCATTTTTTTCTCCTATTTATAGTAATGAAGTATTACTTCATATTCTAAAAGTATATTTTTGTATAAATGTGGCAACTTTATCTCAAAAATTGAGAAGCCGATCACAAATTTTGAAATTGTACTTCAAAAAAATATTTTTTTTATGGTGCAAGTTTTACTGCGTTTTACTATAATGACCAGAAAGCCAAAATGGAAACCAAGTGTTACTGTCTAATGTAGGAGTTTATATGTCGAAATTATCACATAATGAAGTCTTAGATAAAATCAAATTTGGTCTTATTGCTTCTTGTCAGCCTGTTGATGACGGCCCGATGGATAAACCGGAAATCGTGGCAGCCATGGCACAGGCTTCTGTTGTTGGTGGTGCCGCAGGATTGCGTATCGAGGGCATAGAAAATCTTAAAGCAACACGCCCTACTGTGAATGTACCGATTATTGGTATTGTGAAACGTGATTTACTAGACAGCCCTGTACGAATTACTCCGTTTTTGCATGATATTGAAGATTTAGCGAAAGCTGGTGCAGATATTATCGCCGTGGATGGGACAAATCGCCCTAGACCAGTAGATATTGAAAGTGCGGTCAAAAAAATACACGAATTAGGCTGTTTAGCCATGGCGGATTGTTCGAATTTAGAAGAAGGCTTGTACTGTCAAAAACTCGGTTTTGATATTGTGGGCAGTACGATGTCTGGCTACACAGGTGGTACTGTGCCAGAGGAGCCTGATTATCAATTGGTTAAAGATTTGAAAGCAGCAGGTTGCCGAGTCATGGCGGAAGGACGTTATAACACCCCGGAGTTGGCGAAAACGGCAATTGAAATTGGTGCTTATTGTGTGACCGTAGGTTCTGCATTAACTCGCTTAGAGCATATTGTAAGCTGGTTTGCACAAGCCATTCATTCAGCGAAAAAATAAATAAAGGAAGAAGATATGTCATTAACAGTGGATAGTGGTCAGACATTACAGTGTTGTTTGGCATTAGATATTGGTGGCACGAAAATCGCTTCTGCTATAGTGAAAAATGGTGAAATTCAACAGCGAAAACAGATTTCCACGCCACAAGATGATGCTGCGCAAGCGATGCATCAAACCCTTGCTCAGTTGTTAAAAAGAATATGAAGGGCAGTTTGATTATGTCGCTGTTGCTTCAACGGGCATTATTAATCAAGGAATTCTGACTGCACTTAATCCTAAAAATTTGGGTGGATTAGCCCAATTCCCATTAAAAGACAGTATTGCACAGCATACCGATAAACCAATTGGCTTACTTAATGATGTGCAAGCTGCAGCCTATGCCGAGTATCAATTACAAAATCCTAATGATGTTCAAAACTTTACCTTTATTACGGTTTCCACAGGCGTAGGGGGCGGTTTAATTTTAAATCATCGTTTACTCACTGAGCCAAACGGCATTGCGGGGCATATTGGTCATACTTTGGCCGATCCTAATGGTCCAATTTGTGGTTGTGGTCGCCGTGGTTGTGTTGAAGCCATTGCATCAGGTCGCGCAATTGAAGCAGTTTCTTCTCAATGGGATGATCCTTGTGATCCGAAAGAGGTCTTTGTGCGTTTCCGTCAAAATGATGAAAAAGCGACCGCACTTGTCACACGTTCAGCCCAAGCTATTGCGAATTTAATTGCGGATTTGAAGATTGGATTAGATATGCAAAAAGTCGTGGTTGGCGGTAGCGTAGGGTTGGCAGAAGGTTATTTACCGCTAGTTCAATCTTTATTAAGTGAACTTCCCGCTGTTTATCACTGCGAATTAGAAAGCGCTCAATTTGGACAAGATGCAGGTTTGATTGGGGCGGCTTACTGGGTAAAAGATTGCTTATTACAAGCAAAAAATACGGGAGTGGTTTATGGCTAAAAACGGCAATATTTTAAATACCATCAGCTCGTTATATCGTAGTTTAACGAAGACGGAAAAGAAAATTGCAGATGCAATTTTATTGAATCCCGATCTTGCAGTGCAAGCACCTTTAGCTGAAATTGCCGCTCATTTAGAAGTGGGGGAGGCGACCTTTGTGCGTTTTTGCCGTACTCTCGGCTTTAAAGGTTTCAGTGATTTTAAATTGGAATTATCCATCGAGCTTGCCACAAAAGATGGCAAAGATAACACCGTATTAGATTCAGATATTACCGATTCTGACAACTCATTGAATATTGCGCATAAGCTGAAATCTGCCATCAATAACGTGATGGATGAAACCATTAATTTATTAGATTTTGAGCAGTTGGAAGAGGCAGTAAAAGCCATTCAACAAGCGAATCGTGTTTTCTTATTTGGTGTGGGTACATCTGGTATTACCGCGGAAGATGCCAAAAATAAACTGATGCGTATCGGTGTGCAAGTGGATGCGACGGGTAACAACCATTTTATGTATATGCAGGCATCGTTATTGACGAAAAGAGATGTGGCAATTGGTTTGAGTCATTCTGGTTATTCTCAAGAAACCACTCATACCATGAAAATTGCCAAAGAAAACGGTGCCAAAACTATTGCGATTACGCACAGTTTGCGTTCACCCATCACAGAATATGCTGATCTTGTTTTAGTGAATGGGAATAAGCAAGGTAAGCTGCAAGGCGACTCTATCGGTACGAAGATTGCTCAATTATTCGTATTAGATTTGATTTACGCTTTATTAGTACAGGCATCACAGGAAAGTGCGGTCAAAATAAAGCAAAAAACATTAAATGTCATTTTAGAACAACGTATCAAATAGGAGAGAAAAATGCGTAACTTAAAAGGTATTTTTAGTGCGTTATTAGTATCATTCAATGAAGATGGCTCTATCAATGAAAAAGGTTTGCGTGAAATCATTCGCTATAACATTGATAAGATGAAAATTGATGGTTTATATGTAGGCGGTTCAACAGGTGAAAACTTCATGCTTTCTACGGAAGAGAAAAAAGAAATTTTCCGTATCGCGAAAGATGAAGCAAAAGACCAAGTCGCGCTAATCGCACAAGTGGGTAGTGTGAACTTACATGAAGCAGTGGAATTAGGTAAATATGCAACGGAATTAGGCTATGACAGTCTTTCTGCAGTAACCCCGTTCTACTATAAATTTAGCTTCCCTGAAATCAAACATTACTATGACACTATCATTGCTGAAACAGGCAATAACATGATCGTGTACTCAATTCCGTTCTTAACTGGCGTGAACATGGGTATTGAGCAATTTGGTGAACTTTATAAAAACCCGAAAGTGCTTGGTGTGAAATTTACCGCTGGGGATTTCTATCTATTAGAACGTTTGAAAAAAGCTTATCCAAATCACCTCATTTGGGCTGGTTTTGATGAAATGATGGTGCCGGCAGTATCTCTTGGTGTAGATGGTGCAATTGGTAGTACATTCAACGTAAACGGTGTGCGTGCAAGACAAATCTTTGAATTAACCAAACAAGGTAAATTGGCTGATGCGCTTCAAGTTCAACACGTGACCAATGACCTTATCGAAGGCATTTTAGCGAATGGCTTATATCTCACTATCAAAGAGTTATTGAAACTAGATGGAGTGGATGCAGGTTATTGCCGTGAGCCAATGACAGCGAAAGCAACACCAGAGCAATTAGCGAAAGCGAAAGAGTTAAAAGCAAAATATTTATAAATTAATGGAAAAGTGACCGCACTTACTTCTTTCCTCTCTCTACAGCAGGAGGAAAGAATGTCAGTGTAGTACTGATAAGGAAGGTTATTATGCGTCTCATTCCTCTGAACAATGAACAACAAGTCAGCCGTTGGGCGGCGCGTCATATTGCTGATCGAATTAATCATTTTAAACCTACAGCAGAACGTCCTTTTGTATTAGGTTTACCAACAGGCAGTACACCACTTAAGACCTATCAAGAATTGATTAAATTAAATCAAGCGGGAGAAGTGAGTTTTAAACATGTGGTGACCTTTAATATGGATGAATATGTAGGCTTGCCAAAAGAACATCCAGAAAGCTATCACAGTTTTATGCATAATAATTTCTTCAAACATATTGATATTCAACCGCAAAATATCAATATTTTGAATGGTAATACCAATGACCATGATGAAGAATGTCGTCGTTATGAAGAAAAAATTAAATCTTACGGCAAGATTCATTTATTTATGGGTGGCGTAGGTGTTGATGGCCATATTGCCTTTAACGAACCTGCGTCTTCTTTAAGTTCGCGCACCCGTATTAAAACCTTAACACCAGATACGATTATTGCAAATTCTCGTTTCTTTAATAACGATGTAAATCAAGTACCAAAATATGCTTTAACAATCGGTGTGGGTACATTACTTGATGCAGAAGAAGTAATGATTTTAGCTACGGGCCATAATAAAGCCTTAGCCGTGCAAGCTGCAGTTGAGGGCAGTATTAATCACCTTTGGACAGTGAGTGCTTTACAGCTTCATCGTCATTTCGTTTTGGTATGTGATGAGCCAGCACTGCAAGAATTAAAAGTGAAAACAGTGAAATATTTTACCGAATTGGAAGGTCGCGCGATTCATAGTGTGTTATAAGTGCGGTTAATTTTAATTTGATTTTAGGAAGGTATGATGAAGTATGCATTAATTAACAGTGTAATCTACACCAAAAATGAGGTGTTAAGAGATTATGCGGTGGTTATTGAAGGGGAATATATTCAATCCGTTATTCCACAAAGCGAATTAGAAAGTGGGATTAAAACCATTGATTTAAAAGGGCATAATCTCACAGCCGGCTTTATTGATTTGCAATTAAATGGCTGTGGTGGCGTGATGTTTAATGATCAAACAAGCGTAGAAACATTAGAAATTATGCAAGCCACGAACTTGAAATCAGGCTGTACCAGTTTCTTACCAACGTTTATTACTGCCCCAGATGAAGATATCAAGCGTGCCGTAAACATTATGCGTGAGTATTTGAATAAGCATAAAAATCAAGCGCTTGGTTTACACATCGAAGGCCCTTATTTAAGTCTTGAGAAAAAAGGGGTGCACCGCCCAGAATATATCCGTGAAGCGACGCCAGAGATGAAAGATTTCTTATGTGATAATGCGGATGTCATCACCAAGCTTACCATTGCCGCTGAAAACCCAACGGTGCAATATATTCCTGATTTTGTGAAAGCAGGCATTATTGTGTCTATTGGCCATTCTAATGCGACTTATGAAGTAGCGAAAGCTGCCTTTCATAAAGGTGCGACCTTTGCGACGCACTTACATAATGCGATGTCGCCGATCAGTTCAGGACGCGCAATGGGCGTAGTTGGTGCGGTATTAGACTCCGATGTTTACACAGGCATTATTGTAGATGGTGTGCATGTGAATTTTGGTAATGTTCGTTTAGATAAGAAAGCGAAAGGTGACAAACTTTGTATCGTGACCGATTCTCTTGCTGCTGCAGGTGCACCACCTGAATTGGAAACCTTCACTTTTGTAGGAAAACCGATTTATGTGAAAGATGGTCGTTGCTACGATGCAAATGGTACGATTGCGGGCGCATCAATTACCATGATGGAATCCATCAAAAATGCCGTGGAGTATGTGGAAATTCCATTAGCAGAAGCAATTCGCATGAGTAACCTTTACCCTGCGAGAGCAATTGGCGTAGATGATCGTTTAGGCTCAGTTGAAGCGGGTAAAGTCGCAAACTTGGCGGTGTTCACAAAAGATTATGATGTGATTGGTACCGTATTAAACGGCGAATGGAAACCAAACTAAAGTGCGGTCAAAAATAGTATTATTTTAAACGTAATCCGATCTTTAAACAGATCGGATTATTTTTTATGACTGTAGTTCGGTGATCTTACCGGTATTTGCTTGAAACAATTTTCCTTTTCCCACTTGCATCTCTTTGAGTTGACCTTGAGTAATCGCGGTTACGAAAACTTGAGAACCACTTTGTTGCAAGCGTTCCGCAAGCAAGGCGCGTTTATGTTGATCCAATTCAGAGGCAAAGTCATCAATTAAAAAGATACAATGACGTTGTTTTTGAATCATTAAATGTTCACCTTGCGCTAAACGTAGCGCACACATCAATAATTTTAATTGACCACGAGAGAGTACATCTTCCACGGGGAGTCCATTGGCTTTAAAGCGGAAATCCGCTTTTTGTGGGCCTGAAACTGTATAACCAATAGCTTTGTCTCGCTCAAAGTTTTGCGCCAATAATTCACCATATTCTGTCTCTTTCTCCCAGCCTTGATGAAAGCTAACCGTAATCTCTAATTCGGGTAAAAATAATTGACAGGTTTTTTCGATTTCTGGGCGTAAGGCTTCTGCATATTCAGCACGCCAATCACTCACTTGGTGGGCTAATTTAGCTAATTCAATATCCCAAATTTTTATTGCAGAATAAGGCTGGTTTTGACTTAATGCGGCATTTCGCTGTTTTAATAAGCGGTTTAATGCGACCCAAGAGGAATGAAAATTGTTATGGTGGTGGAATAAGCCCCAATCTAAAAATGCACGTCGAAAACTAGGTCCGCCATTTAATAGGGTCAGTCCTTCTGGCGTAATTAATTGCATGGGTAAAAGGTGAGCGAGATCGGCAATTTTATTGCCGTCTTCACCGTTTATTTTTGCGATGGTATTACCTTGACGAAGTTTTTGTAAGCCAACAGACCATTGATGCTGGCTTTCTTGAATTTGGCCAAAAAGCGTGAAATGAGGTTCGTCATAAGAAATGATACGATTAGCAACCGCACTTTTGAAAGAGCGTCCATGTCCGAGATAAAAAATCGCTTCTAATAAGCTCGTTTTTCCGCTGCCGTTGTTGCCGACTAAAAAGTTAAAGCCGTGATCAAATTCAAGATCCACGGCATTTAAATTTCTAAATTTTTCAACAATTAAGCGGGAAATGGCCATTATTCTTAGAGGCGCATTGGCATAATGACGTATTCAGCGCTTGCATCTTCGCTGTTTTCAATTAAGCAGCTTGATGATGCATCAGTGAGGCGAATACGTACTTGTTGGCATTTTAAGGCGTTCAATACATCCAAAATGTAAGTCACATTAAAGCCCACTTCCATTTCTTCACCTTGATAATTTACATCCACGATTTCTTCTGCCACTTCGTGTTCAGGGTTAGATGCGGTAATTTTAAGTTGGTTTTCACTTAAGTTTAAGCGCACGCTACGTACACGTTCATTTGAAAGGATAGAAGCACGTACAAAGGCTTGTTTTAAAGTTTCCCAGTTACCTTCTACGATACGCGTTGCATTACGTGGTAAGACTCGACGGTAATCAGGGAAGCGGCCATCAATAAGTTTTGAGGTAAACACAATGTGGTTTAAGTGAATACGAAGATTATTAGTACCGATTTGCAAACGAGCAAGTTCGTCACTGCTTTCTAATAAGCGATTCAGTTCTAATACACCTTTGCGAGGGAGAATAACTGAATGGGTTTGTAGATCTTGATCTAATTCGATCGTACAAACCGCAAGACGGTGACCGTCAGTTGCAACTGTACGTAATAAATTACCTTCCGTTTCAAATTTCATGCCGTTTAAGAAATAACGAGCATCCTGGTTTGCCATTGAAAATTGGGTGGCTTCAATTAAGCGACGCAAGGTGCTTTGCGGTAAGGCAAAATCCACTTCAGATTGCCAATCCGTTAGATTTGGATATTCTTCAGCGGGCAGAGTAGTGAGATTAAATTTACTGCGACCTGATTCTACAATAGCGCGATCTTCTTCAAAGGTAACTGTAATTGCAAATTCATCTGATAATGTACGGCAAATATCTAAGAATTTTTTAGCCGGAATAGTGAAAGCGCCATCCGCGGTTGAAGACGAAAGTTGAGTATAGCTAGAAAGCTCAACTTCAAGGTCTGTACCTGTAATAGTCAAACGGTTATCTTCAATTTGTAATAACACGTTATTTAATACAGGAATATTCGGACGATTGCTCAATACGCCACAAACTTGCTGTAAGGGTTTTAATAGATTTTCTCTTGAAATGCTAAATTGCATCATTGGCTCCTTATGCAGATAATGTGCGAATTAAATTCGCCCAATCTTCTTGAATACTGCTGTCTTTTTCACGGAATTTGGGCACTTCACGGCAGGCATTTAAGACTGTCGTATGGTCGCGTTCAAAGGCACGGCCAATTTCCGGTAAACTTTTATTGGTTAATTCTTTTGCTAATGCCATCGCAACTTGGCGTGGGCGAGTGACGGATCTCGCTCTGCTTTTTGATTTTAAATCCGCCACTTTAATTCGATAGTATTCTGCCACGACTTTCTGAATATTTTCAATGGTGACCAAACGTTCTTGTAAGGCGAGAATATCTTTTAATGTGTCACGCACAAAATCAATATCAATGTGACCACCTTTGAAGTCTTGCATCGCTTTCACACGGTTTAATGCGCCTTCTAATTCACGAACATTGGTGCGTAAGCGTTGGGCAATAAAGAATGCCACTTCTTCTGGCAGCTCCATATTATGTTCTTCTGCTTTTTTTCAGTAAAATCGCAACACGAGTTTCTAAATCAGGTGGTTCAATCGCAGTGGTTAAACCCCAGCCGAAACGAGATTTTAGGCGTTCTTCAATTTTCTCAATTTCTTTTGGATAGCGGTCAGAAGTCAAAATAATTTGACGGTCAGTTTCAAATAAACTATTGAAAATATGGAAAAATTCTTCTTGTGTTTTTTTCTTTCTCTGCGAAGAATTGAATATCATCCACTAATAATGCATCTAGAGAACGATAGAATTTTTTGAATTGATCCATTTTATTATCACGCATCGCTTTGACCATGTGCTGCATAAAGTTATTAGCATGGATATAAAGCACGAGAGCATTTGGCTTATTCGCTAAAATACCATTACCGATTGCGTGTAATAAGTGGGTTTTACCTAAACCTGTCCCCCCATAAAAAAAGAACGGGTTTGCTGTTGGCTCACCTGGTGCAAGAGCAAGTTTTTGACCTACTGCACGGGCGAGTTGGTTTGATTTACCTTCAACAAAGTTTTCAAATAAATGTTTACGATTTAGATGTGATTCAAATTTAGTCGGCGCATCAGATTCTTGCTGAAAACTGACCGCACTTTCTTGATGATTAGCTGTTTGAGTTGGGGTTGATTCAACTGCTTTGGGAGCCGGTTTTACCCCTTCTTTTACGATAATTTGTAAATTTGGATTTTTAGCGAGGGTTTGGCAAATTTGATGAATTTGAGCTAAGTAATGATTTTCCACCCAGCTTTTCACAAACATATTGGACGCATATAACACTACTTGATCTTGCGAGATTACATCCGCTTGTAATGGGCGTAACCAAGTGCTGAGATCCATCGGAGAAACCTGATCTTGTAGTTGAGATAAGCAATCTTGCCATAGGGTAGAAAGGCTCACGATAAATTATCCTTATGTTATATGCGTATAAAATAAAAGCCGCAAAAGTGCGGTTAAAAATCAGAGAGAATTTTACAATAATTTAGGCAAAAGATCTTCTGTTGGTCATCAAAAAAAGACAAAAAGGTTGCTTGAGATTTTGCCCAAAATCCGTATAATCCCCACGATTTTAGAAGAAACAGAAGATTATTTCGGAATTTTCTCTTTTCTTATTTGACGAAAGACCAATTTATGATTAAAATTGCGGTCTATTTTTTATAACCCTTGTTGTGTTTTGAATATCAAAACAGTAAACCATTTTAATTTAGGTAGATTACAATGAAACGTACATTTCAACCTTCTGTATTAAAACGTAGCCGTACTCACGGTTTCCGTGCTCGTATGGCAACTAAAAACGGCCGTCAAGTTTTAGCTCGTCGTCGTGCTAAAGGTCGTAAGAGTTTATCTGCATAATCACCTCTTTTAGTGATTAAGCTAAACTTCTCTCGGGAGTTACGATTGTTAACTCCCACTCAATTCAAAAATGTCTTCGAACAACCGTTTCGAGCAAGCACCCCTGAAATTACCATTCTCGCACGCAAAAATAATCTTGAGCATCCACGCTTAGGTTTAACTGTGGCTAAAAAACATCTTAAACGAGCGCATGATCGTAATCGTATCAAACGTTTAGTTCGTGAAAGTTTTCGTTTATCTCAACATGATTTGCCTTCTTGTGACTTTGTCTTTGTGGCGAAACGTGGCATTGGTCAGCTTGATAATCAAACGTTTTTACAAACTTTGGATAAATTATGGGCACGTCACATTCGTTTGGCACAAAAATCCTCATCGCTTTAATTAAGTTTTATCAAGTAGCGATTAGCCCTTTAATTGGGCCCCGTTGTCGTTTTGTGCCAACCTGTTCTTGCTATGGTATTGAGGCGTTAAAAACACATGGATTGTTAAAAGGTAGTTGGCTTACGCTAAAACGTGTATTAAAATGTCACCCCTTAAGCGCCGGTGGATTCGATCCTGTTCCGCCGAAAAAGATTAATAATAACGATGAGAAAAAATAATGGACTCAAGACGTAGCCTATTAGTGCTTGCACTACTCTTTATTTCTTTCCTTGTTTATCAGCAATGGCAACTTGATAAAAATCCACCGGTTCAACAACAGACCACGGAACAAACAACAACCGCCTCTTCTGATGTACCGGCAAGTTCTTCTTCATCTGCCGAAGTAGTGGCAGACTCACAAACCAAAGGCCACATTATTACATTAGAAAATGATGTATTCCGTTTGAAAGTGGATACATTAGGGTGGTGATGTAATCAGTTCTGAATTATTAAAAATATGATGCAGAATTAAATTCAAAAGAACCTTTCGTTTTATTAAAAGATACAAACGAGCATGTTTACATTGCACAAAGCGGCTTAATCGGTAAAAACGGGATCGATACAAAAGCAGGTCGTGCACAATATCAAGTTACGGGTGATAATTTCAAATTAGCAGAAGGTCAAAATGAACTTTCTGTACCATTAACATTTGAAAAAGATGGTGTCACTTATCGTAAAATCTTTGTATTAAAACGCGATAGCTACGATGTAGGTGTAAACTTTGAAATTGTGAATCAAAGTGGTAGCGCAATTGAAGTTGAACCTTATGGCCAATTAAAACATACATTAGTTGAAAGCAGCGGTAACGTGGCAATGCCTACTTATACCGGTGGTGCGTATTCTTCTTCTGAAACAAATTACAAAAAATACAGCTTCAGCGATATGAAAGACAAAAATCTTTCTATCGATACCAAAGCAGGTTGGGTTGCTATTTTACAACACTATTTCGTATCAGCTTGGATCCCAAATCAAGATGTAAATAACCAACTTTATAGTATTACAGACAGCAAAAATAACGTTGCGTCTATTGGTTATCGTGGTCCAGTGGTGTCTATTCCAGCGGGTGCGACAGAAACAATTACCAGCTCATTATGGACAGGTCCAAAATTACAAAACAAAATGGCTGAAGTGGCTAATCACTTAGACTTGACTGTCGATTATGGTTGGGCATGGTTTATTGCGAAACCATTATTCTGGTTATTAACGTTCATTCAAAGTATTGTATCTAACTGGGGTGTGGCAATTATTTGTGTCACCTTAGTGGTTAAAGCGATTTTATATCCGCTTACAAAAGCACAATACACTTCTATGGCGAAAATGCGTATGTTGCAACCAAAAATGCAAGAAATGCGCGAACGTTTTGGTGATGATCGCCAACGTATGAGTCAAGAAATGATGAAACTTTACAAAGAAGAAAAAGTAAATCCACTTGGCGGTTGCTTACCATTAATCCTTCAAATGCCAATTTTCATCGCATTATACTGGACGTTTATGGAAGCGGTTGAACTTCGTCATGCGCCATTCTTTGGTTGGATTCAAGATTTATCGGCACAAGACCCTTACTACATTCTCCCAATCTTAATGGGCGGATCAATGTTCTTGTTACAAAAAATGTCACCGACACCAGTTGCAGATCCAATGCAACAAAAAGTGATGAACTTCATGCCGTTGATCTTCATGTTCTTCTTCCTCTGGTTCCCAGCAGGTCTAGTACTTTACTGGTTAGTGTCTAACTTAATCACTATCGTACAACAACAAATGATCTACCGTGGTTTAGAGAAAAAAGGGTTACATACTCGTAAAAAATAATAACTAACCGCACCTTTGGGTGCGGTTTTTACATATGTTAATAATGTTCAATACAAGACTAAAAGTCATTTCGTTATTTATTTTAATTGGGTTAATTATATATCCTACGTTTTCGGATAAGACCCTACTTCCTGGTGCACGTCTTGATGTTTATGTTTCCCTTGTATTAAGCATTCTTCTTTTTTTGTCGTGATTTATTTGGAAGTGGAAAAATGTCCTTTTACAAAGAAAGGCAAAGCCTAAAAAGAGCTTCAATAAAAAGAAACCCAAAGAAAATATTTTTTTATCACATACTCATGAAAGTATTGGGGTATATTATTATGTGTAGTGGTTTTTTTTGTTGCTTTTTCTTACTTTCAAACACTTTCTTAACGTTCTATGTTTCCATTTGGGGACAAGAAGAAAACTATATAGCCGAGGTTACTTATAAGCGTAAAAACAAATCGATATATAGTATTAATATTTCATCTAATCAATATGGAAATGAAAGATTCACTTCTAAAAAGGTTTATAATTCGGTAGAGAGTGGACAAATACTCCAAATTTATAAAAAAAGAACGAGCTCGCTCTCCTATATTGATGCATCTGAAGTAATGAAACTTAATGCTCTTTCCAATTAATTTTTCCTCAAGATAACCGCAATATTAGAGCGGTCAATTTTTAGTGAGTTTTTATGAAAGAAACAATCGTCGCACAAGCGACAGCGCCAGGACGTGGCGGTATTGGTATTTTGCGTGTATCTGGCCCGAAAGCGGTTGAGGTTGCACAAGCGGTACTAGGTAAATGCCCTAAACCAAGAATGGCAGATTATTTACCTTTTAAAGATGCTGACGGCACAGTATTAGATCAAGGCATTGCGCTTTATTTTAAATCACCTAATTCCTTTACCGGTGAAGATGTATTGGAATTGCAAGGTCATGGCGGACAAGTGGTATTAGATTTGTTGCTAAAACGAATCTTACAACTGGATGGCGTTCGTCTTGCACGTCCAGGTGAATTTTCTGAACAGGCTTTTTTAAACGATAAATTAGATTTAGCCCAAGCGGAAGCCATTGCCGATTTGATTGATGCGACTTCGGAGCAAGCTGCTCGTTCAGCATTAAAATCATTACAAGGTGAATTTTCTAATAAAGTGAATCAGTTAGTGGATTCCGTGATTTATCTGCGTACTTATGTGGAAGCGTCGATTGATTTCCCCGATGAAGAAATTGACTTTTTGGCAGACGGTAAAATCGAAGCAAAATTACGAGAAATTATCACTCAGCTTGATTTAGTCCGTAGCGAAGCAAAACAAGGCTCGATTTTACGTGAAGGGATGAAAGTGGTGATTGCCGGTCGTCCAAATGCGGGTAAATCTAGCTTACTGAATGCTTTAGCGGGCAGAGAAGCGGCTATTGTGACAGATATTGCAGGAACCACTCGTGATGTGTTGCGTGAGCATATTCATATTGATGGTATGCCTTTACATATTATTGATACTGCAGGCCTTCGTGAAGCGACAGATGAAGTTGAACGTATCGGGATCTCGCGTGCCTGGACGGAGATTGAGCAAGCCGATCGTATAATTTTGATGTTAGACAGCAGCGATCCTGATAGCCAAAATATCGAGAAAGTGCGGTCAGAATTTTTATCAAAATTACCGAATAATATGCCAGTGACCATTGTTCGCAATAAAGTAGATTTAAGCGGCGAGGCAGTTGGGCTAAAAGAAGAAAATGGAACAACGACCATTTGTTTATCCGCCCAAACACATCAGGGTGTAGATTTGTTGCGTGAGCATTTAAAACAGGCTATGGGATTCCAAACAGGGATGGAAGGTGGCTTCTTAGCGCGCCGTCGCCATCTTGATGCCTTAGAAAAAGCGGCCGAACATTTACAAATTGGGTTAGTCCAATTAACCGAGTTTCATGCAGGTGAATTATTGGCGGAAGAACTTCGTTTAGTACAAGCTAACCTGAGTGAAATTACGGGACAATTTACCTCGGATGATTTGCTCGGTAATATTTTCAGTTCTTTCTGTATTGGAAAATAAACGTTAGTTTATGACTTTTCATATGTTGTGGGTTATTGCTCTTGGTCTTTCGATGGATGCCTTTGCAGTTTCCATCTCTAAAGGCTTAGCAATGCGCGCTTTTCGATGGAAACAAGCATTAGCTATCGCATGCTGTTTTGGGCTATTCCAATGCATCATGCCTGCGATAGGCTATGTTGTCGGACTGCAATTTAGTCAGATGATTCAAAGTTGGGATCATTGGATTGCCTTTGTTTTGCTTGCTCTCATCGGTGTGAATATGATTCGAGAAGGACTTAGCTTGGATGATGAGCCCACTCCTTCATTGATGAGTTTAAAACACTTGCTAACACTTGGTGTGGCAACGAGTATTGATGCGTTAGCCGTTGGTGTCTCTTTTGCTTTTCTTTCCGTGGACATTTTATTGGCTGTCTTCATCATAGGTTTAACAACCTTTGTCATCTCTTTTATTGGAGTAAAGAGCGGTCATTTTTTAGGGAAAAAATTCAAAAGCAAAGCAGAGATTTTTGGCGGTTTAGTGTTATTAGTCATAGCTGTGAAAATCCTACACGAACATGGTGTTTTTTAAGTGCGAATTTTCGCCTTTTAGATTATAATCTTACGAACTTTGTCTTTTTTAAAAGGGTAATAATTGAATGTTAATTGAAAAAATGCATGGCGTCGCCCATAGCTTTATCGGGAAAGCGATCTTTGCTTTACTTCCAGTTTCATTTTTAATCGGTGGGATGTCAGGCTATTTGTATGGTGGCAACGAGAGTTTTGCTGCAAAAGTAAATGGCGAAACTATCTCTCAACAAGATTTTTTAAATCGTTACAACCAAGAGTTTGAAGCGCGAGCACAACAAGAAGGCGAGAGTTTCTTAGCGAAAACCGACTCTGTGGAATTTGTGACCGCACTTCGTCAAAATTTAATTCAACGTTTAGTGGATCAAGAATTAATCCGTCAATATGCCAAAGAATTAAAATTAGGTGTAAGTGACGACATGATCAAACGTGCGATTGTAAGCGATCCTAACTTACAATCTAACGGTAAATTTGATAACGCTCGTTATCAACAATTATTGACTCAAAATGGTTTAACATCAGATACTTATGCGGCTATTTTACGTAATGCATTAACACTTGAACAAATGCAAACGGTTTGGCTGACAGTGAATTTGTTGTGCCGGCTCAAGTAAAAGATAGTGCACAAACCTTTTTCCAAAAACGTATCGCTCGTCTTGCAACCCTTCCATTAGCTGATGAAGTGGCAAAACAAAAGGTTACAGAAGAAGAAATTAAAGCGTATTACGATGCGAATGCGAAATCGCTTGTTCAACCTGAACAGGCGAAAGTGCAATATATTCGCGTTTCAGCGAATGAATTAGGTAAATTACAACCTGTCACTGAAACACAAATTGCACAATATTATCAAGAAAATAAAGCGCAATTTATTAGCCAAAAATTAGCGCATATCCAATTAGCCACTGAGAAAGAAGCGGATGCGGTTTATCAAGAACTGCAAAAAGGCGCTGATTTTGCTGAGTTAGCAAAAGCGAAATCAGTGGATAAACTTTCTGGTGCGCAAGGCGGTGAATTAGGTTGGGTAAAAGACAACGAATTACCGAAAAACTTTGAAGATGCAGCATTATTATTAAATGTTGGTCAATATAGCACACCAGTTAATGTGGATGGGGCTTACCATATTATTTTAGTGCAAGATCGTAAAGAACGTACTTTAGACGAAGTAAAAGAGCAAATCGCGGATATCGTACGTAAAAACTTAGCAGGAAGTCGTTTCCAAGCGGTAGAAAAAGCGGTTCGTGCAAAAGCGGCAGAAAGCAGTGATTCTTTAGCTGCAGTAGCAGAAGCAGCAGGCGTGAAAGTGGAAGAAACAGATTATTTCGGTAAAAATAATGTCCCAGCGGCATTAAATTTCCCAAATGTAACTTCTGCCATTTTTGAATCAGATATTGCAAACGGCGGCGCAAATTCTGAGCCATTAACGGTTGGTGAAAATGAATTTGTTGTGGTACGTGTCGTGGATCATAAAGCTGAAGGTTTACAAAGCCTTGATGAAGCGAAATCAACGATTGAGCAATTCTTAAAACGTGAAAAAGCCGATAAAGTATTAGCTGAAAAAGCAGAGCAAGCGGTTAAAGCGCTATCTGCCGATCCAACCAAATTACCTGCCGGTATTAGTTTTGGTGAGCCACAAACCTTTACGTTAGTGGATAATAAAGATCCTGTGCTTTATGAAGGTGTATTTGCCATTGCAAAACCACAAGATGGCAAAGCGGCTTATCAAGTTGCTCGTAACAGCAAAGGTGATGTGGTTGTGGTTGCCCTTGAACGTGTAGAAGAACCTACTTTAAATGAGCAAGAGTTAGCGAAATTTAGCACTCAACTTGTTCGTGCACGTCAAGGCGAATTGCAAGGACAGTTAATGCAAGCATTACGTGAAAAAGCACAAATCGAGATTAATACCAGCTTTATTAATCAAGATGATTCAGAAGAAGGTGCGGTTCACTAAGCTGATTGAAATGTCATTCATCATCAATTTCTGATGGAAAATAAAAGCAAAGTGCGGTAAATTTTGACCGCACTTTTTTATATAAAACAAGGAGAAGACTATGGCTCAAGAAACTATTTTCAGCAAAATTATTCGCAAAGAAATCCCCGCCAATATCGTTTATCAAGATGAATTAGTGACCGCATTCCGAGATATTTCACCTCAAGCGAAAACCCATATTTTGATTATCCCAAATAAAGTCATTCCAACGGTGAATGATGTGACAGAACAAGATGAAGTTACCTTGGGTCGCTTATTTACTGTCGCGGCTAAAATTGCTAAAGAAGAAGGCATTGCCGAAGACGGTTATCGTTTGATTGTGAATTGTAATAAACACGGTGGACAAGAAGTATTCCATATTCATATGCATCTTGTTGGTGGTGAACCTTTAGGTAGAATGTTGGCGAAATAATGAAAAAGATCCTAATTACAGCAACGGTATTATTTTTAACGGCTTGTTCATCTGCACCAAATATTGTGGGAACAAATAAACCAATTTTAAATATGGCGGCAAATTTAGCACCCGCTTTAGATGTTGATTTGTCTGATAATACGGCAGCTTTAAAAAATAAAACCACGCAACAACTCAATGTGCTTTACCACCTTTATTGGTATAACACACAAGGTGTAACGCAAGTTTGGCCGAATCAGCAAGAAAGCCAATCAGGCAATATTTTATTGCAACCACAAGAAAGAAAGTGTTTGAGCTACCAAAACCAAGCACAGAAAGTAGCAATTATCGTCTTTACTTACAATAGTTTATGTCCACATTATTAATTGACCTTGAAGGTCATGAGCTCAAACAAGAAGAAGTTGAATTACTGGAACATCCTTTAGTTGCTGGTTTGATTTTATTTACCCGCAATTTTTATGATCGTCAGCAAGTTCAAGCGCTAATTAAATCCATTCGTCAGCGAGTAAAAAAGCCTTTATTGATCACAGTTGATCAAGAAGGTGGGAGAGTGCAGCGTTTCCGTGAAGGTTTCACTCAGCTCCCTGCGATGCAGGCTTTTGCGGCATTAGTTGAGGACTCAACTCAACAACAAATAGCAAAAGAAGCGGGTTGGCAAATGGCGGCTGAAATGGTGGCGTTAGATATTGATTTGAGTTTTGCTCCTGTGTTGGATTTGGGGCATGAATGTCGTGCGATTGGTGATCGCAGTTTTGGCTGTGATGTAAAAAGTGCGGTCAATTTGGCGGCTGCTTTTATTGATGGTATGCACCAAGCAGGCATGGCAACAACAGGAAAACATTTCCCAGGACACGGCCATGTTTTAGCCGATTCTCATCTTGAAACCCCTTATGATGAGCGAGCAAAAGAAGTGATTTTTAATCATGATATTTTGCCATTCCAGCAATTAATTCAACAGAGTAAGCTTGATGCAATTATGCCGGCTCACGTGATTTATACGCAATGTGATAGCCAGCCAGCAAGCGGTTCGAGTTATTGGTTAAAAGAGATTTTGCGTAAACAATTGGGATTCCAAGGGGCGATTTTCTCTGATGATTTAGGCATGAAAGGCGCAGGCTTTATGGGCGATTTTGTGACTCGCAGTGAAAAAGCCTTGAAGGCTGGTTGTGACTTATTATTGCTTTGTAATGAACGTGAAGGTGTTATTCAAGTGCTTGATAATCTGAAGTTAGAGGAAACAACAGAGCATTTCGCAGCACGCCAAACTTGCTTGACATCGCTCTTAAAACAAAAATCCTTTGATTGGTCAGAACTCACCAAAACTTCGCGTTGGATTGAAAATCATCAAAAACTGACCGCACTTCAACAAGAGTGGCTTGCTTCTAAATGATTGATTGCCATCATTATCAAAAAGGCGATTGCCGTTCTTGTCAATGGCTTGAAATGCCTTATGAACAGCAACTCGCCAAGAAAGAAGAGCATCTAAAACAACAACTTGCCAAATTAGATTGTGATAATTTAATTTGGCATCCGCCTTTTTATTCCTCCGAGACTGCCTTTCGTAATAAAGCGAAAATGGTGGTAAGTGGCGCGGTGGAACGTCCCATTTTAGGTATTTTACAAGACCCTAATGATCCACAAAGTGCGGTAGATTTATGTGATTGCCTGCTTTATCCGAAACGCTTTGTAGAGCTATTCCCAATTCTAAAAGATTTTATTGGACGTGCGGGTTTAGTCCCTTATAACGTAGCTAAACAAAAAGGTGAACTCAAATATATTCTGCTTACAGAGAGCCAACATACAAAAAAATTGATGTTGCGTTTTGTATTGCGTTCAGAAACTAAATTGCCGTTAATTCAACGTGAATTTGCAGGCTTATTGGAAAAATTACCACAACTTGAAGTGGTGAGTGTGAATATCCAACCTCAGCACGCAGCGATCTTAGAAGGTGAGAAAGAAATCTTTTTAACGGACCAGCAAACCTTATCAGAAACTTTAACGGTATTCCGTTGTTTATTCGCCCTCAAGGTTTCTTTCAAACGAATCCACTAGTCGCACAAGGGTTATATGCAACGGCCCAAGATTGGGTGCAAGATTTGCCGATTACTAAACTTTGGGACCTCTTTTGTGGTGTAGGTGGTTTTGGACTTCATTGCGCTAAAGCTTTGCAGGATAAACATCAACAAGAAGTGAAATTAACGGGAATTGAAATTTCGCCATCCGCTATTCAAGCAGCGACTCAATCTGCTCAGGTGTTAGGGCTAAATAACGTTAAATTTCAATCATTGGATGCGGCTAATTTTGCTTTAACACAAGATGCCAATAAACCAGACTTGGTGGTCGTTAACCCACCTCGTCGAGGCATCGGAAAGGAACTCGCTGAATTTCTCAATGAAATGCAACCGCACTTTATTCTTTATTCCAGTTGCAACGCGATTTCCATGGGAAAAGATTTGCAACACCTAACCAATTATAAGCTTACTCAAATTCAATTATTTGATATGTTCCCGCATACAGCGCATTATGAAGCACTGATATTGTTGAAACTCAATTCCTAATAAAAAAGCTAACATCTCTGTTAGCTTTTTTATTTAAAAATTTAACCGCACTTTTATTTTGCTATAAATTAGGGCAATTAAGAAAAATACGGCCTGTAACAAAAATGATGCATGCACCAGTGGATGCATCAAAATGATAGCTAAGTAGTACACCTAATAGGCTTGCAGTTACAGCGCTGATGATTGCGATAATAAGCATCTTATCGAAGCGATTCGTCAGAGTTAGCGCGGTGATTCCAGGCGCAATTAGCATAGCGACAACTAAAATTACCCCAACCACTTGCATCGTACTCACAATAGTGAGCGCGAGTAATGTGAGCAAGCCATAATGCAATAATTTAGGTGAGAGACCCGCAACGCGAGCATGGCTCGGATCAAAGCAATAAAGCAGAAAATCACGACGCTTTAATCCAAGTAAAATAAAAATGATCAAGGCGATGATAGCCGTTTGAATCAGCTCTTGTTGGCTTACACCCAATACGTTTCCGAATAAGATATGTGTAAGATGTTGTGAGGTTTGGATTTTAGTGAACAGCACCAAACCAATGGCAAACATGCCAGAAAATACAATCCCCATCGCGGTATCTTCTTTGATACGGCTGTTTTCTTTTAAATAACCGACCCCTAAGGCACAGGCAATACCTGAGACAAAGGCGCCAATCACCAATGGAATACCGGCTATAAAAGCTAAGACAATACCAGGCAGGACCGCATGGGAAATGGCATCGCCCATCAATGACCATCCTTTCAACACCAAATAGCAAGAGAGTAGTGCACAGATGACGGCAACCACTAATGCGGTGAGTAGCGCATTTTGCATGAAGGTAAATTGAAATGGCTCAACGAAAATGGCGAACATCTCAGTCATAATCCACCACCTTACGTCGTTTTTGACTGATTAATCCGTATTTAGGTGAGAATAGAAAAGCCAATAAAAATAACAAGGTTTGCAATGTCACGATGACACCACCTGTTGTGCCATCCAGATAATAGCTTAAATAGACACCGACGAAACCAGTGATTGCGCCTAATGCTACGGCAATTTTGATAAGAGTTTTGAACTTGTCAGTAAGTAAATAGGCGGTTGCGCCAGGTGTGATTACCATCGCAATCACTAAAATCGCCCCGACAGTTTGTAATGCCGCAACGACACAAGCACTCAAGAGAGTAAAAAAGAGAACTTTGTAAAACAGTGGCGAAAGCCCAACTGTTATTGCTTGCGTTTCATCAAAGAAAATCAGTAACAGATCCTTCCAAAAAATCAGTAATAAAACTAAGCAGATCAGCATAATAATTGCGACTTGATAAATATCTTCATCAGCAATACCAAGGATATTACCGAGAATGATGTTTTGCACATTTATTGAAGTTGGATTCAGAGAAATAATCAACAATCCCAAGGCAAAGAATGTGCTGAAAATAAAGCCGATAACAGCATCTTCTTTGAGTTTAGAAATGGATTTGATCCATAAAATGGAAAGTGCGGCCAAAATGCCGGCAAAAAAAGCACCTAAAGCATAGGGGAGTGAAAGGCATAAGCTATCGCCACACCCGGAACCACGGAATGAGAAAGCGCATCACCAATTAATGACCAACCTTTCAACATTAAATAGGCAGAAAGAAAGGCACAAATGCCACCAACTGCGGTACTTATCCACATGGCTTTTTGCATATATTCATAGGAGAAAGGTTCCAGTAAATATTCAAGCATAGCTTATTCCTTGTCAGACGGAGGCAGACGACAAGATTTTACAGCCGTTGCTGGCGGATCATTTTTGGTTTCGCCATAGAAGACAACTGGGCGTTCATCATCCGTAAGCACGGTGACTGCACGTTTATCTTCATCATTATGCAGATCTTCACCCAATAATTTGATGTGTCGTAATACACCACCAAAGACTTTTTCCAAATTATGCTGATTGAATGTATCTTCCGTTTTACCAGCAGCAATCACAGTACGGTTAATCATCACCACTTGATCACAGAAGTCTGGTACAGAACCCAAGTTGTGGGTAGAAACTAAAATTAAATGGCCTTCAGCACGTAATTGGCGAAGGAGTTCCACAATGGCATTTTCGGTTTTAACATCCACACCTGTAAAAGGTTCATCAAGCAAGATAATTTTACTTTGTTGTGCTAATGCACGAGCCAAAAATACGCGTTTTTTCTGCCCACCAGAAAGCTCGCCGATTTGCCGTTCAGCTAAATGCTCGATGTTTACTCGTTGCATCGCTTCGAGCACTTTTTGTTTGTCTTCAGCTTTTGGAATGCGTAGGAAATTCATGTAGCCGTAGCGTCCCATCATGACAACATCATAAACGGAGACTGGAAATTGCCAATCGACTTCTTCCGCTTGCGGCACATAGGCAACCAAATTTTGTTTCAATGCTCGATTAATTGGCAAACCACAAAGCGCAATATTGCCTTGCTGTGGCTTGATTAAGCCCATGATGCTTTTGAATAGCGTTGATTTTCCGCTCCCATTTACGCCGACAAGAGCACAGATGGTTCCTCCTTGTAATGCAAAGGCAACATCATAAATTGCAGTGTGCCCGTTGTTGTAACGCACGGTTACATCATTAACGGAAATAGAAGCGGAAAGTTCAGTCATTATTTTTCAAATCCTTTGACTATGGTGGATACAGTGACATTCAGTAAGTCAATATAAGTTGGTACAGGACCGTCAGCGGCAGAAAGAGAATCGACATAAAGTACACCGCCGTACTTAGCACCGCTTTCTTTCGCTACCTGTTGAGCAGGTTTGGCTGACACGGTACTTTCACTAAATACCACTGGAATGTGATTTTTTTTCACTAAATCGATAAGTTTACGTACTTGTTGAGGCGTACCTTGTTGTTCAGCGTTAATTGGCCATAAATAGCCTTCTTTGAGATCGTAATCTTTCGCTAAATAACTAAAGGCTCCTTCACTGGTCACTAACCAACGTTGGTCTGCAGGAATTTGTGAGAGTTTTTCACGTAAAGGTTTATCGAGTTGTTTGATTTTTCTGCATACGCCGCTGCATTTTTTTGATAAGTATCAGCATTTTGTGGATCGTATTTAACTAATGCATTTTTAATATTTTCGACATAAATCAACGCATTAGATGGCGACATCCAAGCGTGTGGGTTAGGTGCATCTTTATAAGGGCCTTCATAAATAGACAGTGGCGTGATGCCTTCGGTTACCACAACGGCTGGTTTGTCTTTGATATTTTGGAAGAAACGCTCAAACCAACGCTCTAAATTTAATCCGTTCCATAAAATTAAATCAGCAGATTGCGCTTTTACAATATCTTTAGGGGTCGGTTCATACTCGTGAATTTCTGCACCAGGTTTGGTGATAGATTCCACCGTCGCGGCATCGCCCGCAACATTTTGTGCGATATCCTGAATAACCGTAAATGTGGTCACCACTTTAAATTTCGCTTCGGCTTGTAAAGCTGCTAAACCTAGAGCGATAACAGATAGGCTTTTAAATAAATGCTTCATGAGATCTCCTTAAAAATAATGATTAATTAGCATTCTGCAGAATAATATCATTTTTTTACAAGGCTTTTAAATGAAAATAATTATCAAATCGATAGGTGATTAAAATTAAAAAGCGGAAAATTTTGTGCAAAATTGACCGCTCTTTTTGAAATGATTAACCACCAACTTGTTGGATTAGGCGATCCATACCCGCTTCATCATAGCCTTCTTCATATTGGGCTTCATCAACGGTAAAGTTGTGCATGCTACGCCCTGCGATACAACCGTATTGTTCCAATTTTCCTTTAGTAAAGTTAGTACGAAACGCAGATGAATGGTTATTTAAACTGATCACCCCAATGGTCGCGCGATTACATGGATTTTTATTCACAAAGACTAAATTATAGCCAGATTCGCGAATATAACCCGTTTTATTAATTGCCGCATCAAACACTTCTTCACGCACTAATTTATTGGTGTTTTTAACAAAAACGCTACGTCCGCCAGCTTGAATGAAAGCACTTGGCATATTCGAGAGGTTTTTGATTTGTGCTTTGTTAAGAGAGTATTTAGCCAGTTTTACGAGATCCATCACACTTGAAATGTTGCTGTCGGATAAACCAGAACTATCTGAAAAGCGGGTAGAGCGCATACCTAATTCTCTCGCTTTCTCATTCATTTTTTGGATAAATTGCAAACGGCTCATGCCTGCAGATCGAGAAAGGGCGTGAGCAGCATAGTTATCAGAATGAACGAGCATCGCTTTTAATAATTCATTACAAGAAATTGGCGTGTATTTTGGTAATTTTGTATGTGTGCCTTTAATGTAATCGTAATCGTCGTCAGTAATCGATGCAGTACAATTTGCGTTTCGATTATTTTCAAGAAACACATTTGCAGTCATTAACTTGGTGACGGATGCGATAGGTTGAACATGATTCGGTGAACTACTTTCGAGCACGCGATCATGGGTGAAATCATACACGACATAAGATTGTGCCGTTGCCATTGCTGGCACTAAACACAATACAGAAAGCACTTTTTTTAACATATCTTTTAATATTGCCAACTTAGAGAATAAAACAAAGCTTGTATTCTATCAGTTTTTGTAAGGGTTTGGGATGTGTGAAAGAGAAAAAATTTAAAGTTTTTTAACCGCACTTTTTTTCTTTTTGTTTTTTTGATTTTTGCGATAGCGATCGCAAAGAAGTGCAGTCAAAATTTTCTTTGTTTTTCAAATCTGCTAGCTTATCCGTCGGTAAATCTGTAAAATCTCGGCTCATTTTTAATATGCGAATTTTTTGTTGCTCAATTCTGAGTAACATCATCGCCGTAATGTGTAATAACGAGGCTTTATGTTAGAACAACCCCTTTCATCCGAAACGAATACAAAAAAGATTAACTTAATGGATTTAACGCGTCAGCAGATGCGTGAGTTTTTTGCTGAATTAGGCGAGAAACCATTTCGTGCGGATCAATTAGTGAAATGGATTTATCATTTTGGCGAAGATAACTTCGACAATATGACCAATATTAATAAAAAATTACGAGAAAAATTAAAAGCGGTCGCTGAAATTAAAGCGCCAGAAGTGGCGGTTGAACAACGCTCTGCAGATGGCACCATTAAATGGGCGATGCAGGTAGGTGAACAGCAAGTTGAAACGGTCTATATTCCTGAAGCGGATCGCGCGACACTTTGTGTCTCTTCTCAAGTAGGCTGTGCCTTAGCTTGTACCTTCTGTTCGACAGCACAGCAAGGCTTTAACCGTAATTTAACGGTGTCTGAAATTATTGGTCAGGTTTGGCGTGCATCAAAAATTATCGGTAATTTTGGTGTGACGGGTGTACGTTCGATTACCAATGTGGTGATGATGGGCATGGGTGAACCATTGTTAAATGTAGCCAATGTTGTACCCGCGATGGAAATTATGCTGGATGATTTTGCGTATGGATTATCTAAACGACGCGTGACGTTATCCACTTCAGGTGTCGTGCCTGCACTCGATATGTTACGCGAAAAGATTGATGTAGCATTAGCGATCTCGCTTCACGCACCGAACGATGAGTTGCGTGATGAAATCATGCCGATCAATAAAAAATATAACATCAAATGTTGATGGATTCGGTACACAGATACTTAGAAGTATCGAATGCTAACCATGGTAAAGTGACAATTGAATATGTGTTATTAGATCACGTGAATGATGGTACAGAGCATGCGCATCAATTAGCTCAAGTATTGAAAAATACGCCATGTAAAATCAACTTAATCCCATGGAACCCGTTCCCGGAGGCGCCTTATGGTAAAAGCTCAAATAGCCGTGTCGATCGTTTCCAAAAAACCTTAATGGAATACGGCTTTACGGTGATTGTGCGCAAAACCCGTGGTGATGATATTGATGCCGCTTGTGGTCAGTTGGCGGGCGATGTAATCGACCGAACCAAACGTACAGCAATGAAACGTAAGTTTGGTGAAGGTATTGACGTAAAAGCTGTTAACTAAGCTAAATATAGTAAGACTTGTAAAGGAAAAATGGCCTGGATAAGAGTGATAAGATAGAGGAGTGATAAGATGAAATTAATCCCAATTAACATTCTAAGTGCGGTCATTTTTCCTTTTGTTTTTTCTGCTTGCGTCTCTCAGTCTTCTGTTGATTTTAATAAACAACAAGCAGCAAAAGCGCGTGTTGAATTGGCATTAGGCTATCTGCAACAAGAGGGTTTTGTTCAAGCAAAACTGAATTTAGATAAAGCCTTTGAACATGATGACCACTATTATCTTGTGCACTCGGCACTTGCGCATTTTTATCAATTACAAGGCGATACGGAAAAAGCGAAGCAAGCTTATTTACAGGCGATTAAGTTAGACGATAAGCAAGGCGATGTGTATAACAACTTCGGTGCTTTTTTATGTGGGCAAGGTGAGTTTGAACAAGCTTATTCACAATTTAATGCGGCCCTCGCTGCACCAAATTATTATCATCAAGCCGATACTTACGAAAACATGGCACTTTGTGCTTTTGCTGGAAAACAAACCAATGTTTATCAACAAGCGTTGGAGAAATTACGCCAAGTTGATCCTTCTAGAGCGGAAAAGCTCCGCACGCTCAAATAATCATTGCCAAAAGCCCCTTTCGACTTTAAAATTTGGTATTTAGTTTTTTATTTCTATTTCTCTATTTTTATACCTATGAATACAATCGTCGAACAAACTGAAACAACTGAAATCTCCTTTGGGGATAAACTTCGCCAAACACGCGAAGCATTAAATCTTTCTTTAGAAGATGTGGCAAAGGCCATTTCTTTACGTCCAAGCATTTTGGCAAAATTAGAAAATAATGAATTTGTCCAAAAAGATGTACCATCAACCTTTTTGAGAGGTTACGTTCGCAGTTATGCGAAATTTTTACGTATTCCTGATGCTGAATGGATACATTTAACTTTTGGTGAAGCACATAAAAAATGATTTAAGTAAAAAAATACACGTGCGACTCGTTCAGTTAACCAATATTCTTCTCACAGCCGTTGGGTAGGCACACTCACAACAATTATTTTACTCGCTGCTGTTGGAATGACTGGCTTATGGTGGTGGCAAAATTATCAAAAATCAAACGAAGAACGTGATAATTTAGTGCAAACCTACGTTGAAAAAGAAAAAACAGCAGAGGTACCAGTTACTCATTCGAATGAAATTCCAGTAACAGTAAATACTCAACCTGCGGTGTCAAGCAATGAAACTACGTCTGTAGTAGAAAAAACAAATAATGCTGCTGAACCCGCTGTTTCAACGACTCAAGAAAATCAAGCTCAACCAGTAAATGCAGAAGTTTCAACCGCTGCAACTTCAGCACCTACTATTGGACAAGCTCAAGCACCTGTTGTGGAACAAACGTTACCTAACACAGAACCAACAACAGAGCAAACTGTGCCAGATACACAAAGTGCGGTTGAAAACCCAGCTATTTCTGAAGCACCAACTACAGCGAAAGGCGATCTCGTTATTGAGATCACGAAAAATTCAAGCTGGATTAGTGTGAAAGACCAAAACCGTAAAGTATTAGCGCAAAAAGAATATAAACAAGGCGAAGTTTTAACCTTTAATGGTAACGAATATGCTTTGATTATTGGTGCGCCGGGTAACGTTCGCATTACTTATAAAGGCGAAGCGTATCCGCTTACAGTTGATGGCCGTGTGGCTAAATTTAAATTACCAAAACCTTAACGAATAATTTACGAAAGAATGTCAGCAGTAAAACCTACTATCAAACGTCGTGAATCGACAAAAATTTATGTGGGCAATGTACCAATCGGTGGTGATGCACCGATTGCCGTGCAATCCATGACAAATACTCGCACAACTGATGTTGAAGCGACCGTTGCGCAGATTAAATCTTTGGAACGTGTTGGTGCAGATATTGTGCGCGTTTCTGTACCAACTATGGATGCCGCCGAAGCCTTTAAAATCATTAAACAGCAAGTGAATGTGCCATTGGTGGCGGATATTCATTTTGACTATCGCATTGCGTTAAAAGTGGCTGAATATGGGGTGGATTGCTTACGTATTAATCCAGGCAATATCGGTCGTGAGGATCGTATTCGTGCAGTGGTGGATTGTGCGCGTGATAAAAATATCCCTATTCGTATCGGTGTCAATGCTGGATCATTAGAAAAAGATATTCAAGAGAAATTTGGTGAACCAACACCAGAAGCCTTGTTAGAATCAGCGTTACGTCATGTTGAGATCTTGGATCGTTTAAACTTCGACCAATTCAAAGTAAGCGTAAAAGCATCGGATGTTTTCCTTGCAGTGGAATCTTACCGTTTACTGGCAAAAGCCATTAAACAGCCGTTGCATTTAGGCATTACGGAAGCAGGTGGCGCGCGTGCGGGCTCTGTGAAGTCAGCGATTGGTTTAGGGATGTTGTTAGCAGAAGGCATTGGTGATACTTTGCGTGTTTCTTTAGCCGCCGATCCTGTAGAAGAAATCAAAGTTGGTTTTGATATTTTGAAATCGTTACGTATTCGTTCTCGCGGGATTAACTTTATTGCTTGTCCAACTTGCTCTCGTCAAGAGTTTGATGTAATCGGCACGGTGAATGCACTGGAACAACGTTTAGAAGATATTATTACCCCAATGGATGTGTCTATTATTGGTTGTGTGGTAAATGGCCCAGGTGAAGCATTAGTGTCTGATCTTGGTGTGACCGGTGGTAATAAGAAAAAGTGGCTATTATTTAGATGGCGAGCGTCAAAAAGAACGTTTTTGATAACGACGCGATTATTGACCAATTAGAAGCAAAAATTCGTGCCAAAGTTGCACAACAAGATCCAAAAAAATCGAATTATTTAAGGAAAAACTCGTGGCAAAAAAATATTCAAGCAATTCGTGGGATGAACGACTGCTCCCCAACTGAATCTCCACTTTGGCAATGGATTGAAGGGCAGGTTCGCCAAATTTTTAAGCAGCTACGGCTATTCAGAAGTGCGTATGCCAATCGTGGAAAGTACACCATTATTTGCTCGTGCAATCGGTGAAGTCACAGATGTCGTCTCAAAAGAAATGTACACATTCTGGGATAATGATGAACAATTAACACTTCGTCCAGAAGGTACGGCAGGATGCGTACGTGCTGCGATTGAACACGGTTGGATTTACAATAATGAACAACGTTTATGGTATATGGGACCAATGTTCCGCCATGAACGTCCACAAAAAGGTCGTTACCGTCAATTCCATCAAGCGGGTGTAGAAGTATTTGGTATCGCAACCCCTGAAATTGATGCAGAGTTAATTATTTTAACGGCACGTTTATGGAAAGCGTTAGGTATTGATCAACATGTTTCTCTTCAATTAAATTCGATTGGTTCATTAGAAGCACGTGCAAACTATCGTTCTGCATTAGTAGCCTTCTTAGAAAATCACCAAGATTTAATGAGCGAAGAAGAGAAAGAACGTCTTGTAAAAAATCCATTACGTATTTTGGATACTAAAAATCAAGCATTACAAGATGTATTGGACGGCGCGCCAAAATTATTGGATTATTTAGACGATGAAAGTCGTGAGCATTTTGCGCAGTTATGTGGTTTATTAGATGCGGTTGGTATTCAATATGAAATTAATCCAAAATTGGTTCGTGGTTTAGATTATTATAATAAAACTGTATTTGAATGGGTGACATCAGCATTAGGTGCGCAAGGTACTGTATGTGGTGGTGGACGCTATGACGGCTTAGTTGAACAACTTGGTGGCCACGCAACAAGTGGTGTTGGTTTTGCAATGGGCTTAGAGCGTTTAGTGCTACTCGTTCAAGAAGTGAATAAATCGATTCCGGTAAAAAGTGCGGTAGATATTTACGTTGTTTATCAAGGTGAAGGTACAACGTTAGCCGCATTCCAGCTCGCTGAAAAACTTCGCTCAGAATTACCGCACTTAAGCACCATGTTGCATTGCAGCGGCGGTAACTTTAAAAAACAATTTAAACGCGCAGATAAGTCTGGTGCGACTCTAGCCCTTGTACTTGGTGAAAGTGAAGTGCAAAATAATCAAGTTGTGGTAAAACACTTACTTGGCGCAGCAGAGCAGCAAACCATTGATGTGGCCAATTTAATTGAACACGTGAAAGCCCAATTTTTAATTTTTAGAAGGATAGGAAAATGGCATATACCATTGAAGAAGAACAAGAACTGAACCAGTTAAAAAGAATGGTGGAAAGACAATGGCAAAACCATTATTGCCGCTTTTTATTCTTGGTGTAGGCGGGATGTTGGGCTGGCGTTATTGGCAGTCTTATCAAGCCAATCAAATTATGCAAGCGTCTGCTGAATATGATGCCTTAGTTTATACCACAAACAAAGATGCCGCCGCACAACAAGCTAAAGTAGCTGAATTTGTGAAAGCGCATGATAAAACTAGCTATGCGGTATTTAGCTTATTAGATGAAGCAAAAGGTTTTGTTGCAAAACAAGATTACGCCTCTGCAGAAAAATAGCTTAAAAACAAGCGATTGCTCAATCACAAGATGATATCTTAACTTCTCTTGCAGCGCTTCGTTTGTCTGCGGTACAATTCCAACAAGGTCAATTTGATGCAGCATTAGCAAGTCTAAATCAAGTGAAAAGCCAAGGCTTTAGTGCACGTAAAGATCTTTTAGCGGGCGATATTCAAATCGCAAAAGGCGATGTGAATGGTGCTAAAGCAAGCTTTGAGAATGCACAAAAAAGCGGTAACCCGTTAGAAAAACAAATGGCGCAGATGAAATTAAATAATCTGTAATATTTTAATTTAGCCCGAATTGCTCGGGCTTTTTTATTGGATTTTTGATCTTATGATTCAGAAACCTATTGTGCCGCCACCCGTCATTTTTATTGGCTGTGCACTTATCATGAAATATTTACCTAATCCTTACCCTGTTACAATCAATATCGTGATTGCTTATCTGATTGCGTTGGCTTCATCTTTTGTTGGTTTTTTCAGTGTTTGGCAATTCTACAAAAATAAAGCCAATATTCATCCCATCCATTTAGAGAAAAGCAACGTATTTGTGGTAAGTGGTATCTATCGTTTTAGTCGTAACCCTATGTATTTAAGCCTAGCAGGCTTGTTAGTGGCATGGGTAATTTATTTGCAAAGTGCGGTCAGTTTTCTCGGTGTTTTTCTTTTTATTTATCTCATCACACAATGGCAAATTAAACCTGAAGAATACTGGCTAGAGAAGAAGTTTGGTGAGTCTTATTTGGCTTATAAGAAAAAAGTCAGACGTTGGATTTAACCAATAAAAAAATCGCCTAAAAATAGGCGATTTTTTATATATTTTGAGAAGCTATTATTTAGCTGCACATCCGCAATCTGCTAATTTTTTAGCTAAACGCTCCGCAACGAAATCCCAGTTCACTACGTTCCAGAATTCTTTGATGTAGTCTGGACGACGGTTTTGGAATTTCAAGTAGTAAGCGTGTTCCCAAACATCTAAACCTAAAAGTGGGAAACCTTCACAACCTGCGATTTCTTTACCCATTAATGGAGAATCTTGGTTTGCTGTTGATACAACAGATAATTTACCTTGGTTGATCACTAACCACGCCCAGCCTGAACCAAAACGAGTTGCTGCTGCTTTTTCAAATTCAGCTTTGAAGTTTTCTACAGAACCGAAATCACGTTCGATAGCTGCTTTTAAATCACCCTGTAAAGTGGTGCCTTTTTTCAATGATTTCCAGAATAAGCTGTGGTTTGCGTGACCGCCTGCGTTGTTACGTAATGCAGTACGTTTTTCAGCTGGGATTTTGTCTAATTGGCTGATTAATTGACCTGAGCACATTTCAGAAAATTCAGCAGGTAAAGTTTCTAACACCGCGTTTGCATTGTTTACATAGGCTTGGTGGTGTTTAGTGTGGTGAATTTCCATTGTTTGTGCATCAAAATGTGGTTCTAACGCATCATAAGCGTAACCTAATTCAGGTAGAGTATAAGACATAATATGTTCCTTTTTTTAAATAAAGTTAAGGTAATGTTTTTGATAAAACAACATCAAAAAAAGTAGTTAAATGGTAGCAGAAAATTTGATTTAGATCAGTAAATCTTTTAATTATTTGATTATCCGATGAATAGACTAGAAAAGCTTAATTTGTTTTAAATCAATAAACACACCGATCTACTTCTAAATAGTTATGCCTTTTAGCCCTTAAAATCTCGTCAAAATTTCCCCTTGTGGTAGAATACCCGCTGATTTTTCACAGGATTTTATTTTTTTAAGGCTGAGACTATGTTTCCTGCTCATCAACTTCAATTAGAACAATTAGCGTGCCAGCGTGGCGATCGTGTATTGTTCACTGATCTTTCACTGCAATTTCAAAGCGGTGATTTCGTGCAAATTGAAGGGCACAATGGTATCGGCAAAACAAGTTTATTACGGATTTTAGCTGGTCTTGCACAGCCTGTAGAAGGTAAAGTGCGGTGGAATTCAGACGAAATTACAAAACAACGCGAAGAATACCATCATCAGCTACTTTATCTCGGCCACCATTCTGGCGTAAAGCCTGAATTAACGGCATGGGAAAATTTAAAATTTTATCAGCAGATTAGTCAAAGCCAGCAAGGCACCGATATTTTATGGGATGTGCTTGAAACTGTGGGTTTACTTGGACGTGAAGATTTACCGGCAGCTCAACTTTCAGCTGGTCAGCAAAAGCGCATTGCCTTGGCGAGATTATGGATCTCTGAAGCGCCACTTTGGATTTTGGATGAACCTTTTACAGCAATAGACAAAAAAGGGGTTGAAGTTTTGACCGCGCTTTTTGAAAATCATGCTAAAAAAGGTGGAATGGTCATTTTAACGAGTCACCAAGAAGTGCCAAGTACGTTATTGAAAAAAATCAATCTTGCTGATTATAAATATAACTCTTAGATTTTTTTATGATATTTTTTTACAGATTATAAAGCGTGAGCTGAAGATTGCGACCCGTAAACAAGCAGAAATATTGAACCCGCTTTGGTTCTTTTTAATCGTGATTACGCTATTCCCATTGGTGATTGGGCCGGATCCTAAACTCCTTTCTCGCATTGCACCGGGGGTTGCTTGGGTGGCGGCATTGCTTTCTGCATTGCTGTCTTTTGAGCGCTTATTCCGAGATGATTTTATTGATGGCTCTTTAGAACAATTGATGCTTACGGCTCAACCTTTAGCGCTAACGGCACTCGCAAAAGTTGTTGCACACTGGCTATTAACTGGTTTGCCGTTGATTTTACTTTCACCTATTGCAGCTTTATTGCTTTCATTGGAAGTGAATATTTGGTGGGCATTGGTGGTCACCTTGCTAGTGGGAACACCGATTTTAAGCTGCATTGGCGCAATTGGTGTGGCATTGACGGTGGGATTGCGTAAAGGTGGCGTATTGCTGAGTTTACTTGTGGTACCATTATTTATTCCGGTTTTAATTTTTGCTTCAGCAATTTTAGATGCTGCCGCGTTAAATCTCCCTTATGGTGGACAGATTGCTATTTTAGGTGCAATTTTGGCTGGCGCGATAACCTTATCGCCCTTCGCTATTGCAGCGGCACTACGAATTAGTTTAGATAATTAATCACTATTACGGTGAAAGTGCGGTCAGATTTTTAACTGTTTTTTATTTTTTGGAATTAAGGATCTTTTATGTGGAAGTGGTTACATCCTTACGCAAAACATGAAACCCAATATCATTTATGTGGCAAATTAAGCCCATTTTTTGGTGCGATTGCGGTTTTATTATTGGCTGTTGGCATCGTGTGGGGCTTAGCTTACGCACCGGCTGATTATCAGCAAGGCAATAGTTTCCGAATTATGTATGTGCATGTGCCGGCGGCGATTTGGTCAATGGGCGTGTATGGTTCGATGGCGATTGCAGCGATTATTGCGTTAGTTTGGCAAATTAAAGCCGCACACCTTTCGATGGTTGCCATGGCGCCAATTGGTGCGATGTTTACCTTTATCGCGCTAGTCACAGGCGCAATTTGGGGTAAACCAATGTGGGGAACCTGGTGGGTGTGGGATGCACGTTTAACCGCAGAACTCATTCTTTTCTTCTTATATATCGGTGTATTAGCCCTTTATTCTGCATTTTCTGATCGTGCGGTGGGCGCAAAATCAGCGGGTATCTTGTGTATTGTTGGTGTGGTGAATTTACCAATCATTCACTTTTCTGTAGAGTGGTGGAATACTTTACATCAAGGGGCAAGTATCACGAAGTTTGAAAAACCGTCTATTGCAACGCCGATGTTAATTCCACTGATTTTATGTATTTTTGGATTTTTATTTTTATCCATTTGGTTTACGCTCGTGCGTTATCGCGTTGAATTGCTAAAAGAAGACAGTAAACGCCCATGGGTAAAAGAGTTAGCAAGTAAGCTAAAATAGTTTTTCATTTTTATTTTAGGATTTTAGGGAGCGGAAAATGTTTTTCCAAAGTTGGAGTGATTTTATCAATATGGGAGGCTACGGTTTTTACGTATGGCTTTCCTACGGCATTAGCCTTGTGGCAATGATCATTTTGGCGATACAAAGCGTCAAGGGGCGTAAAGCGGTGTTAAAAGAAGTGTTACGCGAGCAACAACGTGAAGCTCGTTTAAACCAAGCAAATAAAGGAAATACACTATGAATCCAAGACGTAAATCAAGACTCTCTATCATTATCTTTGTGATTTTAGGTATTTCGATTGCAACAGGTTTAGTCCTTTATGCACTTCGCCAAAATATCGATTTATTTTATACGCCATCCGAAGTCATTGAAGGTAAAGAAGGCAAAGCAGATCAAAAACCTGAAGTAGGGCAACGCATCCGTGTAGGTGGCATGGTTGTGGAAGGCACAGTAAAACGCGATCCAAAAAGCTTAAAAGTTCGCTTTGACTTAAATGATATTGGTCCATCGATCACTGTAGAATACGAAGGTATTCTTCCTGATCTTTTCCGTGAAGGGCAAGGTATCGTCGCGCAAGGCGTATTAAAAGAGCCTACTTTATTAGAGGCGACAGAAGTACTTGCTAAACACGATGAAAATTATGTACCACCAGAATTAGGCGAAAAAATGCAGAAAGTACATAAGCCAATGGGTGCAGAGTTAAAAGGCGAGAGTGAAGCTGATCGTCGTTATAAAGAAACCCAGCAAAAACCGCAAGAAGGTCAATAATGATTGCTGAACTAGGAAATTATGCGCTTGCTTTAAGTCTTGCCGTTTCATTCTTTTTAGCGATTTTCCCGTTATGGGGCGCAGAAAAAGGTCACCCTCAATTAATGTCATTGGCTCGTCCAATGACTTATGGTTTATTTTTCAGTTTAACCATTGCTTTTGCAGCATTATTCTATCTGTTTGCTGTTAATGATTTCAGTGTGCAATATGTGGTAAATAACTCTAACAGCAGTTTACCGATTTATTATCGTTTATCTGCGGTGTGGGGTTCACATGAGGGCTCATTATTACTTTGGATTTGGTTATTAACCCTTTGGGGTGCAGCGGTTGCTTTATTTAGCAAACACTTACCACAAGAAGCCGTGGCTCGCGTGTTAGGTATTATGGGGATTATTAGCATCGGATTTTTACTCTTCGTATTATTTACCTCAAATCCGTTTACCCGTACATTCCCTGACTTTCCAGTAGATGGCAGAGAACTCAACCCAATGTTGCAAGATGTGGGCTTGATTTCCATCCTCCATTGCTTTATATGGGATATGTTGGTTTTTCTGTGGCTTTTGCCTTTGCGATTGCATCATTAATGACAGGGAAATTAGACTCCGCTTGGGCAAGATGGTCTCGTCCTTGGACGATGGCAGCTTGGGTCTTTTTAACACTCGGGATCGTGCTCGGTTCTTGGTGGGCCTATTATGAGTTAGGCTGGGGTGGCTGGTGGTTCTGGGATCCAGTAGAAAACTCTTCTTTAATGCCTTGGCTTGCAGGAACCGCATTAATCCACTCTTTAGCGGTTACTGAAAAACGTGGCTCTTTTAAAGCTTGGACAGTGCTTTTAGCAATCCTTGCTTTCTCACTTTGCTTACTGGGTACGTTCTTAGTTCGTTCCGGTATCTTAGTGTCAGTACACGCCTTTGCTTCAGATCCTACACGTGGTTTATATATTCTTGCTTATTTGGTTGTGGTAATTGGTGGTTCTTTAACCTTGTATGCCTACAAAGGAAACCAAATTCGCTCGCGTGATAATGCAGAACGCTATTCTCGCGAAACCTTATTGTTATTAAATAATATCCTATTAATGACCGCACTTTGTGTGGTGTTCTTAGGGACGTTATTGCCATTAGTTCATAAGCAATTAGGTCTGGGCTCTATTTCAATTGGTGCGCCGTTCTTTGATCAAATGTTCCTGATTATTATGACCCCATTTGCCTTATTACTAGGTATTGGGCCATTAGTTAAATGGCGTCGTGATCAGTTCTCTGAAATTCGTACACCGGTTGTAGTGAGTGTGGTTGTAATGGCGATTGCAGGCTTGCCTTGCCATATTTCTTACACAATAAACTCACCGTCAGTGTTGTGCTTGGCACCATGATGTCCGTCATTATTGTGTTATTAAGCCTTTATGAAATGAAACAACGCGCAACACACCGTGAATCTTTCTTTAAAGGTATTACCAAACTTTCCCGTTCCCATTGGGGGATGATTTTGGCTCACCTTGGTGTGGCGATGACAGTTTGGGGAATTGCATTTAGCCAAAACTTTAGTGTAGAACGCGATGTGCGAATGGCTGTTGGCGATACGGTGCAGATTGCTAATTATGATTTTAAATTTGCTGGCGTGAGTGATGCAAATGGTCCTAACTATATGGGCGGTAAAGCACAAATTGATATTTCAAAAGAGGGTAAAACAGAAGCAACATTATTTGCTGAAAAACGTTTTTATACCGTCAGTAAAATGCCAATGACGGAAGCGGCAATTAATTGGGGCTTTACTCGTGATCTTTATGTTGCTTTGGGCGAAAAGATTGATGATAACTCATGGGCGCTACGCCTTTACTATAAACCGTTTATCCGTTGGATTTGGATTGGTGGATTGTTTATGGCGCTAGGTGGCTTGCTCTGTATGTTTGACCGTCGTTATCGTTTTAGTCGTTTGGTAAAACAGTCTTAATCGTGATGAGGGGCTAAATTAAGCCCCTAAAAATAGATGTAAATTGATCGTGTTATGAATAAAAAACTACTTATCCCACTTATTATTTTTCTAGCTGTCGTTGTGGCATTTTTAGTTCAGCTTGGACGCAATGCACAAGGTGATGATCCGAAAGCGTTAGAGTCAGCCCTAGTAGGGAAGCCTGTACCACAGAAAACATTAACGGATTTATTGGAAAATAAAACCTACGGTAATGAAATTTTCCAACAAGGTAAACCAATTCTCTTAAATGTGTGGGCGACTTGGTGTCCAACTTGTTATGCAGAACATCAATATTTGAATCAATTGGCTAAACAAGGCGTGACAATCATTGGTTTAGACTATAAAGATGAATCGCCAAAAGCGATGAAATGGCTGAAAGATTTAGGTAACCCTTACAGTCTTGTGCTTAAAGATGAAAAAGGCTCTTTTGCATTAGATTTAGGTGTTTATGGCGCACCGGAAACATTTATTGTAGATGGTAAAGGTGTGATTCATTATCGCTTAGCGGGGGATGTGAATGAACGTGTTTGGAATGAGACATTGAAGCCTATTTATGACAAATTAGCGGAGAAACCATAATGAGAAAATCATGGCTTTTTTTGACCGCACTTTTTATGAGCGTCTCTGCGACTGCCGCAATTGATGCGCTAAATTTTGCTTCGCCAGAGCAAGAAAAGGACTATCATCAATTAACGCAAGAACTGCGTTGTCCACAATGTCAAAATAACAATATTGCCGATTCTAATGCAACCATTGCTGTTGATATGCGTGGCAAAGTATTTGAATTGTTGCAAGAAGGCAAAAATCGAAATGAAGTGGTGGATTATATGATCCAACGTTATGGCAATTTCGTGACTTATGATCCACCAATGACGATGTCAACAATCGTATTATGGATTGCCCCAATTTTGTTAGTATTGATTGGCATTCTATTTGTATTTAAACGTAAATCTAAAAGCTCAAGTGTGGTAAATTCTGACGCGATTTTAGATGATGAAGAGAATGCACGTTTATCGGCTTTACTCAAAGAAAAGGATAAATAATGAATTTTGCATTAAGTATTATTGCGCTCACTTTAGTCGTGGCATTGATTTGTTTTTATCCCTTGTTGCGTTCCGTTAAAGCTAAAGAAGATAAAAAGCGTGATGAATTAAATAAAGCGTTATATTTTTCTCGTTTGCAAGAGATTGAGCAAGATAATCAACAGGGTTTAGTTGAAAATGTTGAACAACTCAAACAAGAACTACAAAAAACATTATTAGAAGATATTCCTCAGCAAGAAACTCAAGCTATCGATAAAAATACCAAAAATTACAGTAAGTTGTGGTTTGTTTCTGGCTTATTAGGTTTGGCCATTATTGCTGGTGGGGCTTATTTCCCTTTGGGATCTTGGAAAGCCGAGGATATGATGGAAAAAACATTGGCAAAATTACCTTATTTCTTTGAACGAATCAAAGAAGAAGATACAAACCCAATGACGGATACCGAAATGCAGCAATTTTCGACCGCACTTCGTCTAGACTTACAGAAAACACCAAAAGATGCTAAAGTGGTGGTTGTTAGGCCAGGTTGGAATGAATTTAGGGAACGGCAAATTAGCATTTGATAGTTATCAACAAGCGAATAAACTTGAACCGGATAATTTAACGTATAAGCTTTCCTATGCGCGTATGCTAATGTCTTCTGAAGATCAAACAGATAAGCTCAAAGGTAACCAGCTTTTACGTGATGTTATTCGTCAAGATCATTCTAATCCTGAAGCCTTAAGTTTACTTGCTTTCAGTTATTTTGAAGGTGAAGATTATAAAATGGCAGCCGTCACCTGGGCGATGATGTTACGTTTATTGGAGCCTGATGATCCTCGCGTACCAATGCTTGAGAAAAGTATTCGTGCAGCACGTGATGCACTCGCTTTACAGGAAGAAGAAAAAGCGAAGAGTGTCACACCGGAGAAATAATGAAGCCCCAATTATTAGGTTTTCACCATATTGCGATTATTGCTTCGAACTATGCACGTTCGAAGCATTTTTATATGGAGATTTTAGGCGCTAAACAACTAAATGAAACTTATCGGGCAGAACGGGATAGCTATAAACTAGATTTAAGTTTTCCCGATGGGAGTCAAGTAGAGTTGTTTTCTTTTCCAAATCCACCACCAAGAGTAACCACTCCAGAGGCTTGTGGTTTGCGACATTTAGCATTTAAAGTCGAAAATATTGATGAATATGTCGCTTATCTTTTGGAAAATAGCATTGATTGTGAACCAATTCGAGTTGATGAATTAACGGGAATGAAGTACACTTTCTTCCGAGACCCAGATTATTTACCTATTGAATTATACGAAAATAATTATTAACCTAGAAAATCAAATTATTATGAGTCATATTAAGAAAAAAATTGGGATTTACTCTTTTTGTGTTTTAGCATCATCAGTTGTTTTAGCCGAAGGTAGTAGCGTTGTGTATGCAACGAAAGCGAAGACACCTGAAAATAATGTTTCAGTCAATGTTTCTGAAAGTAATATTTCTGAAACCGTGAAATATATTGATGGAAAAGGCCAAAGAAGTTTAGATCCTAAGTCTGAAAAAAAGACATGGAAGAGCTGGCCAATAGTGTTGAATTTGAAGTATATAAATTTAACGAAACTGCGGCATCAAAAACAACCTTCCTTTCACCCGCTGGGATTTGCAGTGGCTTTAAAAGTGATGGTGGTGTAGATGTAACAAATTCTAGTAATTATTATATTAAACCTAATGATGCTAGCGAGTATTATGGTAGTGTTTTAGGTGCCACAATTTATAAAAAAGGTGAAACGAAACATTCACAGTATATCCCTGTTTATGCAATCAAAAATGCCAATGTAGCAAAATATATTGAGCAAAATGAAGATCCCAACGTCAGAAAAAAAGCGAATGAGCGGATTAAAGAAGGTAGAGAAACACTTAATAAAGTAATTTGTGATAAAAGGTAACGGCATGAAAAAATTAATTTCTATTGCAGCATTATCGGTTTTAACAGCTTGTACTGCACCTCAGCAAGCCTCAACCATTGGTAATGGTGCAGCGATGTATGATATGAATGCGGTGCAGGATTATAATTCTCGAGTAACAAGTGGTAATACTGTCACTGCTCGAGAAAAAGCTAAAGTTGCACAAAGAGATAGCGTTCCAAATGAAATGAATGCGAGTGATCATCGTTCTAAACATACAGGTTATTCTCGCATTCCTGTAGCAATAATGCCGAGTGTCGGTGTTGGTTATTGCCATCACTGCTGGTAATTAAATGACTAAAAAATTAACCGTACTTGAAAAAGTGCGGTTATTTTTTTATCTGTTTATAAGCCTAAAATAGATTTCACAAAAGGGATGGTCAAATTTCGTTTAGCTTGCAATGAGGCTTTATCGAGTTGAACTAACGCCTCTTTTAATGTCGCCATATCTCGATCTAAACGAGTAAATATAAAATTGGCAGTATCATCTGAAAGCATAATGCCGCGCTGATGGGCATTTTGTTTCAATACAGCGAGTTTTTGTTCATCGCTGAGTGGAATCAATTGATAACTCTCTCCCCATTTTAAGCGAGAAGCCAGATCTGGTAATTTAACGGGGAGAGCAGTAGGAGATTGCTCTGCACTGACAACCAATAAGGTTTTGCCATTAGCTTTAATACGATTAAAGAGATCAAATAAGGCTATTTCCCATTCTGAATGTCCAATAATTGTTTGCAAATCATCCAAGCAAACCAACTCTTGCTGTTCTAAATTTTCAAAAACCGCAGTGGAGAAATATTGTGATTTGCTCAATGGAACATAAATCGCACTACGTTGTTGCTGAATATATTCATTACAGAGTGCGCGTAGAAGATGAGTTTTTCCGACGCTTTGGTTTCCCCAAAGGTAGAAGAATTGTTGCTGTAAATCAGTCATATTTTGACGCAAAGAATTGAGCAATAATGCATTATTATCGCTATAAAAATTCTCAAGCGTTTCATCATCAATTTGATGAATAGGTAAAGAAAGTTGCTGATTCACGGATTAACGAGTTGATTTAAAATAAAAAAAGAAAGGGCTAAATTTTCATTTAACCCTTTTGTTTGGGACGTTTTATTCTACTTCATTTTTTGCTTTTGGCAAAATCAAGTTCAGTACAATCGCGACGATAGCGCAAAGGCTGATACCTTTTAGGGAAACAGCATCGCCAACGTTGACAAACATATTACCGATCCCGAAAGTCATCACCACAGAAATGATGCAAAGGTTGCGAGGTTCAGTTACATCCACCTTACCTTTAATTAAGGTACTCATCCCGACAACGGCAATCGAACCGAATACTAACATCATAATGCCACCCATTACGATGGTTGGGATAGTAGAAAGGAATGCACCTACTTTACCACAGAAGGAAATTGCAATTGCCCATACTGCAGCCCAAGTCATAATATTTGGATTAAAGTTGCGAGTTAGCATTACAGCACCCGTTACTTCAGCATAAGTGGTATTTGGTGGGCCACCTACTAATGACGCTGCAGCCGTTGCGACACCATCGCCTAATAAGGTACGGTGTAAGCCTGGTTTCTTAAGAAAATCTTTACCTGTTACAGAACTGATTGCCATAATACCGCCAACATGTTCAACGGCTGGTGCGATAGCAATCGGTAGCATATAAAGAATAGCTTCTAAATTAAATTCTGGTTTGGTTAACTGAGGTAATTCAAACCATTTTTGCATCTAAAAACAGGTTGGAAGTTAATTAATCCTAGGAATAAACAAACCACATAGCCAGCAACGATACCAAACATAATTGGAATCAGTTTCATCATACCTTTGGCAAATACCGCAACAGAAAGGGTAGTGACCAAGGTAATCATCGAAACTAATACCGAATGCTCATAGCTATATGCACTGTTTTTTTACCTAATGCCATATCCACAGCAACGGGTGCAAGTCCCATACCGATAATGATAATTACGGGACCCACAACAACAGGCGGGAAGATACGTTCAAGTACAGCACTACCGCGTAATTTTACTAAGGTTGATAGTGCGAAATAGACTAAGCCTGCACAAGCAAGTCCACCCATTGTGGTTGGGATACCCCAAGTTTGTACACCATATTGAATAGGCGCAATAAAGGCAAAAAGAGGAGGCCAAGAAAAATAGGGACTTGTTTACCAGTACAAAGTTGGAAAAGTAGTGTACCGATACCCGCGGTAAGAAGAGCAGTATTAGAATTTAATCCGGTGATTAAAGGAACTAATACTAAGGCGCCAAAGGCAACAAATAACATCTGTAAACCGACAAACGCTTGTTTGCCCATGCTTTGCACCTCAACAGGTGCGGTTGTAGTTTGATTACTCATTTAGTTTCAACTCTCGGTTTGAATTAACTGAAAGTGCGGTCGGTTTTAATGCTTTTTTAGCTTTTGTGTTTTCACGCACGGAAAAAAGACGGCTATAAATGCCGTCTTATTAAAAGGGAATTATTTCGTCCCAAAAATCTTATCGCCTGCATCACCCAAGCCAGGGATGATGTAGCCTTGTTCATTTAAGTGATCATCAATCGATGCGCAATAAAGTTCGATATCTGGATGCGCCTTTTCTAATGCTTTGATCCCTTCTGGTGCCGCTACTAATACTAATACTTTGATATGTTGGCAACCTTTTGCTTTTAATAAATCAATGGTGGAGATCATTGAGCCACCCGTTGCGAGCATTGGATCCACAACGATAGCTAAACGTTCTTCTAAATCACTGGCTAGTTTTTGGAAATAAGGGACGGGTTCAAGGGTTTCTTCATTACGATAAATTCCGACTACACTGATGCGAGCACTAGGAACATGTTCTAAAACGCCATCCATCATGCCGAGGCCTGCACGTAAAATTGGTACAACAGTAACTTTTTTACCTTTGATACGGTCGATTTCAACAGGGCCGTTCCAACCTTCGATAATCACTTTTTCTGTTTCAAGATCAGACGTGGCTTCATAGGTGAGCAAGCTGCCCACTTCTGTTGCAAGTTCACGGAATTTTTTAGTATCAATATCAGCTTCGCGCATCACGCCTAATTTATGTTTAACAAGCGGATGTTTTACTTCAACGAGTTTCATCTTTTTTCTCCCTTTAAAAAACAAATCGGAGAATTTTATATCAGAAATATTGAATTGCCTAGTATTTTTATTATGACTGTTGGGTATAAAAACAATTTTAAAATTGACCGCACTTTGATTAAATACATTCTCAACACCCGCCATAACGGTAATAGTTCTCTTATTCACACTCTTATAAATATTCACATTATTTTTCCCAGCTAAAGGAAATCATTTAATGAAAAATAAAAAGTTTTGGTCAAAAAAAGATAATGGATTTTTATAAATAAAAAGCGGCTAATTACTTAGCCGCTTTTTGCATAATAATAAACCTAGTTAAGCTGTTTTTTTCGGTTTGAAGAAAATCATCGTAAAGATTTGCCAGAAGAAGGCTAGTGCACCGAAGATGAATACTACGTCACCACCTAAACGAACCCAGCGTAGGGTATCGAATAGAGGTTGTTGCATAAATTCTTCACTACGAGCATACCATAAGCCTTCAGAGATACTTGCATAACCTTGAATAATACCGATTGGTAATAAGCTTGATACGATCATTAATACTAAACCGCCATTTAATAACCAGAAGCCCCATTTCATTAACTTATCGTTAAATGGTGTATCCGGACGTAAATAACGAGCGATTAAGAATACGAAGCCTAATGCTAAGAAACCATACACACCGAATAATGCGGCGTGAGCATGAACAGCAGTGGTGTTCAAGCCTTGGATATAGTAAAGCGAAATTGGTGGATTGATTAAGAAACCAAATACGCCAGCACCTAACATATTCCAGAACGCTACGGCTACGAAGCAGTAAAGAGGCCATTTTAAGCGTTCCATCCAAGGTGTTTTTTGTTGCATTTCCCAGTGTTCCCAAGCTTCATGACCTAATAACACTAATGGAACCACTTCAAGTGCAGAGAATGACGCACCTACTGCGATAATTGGTGTAGTTGCACCTGCGAAGTATAGGTGGTGGAATGTACCAGGGATACCACCGATTAAGAATAATGCCGCTTCAGTAATAGTTGCTACAGTCGCAGTACGACGAGAAACTAAACCTAAACTTACGAAGATGAATGAGAGTGCCGCTACAGAGAATACTTCGAAGAAGCCTTCTACCCATAGGTGAACGACCCACCAACGCCAGTATTCCATCACAGAAATGTGAGTGTGCTCACCGTAGAATAATGCAGGGCCATAGAATAAGCCGATTGCAATGACAGAAGCGAAGAATAATGCTAATAAGTTTTTGTCTCCCGGTTGTTTGAATGCATTCACTGTACCGCGAAGCATTAAGACTAACCAGAATAAGATACCGGCGAATTTCACCGCTTGCCAGAAACGACCTAAGTCAATGAACTCATAGCCTTGGTGACCGAACATGAAGCTCCATTCTTCTGGAAGGATATGTGCAATTGCTAAATAGCTACCGGTGAATGAACCGACGACTAATACCACTAATGCCCAGAATAAAACATCCACGCCCAATTTTTGGAATTTCGGATCTTTACCACCATTGATGATCGGTGCCAGGAATAAACCGCCAGCTAAGAATGCCATTGCAATCCAGAATAATGCCGCTTGAATATGCCATGTACGCACTAATGAATAAGGTAAGTATTGAGAGATATCAATACCATAGAATTCTTGACCTTCAACAGTATAGTGAGCAACAATCGCCCCTAAATTCACTTGCAGTAAGAATAATGCAAGCACCGTAAAGAGATATTTACCTAATGCGCGTTGAGAAGGGGTTAACTGTAGTTTTGTGAGGGGATCAACTTCCGGAATCGGTGGATCTTGTTCATCTTCACGTTTTTTGAATGACCAAATCCATACCACGAAACCAATACCCGCAATCAGGAATACCACACTCGCAATAGACCAAACCACGTTTTCTGGTGTTGGTACATTGTTGATTAACGGCTCATGTGGCCAGTTGTTGGTATAACTTGCGTGAGTATTTGGACGTTCAGCAGATGCAGTCCATGCTGTCCAGAAGAAGAATTTAGCTAAGTCTTTACGAGCTTGTAAATCAGGAAGAGTATTATCCTTCATCGCAAAGTGTTCACGAGTCACTTTGGTTTGCAGGATCATCGCCGTATAAAGAAATGTAGTATTGTGCAGTTTTTTTTCCATTGCCGCTAAACGCGTATTTGAAAGCACAACGGTACCATTTTCAACTTTGCTACCGCGATATTCTTTGGTTAAACGTGCTTTTAATAACGTTTGTTGTTCATCATTTAAATCAGCAAAGTTTTTACCAAATTCTTTATTTGCAGTGATATCTAACCAGTTGGTTAATTCACGATGTAGCCAATCTGCAGTCCAGTCTGGCGCTTGGTATGCCCCATGACCCCAAACAGATCCCACTTGCATACCACCAGTGGTTTGCCAAGCGGTTTGACCATGTAAAATTTCATCGTGAGTAATCACTTTTTCACCTGATTCTGAAACATATTGTTGCGGAATTGGTGGTGCTTCACGATAAACTTCGAACCCATAGTAACCGAGAATGGAGAATGCTCCAATTAATACGGCGACTAATAGGTACCAGAACTTTTTATACTGTCCCATTTTATCACTCCTAGATGATTAAAAAAATATGATGCCATGATGGTTAACTTTCCGAGAATAGCCATCAAGGGCTAGATTTTACGCGAAGTAAAATACCTGAGCAATTATATCGACTATCAAGTGATGAAAATATTACCTAAAACTGAGTAATTTAATCGGATAATAGGAAATGCTAACTAAAAAGATAAAAAATGCGGCCAAAAACCTATTGATTTTTGACCGCACTTTATTTGAAGAGGGGATTAACGTTTAAACATGCCGCCTAAACCGCCAAGGCCACCTAAGCCGCCTCCGCCCATTAAGCCTTGCATACCGCGCATCATTTTCGCCATTCCGCCTTTGCGCATTTTCTTCATCATACGTTGCATTTCATCAAATTGTTTCAGCAACTTATTCACATCTTGAACTTGTGTACCAGAACCTAATGCAATACGACGACGGCGAGATCCTTTGATAATATCTGGATTGGCACGTTCTTTTAAGGTCATGGAATTAATGATGGCTTCCATTTTGATGAACATTTTGTCATCTACTTGATTTTTGACATGATCCGGTAAGTTTTTCGCACCCGGTAATTTTTCAAGCATCGACATCATGCCGCCCATTTTTTTCATCTCACGGAGCTGTTCACGGAAATCGTCTAGGGTGAAATCATCACCTTTCTTGAATTTCTGTGCCATTTTTTCCGCTTTTTCGCGATCTACTGAACGTTCAAGATCTTCGATAAGGGAAAGCACATCACCCATACCTAAAATACGCGACGCTACGCGATCAGGATGGAATGGCTCGAGGGCTTCTGTTTTTTCGCCCACACCAAGGAATTTAATCGGTTTGCCCGTAATTTGACGAATAGATAAGGCCGCACCACCACGCGCATCACCATCCACTTTGGTTAAGATAACCCCAGTAAGTGGCAAGGCTTCATTGAAGGCTTTTGCTGTATTTGCCGCGTCTTGACCAGTCATTGAATCAACAGTGAAAAGCGTTTCAATAGGATTTAATGTCGCGTGAACTTGCTTGATTTCATCCATCATCTCACTATCAACGTGTAAGCGACCCGCGGTATCCACGATTAATACATCGTAGAATTTCAGTTTAGCGTCAGCAAGTGCCGCTTTTGCAATCTCTACCGGTTTTTGTTTGACATCTGATGGGAAGAAATCTACGCCAACAGATTGCGCTAAGGTTTCAAGCTGTTTGATCGCGGCAGGACGATATACGTCGGCAGAGACTACAAGCACTTTCTTTTTATGACGTTCGCGTAAGAATTTTGCTAATTTACCCACGCTAGTGGTTTTACCCGCACCTTGTAAACCCGCCATTAAAATAACTGCGGGTGGCTGTGTTGCAAGGTTTAAGCTTTCATTAGCTTCACCCATGGCTTTTTCGAGTTCACGTTGAACGATTTTTAAGAACTCTTGGCCAGGTGTTAAGCTTTTATTGACTTCTTCGCCTAACGCGCTTTCTTTTACTTTGGCGATAAATTCACGTACGACAGGTAAAGCAACATCAGCTTCTAATAACGCCATGCGTACTTCGCGTAGGGTTTCTTTAATATTATCTTCAGTTAAACGCCCTTTACCGCTAATGTTGCGTAGCGTTTTGGAAAGACGATCCGATAAATTCTCAAACATTTTAAATCCTGTTTTTTCTTAAAAAATTGCCGTGATTATACCGAAATTTGGGCGTTTTTCATCATTTCAAATAAAATTATGGCGATCTAGAGAAAAGATCCGTTAAAATAAGAATAATTCCTAGTAAAGAGAAAGCATTATGTGGTTTGCCCTTTTTTCGATTATTTTTTACATTCTTAGTTTATTGTTGATCGCCCCGTTTTTGATGAATTCATCAGAAGGGAAGTTGAGTCAAAGTAAAATCCCATTTTTTCTGACCGCACTTGCAGCAATTGTTCTGCATGCAGTCAGCACGTTCCCTCTGTTAGAGGATCTTGCCTCAGGGCAGAGTTTTACGCTAATGCAAATCGCTTCCTTAATGAGCGTCATTATTGCGGCATTGGCGACGCTTTCAATGTTTCTCGTTTCGACAATGTGGTTTGTTTTACCGATAGTGTATGCGTTTTCGATCATTAGCCTGATCTTTGCCACATTCTTATCAAGCCACATTATTCAAATGCTTAATCAAAATACGTTGATGTTATTCCATATCGGCTTGTCGCTCTTTACCTACGCCGTGTGTTTTATTGCAACACTTTATGTGATCCAGTTGGTATGGCTAGATCGCAATTTGAAAAAACGTAAAATCCAATTCTCACCAGCAATTCCACCATTGATGGCGGTAGAACGTCATTTCTTCTGTTTATTTGCCATGGGAGAACTTTTACTCACGCTAACGTTAATTTCAGGTACTTATCATGTGCTGCAAGCAGTGACCCCAGAAAATCTGCACAAAGCGATTTTTTCTTTCCTTGCTTGGATTAGTTTTGGTATTGCTTGTTTTGGTCATTGGCGACTAGGCTGGCGTGGAAAAAGGATGATTATTTACGCAATTTCAGGTACCATTCTGCTCACGATTGCCTATTTTGGTAGCCGTTTGATTTAATCAAAATCAAAGAACAGGTCAAATGATCTGCACCCCAAAAGTTGGACTGAACAACCAAACAATTGAGGTGCAGATTTTTTATGGGTAAACACTACGCACTAGAATTTCAATTACAGGTTCTTCAACCTATCCTAAAAGGGAAAATGAGCATTCGAGAAGCCGCTCGTTTTTACAATATCTCCTCTGGCACATTAGTCGGAACTTGGTTGAGACGCTTTGAAAAAAGTGACATAAAAGGGCTTATTCCTTATAAATCATCAGAACGACCGCCAATGAAACCTAAATATGCCAGAATGCCCCTCCACCCAAAACAGAAGAAGACCATTTACGTCTGAGAATTTTACAGCTTGAAGCGGGGGTGGCTTACCTTAAAGGAGTTGAGAAAGTTCAGACTTCAGGAAGAAGTCAGGCAGAGAAATTATCCAAAAGTTAAGAGCCCATCATTCCCTAAACGCGCTATTAGGTATTGCAGGCTTAGCACGCAGTACGTTATATAAAGCATGTGGAGGAAAGGAAACTTTTTGGATCATGCACAATAGAGCGTTTCTTTGGACGATTAAAAACGGAATGCTTTTATAGACGGGAATTTAATACACGAGAGGAGATGGTTAATGTGGTAAGGGATTATTTGGATTACGATAATCATCGACGGATTCAACTAAAATTAAAAGGACTGAGTCTGATACAATATCGTCGTCAGTCCTTATGTGAATAGTCCAGATTTTTGGGGCAGATCAGGTGTTTATTTATTCGAACCTTCCGGATGCAGGCCAATTCCCTGATGGCGTTCTTGCAATTTTGCAATCACATCCTCCCATGCCAGTCCTTGATGGTGCAACAACACGGTTAAGTGATAAACCAAATCCGCCGCTTCGCTGAGGGTTTCCGGTTTATCTTGCGAAACGGCAGCTAGCGCCGTTTCTACCGCTTCTTCTCCCACTTTTTGGGCGATTTTCTTAATGCCTTTACTGTGCAGCGTTGCGGTGTAAGAGCTAGCCGGAACGGCGTTTTTCTTTTCTGCTAAACACTGCTCCAGTTGGGCGAACCATGTCCAATGGCTGGAGGCTTGTTGGGTAAATTGATGAAAGCAGCTGTCTTCTCCGGTATGACAGGTTGCGCCGATAGGGTTGGCTAAAATTAACAAGGTGTCATTGTCGCAGTCCAAGCTCATATCCACGATATTTAAAAAATGTCCCGAGGTTTCCCCCTTTGTCCAGAGGCGTTGCTTGGTACGGGAATAGAAGGTCATCTTGCCTTCATTGATGGTTTTGGCTAAGGCTTCGTTATTCATATATCCCAACATCAACACCTGACTGGTTTGTGCATGTTGGACAATGACAGGCAGTAAACCATCGACTTTTTGCCAGTTGATAAGGCTAGTATTAAGCATCATTTTCCTTACTCTCTGATTTCAATATTGTGTTGACGCAAATAGCGTTTGAGTTCCTCAACCTGAATAATCTGCTTGTGGAACACGCTTGCAGCTAATGCACCGTCTACATTGGCTTCGATAAAGGCATCGCGAAAATGTACCATTTCTCCGGCACCGCCTGAGGCAATCAGCGGCACACGGCATACTTGGCGCACCATTTTAAGCTGGGCGAGATCATACCCTTGGCGTACGCCATCTTGATTCATCATATTGAGCACAATTTCACCCGCACCACGGCTTTGTACTTCTTGCACCCAATCGAGTAATTGCCAATGGGTTTGGCGGGTACGGCTTTCATCACCGGTATATTGGTTGACCCAATATTTACCGGTTGATTGTTCAAACCAGCTATCGATGCCAACCACGATCGCTTGCACGCCAAAGCGTTCGGAAAGTTGGTTAATCAAATCGGGATTAGCTAGCGCAGGAGAGTTGATCGAGATTTTATCCGCGCCAAAAGCAAATAACTGCTCGGCATCAGCGACAGATTTAATCCCGCCGGCTACGCAGAAAGGGATGTCGATTACCTGCGCTACGCGTTGCACCCAGCTTTTATCCACGGTGCGACCATCCGATGAAGCGGTAATATCATAAAATACCAGCTCGTCCGCGCCTTCTTGTGCATAACGCTGCGCCAGCGGCACGATGTCGCCGATGATTTCATGATTACGAAACTGCACGCCTTTCACCACCTGTCCGTCGCGCACGTCCAAACAAGGAATTATCCGTTTTGCCAACATTCGATTGCCTCCGTTACATCTCGCTCTGAGTGAACACTGCCACCCGCCTGAATTTTATAAATTGTCGTGTTAATAATTTTTCCAATCAACGCCCTTTGACGTTTTGTAGAGACAAATATCTCTAAAAACTACCCGTGTGGTATCCCATTAAGCCATATTGGAAGCGTAAGAAGCCATATTGGAGACGTAATAAGCACTATAGTGCCCCAAAGCGGTGCTGTTGCGTTTATGATAAATTCTTCAATCGCATCTTGATTTAATTCCTCCACTTCATATTCTTCGCTAAAGTGCAATGTTTGCTGTGTTTCAAGTGAGGTTCGGATAATCGGTTTCTCATCGGGTGGCAATATACGACCATCAATAAGGTATATGTGTTTAATTAGGTAAGCTTCATCTCGATCCGACCAAGTGGGATCTTGCCGTTTTGTCGCCTGTAGAATTTCGCCGTCAAGCATAAATTTCTGTGATGAATCCATAGTAATTCTTTCATCCAATAAAGCTATTTGTTCCTTATTCAGTTTTTTAGGATTAATAATTAAATAGATTGTTGAATCGGTTGATATGGAATCATTAATGTTTTTTCTGATCGTTGTGTCATAAAAATAAACATAAATAATATGATCGGATAGCGTAAACGGAAGCTCATTAAATCCGGTATTTTTTTCTCGCTTAAATTCATAATTTGCTAATTTACCGATAAAATAAACACTGTCATCATTCAAAATAATACGTGAAATAACATCTTCAGTATCTTTTATATTTTGTCACTTTATGGTATAAATCATCTAAAGTAAAAAAATGGCATAAATGGTACTAATAGCGAACAATAATAAATAAAGTTTAAATATAAATTTCATGCATCTCATTGTCTTTCCTTATTTTTATTTATAATGACCAACATTCGATCGCCTCCGCTACATTAAATTTGCCTTCCAACAAGGCGCGTCCAATAATAACACCTGCCACGCCGGTATTTTTAAGCGCCTCAATATCTGCCAGGCTACCAATGCCGCCCGATGATTGGAATTGAATATCGGGATATTGCGCGCAGATTTCACGATATAAATCGACGTTTGAACCTGCTAAGGTGCCATCACGTGAAATGTCGGTGCATAACACATGGCGTAAGCCGACACTTTGATAGTCTTCAATTACTTCTTCCAACAATACGCCGCTAGCTTCTTGCCAGCCGCTGATTGCCACAATTTTTTGACCGCTTGTATTGATGTTGATGTCCAATGCCAACACAAATTTCTCCGCGCCATATTGAGCAAACCATTGTTTTACGGTGGCGCGTTCTTTAATTGCCGTTGAGCCGATCACCACGCGGTTTGCGCCTGCCGCCAATAAATCAGCAACATCTTGTTCGCGACGAATCCCACCACCGACTTGCACAGGGCAAGGTGTTGCGGCAATGATTTGGCGAATTAACGCAGTTTGGCGGGCATGTGGATTTTTCGCTCCGGTTAAATCGACTAGGTGTAATTGCTGTGCCCCTTGGCGAACGTAATCGGCAAATTGTGCGATGGGATCGTCACAATAAGTGGTTTGTTTAGCGTAGTCGCCTTGGTGTAACCGCACAACTTGGCCATTAATTAAGTCAAGGGCGGGAATGATTTGTGATGTTTGCATAGGTTTTCCTGTGTAATGTAATCAGTTCCCCTCTTTAGCAAAGAGGGGTTAGGGGAGATTTGGCAGAAGTCATTTTCAACCTTGTGAGAGATTAGACATCCTAATCAAATCTCCCCCTGCCCCTCTTTTCTAAAGAGGGGGAGATCGTGCGTTATTTTAGATCTGTAGTCTATTTCACCTTCTCCACAAAATTTTTCAACAACAACGCGCCGTTTTTACCCGAGCGTTCCGGGTGGAACTGTACGCCGTAGAAATTTTTGTTGGCAATGGCAGCGGAGAAGTCCACGCCATAGCAGCTTGTTGCAATTGTGCTTTCATTGGGTTGTACGGCGTAACTGTGTACAAAGTAAAAATGGCTATCCTGTTCAACCCCGGCAAACAGTGGATGATCGGGGGTGTAACGCACTTTGTTCCAGCCCATATGCGGCAGCGGCAAGCCTGTGTCGGGGATTAACGCCGTTTGGCTTGGCATAAGGCTTAGCGTTGCCACGTTGCCCTCTTCGGAAAAAGCGGTCATCAACTGCATTCCCAAACAGATGCCCAGCACAGGTTGAGTGAGGTTTTGGATTACCTCAACCAATCCGCGGTCTTGTAGGTTTTTCATCGCCGCAATCGCCGTTCCCACCCCGGGTAGAATCAGCTTATCGGCGGATTTGATTTGTTGAGAACGCTGGTGATCTCGGTCGCATAGCCCAATCGGTCAAAAGCGAATTTGACGGAGGAGAGATTGGCACAAGCGGTGTCGATGATGGTGATGTTTGGCATTTATTTTTTATCCTTAAAATACTTATATTGAGCATATCCATACATAATAGCCGATACAATTAAAATGAAAGGATCTCTTGGTAAAAGTCCCTGCAAGTTATATAGAAGTACATAACCCAATAGACCTAATATGATTAAAAAAATAAGAATGTTTTTCGGACTATATGTTAGTGAGCGAAATGTTGAATTAGCCTTTCGATATTTTTTTCTATGTCTGATACGGCAGCATTTTTTTACCAATTCCAAATGTTATAGAATTATAGACAAAGAAGATTACAAAATAAGTTATCCACTGCATTAGCTCCTCTGAAATAAAATAGAATGCTTCCATATTATTCATTTTAGGAAACCAAATGCCTAAAGATTCAAAAAAACAAATGGTTTTAGTGGTGATAAAAGGACTGGAAAAATATACCCACTTATAAAATATAGGATACCAATTTCTTTTTTTATAAATTTCTTTACTTTTTAACAATCTCATTTTAAGCTCCCATTATAATTATCTAAACTGTACTTCAAAAATTGATGTTCTAACCGTAAACTAATGCTTCAACAAGCTCAGCAACCGTTCACGGCAACATCTATTATAATACCCCTTTCGAACTCGGCAATTCATTCCCTTCAATTCGAATTGCTTGTCTTAAGGTTCTACCGAATACTTTAAACAAGCTTTCAATTTTGTGATGGTCATTGTCGCCGGTGGCTTTGAGGTGTAGCGTGGCGAGCAGTGAGAATGCCAAGGATTGGAAAAAATGTTCGGTGAGTTCGGTGCTGAAATCGCCGACTTTATCGCGTTTGAATTTGGCATCGAATTTGATCCAAGGTCTGCCAGATAAATCCAAGGCACATTCGGCGCGGCATTCATCCATTGGAAGCACAAATCCGAAGCGGGCGATGCCGCGTTTGTCGCCGATGGCTTGTTTTAATGCTTGACCTAAGGCAAGAGCGGTATCTTCCACGGTGTGATGTTCATCGATCCACAAATCGCCGTTGCATTGTACATTCATGTGGAATCCGCCGTGAGTGGCGATTTGGTCAAGCATATGGTCGAAGAAACCAACGCCGGTTTTGATATAGTTAACCCCAGCTTCATCTAGCCATACTTGCACTTTAATATCGGTTTCTTTGGTTTTACGCACCACTTCGGCAAAACGCGGTGGGCGGTTGCCGATGTTGCTTACCGCTTCGTCCAATAATTTTTCGGCAATCAATTCCCAAGGCATTTGTTGCGGATGGTATTGAATAGCGCGAATGCCTAAATTTTCGGCCAATTGCACATCGGTTGCCCGATCGCCAATGACAAAAGAATGCGCTGGATCGAATAATTTCTTCTCAATATATTTTTTAAGCAGCTTGGTTTGTGGTTTGCGGCATTGGCAATGATCTTCTGGTTTGTGCGGGCAAATCAGTACATCATCAAACTCAATTCCCTGTGATTTGAATAACGCCATCATTGCATTATGCGGTTTATCAAAATCCGCTTGTGGGAAAGAGTCCGTTCCCAAGCCATCTTGGTTTGAGACCATCACAAAACGGTATTTTTCTTTCAGTTTCAGCATCGCCGGAATGACGTTCGGCTCGAATTTGAGTTTTTCAAGGATATCAATTTGAAAAATCGGTTTTCGGCTCATCAATCAAGGTACCATCGCGGTCAATGAAAAGAATCGGTTGCATGGGCTGTTCTCCTGTTTATTTGCTCCCCGCCGGCAGCGCACGCCGACTTGGGTTTCGATGTCGATTTCTTGATTTTGTTGTGCCTTGTGGAAGGCTTCAATATTGGCTTTTGCCTCTTGAATCGCTTGCGCGAGCGCTGGGGAAATTCGAGCGCTGGCTGTGGTGATTTCCTCAGGAGAGACAACAAGGTTTGTCAGTTTTACTTTGTCGAATTTTTCGCACAATTCAAATAACGCGTTATCGCCGTTTTGCGCAACATTTTCACGAATGGCATCCACCGCCTGTTTAATGCTTTCACCAACTTTTTGTGCCGGACGGGCAAGCGCTTGGCGTTTTTCTTCTTGAGTTAAGTTATTCCAGATTAAAGTTTGCATTGCCTATTTCCTCTTATTTAATTTTCTTTTCCCATAAATGGAAGCAAGGTTGGGTTATTCCATCATCTTCTCTATTGGTAACACCAAAATTGAACTAGCTCCGATGGCTTTTAGTTGCTCCATGGTTTTCCAGAACAGATTTTCTTGGCTGACAACGTGCATCGCGACTTTCGTGCTATCACTCGCTAATGACAAAATGGTTGGATTTTCAACTCCAGGGAGTAGCGCTGTAATTTGTGTCAGTTTATCCTTTGGCGCATGTAGCATAATGTATTTGGATTCAGAGGCCTGTTGCACACCTTGGATACGGGTTAGCAAGCGGTCAACTAGTGCTTGTTTTTCGGCATCAAGCGGTTCAGCACGTTGAATTAAGCAGGCTTTAGAACGGTAAATCACTTCGACTTCTTTTAAACCGTTGGCTTCTAAGGTTGCGCCAGACGAGACTAAATCACAAATTGCCGCAGTTAGTCCGGCACTAGGGGCAACTTCTACCGAGCCATTGAGCAAACAGTTTTTAAAAGGAACGCCTTGTTGTTGCATATCGCGGCGTAAAAGGTGTGGATAGGAAGTGGCGATACGTTGATTAGCAAGGGTTTGTACGCCGTTGTAAGTTTGGTCACGGTCAATGGCGAGGGAAAGGCGACAGCCTCCGAAGTCTAATTGGCGTAGTTTTTTGTAGGCGATGGTTTCGCCAGCTGCCAAGCGACCGAGCTCTTCCTCTTCCAAGACATTTTCGCCGATGATACCTAAATCTACGACTCCATCAAAAATCAACCCTGGGATATCGTCATCACGCACACGCAGAATTTCAATCGGTAGATTTTCCGAATAGGCAATAAGTCGTTATTCGTTCCAATTGATTTTTACCCCGCATTGTTTGAATAGAGCAGTGCAATCTTGGCTTAAACGGCCTTTTTTTCTGTAAGGCGATTTTGAGTCGGTTTTGTGTTTGCATATAAATATCCTCTGTAAAAAAATTATTGATGTGAAATAGAAAAAAAGCCCTCGGAGGTGCGAACCTTCGAGGGCTTTTACAAGATTTTTTCTCAGCGACTCTTATCTGTTTTTTTCGGTAGCACCAAACGCTTGAATGTGAATTCAAGTGGTGGTGATGATAGCGACGATTACCTAAAAAAATCATTTTTTTGAGCCTTATCTAAAAAAAGGGAACCAGGTTGACTATACTGTACTGAAGGATAAGTGTTGGCGCAAGCCCAAAAAGAAAAAATTTAATTGATGTATTTTTTTATTGATCAAGATCACGAATTGCTTGTGTGCAGGCAAAAGCCGTCACCGGACATCAGAATTTTACGGCTGATTTTTTTGCTATTATCAAAAATACTAACCTGTTGCCCAATTGTGCGACACAGAACAAATCTGCTATACCGACACCGATAATAATGGTTAGAATAAAATTCTTCATAGCAATGTGATAATGGTATTCCATTGAGATACCGTATGTTTGGAAAGATTATTTATTATTGAATTGTTAAATCAGAACATGTTGATGTTGTTCCATATCGGCTTGTCGCTTTTTTACCTACGCCGTGTGTTTTTATTGCAATGTTTTATGTGATCCAATTAGTATGGTTAGATCGCAATTTGAAAAAACGTAAAATCCAATTTTCACCAGCAATTCCACCATTAATGGCAGTAGAACGTCATTTCTTCTGTTTATTTGCGATGGGAGAAGCATTACTGACACTCACTTTAATTTCTGGTACTTATCATGTGCTGCAAGCAGTGACCCCAGAAAATCTGCACAAAGCAATTTTCTCTTTCCTAGCTTGGATTAGTTTTGGTATTGCTTGTTTTGGTCACTGGCGATTAGGCTGGCGTGGAAAAAGGATGATTATTTACGCAATTTCGGGTATCATTCTGCTCACCATTGGCTATTTTGGTAGCCGTTTGATTTAGCAAGAATCAAAGAACAAGTAAAAAGTGCGGTAAAAAATGACCGCACTTTTTGTTGATTAACGAACAAAAGGATTTTCCCTTGGACAGTATTCCCCTTAGTACTTTATTTATTACACTGATTATCTGTTTAATTTTATCTGCCTATTTTTCCGGCTCAGAAACCAGCTTACTCTCTCTCAATAAATATCGTCTTCGCTTTTTGGCGGAACAAGGCAATAAAGGTGCGCAAAAAGCAGAAAAACTGCTTGAAAAGCCGGATACCTTGTTAAGTTTCATTTTGATCTTTAATAACCTTGTTAATATCAGCGCTTCCGCTATTGCAACCATGATTGGTATGCGTTTATATGGTGATGCGGGGGTAGCAATCGCAACGGGTTTATTAACCTTTGCAATGCTTGTTTTTTCTGAAATTTTCCCTAAAACCGTTGCGGCGATGCACCCAGAGAAAGTGGGATTATTTTCAAGTCATATTTTGTCGCTATTGTTAAAGGTGTTCTATCCATTAGTTTGGTTGATGAATATTTTTACGAAAACCTTAATGCGAATGGTCGGCTTAAAACTCGATTTACAAAAACAAGTGATTAGCCGCGATGAATTAGAAGTATTGTATCGGAAGCGGGCGAAGCGACTCCAGATGAACAACATCCGCAGATGTTGCTTTCTATTTTAGATATGGAAACTATCACCGTGGACGATATTATGGTGCCACGTAATGAAATTGGTGGGATTGATATTGACGACGATTGGAAAGCCATTATGCGCCAGCTTACTCATGCGCCACATAATCGTATTGTGTTGTATAAAGGCAGCCTTGATGAGCAAGTGCTAGGGATTTTACGTGTGCGTGAAGCTTTCCGTTTGTTATTAGAAAAAAATGAATTTACCAAAGAAACCTTATTACGCGCCGTCGATGAAGTGTATTTCATTCCTGAAGGTACTCCGCTTAAAACACAATTAGGTAATTTCCGTACGAAAAAAGAACGTATTGGTTTAGTGGTGGATGAATATGGTGATATTAAAGGGTTAGTCACACTTGAAGATATTTTGGAAGAAATTGTAGGTGATTTCACCACTTCCATGGCACCATCTATTGAGCAAGAAGTGGTCCATCAATCTGATGGTTCAATGATTATTGAAGGTTCGGCGAATCTTCGTGATTTAAATAAAATGTTTGGTTGGGAATTAGATACGGAAGATGCGCGAACCTTTAATGGTTTGATTCTTGAGCATCTTGAAGATATTCCTGATGAAGGAACAGTTTGTGAAATTGATGGCTTGAAAATTACAATTTTGGAAGTCAGCGATAATATGATTAAACAAGCGAAAGTGGAGAGGTTGGCGTCATAAACGCCAAATTTTCTGACCGCACTTTTAGCTTAAAGGGTATGTGATTTTAGCAAGGATTTAGCATGACGGATGAGATTCGTTTAACACAATATAGCCACGGCGCAGGTTGAGGCTGTAAAATTTCGCCTAAGGTGTTAGGGACAATTTTACAGACAGAAATCGAAAAATTTACTGATCCGAATTTATTGGTCGGGAACGAAACAGCGGATGACGCAGCGGTTTATGATCTTGGTAATGGTACTGCAATTATCAGTACCACAGATTTCTTTATGCCGATTGTGGACGATCCTTTTGATTTTGGCCGTATTGCCGCAACCAATGCCATTAGCGATATTTTTGCAATGGGCGGAAAGCCGATTATGGCGATTGCCATTTTAGGTTTCCCGATTAATAAATTGCCGGCAGAAGTAGCACAGAAAATAGTTGATGGTGGCCGTTTGGCTTGTCATCAAGCGGGGATTTCCCTTGCTGGAGGTCACTCGATTGATGCGCCAGAACCCATTTTTGGTTTAGCTGTAACGGGCGTTATTGCAACCGAACGTGTAAAACGTAATGCCTCAGCAGAAGCAAATTGTAAGCTTTATTTAACCAAACCATTAGGTATCGGCGTGCTGACTACTGCTGAGAAAAAAGGCAAGTTAAAACCAGAACATCAAGGCTTAGCAACGGCAGCCATGTGTCAAATGAACCTGATTGGTAGCCAATTTGCGGAAGTTGATGGTGTAACCGCCATGACGGATGTCACTGGCTTTGGTTTATTAGGACACTTAGCTGAAATCTGTGAAGGCTCAAATCTTAATGCGGTTGTGCATTTTGATAAAATCAAATTATTAGATGGCGTAGCAGATTATATTGCTGAAGGTTGTGTACCTGGTGGAACCAACCGGAACTTTGAAAGCTATGGTCATAAAATAGGTTCTCTTACGGATTATCAAAAGGCAGTACTTTGTGATCCTCAAACTTCAGGTGGCTTGTTGATTGCGGTTAAACCTGAAAGTGAAGCGGAAATCTTAGAGATTGCGGAAAAAGCCGGTATTGAGCTTAGCGAGGTTGGCGTATTGAAACCTCACCAAGAAGGTGTGCTGGTCGAAGTTGAATAAATATTTTTGTCAAAATAAAAAGTGCGGTGAAATTCACCGCACTTTTTTATTCTTTATTTTCCTTGTTCTCTTTATTGTTGGAATACATCGAATCAATAATATGACGATAACGTTCCATAATCACTTTTCGGCGTAATTTTAGCGTAGGGGTGATTTCACCAAGTTTGACGCTAAATGCCTGAGAGAGTAGCGTAAATTTCTTCACTTGCTCAAAGTGTGCCAGTTCTTTTTGAAGATTTTCGATACGTTGCTCAAACATTTTGATAATGTCAGAGTGTTTGAGTAATTCTATGCGATCTTGATACTTAATATTTAGTTTCTTCGCATATTCTTCCACGCTATCAAAACAAGGTACGATTAAGGCAGAAACATACTTTTTGGCATCAGCAATAATCGCAATTTGTTCGATAAATTTATCTTTGCCGATTTTACCTTCGATATATTGTGGCGCAATATATTTGCCGTTAGACGTTTTCATCAATTCTTTAATGCGATCGGTAATAAATAAATTACCATCAGCATCAAACTCACCCGCATCTCCCGTTTTCAAGAAACCATCTTCGGTGAAAGCTTGGGCCGTTTCTTCTGGCTTTTTATAGTAACCTTTCATTACCATGCCGCCACGCACCAGAATCTCGTTATTTTCACCAATTTTAACTTCGGCATTTGGCATTAATTTACCAATAGAATTCGGATTAAAATGATGATCATCCCAGCAAGAGACGGTAGCTGTGGTTTCTGTCATACCATAACCGAGTTTGATATTAATCCCAATGCTATGGAAGAAAAGCCCAATGCTTGGTTCTAATTTTGCGCCACCGCAAGGCATCATTTTAATTCGTCCGCCTAACAATGATCGTAATTTAGAAAGTACTAGTTTATCGGCAAGCGCATAGCGTTTTTGCAAGAAAAACGGGACTTTTTTATTTTGAGAGAGAAGATCAAAATGTTTTTGTCCCACTGCAATCGCCCAATGGAAAATCATCTGACGAATAAAAGGCGCTTTTTGGACTTTATCCAGTACAGCAGAATAAATTTTTTCATAGAAACGCGGTACTGCACACATAAAGGTTGGGCGTACTTCCGTTAATACTTCACGCACTTGATTAGTATCTTCGAGATAGCAAAGAATTGCTCCTCGATGTAACACATAGGCAACCCAAGCTCGCTCAAAAATGTGACTAAATGGTAAAAAAGAAAGTGACACCTCATCTTGATTAACATCTAAGGCAATATCATGGGCTTCAAGTTGATGTGCCAAGTTACTGTAATCAAGCATTACGCCTTTCGGTTCACCCGTTGTACCAGAGGTATAGATGATCGTGAATAAATCATCCATTGTCTTACTTGCTAAGCGAGTTTCAAATTCAGCTTGAAATTCGGCTGTGCCTAATTTAATTAAATCTTCCCAATGGCAAGAAAGAGTATTTTCACTCAGTTGAATTTGTTCTTTCATGGCCACAATTTTTTGTAATTGTGGGCATTGATGCGCAATTTCTAACGCTTGATTATATTGTTCTTGGTCACCGACAAACAGAATTTTGACATCGGCATGATTTAAAATAAATTCAGCTTGTTGTGCCGTATTTGTTGCATAAATTGGAACGGTGATGGCACGGACTTGAAGTGCTGCAATATCTGCGATTGTCCAACGTGACATATTGTTCGCAAAAATCGCAATTTTATCTTGTACTTGAATATTGCAAGCAAGAAGAGCTAATGAAAGCTGATCAAGCTGTTGTTGAAATGCATTCCACGAAATATCTTTCCATAAGCCATTAATTTTATGGCGAAGTGCGGTTGCATTTTGACGAGTTTTTGCCTGTTGGCGAATTCGATTGACGAAATGACGTTCTAAATTCATATAAGCCTTATTTGAGCGAACAACTGTACGCTAATATAAACGAAATAAATTTAAAATCTAGTGAAATGTTGTTATTTTTGTGAATATAGAATAAATAATAGACATATTTATTTTTTTCTATTTTTTTATCTCTGGATGAGAAATAAAGAATATTAAAAAAATATTGATTAAGTGAAATGGATGGGAAATAAAAAAACCGCTCTAAAAAAAGAGCGGTTAATTTTTTAGGTATTTTAATTAGCCTTTGTAGTTGTAAACGTGTGCAACTAAGTCTAATACTTTATTTGAGTAACCAGTTTCGTTATCGTACCAAGATACTAATTTAACGAAAGAATCAGTTAATGCGATACCCGCATCAGCATCAAATATAGAAGTTAAAGCACAACCGTTGAAGTCTGTAGAAACTACTGCATCTTCAGTGTAACCTAAAACGCCTTTTAATTCGCCGTTGAAAGTTTTACCTTCAGCTGCATCTTTGATTGCTTGTTTGATTTGTTCGTAAGTTGCTGGTTTTTCTAAGTTTACAGTTAAGTCAACTACAGAAACGTTTGGAGTAGGAACACGGAACGCCATACCAGTTAATTTACCGTTTAATGCTGGTAATACTTTACCCACAGCTTTCGCTGCACCGGTAGATGAAGGGATGATGTTTTGTGATGCACCACGACCACCGCGCCAGTCTTTAGCTGATGGACCATCAACAGTTTTGAGTTGCTGTGGTTGCGTGAACAGTGGTCATTAAACCATCTTTGATACCGAAAGTTTCGTGAACAACACGTGCTAAAGGTGCTAAACAGTTTGTAGTACAAGAAGCGTTAGATACGATGTCTTGACCAGCGTATGCACCAAAGTTTACACCACGTACGAACATTGGTGTGCTATCTTTAGAAGGACCTGTTAATACGACTTTTTTCGCACCAGCAGTGATGTGTTTGCGTGCTGTTTCATCAGTTAAGAATAAACCTGTTGCTTCAACTGCAACATCAACGCCGATCGCACCCCAGTTAAGGTTTGCAGGATCACGTTCAGAAGTAACACGGATAGTTTTACCGTTTACTACTAAGTTACCGTCTTTAACTTCAACAGTACCGTCAAAACGACCGTGAGTTGAATCGTATTTCAACATGTAAGCCATGTATTCAACGTCGATTAAGTCGTTGATACCTACAACTTCGATGTCATCGCGATGTTGTGCTGCACGGAATACGATACGACCGATACGGCCGAAACCGTTGATACCAATTTTAATAGCCATAAGATTTTCACCTTCTATTTTTTTAAGTTAAACAAAATCGTTGCTCTAACGAGTTCCCGTCGATTATAGCATGGGCATTTTGATAAAAAAAAGGGTATATACCACTTTTTTGTGATCTCGATCACTTTTTAATGATTTGTAAAAACAAATGAAAATTTGACCGCACTTTTCATTTTCTTTTTGTATAATAAAAACAAACAACAAGAAGAGGTTTCAATTATGTCTCAAGGTAATTTATACATTCTTTCTGCACCGAGTGGGGCGGGCAAGTCATCATTAATTTCCGCGTTATTAGAAAAAAATCAAGGCACGAAAAAAATGGTGTCTATTTCACACACAACGCGTTCACCTCGACCAGGCGAAAGTCATGGTGTGCATTATTATTTTGTTTCAGTAGAAGAATTTGAAACCTTAATTGAAAAAGGCCACTTCTTAGAATATGCAAAAGTGTTTGGTGGTAATTATTACGGCACTTCATTGCCAGCAATTGAAGAAAACTTAGCAAAAGGCATTGATGTGTTTTTAGATATTGACTGGCAAGGTGCGCAGCAAATTCGTCAAAAAGTACCTTCTGTAAAAAGCATTTTTATTTTGCCTCCATCATTGCCAGAATTGGAGCGTCGCTTGGTTGGACGCGGACAGGATAGCAAAGAGGTCATTGCTGAGCGAATGTCAAAAGCAATCAGCGAAATTTCGCATTATGATGAATATGATTACGTTATTGTGAATGATAATTTTGAACAGGCATTGGCAGATTTACAAAGCATTTTGCAGGCAGAACGCTTGACCAAAGCTTATCAACAAACAGAAAATGCGGACTTAATTCATCAGCTACTAGCAAAATAAGCTTGAATTGAGTACAATGTTTTCCCTTTATAGACATTATTTTTTTAACATCGGAGTAAAACATGGCTCGAGTGACTGTGCAAGATGCAGTAGAAAAAATTGGTAACCGTTTTGATTTAATTTTAACCGCCGCTCGTCGTGCGAGACAATTAGAGTTACATCAAAGTGAGCCGTTAGTGCCGGAAGATAACGATAAACCAACTGTAATCGCATTACGTGAAATCGAAAAAGGTTTAATCAACCAAGAAATCATGGATGCAAAAGAGTATTTAGATGCGGCAGCTTCTCAACGTAATGAAGAAGTGGCTGTAGCGTTAATCGCAGAATAATCTCATTAAAGTGCGGTCAAAAATTAAAGCTATTTTTGATCGCCTAGTCTTTCTCTACAAAAAAAGTCAGGTGTCCTTTGGAATTGTTTGCAGATTTAGATCGAATTATTCAGGGGTATTTGCCCGCCGATAAAAATTGAATTAATCAAACGTGCATTCGTCATTGCGCGAGATGCTCACGAAGGACAATTTCGCTCAAGCGGAGAACCTTACATTACTCACCCTGTTGCGGTAGCCTCAATCATTGCAGAAATGCATTTAGACCATGAAGCAATCATGGCTGCGTTGTTGCATGATGTTATCGAAGATACCCCTTATACCGAATCCCAGTTAAAAGATGAATTTGGTGCTAGCGTAGCTGAAATTGTTGACGGCGTATCTAAACTAGATAAATTGAAATTCCGTACCCGCCAAGAAGCACAGGTTGAAAACTTCCGCAAAATGATTTTAGCGATGACTCGAGATATTCGCGTTGTCTTAATCAAACTGGCTGACCGTACCCATAATATGCGAACATTGGGCTCATTGCGTCCAGATAAACGTCGTCGTATCGCAAAAGAAACCCTAGAGATTTACTGTCCATTAGCCCACCGTTTAGGCATCGAGCATATCAAGAATGAATTAGAAGATTTATCTTTTGAAGCAATGCATCCTCGCCGTTATGAAGTACTTAAAAAGCTCGTCGAACAAGCGCGTGGCTCTCGTCAAGAATTGATTCAACGCATTTCTAATGATATTTCACAACGTCTTGATAATGTGGGCATTACAAATCGTATTTGGGGACGTGAAAAACATCTCTATAAAATCTATCAAAAAATGCGCATGAAAGATCAAAAATTCCATTCTATTATGGATATTTATGCTTTCCGCGTTATTGTGAATTCGGTTGATGATTGCTATCGTGGATTGGGGCAAATGCATAGTTTGTATAAGCCTCGCCCTGGTAAAGTGAAAGATTATATTGCTGTGCCACGAGCAAATGGCTATCAAGCACTACAAACCTCGATGATAGGCCCTCATGGTGTACCCGTGGAAGTTCATCTTCAGACTGAAGAAATGGAACAGGTTGCTGAAATGGGCGTTACCGCTCATTGGGTGTATAAAGAAGGTGGTAAAAACGATAGCACCACAGCTCAAGTACGCGCACAACGTTGGTTACAAAGCCTGGTAGATATTCAACAAAACGTGGGTAACTCCTTTGAGTTTATTGAGAACGTAAAATCTGAGTTTTTCCCGAAAGAAATCTATGTCTTTACGCCGAAAGGTCGTATCGTTGAATTACCAATGGGCGCAACAGCTGTTGATTTTGCTTATGCAGTGCATTCTGATGTGGGAAATCATTGTGTTGCTGCAGTAGTAGAGCATAAACCTTATCCGTTATCACAAGCTTTAGAATCTGGTCAAACCGTTGAGATTGTGACCAGTGAAAATACTCATCCAAGCGTTAGCTGGTTAAACTTTGTAGTGACGGCTCGCGCAAGAACCCGTATTCGTCATTTCTTAAAATTATTGCGTGCAGATGATGCGGTTCAGATGGGCAAAAAACAGCTAGAAATGGCTTTGAAACCTCATTATCTCTCTGAAGTTTCTGAAGATAAAATCCAAGCGTTACTAAATGAATTGAACCTCTCAAGTCTCAATGAGCTTTTTGAGGAAATTGGTGTGGGCAATCAAATGTCTAGCGTTATTGCGCATCAATTAATGGATGAAGCTATTGAAATTGATGTGGATGGTGTGTCTGAAAACACACAAAGTACGCTAACGTTAAGCCGAGATGGTGAAATGAAAGCGTCTTTCGCTCAATGTTGTCATCCAATTCCGGGTGATCCGATCGTGGCATTAAGTACTGCGAAGAAAGGCGTGGTTGTACATCATCAAGCTTGTTCTAATTTAACGTCAGGTAATGCCAAAGATTTCACCGCGGCAAAATGGGAAGAGGTTGAAAGTGCGGTCAATTTTGATGCCGAATTACACATTGAAATGCTTAATGAACAAAATGTATTAGGTAGCCTCATGACAGCAGTCGCGACTTGTGAAAGTAATATTCAAAGTATTTGGACGGAAGAATTAGAGAATAATGTGCTATTAATCATTATCCAAGTTGGCGCGAGAGATATCTATCATTTAGAAAAACATTATGCGAAAAAAATCAAACAAATTACCAGTGTGATTCGTTTGAAGCGCAATATTAATGAAGCATAATGAGCACGCAACTTCTCGATGCCGTTCCTCTAACCACTTTATCTGGTGTTGGCGCGGCAATCTCCGATAAATTAAGCCGTCTTGGAATTCATAATCTCCAAGACTTGCTTTTTCATTTACCTATCCGTTATGAAGATCGCACGAGGATTACACCTATTGCCGATCTTCGTCCTGAACAATATGCCACCATTGAAGGCGTTGTCCAAACCTGTGAAGTTGCCTTTGGGCGCCGTCCTATTTTAACCGTAAGTCTTTCTGATGGAACGAGCAAAGATTATGCTCCGTTTCTTCAATTTTTAATGCGGGGATGAAAAAAACAGTTTTGAGATTGGTACGCGCGTCAAAGCGTTTTGGCGAAATTAAACGTGGACGCTTTATGGCGGAAATTCATCATCCTGAATATCAAATCATACGGGATAATGCGCCATTGGTTTTTAGAGGAAACACTTACGCCTATTTATTCCACAACGGAAGGTTTAAAACAAAATTCATTACGTAAGCTAACCGATCAAGCATTGGCTTTACTCGATAAAAATCCAATTAACGGAAATTTTACCTAATGAATTTAATCCACATCCTTTTAGCTTAAAGGATGCTATTCGATTTTTTTGCATCGTCCACCGCCAGATATCTCATTAGATGTTTTGGAGAAAGGACAACATCCTGCACAGCAACGACTTATCTTTGAAGAGCTTCTGCACATAATCTTGCGATGCAAAAAAAGTGCGGTTGGGTACGCAGCAGTTTTTTTAGCGTTGCCATTGCATTATCAAACCGATTTGAAGCAACGTTTTCTTGCATCTTTTGCCTTTTCAACCAACAAATGCCCAAAATAGAGTGGTGGCGGATATTGAACAGGATTTAGCGAAAGATTATCCAATGATGCGCCTTGTTCAAGGGGATGTAGGTTCGGGGAAAACATTAGTGGCAGCCTTAGCGGCCTTATTAGCGATTGATAATGGCAAACAAGTGGCTTTAATGGCGCCAACAGAGATTTTAGCGGAACAGCATGCCAATAATTTCCGCCGTTGGTTAGAACCTTTTGGTATTGAAGTAGGCTGGTTAGCGGGTAAGGTGAAAGGGAAAGCTCGCCAAACCGAATTGGAAAAGATTAAATCGGGTGCTGTGCAAATGGTGGTGGGCACACATGCTTTATTCCAAGAAGAAGTGGAATTTGCTGATTTAGCCTTGGTGATTATTGATGAACAGCATCGTTTTGGGTGTGCATCAACGTCTAATGTTGCGAGAAAAAGGCGAAAAAGCAGGATTTTATCCACATCAACTGATTATGACAGCAACACCAATCCCAAGAACATTAGCGATGACGGTTTATGCCGATCTCGATACGTCGATTATTGACGAATTGCCACCAGGTCGAATGCCGATTACGACAGTGGTTATTTCTGAAGAGCGTCGAGATGAAATCGTTGCTCGAGTCAAAAATGCCTGTATTAATGAAAAACGTCAGGCTTATTGGGTTTGTACGTTAATTGATGAATCTGAAGTATTAGAAGCGCAAGCAGCCGAGGCAATTTGGGAAGATTTAACGAAAGCCTTGCCGATGCTTAAAATTGGTCTTGTACATGGGCGAATGAAACCGCAAGAAAAACAAGATATTATGGCTGCCTTTAAAAATGCAGAACTCGATTTGCTTGTGGCCACAACCGTGATCGAAGTGGGCGTAGATGTGCCGAATGCCAGTCTAATGATCATTGAAAATGCAGAGCGTTTGGGCTTATCACAACTCCATCAGTTACGAGGCCGAGTAGGGCGTGGCAGTACGGCGTCTTTTTGTGTCTTAATGTATAAACCGCCGTTGGGTAAAGTGTCGCAAAAACGTTTACAGGTATTGCGTGATAGCCAAGATGGCTTTGTGATTTCAGAAAAAGATTTAGAAATTCGCGGTCCAGGTGAGGTGTTAGGCACCAAACAGACGGGAATTGCCGAATTTAAAGTGGCGAATTTAATGCGCGATCGTAAAATGATCCCAACAGTTCAACATTATGCTAAAGCATTAATTGTAAAATATCCGGATGTGGCAGAAAGTTTAATCCGTCGTTGGCTAAATAATAGAGAAATTTATTCGAATGCCTAAAGAGCGGTTATTTTTGAAAGAGTTTTATAAATGAATAAATCAACGGTACTTTTCTTTGATTCTGGAATGGGGGGCTTAAGCGTTTATCGGGAAGCGAAAAAGCTGATGCCCGATAACCATTATTTGTATTGCTTTGACAATGCTGGCTTTCCTTATTCAGAAAAATCAGAAGAAACAATTATTCAGCGAACATTGGATATTTGTAAAAAAATTAATCGGAATTATCCACTTGATGCCATTGTGATTGCTTGTAATACCGCGAGTACGGTGGTGTTACCGCCTTTACGTGAACAATTTTCTATTCCTATTGTGGGCACCGTACCTGCCATTAAGCCGGCGGCAGAAATCTCACAAACGAAACATATTGGACTATTGGCGACAAAGGGGACGGTTAAACGCCCTTATGTTAATGATCTTATTCATCAGTTTGCCTCCCATTGTGTGGTTGAACGGTTAGGCTCCACTAAGCTGGTTGAAATCGCAGAGCATAAAATCCAAGGGAAATCGGTTGATTTAATTGCATTGAAAAATGAATTAAGTCCCTGGGCCTCACTAGAGAGTTTAGATACGATTTGTTTAGGCTGTACGCATTTCCCTTTAATTAAAGACGAAATTCAAATTTGCTTACCTCAAGTGAAGAATTTTATGGATCCAGGATTCGCTATTGCCAAGCGGTTGCAGTTCTTACTTGATAAATTAGAAGTGCGGTCAAAATTAGAGGTTAAAAATCAGGTTTTTTGTACGCAAGATGTAGAGAATAAACACCAATTAGAACAAGCGTTGGCTCTCTGGGGATTTGATGGCATAACCGTTTTAAAATGATCTTTTTCTCGTCATGTTGGTGTATTTGTAAGCAAATAGCAAAAAAATTTACATTTTTTTACAAAAAGATCTTGCAAAGGAGTCTGAAATGCCTATAATACGCCCCACACAACGACGCGCTGTTGTGAAGCTTTAATAAAAACCAGTGCGTCGTTGTTTTTTGCTCTTTAACAATATATCAGACAATCTGTGTGGGCACTTGTTGATTGACTTGTTTTAAAAATATTTTTTAATTTTGAAGTCTTAATAGGTGCTAACTAGAAATTCATAATACTTTTTTAAGTAGTGACATTTTATGTCAGCAGTATTGAGCGATTGAACTTGAATTGAAGAGTTTGATCATGGCTCAGATTGAACGCTGGCGGCAGGCTTAACACATGCAAGTCGAACGGTAACATAAAGAAGCTTGCTTCTTTGATGACGAGTGGCGGACGGGTGAGTAATGCTTGGGAATCTAGCTTATGGAGGGGGATAACTACGGGAAACTGTAGCTAATACCGCGTAATATCGAAAGATTAAAGTGTGGGACCTTCGGGCCACATGCCATAGGATGAGCCCAAGTGGGATTAGGTAGTTGGTGAGGTAAAGGCTCACCAAGCCGACGATCTCTAGCTGGTCTGAGAGGATGACCAGCCACACTGGGACTGAGACACGGCCCAGACTCCTACGGGAGGCAGCAGTGGGGAATATTGCGCAATGGGGCAACCCTGACGCAGCCATGCCGCGTGAATGAAGAAGGCCTTCGGGTTGTAAAGTTCTTTCGGTAGCGAGGAAGGCATTTAGTTTAATAGACTAGGTGATTGACGTTAACTACAGAAGAAGCACCGGCTAACTCCGTGCCAGCAGCCGCGGTAATACGGAGGGTGCGAGCGTTAATCGGAATAACTGGGCGTAAAGGGCACGCAGGCGGTGACTTAAGTGAGGTGTGAAAGCCCCGGGCTTAACCTGGGAATTGCATTTCATACTGGGTCGCTAGAGTACTTTAGGGAGGGGTAGAATTCCACGTGTAGCGGTGAAATGCGTAGAGATGTGGAGGAATACCGAAGGCGAAGGCAGCCCCTTGGGAATGTACTGACGCTCATGTGCGAAAGCGTGGGGAGCAAACAGGATTAGATACCCTGGTAGTCCACGCTGTAAACGATGTCGATTTGGGGGTTGAACTTTAGGTTTGGCGCCCGTAGCTAACGTGATAAATCGACCGCCTGGGGAGTACGGCCGCAAGGTTAAAACTCAAATGAATTGACGGGGGCCCGCACAAGCGGTGGAGCATGTGGTTTAATTCGATGCAACGCGAAGAACCTTACCTACTCTTGACATCCAGAGAACATTCCAGAGATGGATTGGTGCCTTCGGGAACTCTGAGACAGGTGCTGCATGGCTGTCGTCAGCTCGTGTTGTGAAATGTTGGGTTAAGTCCCGCAACGAGCGCAACCCTTATCCTTTGTTGCCAGCGATCTCGGTCGGGAACTCAAAGGAGACTGCCGGTGATAAACCGGAGGAAGGTGGGGATGACGTCAAGTCATCATGGCCCTTACGAGTAGGGCTACACACGTGCTACAATGGCGTATACAGAGGGAAGCGAGAGTGCGAGCTGGAGCGAATCTCACAAAGTACGTCTAAGTCCGGATTGAGTCTGCAACTCGACTCCATGAAGTCGGAATCGCTAGTAATCGCAAATCAGAATGTTGCGGTGAATACGTTCCCGGGCCTTGTACACACCGCCCGTCACACCATGGGAGTGGGTTGTACCAGAAGTAGATAGCTTAACCTTTCTGGGAGGGCGTTTACCACGGTATGATTCATGACTGGGGTGAAGTCGTAACAAGGTAACCGTAGGGGAAACCTGCGGTTGGATCACCTCCTTACCAAAAAAACGAGAGACAATGAGTGTCCACACAGATTGATTGATATATTGTAGACAATATCGAGCAGAAAGCCGTTATTCCCTTGGGTCTGTAGCTCAGGTGGTTAGAGCGCACCCCTGATAAGGGTGAGGTCGGTGGTTCAAGTCCACTCAGACCCACCACTCAAACTGAGTGAGTGATTAAGGTGAATAAGGTCACACATAAACGATGACATGGGGAGATAGCTCAGCTGGGAGAGCGCCTGCCTTGCACGCAGGAGGTCAGCGGTTCGATCCCGCTTATCTCACCACTTATCATCGTTAAGTAAATTGAGTTTTTATACTTAATGAGTTTATTTAACGATGATAACTGAAAATGTTATTTCTGTTCTTTAACAACCAGGAAACAAGCTGAAAAACTGAAGAGACTTTCAAGTCCTTTTAAGGATAAGAAAAAGTCTGAGTAAGAATAAAATCTTGATTGAACAAAAGCAATCAAGTGTTTAGTTGAAAACACAACATCAAGAATTTTTGAGGTTGTATAGTTAAGTGACTAAGCGTACAAGGTGGATGCCTTGGCAATCAGAGGCGATGAAGGACGTGCTAATCTGCGAAAAGCTTGGATGAGTCGATAAGAGGCGTTTAATCCAAGATGTCCGAATGGGGAAACCCAGTAGATGAAGAATCTACTATCACTTACTGAATACATAGGTAAGTGAGGCAAAACCGGGAGAACTGAAACATCTAAGTACCCCGAGGAAAAGAAATCAACCGAGATTTCGTTAGTAGCGGCGAGCGAACGCGAAGGAGCCTGTTAGTGATAATGACAGAGACAGAGGAACAAGCTGGGAAGCTTGGCGATACAGGGTGATAGCCCCGTACTCGAAGTCCAGGTCATGGTACTAAGCTAACGACAAGTAGGGCGGGACACGTGATATCCTGTTTGAAGATGGGGGGACCATCCTCCAAGGCTAAATACTCCTGATTGACCGATAGTGAACCAGTACTGTGAAGGAAAGGCGAAAAGAACCCCGGTGAGGGGAGTGAAATAGAACCTGAAACCTTGTACGTACAAGCAGTGGGAGCCCTTTTAAGGGTGACTGCGTACCTTTTGTATAATGGGTCAGCGACTTATATTTTGTAGCGAGGTTAACCGAATAGGGGAGCCGAAGGGAAACCGAGTCTTAACTGGGCGAATAGTTGCAAGGTATAGACCCGAAACCCGGTGATCTAGCCATGGGCAGGTTGAAGGTTGGGTAACACTAACTGGAGGACCGAACCGACTAATGTTGAAAAATTAGCGGATGACTTGTGGCTGGGGGTGAAAGGCCAATCAAACCGGGAGATAGCTGGTTCTCCCCGAAATCTATTTAGGTAGAGCCTTGAGCGGACACCTTCGGGGGTAGAGCACTGTTTCGGCTAGGGGTCCATCCCGGATTACCAACCCGATGCAAACTACGAATACCGAAGAGTGATACTCAGGAGACACACGGCGGGTGCTAACGTCCGTCGTGGAGAGGGAAACAACCCAGACCGCCAGCTAAGGTCCCAAAGTCTATATTAAGTGGGAAACGAAGTGGGAAGGCTTAGACAGCTAGGATGTTGGCTTAGAAGCAGCCATCATTTAAAGAAAGCGTAATAGCTCACTAGTCGAGTCGGCCTGCGCGGAAGATGTAACGGGGCTCAAATATAGCACCGAAGCTGCGGCATCAGACGAAAGTCTGTTGGGTAGGGGAGCGTTCTGTAAGCGGATGAAGGTGAATCGAGAGGTTTGCTGGACGTATCAGAAGTGCGAATGCTGACATAAGTAACGATAAAACGGGTGAAAAACCCGTTCGCCGGAAGACCAAGGGTTCCTGTCCAACGTTAATCGGGGCAGGGTGAGTCGGCCCCTAAGGCGAGGCTGAAAAGCGTAGTCGATGGGAAACGGGTTAATATTCCCGTACTTGGATAAACTGCGATGTGGGGACGGAGCAGGTTAGGTTATCGCACTGTTGGATATGTGCGTTTAAGTTTGTAGGTGGGAAGTTTAGGCAAATCCGGACTTCTATTAAACACTGAGAGATGATGACGAGGCTCTACGGAGCTGAAGTAACCGATACCACACTTCCAGGAAAAGCCACTAAGCTTCAGGTTTATCTAAACCGTACTGAAAACCGACACAGGTGGTCAGGTAGAGAATACTCAGGCGCTTGAGAGAACTCGGGTGAAGGAACTAGGCAAAATAGCACCGTAACTTCGGGAGAAGGTGCGCCGGCGTAGATTGTAGTCCCTCGCGGGCGAAGGTTGAACCGGTCGAAGATACCAGCTGGCTGCAACTGTTTATTAAACACAGCACTCTGCAAACACGAAAGTGGACGTATAGGGTGTGATGCCTGCCCGGTGCTGGAAGGTTAATTGATGGTGTAATCGAAAGAGAAGCTCCTGATCGAAGCCCCAGTAAACGGCGGCCGTAACTATAACGGTCCTAAGGTAGCGAAATTCCTTGTCGGGTAAGTTCCGACCTGCACGAATGGCATAATGATGGCCAGGCTGTCTCCACCCTGAGACTCAGTGAAATTGAAATCGCCGTGAAGATGCGGTGTACCCGCGGCTAGACGGAAAGACCCCGTGAACCTTTACTATAGCTTGACACTGAACATTGAATTTTGATGTGTAGGATAGGTGGGAGCCTTAGAAGCAGTCACGCCAGTGATTGTGGAGGCGTCCTTGAAATACCACCCTTTAACGTTTGATGTTCTAACGAAGATTACGAAACGTGGTCTCGGACAGTGTCTGGTGGGTAGTTTGACTGGGGCGGTCTCCTCCCAAAGAGTAACGGAGGAGCACGAAGGTTTGCTAATGACGGTCGGACATCGTCAGGTTAGTGCAATGGTATAAGCAAGCTTTAACTGCGAGACAGACAAGTCGAGCAGGTACGAAAGTAGGTCATAGTGATCCGGTGGTTCTGAAATGGAAGGGCCATCGCTCAACGGATAAAAAGGTACCCGGGGATAACAGGCTGATACCGCCCAAGAGTTCATATCGACGGCGGTGTTTGGCACCTCGATGTCGGCTCATCACATCCTGGGGCTGAAGTAGGTCCCAAGGGTATGGCTGTTCGCCATTTAAAGTGGTACGCGAGCTGGGTTTAGAACGTCGTGAGACAGTTCGGTCCCCTATTCGCCGTGGGCGTTGGAGAATTGGTTGGGGCTGCTCCTAGTACGAGAGGACCGGAGTGGACGCACCACTGGTGTTCCGGTTGTGTCGCCAGACGCATTGCCGGGTAGCTAAGTGCGGAAGAGATAAGTGCTGAAAGCATCTAAGCACGAAACTTGCCAAGAGATGAGTTCTCCCAGATTTAAAATCTGTAAGGGTTGTTTAAGACTAAGACGTAGATAGGCATGGTGTGTAAGCGGTGCGAGCCGTTGAGCTAACATGTACTAATTGCCCGAGAGGCTTAACTATACAACGCTCAAGGGTTTTGGGTGTTGAGAAGACGAAACAAACTCAGAGAAGAAAGAGAAGAAGAAAGTTTTGAAGGTTATCAGCTTGTTTGGTTGTGAGCGCTAGAGATAGTGAGAGCAGAATAGAAAAAGTTATTAAAGGAATAATCCTGGCGGCGATAGAGCGGTGGTCCCACCTGACCCCATACCGAACTCAGAAGTGAAACGCCGATGCGCCGATGGTAGTGTGGGGCTTCCCCATGTGAGAGTAGGACACCGCCAGGTACTGAATGTAGAACCCCGAGCTGAATGGCTTGGGGTTTTTGTTTATGGAGTTTTGTTAAAGATTACTTTGACAATATAAGTGTGGTAGAAAGTTAGTCTGTTTTTACGTAGAGAATATATAAAAAGGAGTTTATCCTAAATATCTGGGGATAGACTCCTTTAATTTTCTAAGAGAAGAGTTTATGCCATAAAGAACAAACAAACTCTCTTTCTTCTGCAAACGCCGAATCATCAACAATGACAGGATTTCCTAATAAGTTCAGGTGATGAATTTTATTACGTAGTGTCACGTAGCAGGATTTGAGCTTTTCACATTCTGTGAGAGAAATAATGTGATATTCTGCCATTGAATCAAAGATACGAATGTTATCAGACCATTTGGTTAATATTGGATTAGCTGGGGCATTCGCAAGCATCAGATACTGGGCAATAAATTCAATATCAGTAATGCCGCCACGATCGGTTTTGATATTAAAAAAGCCGTCTTTTGTATGAGATAAATGTTCGTACATTTTTTCACGCATGTCTCTTACTTCGATTTTTAGCTGATTAATATCTCTTTGAGCGGAAAGTACATTACAGCGAATTTTTTCAAATTCTGCTTTTAATTCAGTTTCACCAAAAATAGCACGGCTACGGACAAGCGCTTGCTTTTCCCAAGTCCATGCTTCATTGAGTTGATAGTTTTCAAATGCTTGAAGTGAACAGCCTAATAAGCCCGCATCGCCTGAAGGACGTAATCGCATATCAATATCGTAAAGTACGCCTGCACTGGTGTTCATACTAAAAATGCTAACAATTTTTTGAGCCAATCTTAAATAGAATTGATTGCTATCAATGGACTTCTTCCCACCAACAGTCACTCCTTCAACAGCTTGATATAAAAAAAGACTAAATCCAAAGTCAGATTTATAACCGAGTTCAATTCCGCCTAATTTGCCGTAGCCAATAACTAAAAAACCTTTTTCAGTTTTATCTACAAGATGTTCGGGGATCCCAAATCGTTGACTGACTTGTTGCCAAGCAAAATTGACAACGGCATCAATGATTGCTTCTGCCAGATAAGTGAGATGATCGCTTACTTTCATAACAGGCAATACGTCGAGAATATCGGCGGCTGCAACACGTAATAAAATGGACTGTTTGAATTGGCGTAAACCGTCAATAAATTGTTCTTCATCGTCTTGCGGTAATCGCAGCATATATTGCTTTAATTCGTCAGGATACTGTGTGAACGGCAATGGATTACGTAGCGCTTCAGTATTTAATAATTCATCGAGTAGAATAGGGTGACGAGCGACTTGTTCAGCGATCATCTGGGATTGCGAACATAGTTCAATTAGCTGCTCAATGGCTTGAGGATTTTCTAAGAGCAATTCCAAATACGTTGTTCTACTTGCAATTTTATCGACAATATTGAGGATGCGTGGCAATAAAGTGCGGTAATTTTTTTGTTCAAATATTTGAGTGAAGATATTTGGCAATAAGTGAGCTAAAACTTCTCGGCCTCGAGAGCCAATAACCCGGCGCGCAAGCCCATCTTTAAATTGAATAAGTTTATCTAAGATATCGGAAATCGCGTCTTCATCAATGTGATTATCGACTAGCATTTGTTCAATATCATCGAGATCACCTTCTAAAAAATCAATCCACTGATTATTGTCATCGTTAGGTTCATCTTTTTCTTCACCAATTAATGCATCAAAAACTGACCGCACTTTTTTTGTTGGTGTGCCTGTAATGTTTGATAGAAATCATCCCCAGTTTTCAATTGGATAAGATTTTATCGTAGCCTGATTGTTCTCATCTAAATAAGTGTATTCTCGACAAGCGACCATTAATCTAAGGCGATTTTTCTTCATCTGTTGGAAGTAGTTGCGTTTGTTGGTCATCAATGGCTTGCAGCACGTTTTCTGTACGTCGAAGAAAGATATAAGCGTCTCTTAATTCACGGTATTGTTGAGGCGTAATTAAACCGAGATCTCGTATTTCAGGGAGAAGTTTAAGCAATTCATGTTGTTGGAGTTTGATCTCTCGTCCACCACGAATTAGCTGAAAAACTTGTACAATAAATTCGATTTCTCGAATCCCGCCTGCGCCTAACTTAATATTGTCTTTTAAGCCACGACGACGCACTTCACGCTCAATTTTACCTTTCATTTCACGTAAAGCTTGAATCACACTAAAATCAATATAACGGCGATAAACAAAGGGGCGAAGTAATTGTTGTAAGGTTTTTGCATTGGGATCTTGCTCATCGGCTCCTAAAATACGCCCTTTGATCATGGCATAGCGTTCCCAGTCTCGCCCTTGATCTTGGTAATACTGTTCCATTGCAGAAAAACTTAAGGCTAGCACACCGCTGTCACCAAAAGGGCGAAGGCGCATATCCGTACGATAGACAAAAACCATCAGGCGTGAAATTGATTCAAAGCATTGATCAGACGTTGTCCTAAACGGGTAAAAAAATTTGGCGTTGTCAATGGCTCGTCTTGCACCAACGGTTTCTCCCTGTGAAGGGTAAGTAAAAATTAAATCAATATCAGAGGAGAAATTTAGTTCAAAACCACCTAATTTTCCCATGCCAAGAATATAGAGTTGCTGTGGGTTGCCATTTTCATCGCAAGGCGTGCCCATTTCTTCGCAAGCTTGTTTGTACAGCCAATCTCTCGCACCAATGATAAGACTCTCAGCAAGTTGAGAAAGACGAATAAAAATTTCTTCTACGGTGGCAAGATTCAAGCTTTGACAGAAACTAAGTTTTGCCATTTCTTGATTACGAAAATTTCGTAGCGTTTTTTTGTAAAGCTGTTCTTCGTTTTGGATAGTGGAGAGTTGGTCAGCTAAACGGCTAGCATAATGTTGACAATCTGAAAATTGAGGAGGTGTTTGCCACCATTGGGCTAAAAAGTGCGGTTGTTTTTTTAAGACTTTTTCCAAGAAATCAGACAGACTGATGGCATAGTTTATTTGTCCGATTGGTGTCGTGAAATCTGTTGCATCTCGCTCGATTTGTTGGGTTATTTCATCAAGATTCATTTCAGGGAAATGTTGGCAAAGCACTTCACCAAGTTGAATGAGTTTTTCAGTCGAAAGCGGAAGTGAAAGCGCCATAATTTACCCCTTAAAATGTTCGTCAATCTTGCGTAGTACGATTTCTTTGGCTTGTTGCGGTTGCAGACTATCTAGCCAATTTAATGGTGTTTTCCAGCCGCGTAGCCAGGTGATTTGTCGTTTTGCTAATTGTCGAGTTGCACAAATACCGCGGAAGACCATTTCTTCATGATCATAGTCACCTCGTAAATATTCCCACATTTGGCGATAGCCCACACAGCGGATAGAAGGCAAATCAGGATGGAGATCTTCTCGTTGATAGAGTTTTTCAACCTCTTCTTGGAAACCTAATTCGATCATTTTATGGAAACGTTGTTCTATACGTTGATGTAATACCGAACGATCTTCTGGTGCAATCGCGAATTGTAAATTGATAAGGCAATTCTTCGCCTTTTTGTTCGGTTAATTCCGTTAATGATTTGCCCGTTAAATAGAATACTTCTAATGCACGATTAATACGCTGTGAATCATTTGGATTGATACGCTCTGCCGAAATAGGATCAATTTTTTGTAATTCTTGATGAAGAGCAGGCCAGCCAAGTTCTTGCGCTTTTTCTTCAATCTCTAATCGTAACTTTTCATCAGCAGATGGAAGGGGTGAAAGTCCCTCAATCAATGCTTTGTAATACAACATAGTGCCGCCAACCAAAAGCGGAATTTTACCTTGTGCGGTAATATCAGCCATTTCTCTGAGCGCATCGTCACGAAAATTCATCGCAGAATAACTTTCAGCGGGATCTAAAATATCGATTAAGCGGTGAGGAGCAAGAGCAAGTTCTTCTTTAGAAGGCTTTGCCGTACCAATATCCATGCCTTTATAAATTAATGCAGAATCGACACTGATCACTTCCACTGGCAGGCTTTGACGTAATTGAATAGCAAGATCTGTTTTTCCTGAGGCCGTCGGTCCCATCAGAAAAAGTGCGGTTGGTTTGGAGTCAGTTTTTTGTGTCATATTACAAATCAGTTAAAAAAGGCTGCCAGTTAATCGGTTTCAGTAATGTATTAAATTTCTTTTGATGAGCTTTATTCAGTAAGCGTTCTGTTTCACTTAATAAGCTGACCGCATCCGCTAATACTTGAATTATTTTCATTTCTAGAGTCTGACAAAGTGCGGTCAGAAAATCAGGCATATTTTCTAGATCTTCCGCAAGTAGGCTTACCACACATTTTTGTAAATTTTGTGTACGTAAAACCGCAGGGACTTTGTTTAATGTAAGACGTAGCTGAGCTTCATTTTCAATAAATTCAAAACCACTTTGCTGAAAAAAAGCTTTTTGTTTTTTCCATTGTTCAAATTGTTTTTCATCTAAGCGAAAAATAATCGGAATGAGCAACGGTTGTTGCGAAATTTCACCCTGCTGTAAGGTTAATTCATAATTTAAGGTTTGCAATTTAGCTAATGACATAAAATAAAACTGCTGATTTTGTTGTAAAAGCAATGCTTTATTTTCAATTAATGCCAATGCGCGTAAATAGCCCGTTTCACTTGCCTGTGGAAGGTGTGTTCAACGACTGATGTTGTTAAAAGTTGAGAATTTTCCGCAGGACGTACTAATTCATCATATAAGCGTTGTTCAGTCTTTTGTAGGTTGTTCACGATAACCATATGATGGAACGTACTCACTACGGTTTGAAAAGTGCGGTCGATTTTCTGATTGTTTTTCACGAGATTGATGATAATTTGAGGCGAAAATATTTTGCCCTGCCGCTGCACGATTGGGTTTTGTTTCATAGTGCGTTTGATACGAAGCTGAAGGCTCTCTTGCCTCATTTATCGCTGGCGCTAAATCCAATTCAGCTTGAGGAATGGCATTGAGTGCATTTGTTACACCTTGGCAGATAAAATCATGAATTAAACGCGCTTGATGGAAACGAACTTCGTGTTTTGTTGGATGCACGTTGACATCGACATCATGTGGATTGAGATCGACAAATAGCACAAATGCAGGGTATTGCTCAGTATGCAAATGTTCCGCATAAGCTTGGCGAATGGCGTGGGTGATCACTTTGTCTCGCACCATTCGTCCATTGATATAACAATAGCTCAAATCATTTTGAGAACGTGTAAACTCAGGTGTCGCCACCCAGCCAGAAAGATGCAGATCATCATGTTTCCAATCAATGCGTAAGGCATGTTGAACAAAATCATCGCCACAGATAGCGGTAACGCGTTTTAGTTGTTGTTCTTCATTTGCCGCTGGGCGGTATTGTCGAATCATTTTGCCGTTATGAGTGAGCGTAAAAGCAATATTAAATTTTGCTAAAGCAATTCGGCGAATGACTTCATCAATATGAGCAAATTCTGTTTTATCAGTGCGTAAGAATTTACGACGAGCAGGCGTGTTAAAAAAGAGATTCGCCACTTCAACTGTCGTACCGACTGGATGAGACGCGGGTTTAATTGTGGTTTCCATCTCTCGTCCCTGTGCATAGACCTGCCACGCTTCATTCTGCTCTGCAGTGCGAGAGGTAAGTGTGAGGCGAGAAACTGAGCTGATACTAGCAAGGGCTTCACCGCGGAAACCTAAACTTAAAATGGCTTCGAGATCATCAAGATCGGCAATTTTACTGGTTGCGTGTCGAGCGAGTGCGAGGCTTAATTCTTCTTTAGGAATGCCACTGCCATTATCTCGAATACGAATCAGACTGGCGCCGCCGTTTTCAATATCAATATGAATTTTATTGGCACCAGCATCAAGGCTGTTTTCTACCAATTCTTTCACCACAGAAGCAGGGCGTTCGACCACTTCACCTGCGGCAATCTGATTAGCCAGCTGTGGAGAAAGAATTTTGATTGCCATAGGATTCCTTATTTTTCTTTAAGTTTGATTTTTTGCCCAGTTACGACTTTGCCGTTTTTCAATGTTGGGTTCAGTTTTAAAAGACGATTAACCGGTACATTGTATTCACGAGAGATGGCATAGATAGTTTGATCAGCTTTTACTGTGTGATAAAGCGGGGGTTCTTTCTTGCCATTATCTTTCTTCTCATTTCCCTTTTGAAGAAGCGTCTTTTTTATCGTTGCCTTTTTTCTCAGGCTCTTTTTTTACTCTCGGTTTTTTTCTTGTTTTTTTTATCTTTTTTTAGAAACGGCTTTTTCAGCTTCAACAATCTTGCTGTTTTTTTCCCTTTGTTATCGGCTTTAGCTTTATCATCTTCTTTAGGTTTTTCTTCTACCTTTTTACCTTTGCCGTTATCCGGAATTTTAATGGTTTCATTCAACCAAAGTTCTTTGCGTTTCAGTTTATTTAACTCAATAATTTCACTGACTTTCACATCATATTTGTTCGCTAGGCTACCAATGCTTTCACCTGGTTTCACTTTATGACGTACACCGCTGTCTTTGACATCGGAAGTGCGGTCAGATTTTTCGATGTTTTTTTCTCTTCTTTTTTGATCGGTTCTTCCGCTTTTTTGCCTTTGCCATTATCAGGAACCTTAATGGTTTCATTTAACCAAAGTTCTTTGCGTTTCAGTTTATTTAACTCAATGATTTCACTGACTTTGACATCATATTTATTTGCTAGGCTACCAATGCTTTCACCTGGTTTCACTTTATGGCGAATACCGCTGTCTTTCACATCGGAAGTGCGGTCAGATTTTTCATTATTTTTGTCGTTTGATTTTGTAGATTTGCTGTCTTGCTCATCACTAGGTGGAACAGCAATCGCTTTTAAATTACCATTGCGATAAGCGACCAAAGCCTTCATAAATCATATAAGCAATACGACGACGATAAGCAATGGTATTCAGTTTTTGTTCTTCTTCCATATTGGAAAGGAAACCTGTTTCCACCAGAACAGAAGGAATATCAGGTGAGCGTAATACGCCAAGGCTTGCATGTTGTGGCGTGCTACGACTTAATGAGGTCACGCGAGCAAAGCGACGTAAAATACTGTTGCCGAGTTCATAACCTGTGCGTTGGCTGTGACCAAATTGTAGGTCGAGTACAGTTTGATCTAAATATTTGTCATTGTTATTGGAAAGTACTTTTCCTGCACCACCTAAAAGCTCAGAGCGTTTTTCATCGTCTTCTAACCATTGACCCATTTCATCGTTGGCACGGCGATTGGATAGCACCCAAACAGATGCACCACGTTGGTCTGCATTAAGAGAGGAGTCGGCATGGATAGACACGAGAAAATTTGCTTTGTATTTACGTGCAATTTCAGAGCGTTCTGGTACAGAAATGTAGTAATCGCTACTGCGTGTTAAAAACACCTTTGAAATTAGGATCTTTATCTAATAAGGCTTTTAATTCTCGTGCAATAGAAAGGGTGACATTTTTTTCATAAATGCCGAGATTTTTTCCGATAGCACCAGGATCTTTACCGCCATGGCCGGGATCAATGGCAATTGTCCATTGTGGTACGGCAAATACGGTAGTAGAAATTAGAGAAAATATTCCAAAAAGAAACGAAAATTTTGCTTTCATGTAAATCAATTTTATAGTTGTGTCAAAATATGCTCGCCTACTGAGTTTTGAGCAATTAGCGTAATGTTGACGAGCATCATCGTAATAATCAATATTCACCAATAAATCAGCCTCAGGCAGAGATACCCTCACCTTTTTCTGCCCATTCGATTAAGCAGATGCAATTTTGGCTGAAATAATCACGAATACCCATAAATTCTAATTCTTCAGGATCGGCAAGACGATATAAATCAAAGTGATAAATCATTTTTCCTGCAATGCTATATTCTTCCACTAACGTGTAAGTAGGGCTTTTGACATTGCCTTGGTAGCCTAAACCTTGCACCATTCCACGAGTCAGGGTGGTTTTTCCCGCACCAAGATCGCCATTAAAATAAAGCACAATAGCGTTATCTTTCGGTTGTTTTACAAGCACTTCTGCGAGTTTTTTACCAAAACGGAGCATCGTGCCTTCATCAGGAATGTATTGGGTCAATTCGGTCATTCTTAGAGTGATTTTTTAGGTTAAAGTTTCTGGGGGATTTTATCGTATTTTGAAGGGAATATGTAGGGAAAATACAATAAAAAATCCGCTGCTTTTCAGCAACGGATTGAGAATTTGGAGCGGGAAACGAGGCTCGAACTCGCGACCCCGACCTTGGCAAGGTCGTGCTCTACCAACTGAGCTATTCCCGCAGGGCATTCATGTGAAAATTTGGAGCGGGAAACGAGGCTCGAACTCGCGACCCCGACCTTGGCAAGGTCGTGCTCTACCAACTGAGCTATTCCCGCATTTCACATTGGTGAATGAGGCAACATTATACGAAAAAATTTATTCAACGCAAGCGCAGATTTCGCAAATGATTGAGTTTGCCTAAGTTTTCATCAACCCAGATTAATAAAGTGCTCACGGTAGTAAGCTAACTCTTTAATTGATTCACGAATATCATCAAGAGCTAAATGAGTATTGCCTTTTTAAATCCATCTAAAATTTCTGGTTTCCAGCGAGAAGCCAATCTTTTTAATGTACTGACATCCACATGACGATAATGGAAATAATCGGCTAAATCAGGCATATATTTATAAAGAAAGCGTTTATCTTGTGCGATGCTATTACCACAAATCGGTGAGGCACCTTTAGGTACCCAACGTTTTAAAAAATCTAATGTTTGTAATTCTGCTGCACGTTCGGTGAGTTTGCTCGCTTTGACACGGTCAACTAAGCCATTTGCCGTGTGGGTTTTTACGCACCATTCTGACATTTTGTTTAATAATTCATCACTTTGATGCACCGCAATCACAGGTCCTTCAGCTAAAATATTGAGATCTTTATCTGTCACAATGGTTGCGATTTCAATAATGCGTTCTTTTTCAGGATCTAATCCTGTCATTTCTAAATCGATCCAAATCAGATTTTGTTTATCTAATTGCATAATATAAGGTATCCTATAAACATTTTTAATCCCGTTTATTTTAACGAAAAACATCGGAAAAAACGACCGCACTTTATGAGCAAACGTAAACTAACGCAAAAATCAAACCCGTCGAATTCAATCAAATAACGCGAAAGCCTTGCATCGCCACAAGAAGAAAGAAGTGGAATGGCAAGATGATATGCTAGGCGAAAGCCAAGATGGGATAGTCGTTACGCGTTACTCAGTTCATGCCGATGTGGAAAAATGCACAAGGCGAAATTTTTCCGTTGTAATTTACGTCGTACACTTTCTAGTCTCGTGGTTGGAGACAAAGTGATTTAAGCGACAAGGCAATGAACAGCTCCAAGGTGTGAGTGGGCGTGATTGAAGCTATTCACCCAAGACAAAAATGAAATTGCTCGTCCAGATTACTATGATGGGTTGAAAACCAATCGCGGCCAATATCGATCGTATTATTATTGTTTCTGCGGTGGTGCCGGTACTTTCACTCAATATTATCGATCGTTATTTAGTGGTATGTGAAAATGCAGGGATCGAACCTGTCATTGTAGTGAATAAAGGCGATTTACTGAATGCTGAGCAAGAGCAGGAAGTGGAAAGCCAATTACAGATTTACCGTGATATTGGTTATCAGACCATCATCATTTCTGCTGAAACCGGAAAAAATATGGAAAAATTGACCGCACTTTTAAGTGACGGAACATCCATTTTTGTGGGGCAGTCAGGGGTAGGCAAATCCAGTTTAATTAACCATATTTTACCAACGGTCAATGCGCAAATCGGTGGTATCAGTGAAACCTCAGGCTTGGGGCAACATACCACAACTTCTTCTCGTTTATATCATTTGCCACAAGGCGGTAATTTGATTGATTCACCAGGGATTCGTGAGTTTGGTTTATGGCATTTGGAGCCAGATCAGATCACCAAAGGCTATCGTGAATTTCAATATGTCTTAGGCACGTGTAAGTTCCGTGATTGTAAACATTTGAATGATCCAGGTTGTGCATTACGTGAGGCTGTTGAAGCAGGTCGGATTTCACCAATACGCTATGAGAATTATCATCGCCTCATTGAAAGCTTGAGTGAGACGAAATCACAACGCCATTTTTCTGTGTAGTATATCTTTTACTCAAATTGGGTATGCAAAGGTTTAAATTTTGTGATGTAGCTCAATTTTTTTTGTGTTTTGCCTTGATTATTGGGCATTTAATAGCGATACTACCAACGATTTATAGATTAAATTGCTTAAATTTTACTATTACTAAATAGAGGTAACATTATGTTCTCAAAAGATGTAGAAATTACAGCCCCTAATGGTTTACACACCCGTCCAGCGGCGCAATTTGTGAAAGAAGCGAAAGCCTTTGCTTCTGATGTAACAGTCACTTCTGGTGGAAAAAGTGCAAGTGCGAAAAAGCTTATTTAAGCTACAAACCTTAGGTTTGACGCAAGGAACTGTAATCACCATCTCGGCTGAAGGTGAAGACGAACAACAAGCCGTTGAACATTTAGTAGCATTAATTCCTACTTTAGAATAATTAACGATAGCCACAGGATTCCTATTCTGTGGCTATTGTTTATTTAGCCTTTAATAAATTATTTCGGAATGTAAAATTATGATTACAGGTATCCCAGCATCGCCAGGTATCGTTTTTGGTAAAGCTTTAGTATTAAAAGAAGAAAAAATTGTTCTGGATTTCCAAAAAATTTCAGAAGATCAAATCGACGCAGAAGTCGCTCGTTTTTATGCGGGTCGTGAAGCTGCTGTTGAGCAACTTAATTCCATTCATCAACGCGCATTAAAATCTTTAGGTGAAGAAAAAGCGGCGATCTTTGAAGGCCATTTAATGATCCTTGAAGACGAAGAATTAGAAGAGGAAATTCTTGATTATCTTCGTTCACAAAAAGTGAATGCGAGTGTCGCTGCAAGTAAAATCATCGATCAACAAGTTGAAATGTTGTCTGAAATTGATGATGAATACTTAAAAGAACGTGCGGGTGATATCCGTGATATCGGTAATCGTTTAATCAAAAATATTTTAGGTATGCACATTGTCGATCTTGGTGATATCGCCGAAGAGTCTATCCTTGTGGCTTACGATTTAACCCCATCAGAAACCGCTCAATTAAACTTAGAAAAAGTATTAGGTTTTATCACGGATATTGGTGGTAGAACATCTCACACCTCAATTATGGCTCGTTCACTTGAATTGCCGGCCATTGTTGGGACAAATGATGTCACAGCGCGAGTGAATACCGGTGATTATCTTATTTTAGATGCCGTGAACAACCGTGTTTACGTGAATCCGACTCAAGCTGAAATTGACGAATTAAAAACGCTAGAAGCAAAACTTGCTGAAGAAAAAGCAGAATTAGCAAAATTAAAAGATTTGCCGGCAGTGACCCTTGATGGTCATAAAGTCGAAGTGGTTGCGAATATTGGTACGATTCGTGATTGCGAAGGCGCACACCGTAATGGTGCAGAAGGGGTTGGTTTATACCGTACTGAATTCCTCTTTATGGATCGTGATCAATTACCAAGCGAAGAAGAGCAATTCATTGCTTATAAAGAAGTGGTTGAAGCAATGGAAGGGCGTCTAGTGGTATTACGTACCATGGATATCGGTGGTGATAAAGAGCTCCCATATTTAAATTTACCAAAAGAAATGAACCCATTCTTAGGATGGCGTGCAATCCGTATTGCCCTTGATCGTCGTGAAATTTTACACGCACAATTAAGAGCCGTATTACGTGCTTCTGCATTTGGTAAACTTGCCGTGATGTTCCCGATGATTATTTCGGTAGAAGAAATTCGAGAGTTAAAATCTGTGCTTGAAACTTTAAAAGCAGAATTACGTGCAGAAGGTAAGGCTTTTGATGAAAACATCCAAGTGGGGGTCATGGTTGAAACCCCATCTGCTGCAGTGAATGCGAAATTCTTAGCCAAAGAAGTGGATTTCTTCAGTATTGGTACAAACGATTTAACCCAATATACCTTAGCTGTTGACCGTGGTAACGAACTAATTTCTCACTTATACAATCCAATGTCACCTTCAGTACTTGGTTTGATTAAACAAGTTATTGATGCCTCTCATGCAGAAGGCAAGTGGACTGGTATGTGTGGTGAGTTAGCCGGTGATGATCGTGCAACTTTATTATTACTCGGTATGGGCTTAGATGAATTTAGTATGAGTGCAATTTCTGTGCCACATATTAAGAAATTAGTACGTAATGTGAGTTACCAAGAGGCGAAAGCATTGGCGGATGAAGCATTGCAAAAACCAACCGCAGCTGAAATTGAGCAATTAATTCAAGCTTTTTTAGCAGAAAAGTCGTTAAACTAGATACAAAAACAGAGTTTTACGTTAAAATACCAGCCATCTTTAATAGATAGGAGATTAAAATGGGCTTATTTGACAAATTATTTGGTTCAAAAGAAAACAAATCAGTGGAAGTAGAAATTTATGCGCCACTTTCTGGTGAGATTGTAAATATCGAAGATGTACCAGATGTTGTTTTCTCAGAAAAAATCGTGGGTGATGGTATCGCGATTCGCCCAACAGGTAACAAAATTGTTGCGCCTGTTGATGGGGTAATTGGTAAAATTTTTGAAACCAACCACGCTTTTTCAATGGAATCAAAAGAGGGTGTTGAATTATTCGTTCACTTCGGTATTGATACCGTTGAATTAAAAGGTGAAGGATTCACTCGCATCGCACACGAAGGTCAAAGCGTAAAACGCGGCGACACAGTAATCGAATTTGATTTAGCAACATTAGAATCAAAAGCAAAATCAGTTTTAACACCAGTGGTTATCTCTAACATGGATGAAATTTCATCTATTGAGAAAAAATCAGGTGAAGTGATTGCTGGAGAATCTGTTGTTTTAAGTTTAACAAAAATAAGATTTATAGATTAAAAAGATCCGCTTTAAATAAGCGGATTTTTATACTTATTCTTTTTAAAGAAGGCAAAAATGATTTATCGATTAACTGGCCAAGTACAGCATTATGCATGGGGCGGAAAAAACTATATTGCATCATTGATTGGATTAAATTCAGCGAAAGATCAACCTTGTGCTGAATGGTGGTTAGGCGCGCATCCATCAGCACCTTCTGAAATTGAGAATGTAACAGGTAAACAATCTCTTATTGAATTTTTATCGCAAAATCCGACCGCACTTGGGCAGACAAGTCGTCAGCAATTTGGTGATGAACTCCCTTATTTGTTAAAGATTTTAGATGTTGAAAAGCCGTTATCGATTCAATTGCATCCGACTAAAGATCAAGCTGAAAAGGGTTTTGAGGCTGAGAATGCAAAAGGCGTGGCATTAACAGACAGCACGCGGACTTATAAAGATAGAAATTACAAACCAGAAATGATGATTGCCTTATCTAATTTTTGGCTTTTACATGGTTTTTAAAACAAAGGATCAAATTCTTGCGACATTAAATGCGCGCCCCTCTTTTGCAACCTTTGGCTGAAAAAGCTAGGTACACAAAGTCTTGCTGAATTTTATGCTGATGTGATGTTGGCGGATCAATCCACGCTCGCAAATTGGCTATTACCTATTATTGAAGCTAACCAACAGCCTTATAAAAATGGCGAGTTGAGGCTAGATAACCCCGATTATTGGGTGCTTTATACCATGGAAGCCATGGCGATTTCGCCTGAAAAATTAGATGCTGGCTTGGTGTGTTTTTATCTCTTTAATATCGTGCATTTGAAAGAAGGGGAAGGTATTTTCCAAGATGCAGGGGTTCCTCATGCTTATCTTCGCGGACAAAATGTGGAGCTAATGGCCTGTTCCGATAACGTGATTCGTGGTGGATTAACACCAAAATATGTCGATATTGTCGAATTATTAAAAATTGTGGATTGTCGTGAAGTGATACCACAAATTATCTCAGCGGCACCTCAAAATCAGTCAGAGTTTACTTATAAAACACCAGTAAAAGATTTTGCTTTAGCTCAAATTCGTGTTGAACCACAACAACATACTGAATTGAATCTTCAAAGTGCAGGCATTTTATTGGTGATGCAAGGCGAGTTAAAAATACAAGAAAAATCAGCCGCACTTACCTTGAAACAAGGTGAGTCAGCATTCATTACAGCGGATTCTAATGTTGAAATAATGAGTGAAAAAGGCGGTTATGCCTTCTTGGCAAAATTGCCATAAAATTAATGTGATAAGTATCACGATTTGTAAACTTATCGCTAGATTAGCCGAAGATTTTAGGTATAGTGGGCGTCATTCTTGGCGCCCTTTTTATGTGTCTAAATTGCATTGGGAGTTTTTATGTTGTTGCCTCGCTATTTTGAAGATCCGCAAACCTTACATGTGAATACCACACCACATCATGCTTATTTTATTCCTTTTTCTTCAACAGAAAGTGCAGTCAAAAAGACACGAGAATTTTCCCCTTACTTTACCTTACTAAATGGTGAATGGGATTTTGCTTATTTTGAAAGCTATACGCACTTACCTCAAGATTTCCTTCATTTTTCCTTTACAGATAAAATCCCCGTTCCATCAAATTGGCAAAATCATGGTTATGACAATCATCAATATACCAACGTAAATTATCCTTTCCCTTTTGATCCCCCTTATGTACCCATTGAAAATCCTTGTGGTTTATATCATCGCGTTTTTAATGTCGAAATCAATGCTGAAAAACGGTATCTCTTAAATCTTGAAGGGGTAGATAGCTGCTTATTTGTCTATGTGAATCAACAACTTGTGGGCTACAGCCAAATTAGTCATTGCACTAGCGAATTTGATATTACTGACTTTTTACAACAATGGGAAAACCACTTACATGTTTTGGTGTTGAAATGGTGTGATGGGAGTTATTTGGAAGACCAAGACAAATTCCGAATGTCTGGTATTTTTCGAGATGTTTATCTGTTAGAGCGAGAAAGGAAAATTATTTACAAGATTTTTCATTCAAACGCAATTGAATCAAGATCTTACTAAGGCTCAATTACATGTAGCCTGTCAGTTTACAGAATGCGAACAACCCATTTCTTGGCAATTATTTGATCCTCAAGGCAAATTGATAACAGAACAAAAAGGACACGTATTTCATACTGAAGTTGAAAATGCACAATTATGGCATGCGGAGAACCCTCGTTTATACACATTGATTTTTGCAATATGGCTCAGAAGTGATTTAGTCAAAAGGTAGGCTTACGTCATATTGAAGTCAAAAATGGCGTCATGTTATTTAATGGGCAAGCCATTAAGTTTAAAGGTGTTAATCGTCATGATAGCGATCCGAAAACGGGTTATGTCATTAGTAGAGAACAAGCGTTGCAAGATTTACGCTTAATGAAACAGCATAATTTTAATGCTATTCGTACAGCCCATTATCCGAATGCACCTTGGTTTACTGAATTGTGTGATGAATATGGTTTTTATGTGATTGCGGAAAGCGATATCGAATCACACGGCACGAATGCAGTCTATGTCGAGTCGCCAGAAACAAGTATTTTGTTAGGGGTAAAAATAGAGATTGCTCATGAAGCAATTCGTCAAAAAACAATCGACAATTATTGCTATATGGCTCGAAGTCCTGAATTTAATCAAGCCATTTTAGACCGCACTTATGCCAATGTTGAGCGAGATAAAAATCGTCCTTCTGTTGTGATTTGGTCATTAGGAAATGAAAGTGGCTACGGTGAGAATTTTGAGCAAGCAGCAGCTTGGGTGAAACAGCGCGATCCAAGTCGCTTAGTGCATTATGAAAATGCGATCTTTCAACATTCAGCGCATCAAAATGACACATCCAATTTAGATTTTCATAGCGAAATGTACACCAGCACGGAAGAATTAGATGCTTATTTTGCCGATGCCCAAAATCAAAAGCCGTATCTTTTCTGTGAATACTTGCATGCGATGGGGAATTCTTGCGGCGACACGGAAGATTATTTCCAAGCTATGGAGCGACATGCTGGCGCTTGTGGTGGCTTTGTGTGGGAGTGGTGTAATCATTCGCCTTATTTGCCAAACTCAAACAAGATGGGCTATGGCGGGGATTTTAATGACATGCCGAATGACGGTAATTTCTGTGCTGATGGATTAGTGACGGCAGACCGTCAAATTCAAAGCAATTTGTTGGAATACAAAAAATGTGTATCGTCCACTTCGTGCTACCTTAAAAAATGGTCACATTGAACTCAAAAATTATTTGGATTTTACGGATGCAGCAGAGGCCATTTCGATTCATTATCAAATCACCGAAGATTTTGTTGTTATACAAGAAGGTCAAATTGAGAATTTAAAAATAGCACCAAAATCAACCGCACTTTTGCCTTTAACATTGCCAGCAAGTAACGGTTCATTACAAATTTTGACCTTGACCTATCATCAAAAAACAGAAACAGGTTTAATTCCTCAAGGGCATAATTTGGGATTTGATCAGATTATTTTGTCGGCGCAATCACATTTATTCGCTGATGAGATCAAATCAAATATCCAATCGATTTCTGTTTCAGAATATGCCAATTTAATTTCAGTTAAAGTAGCAGATATTGAATACCAGTTTGATCAATATAAAGGCACTATTCAACAAATTCGCAAAGATGGCAAGCTGTGGTTGAATCAACCTACCGATTTTTAATATTTGGCGAGCGCCTTTAGATAATGATAGTTTAATCAAAGCACATTGGCTTGCTGCAGGTTACGATCGATGCGACGAGTCGAGTTTATGATTACCGTTTAACCGAGCAGGGAAAGTGCGGTTGAAATTATCTTTAAATTAGGATTAGTGCCGTATCAAAAGCGCGAATTCTGACATTGAATGTGGTGTATCGTATTGAGCAAAATGGATTACTTCGCATCAATATTCATGCTGAAAAACAACCGCACTTGCCATTCTTACCACGTTTTGGCTTGCGTTTTTTCCTTAACCAAGGATTTAATCAAGTGGAGTATGTGGGCTATGGCCCAACGGAAAGTTATCTGGATAAACATCACGCCACGGCTTTAGGTCGTTATAAAACAACGCCAGAAAGCAATCATGTGCCTTATTTGAAACCACAAGAAAATGGCAGCCATTATGGTTGTCTTGATGTGAAGGTGACGAATTCGTCTGATTGCTTTACCGTGCAAAGTCATACGCCTTTTAGTATGAATGTTTCCCCTTATTCTCAAGAAGAATTGGGCAGTAAAAAGCACCAATATGATTTGGAGAAAAGTGGCAGTACAATCTTGTGTGTGGATTATAAAATGAGTGGGGTAGGTTCTAATTCTTGTGGACCTGCGTTAAAAGTGCAATATCGTTTGAATGAAACAGAATGGGATTGGGCGATCTCGTTACAAATTAACTAAGATGAATTAAAAAAGTGCGGTTGAAATTAACCGCACTTTTATGTTTTTAGCAAAAATTAAGCAACAACGTTAAATTGTTCTTTCATTAATGCTTCGAAATCAGTGCAACCGCCGATTGGTTTTTCATCGATAAAGATTTGTGGCACAGTTTCCACTTCTTTACCGACAGATTTTGATAAATCTGCTTTAGAAATGCCTTCAGCGATAATATCTACATAGCGATAATCGAAATCCGCTACTTCACCTTTTAATTTTTCAGCAAGGTTTTTTGCACGTACACAATAAGGGCAGCCTGGACGACCAAAAATAACTACGAACATAAAATTTTCCTTTTATTTAAACAAAATTCCTAATGATTTTACTCTATTTCCACAAAAGCAGAAATCATTTTTCAGGATTATTGTGATTGGTGTAATATATCAACTTCTCTTTTCCTAAGGATATAACTGAATGAAATTATTGATGCTTTGCCGTGAGCCTCGCCTTTATAGCTGCCAGCGTTTAAAAGAAGCAGCAGAAAGTTGCGGGCATCAAATGGATATTTTGGATCCTAATCGTTGCATTTTAAAACTCGACAAAAATCAACCGCACTTTTCTTTGTATTATCAACAAAATACAGAAAATCAGCCTTATTTATTGCCTGATTATGATGCTGTATTGCCACGCTTTGGGACGACAAGCACTCAAATGGGCTGTGCGGTATTGCGTCATTTCCAAGGAAAAGGTGTCTATTGCCTTAATAAAGAACAAGCATTTTTAGCTGCTCGCGATAAATGGCGCAGTTTGCAGATGTTATTGGAGCAAGGCATTGCCGTACCAAATTCTGTCTTATCGGGTTGTGAAGTTGAGCCGAAACAAGCCATTAAGCAAACAACCGCTCCAATGATTATTAAAACCTTAAAAGGCTCACAAGGTATTGGGGTGATCTTGGCCGAACGTCCACAAAGTGCGGTCAGTATTTTAGAAACGTTAAAAGATGCGAATGTGTCCGTCTTGTTGCAAAATTTTGTCGAAGAGGCAAAAGGGACAGATATTCGCTGTTTTGTGATCGGTGATAAAGTGGTCGCCACAATGCAGCGTATTGGACAAGATGGTGAGTTTCGTGCAAATTTTCACCGTGGTGGCACAGCAGAAAAAATTAAACTCACTGAAGAGGAAAAATCCATCGCCATTCGTGCAACTAAAGCCTTTAGGGCTTGCGGTAGCCGGTGTTGATTTGATTCGTTCAAAAGAAGGTTTATTGGTGCTTGAAGTGAATGCTAGCCCGGGGTTAGAAATGATTGAGAAAACCAGTGGCATTGATATTGCCTTGCAGATGATCTTGTTTTTAGAACAGCAAGTGAAACAATAAAAGAAAAGGGCGAACTATATCATGTTCGCCCTTGTTGTTTATCCTTTTGCGTCTTGTTTAAAATCGTAATTTGGTGGTAATTCCGGCATCGTATTTTCTTCATCAAAAGGCCTCGCTTGCTGGTTGATGTTGAAATTCTTTGCTATCGTGAGCCGGTTTTTCTTTACCTAATAATTGCGGTTGTAATTTGATAAAACTACTTTTATCTGAAAGCCACACATCAATAAACGCTTGTGTAAATTTTTGATCGAATTCGTGATCTAACACGGTGTCATTTAATACAAAATAGCCTTTATCCGCTAAGGCAACAAAATTTAAGATGTCGTTTGGTGAAAAATCAGGGAAGATTTCCTGCATTTTTTTGAGCCATGCCGTGGTGTCATCTTTACTTAAATTTTGTGATTCCATTTCTTTGGTTAAAGCAATGGCGAAGTTTTTTCCTTCTACTGGTTTTTCATATTTAATCGAAAACATTAACGGACGTTCATTGTTTTCATAGGAACCCGTTTCAGAATATAAGCCGACAGTATAAACATGGAATGGCCCCCATGTGTATTCAGCATTGCCGACCGGTTGCCATTGGGCAAAAAGTGCGGTGGAAAATAAGGCTGAAATGGCAGCAATAATAAATTTCAGTTTCATAGTTTTTTTCATGTCAAAAATATTGCCGTGATTATAACAAAAAAGCCCTTTAAAAAAACACAAATAAAAAGGCAGGATAGACCTGCCTTTGACACCACATTATTGGCTGAGTTTATTTTAAGCTACCCACCATATCTTCTGGACGAACCCATTTGTCGAAATCTTCGGCTGAAACTAAGCCTAAGTTAATCGCTTCTTCACGTAGGGTTGTACCATTTTTGTGTGCAGTTTTCGCAATTTTCGCTGCATTTTCGTAACCGATGTGTGTATTAAGTGCGGTTACTAACATCAATGAATTTTCCAATTGTTGTTTAATGCGTGGGTAGTTTGGTTGAATACCGGTTGCACAGTGTTCATCAAATGATACGCAAGCATCACCCAATAGTTGTGCAGATTGTAAGAAGTTCGCCACCATAACTGGGTTAAACACGTTTAATTGGAAGTGACCTTGTGAGCCAACAAATGCGATAGTGGTATCGTTACCGAATACTTGTGCACATACCATGGTTAATGCTTCACATTGAGTTGGGTTTCACTTTACCCGGCATGATTGAAGAACCTGGGTTCATTTTCAGGAATTAAGATTTCACCGATACCTGAGCGAGGGCCAGAGGCTAATAAACGGATGTCGTTTGCAATTTTGAATAAGCTCATCGCTAATTGTCTAATTGCACCATGTGTTTCCACAATCGCATCGTGAGCTGCTAACGCTTCAAATTTGTTTTCAGCAGTCACGAATGGTAAGCCAGTGAATTGCGCGATGTAATCCGCCACTTTCACATCATAGCCTTTTGGTGTATTTAAACCTGTACCAACAGCAGTACCACCAAGTGCTAACTGGCTTAAGTGTGGAAGAGTATTTCTTAGTGCGCGTAAACCAAAATCTAATTGTGCTGCATAAGCAGAGAACTTTTTGACCTAATGTTAATGGAGTGGCATCCATTAAGTGAGTACGACCAATTTTTACCACATCTTTAAATTCAGCAGCTTTTTGTGCGAAACGTTTTTTTGTAAACGTTCTACACAAGGAATGGTGTGTTCAACCACTTTTTTGTATGCGGCAATGTGCATTGCAGTTGGGAAAGTGTCATTTGAAGATTGTGATTTGTTCACATCATCATTTGGGTGAACGAAAAGATTTTTCGCCTAATTTACCACCATGTAAAACGTGAGCACGGTTTGCCACCACTTCGTTCACGTTCATGTTTGATTGTGTACCTGAACCGGTTTGCCAAATGACCAATGGGAATTGGTCGTCTAATTTTCCTGCAAGGATTTCATCACAGGCGGTTGCGATTAAATCACGTTTTCTCTGCAGGTAATACACCTAAATCACAGTTTGCGAAAGCAGCGGCTTTTTCAAATAAACCGAAACGCTTCAATAATTTCGTGCGGCATAGAAGCTGCCGGACCAATTTTGAAGTTGTTGCGAGAACGTTCGGTTTGTGCTGCCCAGTATTTGTCTGCAGGAACTTGAACTTCGCCCATAGTGTCTTTTTCAATACGAAATGCCATGTGATACTCCTATCATCGAAAATAAAAATAAATCTTGAAAATTCTAACACCTACGAGTTATGAATGGAATGTAACATAAAGGTTAAAAGTTACTTTTGTGATGTAGATCATAAAAGTGCGGTAAAAAATTTCCGTGTTTTTTCTATTTACTTTAATCACCTTTGTAGATGATTTATTTTTGCTGCTTTTTGATAAAATCCGCCAGTTTACAAAAACGATAAAATGGAGAAGTCGCAATCATGGCAAAAACGCACAATTTTTATCTCTTAAATCCAGAAAAGAAGATAACAGTTGAGCAACTTGCCTGTGATCTTGCCGCTCAAGCGTGGCGTTTAGGCAAGCGAGTTTTAATCGCGTGCGAAACAGAAGAGCAAGCATTTTTAATTGATGAAGCATTATGGCAACGGATCCGAAATGAGTTTGTTCCTCATAATCTTTCAGGTGAAGCAACCATGCATGCACCGCCAATTGAGATTAGTTGGAAAGGCAAACGCAATGCCCAACGTCGAGATTTGCTGATCAATTTACAAATGGAAGTGCCAGATTTTTAGTCACAGCTTTACACAATTAATTGATTTTGTACCGGTAGAAGAAACGCAAAAAGCCCAAGCGCGTGAACGTTATAAAATTCTTTCGCTCGCAAGGTTGACGCTTTCTACTGAAAACACTCAATATTTTTAACTTTAAAAACCTAGGAAATTAACATGAATTTAAACGCTAAAGTGGCTTTAAGCCTTATTCTTGGCGCAAGCACCTTATTATCTGCTTGTGACAATAAAGAAAACACATCAACCCAAGTTGAGAAAGCAGTAAGAGTACCTGCACCAACAGAAAAAGCAGAAAGTGCGGTTGAAAAATCAAAAGAATTAGTGGCTGAAACTAAATCAGCCGAAAAAGTGGCTGAGAAAACAGAAAGCACAGAAGTTAAAGCTGACGTTAAAACTGCAGAAGTAAAATCTGATGTAGTCAAATTTGAAGTCAAAAAAGAAGCAAAAGCGGTTGATGTTGCAGAGAAAGCATCGGAGAAAAAAGAGACTGTTGTCGCTCAACAAGCAACCCACCCTCAGAAACCACGTGTGGTAGTCACTGAAAAAGCACTAAAAGAAAGTGCAGAACGTAAACAGCAAAGAGCCGTATTAAATGTGTTAGAAAAACAATACGAAGAAGTTCGTTGTTCTGCCAATGCGAAAAACGTAAGCGGTGATAGTTTTTGTCGTCAAGAAGAACGCCGTTTATTCTTAGAAATTCAACGTATTAAAGATGAATTAAGAGGGATTAAGGAATAATCCTATCCTGACCAATATGAGGGCGTGCTCAATTCGCCCTCAAAATAAAAAAATAGATTTTTTGTGACCGCACTTTATGAACGATATTACCTTTTATCAACGCTTCGAAGCCGATATTCTCACTGGGCGTAAAACCATCACCATTCGAGATAAATCCGAAAGCCATTTTAAAGCAGGTGATATCTTACGTGTTGGTCGATTTGAAGATAATCAATATTTCTGCACGATTGAGGTGTTAAGTGTATCGCCGATTATGCTTGATAATCTCACAGAACAGCACGCAGCTCAGGAAAATATGAGCTTGTCGGAATTGCGAGAAGTGATTAAAACAATTTATCCAAATGAAAGTGAGTTTTGGGTGATTGAGTTTGATCTAATTAAGTAACTAAGATATCCAAGAGTGTTTCTTATGATTATTGTATTATCAGCCATATTAGCATTTATTTCTTTTCCTTTTTTAATGAGTTTTTCTTGTATGGATGCTGGCATGGGGCCTGGCGGTCTAGGCTGTCTTGGTGTTGGAATAGGTTATACCATTATTGCATTTATTGTTTTTGTTATTTTGGGTGTAATGTTGAATTCACGTTTTAAGAATAAAGTGCAACAAGAGAATGATGACAAGCCTTTTGATTTAAGCCAAATTAAAGAAAATAAATATCACGATATTATTCGTTACTATACGGAATCTGATGAAGAGCATAAGAGTCGAAAATGAAAAAAATCGTTTTTATATTATTAAGTATGTTTCTCTATGGATGTGGAACTTTAACGACACTGAAAGATCCTTGCCCTTATATTGGCACTCGATACGATTACAATATGGTGGCTGGCAATTTTTATGATGGTGTTGGATTTAAGCATATGACTAGACCATTGTATTTTATCGATTGGCCTTTATCTGTTGTGGCTGATACCGCATTGTTACCGATCAATATTCCTCGTTACTATCTATCAGATGATGAAGCAAGAAAATCGTGTGGGCAATACAGTGACCCAAATAATAAACATCCTTGGCTAGATAAGAAGTAAATTAAATTTTTTATGACCGCACTTTATGAACGATATTACCTTTTATCAACGCTTCGAAGCTGATATTCTCGCAGGGCGTAAAATGATCACCATTCGAGATAAATCTGAAAGTAATTTTAAAGCGGGGGGATATTTTACGTGCGAGACGGTTTGAAGATAATGAATACTTTTGCACTATTGAAGTGTTAAGTATATCGCTAATTGCTCTTGATGAACTAACGGAACAGCATGCGAAGCAGGAGAATATGGAGTTGGATAAGCTGAAAGAAGTGATTCGGGGGATTTATCCAAGTGAAAATAAGTTTTATATAATAGAATTTAAGATAATCTATCTTATTAGAGAGGTATTATGAAATTAAATGATATGGAAGAATCATTATATAAAATTAAGAATTTATAAGTAAAAATTTAATGGAGGATGTCTCTACGTTCTATTCTGTAGGGATTTTAAGAGGTGTGAGCCGTATTTACATATCTAGCAAACAATAGAGCATATTAAACAAAATTGCATTTCTATTCGAGATATTAGTGATAACGATGTGAAAACATGGATTGATAATGTGTTCTTAAGTCCAGATAAGTAAAGTGCCAGAAAAGTAATATTCCTGACTTTCTACATTGTGTGGATAGAAATTAATTAATGAACAACAAAATAAAAGATTTAATCTTTAAAAGAAATAAATGCGTTCATAGCGATTATGAGTTTACATTAACAGCTGAGGATGTTCGATATTTATATAATAATGCTATAGAGTTGTTCTTATAACTCTATCTTTGAAGAGCCGAAATAAAACAATTTTTAGCATTTATAGTATCCAGCGATAATATAAATAAAAGTTTGATGAGTGTGAGACTATAATTAATAATAATCTAAGCTAAATTTTGGATTTTATTAATAGTATTGTTCTGTTTTATAATGAAATTCTTCAAATGCTATAAATCTAATAATAGAGAAATGTTACGAAACAACCTGGATAATTTACTTGTCATGTAAGGGAAATTTAACTTGTTTTACTTTTATGAAAAAGTAGTATTATGATATTGCAAAAATGATATTGGGATAAGTATTGTAATATATAATATTTTCATTGCGAGTAAATCCTAAGCTATTTATAGAGTATGCTCAGGAGTATGATAAGGATAATTTCCTAAGATTACTCAGATATTCTTTTCTGTTAATTCATCATTAGACGGTGATAATGGTAAGCTAGTTGATATTTTATCAGGGGAATGACGTTTCTAATCTTAGTTCTGATCTTTTGAATTTATTAATAAAAATTTAAGCTAGGTATTCAACAATCAAGTAGCGTTTTTCATTTTTACATATAAAATTCTAAATCATATGAATTTTTATACCATAGATGAATATATGCCAAAATACTTAAATTTTTGAGTTGTATAGCATCAATATTTTCTGATGAGGAATGTTATAAAATTTATTTAAGGCTTTTGAAAAATAATATTTTTATTATGGAAAGAAAATGTAATGCACATGGTTTCTAATTCGGAGAAATATGATTCTATAAGATTAAAAGCGTCAAGTAGAGGGAAATAATTATATTGATTTTTAAAGAAATCTTGTTTTCAGTGATTGTTACCTCATCAAGCTAAAATTTCTATGAACCAAATAACTCAGAGATTAATATTTGAATGAGATGATTATAGATAATGAGTTATTAAAATTTATTTATGATGAAAGTATTAATTACCATTATCACGTATGCAATTATTGAAATTTAGATAAACTTAAACTCCACGAATTACGAGGATAAAAGGAGTTTATTACTAACATTTCAAGAAGACTGAGCAATGACACTAATTGAAATGGCAGACCGTTTTAATCCGTCTGCGGTAGAACAAGCTCCTTTATCAACATTGGGAAGAGAGCGGTTATTTTAAACCGTCTGAAAATGAAAATGCGCCGAGCTATTGCATTGCGATTCCGCCACCGAACGTAACCGGTTCTCTACATATGGGGCATGCTTTCCAACAAACCTTAATGGATACCTTAATCCGTTTTAACCGTATGGAAGGGCATAACACCTTATGGCAAGCGGGGACAGACCATGCGGGTATCGCAACCCAAATGGTGGTGGAACGTAAAATTGCGGCTGAAGAAGGCAAAACCCGCCATGATTATGGCCGTGAAGCGTTTATCAACAAAATTTGGGATTGGAAAGCCTATTCTGGTGGCACAATCAGCCAACAAATGCGTCGTTTAGGGAACTCTATCGACTGGGAACGTGAGCGTTTCACGATGGACGATGGTTTATCGAATGCGGTAAAAGAAGTGTTTGTTCGTTTGCACGAAGAAGGTTTGATTTACCGTGGCAAACGCTTAGTAAACTGGGATCCAAAACTTCACACCGCGATTTCTGATTTAGAGGTGGAAAACAAAGAGAGTAAAGGTTCTCTTTGGCATTTCCGTTACCCGTTAGCTAACGGTGCAAAAACGGCAGATGGTAAAGATTATTTAGTGGTGGCAACTACACGTCCAGAAACCATGTTGGGCGATACCGCAGTTGCGGTGCATCCTGAAGATGAGCGTTATCAATCTTTAATCGGTAAAACAGTGATTCTGCCATTGGCAAACCGTGAAATTCCGATTATTGCCGATGAATATGTCGATCGTGAATTCGGTACTGGTGTAGTGAAAATTACTCCAGCGCACGACTTTAACGACTACGAAGTGGGTAAACGTCACTGCTTGCCGATGGTTAACGTATTAACCTTAAATGCAGATATTCGTGATGAAGCGGAAATTATCGGTACTGATGGCAAACCGCTTGCTGGCTATGAAGCAACTATTCCTGCGGATTACCGTGGCTTAGAGCGTTTCGCTGCACGTAAGAAAATCGTGGCAGATTTTGAAGCGCTGGGTTTATTAGATGAAATTAAACCGCACGATTTGAAAGTCCCTTATGGTGACCGTGGTGGTGTGCCAATCGAGCCGATGCTAACTGACCAATGGTATGTGAGTGTGAAACCGCTTGCTGATGTGGCGATTAAAGCAGTGGAAGATGGCGAAATCCAATTCGTACCGAAACAATATGAAAACCTTTACTTCTCTTGGATGCGTGATATTCAAGATTGGTGTATTTCTCGCCAACTTTGGTGGGGGCACCGTATTCCTGCGTGGTATGATGCAGAAGGCAATGTTTATGTCGCGCGTAACGAAGAAGAAGTGCGGTCAAAATACAACTTAGATTCTGCGGTTGAACTCAAACAAGATGAAGATGTGTTAGACACGTGGTTCTCATCAGGCTTATGGACGTTCTCTACCTTAGGTTGGCCAGAGCAAACCAAAGAGCTCAAAATGTTCCACCCGACAGATGTGTTAATCACGGGCTTCGATATCATCTTCTTCTGGGTTGCGCGTATGATTATGTTTACGATGCACTTCGTGAAAGATGAAAACGGCAAACCGCAAGTGCCATTCAAAACGGTGTACGTAACAGGCTTAATCCGTGATGAGCAAGGCCAAAAAATGTCGAAATCGAAAGGTAACGTGCTTGACCCAATCGATATGATTGACGGCATTAGCCTTGACGATTTACTTGAAAAACGTACTGGCAACATGATGCAGCCGCAATTAGCAGAGAAAATTGCTAAAGCAACGCGCAAAGAGTTTGCAGAAGGTATTGCAGCTCATGGTACAGATGCATTGCGATTTACATTAGCTGCATTGGCTTCAAACGGTCGTGACATCAACTGGGATATGAAACGTTTAGAAGGCTACCGTGACTTCTGTACAAATTGTGGAATGCAAGCCGCTTTCGTCTTTAACGAACAGAAATGAGATTTAAGCCGAAGGCGAGATCGAGTTCTCATTAGCGGATCGTTGGTCAACCAGAATTCAATCGTGCACAGTGGAAACCTCACCGCAATCTCATTGCCAACATCGTTTCGACCTTTGTGCCAATGCGGTTATGAGTTTACCTAGGACCACCCCTGGCGAGCTGGTATTTAGAGTCGACGAACCAGTATTTGCAAACATGCAACGCAGCACAAATTCGTGCAGCAAGCCAAACCAACGTCTCACGTGTTAGATTATGACGTGTCGAAAGCGCATCCGCTTGTTCCATTTATTACCGAAGAGGTCGGGCAAAAGTAAAAGGATTTGTGGGTATTACTGCCCGGCAGCATTATGTTACAAACTTTTCCCACAAGTGGAAGAAAAACGGCTTTATGGATCCAGAAGCGGAAGCTGAAATTGACCTATGGTTAAGAAGTGATCGTTGCGGTGCGTAATGCCCAGCAGAAAGCAACATCGCACCAAGTAGCGCCTTTGAGATCTGTTATTCCGTAACGTAAGCGCAGAAAATGCAAAATTCTTGACAGACTCGCTCTCAAAAGCCATGGCGAGGTGTAGATAACGTTCAGCGTGGCGGCAAACGAAACCGCACCACGTGCGGTAGCGAAACCTCGATGGCAATGCGGAATCGCTCATGTGCTGATGGCTGGCTTTATCAATAAAGAAGCAGAGCTTGCCCGTTTAACCAAAGAGATTGATATCAAAACGAAGTTAAACGTATCGAAAATAAACATGGCAGCAAGCTTTCGTGGCTAAAGCACCAGAAAGTGCAGTGATTGCGAGAAAAGAACGCGAAAAACAAGCGGAATATCAATCTAGATTAGAAAAATCCAGAGAGCAGTATAAAGCGACGGAAGCGTTGTAGTTTTTAAATAAAGAAACGCGGTCAGGATTTGAAAAATCATGGCCGCTTTTCTTCTACAATACGCCAAAATTCTGTACAGCGTTTTATCTATATTTTCGTAAGAATAATTTTAAACATGTGATTGTTTAGTCATCACAATCTTTTTACTCGAAAAATGTGATCTCGATCCAATTTTAGAAAATTGGTGCGCTTCCTCCTACCGACACTATAAGTTTGTTTTGTAATAGTTTGCGGCGTCTATTTCGGAGATTGAACTTTTTATGAAAAATTGCTCCAATCATCGTCGAGGTAACAACCAAAAGGAATAACACAATTAGTGAAAAAGACACTAGCAGCAGTACACTCGTTTCTGCGGTAAAGGCAGCTTCAGCAGCAACAGCGGTAGTTTATGATAACGAAGGTACAAAGAAGTTGGGTGGCGAACTGCGCTTCGCTTTAATCTTAGAAAAAGCCGGATGCTAAAAAGTATGCAACCAAAAGCAGGTAAGTCAACTTAAAACTGCAGATTCCGCTTACGCAACGCAGGTTCACGTTTCGGTATCACGGTAAAAGCCCACAACTTAGATAACGATTTCTATGCGTGGGTCGCGCCGAATTCACGTCGATGATACAGACTCTCGTGACCACGGTAGCCTTTATGCTAAACGATGCTTATGTAGGTTTAGGTAGCAAAAGCAACTGGGTGATACTCACATCCGGTCGTCAACACTCATCACGTGATGACGTAAGCCAGAAGCCAATGACTATGTAACATGGTTTCCATTTCCAAAAGGTGCTTATATCCCAACTTCAGGTACGAGGTGTGCAGTCTCGTTACGACTATACAAAAGGTATTGAAGGCTTTACGAATTAAGCGGCAAACACAACTTCGGTCAACGTCATAACGATAGGTAACTTGTACTTTAAAGTTGGATCTTATGCATATGGTTTAGGTGCATTATACACAGCAGGTGATTTAGATGCTCGCTCTCGCTTATGGTCACACTAACCTTTGGAAACCACAAATGCATACAAACACCGTGTAGATGGTTTCTTAGCATCATTAGGCTATAAATTTGGTGAGTTCAAATTAACTGGTGATTTTAGTTTATGCCATGTTAAGAAAGATAGTGACAAAACAAATAAATTCTATGTATCTCCAGGCTCGCATATCAAGTAACTCCAGCATCCTCAAAGACATATGGTAACTACCCATATGAACGCGTGAAAGGCGAAGCTGATAAAAGAGAAAACTCACGCTGTACTTGGTGCAGATTACAAAACTTCATAAACAGGATTTGTATTAGTTTGTAGAAGGCAAATATGCGACTACTAAAGAGCACGTTAACGATTCTTACGATGGTAAAGATTAAAGACAGAGCTATCGGTGTGGGTATGCGATGTATTCTTCTAATCTTTGATTAGAAAAGTACTGAAAAAGGCGAATCGAGAAGGTTCGCCTTTTGTGTTGGATCTCATAAACTGTTGCAATCTCGACCCTCTTTACCCAGAAGAGGGGCTATATTAAGAGGAGAGCTGTCAGAGGTTTTAATAGATGGAAAATATATAATGAGAGAGCTATTAAGTGAGAATCGGAGAGCGTTTATGGTGCCATTAAGCTCTTTGCAAGAGAGGGGGAAGATTTACTCATTCCCAATTTATCCCAAATCACTCCCTACCCCTCTTGCAAAAGAGGGCTTTTTAAGATGTTTCTAGTGAGTTTTATTGGGAATGTATTTGAGGAAGAGCGTTAAAGAACGGCGAAACGTCTATGAGGGCGATTAAAGCTTCTCTTTTCGTAAAGAGGGGGCTAGGAGATTTTAACTGACTTCAACTTATCCAAAACCAATTTCCATCATTTCAATATGTGCTTTTTCAGCATTCAAGGCGGGAATATAGTGATAAGACGCACCATAGCCATGATTTAAAGAATGCTTTCTTTATTTTCAACCTCAATTTCTTCTAAGGTTTCTAAAGCGATCCACTGAAAACCTGGGGCAAATCACCGCGATGAATACCTGAGAAGCCGCTTTCTTCTAAAAAGTGATCTGTATAAGGTTGTAACCATTACTTCATGGCCAAAACGAGATTGGACGTCATATTCCATTGGTTTTCCGTTAAACCGAGTTTATCCACAATGGCAATCGTGGTTTGTTTTACAATGCTGATGATAATAATCGCCCATATTCTCACAACGTAAATGGAATGCCGCGATAAGAAAAGAGGCAAAAACTGCGTCGGGTTTTAACCGCACTTTGATGGAATCCACCAACGCATTAATGTAGTTTCATCAAGATGATAAGAATGAATAAACTCAAAAGGCACAATAGTGCGTTCTTGCGCATCATGGCGATTAAACGGCATCGATTAAATGCGCCTGTCGTAGCCTCGATATGCTGTGGATAAAGCGGCAAATACAATCATGCGTTCCACCATCATGAGTAAATTTTGACCGCACTTTTGCATGAGCAAGGATTGCGCAAGAAAAGTCAGCGGTACTCGACTTTGTGCATTGATCGCTTTGTTCAGTCAATGTTTAGCATAAACCTGCTTGCTGTTGCTGTGGTACGCAAGCGGGGAGAGCCTGCTGTTCTGTCTAAATAGATTGGTAATTTTCGTGCAATGCGTTTAGAACGCATCGGTACAATGAGCTTTTAAAAGGATACCATTTCAACGAGCACTCCAGTCACGCGAGGATCCAGTAAAATTCCCACAAATAACGTGAGAGATCGCTGCGCGCTGAAGGTCATGGCATGTACCAAGATTCGCCAAATGATGCCAATGTTGTATTCACAAATGTTTGGGTAGAAAGCGTTGATCGGTGAAACGCAACAGAGTTTATCTTGTTCATCGCGAATGTCAATTTGCCAAACTATGGGTATTTTTGACTTAAAGCACGTGGTGTTGCCTTGCGGTAACAAAACCTTGCTTCACTGGGCGAAGATGATTGGCGTTGATACTCTAATCCCAAAGGCAACTTTGGCGCTAGCACCTATACTGAGAAATCCCGCCAGTGAGCCAACAGTGGTTTCTGCCAGCAACAGACACGCGCCATGCACGGCAGCCGAAAGGCTGAGTGTGCGATGATCAACCGGGCATTTTGCCTCGAAATCCAGCTTTTCACCATAAGCCGAAATCTCAATGCTCATGCCTAACCGCACAATGTTTCATTTCATTGAGCTGCCTCAAGGGTAAAAGTGTTTTTCCAAATCTACATATTCTTCCTGGGTCTCAATTTGAAAATCTCGCCACGCAATGCTTGAACAGGTGTGTTTAAGATGGCTTTTCATATCCCTTCACTTTGGCCGCAGCAAGAAGTAGCCGGTCATGCGAGACAATGATTTCGGATCTTTACGCTTGCAATTTTGCCCCATGATACGTCGTAAATGTCTTTCGACATGGTTTGATTTTTGAACCTTTCATGACCAAATGCGCCGCCATACCACAGCGCAACTTTCTCGATACCTTCAAGGTTTGCTTTCAAATTGCGCATATGCTGCCATTCTTTTCGGCTGTTTTGGCATAAAGGTGGATTCAGTACAATGAGGGCGTAAATGCCACTCAAAAGTGCGGTCAGATTTTGCAACATGTACTCACCGCACTTTGTAATGTGCGATACTTTCTAATCGACTGGTCAGCCATTCATGCGCTGTGAGTACATGGAAATCTACCGACGAGAATCGCTAATGCTTCTATATTCATCACGATAAGACAGCGCAATAGCCGATCTCACGCCGACCAAAAGCACATTTAATTTGGCGACGCGATTTAAAACTCCGCTTGTGTTTTGTGCGGTTTTACCTAAAGCGAGGCTAAAAACACTCTTTACATGCGCTGGCTTTTGCCATTCGGGTTTGAAAGGCAGAAGGACTGGTGAGTCCTAATTTTTGTGTGAGCAGCGACAAAGTCTCGCACCACTTTAACGTATCGTAATAAGAGAGTATAAGGATCTTAGACGATAAAGAGAGCATATTGGCTTTTTCTGTTGCACTGAGACCTTCCAACTCTTCTAATGCCTTGCAGCCACGCTCACCAATTGTTGTTGAAGGTTTTGGTCTCAGAAGCTGAGAGGCAAATCCGTCATGCTGTCGTCAACCAAGCTTTGAAGTAACTTTTCAGCTTTGGTGAAATAATTGAATAGCATGCCGAGTTTGTTTTCGCCATATACGGTGCAGCAACTTCTAAATTCGCTACAAGATGATCTTTGGCTGGGCGCACAACGACTGTGGTAGAAATGGAGCGTCGCACGAGGCTTAGTACGTCAACGTTTACGGGCATTGGCTTGCACAGGCTTTCGCAAAGCCAGACAAGCATCCATTGCCGCTTTTCTACTTCATGTGAGAAGTCATGGTTCACTTACGCCATTTCTGCACGCCGCGCAGCGTTCCACAGTGCGGTCAGTTTTACTTGCGGTGTGAAAATCCAATTGATCAGGCGATGCGTTTTCGTTTGCGCCGTCGTCATCGCAACCACTCAATACGCACCATAGCGGCTCGTCCTTTCGCGAGAATGCGCGATTTTTACTCATCATGGAAGGACACATGTCGCTGTGCTCAATCCAAAGTTAAAGCAAAGTCCGTTACGCGTTACAATTCATCGCACCTTTGAATTCATCCTCGCATCGAGTGGGATTTGACGATCGTTGTCCGCACGCATCGGCGAGAGAATCGAGATAGAGTTCTGACTTGTTGCTATTAAAGATGGCGTACAGATTTTTACCTGGATTCGAGACGATTGTTTTGGGTCAAATAAAATTTCACATAACGCAACTCTTGCCCGAAAGTTCAGAGTGCAAGAATTTTCTCGCCGCGGCGACGCACGCCCTTTACCGTGTTCCCCCATAGCAAACCGCCGCATATTTCACGCAGGTTCTGCCACTTCATCTGGAAATTTGTTTTAAAGAGTTTGACTTGTTCTTTATCGCATAGGTCTAAAGCGGGGCGAACGTGCAATACGCCAGCATCAACATGGCCAAACATCCCATATTGCAGATTGTTACTATCTAATAAGGCTCTAAATTCTGCAATGTAATCCGCAAGGTGTTCAGGTGGTACACAGGTATCTTCCACAAAAGGAATCGGTTTGGCCGCACCTTTCGCATTCCCAATAGACCCACCGCTACGCATAGCGTAAATACGTTCAATAAATGCAAAGTCAGAACAAAGTTGATAATAGATAATATGATCTGCCAGCATGCAATCATCTAATTGCGACAAAAGTGCGGTCACTTGGCTGTTGATTTTGGCTTGATTGTTTCCCGCATATTCAACAATGTTTAAACCAAGAATTGGATTTTGTTCTTCTTCTGTTAAAAGTTCTTTTACTGAATGCCAAATAATATCTTGCTTAGCAAGGTTCAGCACTATGGAATCGACGGTTTCGACTGAAAGGGCATTGGCTTTCACCATAAAAGGTGCATTGCGAAGTGCGGCATCAAATGAGCTGTACTTCACATTAATTAAGGTGCGATATTTAGGAATAGGCAATAAATTGAGTTTAGCTTCGCAGATAAACGCAAGTGAACCTTCTGACCCCGTTAAAATTCGGGTGAGATTAAATTCACTTTCATCGTTATTAAAGACATTCTTAAGATCGTAACCAGTGAGAAAGCGATTGAGTTGGGGTAAATCTTGAATGATTGAGGCGCGCCTCTTTTTACAACGTTGGAAAATCGTTTGATGTAGTGTTTTTCCATTTTCTGCTAGTGGATAGTTTTCTAAAACATCGTCGGATTTGACCGCACTTGTATCTAATATTTCACCATTCATCAAAACAGAACGTAATGCTAAAACGTGATCAGAGGTTTTACCGTATTGTAATGAACCTTGACGGAAGCATCGGTATTAATCATGCCACCGAGGGTTGCTCGATTACTGTGTAGAAGTTCTGGCGCAAAGAATAAACCATGAGGTTTTAAAAGATTGGTTTAGTTGATCTTTTTACTACACCTGGCCGGGCACACTGAACCCAACGTTCTTCTATATTAAGCTCTAAAATGCCTGTCATGTGGCGAGAGATCCACAATAATATTGTTATTAATAGATTGCCCATTGTGTGCCCGTGCCGCCACCGCGAGTGTAAAAGGTTAAGTGAAGTATCTTTATTGTTAATCTGAAAGCGATGCGTACCACATCTGCAACAGATTTAGGGACACATAGCCTGTGAGTTGTTGATAGACGCTGTTATCCGTGGCGAGACTTAAAGCGTCCGCATAATTTGAGGCAATATCACCTTCAAAATGCTGTTTTTGGAGTTCGCTACAGATAATCACTTACCACATTATTAAGTTGTGGTACATTAGAAAGAACAGGGCAACATAAAATCACTCACACATAAATAGAGAAGAAAGTAGATTTGATGACATATGAGCTCAGTCGATTTGAACAAAAAGATATTTTTGTTAGAATGAAAACGGGTTAAAGAATTAACCCTGTGTGTGAATCGAACGTTCATTTTAGGGGTTGTTTGTCTATAAAAGCATAACGAGGCAAAAAGGTTTGATCTTTTTGATGTTTTTATGGGATAATAACCATACTTTTTGAACGTTCCTTTGGCTATGGCAAAAGAATTGAATTTGTCAAAAGGATAAGTTAGCACAAATTCAAAACCCTAGTTAAGCAATGTTTAGAGTGTTTCTATAAAGTTCACAATAAACAAGGAAACTTTTCTTAATTAATAACATTGACTAAATAGAGGACATCAAAATGACTGCAATCGCATTAGTCGTTGCTGGTTTAGCAGCAGCTTCAGTAGCTCAAGCAGCTCCACAAGCAAACACCCCTTTCTATGCAGGTGCTAAAGCTGGTCATGCTCTTCCACGATGGTATCAAATCAAACTACTGATGCTACTACACACGTAGCTCTAAACTTCAGTAATGGCTATCACCCGTAACTCGGTTACTTACGGTGTATTCGGTGGTTGACCAAGTTTTAAACCAAGATAACTTTGGTTTAGCAGTAGAAGCTGGTTACGATGATTTCGGTCGTGCTAAATTCTTACGTAACGGTAAAACAGAACGTCAAAACACACCAACCACGGTGCACACTTGGAGTGTTAAAAGGTAGCTGAGTTTTAACTAGAAGGTTTTGAGACTTCTACGGTCGTGCTGGTGCAGCTTTTAGTTCGTTCTGACTATAAAGTCCCATACAACTCAAAAGGCGCTCGCGCTTCGCAGTGCTGGTCGTCACAGCTTACGCGTTTCTCAGTGTTCGCTGCTGGTTTCGAATAGCCGCCTTACCTTCATTACCAGAGTTAGCATTACGTTTAGCATCAATGGTTGAGCTCGCGTGGGTAAAATTACGTACTCAAACAGGTCCAAATAGCTCAGTAGACTAGCAAACCCATGGATCGGTTCCTATCAACGCTGGTTTATCTTACCGTTTCGGTCAAGGTGCTGCTCAGTTGTTGCTCGGAAGTTATAGCAAAACTTTCAACTTAGCATCTGATGTAACTTTCGCTTTCGGTAAAGCTAACTTAAAACCACAAGCTAAAGCAACTTTAGACGGTATCTACGAGTGAAATTTACTCAAAGTTAACAACGCTAACGTAGCTGTTGCTGGTTATACAGACCGTATCGGTAAAAGATGCACCAAACAGTGAAATTATCACAACGTCGTGCAGACTCTGTAGCCTAACTACTGGCTAAGGTGTTCCAGCTCAAAACATTTCTGCAGTTGGTCACGGTAAAAGCTAACCCAGTTACAGGGTTCTGCCGCTGACGCGTTAAAGAAAGGTCGTAAAGCGCTTATCGCTTGTTTAGCACCAGACCGTCGTATTTGAAATCGCAGTTAACGGTACTAAATAATTTTTATTTGAGTTGTCCATTAACGGATTAACATTAGAAGGGCCAAACTTCAGTTTAGGTCTTTTCTTATATAAATTAAACCTATAATTGAAGGAATTTTGTAGAAATGAAAAAGTGGATTATCATGATTATTATCGCCGTTGCTGCAGGTTTGGCTTAATGTCCAGCTGCAATGGCTTAGTAAAAAGCAGAAACTGAAATTGATTCTGTTTGGGCAAATGTTGAATCATCTTATCAACGTCGTGCTGAGTTTAATTCCAAACTTAGTGAATACTGTCAAAAGTCAAGCTAATTTTGAACAACAAACATTAACTAATGTAATCGAAGCTCGCGCAAAAGCGAGCTCAAACTAAAATTGATCCGTCTAATTTAATTCGGAAGAACAATACGAATTCCAACAAAACCAAAAATCAAGTAGGTTCAGCATTATCTCGCCACTTGTTACTGTAGAACAATACCCACAATTAAAAGCGAACGAAGGCTTTTATGAACTTACAAGCGCAACAGAGGTACAGAAAACCGTATCAATGTCGCTCGTAATAAATTTAATGAAGCTGCACGTATTTTATAATGAAAAAAGTACGTCAATTCCCAACCTAAATTAGCGGCAATGATTTTTGGTTTTAAAAGCTAAACCTTACTCTAACAGTCAGCTACAGGCGCTGAAAACGCACCAACTGTAAACTTTAACTAAGGTTTATCTATGCCATTCTTTTCCAGAATTTCGGTAGATAAAAAGCAAATCGAGGCGGCGATTAGTCGCCTCAGAAAAGCTAAAGTTCGGCTGAGTTACGTGTTTATTGAACGCAAAAGTACAAAGCACTTCAGCACAACTGTCTGCAATGGAACGTGCTTTAGAAGTGTTTGATGAACTGGAAATGCATAAAACAGCGGCACAAAATGCCGTGTTGATTTATGTGGGATATAAAAATCATCTCTGTGCAATCGTAGGTGATAGCGCATCTCATCAATTTGTTGATGTGGCTTATTAGCAGTTATAATGCGATTTAATGATTGAACAGTTTAAACAAAAAGCATGCACAAGGCATTGTCGATGCGATTGATCGTATCAGTGATATTTTATCTCGCCATTTCCCTATTCAGCCTGATGATGTGAATGAATTATCTAATGAGGTAATTATTAATGGCTAAGCTTTTATCTTTTATGAAAAGTGCGGTTGTTTTTCATCTTGTGCTCAAATGGTTGTTGCGGCAGAATTTCCGCCTGCACCAAATCCTTTTCTCATTACGTAAACGATTACGCAACACACTTTCATCAGAACATAAGCAAATTTTAGAAAATAAACTGATTGCTTATAGTAAAGAAACGAGTTCACAAATCGCTGTTGTTTTGGTTCCGACAACCGGTGAATATGAAATTGCTGATTATACCTTTGCTTTAGGTGATAAATGGGGCATAGGGGCGTAAAAATCTGAACAATGGCGTGTTGATGCTGATTGCGAAAAATGATCATAAGTCTTTTATCGCAATAGGGCAGGTTTAGAAGGTGTATTACCAGATGCTTTTTATCGCAAGTCATCCGTTCGGCAATTTTGCCACAATTTAAACAAGAATAATATGCCCAAGATGCATTAATGATGGCTTCAAACAAATTGTGCGGCAAGTAAAGGCGAGTTTGATGCAGCACAAGTTGAAGAGGATGCGTTCGATAAGTACATCCCATTCTTAATGGTATTGGCATTTGTGCTATTGTATTGTCGGTGAATTCCAGATATCACAAAAAGATGAAGTATATATTAGCGAATCAACGTGACCAACTGAATAAAATCATTCGCAAAGTCACGATTTCTCGTCCTAAATGGTGGCAGTTCTGGTTTCGGAGAGCGGAGTTTTGGTGGAGCCTTCGGTGGCGGTGGTTCTTCCGGTGGTGGCTTTGGTGGCGGTGGCTTGGCGGCGGCGGGAGCAGGTGGAAGTTGGTGAGACCAAGTCTTTCACTCAGGTTCTATCTTATGTCTGAGGGAATAGCGCCCTATTCAGACTTATTTGAACAAGGAACATTATGGAAACGTTAGACAAAATCACAAATTGCAGAAAACCCAATCTTAATTTACATAGAAGGTTCTACCAAAATTACCTTCTTGTGGTTTCTCTGCGTGCATCTGAAGCATTAATGAATTGCAAAAGTGCCTTTTTCAGCTATATTGATATTCTTCAACACAGATATTCATTCTGAATTGCGCTTATACCGACAGCCAACTTTCCCACAATTATGGGGTAGAAAGGTGAGTTAATTGGTGGTTGCGATATTATTTTAGAAATGTATCAAGCTGGCGAACTTCAAAACTTTATTAAGCGAAGTGGCGGCCAAACATCAAGCAATTGACGATAGATTACCAAAGATAAACCTGCTTTTTAGCGGTTTCTTTCTAACAAAATGATAAACCTGTTATAAAAATGTGATCAGATTTAACATTTTTAAGTTAAATAACTGTTGATAAAATTCCCTTACGTCTGACTACATGCACTTAGTCGGGGTGCCATTAATAGCTGAGAAACACCCGTGAACCTGAAACAGATAATAAGCTGGCGTAGGAAACTAATTATCTCATTATGCTGTTTCGTTATGCAAAAATAAGGAGAACGCATAATGAACAAAACGCTTCCAATTTTAACTGCACTTCTTACCGCTTCCGCTTTCGCACAAGCTGCACCTCAAACATTAGATGTTTATACTTATGATTCATTTAGTGCTGATTGGAGTGCTGGACCAAAAGTTAAAAGCGGCTTTTGAACAACAATTCCCGCAATGTAAGCTGAATTATGTGGCTTTTTGACAATAAATGGCACTTTTGTTTAACCGTGTTCGTCTAGAAGGTAAAAATTAAGGCGGATGTGGTGCTCGGTTTAGATAGTTATCGAAATTGAGGATGCACAAAAACTCAATATTTTTGAGCCAAATAAAGTGGATTTAAGCCAGTTACGTTTACCAATTAAATGGGAAAATCACACGTTCTTACCATTCGATTATGCACAATACGCGTTTATTTATGATAAAAATAAACTGACTAGATCCACCAAGAGCTTAAAAGAATTAGTTGAGCGTCAAGATCTTAAAGTGTTATATCAAGATCCGCGTACAAGCAGTATTGGACGTGGTTTATTACTTTGGATGAATGTAGTTTATCCAGAAGCAGATGTCGCAAATGCCTGGAAGACCCTTTCTAAACATACGGTCACGGTCACCAAAGGTTGGACTGAGTCTTATGGGGCCTTCTTAAAAGGCGAAGGTGATCTGGTTTTAAGCGTAAATACTTCACCGATTTACCATATTCTTTCTGAACAGACAATTATGTGGCAACGCAATTTGCAGAGGGAGCGTATTACAAGTTGAAGTGGCAGCCAAAGTGGCTAACCGCAATAATGCCTGTGCGATGAATTTTTAGGATTCTTACTTTCACCGCAAGCTCAAGCGGATATTGCTAAAATAATGTGATGTTACCCGTGGTAGAGACCAATATCGAAAGTCACATTGATGCGCTTAATTCTCGCGCAAAATCAATGCGTATTTTAGATACCACAACGGTGACAAGTGAGCAGCTTAAAGGCTGGATCAATCAATGGCAAAAAGCTTTATCTAAGTAGTATTAATGAACTTATTGCAACATCCGCATTTTCGTCCACGCCATTATTTGGGCGGGAGTGCGGTCATCTATTGTTTTGCTCTATGGATTACTCTCTGCGTGTTTTTCAGTCGAAGTGATTATGCCTTATCTGATTTCTTAAAGACGATTATTTGCAACGTTATCGCCTTTAGTGTCGAATCAGCATTATGACTCAGCCTTGCTTTCTAGCATAATTGGTATATTATTTGCGTGCTTTTCTATTTAGATTTCAAAGGCAAAATCGCTCATTTTACGCATTTTTCCCTCACCTTTGTTTTGCCAGTATTACTGGCTATTTTCAGTGATTGTTGTTTGGCGGCACAGCCGGTTGGCTACATACTACTGCTGCAAACCCTTAGGTATTTCGTGGAAACCCTCCATTTTATAGTTTAAGTGGCATTCTCATTGCTCCATTTATTTTTAATATTCCTTTTAGCGGCACGAATGAGTTTGCAGGCTTTGCAAAGTGTTCCGACTGAACAGCATCAACTCGCGGCACAATTGAATATCAAAGGTTTCACATTTTTCCGCTTAATTGAATGGCCTTATTTGAAAAGCCAAATCGTGTCAGCCTTTGTGTTGATTTTTATGCTGTGTTTCACCAGTTTTTACGATTGTCTTGGGCACTAGGTGGAGGCCACAAAAATGTACATTAGAGTTGCCATTTACCAAGCCATTTTTCTTTGAATTTGATTTACCCAGCGGCACTTTTTGTGTTAGTGCACGTGCGTTTTGTTTTGCGTTATTTTCGCTTTCACAATATTGGGCAAAAGCACCCGAAACCCAGATTTCGCAACGTTATCGATGGGTTTTGCCTTCTTCAAGTGCGGTCAAATTTGGACATGTTTTTGTCTTATTCTCGGTGTGCTTATTTATTTTAAGTCCCTTATTCAATATCGTTTTCAAGGTTTGTCGTAACACAATTATTTGGTTATTGGCAAAACCCACAATTATGGAAAGCGCTGCTTATTCATTAACCATGGCGCCGACCAGCAGGGGTTCTATCAGTATTATTTGGATTCTTCTTATTGTTACTTTCCGTCAACTGCCAATGGTTATATCACCTAAATTAGCTCACTTGATTTTAACAGGTGGAATGATGATTTTGCCATTCCGACGATTGTCTTAACGTCGGCTTATTCCTTTGGTTACAAGATATTGATTTTTCAGCGGGCATCATGTTTGTGTGTGGTATCTGTTTGTAACGCCTTGGCTGCCTTGCCATTTGTGATCAAAAGTCACCAATACACCAATGGTCAATCTATGCAGTATGAAAAACTCTGTTTATCGCTTGAATATTACAGGCTGGCAGCGTTTTCGTTTAATTGAATATCCATTGCACTAAAGCCCCCGTTGAAATATACTTGCGCACCGCGACGACCTTATCACTCGGCGATTTTTGCGGCGATAGCTTTATTTGGTAGCCTGATTTTACCGCCCGTCTGCCTCATTTGCTTTATCAACAAATCGGACAATATCGAAGCCAGAAGCGGCAGTGACGGCATTGATTTTATTGGGCCTATGTTTAGTTTAGTTTATGTTTATTGAAGGCAGAAGGAACAACACTGATGAAATTAAATAATGTAGTATTCAATTATCAATCCATGCCGATGGTATTTGATTTACAGATTCAGCCCAGCGATCGCATCATTGGTGAAAGTGGTGCAGGAAAAAGTACCTTACTGAGTTTTAATTGCCGGCTTTGAATATGCGGATAGTGGGATATTTGGCTAAATGGTGAAAAATCATGACAAAACGGCACCTTTTGAACGCCCCGTTTCTATGCTATTTCAGGAAAACAATCTCTTTACTCATCTTTCTGTAGAAGAAGATATTGCCTGTAGGTTTAAAAAGCGAATTTAGCCTTTAAATGCAGAGAAAAAGCCCTTGTAGAGACAGCTGCAAGTGCGGTCAGTTTTACAGGATTTTAACGAGAAAACCAAACCGCACTTTCAGGTGGACAAAAACAGCGAGTAGCGTTAGCGCGCTGTTTGCTACGAGATAAACCCATTTTATTATTGGATGAGCCTTTTTCAGCTCTTGATCCTAAATTACGCATTGAAATGCAGGATTTAATGGATCAATTATGTGAAGAGCTCACCGTATTAGTGTGACACATCAACCCAGAAAAAATTGAACGGCATATTGATCGGTGATTGAAATTCATCAAGGAAAAGTGATCGATCTTTTATCATATTGCAGGTAATATGCTCAACTTAATCAAAAGCGACATAGCTTAAACGAGGAAAATATAATGACCACAACAAATGTAGTACAGCTTTCATCTATTGCACCCATCCATCAGTAGAGTATTGGTCTGTTTGTAAAGTAGAAGCGTTGTTTGAAACACCTTTTTTAGAATTAGTCTATCGTGCGGCTCAAGTGCATCGAGAGCATTTCAACCCTGGCGCGATACAGCTATCGACGTTGATGTCGATTAAAACGGGTGGCTGTCCAGAGGATTGTGGTTATTGCCCACAATCAGCACGTTATCAAACAGGCGTACAAAATCAGCAGATCTTGGATATTGATGAAATTGTTGAGCCAAAGATTGCAAAAGACACGTGGTGTAGGACGTTTTTGTATGGGCGCAGCGCATGGCGTGTCCAAAACCGAAAGATATGGAAAAAGTGACGGCGATTATTCGTGCGGTAAAAGATATTGGCTTAGAAACTTGCGGGACCTTTGGGTTGTTGCAAGATGGTATGGCGGAAGAGTTAAAAGATGCGGGATTGGATTATTACAACCACAATCTTGATACCGCACCAGAGAATTACCACAATGTCATTGGTACACGTCGTTTTGATGATCGTTTAAGCACATAGAAGAAGTGCGTCGTGTCGGTTTGAGTTTGCTGGCGGTATTGTGGGCATGAACGAAACCCGTAAAGAGCGAGAACTGGTCTCATTGCAAGTTTGGCAAATCTTGATCCGCAGCCAGAGTCAGTGCCAATTAACCAATTAGTGAAAGTAGAAGGCACACCAATGGCAGATGCAGCTGATTTAGATTGGACAGGTATTCTCTATTGCTGCTGCGCGTGTTACTATGCCGGAAAAGTTATGTTCGTCTTTCTGCAGGTCGTCAAGGGCGTGTGGTGAAGAAAGTACAAAGCCATATGCTTTATGGCGGGAGCGAATTCCATTTTCTATGGTGATAAATTGTTCGTGACAGGTAATCCAGAAGAAGATGGCGATCAGACTGCTCATCGGCTAAATTGGATCTTGAGCCGGAAACGGAAGAAAATGAAAACCACTCGACAGAAATTAGTCATAGCAGTGCGGTGAAATCTACCGCACTTTTTATTGAGTCTTACTTCACTTGTTCAGTTAGGCAAGGCTGAATTTTATTTAGCATTTCTTTTTAAAATACAGCGCTGGAGCAGCCACGATGTTGCCTGAGCGTAAATAGCTGCGACCCGCATTGAAATCACACACTAAACCGCCAGCTTCACGCACGATTAAATCACACGCTGCGCAATCCCAAGGTTTTAAGCCCATTTCAAATAACCGTCAACGCGATCAAAGCCACATAGCAAAGGGTCTAATGCGGCAGAACCCGTACGACGGAAAATCTGCCGCTTCATCAATTAAAGTTATTCATGATAGCAAATTGAGGTTGGCACTTAAGCTTGGTTGTTTGAATGGGAAACCGGTGGCTAAAATCGCGTTAAGTTCTATTTTGGCTATCTACACGTAAACGCACTTCATTTAATTTTGCGCTTTCACCACGCAGCAGTGAATAATTCATTACGAATAGGATCGTAAACCACCCCCACTTCGGTACGGTTTTTTACACGGATAGCCATAATAGATACAGAGAAATGAGGCAAACCTTTTACGAAGTTGGTTGTGCCATCTAGTGGATCAATCACCCATTGAATATCACTGTCTTTGCCTTCTAATGCACCACGCTCTTCACTGATAATTGTATGATCAGGATAAGATTTTTGAATGATTTCAATGATCTCAGCTTCAGCGGCTTTATCGACGCTAGTCACATAATCATTAATACCTTTTTTACTTGTTTGGATGTCATCACGGCGCTCATAGTTTTTAGCAATCACGTTGCCCGCTTTTCGTGCCGCACGAATAGCGATATTTAACATTGGATTCATATTTCCACCAGATTTTAAAGAACAGATAAATAGGTCGCCTATTATAAGGGAGTTTTAGTAAATAGCCAGTTGAAAATGTTTAATTCACGGTTTTTCCCGTTTTTTAAAGGAAATTTGCGATCAGTATCGCAAAAATAGAGTAGCTAATTTGGCTTTCTTCTAAAGGAATTTTAAAGTGCGGTCAAAAAAGAAGGCATTTTATGTATAAAGGGATAACCTTATTAGAAACCTTGATTGTATTATTTATTTTAAGCTTAACGTTAGTGTTTGCATTGCCTAAATGGCAGAAAAATGATCCCAAATATTTTCTCGAAAAAGAGCAACAACGGCTTTATTTTTTCTTACGTAATATTCAAGCGAGGGCGGAAAACTCATCGGCGATTTGGTTTATTTTGGCCAATCAAGATAGGGCAAATCAACGTTGGTGTATCACAGCCCAAGTAAAAAGCGATCATTTTGTGATTGTTTTCATCCCCCATAATTGTCCTAAAAACCTTTATGCGAATTTTTACTATCCTTATTTTGAAGGACGATGCTGATATGCTCAAATTATATCCGTCCAGAAGTAGCGGTGAAATTTAATGGGGCCAGAAATACAATGGAAACAAATTGTTTTTATGTTACAGGCTGAAGAACATCTGTACATTGTTCTCTTTTTCAATGTAGGCAGTATTAAATTAAAGTCTGATCAAGCGGCAGTGCATGCGCAAGATGAAACCTCTAAAAAGGCGAAACATTGGTGAGGCTGTTGATTTTCACTCGGCTTTATCCGCTTTATTATTGTTATTAGTTTGCTCAATTTTGTGCCCAAAACTCAGCAGCAAAAATCAGCGTTTAATGTTACAACTTAAATTACAAGCGGAATTACAACGCCAATTCAACTCATCGGGAAAAGATCTGCGTCGCGTACTTTTCGAGCCGCAAACCAAAACTCATTGAAGATAATCTGGCTTTATTTGAATTGGATGAAAAGGGGCACAGCAATAACCATTGCTCAAAGCAGACAATGCATCCATTAAATAGTTGTGTCTTGTATGATTTGAATACTAATGGCTGTATTGGTGAAAAATACACAAAAAATACCTGTGCAAATGGCGTTAAAAATGTGGCAAAAAATATCGAAAAGGAGCTATTTGGTTACAAACTTAACGGAAAAATGATCGAAACCAAACAAACTTATAAAAATGCGGTAAATGCGGATTGTCGTTCAGGCTGAGTGTCAGCGTGCTTTAACGCAATCTCACTTGTAACGCGGGTGGTGGATGGACAGATTTATTGGATGAAAAAGAGTTTGAGATTTCTCAATTACGTTTTGATTGGTTAAAGGCAGGGAAAGGGATTGAAATCAAACTCGCAGGAAATCTTATAACACATAAGCATATTCAATATGAAACTTCGCTTGTAGTGCCTTTATTAAATCAAGAAGAATGATCATGAAAAAAGGGATGGTGACACTGGCGGCGCTAATTTTACTTTCGGGATTATTGGCATTGATCTTATTATTTGATGAACAGATCTTTGCGTTTTTTCGAGCTCAAATGAGTCAGCGAAAATATTATGTAGAACAGAGTCTTCCTTTACAGAAAACCAGTCAGCAGCAACCAAACGTCACATTTGCCAAAACTTGCCTTTAAATGGTGCTGAAAAAGTGAAACAGATCTTTTTCGAGTCTTCAGGGCTAGAGGATAAAGTCGCCTATTCTGTTTGGTGTAAACGTGCAGAGTTATTTAAGAAATCGCCTACAAAAGGCATTAATGAAAATATGCTGCGGGATTTTATTTCCAGCGAAAAACAAGCTGATTTTCAACCGCACTTTGTGAAAGTAGAGTCAGTTTTAACTGCTCAAAAAACACCACAAGTGTATTGGATAACGCAAAGCCAATTAGAAATTAAAGGGAATGTGAGTGGTATTCTGCTAGCAGAAGGCGATTTAAGTTTAACTGGCAAAGGGCGAATAAGCGGTGCAGTGATTACAGGTGGCTCACTTAAGTTAGAGGGAGTCGTGACGGTGGCTTACGGTAAAGCCGTGGTAACAAAACTCGTACAAGAATATAGCCAATGGCGTTTGGTGGATAAAAGTTGGAGTGATTTAAGTGCGCAAGATCAAAGTGAATAATGGCATGTCGTTAATGTCACTTTTATTAGCCTTATCGATTTTCAGCGGGTTATTTTTGATCTTTAACCGATGGACGACCGAGCAACGGAAAAGTGCGGTCAGAATTTTTCAAGAATTTCAGGCGATTCAAATTGCTGAGAATCAGGCTCAACGTCAGTTTTTAGGCTTGTCTTGTGAAAATAGCGTACAACAAAATGGCATTCAATTTTCAATTCAATGCAGTTATCATCAAGTGAATATACGCTATCCTCAAGGTGAATTTTTATTGAAAACCGAGTAAAATAACGCATTGTTTTTGCTTTCAAAAGGGCGTTACTTTGTTCGTTACTTATTATTCAAACCAACCAGAAATTCAAAAAGATATTTTAGTTTCGCTATTGGAAAATTTACCGCAACATGATCCGTTTCAATCTGACATTGTGTTGGTGCAAAGTCCGGGTATGGCACAATGGTTACAAATGGAAATTGCTAAAAAACGCGGTGTTGCAGCGAATTTTCAATTTCCCATGCCTTCCAGTTTTATTTGGAAACTTTACGCTGATAATTTGCCGAATCGTTTCCGCAAAACCCACCCTTTACGAAAAAGATTCAACGTTATGGCGATTAATGCGATTAATCCCAACCTTTTTACAGCAAAAAGAATTTGAACCATTAAAAAAATATTTAGCGTCCTCACCGGCATCAGAACAGCAAAAACTTTATCAATTAAGCCTAAAAGTTGCCGATTTATTTGACCAATATCTCGTCTATCGTCCTGAATGGATTGCTGCATGGGAGGAAAATAACGATGAAAAGATCTTGGCTCAAATTAATCAGCCAAAAGCAGGGGGCGGCGTTAAATCCTACCTTTCTTTCTCAAATTAAAGGCAATATTCATTGGCAGGGAATTTTATGGCGAGCCTTGGTGGATGATGTCCAACGTGATTTCGGTGGAAAAGCAAAGCATCGTGCTGCACTCAATCAACAATTTTTAGCATTATGTCGTGATCCCAATGCGACACTCAACTTACCAGAACGTATTTTTATTTTTGGTATTCCGGCATTGCCAACGGTTTATCTCAATATTTTCCAAGGTATTTCAGCTAAAACAGACGTGCATTTATTCTTCAATAATCCATGTCAAGAATATTGGGGCGACTTGCGAGACCTGAGTAAATCCTATTTATTAGAAAGACAGCGTTTCTTGCAAGAAAGCGACGATGTGAAGCCTTTAATTTCAGCCGAACAAGTGTCATGGGAACCTACTGACCTTGATTACACCAATCAACAAGAAGAATTGTTTAGCGGGAATCCGCTTTTAGCCTCTTGGGGAAAAATGGGACGGGATTTTCTCTATCAATTAGTGCGAGATGAGGAAAATATTCAAGCCATTTCCCGTGATTACTATGCAGAACTTCCCGAAAAAACGTTGTTAGGGCAGATCCAAAATCAAATTTTGACGTTAAGTCATGGTGCATTAAATGTCGCGAAAAATGACCGCTCTTTGGTCGTGAAATCTTGCCATAGCGCGATGCGAGAAGTTGAAGTGCTGCATGATTATTTGTTGGATTTATTCAATCAAAATCAGCATAAGCCAAAAGAAGAACAGATTACACCAAAAGATGTGGTGGTCATGGTGGCCGATGTTAACCAATATACGCCTTATATTCAGGCTGTCTTTGGTGCGAATAGTGCGGACGCACCCGTTATTCCGTTCTCAATTTCGGACGAGTAAATTGTCTGAAAGTGATGTGATCGTGTCGAGCTATCTTTCCCTGTTAAATTTAAAAGAAAGTCAGTTTAGTGCGGAAGAAGTGTTGGCTTTATTGGATATTCCGGCTATCCGTGAGCGTTTTAACATTGCCCTTGCAGATCTCGAGCAAATCCGTGAATGGGTGAAAGAGTCGGGCATTCGCTTTGGTTTAGAAAAACTGCAGAACACACTGAATTTTAACGCGTGGCAGGCGGGACTTGAACGTATGACCTTAGGTTATGCGATGCGTGAAGAACAAGGTGTTTGGCAAGACAGTCTTGGACTTGATAGTAGCTATGGATTGAAAGGGCAGTTAGTCGGTGCAGTGAATCAATTTTTTACGGCCTTAAATAAATGGCATCAAGATTTGCAAAAGGCACACAATATTGAAAAATGGCGTGAAAAATTGACCGCACTTTTGACGGATTTTTTTGTGCAAAATGAAGAAACTGCGGATACCTTATTTTATATTCAAGATTGTATCAATGCCTTTGCCGATGATTTGCAGACCGTCAATTTTAAAGAAACTTTGCAAGCAGATGTCATTGCGGAAGTGATGTCTGCACGTTTAGAAGAAACACCAAACAGCCTTCGTTTCTTAGCGGGAAAAGTGAATTTCTGCACACTTTTACCAATGCGATCTATTCCTTTTAAAGTGGTGTGTTTGCTCGGGATGAATGAGGCAGATTACCCACGCAGTCAGCCACACCAAATAGTTTTGACTTAATGCAATATCATCATCAAAAAGGCGATCGTGTTCGTCGAGATGATGATCGTTACTTATTCCTTGAAGCCTTACTGGCTGCAAGATCCCATTTTTATGTGAGTTATGTAGGCTCTTCAATTATTGATAATCAACCTAAAGAACCTTCAGTATTGGTGAGTCAGTTAATTGATTATATTAATCATTATTCAGAAAATGGCTTAAGGATTGAACAACATCCAATGACGGCGTTTGGTCCAAGTAATTTCCAAAATGAAGGAAAATTAACTCGCTCTTTTGCAAAAATGGCTGCCGATTGCGCAATTCCAAGAAAGAAAATGTCATGAATTTGTTGTGCCGATGGGCGAAAATCAAGAGCCAATAACGGAAATTGAACTCGATCGTTTTGTGAGTTTTGTTGAAAATCCAGTGAAATTCTTTTTTGAAAAGCAGCTTGGCGTGTATTTCCGAGATGAAGATGATCGCATTGAAGAAAGTGAAAACTTCACGTTAAATGGTTTGGATCATTATCGCATTAGTAATGAGTTATTGCATTTAGAGGAAGCGCAATTTAGCGATTATTTTGCGAAACAGCGAGTGAAAGGCATCATGCCACGCGGCGAGTTTGCGGAAGTTTGTGCGCAATCCATTCGTGCTGATGTATTGGCTTTTAAAGAGAAAATTAAGGATTATTCTTCACCACACAGTGAGAGTGTCGATTTTGTGGTGGAAACGGCACAAGGCAATATTCGCTTGTTTGGCTATATGGAGCCATTATTTGGTGATGAAAAATCTAGATAATCGAGATGGCGATTTGCAAAAATATAAAGATCGTTATCGTATTCTCCCATGGCTTTATTATCTCATTCAACTGGCGACAAAAGAGAACGCACTGCCACCACGCATTATCGCTAAAGATAAAGGATTTAACATTAAAAACAATAGAAAAATCAACCGCACTTGAGAAACTGAAAATGTATGTCGAGGCTTATTTACAAAGCCAGCAACAAATTCAGCTCATTCCAACGGAAAAATATAGAGCGACGTTTATTGAAAAAAAGATGAAAGTGCAGTCAATTTTGACAATGTTTTGACGAATATCGAATCCCTTGCGAAAGATGATAGCTATAGTTATAGAAAAGCCGATCCTTATTGGGCGAGGGTATTGGGTCAAACAGAACAATTTAAATCGCAGGATGGTCTCTTGCAGTTGGTGAAACAAACCACATCCTGGTTTGGAGAAATGTTGTCTTAAAGCGGATCTTCAGATCGAAAAGATCTTGGATTTTTGATAAGATGCTGACTTAAGAATAATTTTGAAAAGGATCTAAAATGCGTTGTCCGTTTTGTTCAACTGAAGAAACTAAGGTGATTGACAGCCGTTTGGTTTCTGATGGGTATCAAGTACGTCGTCGTCGGGAATGCGGGAATTGTCATGAACGCTTTACCACCTTTGAAACGGCCGAATTAGTGGTGCCAAAAATTATTAAAAATGATGGGTCACGCGAGCCGTTTAATGAAGATAAATTGCGTAGTGGTATTCAACATGCGTTAGAAAAACGCCCTGTAAGTTCCGATGATGTGGAAAAAGCCATCAGCCATATTATTATCCAATTACGTGCGACGGGTGAGCGCGAAGTGCCAAGTCATCTCGTAGGTAAATTAGCCATGAATGAGCTGAAAGAATTAGATAAAGTGGCGTATATCCGTTTTGCGTCCGTTTATTTGAGCTTTGATAATATCAATGAATTTACCAAAGAAATTGAAAGCTTAAAGGATTAGTATGAGTGACACCTTTTCCCCTGATGACGTGAAATTTATGCAACTGGCTCTTGAGCTTGCGGCAAAAGGGCAGTACACCACTACGCCTAATCCATCTGTAGGATGTGTGTTGGTTAAAAACGGTAAAATTGTCGGGAAAGGGTTTCATTTTAAAGCCGGTCAGCCTCATGCAGAACGTGTGGCGTTGGCAGATGCTGGTGAGAACGCGAAAGGCGCAACTGCTTATGTGACGCTTGAACCTTGTTCTCATTATGGACGCACACCGCCTTGTGCATTAGGTTTAATTGAAGCTGGGGTCAGTCGAGTTGTCGCAGCCATGGCCGATCCTAATCCTCAAGTGGCGGGCAAGGGCTTAAAAATGTTAGCCGATGCAGGCATACCAAGTGCGGTCAATTTGTTGAACGAACAAGCAGAAGTCTTAAATAAAGGTTTTCTCAAACGTATGAGAACTGGTAAGCCTTATGTGCAGCTAAAATTAGCCATGAGTTTAGATGGCCGAACAGCCATGGCGAGCGGTGAAAGCAAGTGGATCACAGGTGATGCAGCCCGTGCAGATGTACAAAAAATGCGAGCCAAAGCGACCGCACTTTTATCTACAAGTGCTACCGTGTTAGCCGATGATCCAAGCTTGAACGTGCGTTGGAATCAATTCCCCGATGCTCTAAAAGCGGAATATGCGGAAGATACTGTGCGTCAGCCTATTCGCATAATCTTAGATTCTAAAAATCGAGTTCAACCAAGCCATCAATTATTCCATACCCATTCGCCAGTTTGGCTTGTGGGTTCAATTCCACGAGATATGTCTGTATTCCCTGATTTCTGTGAGCAAATGTTACTGCCAGAAAACTATGATTTTGATCTATTGATGACAGAATTAGGTAAGCGACAAGTGAATTCTGTTTGGATTGAAGCTGGCGCCAATTTAGCGGGTAGCTTGATTGAACAACATGCTGTAGATGAATTAATCATTTATGTCGCCCCGAAACTCTTGGGAGATAACGCTCGAGGATTATGCCAACTCCCGCATTTGGAAAAACTTGCGGATGCCCCATTGTGGCAACTGCAAGAATGTGAAAGAATTGGGGATGATTTAAAGCTCAGTTATTTACCTAACTTATTAATAAAAGAATAAAAAATGTTTAAAAAACTTTTCCACTCCGCCCTTTGGGGGCTTGCTGCGGCAGGTGTTATTTTATTTGCCGTTCCTAAGCTCAATAACAGCAGCCTTTTCTCTGCTGATGATATCGTTTCTTTCAATAGTGCCGTGAGAATTGCTTCTCCTGCCGTGGTAAACGTGTATAACCGCTCTTTTTCTTCTGCCAGCATTAATGATAGCGATCAATTACAGGTAAATAACTTAGGTTCTGGCGTGATTATGACCAAAGACGGTTATATTCTCACCAATAAACACGTTATTCAAAATGCCGATCAAATTGTGGTGGCACTGCAAAACGGCAATATTTATGAAGCGAATTTAATCGGTTCGGATAATTTGACGGATCTTGCGGTATTAAAAATCAAAGCAACCAATCTTTCTACCATTCCACAAAATAAAGAACGCCAAGTACGAGTTGGTGATATTGCACTGGCTATTGGTAACCCGTATAACCTCGGTCAAAGTGTTTCTCAAGGGATTATCAGTGCGGTAGGGCGTAGTGCCGTAGGGGATTCTTTAGGTCGTCAAAACTTTATTCAAACAGATGCGTCGATTAACCGCGGTAACTCTGGTGGCGCGTTGATTAACTCAGCAGGCGAATTAGTCGGGATCAGCACGTTAAGTATTGGTAAAACAGCCAATGAAATTGCAGAAGGTCTGAATTTTGCGATTCCAATCAGCATTGCCAATGACGTATTGTATAAAATTATTCGCGATGGACGCGTGATTCGTGGTTATTTTTTGGGGTACAAAGTGAAATTACCGCTAATTCAAATGGTGGTATCGTGATTACAGGCGTGACCGCCAATAGCCCTGCAGCGAAAGCGGGCATCCAAGTAGGTGATGTGATTTTACGTTTAAATAAACAAGATAACCTGTCTATTCGTGAAATGATGCAAATTATCAGTGATACTAAACCGAATACTGGAAGTCATCGTTACCATTTCTCGCTTAGGTAAAGTGAGTTGATCTCCCTGTGATTATTGAAGAGTTCCCGTCTAATTAAGGATATATTGTGGAAGTTAAAACCAGTCACTTTTTTGCCTGTTTAGATCGTCTTCGCTTAATTCAGCGTTGGTCATTGATGCGCAATATTGAAAAGGAAAACTTAGCGGAGCATAGTCTGCAAGTTGCCTTTGTGGCACAAGCCTTAGCCATTATTAAAAACCAATTTTTTGGTGGGGAAGTGAATCCTGAGCGTATTGCGGTGATGGCGATGTATCATGATACCTCTGAAATTTTCACCGGTGATTTACCCACACCAATTAAATATTTCAACTCTGAAATAACGCATGCTTATAAAGATATTGAAGCAGCTGCAGAATTGCATTTAATTAGTTTGCTCCCGACTGAATTGCAAGAGAGTTTTGCACCATATTTAGATAGCGAGCAATTTAGCCCGGAAGAAAAGCATATAGTAAAACAAGCGGATTTGATTTGTGCGTATATTAAAGCTCAATTTGAATTAGAGCATGGTAACCATGAATTTAAAACAGCGAAAAAACGCTTAGAAAATTTAATGGAACAATGGCACAGCCAAGAAATGGATTATTTTTTACAAGTCTTTTTGCCAAGTTTTGGACGCTCGATTGATGAGATTGCGTTATAAACGAAAATAAAAAAGTGCGGTTAATTTTGACCGCACTTTTTGTTTCTAAGATTATTTCAATGTCGCTAAAATGATCTGTTCAGGATCTACGTGTAACCACACTTCTTGTCCCACTTTCCAACCATCTTTGCTATGAATGCTGGCACAAAATTCAATGGAGCTGTCCTTTAATTGCACAATGGCTTCTTCGTTTTCCATTGAAAGAATAGTCGCTTGGAAGAGGTTATTTTTTTCTTCTAATTGGGTGGTACTAATTTTCACCCAAGGGGCTTTAAACATGGCCATCACTTCTTTTTCAGTAATGAGTCTGAGACGCTCAGCGCTGCGCATTGTGATCGAAACATGTAATGGATGAGCTAAATCCTGAATGTTTACTGCAACAATGCAGCGGGAGTCCACAATATGTTGGCTTGCAACTTTACCGAAAAATTGATTGCGAGCGCTACTTTGTAAGGAGAATTTTGCCGTTGCTGAAAGGAGACTGTTTAGCGGGATCGTCTCATCTTGCAGAATATAAAGGCGTGCTCTTGAGTTTGTTCGAGCAAATCATAAAGCTGCAGTAAACGCTCGGCATAAGTGGTTAATGAGGTACCGCCCCCATTTTTCCCACCGATATTACGTTCCAAAAGCGGTTTGGGGCTGATTTTATTCATTGCCTCAAGGTGATCCCAAGCACTTTTATAGCTCACTTTAGCGTTTTTGGCTGCTTGGTTGATTGAGCCACATTCTTTAATTTCTTTTAAGAGGCGAACACGTTTTGGATCAATAAATAATTCTTGATGAAGTTTGATCGTCAGTAAAATTTCAGTTTGTTTCATCATCTCCTCCTAATACACAATTCTGTTTATTTTACTTGATCTTTAAGTTTTTCTGTATGCTTATTTAAAAATTCAAGTTATAATTTATTCGTAGTATATTTTTTTATATATAGTTTCATTTATATAGGAGATAAATAATGAAATTAACTAAATTTGCAACCGCACTTTTAATTGCGGGTATGGGGGTATCTTTTGCTGCATCAGCAAAAGTGACTGTGTTTGCTGCCGCTTCAATGACTGATGCGTTAAAACAAATTGCGGATCAATACCAAACTGAAAAGCCGAATAATACCGTTGTTTTCTCTTTTGCTTCTTCTTCCACCCTTGCAAAACAAGTTGAAGAAGGTGCACCTGCAGACTTATTTATTTCAGCAAGCAACAAATGGATGAAATATTTATCAGATAAGAATCTTACTGTTAAAGAGACTGAAAAAGTCATAGCTGGCAACGAATTAGTGTTAATTGCACCAGCCAAAAGTGCAGCTAATTCAGTAGATATTGCAAAAGGTGAATGGATCAAAGGTTTAAAAGACAGTTATTTATCTGTGGGTGATCCTGCGCATGTTCCAGCAGGACAATATGCAGAAGAATCATTGACCAAATTAAATTTATGGGATCAAGTTAAAGATAAATTAGCGCGTGCGAAAGACGTGCGTGGTGCGTTAGCCTTAGTTGAACGCGCTGAAGCGCCTTACGGTATTGTGTATAGTACCGATGCGAAAGTAAGTAGTTCAGTGAAAACAGTCGGCGTATTCCCGAAAGACAGTTATAAACCGGTTGAATATCCCGTTGCGATTTTAAAAGATCATGACAACGCGGATACCCGTGATTTCCTTAATTACTTAGAATCGAGCGCAGCGAAAAAAATATTTGTTGAATATGGTTTCTCTGTGAAATAATGAGCTCAGACTTTATAAAGAAAGGACAGGCAACTGTCCTTTTTATTATCTCTAAAGAAATTTCGTCATATCGACATATACACAAGGAAATATTTTGCTCTCTTGGTTTCAATTAAGCCCGATGGAATGGGATGCGATTCACTTAAGCATGAGTGTCGCATTGAGTTCTATGCTTTGGAGTTTGCCTTTCGCAATTTTTATTGCTTGGTTACTGGCTCGTAAGGAATTTTACGGTAAGTCGCTGGTTACAGGGATTATTCATCTGCCTTTAGTATTACCACCGGTGGTTATCGGTTATTTATTATTAGTCGCCATGGGACGTAATGGCTTTATTGGCAAGTATTTATATCAATGGTTTGGCTTATCTTTCGGCTTTAGCTGGAAGGGTGCCGTATTAGCTTCAGCGGTGGTGGCATTTCCATTGGTTGTGCGGGCAATTCGTCTTTCTTTGGAAAGCATTGATTTTAAATTAGAGCAAGCCGCACAAACGCTTGGCGCTTCGCCTTGGCGAGTCTTTTTTACAATCACGTTGCCTCTTTCTTTACCTGGCGTATTGGCAGGTTTAGTATTAGGTTTTGCACGCTCTTTAGGAGAGTTTGGTGCGACTATTACTTTCGTTTCCAATATTGCGGGTGAAACTCAAACCATTCCTTTAGCAATGTATTCGTTTATCCAAACACCTGGCGCAGAAGCACAAACTGCACGCCTTTGCTTGTTTGCGGTGATTCTTTCATTAATTTCTTTATTGCTTTCCGAAGCCTTAAGTAAACGGATGCAGAAAAAATTGGGGCAGGGCGATGCTACACATTAATGTACAACAACAATTAGGTCGCCTGACTTTACGTGCAGATCTGCAGTTGCCAACTCAAGGTGTGACGGCTATTTTTGGTTTGTCGGGGTCGGGTAAAACCTCATTGATTAATTTGGTGAGTGGTTTAACTCATCCCGATCAAGGATTTATTCGTTTAAATGACCGCACTTTGGTGGATGTAGAGAACGGTGAGAATCTCTCCGTGCATCAGCGCAAAATTGGCTACGTATTCCAAGATGCTCGTTTATTTCCACATTACAATGTCAAAGGCAATTTACGTTATGGCATGAAGCATGTCAGTCGTGAAGACTTTGACTATATCGTTCAGCTACTTGGTATTGAACCGTTACTCAAACGCTATCCTCTGACTTTATCGGGGGGCGAAAAACAACGTGTGGCGATTGGGCGAGCCTTATTAACAGATCCTGATATTTTGTTAATGGACGAACCGCTTTCAGCTTTAGATGTGCCTCGCAAACGTGAGCTTATGCAATATCTGGAAAGTCTATCCAAAGAAATTAATGTACCGATTTTATATGTGACGCACAGTTTGGACGAATTATTACGTTTGGCCGATCGTGTTGTACTGATGGAAAACGGCAAAGTGAAAGCCTATGACTCCTTAGAAAATGTGTGGAATAGTCCGTTATTTGCCCCTTGGAAAGGCAAATCGGAACAGAGTAGTGTGTTGGCGTTGCCAGTATATTTACATAATCCAACCTATAAAATGACCGCACTTTCTTTGGGCGAACAACAGCTTTGGATTAATGAAGTACATCATCAAGCGAATGAAAAAGTACGCGTCTGTATTTATAGTTCCGATGTGTCACTCACACTCAGCAAGCCAGAGCAAACGAGTATTCGTAATATCTTACGTGGGCAAATTGTCCAAATCATTCCGCAAGAGAATCGCATTGACATTGCGGTATTAGTGGAAGGACATAAAGTTTGGGCAAGTATCAGTAAATGGGCGTTTAATGAATTGCATTTTGCTCAAGGCATGGATGTTTATGTACAAATAAAAGCGATTTCTGTCGTGTAAAGTCAATACTTATAAAATAAAAGTGCGGTCAATTTCAAAACCGTTTTAAAATTGACCGCACTTTCTGTTTAGGCTTACTTACCTAAGTTATCAAAGAATTTCTTCACACCGTCTAAAAAGCTTGAAGATTTCGGGCTATGCGATTTTTGCCCTTTCAAACTTTCTTCCAGTTTTTCTAATAATTCTTTTTGTTCTTTATTTAAGTTTACTGGTGTTTCAATCACCACGCGACAAATGAGATCACCTGCGTAGCCGCTACGTGTAGAGGTCACCCCTTTACCACGCATACGGAACAGTTTGCCTGTTTGGGTTTCCGCAGGAATTTTGAGTTTCACTTTACCGTCTAAGGTTGGAACTTCAATTTCACCCCCTAACGCTGCCATTGAGAAACTGATTGGCACTTCGCAGTAGAGGTTGTTTCCATCACGTTCAAAGATATGATGTTCTTTAACGTGAATCACCACATATAAATCGCCTGCTGGCGCGCCATTTTCACCCGCTGCGCCTTCACCGCTTAAACGTAATTGGTTGCCGGTATCCACACCTGCTGGGATTTTAACGGAAAGGTTTTTCTTCTTGTGAACACGACCTTCGCCATGGCAGCTTTTACATGGTTTTTCAATTTTCTTACCAGAACCATGACAAGTAGGACAAACCGCTTCAGTTACGAAGAAACCTTGTTGACGACGAACACGACCAGAACCATGACAGCTTGGACATGTTTCAACTTTTGATCCTTTTTCTGCACCAGAGCCATCACAGCTATCACAGTGAGCAAGCGTATTGATTTGGATGTCTTTGGTTGTACCTTTTACGGCTTCTTCTAACGTAATTTGGATGTCATAACGTAAATCTTCACCGCGTACTACACGCTGACGACCGCGTCCGCCACCGCCAAAGATATCGCCAAACATATCACCAAAAATATCACCGAAATCAGCACCGCTGAATCCGCCACCGAAGCCACCGCCTCCCATGCCACCTTGTTCGAAGGCTGCGTGACCGTATTGATCGTAAGCGGCACGCTTTTCTTTATCGCCTAAGATTTCATAGGCTTCTTGGATTTCTTTAAATTTTTCTTCTTTGGCTTTATCACCTTTGGTTCTATCAGGGTGATATTGCATGGCGAGTTTTTTGTAAGCACGTTTAATTGCTTTTTCATCTGCGCCACGTTCAACACCAAGAACGTCGTAATAATCTTTCTTTGCCATAATGTTTTCGTTTTCCGTTTAAAAATATAAATTTAAAAAATTTTATTTTGTTATTGTGTGGTACTGCATAACAACATACCTAACAATAAAAATGATGCCGAAGGCAGAAATATCAAGGGTAAATACGTTAATTTATACTTGTTTTTGTTTGTTTACTATTAAGATAAGTAAACAAATAAAAATAAGCGATAAGCTGAACGCTTTTATCTCTCTATTTAAAGTGGCAGGCAATTTGCCTGCCTTATAATACTTATTTCGCTGCAGCGAATGCTTGCTCTAAGTCAGCTAAAATATCTTGGATATTTTCAATGCCGCAAGAGAGACGAATAAGTCCTGCAGAAATACCGGCTTTTTCTAACTCAGCTTCACTTAATTGGCGATGTGTTGAAGTCGCAGGATGTAACGCACAAGTCCGAATATCCGCAACGTGTACTTCACGTGAGGTCATTTGTAACGCATTTAACCATTTTGCCGCGGTTTCTTTGCCATCTTTAATCTCAAAGGAAATGACACCACACAAACCGTTAGGTAAATATTTTTGTTTGAGTGCATAGTCTAGTGAGCTCGATAAGCCTAGGGTAATTCACTTTAGCGACTTGAGGATGTTTTTCTAAAAACTCGGCTACGGCCTGTGCATTTTCATAATGACGTTGCATACGAAGTGCAAGGGTTTCCATACCGACATTCAATAAGAAGCTATTTTGTGGGGCAGGCGTTGCACCTAAATCACGCATTAATTGAACACGCGCTTTGACAATATAAGCTGCAGGACCAAAGGTTTCTGTATAAACTAAACCGTGATAAGTTTGGTCTGGCGTGCTTAATTGCGGATATTTGCCGTTATTCCAATTAAAGTTACCACCGTCTGTAATTGCACCACCAAGGGCAATAGCATGACCATCTAAGTATTTAGATGTACTGTGAATGACCACATTTGCGCCAAATTCGATTGGGCGACAAAAATACGGCGTTGCAAAGGTGTTATCAACTAATAATGGCGCCTCTGCAGCTTTCGCTAAGGCAGCAAATTTTTCAATATCTAACACACGTAAAGCGGGGTTTGCAATGGTTTCAGCAAAGACCGCTTTTTGTATTTGGACGGATTGCTTTTTGAGTTCTTCAAGTGGTAAATCTTGATCTACAAAAGTCACTTCGATACCCATTTTTTTGAATGTGTGGGCAAATAAATTATAGGAACCGCCATACACATAAGAAGAGGAAATGAAGTGATCGCCCGCTTCTAAAATATTCAGCATTGCGTAGAAAACCGCAGATTGGCCTGAGGCAGTACACATTGTTGCGACGCCACCTTCAAGTGCGGTAATTTTTTCTTCAGCAGCATTAGTCGTAGGATTTGCTAGGCGAGTATAGAAATAACCTGCAGCTTGTAAATCAAATAACTTGCCAATTTCTTCTGCAGAATCGTAGGTATAAGTCGTGCTTTGTACAATAGGTTGAACACGTGGCTCACCGTTTTTAGGACTATAGCCAGCATGGAGACATTTCGTTTCGAATTTCATTGTTTTTTTCTTTAGTTGTGTTTGTTTTGGGGATAAAGTGCGGTCGTTTTTTATAAAATTTTATGCACTTTGAGTTTAGCAATGAGGTTCAACAGAGATATAAATTTCTACCAAACCATCAGGGTGGTATTTTTCAAAATCTACCGAATAAGCCCGCTTAAGTAAACCTTGTTGTTCTTTTTCCCAGATCAGTTGCCATGTTTGATAAATTTCATTTACTTTGCAATGAAAAACTTCGTAGAAACTCAAATCTTCAATTTCAATCACCGGGATATCTGTTTCTAATACAACCTCACTTGCAATCGCAAAATCATAGTCTGCTTGGTAATTCGTAGCATAATTAAAATAGATACCATAACAACAGTGACCTTGTGGTAGTTTGTCGAAATTGTTTTGCCAAAGGGACGGAATTATCTCATCTGCTATGTTGTTATTTAAGCGTTGTTGTACGATTGGGTAGAGTTTTAACGCCATTTATCCTCCTGGTTTATTTTTCCTGACTTCACTTTTTTAAATAAAGTCAGGAAAAACGGCATTTAATGAATATGCCAAAAGGGCGTATTGCTACGCCCTTTAATTTTGGTTCAAGTGAAATTATTTATTATCTTTCACTTCTTCAAACTCAGCATCAACAACATCATCATTTGGTTTGCTGTTGCTTTGAGCTTGTTGTGCATCACCTTGTGGTTGTGCAGCTTGAGCAAGTTTTTGAGCAACTTCTGCAAGTGCTTGAAGTTTAGCTTCAATTGCAGCTTTATCTTCGCCTTTCGCTGCAGTTTCTAAATCGCTTAATGCGCTTTCAATTGCTGCACGATCTTCAGCTGGAACTTTATCACCCGCTTCTTCTAATTGTTTACGTGTGCTGTGTACAAGGTGATCTGCTTGGTTGCGAGCTTGTACTAATTCTTCAAATTTACGGTCTGCTTCAGCGTTTGCTTCTGCATCACGAACCATTTTTTGAATTTCTTCATCACTTAAACCTGAAGAGGCTTTGATGGTGATTTGTTGTTCTTTACCCGTACCTTTATCTTTCGCAGAAACATGGATAATACCGTCAGCGTCGATATCGAAGGTTACTTCAATTTGTGGCATACCGCGTGGAGCTGGGTTAATGCCTTCAAGGTTGAATTGGCCTAAAGATTTATTCGCTGATGCTTGTTTACGTTCACCTTGTAATACGTGAATGGTTACTGCACTTTGGTTATCTTCTGCTGTTGAGAACACTTGTGATTTTTTAGTTGGAATCGTTGTGTTTTTCTCAATTAAGGTAGTCATCACACCACCCATGGTTTCGATACCTAAAGATAATGGTGTTACGTCTAACAATAAGACATCAGTTACATCACCCGCTAATACACCACCTTGAACTGCAGCACCGATAGCAACGGCTTCGTCTGGGTTCACGTCTTTACGAGGCGCTTTACCGAAGAATTCTTCTACTTTTTGTTGTACTAATGGCATACGGGTTTGACCGCCCACTAGGATAACATCATCAATTTGTGATGGACTTAAGCCAGCATCGCTTAATGCAACTTTTACAGGTTCAAGTGATTTTGCCACTAAATCTTCTACTAAAGATTCTAATTTAGCACGAGTTAATTTAATGTTTAAGTGTTTAGGACCTGTAGCATCTGCAGTGATGTAAGGTAAGTTCACATCAGTTTGTTGCGCAGAAGAAAGTTCAATTTTCGCTTTTTCACCTGCTTCTTTTAAACGTTGCATTGCAAGTGGATCGTTACGTAAATCCACGCCTTGTTCTTTTTTGAACTCATCTACTAAGTAGTTGATTACACGGTTATCGAAGTCTTCACCACCTAAGTGAGTATCACCGTTGGTTGCCAATACTTCAAAGGTTTTTTCGCCACCTACTTCATCAATTTCGATGATAGATAAGTCGAATGTACCACCACCTAAGTCATATACTGCGATAGTTTTTGTTGCCTTGGCCTTTATCTAAACCGTAAGCTAATGCTGCTGCTGTTGGTTCGTTGATGATACGTTTAACTTCTAAACCAGCGATACGACCCGCATCTTTTTGTTGCTTGACGTTGAGCATCGTTAAAGTATGCTGGAACAGTAATTACGGCTTCAGTTACTGGCTCACCCAAGAAATCTTCTGCAGTTTTTCTTCATTTTTCAATACTTCTGCAGATATTTGTGGAGGCGCAAGCTTGTCACCTTTTACATTTACCCATGCATCACCGTTGTCTGCTTTGGTGATTTCAAAATGGCATAATGTCGATATCACGTTTTACTTCAGCATCGTCAAAACGACGACCGATTAAACGTTTAATTGCAAATAATGTATTTTTCGGGTTGGTCACTGCTTGGCGTTTTTGCCGGTTGACCCACTAAAATTTCGTTATCATTTGTATAAGCAATAATTGACGGAGTAGTGCGATCACCTTCTGCGTTTTCAATTACGCGTGGTTTATCACCATCCATTACTGCCACACAAGAGTTTGTTGTACCTAAGTCAATACCAATAATTTTTCCCATTTTGTTACTCCTAATTAAATTTTAAATTCGTTGTAAATCATTACGATGAATAAGATGTGGATACTTTTCCGCATTTCAAGAGGCAAGATTTAAATTTTTTCTTCCTTTTAAAGTGCGGTCATTTCCGTTCTTGTTTCACAAAATAAGTCCAGCTGAACAAAGTTCAAGGGGGAAAATATAAAAATTATTTTGAAAAATAAGAAAAATTTGTGTTTTGTGGTAAATTGTCGACAATTTTAATCATCTATTAATTTAACAAAGGAATCGAAATGAAAAAATCAGTCGTAGCATTAGGTGTGATTGTGGCTCTCGGTGCGGTAGGTGTCGGTGGGGCTTGGTTTACCGGGGAAAAAGCACAAACTGAATATTTACGCCAAATTGAATTAGCAAATAAACAAGCTCAAGCTTTAGGCTTATCTGATTCATTTAAAGTTGTTTATCAAAATAAACAGTTTGAACGCGGTTTCTTTACCTCTCAAGTAGAAGATGAAGTGGTTATTTCTTTACCTAAAGAAGGGAAAGTATTCACAATTCCCCTTTCAACTAAACTTTATCATGGCCCATTTCCGCTTAATCAGCTAGAAAAATTCAACTTTGTTCCAACTATGTTTTCAGCACAAGGTGTGATTGGTAAAAATGAAACAACCCAACCTTTATTTGATTTGCTTAAATCGGATAAACCTGTTCAATATCAAGCAACTACTGGCTATAACTTATCGACAAAGGGTAAAGTTGAATTAGCGGGTGGAGAGCTAACTGATCCAGAGTCACCAGGAACGAAAGTCACTTGGTCAAATATCAATATGGGCTTTGATGTCGATAAAGATCTCGCTGGCAAATATGATATGACCTTAAATGAAGTGAGTGCTACCGTCTTGCCAGAAGTTATGGAGGAGCAAGATGGCGAAGATATGCCTAAATCAATCACAATGAAAATGAAAGGCATGAAAGTCGAAGGTTCATATAATCCAACTAAGTGGGCTTACATTTATACGGGAAAAAGCACTTCTTTAGTTGACAGTTTTGAAATGGCTACGCTCTATCATGCGGGAAAAGAGAGCACTGTAGTCCAAAAGGGTTTTAAAGCAAAATCTGATATTTCACTCGATGGTGATTTCGTGAGTGGCAAAAGTGAAAATACGGTAGACTCGATAGCTATTGATGGGAAAGATTTTGGTAAATTAACTTACAACGTTGAGTTAAACCATATTGAAGCAAATGCGATTAATGCATTGATTGAAGCACTTTTTACTGTCTTTGAATCAATAAGTGATGAGGAAAATTCTTCTAATGAGGAAATGGTCTCTGAAATTTTAAGTTCATGGGCTGAAAATCATGGTATGGCTATTTTTAATAATCAGCCTCAAATTAAACTCAACCCTATTTCAATTTCAAATAGCCAGGGTAAAGTCTCATTAGATTTAAATGTGGCGTTAGCGAAAGATCCGAAATTTGATTTAATGGCGGGGAGTTTATATAAACAATTTACGGATTTTGCGTTAAATATTCACGTAGATAAAGAAATGGTTGAAAAAAATCTTGCACAATTTGTACCAGAAGAAGAGAGAGCTTTGATTAAAGCACAAATTGAAGAGCAAGCTAAACAAGCGGCAGCACAAAATATTGTGGTAAATAATGATAAAAATGTGACGCTTAACTTAGTGCTTGAAAAGGGCGAACTAAAACTTAATGGTCAAGTGATTCCAGAAGAGCAGGTTCAAGGCGTGTTATTTATGCTAATGATGGGAGCTGCGGCACAGGGCCGGTAATTAACAACGAAATAATTAGAAAGGAGATAAAGTAATTTATCTCCTTTTTTATTAGGTTGAGATTATTTGACTACGGTATCATCGTTTAGTCTAAACGAGCTTTTAAATATCCTTCATAATCGGGGATATCAATATTGATTTCTTGCTCAAATAAGCTTGATGTTAAAAGAAAATCAGCGGTGCTTTGATTAATCGCCACCGGAATATTCCAAACAGTTGCAATACGCATTAAGGCTTTTACATCAGGATCATGTGGTGCGGCATTCATCGGATCCCAAAAGAAAATCAGCATATCAATTTTTTTCTCGGCGATCAGGCCACCAAGTTGTTGATCGCCACCCATTGGGCCACTTAGTAATGAGGTTATTTCAAGTCCAGTTTCTCTTTCCAATAGATGGCCAGTTGTACCTGTTGCATAAAGTTGATGAGGAGCGAGAGCTTCTTTATGTTTCTTTACCCAATTGAGCAGGTTTTGTTTACAGCTATCATGTGCAACGAGCGCTATTCGTTTATGAGAAAAGATTGGGCGAGTTGTCGTATTCATATTTTATCCTCCATAAAGCTAAAAAAAAGTATGCGAGCACTTTAGATCAAAGCGGGTATTGAATGCAATATGTAAAGCATGCTTTAACTTAAATCAGAAAATCTTCCTAAAATGACCGCACTTTTAATCACAAGTATGGAAATAACAGGAAGAAAACCACCAGAACAGTCAAAATCTACTATCTTTCTTGCAAAAAATCTTCTAAAATTTACAAGATTTGTTAAATGTTTGTAACATTGATTAACAAGCTTGATTTTCGTGTTTGGTCATGACCAAACTTCATTTTCACTCAGTTAAAAATAAGGAAAGACTATGTCAGATACCTTAGTAAACGATATTGACCCAATTGAAACACAGGATTGGTTGTCAGCTGTTGATTCATTAATTCGTGCAGAAGGCGCAGAGCGTGCGCATTACATTATCAATCAGGTGATTGATCAGGCACGTAATGGTGGTGTGAACATTGCAAAAGGTGGCGTAACAACCCCTTATGTTAATACCATCCCACTTTCTGAGCAGCCAGCATACCCAGGTGATAAAGCTATTGAGCGTCGTATTCGTAGTGCTGTACGTTGGAATGCGATCATGGCGGTATTACGTGGCCAGAAAAAAGATCTTGAATTAGGTGGTCACATTTCAACTTATCAATCTGCAGCAAGTATGTATGAAGTTTGTTTTAACCACTTCTTCAAAGCGGCGACTGATAAAAACGGCGGTGACTTAGTCTTCTTCCAAGGCCACGCAGCACCAGGTATGTATGCTCGTGCATTTGTTGAAGGTCGTATTACTGAAGATCAAATGAATAACTTCCGTCAGGAATGTGAACCAGGCAAAGGTCTTTCTTCTTACCCACACCCGAAATTAATGCCTGAATTCTGGCAATTCTCGACCGTATCTATGGGTTTAGGTCCCTGTAAATGCGATCCGTACTGCTCGTTTCTTAAAATACTTAGACAACCGTGGTTTAAAAGACACCAAAGATCAAAAAGTGTATGCTTTCCTTGGTGACGGTGAGATGGACGAAATCGAAGCAAAAGGTGATTTAACCTTCGCAGCACGTGAAGGCTTAGATAACTTAATCTTCGTAGTAAGCTGTAACTTGCAACGTTTAGATGGTCCTGTAACGGGTAACGGCAAAATCGTTCAAGAATTAGAAGGTTTATTTGCTGGTGCAGGTTGGGAAGTGATCAAAGTCATGTGGGGTAGTGGCTGGGATAAATTATTTGCAAAAGATACTACCGGAAAATTAACCCAATTAATGATGGAAGTACTTGATGGTGACTATTTAACCTTCAAATCTAAGAATGGTGCATACGTTCGTGAACACTTCTTCGGTCGTTACCCAGAAACCGCTGCATTAGTAGCAGACATGACAGATGATGAAATCTGGGCATTAAGACGTGGTGGTCACGACTCAGAAAAACTTTATGCGGCATTCCAGAAAGCGCAAACTGCAGGCAAACCTGTTGTGATCTTAGCTCACATGGTTAAAGGTTATAAAATTCCTGAAGCAGAAAGTAAAAACACTGCACACCAATCTAAAAAAAAATGTCTCTCGAAAGCTTAAAATCTTTCCGCGATCATTTCCAATTAGATATTAAAGATGAAGATATTCCTAACTATCCATACATCACCTTCCCAGAAGGTTCGGAAGAGTACAATTATCTTCACGGCAGACGTAAAGCGTTAAACGGTTATTTACCAAAACGTTTACCAAAATTCACCACTGAATTTAAAGTGCCAGCATTAGAAGAGTTTGCCCCATTGTTGGAAGAGCAAGCGCGTCCAATTTCAACCACAATGGCATTTGTTCGCTTCTTAAATACCTTATTGAAAGATAAGAACATTGGTAAACAAATTGTGCCAATTATTGCTGACGAAGCACGTACTTTCGGTATGGAAGGTTTATTCCGTCAAATCGGTATTTACAACCCACATGGTCAAAACTATGTGCCTTCTGACCGTGATTTAGTGGCTTACTACCGTGAAGCGAAAGATGGTCAAGTATTACAAGAAGGTATCAATGAATTAGGTGCAGCATCATCTTGGTTAGCAGCAGCGAACTCATACTCTGTAAATAACCTTCCGATGATTCCATTCTTTATCTACTACTCAATGTTTGGTTTCCAACGTGTGGGTGACTTAATGTGGGCAGCAGGTGACCAATTAGCACGTGGTTTCATGGTCGGTGGTACTTCTGGTCGTACAACATTAAATGGTGAAGGTTTACAACACGAAGATGGTCACAGCCATATTCAATCTCTTGTTATTCCTAACTGTGTATCTTATGACCCTGCTTACGTTTATGAAGTGGCAGTTATCTTACAAGACGGTATCAACCGTATGTACGGTGAAAACAAGAAGATGTGTTCTACTACATCACCACATTAAACGAAACTTACGAACAACCAGCAATGCCAAAAGGTGCAGAAGAAGGTATTCGTAAAGGTCTTTATAAATTTGAAACCGTTGAAGCGAAAGGCAACAAAGGTCATGTTCAATTATTAGGTTCTGGTGCGATCTTCCGTCACGTTCGTGAAGCAGCACAAATCCTTGCAAATGAATATGGCGTAAGCTCAGATGTATATAGCGTGCCTTCATTCACTGAAGTCGCTCGTGAAGGTGCGGATGCCGTACGTTGGAATATGTTACACCCAACAGAAACACCACGCGTACCTTACATTGCACAAGTAATGAATGATGCACCAGCAGTTGCGGCTACTGACTACATGAAATTATTTGCAGAACAAGTTCGTGCATTCATCCCAGCACAAAGCTATCACGTATTAGGTACTGACGGTTTCGGTCGTTCAGACAGCCGTGAAAACTTACGTGAACACTTTGAAGTGGATGCACGTTATGTTGTGGTTGCAGCATTACATGAGCTTGCAAAACAAGGCAAATTTGATGCGAAAGTGGTGGCTGATGCAATCGCGAAATTTGGTTTAAAAACTGAAATTTTAAATCCGCTTTACGCTTAATAAAAACATCCTGTGTGTGAGAGCACACAGGAGCATCTACAAATAAAGTGCGGTTGATTTTAACTGCGTTTTTTAAAGGTAAGATAACATGTCAAAACAAATTCAAATTCCTGATATCGGTAGTGATGAGGTTACCGTAACAGAAGTGATGGTGAAAGTAGGTGATACCATTACTGCAGATCAAAGTATTATCAATGTTGAAGGTGATAAAGCTTCAATGGAAGTACCTGCACCAGAAGCTGGTGTGGTAAAAGAAGTATTAGTAAAAGTGGGTGATAAAGTCACAACTGGCACACCAATGCTTGTTTTAGAGTCAGCGGATGCGGCAGCGACTGCACCTGCTCCAGCTGCAGCAGCACCTGCGCCGGCAGCCGCACCAGCAGCTGCAAGTGTAGTTGAAGTGAATGTACCAGATATCGGTTCAGACGAAGTAAACGTGACTGATATTATGGTGAAAGTAGGCGATACCGTTGAAGTTGACCAATCAATCATCAATGTTGAAGGTGATAAAGCTTCAATGGAAGTGCCTGCTCCTGTTGCTGGCGTAGTAAAAGAAATTTTAATCAACGTGGGCGATAAAGTTGTTACTGGCAAATTAATCATGAAATTTGAAGTGGCAGGTGCAGCACCAGCCGCAGCGCCTGCTCAACAGGCTGCAGCACCTGCAGCAGCACCAACAGCTTCAGCCATTAAAGAAGTGAATGTACCAGATATCGGTGGCGATGAAGTTAACGTAACTGAAATCATGGTTGCCGTTGGTGACAGCGTTTCTGAAGAGCAATCTTTAATTACCGTTGAAGGCGATAAAGCCTCAATGGAAGTGCCAGCTCCATTTGCGGGTGTGGTAAAAGAAATTTTAGTGAAATCAGGTGATAAAGTTTCAACTGGTTCATTAATTATGAAATTTGAAGTGGCAGGTGCAGCACCCGCTCCTGCAGCAGCTCCAGCAGCGGCAGCTCCAGCGCCTCAAGCAGCACCTGCAGCAGCGCCGGCAGCAGCGCCGGCGGCAGCACAATCAGGTAATGTATCTGCTTTAAGCCAAGAACAAGTTGTAGCAAGCGCAGGCTATGCACACGCAACACCGGTGATTCGTCGCTTAGCGCGTGAATACGGTATTAACCTTGATCGCGTAAAAGGTACGGGTCGTAAAGGTCGTGTTGTGAAAGAAGATATTCAAGCTTACGTGAAAACTGCTGTTAAAGCGTTTGAAACTGGTACTGTATCTTCTGCAGCTGCGGGTAATGGTGTGGCAAATGGTGCAGGCTTAGGCTTATTACCATGGCCGAAAGTTGACTTCAGCAAATTTGGTGAAGTAGAAGAAGTTGAATTAAGCCGTATCAACAAAATCTCTGGTGCGAACTTACATCGTAACTGGGTAATGATTCCACATGTTACTCACTTCGATCGCACAGATATCACCGATTTAGAAGCATTCCGTAAAGAACAGAATAAGATTGTTGAAAAGCAAAAATTGGATGTGAAAATTACACCAGTTGTGTTCATTATGAAAGCGGTAGCGAAAGCATTGGAAGCGTTCCCACGTTTCAATAGCTCTATCTCTGAAGACGGACAAAAATTAACACTTAAAAAATACATCAACATTGGCGTAGCGGTAGATACACCAAACGGTCTCGTTGTACCTGTATTTAAAAACGTGAACAAAAAAGGTATTATCGAACTTTCTCGTGAATTAATGGAAGTCTCCAAAAAAGCACGTGACGGTAAACTTTCAGGTTCTGATATGCAAGGTGGTTGTTTCACTATTTCAAGTTTAGGCGGTATTGGTACAACTCACTTTACACCAATCGTAAATGCGCCTGAAGTGGCCATCTTAGGTGTGTCTAAATCAGAAATGCAACCGGTATGGAATGGTAAAGAATTTGAGCCACGCTTAATGCTTCCATTATCATTATCTTTCGACCACCGTGTGATCGATGGTGCTGATGGTGCTCGCTTCTTAAGCTATATCAATGGCGTATTAGCTGACTTACGTCGCTTAGTGATGTAATTAACGCGGTAAGATGTGAGTGATTAGGCTCACATCTTACAGAAAGGATCGCAAGTGCGGTCAAAAATTTGAACGTTTACGAGGTAAAAATGAGTAAAGAAATTAAAACCCAAGTTGTGGTACTTGGTGCTGGTCCTGCAGGTTATTCAGCGGCATTCCGTTGTGCGGACTTAGGTTTAGAAACAGTACTTGTTGAACGTTATTCAACATTAGGTGGGGTGTGTTTAAACGTAGGTTGTATCCCTTCTAAAGCATTACTTCACGTAGCGAAAGTAATTGAAGAAGCGAAACATGCAAGCAAAAATGGTGTGTATTTCGCAGAGCCTCGCATTGATTTAGATGAAGTACGCGCAGGTAAAGAAGCAGTTGTGGCGAAATTAACTAGCGGTCTTGCAGGCATGGCTAAACAACGTAAAGTAACCGTTGTTGAAGGTTTAGCGGCGTTTACCGATCCGCACACATTAGTGGCTCGTGATCGTGATGGTAAACCAACCACAATTAAATTTGATAATGCCATTATCGCAGCAGGTTCTCGCCCAATTCAATTACCATTCATTCCACATGAAGATCCACGCGTTTGGGATTCAACAGATGCACTTAAATTAAAAGAAGTACCGAAAAAACTTTTAATCATGGGCGGTGGTATCATCGGTTTAGAGATGGGTACCGTATATGATGCATTAGGTTCTGAAGTTGAAGTGGTTGAAATGTTTGACCAAGTAATTCCAGCAGCAGATAAAGATGTGGTGGGTATTTATACCAAACAAGTTGAGAAAAAATTCAAGTTAATGCTTGAAACTAAAGTGACTGCAGTTGAAGCAAAAGATGATGGTATCTATGTTTCAATGGAAGGTAAGGCATGCAATGACACTAAACGTTATGATGCGGTATTAGTGGCAATCGGTCGTACACCAAATGGTAAATTGATCGATGCAGGTAAAGCCGGTGTTGAAGTGGATGAGCGTGGTTTCATTCATGTTGATAAACAAATGCGCACTAATGTGCCTCATATCTTTGCAATCGGTGATATCGTTGGCCAACCAATGTTAGCACATAAAGGTGTTCACGAAGGTCACGTTGCTGCGGAAGTGATCGCAGGGAAAAAACATTACTTCGATCCGAAGTGATTCCTTCTATTGCTTATACTGAACCAGAAGTGGCTTGGGTGGGTAAAACTGAGAAAGAATGTAAACAAGAAGGTTTAAACTACGAAGTGGCTAAATTCCCTTGGGCCGCTTCAGGTCGTGCGATTGCTTCAGAATGTGCTGAAGGTATGACCAAATTGATCTTCGATAAAGATACTCATCGTGTACTTGGTGGGGCAATCGTTGGATCTAATGGTGGTGAATTATTAGGTGAAATCGGTCTTGCGATCGAAATGGGTTGTGATGCAGAAGATATCGCATTAACCATCCATGCTCACCCAACACTTCACGAATCTGTTGGTCTTGCGGCTGAAGTGTTTGAAGGTTCAATTACTGACCTTCCAAACGCAAAAGCGAAGAAAAAATAATTGATTGAAATCTTCCATAAAGGCTACTCGAATGAGTGGCCTTTATTTTTTGAGAGATAACTCACAAAATTGCATAAAAATTCAATAAAAACTGGCGGTCAAAATGACTTTTTGATAAAATCCGAACAGTTTTGTTTTTATATTTTTTTATTATTTAAAAGCTATGTTAAAGAAGATTTTGATTATTGTAGGATTGGCCGTGTTGACAACAGCCTGTTCTAATGGCTCTAGGCAGGTTCATAATGGAGTAATTACAGAGAGCGATGATGCGGAGCTAACGGGGTTAATTGCAGGTTTAGATGGGAAACAAGGTGGACTTCACCCTAAATTAAGAACAAACCGTCCTAAATCTGGTTTAATTGGTGATAAAGCACTTGCTCAAGTTTATAACGAATGGGGTGGTACACGTTATAGAATGGGCGGAAGCACAAAACGTGGTATTGACTGTTCTGCATTTATGCAAACCGCTTTCCTTGATGCTTATGGTGTGGAACTTCCTCGTACAACTTCAGAACAACGCTATTTAGGTCGCCAAATCCAAAAACATGAATTACGTAAAGGCGATTTAGTATTCTTCCGTCGAAATAACCATGTAGGCGTTTATATTGGTAACAACCAATTTATGCATGCAAGTTCAAGCCAAGGTGTAACAATTAGTTCATTAGATGAAGATTACTGGGCAAGAACTTACACACAATCACGTCGCGTGATGTAATAACAATTTTTTATTTCAACAAAAAGTGCGGTTAAAATTAACCGCACTTTTTCTTTACGTAGATTATCTGTTTATTGGCTTAAGCCGCAAATTTCATTAAATCTCTTCTTGGTTTCATTTGGTGGATGGTATTTGTTACTGTTCCAACCAATGGTAGGCTTGTCCATTGTGTTGTTTTAATATTCTCCACTTTAGAATCTAATGCCATGAATACAAATTCATTACCGCTTACGCCGGCAAATTCATAAATATGGAATTCATCTTGTTTTTCTAATACCACAAGATCACCGATGAAAAGGCTATCATTTTTTTCAACCACTAACATATCGCCCATTTCAATTCCCCAAGCAAGCATATTCGGATTCGTTACACGAATAAAACAAGTTTGTTGTGGACGTTTGATGCAATAAAGGTTGAGATCTAATTTTTTATTAAATGTTGATTTGCTTTCAACATCATTGAAAAATGGCATAGGATGATAAGAAAACGTCATATCATTTTGTGCAACTGTATTTGCGTAGTTCATCATCTTGTGTTCCTTTTAGTTAATGTGTTTTTAATCATTGGTTGTTTATACAGGTGTAATATACTGTGGTTAGATACAGTATGTCAATAGGGCATAGAAAAAAATTTTTTTATAGGCGAAAATTTTTAGAAAAAAATTCATTCCAAGCTTAAAAAAAGTTCAATTTTTTTAACAAAATAATAAAGAAAAAAATTTTCTTTTAAACAAAAATTTAAGCTATCTTTACTCTGTTTTCGGTGGATCGTAACGATCTGAAGTTCAACTTAATCTTTATTTAAAAACTATTATGAATACATCACGTTTATTTCATTTTTCTTTTTCCAAGGTAATTTGGTAAAACGAATTGCCGTTGGTTTGGTACTCGGGATCCTTGTTGCATTGGTGAATGAGAGTGTTAAGAATTCATCAGGCATTGATCTTGCATCTAGCTTTGGTGTGCTGGGTCAAATTTTCGTTAAAGCATTACGTGCAGTTGCACCAATTTTGATTTTCTTCCTTGTTATGGCTGCACTGGCTAATAAGAAAGTGGGCTCTAAAAGCAATATGAAAGAAATCGTAGTGCTTTATCTTGTGGGAACCTTCTTAGCCGCTGTTGCTGCGGTAATTGCAAGTATGGCATTCCCGTCAGAGGTGGCACTTGCGGTAAAAGAAGATGCGAGCTCTGCGCCTCAATCAGTTGGCCAAGTGATGCTTGCTTTAGTATTGAATGTGGTAGATAACCCATTAAATGCAATTTTCAAAGCAAACTTTATCGGAGTATTAGCATGGTCTATCGGTTTAGGTTTAGCACTTCGTCATGCTTCTGATGCAACTAAACAAGTGGTGGCTGATTTTGCAGAAGGCATTTCTAAAATTGTTCACATCATTATTTCTTTTGCGCCTTTCGGTGTATTCGGTTTAGTGGCTGAAACTTTATCTGATAGAGGGTTAGCGGCGTTAGGTGGGTATGTACACTTACTATTCGTGTTAATCGGTACAATGTTATTTACTGCATTTGTGCTTAACCCAATTCTTGTTTATTGGAAAATTCGTCGTAACCCATATCCATTAGTTTGGACTTGTGTACGTGAAAGTGGTGTAACTGCATTCTTTACTCGTAGTTCTGCGGCAAACATCCCGGTAAACATTGAATTAGCAAAACGCTTAAATCTTGATGAAGAAACCTATTCTGTGGCAATTCCATTAGGCGCGAATATCAATATGGCGGGTGCAGCGATTACCATTACTGTATTAACGTTAGCGGCTGTTCATACATTAGGTATGGAAGTATCTTTCGTCAGTGCTGTATTATTAAGTATTGTTGCGGCACTTTGTGCATGTGGTGCTTCTGGTGTGGCAGGTGGTTCATTATTATTAATCCCATTAGCTTGTAGCTTATTTGGTATCAGTGATGACATTGCGGCACAAATGATCGGTGTAGGTTTTGTGATCGGTATCTTACAAGACTCAACAGAAACTGCACTAAACTCTTCAACTGACGTATTATTTACTGCGGCAGTATGTATGGAAGAAGAGCGTAAAAACGGCTAATTAAATGAATCTGATAAGGCGGGCAAATTGCTCGCCTTTTGTTTTTAAGGGAAAGCGAATGACATTTTTAATTCAGCAAGCAAAATTTGAACTTCATCAAAAACAAACCTTAAACTTACCGCACTTTGTGATTGAGCCACGACAATATTGGGTTGTGGTAGGCAGTAATGGGAGTGGAAAATCAGCGTTTGCTCTCGCTTTGCAAAATGAATTGTCTTTGCAGGAAGGGAAGTATCATAATTCCTTTCAACGGGTTCAATCCTTCTCTTTTGAAAAACAACGTGAAATTCTTGAAGCAACATTAAAGAATTTAAATAATGATGATACCGATCCAGATTTTTTTGGTAAAACCGCAAGGGAAATGATCTTAAATGGCAGTTCATCGCTAGATTTTTGCGAAGAGATTGCAGAAAAATTAGGGATTACTTATCTCTTAGATCGCTTCTTTATCAAACTTTCCACAGGGGAAACACGAAAAGTCTTATTGGCACAAACATTATTGCAAAAGCCTGATTTATTAATTTTAGATGAACCTTTCGAAGGGCTAGATCAGCAATCTGTGCAAGATTGGATGGAGATGTTGAAAGAACTAAAAAAAGAATGTGCAATCGTTCTAATCGTTAATCGTCTGGTCGATATTCCTGCTGAAGCAACTCATTTAGCCATGTTGGAAATTTAGAGTTAGTATTAGAAGGTGAACGACAAACCATTGAGCAACAAAGTATTTATCAACAATTAGTTTATGCGGAGCAATCTGTTGATGTGGCTTTGCCAGAACCAGCATCACCATTACTAAAACTGCCTGAAAACCAATCGCACTTTGAGCTTAAAAATGTCACGGTCCAGTATGGCGATAAAGTCATTTTGGATCATTTAAACTGGATTGTTCAACCTCATCAAAATTGGTGGATTAAAGGACCCAATGGCGCAGGGAAATCTACCTTACTTTCTTTGATTACGGGTGATCATCCACAAGCATTTGCGAATCATGTGGTGATCTTTGGTAAACAACGAGGCTCAGGCGAAACCATTTGGGATATCAAACAAAAAATTGGTTACGTAAGTAGCCAACTGCATTTAGATTATCGCGTCAATTGTTCTGTATTGGATGTCATTATTTCAGGCTTTTTTGACAGTATAGGGGTTTATCAACAAGTGCCGGAGGCAATTCGTTTAAAAGCCATGCAGTGGTTAGCTCGTTTAAATCTGACTCATTTAGCCAAAAAGCCATTTCGTTCACTTTCTTGGGGGCAGCAACGTTTGCTTTTAATCACACGAGCGATGGTAAAGCATCCACCTGTTTTAATTTTAGATGAGCCTTTTCAAGGGCTTGATGGGTTAAATCGCAAATTAGTGAAACATTTTATCGAACAACTGGTAAATAATAGTGAAACACAGCTTTTATTTGTTTCTCATCAAGATTTAGATGCCCCGAATTGCATTACGCATCTTTTTGAATTTATAAGAGAAAACGATAAATATATTTATGTACAAAGTGCGGTCTAATTTGATAGACTTTCTTATATTTCCTCATCATTAAGGAGCAATCTATGGAAGGCTTATCTATTGCCGCAATCGTCTTTATTGTATTAGTTGTTGTTGTGCTATTTTCGGCACTTAAAACTGTACCGCAAGGTTATAACTGGACGATTGAGCGTTTTGGACGTTATACCCACACCTTAATGCCTGGCTTGAACTTTGTGGTCCCATTTGTGGATCGTGTTGGTCGTAAGATCAATATGATGGAACAGGTATTAGATATTCCCTCACAAGAAGTTATTTCTAAGGATAATGCGAACGTATCCATTGATGCGGTTTGTTTCGTCCAGGTGATTGATGCTCGCAGTGCAGCTTATGAAGTGAATCATTTAGAACAGGCGATTATCAATTTAACCATGACCAACATTCGTACCGTGCTAGGCTCGATGGAATTGGATGAAATGCTTTCTCAACGTGATTCCATTAATGGTCGTTTATTGGCAATTGTGGATGAAGCGACCAATCCTTGGGGGATTAAAGTCACCCGTATTGAAATTCGCGATGTGCGTCCACCACGAGAATTGATTGATTCAATGAACGCACAAATGAAAGCTGAACGTAATAAACGTGCGGAAGTGTTGGAGGCAGAAGGTATTCGTCAGGCAGAAATTTTACGTGCAGAAGGGGAAAAGCAAGCCCGTATTCTGAAAGCGGAAGGGGAACGTCAAGAAGCCTTCTTACAAGCAGAAGCACGTGAACGTGCAGCAGAAGCGGAAGCAAAAGCAACTCAAATGGTATCAGAAGCGATTGCCAGCGGTGATACCAAAGCGATCAATTACTTCATCGCCCAAAAATACACAGAAGCCTTAAAACAAATCGGTGGTTCACCAAATAGCAAAGTGGTCATGATGCCGCTTGAAGCCGGTAATTTAATCGGCTCGGTAGCGGGTATTGCCGAACTGTTAAAAGGCGACAAAAAAGCGTAATTTCCTAAAGTGCGGTTAAAAATGACCGCACTTTTTCTCTCAAGGAGTTGATATGGCAGATTGGTTAACAACTTGGTCGGTTTGGCATTGGTTGGTATTAGGTTTTGTATTGTTAATTGCTGAAACCCTTGTACCCGGCGTATTTTTATTGTGGTGGGGCTTGGCTGCGATTGTGGCAGCAGGCGTAATGGCATTGGTGCCGAGTTTATCCTTAACCGCGTTAGCCGTTTTTTATGCGATTTTAGCGATTATTCTCTCGCTGCTTTGGTGGAAATACCAACATAGCAAAGATAATCAGGACCAATCACGTACGACCTTAAACCAACGAGATCATACTCTGTTAGGTAAAAAAGGGACGGTATTAGAAATTGGTTCTAACGGGATTGGTCGCGGTGCTTTTGGCGATACCACATGGCGTATTCAAGGCGAGCATTTAACAGTGAATGATCTGGTGGTGGTAGAACGCGTTGATGGCATTACACTGTTAGTTAAAAAGGTAACAGAATGAATCATTTAATTATTTTTGCGCATCCAAATAGTCAAAAAAGTTTTGGTCGTGCCATCGTGGATCGCGTTGTAAAAGCAAGCCAACAGCTTGGTGTTGAAACCCATTTGCGTGATCTTTACACCATGGAATTTAATCCGATTATTTCCTTTGAAGAATTGCAATCAGCTAATAAAGGGATTATCCCGGCGGAAATTCAGCAGGAACATGATTTTATTCGCCAAGCAGATTTGATTACGATGGTTTATCCTTTATGGTGGATGGGCTTTCCTGCAATGCTGAAAGGCTATTTGGATCGTGTATTAAGTCATGGTTTTGCTTATAAAACAGAAAATGGTGAATCCAAAGGTCTGCTTCAAGGTAAAGCGATGCAACAATTTATCACCATAGGGAGTAGCGTAGAAAAGTATCAAGAATACGGCGTGGATAAATCTCTCAATCATTGTTTGATCAACGGTTTATTTAATTATTGCGGTATCGAGAATGTGGATTACACTTTATTTGGCGATATTCATATTATCGATAATGCTGCTCGCCAAGCGATGCTTGACGAAGCCGCCGAAAAAACAACGGCAAAATTGACCGCACTTTTAGCTCAATCGTGAGCACAATCATAGGAAAGCAACAGATGTCAGAAACTCAAGTAAATAATTTTTCTTTAATAAGCCGCCTATTTGGCAATTTATTTTATCGCAGCCCCACAGATCCGATTTTAAGTGGTGTATTTGTTTGGTTGCAACAACAAGGTTTAAGTCAAGTGTGGGCACTTTCTACGGATAAAGAAAGCGAAGCGGCCATTGATAATTTACAAATGAAAATTGATTTAACGTTGCTTGATCAAGAATATCAAAAATTGTTTGGTCAAAACGGTAACGTACCAACGGCTATTTCAAGTTATGATATGGATGTGCAACGTTTTGTGGATTTTCGTCATGCGCGTAATGTGCCAGAAGCAGAGAATGTAGATCATTTTGCCTTGTTATTGCTTACGGCTTCTTGGTTAGAAGACAACACGGAATCGCTATCCGCTCAACAAGATTTATTCGGTGATTTATTATTACCTTGTGCAGCGAAATTCTTAACCCAAGTGGAAACTTATGCAACACTTCCTTTCTATCGTTCATTGGCGTATTTAACCCGTGAAATTCTTGCGGCAATGGCTGATGAATTAGAAGAAGGCGAGTAGTTTTCATCAATAGAATAGAGCTCTAAAAGAGATTTTAGATACAATAAAAAAGCCCCGCGAATCAAAACGCGGGGCTTTATTTAATGGAAGATCAATTATTCTCCAGAAGTCACATCTTCAGTGCCTTCGTCTTCATCATCCACATCACAAACACGTTCAAGACTGACTACGTGTTCATCTTCTGCGGTACGAATTAAACGAACCCCTTGGGTGTTACGGCCAACGATACTTACTTCACTTACACGAGTACGCACTAAGGTACCTGCATCAGTGATAAGCATAATTTGGTCGGTTTCTTCTACTTGTGTCGCTGCAACGACTTTACCGTTACGTTCGCTCACTTTAATCGAAATCACCCCTTTGGTATTACGCGATTTGGTTGGGTATTCGCTTAATTGTGTACGTTTACCGTAACCGTTTTGTGTCGCCGTAAGGATTGCACCATCATTTTTCGGCACAACTAAGGATACGACTTTATCGATGTTGAGATCGAGTGTTTCTTCTGCATTATCGTCAGAAACATCTTCAATTTCGACCGCACTTTCATCGTCAGCGATATCATTGGTAAGAGCGAGTTTAATACCGCGTACACCTGTTGCTAAACGACCCATTGCACGGACTGCACTTTCAGCGAAACGCACCACGCGACCTTGTGAAGAGAACAACATGATTTCGTTAGAACCGTCAGTGATATCTACACCGATTAATTCATCTTCATCACGTAAGTTCAAGGCGATGATGCCGCTTGAACGTGGACGGCTGAATTCGGTGAGCGCAATTTTCTTCACAATACCACCAGCGGTTGCCATAATAACGAATTTATCTTCTTCATAAGCAGAGATTGGCAGGATTGCGGTGATACGCTCGTTTTCTTGTAACGGTAGAATATTGACAATCGGACGACCACGCGCGCCACGGCTCGCTTGTGGTAATTGATATACTTTCAACCAATATAAGCGGCCACGGCTAGAGAAACAGAGAATCGTATCGTGAGTATTCGCCACTAAGAGTTTCGATGAAGTCTTCATCTTTCATCTTCGTTGCAGATTTACCTTTACCACCACGACGTTGTGCTTCGTAGTCGGTAAGTGGTTGATATTTTACATAACCTTCGTGAGAAAGGGTCACTACCACATCTTCTTGAGCGATTAAATCTTCTAAATCAATATCACCGGAAGCCGCAGTAATTTCGGTACGACGTTCATCGGCGAATTGTGCACGTACTTGTTCAAGTTCTTCACGAATCACTTCCATCAATCGTTCAGGGCTGTTGATGATGTGGAGAAGTTCTGCAATTTTAACCAATAAATCTTTGTATTCATTGATCACTTCTTCGGTAGCAAGACCAGTTAAACGGTGCAAGCGAAGTTCTAAGATTGCATCAACTTGTTCTGGAGAAAGGTAGTAATCAGAACCTTTAATACCAAATTCAGCCGCTAATTCAGCTGGGCGTGCCGCAGCATCAAGCAAGCCTAAAATTTCGTTATTCAGTTTCCAAGGGCGAGAGATTAATTTTTCTGCCGCTTCTTTACGCTCTTTTCGATTGACGGATAATGTCGATGATTTCATCGATGTTTGATGTTGCAACCGCTAAACCTTCTAAAATATGGGTACGCTCGCGGGCTTTACGCAATTCAAATAAAGAACGGCGAATCACCACTTCGCGACGGTGCATCACAAAGGCTTCAATGATTTGTTTTAAATTGAATAAACGTGGTTGACCGTGATCCAAGGCCACCATGTTGATCCCGAAGGTTACCTGCATTTGGGTAAGAGCATAAAGATGATTTAATACCACTTCGCCTACGGCATCACGTTTGATGTCAATTTCAATACGGATCCCTTCTTTGTTCGAAAGGTCGATAATATTGCTGATGCCTTCGATTTTTTTATCTTTGATAAGCTCAGCAATTTTTTCCACTAATTTGGCTTTGTTCACTTGATAAGGCAATTCGGTCACAATAATTTGCTCTTTGCCTTTATCTGTGGTTTCTACGCTAGCACGCGCGCGAACATACACTTTACCGCGACCGGTGCGATAAGCTTCTTCAATCCCTTTACGACCATTAATTAATGCCGCTGTCGGGAAGTCAGGGCCTGGGATATATTGCATTAATTCATCAATGGTGATGTTTTCGTTATCAATATAAGCCAAGCAGCCATCTAAAACTTCATTTAAGTTGTGTGGTGGAATGTTTGTTGCCATTCCCACCGCAATACCAGAAGAACCGTTTGCTAAAAGTGCAGGAATACGGGTTGGTAGCACGTCTGGAATCATTAATTCGCCATCATAGTTTGGCGAGAAATTTACGGTTTCTTTATCCAAGTCAGTTAATAACGCTTGGGTGATTTTTTGCATACGGACTTCGGTATAACGCATTGCAGCTGGTGCGTCACCGTCGATTGAACCGAAGTTACCTTGCCCATCTACCAACATGTAGCGCAATGAGAACGGCTGTGCCATACGCACAATAGTGTCATACACCGCAGAATCACCATGTGGGTGATATTTACCGATTACATCACCTACCACACGGGCAGATTTTACGTATTTTTTGCCGGCAGTGATGCCAGATTGATCCATGGAGAAAAGCACACGTCGATGCACCGGTTTTAAACCGTCACGCACATCAGGCAAAGCACGCCCAACAATCACCGACATGGCGTAGTCAAGGTAAGAAGATTTGAGTTCTTCTTCAATATTGACTGGGGTAATAGAGGAATGGATTGAATCCGTCATTTTTATTCCTTTTTTGATCAAAAAATTGTGACGAATTATAGCATAAATTTAAGCGTTTTTGTGTGAAAAGTGCGGTTGATTTTAAAGCGTTTTTTTAATGCAGAAATAAATAAGGCAGACATTAAGTCCGCCTTATGATTGAGAGAAAATCGTCTATTTCCAATTTTCTCGTTTGGCTTTTTGTAATTTCGCATAAGCACCAAGTAAAGCTTGGTGTTCTTTGAAGTTTTCAAGTGTTTCATCGCTGGCTGGTAAGTTATAGAACGGGTTACCTTTTTCTTCCACCGCAGCCCAAGCTTGTTGAACGGCTTCTTTGCCATACATTCTTTCAAATACAGTGCGATATTGTTGTGGATCGCGAGTATTGTCTAAATGCAATTCAATGATGCTGATTAAAGCACGATAGTAATTTGCACGCTCTGGTGTAAACACAGAGCTGTTCATATTCATCGTCCAGTTTGCCCAATCTAAGGCTAATTCTAATTCACCTAATGCTAAGTAAAGCATGGATTTAAGTTCACCAACACGTAATGTTGTCCAACCGCTTGCTTTTGGTGCAACGATACCGATAAATTCGCGAACGCGTGTGGCATCGTCAATATCTTGCTCATCTAATTCTGCTAATAATTCTTCATAAGTTTCAGCATCATGATGATGGTGTGGTAGATCCAATAAGATCTCACGCCAGTCCATTCCCATATTATTATTGGCATAAATGAGGTCATCAGCAGGATAGATATCAGACATGCCTGGTACGATAATGCGGCAAGCGTAAACGTCTAAATGGTTGTAATCCATGATATAGACTTCTTTTTCCTCTGCATTAAAGATTGCCATCAAGTTTTCATATTCTTCTTGCGTTGAACCTGAGAAATCCCAATCTACAAATTCATAATCTGGCGTATTTTTAAATAAATCCCAAGAAATTAAACCGCTAGAATCAATAAAGTGTGTTTCAAGGTTAGCATACTCCGCCACATCATCATTATTGAATGATGGAGGCGAGAATACATCGAGATCTTTTAAACTGCGACCTTGTAAAAGCTCCGTTACTGTACGCTCTAATGCCACTTGGAAATTTGGATGTGCACCAAAAGAAGCAAAGCAAGTGCCGTTATTTGGGTTGAGTAATACCACGCAAATGACAGGATATTTGCCACCTAGTGACGCATCAAAGGCATAAATAGGGAAGCCTTCTTCCTCTAATTTTTCAATAGAGGCTTGAATAGATGGATAGCGATCCATCACGGATTTTGGAATTTCAGGAAGACTGATGGCTTCTGCAATAATGCGATTTTTTTACGTAACGTTCAAAAAAACTTCTGAAAGCCCTTGCACACGTGCTTCATTTTTTTGTGTTACCAGCAGACATTCCGTTAGAGACATACAAATTCGCAATGATACTTTGTGGAATATAGACGGTTTCTTGATCGGATTGGCGCACATAAGGCATCGCGACAATACCGCGATCGTAATTACCAGATTGCAGATCCACAAGCAATTCTGGGGTTAGTTCTTGATTTGGATCGAAATAATCCCATAAGTAATCATCTAAAATCCCTAGTGGCAAAAGGGCTTCATCTTCAATAGGAAACCATTTTTCAGTGGGATAATGGACGAAATCGCCATTGGCAATCTCTTGCCCTAAATAGAAATCGGCAAAAAAATAGTTGGTGGAAAGACGCTCGAAATATTCACCTAACGCAGACGCTAATGCGGCTTTTTTGCTCGCGCCTTTACCGTTAGAAAAACATTGTGGGCAATCTTTATCACGAATGTGTACAGACCATACATTTGGTACAGGATTAAGCCAAGAGGCTTCTTCGATATTGAAACCAAGTGCGGTCAATTTTTTTGTTGAAATTTTTGAAATACTGTCTTCAAGTGCGGCATCTTTGCCGAGAATAAATGTTTGTTCAGTCATAATTGTTCCTGTTATAAAAAGCTCCCGCATCATAGGGGAGTTTAGTGGGCTAATCAAGCATAAAATTTATACGCTTTAGCTCTTGTTTTTCCTTTGATTTTTTTAAGGGTAAATTAGCTTGGCGCAGAAAGGCATTTTCTGTGTAGGTAAAATTATAAACAAATCAATCAATTGGGAGACATTATGGCTCAAGGGTTTTATGAATTAAAAGTGGCTAAAGACGGACAATTTATGTTCAACTTAAAAGCAGCAAACGGACAAGTTATTTTAACTAGCGAACTTTATAAAACAAAAGCATCAGCTGAAAACGGTATTGCTTCAGTGCAAAAAAATGGTGTGGATGCGAAAAAAACTTTGAATATCGCGTAGCGAAAAAAATGACAAACCTTACTTCATTTTTAAAAGCGGCTAACCACCAAGAAATTGGCCGTAGCCAATATTATTCTTCTCAAGCTGCAGCAGAAAAAGGCGTTGAGTCTGTAATGAATAATGCATCTTCAGCAGTAATCAAAGAAGTGACAGAATAATCATTCTGTTCTGATTTCTTTAAATGCACCTGCCGGCTCTAAAAACGCCGGCATTTTTGACCGCGCTTTCTCAGGATTCAGTGTTAACGGATAGGTTCGTTTTTGGGCAACGATCACGGTGAGCGGAGAACAAAGCGTGCTCTTTTCTTGTTTTATGGATAGTCTTTCTTCTGCAATCACATCAAAATTTAATAATGATAGCCAGTCAACCACTCGCCAAGTAGCATATTGTCGGAACTTAAATTCGCCTAATTTCGGTTTTGAAAAAGCAAGGGACTCAGCGGATTAAATAACGTGATGAAAATCCAGCCGTCATCTTTTAAAACGCGATGCGCTTCACGTAATATTTGATGAGGATCTTGCGCAAAATTTAAGGTGTTTGCCAATAAGCAGGCATCCATTTCTTTTTCAATAAAAGGCAAGGTTAATGGCGATGCTTGGAGCAAGCTATCACTTTCATTTAAAAGTGCGGTAGGAAAATGCACTGTTTTTTCGGCTAACACAATTTGATGACGTAAAGGCAAGTCAAAGGCGATTTCACCACTTAAGGCACCGACTTTCAGTATTTGATAGCCTAAAATTTTTGGTGTCCATTGGGCAAAATAATGTGTTAATACGTTACAATAGGCTTCACCTTGTGGTAACGCTTGCCAACTTTCAGGTGAAAGAAGTGGTTTGTGCCATTTGGCTTTCCAATTCAATGTTAATCCTATTTTCATAAGGTAATTTATGCTAGTTCCTATTCCTGCACTCAATGATAACTATATTTGGCTTTATAGACGAGAAAATTTCCCCGTAATTGTGATTGATATCCCAGAAATAAAGCCTTTAGTTCAGTATTTAGAGTCCCATAAGTTAGACGTAGAAGCGGTGTTATTAACCCATAATCACGATGATCATGTGCAAGGTGTCGCGGAATTTAAGCTATATTATCCCAATGTGCCTGTTTTCGGCCCAACAGAATGTGCAAATAAAGGGGCAACCAATATCGTGGATAGTGGCGTGATTAATACAGCACATTATCATATTGAAGTTTTGCCAAGCGGTGGTCATACGGCAGGGCATGTTAGCTATTTGGTGGATGGGCATCTATTTTGCGGCGATGCGTTATTTTCTGGTGGTTGTGGACGCGTGTTCACGGGAAATTTTGCTCAAATGTTTGAATCTATGCAGCGTTTTAACCAATTACCAGATGAAACCGTGGTTTGCCCGGCTCATGAATATACGCTGGGTAATTTAGCTTTTGCGGAAACCGTCTTGGCGGATAAAAGTGCGGTTGAAAATCAACGTGTTTTAGTGGAACGTTATCGAGAAGAGGGTAAACCGAGTTTGCCAACAACAATTGGATTAGAGAAACAAATTAATCCGTTTTTACAAGCAAAAAATTTAGACGAATTTACACAATGGCGTTTAGCTAAAGATAAGTTTTAACTCGTTTTAGTTATTTGTTTGAGTTTTTTCTCTTGAAATTTGCTCAATTCTCAACAATTCATTAAAATAGCAAAACTTTTACTTTCTACTCAAGCCGCATATTCATAAAAGTGCGGTTGTTTTTATTAGGTTTTTATGACCCTTCTTGTTCTAGGCATTAATCATAAAACAGCTTCTGTCGCTGTTCGTGAGAAAGTCGCTTTTTCTGAAGAAAAGCGGCAGCTTGCCTTACAACAAATTCACCAACAAGATTTGGCAGAAAGTGCGGTTATTCTTTCTACCTGTAACCGTACAGAGATTTATCTTCACCATCGTCAAATTTCACCCCAAGAGTGTAAGCAATGGCAAACGAACTGTACAAATTGGTTTGCTAATATTCATCAGCTTTCTGTAGATGAATTAAATAAGAGTATTTACACCCATCAAAATCAACAAGCAGCGAATCATTTAATGCGCGTGGCCTGTGGTTTGGATTCATTAATTTTGGGTGAGCCACAAATTTTAGGACAGGTGAAACAAGCTTTCCAAATCAGTGAAGATTATTATCAAGCGGCGAATATTCCCCTTTCAAGCACGCTTTCTCGTTTGTTCCAAAAAACCTTTGCTACGGCAAAACGTGTACGCACTGAAACTAATATTGGTGAAAGCGCTGTATCGGTGGCTTATGCAGCTTGTAGCTTGGCACGTCAAATTTTTGAATCTTTACGTGAATTACAAATTTTGCTCGTCGGGGCAGGGGAAACCATTGAATTGGTAAGCCGTCATTTATTACGCCATGGTGTAAAAAAATTGATGATTGCTAACCGCACTTTATCTCGCGCTGAACAGTTGGTAGAGACTTTAGCCTCCAATACACCGATTGAGGTGTATTCTCTTGAAGAGTTACAAACTCCACTAAATCAAGCGGATATTGTCATCAGCTCAACAGGCAGTCCGAATGTTTTAATCACCAAAGCAATGGCTGAAATTGCGGAAAAAGCACGCCAATTTAAACCGACTTTGATGGTGGATATTGCGGTGCCACGTGATATTGATGAAAACGTCTCGGAATTAGAAAGTGTGTATCATTACACCGTAGATGATTTGCAAGATATTATTCAACGCAATCTTTCTCAACGTGAGCAAGCATCAGAGCAAGCGCAAGACATCATTACACAAGAATGCACGGATTTCTTCGAGTGGTTGAAGGTTCATCAGTTCTCTAATTTGATTCGTCATTATCGTGATGAGGCGGAGAATACTCGCCAAGAATTACTCGAAAAAGCCTTACACCAAATTCAACAAGGTGAGAATGCTGAAAAAATTCTGCAAGAATTGAGTTATAAATTAACGAATAAACTCATTCATGCGCCAACCCAAACCATGCAAGCCATGATGAAATCCGGTAATGCGGAAGGCTTGCACGCCTTTTCAAATGCTTTGCATTTAACCCATCCTTTAAATGAAAAAAACGATTAGATTTTTGACCGCACTTTTAGGTGGCTCATCGCTATTGATGAGTGTGTCAGCCCTAGCTGAATATCGAACCTTTAATGATGGCAATATTACTTACGGGATTTTCCAAGCTAAACCTGAAGAAGTGCAGCTACATTGGAAAGATGCTGAAGGTAACGATTATCAAAGTTTAACGCGCCTCAAAAATGCCTTAGAAGATAGCTATAACGTGAAAATGATCATGAATGCGGGCATTTATAGCATGAATAATGTGCCTGCAGGGTTATGGATTGAGCAAGGAAAAGAGCTCAATGCGTTAAATACAAAAGCAGGCAAAGGTAATTTCCATGTGCAGCCTAATGGGGTATTCGCCATTGTTGGAAATAAACCCTACATTTTAACAACTGCTGCGTATCAGAAAAGCAAACTCAAGCCAGACTTTGCGTTGCAATCAGGCCCGATGTTGATTATTCATGGAAAAATGAATCCACAATTTCGAGCAAGCCTAGAAAGCTATCATAAGCGTAATGCAGTGTGTTTGACGAAACAAAATGAATTGCTTTTCTTGATGACGATAAAAGGCGAGCCTAACCTTTATACATTGAGTCAAGGTTTATTAAAAATTGGTTGCCATGATGCTTTATATCTTGATGGAACAATATCTAATTGGTACATTCCGGGGCAATTCAACACCTTACATTGGAAGCGTTTTGTTGGAATGATCTCCGTTCTTGATGTGAACAAAAAATAGCAAAAGCGTTTTATTTATAATCAACTAAATCAAAAAATCTGTTTTTTGCAAAAAAATGATTGACGAGAATAGGTCAAATCAGGATAATACGCCCCGCAAAGCCGATAAGGTAAAGCAAATGATGGCTACATAGCTCAGTTGGTTAGAGCACAACACTCATAATGTTGGGGTCGCAAGTTCGAATCTCGCTGTAGCCACCAAGTTTGCGGGACTGGCGAAATTGGTAGACGCACCAGATTTAGGTTCTGGCGCCGAGAGGTGTGTGGGTTCAAGTCCCTCGTCCCGCACCATTTATCAGCTTGCAGTCAAATAGTAGTTGGGGTATCGCCAAGCGGTAAGGCACCGGGTTTTGATCTCGGCATCCCTAGGTTCGAATCCTAGTACCCCAGCCATACTATCTAAATAAAATCTTCTTTATTTCCAATCAAAGAATTTCAGTTGGGGTATCGCCAAGCGGTAAGGCACCGGGTTTTGATCTCGGCATCCCTAGGTTCGAATCCTAGTACCCCAGCCATCTTATTTTTCAATTTCTTTTGTATAAAAAATGCGATTAAATTTAACCGCACTTTGTTTCACCTTTGTTTAAGGTAGTATTTATTTTTTACACATTCTTTCGATAAGTTTTGCTTCAAATCGGCGATGAAACCATGGTGTCGTATCAAATTCACTACCTTGTCCCAGTAAGCCAAGATCAAAAGTGTCTTCATCGACGTATGGACCAGACTTATCTCCTATTCCATCCATGTATTCTTCGCCAAGATCGTAAAAGCCAAGCAAATTCTTATTAAGATCAAACACAAAAACTGTGGCACGATAACCCAAATTAAGTGAAAATCCATTAGGAATGAAACCTGCACAAACAGAAATATTACGCTTGAATTCTGTAAAACTGTGGTTTACACAATGATTAGTCGAGTTCATCGAATATTCCATATCTCGACAAACATTACGCCATCGCCAGCTGAATGCAACAACTAGTATAAGAACGATACAGATGAAGTGTCGTTTTTTCATTTTATTTCTCATAAAGTGCGGTACAAAATTCACTATAAATTTTGATCGCACTTAGGATGACAATTAATGTTCTCTTGTCTTTAAAGAAGGTCACGTCAGGATAACGTTCTTGTGCAAGATTTAAGTTCACCATGGTTGGTGCAATGTAAGTAAGATTATCCCCACCATCTAATGCTAGGTTTTGCTCATTTTTGCGTTTGAACTCTTCAAATTTTTTGTTATCCGCACATTCTACCCAACGAGCTGTTGCGACATTGACAGTTTCGTAAATGGCTTCAACGTTATATTCTGATTTCAAACGAGAAACGACTACATCAAACTGTAACACACCAACTGCGCCAACAATTAAATCATTATTGCTTAATGGACGGAATACTTGCACAGCACCTTCTTCAGAAAGTTGTACTAAGCCTTTTAACAATTGTTTTTGTTTAAGCGGATCTTTCAAACGAATACGACGGAATAATTCAGGGGCAAAGTTTGGAATACCGGTAAATTTCAGATCTTCACCTTGTGTGAAGGTATCACCAATTTGAATTGTACCGTGATTGTGCAAGCCGATAATATCACCAGCATAGGCCTCATCGGCATGGGTACGATCTCCCGCCATAAAGGTGAGCGCATCGGAAATAACCACATCTTTACCAATACGCACGTGTTTAAGTTTCATGCCTTTTTCATATTTGCCAGAAACTACGCGTAGGAAAGCCACGCGGTCGCGGTGTTTTGGATCCATATTGGCTTGGATTTTAAACACGAAACCGCTGAATTTTTCTTCTTCTGCTGAGACTTTACGAGTGTCAGCCTGACGAGCTTGTGGTGCAGGTGCCCATTCGGTTAAACCATCTAAGAAATGATCGACACCGAAGTTACCTAATGCAGTACCGAAAAAAAGACAGGCGTCAATTCACCACTTAAGAATAAATCGAGGTCAAATTCATTACTTGCACCTTTTACTAGCTCTAATTCATCACGCAGTTGTTGGGCTAAGTCATCACCTACGGCAGCGTCTAATTCTGGACTATTTAAGCCTTTCACGATTCGTACTTCTTGAATGGTCGAGCCTTGGCCGCTTTGATAAAGATAGGTTTCATCTTTATATAAATGATAAACCCTTTAAACAATTTACCGCAACCAATCGGCCAAGTAATTGGTGCACAATGGATTTTTAATACGCTTTCCACTTCATCTAATAATTCCATCGGATCGCGGATATCACGGTCAAGTTTATTCATGAAAGTGATAATTGGCGTATCGCGTAAACGGGTCACTTCCATTAATTTAATGGTACGTTCTTCAACCCCTTTCGCAGAATCGATAACCATTAAGCAGCTATCCACAGCCGTCAAAGTGCGGTAGGTATCTTCCGAGAAATCCTCATGCCCCGGCGTATCTAATAAATTCACTAAGCATTCATTGTAAGGGAATTGCATCACGGAAGTCGTAATGGAAATACCACGTTGTTTTTCCATTTCCATCCAGTCAGATTTTGCATGCTGTGCAGAGCCTTTACCTTTTACTGAACCCGCTTTTTGAATGGCATTGCCGTATAACAATACTTTTTCGGTGATGGTGGTTTTACCCGCGTCAGGGTGGGAAATAATCGCAAATGTGCGACGTTTATTCACTTCTTCTAATGGATAACTCATTTGTCTTGTTTCTTCTGTTTTAAATAATGCTGTATTGTCGCTGATTTTCAGATTGAGCTCAAATTAAATTGTTTTTCTTTTGTTATCTATAGCTTATTTAGGTGTATGACTTTGTAACTTCTTTTATTTAAAAAATTTTGACAAAAAAAAAGCAAACGTTTGCGCAAGAAATGAGGTATAATACGTGCCGATTTTTTATTCTTATAATAAAAGGTGCAAGCAATGACACAACTTAGTCTAAAAAAAATCTATTCGGGAAAAGTGCGTGATCTTTATGAGATCGATGATAAACGAATGTTAATGGTCGCCAGTGACCGTTTGTCTGCATTTGATGTGATTTTAGATGATCCTATCCCGCGCAAAGGTGAAATCCTGACTCAAATTTCCAATTTTTGGTTCAATAAGTTAGCCCATATTATGCCGAATCATTTTACAGGCGATTCAGTTTATGATGTGTTACCAAAAGAAGAAGCTGATTTAGTAAAAGATCGCGCAGTGGTATGTAAGCGTTTGAAACCAATAAAAATTGAATCTATCGTGCGTGGTTATTTAACAGGTAGTGGGCTAAAAGATTATAAGCAAACGGGCACCATTTGTGGTTTGAAATTGCCAGAAGGATTAGTTGAGGCAAGTAAATTACCAGAGCCGATTTTCACACCCTCAAGTAAAGAAGAAGTGGGCAATCACGATATCAATATTAGCTATGAAGAATGTGAAAAAGCAATTGGAGTAGAGTTGGCGGCACAAGTGAGAGAAAAAGCGATAGCGCTTTATACTGAGGCTGCCAAATATGCGCTGACTAAAGGTATTATTATTTGTGATACTAAATTTGAATTTGGTTTAGATGAAAATGGTACGCTCACTTTAATGGATGAGGTATTAACACCAGATTCTAGTCGTTTTTGGTCAGTTGACACTTATAAAGAAGGAACAAATCCGCCCTCATTTGATAAGCAATTTGTACGAGATTGGTTAGAGCAAAGTGGTTGGAATAAACAACCGCCAGCACCGAAAGTACCAAAAGAAGTGATTGAAAAAACAGTTGCTAAATATCAAGAGGCGTTGGATTTATTAACAAAATAACATTAACAATCTCCCTGCTATGCTTTAGAATAGCAGGGATTTTTGCGGATAAAATTTGTGAATAAAAGAAAATGAAATCTGTTGCGATAGTTGGTTTTGGTTGGTTAGGTTTACCGCTGGCGCAACATTTAAAAAAACTCGGTTGGCGTGTAAAAGGCTCAAAACAATCCTTAGCGGATGCTCAACGGTTGCATCTGTTAGGCATTGAAGCTTATCCTTTTTCTTTTTCAGAAAAAATGAATAGTTTGCCTGATAATATTCAATCTCTTTTTGATGTGGATGCACTCATTATCACCTTACCACCTAGCCGTTTTTCTTCTCAACAGTATTGTGAACATCTTGCTTTTTTAGCTAATCAAGCAAAGAAACAAGGTGTTCAGCACTTGATTTTTACCAGTTCAACTTCTGTTTTTCCTGATATTTCGGGGCAATTTAATGAAAGTTCTCAACTTTCAGCTGAAACAGAAATGGGTAAAACACTGATACAAGCCGAGCAGTGCTTGTTCCAATCAGAAATATCTCATTGCGATATTCTTCGACTTGCAGGATTAATTGGTAAACAACGCCATCCGGTTAAATTCTTAGCAGGAAAACGCAATTTAAAACAGGGCAATTCGCCTGTTAATTTGGTGCATCTTGAGGATTGCATTCAAGCTATTACAGCCTTACTTATGAATTCAAATGGATTGCGAACTTACCATCTTTGCGCGCCAATTCATCCTACGCGAGCAGAATATTACACAAAAGCAGCTGCATGTTATGATTTATTCACACCACAATTTGAATGTAGTGATTCGGATCCGAAACGAATCATTATGGCAGATAAAATTTGTCGAGATTTAGGCTTCACTTATCGTTATCCAAATCCCGATGATATGTTAGAAAAGCGCTGTGATTTTTGACCGCACTTTTTAAAGACTCACTCACCATAACCACAATAAAGGAAATAAAATATGTCAAATACGATTCTGCAACATTTACCTAAAGGTCAAAAAGTTGGTATTGCTTTTTCAGGCGGGCTCGATACCAGCGCTGCATTACTTTGGATGCGTCAAAAAGGTGCAGTACCTTATGCTTATACAGCAAACCTAGGCCAGCCAGATGAAGATGATTACGAAGCTATTCCGAAAAAAGCGATGGAATATGGTGCGGAAAAAGCACGTTTAGTGGATTGTCGTGCGCAGTTAGCCCATGAAGGGATTGTTGCTGTTCAATGTGGTGCATTCCATATTTACAACTGGCGGTGCAACCTATTTTCAACACCACACCACTTGGTCGTGCGGTAACGGGAACGATGCTTGTTGCAACAATGAAAGAAGATGATGTCAATATCTGGGGTGATGGCTCAACTTTCAAAGGTAATGATATTGAACGTTTTTATCGTTATGGCTTATTAACTAACCCAAATTTAAAAATCTATAAACCGTGGTTAGATCAACAATTTATTAATGAGTTGGGTGGCCGTTTTGAAATGTCACAATTCCTAATCGAAAATGGTTTTGACTACAAAATGTCAGTAGAAAAAGCCTATTCAACTGACTCTAATATGTTAGGTGCAACACACGAAGCGAAAGACTTAGAAGAATTAAATTGCGGCATTAAAATTGTGAAGCCAATCATGGGCGTGGCATTCTGGGATGAAAATGTTCAAGTGAAACCAGAAGAGGTGACTGTTCGTTTTGAAGAAGGTGTACCAGTTGCATTAAATGGTAAAACATTTGACAACGTAGTAGAGCTTTTCTTAGAAGCAAATCGTATTGGTGGTCGTCATGGTTTAGGCATGTCAGACCAAATTGAAAACCGTATTATCGAAGCAAATCACGTGGTATTTATGAAGCACCGGGAATGGCATTATTCCATATTGCTTATGAGCGTTTAGTCACCGGTATTCACAATGAAGATACTATTGAACAATATCGTATCAATGGTTTACGTTTAGGTCGTTTATTATATCAAGGTCGTTGGTTTGATCCACAAGCATTAATGTTACGCGAAACTGCACAACGTTGGGTCGCTCGTGCGATTACAGGTGAAGTGACATTAGAACTTCGTCGCGGTAATGACTACTCAATCTTAAATACTGAATCACCAAACTTAACTTATGCAGCAGAACGTTTAAGTATGGAAAAAGTGGAAAATGCACCATTTGATCCAATCGATCGTATTGGTCAATTAACTATGCGTAACTTAGACGTAGCAGATACACGCGGAAAATTAAGTATCTACTCTCAAGTAGGTCTATTAACTGCAGGGAAAAGATTCCGTTTTACCACAATTAGGTAAAAAATAATTTTCTATGTAAAAAAAGTGCGGTCGATTTTAGACCGCACTTTTGATTGAGATAATAAAAAACCTTAGGTTTTAGCCTAAGGTTTTCGTTTTTTAGCAAGAATTACTTTTTCTCATCACATTTGTTGATATCGCTACATTTACCGTAGAGGTATAAACTGTGTGCTTTTAATTTGATACCATGTTGTTCACTGATTTCTTTTTGACGCTGTTCGATAATGTTATCAGTAAACTCAAATACCTTACCGCAATCTTCACAGATAATGTGATCGTGGTGTTCTGTTGGTGCAAGTTCAAAAACGGACTTGTTACCTTCAAAATTATGACGAATTAAAATACGTGCTTCATCAAATTGATTAAGTACGCGATATACAGTTGCAAGACCAATGTCACTACCTTGTTCTAACAAGATCTTATACACGTCTTCAGCTGAGAAATGCTCATTTTTATGTTCTTGCATTAATGCAAGGATAGTCAGCCGTGGTTCGGTGATTTTCAACCCTGCTTTTTTGAGTAATTTGATGTTTTCTTCAGACATAATGTTCCCTTAATTTGCTAAATAGAGATGGTTAAGCTAATTCTGCTAAACACATTTCATCGTAGATTTGTTTCGTCCATTTCTCTACACGTTCTGCTGTGAGTTCTGGTTGACGATCTTCATCGATACACAAACCGATAAAGTTTCCGTCGTCTAATAATGCTTTTGATGCTTCAAAGGTGTAACCATCAGTTGACCAATTGCCCACGATAATCGCGCCACGTGGTTCAACGATATCACGTACTGTACCGATTGCATCACAGAAGTAATCAGCATAATCTTCCTGATCGCCACAGCCAAATACCGACTAACTTGTCAGTAAAATCAATTTCTTCTAAGGTAGGAAAAAAATCATCCCAGTCAGCTTGTGCTTCACCGTAATACCAAGTAGGAATACCGAAAAGTAAAAAATCATAACTTTCGATATCTTCTTTCGTGCTTTTTGCAATGTCACGAATATCGACTAATTCATTGCCTAATTGTTTTTGAATCATTTTTGCAATGTTTTCTGTATTACCTGTGTCACTACCGTAAAATAAACCGACAACTGCCATTGTTCTTTCCTTTTGAAATAAAATTAGGTGAATAGAAAAAAATTAGGGGCAAAGCCCTACAATTTGTGCGAACTATACCACAAATGAATTCTCATTTGAATAGAATAATTCTCATTTAAAACGATTAATTCTTATTTAGAAACCTATCAATTGCACGTATCACAAAATCTGGTTTTTCCGCATGAACCCAGTGCCCACAACCATTGATAGTGAATGAGGTCGCATTAGGGAATTGTTTTTAGAATGGTTTCTGTATATTCAGGTTTAATATAAGATGAAAGCCCGCCTTTAATAAAGAGAGTAGGCGTATTAGCATAAACTTCCTGCCAATCCATCAGTTCCGCATAATGCTCAAAAAGTGCGGTCAAATTGAAACGAAAATATTCGCTTGAAGTCGGCTCAAAAGATTTCAACATAAACTGCACCACGCTAGGATCGGCAATTTCACTTTCTAAAATAGGTTTAGCTTGTTGGCGAGTTTGTGGCTGAGCTTTTTTCACTGCAAACAAACCACGAAACACATCATCATGTCCCGCACTGCTATTTGTCACTGGAGCAATATCAATGACAACCAATTTTTCCACGCGCTGTGGTTGAAGTGCGGTCATTTTCATGGCTGTTTTTCCGCCCATTGAATGACCAATTAAGATCACTTTATCTAATTTAAGATGATCGATAAGTTGCCATACATCATCAGCCATGACATCGTAATTCATTGTTTCTGAATGAAAACTTTGTCCGTGATTACGTAAATCTACTCGTAAAATGTTATAGTTATCACTAAATGCACGGGCGATCACACCAAGATTATTCATATCCCCAAATAAGCCGTGAATAAAAACTAAGGTAGGCGAATTAATTGCTTGTTTTGTTTGATGAAATTGATAGTTTAATAATTGGGAAGATGACATATATTTTGCGTGAGAATTTGGTTAGAAATCGTTATAATGGCTGAAAATTTTAGCAAACGGAGAGAAAAAAATGAAGATAATTGAAGTTGATGAAGAATTATATCAATACATTGCTGCACAAACTCAGTCTATTGGAGAAAGTGCTTCTGATATTCTTCGCCGTTTGTTGAATTTACCCGCTCACGCAACAAGCAAGGTTGATTTCTTTGAATCAGTGGCATCAGCTGAAACTTCAAAAAGTGCGGTGCATTCTGAGCCAGTTTTAACGGAAAAAAACAACAGAAGTATCTCAACCAAAAGTTGAACCTGTAGAGCCGCCAAAAGTAGTGAAGAAACAATCGGATGAAGCAATCAATCACATTGTTGATAAAGTTCGTGCACTCTTGAATTCTGCTGAATTTAAAGAAGAGCCAAAAGCAGTCGTGCGTTTTTTAAGTATATTGCGTACGCTTTATCGTACCAACCCAGAAAGCTTTGCACAGGCAACTGAAAGCTTGCAAGGCCGTACTCGTGTGTATTTTGCTCGTGATGAAGGGACTTTACTAGTGGCGGGTAATCATACTAAACCAAAACAAATTCCTGACACACCATATTGGGTGATTACCAATACCAATAGTAATCGTAAGATGCTCATGCTAGAAGGGGCGATGCAATCTATGCATTTGCCGGAATATTTAATTGACGAAGTTCGCCCTTATTTCGTTAGTAACTAATTCGATGCAAAAATTCCCTTGGCAAGCATTTGCCCAAAATTCAGCGTATGCAGATCAGATCGCGTTGCGAAATTCGCAGGGCGATCCTTTTACTTGGGTGGAGCTTGCTGAGAAAATTAATCAAGTAGAAGCCTTTCTTTTACAACAAGGAGTGACAGCGCAAAGTGCGGTCGCTTTTTGCGGTAAAAATTCAGAACAGATCTTATTTCTCTATTTAGCGGTCATTCAGCTAGGCGCAAAAATTTTAGGGATCAACCCTGCATTTCCTCAAGAAAAAAGAGAAGAATTGTGCCGAGTTTATGGGGTAGATTTTTGTTATCAAACCGAAGATATTCATTATTTAGCTGCTGAACCATTACCCGAACATAAAGTGGATTTTACAAAAGCAGCAACGATGACCTTAACATCTGGTTCGACTGGTTTGCCTAAGGCTGTTGTGCATAATATTTCTGCTCAGTTAACTAATGCTGAAGGCGTTTGTGCTTTAATGAATTTTAGCAAAGAGCAATCGTGGCTATTTTCTTTGCCGCTTTATCATGTTTCCGGACAAGGCATTGTGTGGCGTTGGCTGTATGCGGGAGCAACCTTGGTACTACCGAAAGAAGATTTTTATCAATCTATTGGTGAAGTTTCCCATGTTTCTCTCGTGCCAACACAATTACAGCGTTGGTTTGATTATTTGACGGAGCATCCTCAGCCTATCCAAACGCAAGCCGTGTTATTAGGTGGGACACAAATCCCTGTAAAATTAACCCAAGTATTAAGTGAATTAGGTATTCGAAGCTATTCAGGCTATGGTATGACAGAAATGGCTTCTACCGTATTCGCTAAACAATCGGATGGAAAAATTGGTGTAGGTCAACCTTTACTTGGCCGAGAGTTCAAGTTAGTGAATGAAGAAGTGTGGCTAAAAGGTGCCGGACTTGCCATGGGATATTGGCGAGATGGCGATATTGTTCCACTTACCAATGCCGAAGGTTGGTTCCAAACAAAAGATAAAGCTCAATGGCTTGATGACGAATTAGTTATTCAAGGCCGATTGGATAATATGTTTATTTCTGGCGGTGAAAATATTCAACCGGAAGAAATTGAAAAGGTGATTGCACAATCAGATTTGGTGAAACAAGTCTTTGTTTTACCTAAACGTGATGAGGAATTTGGTCAACGCCCAGTGGCGTTGGTGGAATTTCATATGCCGTTTAATGAAAGTGCGGTCGAATCTCTCAACGTTTTTTTACAAGGGCGATTGGAGCGATTTAAGCAACCCGTTGCCTACTATGAACTCCCTCAGGATTTAATCCAAGGGGCAATAAAGATTTCTCGCAAAGCACTCGCCGATTGGCTGTCGCAACAATAGGAAAGTTGATTTAATGAAAAATATCTCTCGAGTTTTGGCCGCACTTGGTCTTTCATTTGTTTTTACGCTGGCGCTTTCTCAGCCTGTTTGGGCAGAGAATAATGCTGATTTACCAACTGAAAAAATACTTAAAAGTGAATTAGCTGAGGCGGAAAAGTTACCGGATGGTGAGGAAAAAACAAGTAAAGTGGCCACAATTCAGGCGTCACTCGATTTCTTACAACAAATTCAAACGCAGCAAAAAAGCAATAATGAGCTACAAGAGACACTCATTGATGCGGATTCTGAAATTCAGAAGAAACAATAGCGATCTTCAAAATCTTAAAAAACAGCTAAGCACGCCAAATAACACCGATTATGCTTCTCAAAGTTTAGCGACTTTGCAGGCACAGCTTGAGAAACTGACCAATCAACAACAAGATGCTCAATCTGCATTAAGTGCCGTGAATGCACAACTTGCAGGGCAAAGCGCTGTATCCGAACGCGCCCAAACAGCCTTAACAGATAATGTTAAACGTACGCAAGAATTGAATCAGAAATTGGCTGATCCAACAACCAGTTCGCTATTAAAAACAGCAAATTCAGCTTGAATTGCAACTGATTGAACTAAAAAAATATCTATAATCAAAGTGTTTATTAAAAAAATAGTGATCAGTTGACGGTACTTTATCAAAGTCGATATGAGCTATTGAATGCACGTGTTCAAGCGCTACAGAAACAAATTGCCGCCATTCAAGACGTGATTAATCAAAAGAATTTGGCTAAAACACAAAACCAAGTTGAGCAAGCACAACAACAAAGCCAAAATGTTGAGCAAAATCCGTTGATTCAGAAAGAATTGAATTTGAATGCACAGCTTAGCCAATATTTACTTGAGCAAACTGAGAAAACCAATACATTAACGCAAGATGAATTGCGCATGCGAAATGTATTGGATAACTTGACGCAGACACAGCGTACCATTGATGAGCAAATCAGTGCGTTACAAGGCACGTTGGTGCTTTCTCGCATTATTCAGCAACAAAAACAAAAATTACCGACCAATTTAAATATTCAAGGTCTTTCAAAGCAAATTGCGGATTTGCGTGTACAGATCTTCGATATTACGCAGAAACGTAATGAGCTTTATGATATTGATGCTTACATCAGTAAAATAGAGCAGGATGAAAATAAATCGTTTACACCGGCAGAAAAAACACAATTAACCAATTTACTCACTGAACGTCGTAAAGTAGGGTCAGATTTAATTAAGTCGTTGAATAACCAATTGAATTTGGCGATTTCCTTAGAGTTAACCCAACAGCAAATTACTCAAATCAGTGATCAGATTCAGTCTAAACTCGACCAACAAAGTTTCTGGGTAAAAAGTAATAATCCAATTAATCTTGATTGGTTCAAGAAATTACCGATGTCACTCAAAGCACAATTTGATGGCATTGGAAAGAAAATCGGCTTTCCGACAAACTTTGATAATTTGCCGTATTTACTCACTTACGTCTTTATTTTGTTTGTGATTGGTGGATTGATTTTTAAATTTAAAGAGTCGATTAAACAACGCTTAGCTGTGATTAATGGTGAGATTAACACGCTTCGTTCGGATAGCCAATGGCATACGCCACTTGCGTTATTTTATACGGCGCTTTTATCGTTATCAGGCACCCTGTGGTTCTTAGCGACTTGCCAACTTTTAGGCTTTTTCTTTGTGAAAAATCCACAAGAGTTTTGGGAGTGGTCGCTTAGCATGGCGGGCTATTGGTGGTTCTTTAGTTTTATCTTAGCTATTCTTCGTCCGAATGGTATTTTAGTGTGCCATTTTGGTTTTACTAAAGAGAGTGCAGCGAGCCTACAAGACGTCACGAAACGTATTATTGTTTCTGTTGTGTTATTACTGAATACGTCAATTTTCAGTAATGTCATGGATACAGGTTTAGCAAATGACGTATTGGGTGAAATTAATACCATTGTTGCTTTGCTTTTCTGCATTGTAATTATTGCACCACGTTTTATTCGTACTGAAAAATCATTGAGTTCAACGACAACAGATAAGCGTGATAGAACCATTTTCAAAATTGTACGAATCTTATTGCAATTGGTCCCTGTTATTTTAATTGCACTAATTGCTTTAGGCTATTATTACACCGCCTTAAATTTAATTACGCATATTATTAATACCTACATTGCATGGGTGGTGTGGTCGTTGGTGCGTCATACAATTTATCGTGGTGTCACCGTAGCATCAAGACGTTTAGCTTATCGTCGTTTACAAGAAAAACGTCAGCAAAAACAACAAGATTCAAGTGATGCTTCAGCCTCTGATGATGTGGTCGTGATTACCGAACAAGAAGAGGGATTGGACTTAAATGAAGTGCGTAGCCAGTTACTACGCTTTGCCGATCTCTTTATTTGGACCGCACTTTTTGTCATCTTTTATTATGTCTGGTCAGATTTAGTTACGGTGGTAAGTTATTTGCGTGATATTACCTTGTGGCAACAAACTTCAACAACTGAAGCTGGCGTGGTGACCGAAACGATTTCACTCTTTAACTTGATTGTTGCGTTAATCATTGTTGTGATTACCTATATTTTAGTGCGTAATATTCAAGGTATTTTAGAAATATTACTCTTCTCCCGAGTGAAACTTTCACAAGGTACGCCTTATACCATTACAACATTATTAACCTATATCTTGGTTGCAGTGGGTGGCGCATGGGCATTTTCTACCCTTGGGATGTCATGGTCTAAATTACAATGGTTATTTGCCGCCCTTTCCGTTGGTCTCGGTTTTGGTATGCAGGAAATTTTTGCGAACTTTGTTTCCGGCATCATTTTATTATTTGAGCGTCCAATTCGTGTGGGCGATACTGTGACAATTAACGATGTAACAGGTACAGTAGCGAAAATCCGTATTCGCGCCATTACGATGATCGATCCGGATCGAAAAGAAGTGATTGTGCCAAATAAATCCTTTGTAACCGGACAAGTGACTAACTGGGCATTATCTAACACCGTTACTCGTTTGGTTGTATCCGTTGGTGTGGCGTATGGTTCTGATTTAGACTTAGTAAAACGCTTATTATTGCAAGCCGCACATGAGCAACCAAGCGTCTTAAAAGATCCAGAACCAAGAGCATTATTCTTAACCTTTGGGGCAAGTACGTTAGATCACGAATTACGTGTTTATGTGGGTCAAGTGTCTGAGCGAAACGATACGCTTGATGCACTTAATCGCCGCGTAAATCAGTTATTTGCTGAAAATAATATTGATATTGCATTCAACCAATTAGATATTTTTATTAAGAATAAAGATACGGGTGAAGAAATTCCATTTATTGATGTGGCAAAATTAGCCCAAAATCATTAATTAAAGAGAGAGAATATGGCAGGGAATACTATCGGACAACTTTTTCGTGTGACGACCTTTGGGGAGTCACATGGTATTGCATTAGGCTGTATCGTAGATGGCGTACCGCCGAATCTTGAATTATCGGAAGCGGATATTCAACCTGATTTAGATCGTCGTAAACCAGGTACATCACGCTATACCACACCTCGTCGTGAAGACGATGAAGTACAGATTTTATCTGGGGTATTTGAGGGTAAAACAACGGGTACCAGCATTGGAATGATCATTAAAAATGGAGATCAACGTTCACAAGATTATGGTGATATCAAAGATCGTTTCCGTCCTGGGCATGCGGATTTTACCTATCAACAAAAATACGGTATTCGTGATTATCGCGGAGGTGGGCGCTCTTCTGCGCGTGAAACCGCCATGCGTGTTGCTGCGGGAGCGATTGCGAAGAAATATTTACGTGAACAGTTTGGCATTGAAGTACGTGGCTTTTTGAGTCAAATTGGTGAAGTGAAGATTGCACCACAGATTATCGATAAAATTGATTGGGATAAAGTGAATAGCAATCCATTTTTCTGTCCAGATGAAAGTGCGGTCGAAAAATTTGATGAATTAATCCGTGAATTGAAAAAAGAAGGCGATTCGATTGGTGCCAAACTAACCGTGATTGCAGAGAATGTTCCTGTTGGTTTAGGAGAGCCCGTTTTTGATCGACTTGATGCAGATTTAGCCCATGCCTTAATGGGGATTAATGCCGTTAAAGGTATAGAGATTGGCGATGGTTTTGCGGTAGTTGAACAGCGTGGCAGTCAACATCGTGATGAAATTACACCCAATGGTTTTTGAAAGCAACCATGCCGGCGGTATTTTAGGAGGCATTAGCTCAGGTCAGCCAATCATTGCGACCATTGCACTAAAACCAACATCCAGTATCACGATTCCAGGACGCTCGATTAATTTAGAGGGAGATCCCGTAGAAGTCGTGACAAAAGGTCGTCATGATCCTTGTGTGGGTATTCGTGCAGTTCCTATTGCAGAGGCTATGGTTGCAATTGTTTTACTCGACCATTTATTGCGTTTTAAGGCGCAGTGTAAATAACTATTTTAAATTAAGCTTATTTTTCTTTTATTAAAGATAAGGTAATTCGTTTTAGGAAATCTTATGAATAAATCTTTAACAAAATTACTTTCAAGTGCGGTTGTTTTAGGGTGCGTTTTTTTCTCGCTACAAACAACAGCCTCGCCACAAGATTGGCAACGAATTAAACGTCCAATTCCTGCAACAGATGGTAAAGCAAATCCAATTGGCAGCTATTCGAATGGTTGTATTATCGGGGCGGAGCCATTACCTTATAAAGGTGAGGGGTACCAAGTGATTCGTATGAATAAAAACCGCTATTATGGTCACCCTGATATGATTGCTTACTTACAGCGTCTTGGACAAAAAGCTAAGTCAGCTGGCTTACCAACGATGTTAGTTGGGGATATTGCTATGCCAGGTGGTGGTCGTTTTTTAACGGGGCATGCAAGCCATCAAATGGGATTAGACGCGGATATTTGGTTGCGCATGGGTACCATGACAGATAGTGAAGCGTTAAATTCTGACGGAAAAGGCTTGCTTGTGGTGAATCGCCAAGCACAACGTGTTGATGAAAATGTGTGGAATAACAATCATGCAACGCTAATTAAATTGGCCGCACAAGATCCCAAAGTGACCCGTATTTTTGTGAACCCAGCGATTAAATTAAAACTTTGTCAAACTGCGGGAGACGATCGTGCTTGGTTACACAAAATTCGTCCATGGTTTGGCCATGATTCACATTTCCACGTGCGCATTGCTTGTCCAAAAGATGCCGCTTATTGTGAAGATCAAGCACCGGTACCTGCAGGCGATGGTTGTGGCGATGAACTTTATTCTTGGTTTGAACCCGCAAAACCAGGTTCAGGATCGTCTAAACCAAAAGTGACACCACCAGAACCGTTTTTATGCCAACAAGTGTTGAGTTCGCCAAATAGTAGCGAATGGTTAGAGTAGGAGTTTAATCATGGAATTTGGAATTGATATTTTAGCTATGCTTTGCAGCAGCCTTTATTGCTGCATTTATTGATGCGATTGCAGGTGGCGGAGGCTTAATTACAATCCCCGCCTTATTAATGACAGGTATGCCACCTGCCATGGCATTAGGCACGAATAAATTACAAGCATTCGGCGGTGCGTTGTCGGCAAGTATTTACTTTTTGCGTAAAAGAGCGGTCAATTTATCGGAGCTTTCTTTCATCTTACTGATGATTTTTATCGGCTCGGTGATTGGTACGTTACTCATTCAAAATTTAGATGCGACATTAATTAAAAAAGGGCTTCCATTTCTTATTTTAGCGATCGGCTTATACTTTTTATTGACACCTAAATTGGGCGAAAGTGATCGCAAACAACGAATTTCTTACGCTGTTTTTGCATTATGTTTTGGCTCATTGCTGGGTTTTTATGATGGTTTTTTTGGACCAGGTGTAGGCTCATTAATGAACTTGGCTTGTGTCACATTGCTTGGATTTAATCTCACCAAAGCAACTGCGCATGCTAAAGTGATGAATTTAACCTCAAATTTTGCGTCATTAATTTTCTTCTTTATTGGTGGGTCATGTCATTTGGACTGTCGGTTTAGTGATGATGGCAGGAAGTCTGATAGGTGCGAAATTTAGGCGCCAAAATGGTGATGGCAAAAGGCAAACAATTAATTAGACCGATGGTGGTGATTGTGTCATTTATCATGACAATAAAAATGGCGTATGATCAAGGTTGGTTTCATTTTTAACGATTGATTATGACAGATTCTCAGAAAAAAATTACGTATTACAGCACGAACAGGCTATGAACCACATTTTTCATGGTCATATTTGCACCCTAAAAATTGGGGCATTTGGCTTGGTATTTTTGTGCTTTTGTTATTGGCTTTTGTGCCATTTCGTTTACGCGATAAAATGGCCGAGAAACTGGCTCGTGCGCTGACGAAAAAAATCGGTAAACCACGTATTCGTGCCGAGATTAATTTGAAACTCTGTTTCCCAGATTGGACGGCCGAGCAGCGTGACAAAAGTGATTGAAGAGATGTTTGTGACGGTCGCACAAGTCATGCTTGGTATTGGTGAAATTGCCATTCGTTCTAAAAAACATTTACAAAAACGCAGTGAATTCATTGGTCTTGAGCATATCAAACAAGCCAAAGCTGAAGGGCATAACATCATTTTGATGGTGCCACATGGTTGGGCGATAGATGCCTCTGGCATTATTTTGCATACACACGGCATGCCGATGACGTCAATGTATAACCCGCACCGAAATCCGTTGGTGGACTGGTTGTGGACTTTAGCGCGTCAACGTTTTGGTGGAAAAATGCATGCACGCCAAAATGGTATTAAGCCGTTTTTAGCACACATTAAACAAGGTCAAATGGGGTATTATCTTCCTGATGAAGATTTTGGTGCCGAGCAAAGTGTCTTTGTGGATTTCTTTGCCACTTATAAAGCCACACTTCCAGGACTAAACAAAATGGCGAAATTGGCGAAAGCGGTGGTTATCCCAATGTTCCCACGCTATAACGCCAAGAGTGGGAAGTATGAAATGGAAATTCGCCCACCGATGCAATTAAGCGATGATCCTGAGCAATCAGCCCGTGCGATGAATGAGGAAATTGAGTATTTCGTTACGCCAACACCCGAACAATATGTCTGGATTTTACAGCTTCTTCGTACTCGAAAAGACGGGGAAGATATTTACCCAGATTAATTCATTTTATTTACAAAAGTGCGGTCAAAATTCACCGCACTTTTGCATTTTTATATGCTAGAATGCGAGCCTAAAAACAGGATTTTTTCTTACTCTTTTTTGAGCAATTATTTATGAACAAACAACTTGAATTAATCAAATCATCTATCAAATCTATTCCAAATCATCCAAAAGAAGGCATTATTTTCCGTGATATCACGAGCTTACTTGAAGTGCCTGCAGCTTTTAAAGCCACAATCGATTTGATCGTTGAAAAGTATAAAGATCAAGGACTCACAAAAGTAATTGGTACTGAGTCTCGTGGATTTATTTTTGGTGCGCCAGTTGCATTAGCATTAGGCTTGCCATTTATCCCAGTTCGTAAACCAGGCAAATTACCGCGTGAAGTGATTGCACAGTCTTATCAATTAGAATACGGTCAAGATACCCTTGAATTGCATACAGATGCCATTTCACAAGGTGATAACGTGTTAATCATTGATGACTTGTTAGCAACGGGTGGTACAGTTGAAGCAACCGTAAAATTAGTTCAACGTTTAGGTGGAGATGTGAAACATGCTGCCTTTGTGATTAATTTGCCAGAATTAGGGGGCGAAAAACGCTTACGTGATTTAGGCATTGATTGCTACACCTTAGTCAATTTTGAAGGCCATTAATTTTTAAAGAGATGCGATGAGCTACCAAGTTTTAGCCAGAAAATGGCGACCAAAAAACTTTTCTGAAGTAGTGGGGCAAAGCCATGTACTCACTGCTTTGGAAAACGGTTTAAAAGAAAACCGTTTACATCATGCTTATTTATTTTCCGGCACTCGTGGCGTAGGTAAAACCTCCATTGCTCGTTTATTTGCGAAAGGCTTGAATTGTGTAAACGGTATTACTGCCGATCCTTGTGGTGAATGTGAAAACTGCAAAGCGATCGAAGCTGGCAACTTTATTGATTTAATTGAAATCGATGCGGCTTCTCGTACCAAAGTAGAAGATACGCGTGAGCTGTTAGACAATGTGCAATATAAGCCGGTAGTAGGGCGTTATAAAGTCTATCTTATCGATGAAGTCCATATGCTTTCTCGCCATTCTTTCAATGCGTTGTTAAAAACCTTGGAAGAGCCACCTGAATATGTGAAATTCTTACTCGCTACAACGGATCCTCAAAAATTACCGATTACGATTTTATCCCGTTGTATGCAATTTCATCTTAAAGCATTAGATGAACCGCAAATTTCAGCGCATCTTAATCGCGTGCTTACTGCCGAAAATATTCCTTTTGATGCGCCTGCATTGGATAAATTAGCCAAAGCGGCACAGGGTAGTATTCGTGATAGCTTAAGTTTAACGGATCAAGCGATAGCCATGGGCAACGGTAAAGTTTCCACCGATGTGGTGAATACCATGCTTGGGCTGTTAGATGAAGATCAGCCGATTGAAATCATTTACGCCTTACATCAAGGTAACGGTGAGCGTTTAATGAAAACCATCCAAACGGTGGCAGAAAAAGCGGGCGATTGGGATGAGTTATTGGCAGAAACAGCAGAGAAATTGCATCAAATTGCCTTAATGCAGTTGCTTGCTAAAAATGCTACAGATGAAAACGATCACTTAGGTTTTCTGGCTAAACATATTTCACCGGAAGACGTACAATTTTTCTATCAAGTGATTGTATCGGGTCGAAAAGAATTGGCCTCCGCACCAAATCGTCGAATTGGCGCAGAAATGACATTATTGAGGGCGTTGGCATTCCACCCAAAGTTCCTTACGGCAGCACAAACGCCTAAACAAGGCGGGCTATCCCCTGAACAAAATACACAGAAAAGTGCGGTTGAAAATCAGCCTGTTTCTGGTTATGTGGATATGCCGGTGCTGTCGCAAAACATCAAAGCAAATTATTCTGCACAAGCGCAAAAGCCAATAGCTCAATCAGCGGTTGTGCATTCTTCACCTTCTCAACCTGTTTCCACACAAACCACATCTTCATTGAATTTAGCTAGCCTTGCTGCGCTAGAGGCATTGAATCAATTAACGCAAATTGAGCAATCAGAGCGCCAACATCATCATGATGAACAGCAAGCCGCAGTGGAAGAAACCTTGCATCATCTTCAAGAGTTGGACGAGCAAAAAAATTCGCCAAAAATGACCGCACTTCCTGTGCGAGAGATGACACCACCGAAAGCTGCGCAAACGAAAGCGACGCAAACGAAAGCAGTGGTGCCAAATCCAATGACTCAACAGGCTGACGAGTTAAAGCAAGGTATTGAAACGGTGGAAAATACCATTGATGACAATGCTGAAATGGACGCGGAAGAGCAAGAAATTCTGGATGCGGAAACCTATCGTTGGGAGTGGAGTAATCCGGATTTAGCCAAAGTGGATAGCGGTGTGCGTCCTTCTGATATTAAACAGGCGATGTTGAAAGATGTGACACCAGAATTGCGTGAGAAAAATTATTCAAATTACGCAAAAAAACAAGATCCTTGGACGGATATTGTCGAACGTTCTGGCGTGATTGGCTTTTCAAAAGAGTTGGCATTAAATTGCTTTATTAAGTCGCAAACAGAAGATGAAATTCAACTCGGACTTCATTCTGAAAAAGCGCATTTAAAACAAGATCGAAATATTAAAAATTTAGTGGAACATCTTGAACGTTTATATGAAAAACCAGTCAAATTGTCGATTTTTGTTGAAGATTACGATGTTTTAACACCGATGGATTATCGTAAAAAGGTTTATCAAGACTTGCGTGAACAGGCACGTACGGATTTACAGCAAGATAAAAAACTGCTTTTATTACAAAAAGAGTTTGATGCGAAGTTGGATGTCGAAAGCATTCGACCAGTTTAAAACTCATTTCTCTAAGTTTTAACTTTATAAAGGAAAGAATATGGCGTTTAGCTCTCTTTTTACTCTTATTGATGACATTGCATCGATTCTTGATGATGTCGCCTTGATGACCAAAATGGCGGCTAAGAAAACTGTTGGCGTAGTAGGCGATGACTTAGCCTTAAATGCTAATCAGGTAACAGGGGCATCTTCTGATCGTGAATTACCCATTGTTTGGGCCGTCACCAAGGGATCGTTAGTCAATAAAGTCATTTTAATTCCAATTGCTTTACTGCTTTCTGCGTTTTTACCTTGGTTAATCGTACCACTTTTGATGATTGGTGGGGCGTATTTGTGTTTTGAAGGTGTAGAGAAAATTCTACATAAATTTATTGCTCATGAAGAGCATGAAGAAAAAACAACCTTTAATGAAGCCGCTAAAATTAAAGGGGCAATTCGTACTGATTTTATTCTTTCCGCTGAAATTATCATTATTGCATTGGGCGAATTAACCGAAGCGAGCTTGCTGACTCGCATTATTTCCCTTTCGGTAGTGGGTATTGGGATTACTATTTTTGTTTATGGCTTGGTCGCATTGATTGTTAGAGCAGATGATTTCGGTTTATACCTTATCAAAAAAGGTGGCGTAGCGAAGTCAATCGGGAATGCAATTTTAGTGATTATGCCTAAATTTATGCGTTCACTTAGTTTTATCGGTACGCTTGCGATGTTCTTAGTGGGTGGAGGTATTTTCGTACATAATGTGGATTTCATTCATCATTTGCTCGCTGATTATCAATTAGCCGATGGTTTATTAGGTAATGTGGCGACGTTAGTCGTGGGTGTGATTGTAGGCTCGATTGCTTGTGCGATTGTATTACCTGCGATGAAATTATTTGGTAAACACTAAAAACGAGATAAAAATAACCGCACTTTGATGCTTTCAAGGTGCGGTTTTTTTATGGATGGAACAGACTATTTACGAGAAGTGTAATCGCCGACACAAACCCATTTATAGCTGGTTAAGGCTTCTAATCCCATTGGGCCGCGAGCGTGAAGTTTTTGGGTACTTACCGCCACTTCAGCACCTAAACCAAATTGTCCGCCATCGGTAAATCGAGTACTTGCATTCACATACACGGCTGCCGCATCCACTTGATTGATAAATTGTGTGGCTAGTCGTTGATTTTCCGTTAAGATACTTTCTGAATGTTGTGTGCCATATTCACGGATGTGAGCAATCGCCGTATCCATATCTTCAACCACCACAACATTGAGATCCAATGAGCCCCATTCTTGGCGTAGCGCTTGTTCAGTCACTTCTTGCACATCGATATTTGCAGCTTGAAGAATCGAAAGTGCGGTCGATTTTGCATGGAATTTCACTTTTTTCTCGGCTAAATATTTCGCGAGTTTTGGCAGGAAGGTTTCTGCAATCGAGCGTTGAACTAAAAGTGTTTCCAACGTATTACATGTGCTTGGACGTTGGCATTTTGCATTGGCAATCACCGCAAGGGCTTTTTCTTGATCAGCGCTTTCTTCCACAAAAAGATGGCAAACACCAACACCACCGACAATCACCGGAATAGTGGAATGTTGTTTACAAAGCTCATGTAAACCAGCACCGCCACGAGGAATAATCATATCCACATAGCGATCCAATTTAAGCAGTTGCATCACAAGTTCACGATTCGGATCCGTAATAGCTTGGACTGCATGGCGTGGTAAGCCAGCTTGTTCAAGGGCATTTTGTACCACCTCCACTAAAATTTGGTTAGAGTGTTGCGTTTCTTTTCCTCCACGCAAAATCACGGCATTGCCCGTTTTTAAGCAAAGGCTTGCTACATCAATGGTCACATTAGGACGCGCTTCGTAAATGGTACCAATCACGCCAAGTGGTGTACGAACTCGCTCGATCTTTAATCCGCTATCTAAGGTGCCACCATCAATAATTTTCCCCACAGGATCCGCAAGCGAAATCACATGGCGCACATCATTTGCAATGCCTTTTAGGCGATCTTCAGTTAATAAAAGACGATCAATTAATGCTTCAGATAAGCCATTTTGTTTTGCAATTTCAATATCTTTTTGGTTTGCAGCTAGAATACGAGCCGCTTGTTGTTCTAATTGTTCCGCAATAATACTGAGCGCATGATTTTTTTCAGTGGTGTTTAACTGCGCTAAAATAAACGCTGCATCTTTGGCCTGTTTGCCCATTTGTTCTAACATAATTATTCCTTTTAATTATTTCGTTTTCTTCGGTAATTTATCATTTGTTTCATCTTCTTGCTCTTGGAAATCGAAAACGGGTAGTCCCCAGCCAAATCGAACAGCAAGTAAACGCAATGAAAAACCGCTGAATAAAGTCAGTAAAATTGTAAATGTATGATCTAATTGAATGTGTTGAAATGCCATATACATCGCTGCGGAGAAGAACGACACGCTCGCGTAAAGTTCTTTTTGGAATACAAGAGGAATACGGTTACAAAGTAAATCACGCAACACACCACCAAATGCACCCGTTACGGTTGCCGCAATGGATGTCACGGTAAAGCCATAGCCCATATCAATGGCAATTTGCGCGCCGATAATGGAATACACGATTAATCCTAAGGCATCTAACACCAAGAAAATTGTGCGAAAGTAGCGCATAAAATGTTTGATGAACGGCGCAATAAAAACCGTTAATACTGCCGCACCAGCTACCATGATGAAATATTCAGGATGTTTAACCCAGCCAACAGGGTAGTGCCCTAGTAATACATCGCGTACTGTACCACCGCCAATCGCCGTTACACAGGCGATAATAATCACCCCGAAAATATCCATTTTTTCTCGTCCAGCGGCTAATGCGCCGGTAATTCCTTCGGCGGTAATTCCAATAATATAAAAGTACGCTTAATAGCATTTTTTTGTGGTTCCTAAAGTGCGGTTATCATTTTGCTTATTTTAAAAGGGAATGAGGCAAAATGCACGAAAAGCCATTAAAAAAAGCCGTAAATTTTGGCATAATGACGCCTTCTTTTTTTCTAATCGAGAATTTTTATGTCAGAAGAACAATCCAAACCCTTGGCCGCATTTCTTGCGATATTGCCAATTGGGTTGCTATTAATGGTCGATTTTTTTATAGAATCTTTGCAACTTGCTGAAAAATTGATTCCTCATTTAGCCTTTGGCGTGCTGATTGCCCAATTGCTTTGTTTAGTTGCCTTTATTAAAGGGGAAATTTGCCCAGGGCAGCGTGGACGTTTAATTAAAGCAAATGCTTGTTTTGCACTTTATTGGTTTGTTTGGCTAGGGATGAGCTTGGCCTCACCACATCATTACGTGATGACTGATATTGTCAGCTTATGCGGGTTATCTGCTGTATATGCAGTATGGAAACAACCTAAAGATGAAGTCGCTCGCCGTGGTTTTCTCTTAATGGCATCTTTGGTGAGTGGATTTGGTGTCATTGCCTATTTGATGATTTTCTTCGGCAATCCAACACCGAATTTCGTACAATATAATCCACTAGCACAAGCTTTAATGGGCGTATTGTTAGCGAATTTATGTTTGTCTGTTTCTCGTAATCGTCTGCAAGGTTTCATTGCATTACTACCATTATTGATGATTTTATTGCTTGCCCTTAATGCGTTGGCAGTACTGATTTTTATTATTTATCAAGGCACAAGTGCGGTCGTTTTTTCGAACGTTTTCGCATACGGCATTTATTTTACTGCTTCACTTAGTGATAGCGGGTGTATTGCTCTTACACAGTGTAAAGAAATGGAAGCTCAGCTATAACAGCTTACTCATTTTGTTCTTTATGGCTAGTAGCTTGCCAGTCTGGGCGATGTTTATTTAATGGATAAAATAAAATCTTACGCCGCCCCGATGTTAGTCGTGGGCTGCGTGCTATTCGGTTTAGGAAGCCTAATTGTTAAGTTTGTGCCAGTGGGTGGTTATGCCATCGCATTTTGGCGCTTACTCATTGCTTCTTTTATTTTCTGGTTTTGTAATGAAATTAAAAAGACAGCGTTTTCCTAAAAGCCGTAAAGCGATCATGTATGCCGTATTATCCGGTATCTTTTTAGCCTTTGATTTATCTTTTTGGCATGAAAGTGTATATGCAGTAGGGCCAGGCATTTCAACCTTGTTGAATAGCTTGCAGATTTTCTTCTTGGCGGCAATAGGCTATTTTTTCTTTGGCGAACGCCAAACTAAGCTACAAATATTAAGCCTTTTTTTAGCGGTTGTTGGTGTTATCTTAATCTCAGGGGAAGAGCTACAGCATAATTTTGAAGGCATGTATGGCATTATCATTGGGCTCATTTCTGCTGGTTTGCTTGCAGCCTCAATGGTTATGATTAAAAAAGTACACGAAGAAGAACCAACGGCTTTATTCTCACTCATGTTTATTCTGAGCTTAAGTGGTGCTTTCGTCTTAATTATTCCTTCGCTGATTTTTAATCCTGATAATCTTTATCCAACCACTTTCACCGATTGGGGATTGGTCTTTATTTATGGTGCGGTGATGCAATGTGTCGCCTGGGGCATGATTGCTTATACCATTCCTTATTTATCGTTAGGCTTAACGGGTTTATTACTTCTTTCTGAACCCGGTGGTGGCGCTCGTGATTGATTATTTTGGATTGGATAAGCCCATCAATCATTGGCAATGGGCGGGGGCTGTGCTGACATTAGTCGCGATTTATCTGGGCTCTCAAAAAAGCAAAATTTCTTAAAACAAAAAAGTGCGGTAAATTTCACCGCACTTTGTCTTCACATTAAACCAATTACTCAGCTGCTTTCTTTTTCAAGTATTGATAGAGCTCGTCTTTAATCCGTAATTTTTCTTTTTTCAAGTTCTCAATTTCCGTATGAGTTGCGAGTTCTATGTTATCAATCTTATTTTTGATATCTTGGTCTAATGCATTGTGCTTTTCAAACAAGCGATCAAAATAAGCATCTTTGTTTTTAAGCTTAGTGATTAAATCGCGAAATTCAGGAAACATAGGTTACTCCTCTTGGTTAACGTTCATTTTCATTATAGAACTTTTTTTTGCTGTTTCTAGTGTCTCATTCTCAGAATTTGACAGAGATCACAAAATTAAATCATGGCAAAGTGCGGTCATAAAATTTGATGTTTTTGAAAGAGTTAATAAAAGAAAAATCAGGCTTTTAACTGGTTTATTTGGCGAAAGCGCGCTAGAATAAAGGTGTCTGTTTCATAATGAAAAATAGGGAATTCCAATGATCGATCCAAATTTACTCCGTAATAATCTGGCTGAAGTAGCAGAAAAATTAAAAGTAAAACGTAACTTTATTCTTGATACGGAAAAACTTACCGCATTAGAAGAACAACGCAAAGATTTACAAGTAAAAACTGAAACATTACAAGCAGAGCGTAACGCGCGTTCCAAAGCTATTGGTGCAGCAAAAGCACGTGGTGAAGACATTGCGCCATTATTGGCTGAAGTGGATAACATGGGTGAACAGCTTAACGAAGCGAAAACTCAACTTGATGCGGTGTTAGCAGAAATCAATCAAATCGCGTTAAGCATTCCAAACATCCCCTGCGGATGAAGTGCCATTAGGTAAAGATGACACTGAAAATAAAGAAATTTTACGTTGGGGTACGCCGCGTACATTTGATTTTGAGATCAAAGATCACGTGTCATTAGGTGAAGATACCAATGGATTAGATTTTGCAGCAGGGGCTAAATTAGCGGGTGCGCGTTTTGCGGTCATGAAAGGTCAAATTGCTAAAATGCACCGTGCATTAGCGCAATTCATGTTAGATCTTCATACCGAACAACATGGTTATTTAGAAGCTTATGTACCTTATTTAGTCAACCATGCGACTCTTTATGGAACAGGTCAATTACCAAAATTCGGTGAAGATTTATTCCATACTTTAGCGCTAGAAGGCGAACAACCTTACGCATTAATTCCAACAGCAGAAGTACCGGTAACTAACCTTGTTCGTGATGTGATTGTTGATGAAGCAGATTTACCAATCAAAATGACCGCACATACACCATGTTTCCGTTCTGAAGCGGGATCTTATGGTCGTGATACCCGTGGCTTAATTCGTATGCACCAATTTGATAAAGTGGAAATGGTACAAATTGTGGATCCAGATAAATCTATGGAAGCACTTGAAGAATTAACAGGCCATGCAGAAAAAGTATTACAACTTTTAAATCTACCATATCGTAAGTATTACTTTGTACTGGTGATATGGGCTTTGGTTCTTGCAAAACTTACGACTTAGAAGTGTGGGTGCCTGCACAAGATACTTACCGTGAGATTTCTTCTTGCTCTAATATGTGGGATTTCCAAGCGCGTCGTATGCAAGCTCGTTGCAAAGCGAAAGGGGATAAGAAAACTCGCTTAGTGCATACATTGAATGGCTCTGGTTTAGCGGTAGGCCGTACATTAGTGGCTGTGCTTGAGAACTATCAAAATGCAGACGGCTCAATTACTGTGCCAGAAGTATTACGTCCTTACATGGGCGGATTAGAAGTGATCTGCAAATAATTAAAAATATATTAATTCAATTTAGGGCTAATGTTTATTAGCCCTTTCTTTCATCTAGAGCAAATGAGATTTTTTTATTCTAGTCTTTGAGATAAATCCACATCAATATTCACGCATTTATAGGGTAATCTTATAAGGTACCAATTTTTAGGAGAATAATAATGACTGATAAACGACCTTTTCCTTTGCCAACTGGGTATTTCGCGATTCCATTAGGCTTGGGTGCCTTGTCTTTAGCCTGGCTGCATATGGGCGATACGCTCTCTTTTTCTCGGGATGTGAGTGATATTATTGGCATAACGTCTGTTTCAGTATGGGCACTTTTCGTCTTGCTTTATATTTATAAAATGATTTATTTCTCTCACGAAGTACGAGATGAATATTGCTGTCCGATACGTTTTTCTTTTCTTGCCTTAATACCGATTACAACGATGTTAAGCGGGGATATTCTATATCGTTGGTTTCCTCTCATTGGTGAGGGATTAATTTGGATTGGTACAATTGGGCAATTGTTATTTGCTTCTGTGCGTATTAGTGCATTATGGAAAGATGGCACATTTGAGCAGAAATCGACATTGCCACCATTTTATTTACCCTCTGTCGCGACTAATTTCACCAGTGCCTCATCATTAGCCTTATTAGGCTATCAAGATTTAGGCTATTTGTTCTTAGGGGCGGGGATGATTGCTTGGATTATTTATGAACCGGCATTATTACAGCGTTTACGTGTGTTGCAGATTGAACCTCAATTTCGTCCAACAATGGGGATCATTCTCGCCCCGGCATTTGTGGGCTCGTCGGCTTACTTATCGCTTAATGGAGGAGAGATCGATCTTTTCGTTAAACTCTTATGGGGATACGGTTTTTTACAAATGTTCTTTTTAATTCGCCTGTTTCCCTTGGATTAGTGAAAAAGGGCTGAATATTGGATTTTGGTCTTTTTCATTCGGATTAGCTTCTTTAGCAAATGGGGCGGTTTCTTTTGTTCATCATAACGTACTGAGCGGGTTGGCAAACGGTGCGTTTATCTTTGCTAACTTGATGATTGGTGGGTTAGTACTGATGACGCTAGGAAAGCTCTTAAAAGGACAATTTTGGTTAAAGTAGTTTAAACAAAAAGTGCGGTTAAAAATGACCGCACTTTTTTTATGAATTTTTTAATCACAACTTATCATTTACAAAAAACTAGACATGCCGTTTTGCTGTTGATGTAAACACAATCTTATCTGGTCGATAACTAATACTCCCATATTGAAACGGTCGCCCATCAGCCAAATAAGTGGTACTCGTCACATTCACAACCATGTCATACTCACCAAGATCGATCGCATTTTTTTCTTCTTCGTTTGCATAGCGAAAGACAATTTTTCGTTGTGAGTGGCTAATTTTTAATTTTAATTCGTTTTCCAGGTAGTGATAAATAGAGTGTTCTGCGATTTCTCGACTAATAAACGGCACGATGCGGCGATCAAAATAAGAAACCTCATATTCAACGGCTTCGCCATCAATTTCACGCAGACGAGCAATGCGGTAGAAATCGATCTGATCATCGACATTAAAAATATGCATCAGTTCTTCTTCACCTTGCACAATATACAAGCTGGTTAATGTGGTTTTTACTTGGTGTGTTGAGGCACTATTTAATTCGCTGACGGTTTTAATTTCAGAAAGCATTTGTGGTTTAGATAAGTCATGTTCTAAAACAATCGAATTTCGGCCTTGTTGCTTTTGAATATAGCCATCAATTTCAAGTAAAGAAAGTGCTTTTCGAATAGTGTCTTTGGAAAAACCATAGCTTTTGCATGAGTTCATTTTCACTCGGGAGCTCTTGCAATGGTGCGAAATTACCATTGTTAATTTGGGTCTTTATCTCGTTATAGACCTGCTTGTACTTGCTCATTTTTAATCCTTTTATCGACCGTTCGTTCCATAGGTGTCGTCATAGCATATCATAAAATCATAAATGTTATACGTATAAAATGTGACAAAAGTCACGAATTTACGAAAATGTTATTAACTTTTACGTATAAGTTGTTGCATAAAAATACGTTTAGGTTAGAATGAGCCAAAATGATAACTTCCTAGAGGAAATATTATGCTTACTCGTTCAAGTGGTGTTCTTATGCACATTACCTCACTACCAAATGCATTCGGAATTGGTAGTTTTGGGCAATCGGCTTATGAGTTTGTCGATTTTTTAGTTGAAACTAAACAAACTTATTGGCAAATTCTTCCACTAACCACCACCAGTTATGGTGATTCTCCTTATCAATCTTTCTCTGCGATTGCAGGCAATACTCACTTTATTGATTTTGATTTATTAACCCAAATGGGGTTATTGAAAGAAGCGGATTATGCATCAGTCAATTTTGGTGAAGATCCAACTAGCGTGGATTATGATCGTATCTTCTATGCACGCCGTCCAATTTTAGAAACGGCAGTGAAAAATTTTTTATCGAATCAATCATTCCAAGCTGATTTCAAGAGTTTTGAGAAAAACAACCGCTTGTGGCTAGACGATTTTGCTGAGTTTATGGCAATTAAAGAGCATTTCGGTAATCAAGCATTGCAAAAATGGGATGATAAAAAAGCGGTAGCGCGTGATCCAAAAAAACACTAGAAAAAAATATCGCACTCTGTTAGCGAGATCAAATTCAGTACTTTAAAGTGACGCAATATTTCTTCTTCAAACAATGGGGCGAATTAAAAGATTACGCGAATCAAAGGGGCATTAAGATTATCGGTGATATGCCGATTTATGTGGCGGCAGATAGCGTAGAAGTTTGGACAAAACCAGAACTCTTCCAATTAGATAAAGAACGCAATCCGCTTTTTGTCGCGGGGGTTCCAGCCGATCAATTCAGTGCAACGGGGCAGCTTTGGGGAAACCCGCTTTACGATTGGGAAAGAACATAAAAAACAAGGCTATACTTGGTGGATTCACCGAATTGAAGAAAGCTTCAAGATTTATGATGTACTTCGCATCGATCATTTCAAAGGTTTCTCTGATTATTGGCAAGTAGATGGAAAAGCCGATATTGCTAAATACGGCACTTGGCAGCCTGGTCCGGGTTATGACTTATTCAAAGTGGTTAAAGAACAACTAGGGTGATTTACCAATTATTGCTGAAGATTTAGGTAACATTGATGAAAAAAAGCCAGAAAATTACTTACAGATTGTAATTATCCCGGCATGAAGATTTTGCAATTTGGCTTTGAAGATGTCAGTGGAAAAAGCTTAGATAGCCCGCATTATTGCATCCCGCATTCTGTTGCTTATACAGGCACGCATGATAATGATGTGACCAATGGTTGGTATAACGGTCTTACAGCCCAACAGCAGCAATATATCAATGATTATACGCACCGTCATAATGATGAGTCGATTTGCCAAGCAATGATTCGTCAGCTCTTTGCAACGGTCAACAATACTGCGATTGCAACGATGCAAGATATTTTAGATTCGCCTGCGAGTTCAAGAATGAATCTTCCTTCAACGATTGGTGGAAACTGGCAATGGAGAATGCAGAAATCTGATTTAACGCAAGATAAAAAAGACTTTTTAGCTAAAATGACTACGTTATATCAACGTGCTAATCAGGAAATCCCTATGATTAAATTTAGTACATTTGTAAAAAACAAAACGAATAAATCGCTTGAACAATTAAGCGATAAAGAAACTTATATTCAATTATTAAATTACGTGAAAACACTCTCAGCAGATAAACCTAAAAACACAGGTAAACGTAAGGTTTACTATATCTCTAGCTGAGTTTTTAATTGGTAAATTACTTTCTAATAACCTGATTAACCTTGGTGTGTATCAAGATATCAAAGCGGAATTAGAAAGTGCGGGTAAATCATTAAGTCATATTGAAGATATTGAGCCAGAACCGTCTTTAGGAAATGGTGGGTTAGGTCGTTTGGCTTCTTGTTTTATTGATTCAATGTCTACGCTTGGCTTAAATGCTGAAGGGGTAGGTTTAAATTATCATTATGGGTTTTATTTCAAACAAGTCTTTAAAAAGAATGAACAACATGCCGAACCTAATGATTGGATTGAAGATAATTCTTGGTTAATTCCAACGGATATTAGCTATGAGGTGCCATTTAAGAAATTTACGTTAACCTCTAAATTAGATCGTATTGATATTTTAGGTTATAAGAAAGAAACAAAAAACTATCTCAATTTATTTGATATTCAAATCAGTGAATCCTAAACTGATTAAAAAAGGTATCGAGTTTGATAAAACTGCGATTGAAGAAAATCTAACATTATTCCTTTATCCAGATGATTCAGATAAAAATGGGGAATTACTGCGTATTTATCAACAATACTTCATGGTATCAAATGCAGCACAATTATTAATTGATGAAGCGATTGAACGTGGCAGTAATTTACATGATTTAGCCGATTATGCGTATGTTCAGATCAACGATACTCATCCTTCAATGGTGATTCCTGAATTAATTCGCTTATTAACGGAAAAACATCAGATTAAATTTGCCGAAGCGGTTGAAATTGTACGTAATATGGTGGGCTATACAAACCATACAATTTTGGCTGAAGCATTAGAAAAATGGCCACTCGCTTATTTAGATGAAGTGGTGCCGCATTTAGTGGTGATCATTAAAAAATTAGATAAATTAGTGCGTGCCGAGTATAAAGATCCTGCCGTACAAATTATTGATAAACAAAAACGTGTGCATATGGCGCACATGGACATCCACTTTTCAAATTCTGTGAATGGTGTGGCGGCATTACATACGGAGATTTTGAAAAATTCAGAGCTTAAAGCGTTCTATGCGTTATATCCTGAAAAATTCAATAATAAGACAAATGGCATTACCTTCCGCCGTTGGTTAGAGTTTTCTAACCAACCATTAGCGGCTTATATTAAAGAATTGATTGGTGATGAGTATTTGCATGATGCAACGAAATTAGAAAAATTGTTAGCCTTTAAAGATGATAAAAAGGTTCATCAACAATTAGCGAAAATTAAGTTTGAAAACAAATTAGCATTAAAAGCGTACCTTAAAGAAAATAAAGGTATTGATTTAGATGAAAATTCAATCATTGATACGCAAATTAAGCGTTTCCATGAATATAAACGCCAACAAATGAATGCGCTTTATGTGATTCATAAATACTTAGAAATTAAAGCGGGTAAATTACCAAAACGTAAAATTACCGTGATTTTTGGTGGAAAAGCCGCACCAGCTTACGTGATTGCACAGGATATTATTCACTTAATTCTTTGCTTATCTGAGTTAATCAATAATGATCCTAAAGTGAATAAGTATTTAAACGTGCATTTGGTGGAAAACTATAATGTGAGTGTGGCGGAAAAACTGATTCCAGCAACCGATATTTCAGAACAAATTTCACTTGCCTCTAAAGAAGCTTCCGGTACAGGGAATATGAAATTTATGCTTAATGGCGCATTAACGTTAGGCACAATGGATGGGGCTAATGTTGAAATTGCAGAATTAGCTGGTGCTGAAAATATCTATACATTCGGTAAAGATTCAGAAAGCATTATTAAACTTTATGAAACAGCGGGTTATGTTTCAAAAGAGTATTATGAAAACGACAAAGAGATTAAAAGAGCGGTTGATTTTATTCTGAATCCTGCCGTGGTGAAATTAGGGAATAAAACACGTTTAGAACGTCTTTATAACGAATTATTGAAATAAAGACTGGTTTATGACGTTAATTGACTTTTAATGCCTATGTCGAAGCGAAAGAACAAATCTTAGCTGATTATGAAGATCAAGATAGTTGGAATGAGAAAGTAGTTCACAATATCGCAAAAGCTGGCTTCTTCTCATCAGACCGCACTATCGCTCAATATAATGCAGACATTTGGCATTGTGAGGGCTAAGGGGGAAGCAATGAAACTACTTACCCTGAATGTACACGCTTGGTTAGAAGCTAACCAAGCGGAAAAAATAGAGATTCTTGCTGACACTATTGTGGAAAAGGGTTATGACATCATTGCCTTACAAGAGGTTAATCAATTGATGTCGGCTCCTGCTATTTCGCCAACGTTAAAGCAAGATAACTATGGTGTCATTCTGTTGAATAAAATCAATCAACGCGTTGCACAAAAATATTCGCTTTTTTGGAGCAATTCGCATATTGGTTACGATAAATATGATGAAGGCATTGCGTTTTTAACCCGTTTGCCTGTTTATGATGTTGATGCGTTTTATTGTAGCCAACACCAACGTCTTGACTCGATTCTTTCGCGTAAAATTATTGGTTTGACGGTGGAATATCAAGGCCAATTGATTGAATGTTATTCTTGCCACATCAATTTGCCAAATTGTGATGGGGAAAACCAACTTGATAATGTTCGTTATATTGTAGAGCGAAGTCAAAGTGCGAATCTGAAATCTTGATGGGCGATTTCAATACCGATGCAATAAGCGACCAACAAGCTTACCAACAAATTAAATCCTTAGGCTTATTCGATACATTTGAAATGGCAGAACAGAAGGATAGCGGCATCACTGTAGAGAAAGCGATTGACGGCTGGAAAGGCCATAGTCAAGAAAAGCGATTAGATTATATTTTTTTAAATCAGGCAAAAAGGGTTTTATCCAGTCAGGTTATTTTTAATGGGAAAAATAAACCGATTGTTTCCGACCATTTTGGCGTAGAAGTAGATCTCATCTTGTAGGAGGATTGATATGAAAAAACTACTCAGTTTTGAGTTTTGGCAAAAATTCGGTAAATGCCTAATGGTTGTGATTGCCGTTATGCCAGCAGCGGGTTTAATGGTGAGTATTGGTAACTCACTGCCTTTGATTAGTGACGCAGAATGGCTAGCGCGTGTCGGAAACATTATCGCTCAAATTGGTTGGGGGATTATCGGTAATCTTCATTTATTATTTGCTTTAGCGATTGGTGGTAGCTGGGCAAATGAGCGTGCAGGTGGCGCATTTGCAGCGGGTCTTGCTTTCATTTTAATTAACTTAATCACTGGTCACTTTTTCGGTGTGAAGATTGAAATGCTAGCCGATCCAAATGCTCACGTAAGTACCGTATTTGCAGGAGAAATCCCAGTTGCACATTACTTTGTGAATATTCTAGGACAGCCTGCGTTGAATATGGGGGTATTCGTCGGTATTATTGCGGGTTTTGTGGGGGCAACAACCTTCAATAGTTACTACAATTTCCGTAAATTACCTGAAGTACTCACTTTCTTTAATGGTAAACGTTTTGTTCCTTTCGTTGTCATTTATCGTTCTGTATTAGTCGCTATCGTTTTATCGCTATTCTGGCCTTTAGTTCAAACTGGAATTAACCATTTCGGTCAATGGATTGCGAACTCACAAAACTCAGCGCCAATTTTAGCACCATTTATTTATGGTACCTTAGAGCGTCTATTACTTCCGTTTGGTTTACACCACATGTTGACTATCCCAATGAACTATACGTCATTAGGGCGGGTACTTATGAATTCTTAACAGGTGTACAACAAGGTAAACAAGTATTTGGTCAAGACCCACTATGGCTTGCATGGATTTCTGACTTAATTAACCTTAAAGATGCGGGTAATGTAACCCAATATAACGAGCTACTTTCAACCGTGACACCAGCTCGATTCAAAGTAGGGCAAATGATTGGTTCAAGCGGTATCTTAATGGGCTTGACGCTTGCTATGTATATCAACGTAGATGAAGACAAGAAAAAACTCTATAAAGGTATTTTCCTTTCATCAGCACTTGCGGTGTTCTTAACAGGGGTAACAGAGCCAATCGAATACATGTTTATGTTTGTCGCATTACCACTTTATATTGTTTATGCTTTAGTACAAGGTTGTGCTTTCGCCATGGCAGATATTGTGGACTTACGTGTGCATTCATTCGGTAACATTGAGTTCTTAACGCGTACACCAATGGCGATTAAAGCAGGCATTGGTATGGATGTGATCAACTTTATTTGGGTATCTATCCTCTTTGCCGTTGCCATGTTCTTTATCGCGAACTTTATGATTAAGAAATTTAATCTTGCAACAGCAGGCCGTAATGGTAACTATGATGCGAAAGGTTCAGATGAAGCTTCTAGCGATGAGCCAAAGTGGCGAATGCTAGCGCGCAAGTTATTCAAATCATCAACTTACTTGGTGGACGTAATAACATTGCAGATGTTGATGCTTGTATGACACGTTTACGTATCACCGTACATAATCCAGATTTAGTCGGTGATGAAGCCAGCTGGAAACAAGCGGGCGCAATGGGCTTTATTGTAAAAGGTTCTGGTATCCAAGCGATTTATGGGCCAAAAGCAGATGTCTTAAAATCTGATATTCAAGACGTGCTTTCATCTGGTGTTGATATTCCTAAAATGTAATTCAACCTAAATGCTAATTTTATCCCCGCTCTTCAAGGCGGGGATATCATCATACTCTCTCTAGATATTGAATATCTTCAATATATCTCCAAAAATTCCTTTTATTTGATACCATCTATAAAAATATTGTCACAACTTCGGCGCTAGAAAAAATACCGCCCATTGTGTAACGAGCGGTATTTCTAGTGTTAGAAGGGAAGTGGTCATTAAATGATTAACTGACCGATAATACTGCGAGTTTCTTCTCGAACCTCGGTAAGTTTCACTTTCACTAAATCACCGATTTTGTAACGGCGTTCCCCTTGAATATACAGTGCCAATTCATCAGCATTCACTTGCATTTCATCTTTATTTGGATGCAATGTGGAGGCCGGTACGAACATAGATGCGCCATTTTCCAATAATTGAACCCGTAAACCACCACGCATTACATCTTGCACTTCTGCATCAAATTCAGCGTTTTCAGCGACTTTACCAGCAAGATAGCGACAATATAACCAATCTGCAATATCACGTTCAACCAAGCGATTTTGACGACGCGCTTCTTGCAAGCGAGCAAGCACCTCATCTTGTGGTTTTTCACAAGCTTGCTGTGTGAGCACGGCTTTAATTAAACGATGGTTCACCATATCGGAATATTTACGGATAGGCGATGTCCAAGTTGCATAACCTTCTAATCCAAGCCCAAAATGTGGAGCAAGTTCTGATTTAAATTCCGCAAAGGTTAAATAACGACGTAAACGGAATTCTAAATAGTCACCTTCAATCGGTTCAATATCATGACGCATTTGGCAATAACCCTTTAAGGTTGCCAAATTTTCTACCGAATAACGCTCAGCAAGCTCGGCTTGATTTTCTTCATTAGCTAAATTTGCCATTAAGAAATGATGCGCGTTTTCTAAGAATTTCTTATCAAACCCAGAGTGTGTATTAAAAATACCGGTTTGCGCTTGTTCAGCTAAGAATTGTGCAGCACAGATATTGGCGATAATCATGGATTCTTCCACGATTTGATTTGCAATACGACGATATTCCGCTTTAATTTCTTTCACTTTGCCATTTTCAGCGAGAATAAAGGAGTAATCCGGTTTCTCTTTAAATAAAAGAGAATGCGTTTTACGCCATTGAATACGTGCTTTGGTAAATTGATGTAGCCAATCAATTTGCTTTGCAATTTCTGGTGTTTCCGGTTGCCATGCATCAGGCACTTGCTCTAAATAATCTGAGATCTTGTTATAGACTAATTTCGCTTTAGATTGCACATAAGCAGACACAAAATGCGGTTTAGCCGTGATGTTACCGGCAAGATCCGTTTCAATGTAACACACTAATGCAGGGCGAGTTTCATTTGCCATTAATGAACATAATTCATCAGATAATTCACGCGGCAACATTGGGATATTAAAGCCAGGCAAATAATTGGTAAAACAACGCTGTTTGGCATCTTTTTCAATTTGTGAATCTAATGCAATGTAAGCTGTTGGATCCGCAATAGCAACGACTAATCGCCAGCCGGTTTGCGTACCATTTTGCTCGATAGGTTCGATATAAAGGGCATCATCCATATCTTGCGTGCTTTCAGAGTCAATCGTGACAAAATGAAGTGCGATCAGATCTTCGCGTGTTTGTTGATCTAACATTTCATAACTTTTTGCACCTTGCACAGGATGACGAGATTGCTCATGACGTGCCAATGTGACCCACCAAGGGGCTAATTCATCGTCAGCACGGCAGATAAATTGATTGATAGTCGCATAGAAAAAACGATCATCACGTAATGGGTGCGTTTTCAAATTTGCTACGACCCAGTCGCCTTCTTGTAATTCTTCTTTGACGGATTTAGCTTGTTGCGCGCCAATGGGTTGGTTGATACTTGGGTGATCAACCAAACTTGCAATTTCTTGTCTTTATTGAACCGCACTTTGGCAATAAAGCGCGTGAGCATTGGCTCAATTAATTCTTCAGGTTCAGCTTGCTCTTTATCGCCTTGTTTTTCAATGGTGGCTTTGATTTTGTCACCGTGCATCACTTTTTTCATTGCTGGAGGGGCAATAAAGTAGCTTTTTTTATCGCACTCTAAAAAACCATAAGCTTTATCAGTACTTTTTACCACGCCTTCAACGTGTTCTTTGCTATCGTGGATTTGTTGCTTAAGTTGTGCGAGTAATGGATTATCTTGGAACATAGTTATATTTAAAAAAAGAGAAAAGGCAGACTGAAAAGCCTGCCTAAAAATAGATTGTACGAAAAATTATTCTTCGCCTAATTCGCCCATTGCAGTGATGCTGAAACCTGCATCTACGTGAACGATTTCACCGGTAATACCCGATGCTAAATCAGAGCATAAGAATGCTGCTGAGTTACCCACATCTTCGATAGTAACAGTGCGGCGTAATGCTGCGGTTTTCTCAAATGCAGAAAGCATTTTCTTGAAGTTTTTAATACCTGATGCTGCTAAGGTACGGATTGGACCCGCAGAAATCGCATTCACACGAATACCTTCTTTACCTAAATCAGCCGCCATCACGCGAGTTGCCGCTTCAAGAGACGCTTTCGCTAAACACATGACGTTGTAGTTAGGAATTGCACGCTCTGCACCTAAGTAAGAAAGGGTTAATAACGCTGCATTTGGATTTAAGTAAGGACGTGCCGCTTGTGCCATAGCAACAAAACTGAATGCACTGATGTCGTGAGCGATACGGTAGCCTTCACGAGTTGCTGCGTTTACGTAATCACCATCTAATTGGTCGCCTGGTGCGAATGCGATAGCGTGTACGAAACCATCAAATTTTTCCCAACGTTTGCTTAATTCAGCAAAGCAGTTTTGGATGCTTTCATCGGTTGCTACGTCTAAAGGTAATACGATGTCAGAACCAAATTCTTTTGCAAATTCTTCTACGCGTGGTTGTAATTTATCGTTTAAATAAGTGAAAGCAAGTTCAGCGCCTTGTTCTTTCATTGCTTTTGCAATCCCGTAAGCAATAGAACGGTTGCTTGCAAGACCTGTCACTAAAATACGTTTACCAGTTAAGAAACCCATATTTTTTCCTATGTTTGAGTTAAAAAAATCGACAAGATTATACTTGTTTTGTGTGCTTTCGGCAATTAATCACACTTTGTACCAGTTAGGCTGGATTATCAATATCTTTAAATTCTACATCCAGACTATATTCCGCTGCTAACCATTCACCTAATGCTTTGATACCGTAGCGTTCAGTCGCATGATGACCAGCCGCAAAGAAATGAATACCTTGCTCACGAGCAGAGTGAATTGTTTGCTCCGAAACCTCACCGGTAATAAAGGCATCACAACCTTGTGCTGCAGCTAAATCAATATAGCCTTGTCCGCCACCGGTACAAATGCCAATTTTACGGATTAAGTGCGGTCCGTTTTCCGTGCAAATTAACGGTTTACGTTGAAGCACTTGTTCAATACGTTGTGCAAACTCTTCAGCGGTAATGGGATCTTTTAATGTTCCCCAAACAGGAATGCTGGCTGTGCTATTTTCTAAAGGTTGAAGATCGCCAATCCCTAATAACTGAGCAAGTTTTGCATTGTTGCCTAATTCTGGGTGAACATCCAGAGGCAAGTGGTAGCCGTATAAATTAATGTCATTCACAAGCAAGGTTTTGATACGTTTGCCTTTCATGCCGCGAATACATGGATTTTCACTTTTCCAAAAATAGCCATGGTGGACAAGCACTGCATCAGCTTGTTGTGCAACAGCATAATCAATTAGTGCTTGGCTTGCGGTGACACCCGTGATGATCTTTTTGATCTCGGCTTTGCCTTCTACTTGCAAACCGTTAGGTGCGTAATCGTTAATTCTGTCTGTGCTAAGTTTTTCGTTTAGTAAACGTTCAAGTTCTAGATTGTTCATGATTTCTAAGAAAAAAAGAAAAGGGTGAGATATGGTAAGAGATTTCAAAAAAATGGCTAGTGCAAAAAAGGAGTGGGGGAATGCACTAGCCAGTAGAGTGTCTGTCATAACACAAGTTTACTATCTAAAACGAGATTCATTATATATTTTATTATATAAAGATCAAGAAAAAAATAAGGAAAATTTTCCTTATTTTTCGATATGTCGTTTTAGCATTCAAAAACAGATGAAAAATCAACCGCACTTATGAATACAAACTTGGCTCATCTTCCGTTGGACGGGTTTTAAATCGGCGGTGTAGCCACATGTATTGTTCCACACCTTTTAAGATTTCTTTTTCCACGACTTTATTCATTCTTGCAGCGATCGCCGTTTCATCTGAAAGATCAGAAAAATCCACTGGTGGCGAAATACTGACCGTATAGCCTGAGCCATCTTTATTACGTAATGGGGCAAAAGGCACGACTTTACAATTTGGTGCGGATTTAAGTAGATAGTAACTGCCCGTCGTGGTTGCCGCTTCTTGTACAGCAAAGAAAGGTACAAATACCGCATTTTTTCTGCCGTAATCATGATCAGGGGCATACCAAATGGTTTCACCTTTGCGTAAAGCTTTGAACATTCCACGTAGATCTTTTCGGTTCAGCATATCTTTATTTGAACGTAAGCGACCTTTAATTTGTAACCAGTCCAGTACAGGATTGTCATTGGGACGATAAACACCTATTCCAGGATGATGTAAGCCCACAATACGCGCGCCTAACTCAAGAGTGAGGAAATGAACACCCACAAAGATAATGCCGTCTTGAGCATTTTCTTTTAAATAATTTAAGCCTTCAATTTTTGACCATTTTTTAATGCGCGCATCAGACCAAAACCACGCCATGCCGGTTTCAATAATCGCCATACCAACAGCACGCAAGTTTTCTTGCAAAATGGCTTCACGTTCTTGCTCGGGCATTTCTGGGAAGCAGAGCTCAAGATTTCGGCGAGCAATCGCTGCACGACGTTTTCCCACTTTTAGTTTTGAGAAAAGCCAGCCTAAGCCGTTGCCGATGTGACGTAAAATTGGATAGGGAAGTAACAAAAGGCTTCGCCAAATCGCCACACCAAGCCAAAAGCCCCAGTATTTAGGTGCAAGAAAGTGCGGTTGAAATTGAGGGAGTTTTTCGTTTTTCATAATTCTTTTCTGGTTAGTTCGGCGTGTAGTTTATCGCAAATTTGAGTTGTGGTAAAATTGCACCAAATTTTTATTATTCCAACAGAGAGATTTCAAAATGGCTCAATATTCTGCCAATTTTAATCAAGCGAAAGTATTAGTGTTAGGCGATGTCATGCTTGACCGTTACTGGTTTGGTGCAACTAATCGTATTTCGCCAGAAGCACCGGTTCCTGTGGTTCGCGTACAAAATAACGAAGAACGAGCAGGTGGTGCAGCAAACGTTGCGATGAATATTGCTTCTCTTAATGTACCCGTACAAATTTTGGGCTTAATTGGTCAGGATGAAACAGGTTCTGCCTTAACGAATTTATTACAGCACCAAAAAATTGATTGTAATTTTGTGGCATTGGATACCCATCCAACTATTACGAAATTACGTATTTTATCTCGCCATCAACAATTACTTCGTTTGGATTTTGAAGAAGATTTCCAAAACGTAGAATGCCAAGAGTTGTTAGCGAAATTAGAAGTTGAAGTGAAAAAAATTTCGGTGCGTTAGTGCTTTCGGATTACGGTAAAGGCACGTTAAAAGATGTGCAAAAGATGATCCAAATTGCACGCAAAGCGAACGTGCCCGTGTTGATCGATCCAAAAGGTACAGATTTTTGAACGTTATCGTGGTGCGACTTTACTGACACCAAATATGTCAGAGTTTGAAGCGGTGGTAGGTAAATGCAGTTCTGAAGAAGAAATCATTGAGAAAGGTTTAAAATTAATTTCAGACATCGAATTGACCGCACTTTTTAGTGACGCGCTCTGAAAAAGGCATGACATTACTTCGTCCAAATCAAGAACCGTTTCATCTACCAACTGTTGCAAAAGAAGTATTCGATGTAACGGGGGCGGGCGATACCGTAATCAGTGTATTAGCAACTTCACTTGCAGATGGTCGTTCTTTTGAAGAATCTTGCTATTTAGCTAATGTGGCGGCAGGTATTGTGGTTGGTAAATTGGGTACATCAACCGTTTCTACTGTGGAATTAGAGAATGCAATCCATGGCCGTTCTGAAACAGGCTTCGGTATTATGTCAGAAAGCCAATTAAAAACTGCGGTAGCTCATGCTAAAGCGCGCGGTGAGAAAAATTGTGATGACAAACGGTTGTTTTGACATTCTTCACCCTGGCCATGTGTCTTATTTAGAAAATGCTCGCAAACTTGGCGATCGTTTAATTGTTGCCGTGAATACGGATGATTCAGTCAAACGCTTAAAAGGTGAAAGTCGTCCAATTAACAATCTGAATGCACGTATGGCAGTATTGGCTGGTTTAGCTTCTGTGGATTGGGTAGTTTCTTTTGATGAAGATACACCACAACGTTTAATCGGCGATATTTTACCGGATTTATTGGTGAAAGGCGGCGATTATAAACCAGAAGAGATTGCAGGCAGTAAAGAAGTGTGGGCGAATGGTGGCGATGTTCGCGTATTGAATTTCGAAAATGGCTGCTCAACCACAAACGTAATTGAGAAAATCAAAGCGCTGAAAGATTAATGGCTTTATAAAAACGACGGGCAACTTGTTTTACACGTTGCCCGTTTTTTATTTTAGAATTTATACTGGATATTGCCGAAATAAATGCGTCCTTCTTCTGGGTAGCCAGCTTGATAGTAGTAGTTTTTATCAAAGAGGTTCGATACACCCGCTTCTAAACTTAACCCTGAAACAGGTTCATAGATCAATTTCGCATTACTGTTTCCAAAACCAGAGAGTTTCCAAGTGTTACCGCCATCTAAATAATAACGCCCATGTTCCGCTTCTTGGCTCACATAAAGTGAAAGATTTGGTAACATTTTCCAATCAATAAATGCAAAGAATTTATGTTTTGGCACATTCTTCACAATGAGATCTTGGGTTTTATTTTTTGCATGGGTATAGGTGTAGTTTGCACCTAACGTTAAATTATCCGTTGCAAAAAGGTTTACGGCTAGTTCAACACCTTTAAAGGCTTCTTTGCCCACATTTTGGTACTGATTGAGCTTTCTGCTCATCGCGACTTCTTCAATCGCATCTTTTACTTCAGAGTAGAAAAGAGCGCTATCCACTCTTAACCAATCGCCAAAGGTATGCATATAGCTGGCTTCGTAGTGGTAGGCAGTTTCTGGGCTTAAAAACGGATTCGGCTCAGTACGACCAAAGCGACGAGAATAACGTTCTTTCATTGTGGCAAAACGTGTTTTCTTCGCAAAACTCAGTGCAAATTCATCATTTTCAGTGAAATGATGGGCAAGTTTGATTTGGTAATTAAAGGCATGTTTATTACCGATATCAAATGGACAAATCGCATTTTTTTAGTGAGTTGATGCACATTGTTTTTCAAATTTTTCTGCTCGGTTAGCATCGCGTTTGTCGTAACTGATGCCGGTAATCAGTGAAGTTTGCTCATTAAAACGATGGGTATTTTCTAAGCCAAAGCTGTAAGTACGATCTTTATCGACAGCGATTGGTTCATCATCATTATGTTCGCGGTGAACATCGTATTTAATCACTGTAGAGAATTTTTAATCGGTCTTTTTTTGCGTTAAATCACCACCTAAATCAAAAGCCCGCACCGTAGGAATAATCACGGTAATAGCTATTAAAGCTCGATTTTTTCTTTTGAGTGCTAAATGTTGCGTCATCAAAAGCACGTAAGTCATTTTTAAAGGTGTCGTAAAATGCTTTCGTGTTCAACGTGAGATTATGGGCGCCAAATTCAGTATGTGAAAGGAAATAGATACTGTCTTTATCCCATATCGGCCAGCGCCAGTAGCGTTCAAAGTTATCAGCGCCAGAATAGAACGGCGATTCTTTGGTGCCTTTTTGTGTGGAGAACGCAAGTGCGTATTCATCATGCTCATTTGGTGTATAAGCGACTTTCAAACTTAGTTTTTTTATCACGTTGTTTAGAATTTTCTGCTCGGCCACCATCATCCCCTTTTGGATTGATTTGTTGATAATGATGAGAAAGTTGTAAGCCTTGTTTTTCAACAAAAGAACCACTTAGTTGCGCATAAAATAATTCTTGTTTAGTCCCTAAATTAAAATCAGTTTTATTGGTTGCTGTACCGCCGCTTTTACCATGTGAAAAACCATAGCCAATAGAACCTTCGAAAGGTTTAGTTGGTTTTTGGGAAATTAAATTAATTGCACCACCCATCGTATTTGCGCCATAAAGCACAGAGCTTGCGCCTTTAGAAATATCAATACGAGATAAATCAAAGGTGGTAAAACGACCTAAGTCCATTTTGCCATCATAAGGGACATAAACAGGAATACCATCCATAAATACGGGGACGCGGCGAGCATTAAAACCACGTACTAATAAGTTGTATTCGTTGCGTGCGCCACCATGTTCGACAAACACACCCGGTGTGCTTTTTTTGCTACATCAGACACACGATCTTGGTTGTTTTTTTGTAATTCAGCTTGATCAATACGCGCGGTGCTGAGATCACTCGCTTTTTCACCGATGACTTCAATTTGACCAAGAGTAAATACATTCTCGGCATAAACAGGCAAGCAAGCCAAACTAATGGCGATGCAAAGCAGTTTCTTTTCCATTGGAACATCCTTTTAGGTTGGGGTTGAAACGTAACTTCAATGCAATGGTGATCGCGGCGAAAATTTTCTCATCATTATGGGGAAAATTTTCTCGTAAAAGTGCGGTTAGAATCGCTGAAGTTTATTTTTCCGTTAGCTAATTCTGTGAGTAAAATCGAAGGGGGAAGTTGAAGTTGTTCCGCAATTTGTAGAATTGAAAAGTGCTCAAACGTCATGATCAAACGATCTAAATTGCAATAGGTAGGATAGCGACTATGTGTCACCAAATCGTTAAATTGTTGCACAATTTTGACCGCTTTATTTTTTTACGATTGAAGAAGTGTAAAGCCACACCCAAAAATAAACAGTAAAGCAGAACCTAAATGCAACTGAAAGATGCCTTGAATGGGCCACTGGAAGTAAATCCCTAAGCCGCTGAACAATATCCCTGCTAATCCTGCAATGAGCATGCAAAGCAAGCAAAACTTATAAATCACATCCCATTTCATTTTTTTCACCTTTTAGCTATGAATAATAAATATTATATAATTAAAAAAATATAACGATGTTATTCTAACAAAATTTATTTGTTATGTTAAAGAATATATAACGTTAAAATTAAGTTGTATCAGTTGAATGGCTAAAAGAGGGAGAAAACATGAAAAAATGGATAACTATTGTACTTTCAGTCTGTGTAGGAACTGCAGCATTAGCAACCGAGGAAGTGTCTTATTTGGCAGGGGAATTACCTCCGCCAGCTAAAATTGAAAAAGTCTTAAGTGCAGGTAATCCAGCCGATGTATTATTGCTTTCAAGTACACCGAATAAATTGCTTGGATTGGCAGGATTTAATATGGAAAAAACGTGGAAAGCTTTTCTCAGCAGCACGACAAGCTCTACCAACCTTAGGGAAAATAGCTGGAAAAGGCAGCACACTCTCGCCAGAGAAAATTGTGGCATTACAACCGAATTTAATTATTGATGTGGGTAATGTCACGCCAAACTATATCGATCAAGCAAAACGTACTTTTGAACAAACGGGCGTGCCTTATTTATTGTTAGATGGCAAACTCAGTGAAACACCGACTACCTTACGTTATTTAGGCAAAGTATTAGGTGCAGAGAACTTAACTGAACCTCAGGCTAAGTATGCAGAAGAAACACTTAAACAAGCGGTCGACAACGCCTCTAAATTTACCAAAACCTTCTATTTAGCTCGTAGTGCAGATGGCTTACAAACAGGACAAAAAGGTTCCATTCATACGGAAGCTATTGAAATAATCGGTTTAAAAAACGTAGTAGAAGGCGATCATAAAGGGCTTACACAGGTTTCGATGGAGCAGCTTTTATTGTGGAATCCTGATGTGATTTTTAGTCAATATCCTGAGTTTTTGCAAACCTTAAAAGAGAATCCACAATGGCAACAATTAAGTGCGGTCAAAAATGGACAAGTTTTTTTAATTCCGAATAATCCATTTGGTTGGTTAGATTCGCCACCTAGTGTGAACCGTTTGCTTGGAGTACGTTGGGTCTCTCATTTAGTCAGCGGTAAACCCATTGCTGAATTTGCAAAAGAAGTACAAACGTTTTATCACTTGTTCTATCAGATTGAATTAACCGCAGAACAAGCGTCTCAATTGCTATATGATGTGAAATAGCTATGCCGTATTTTTGTTCAGCGTAATCCGAAAGTATTTTTTTCACTTCGCTGGTGATTTTGTTAGTCGGCACCATTTTGCTCTCGTTGAATGTGGGCAAATTTCCTATTTCTCCACTTCAACTTGGGCAAAGCTATTCGTTGTGTATTTGAAATCGAATGTCAAACACCATCTTCTGTTGAAACGGTGCTTTGGCATATTCGCACACCACGTATTTTAGTGGCGTGTTTAGTGGGAGCCGCGCTAGCTGCAGCGGGGGCGACTTATCAGGGGATGTTTAAAAATCCGTTGGTTTCTCCTGATATCTTAGGTGTTTCAAGCGGCGCAGGACTAGGTGCATCACTGGCAATTTTCTACAATTTACCGATGTTTTATGTGCAGCTTTTTGCCTTTAGTGGCGGTATTTTTGCTGTGTTATGTGTATCGATGGTCGCATCACGAAGCCGTAATCAAGATCCCATTTTGGTTTTAGTGCTTTCAGGGATTGCTATTGGCTCATTGCTCGGGGCAGGTATTTCATTGTTAAAAATTTTAGCTGATCCTTTTACTCAGCTACCTTCCATTACTTTTTGGCTCTTAGGCAGTTTTACCGCGGTTGGTGTGAAAGAATTAAGCCAACTAGCCCCAATTTTAATCTTCGGTATTTTGCCGCTTTTCTTATTACGCTGGCGCTTAAATCTACTTGCCTTAGAAGAAGATGAAGCCAAGAGCCTCGGTATTCCTATCCAACGCACGCGCTATATTTTGATTATTTTTACCACACTTTGTACCGCAAGTGCGGTCTCCATTACGGGGATTATTGGTTGGGTTGGATTGCTCGTGCCTCATATTGCTCGATTATTAGTGGGGGCTAATTTCATTTTATTACTGCCAACATCGTTGTTGCTTGGCGCGAGCTTTTTACTTCTCACGGATACACTTGCTCGCACAGTTGCGAGCATTGAACTCCCAATAGGGATTTTAACCTCCGCTTGTGGTGCACCATTTTTCCTCTATTCATTGTTGAGAGGGCGAAAATGAATTTAATTGAAACCCAACAGCTCACGATTGGCTATGGCAATAAACCGTTGTTAGACAAAATCAATTTTGCTCTCAAACCTCAGCAAATTTGTTGTTTGCTTGGCGCGAATGGAGCGGGGAAAAGTACTTTCTTAAAAACCTTGTTAGGCTTGCAACCTGCACTCAATGGGCAAATTCTCTTTCAAAATCGACCGCTTGCTACATATTCAGCCGCTGAATTAGCACGTGAAATTGCCTATGTGCCGCAAGCACATGCGCAACTTTTTCCATTTCTTGTGCAAGATATGGTATTGATGGGGCGTTCTGCTTATTTGAAATGGTATCAAACGCCGAAAGCTGAAGATAAAGATCTTGCCCTTGCGGCTTTAGAGGAATTACAAATAACGCACCTTGCCAAACGCTATTATCACGAACTCAGCGGTGGCGAAAAACAACTTGTACTCATTGCACGAGCTATCGCTCAGCAGGCGAAATTGTTGATTATGGACGAACCGACAGCCAGTCTTGATTTCGGTAATCAAATTCGAGTATTGGAAAAAATTAAGCAACTACAGCATCAAAACATCGCCTTACTGATCACGACTCACAACCCTCAACAGGCGGCCTATTTAGCCGAGAATATAGCTATGCTCGATCAAGAATTTGGTTTTTCAGCAAGGTCACAAAGATGAACTGATGACATTGGAAAAACCTCGCCAAAATTTACCGCACTTCAGTTCAGGAATTACAAAAAGCATCTCAACATTTAAGGATAAACTATGATTTATTTCTCAGACAAAGAACTCGATGATCTTTTATTAGAAGATATTTATCGCGGAGACTTAACCACGCGCGCATTAGGGGTGGAAAAAGTCCTAGCAAAAAAATTGAATTCAAACGTAAAAAAATACCGGTGTAGTGGCAGGGATTTCGGTAGCAGAACGATTACTGAAAAAAATTAGACATTACTCCACAGATTTATGTGAATGAAGGGGAATCCGTTGAAGCAGGTGCAGTGTTGCTAAGTGCGGTCGATTCTGCGGATAAATTACAGCAGGCATGGAAAGTCGTGCAGCTTGTATTGGAATGGTCTTGTGGCGTGGCACAATACACGGCAGAGATGATTGCTAATGCCAAAGCCATTAACCCGAATGCGGTGGTGGCTTGTACCCGTAAAAGTATTCCAAATACCCGAAAACTGGCGACCAATGCGTTGCTGGCTGCCGGTGGACATATCCATCGTCAAGGCGTGAGTGAAACTGTATTGGTTTTCACTAACCACCGTAATTTATTGTCTGAGCCGAATAACTGGGTGCATCTTGTGGAAACCTTAAAGCGTGAAGCACCAGAAAATAAGATTACTCTCGAAGCAGATAATTTTGCTCAATTCGAACAAATCATTACAGCCTCTCCCGATATTATTCAGCTAGATAAATGGTCGGTTGAAGACGTGAAAGCCGCCCTGGATCTCATCAATGCGCAAGGCAAAAATATTATGCTTTCTGTCGCGGGTGGTGTGAATAAAAATAATGTGGCGGATTATGCCAAGCTAGGTATTAATTTGTTTATTACCTCTGCGCCTTATTATGCTGCACCAGAGGATATTAAGGTGGTGATCAGTAAAGCATAGTCGTTTTGCTTAGAACATCTATTGTTTTGTATATATCGCTATATATTTTGTTGTATAATTCAGATCCGTTTTCATTTTAAGGATAATTTATGAAATTTAATCGCTTATTTGCTGCAGCTTTGTTCGGTATTTTCTCTACATCGGCTTTGGCTGATCGCGTTGTAACTGATCAACTAGATCGTCAAGTGACTATTCCTGATCATATTCAGCGTGCTGTAGTATTACAGCATCAAACCCTTAATATTGCCGTGCAATTAGATGCCACTAAACAGATTGTTGGCGTGTTATCAAATTGGAAAAAACAACTGGGGCAAAATTATGTACGTTTAGCACCGGAATTAGAAAAAATGGCCATGCCAGGCGATTTAAATTCGGTGAATATTGAAAGTTTGTTGGAATTAAAACCGGATGTGGTGTTTGTTACCAACTATGCGCCACCGGAAATGATTAAACAAATTGCTGATACAGGTATTCCGGTGATTGCCATTTCTCTACGAACTGGTAGCGATAAAGATAAACTTAATCCAACCTTGGCCGATGAAGATAAAGCTTATAACGAAGGCTTAACTCAAGGTATTGAGTTGATTGCCCAAGTATTTGAAAAAGAACAACAAGGCAAAGAATTAGTTAAAGCGGCATTTGCGAATCGTAAAATGTTAGCCGATCGTTTAGGGGCAATTCCTGCAGATAAACGAGTGCGTACCTATATGGCCAACCCAGATTTAAATACCTATGGTTCGGGTAAATATACTGGTTTAATGTTGGAACATGCAGGTGCTTACAACGTTGCGGCAGCGACAGTGAAAGGCTTTAAACAGGTATCTATGGAAAATGTGCTTGAGTGGAATCCAGCAGTGATTTTGGTACAAGATCGTTATCTTAAAGTGGTGTCACAAATTAAAGAAGATGCAGCTTGGGCTAATATTGATGCAGTGAAAAATAACCAAGTATTTTTAATGCCGGAATATGCGAAAGCTTGGGGTTATCCGATGCCAGAAGCCTTAGCATTAGGCGAAGTTTGGTTAGCAAAAATCGCTATATCCGCAAAAATTTCAAGATATCGATTTAGATAAAATGGTGAATGACTACTATTTAAAATTCTATCGTCAACCGTATAACAATGGTAAATAAACATTCCAAATTGATGGGCTTATTGCTCATTGTCTTGGTTGCTAGCGCCCTGATTTCTTTAGGAATCGGGCGTTATGCTTTATCTCTAGAGCAGATTTTGCAAATTTTAACGGCAAAATTGACCGCACTTCCTATTGATCCAATCCATCAGCAAGTTATTTTCCAAGTTCGTTTACCGCGTATTTTATCTGCCCTTTGTGTGGGGGCCGGATTAGCCTTAAGCGGGGCCGCATTACAGGGTATTTTTCGTAATCCGTTGGTGGATCCGCATATTATTGGTGTTACCTCAGGTTCAGCATTTGGCGGCACGTTGGCCATTTTTTTTAGTTTGAGTCTGTATGGCTTATTTGCCAGTACGATTTTTTTCGGTTTAAGTACATTAGTACTCGTTTTTTTGTTTAGCGTAAAGTTTAGTCGAAGAAGTTTACTGATGTTGATTTTAATCGGGATGATTTTAAGTGGGCTATTTTCTGCATTAGTGAGTCTGTTGCAGTATGTTTCCGACACCGAAGAAAAATTACCGAGTATTGTGTTTTGGTTGATGGGCAGCTTCGCTACCGCCAATACGGAAAAATGGCTGTTTTTCTTTGTACCTTTTGTCTGTTGTTCAATAGTGTTGTTAAAACTGAGTTGGCGCTTGAATTTACTTTCTTTAGAAGATAAAGAGGCAAAAAGCGTTAGGGGTGAAAGTCGGACGATTACGTTGGTTGGTCATTGGGCTAAGCGGGACTTTAGTGGCGTGCCAAGTAGCAATTAGCGGCAGCATTGGCTGGGTAGGTTTGATTATTCCACATATTAGCCGAATGTTAGTTGGAGCAAATCACCAACGTTTACTACCTTGTACAATGTTAGTTGGTGCTATTTATATGCTGTGGGTGGACAATGCCGCCCGTGCCTTAACCGATAATGAAATTCCAATCAGTATTTTAACCGCACTTATTGGCGCACCTCTGTTTGGTATATTAGTTTATCGTTTAAAAACGAAATGGAGCGATGCGTGACTGATTTGATTAAAGTAAGTGAGCTTGCATTTGCTTATGAAAAAAATAACCTGCTTTTTCAACATCTCAATTTTGCTTTACTGGAAGGAGAGATTCTTGCTATTTTAGGACAAAATGGTTGTGGCAAAAGTACCTTGTTAGATCTGTTACTTGGCATTCATCGCCCCTTACAAGGTAATATTCAGCTGAATGACTCAATTGGTTTTGTCCCGCAATTTTTCAGTGCACCTTTTGCCTATTCGGTATTGGATATTGTGCTAATGGGGCGTTCAAACCATATTGCCACCTTTAGTAAGCCCAAACCCAAAGATATTGAAGTGGCTCTACAGGCATTAACGGATTTAGGCTTGCAACATTTAGCTGAACAAGATTTTTCTTCACTTTCAGGAGGGCAGCGCCAGTTGATCTTGATTGCGCGTGCCATTGCGTCCGAATGTCGTTTAATGCTGTTGGATGAACCAACTTCAGCACTTGATTTAGCCAATCAGGATACGGTGTTATCACTTTTAAGACAATTAACGAAAAAGCACGGCTTGGGAATTATTTTCACCACGCATCAACCTAACCATGCACAAGCGATTGCGGATAAAACACTTTTGTTCAATCGAGATTTTTATTCGCTTTGGGCAAACGGATGAAATATTAACTTCTGAAAATCTGACCGCACTCTTTTCATTTACCCATGATTGTTGAACAATCGCAATATCAACAGCAACAGTTTAGCCATTTTGTGCCAGTTTATGAGGTGTTGTTAGAAGGAAAGAAAGATGAATAAACTCACTATTTATAGCGCAGGAAGCTTTCGATATGCCTTATTGGAGATTACTGGTGCATTTAAGCAATGTAATGAAGTAGAAATTGAATGTATATTTGGTCCCTGCTGGTTTGTTGAAAACGCGCATAATGGAAGGGGAGTTAGCTGATGTTTTTTTATTAGTGCGAATTCAGAAAATGTATCGGCACTAGGGAGTCGAGTTTTTCAGCAACAGGTGCTCACTTATAATCAACTTATGCTAACAACAAAAAATAAGCCAGAATTTCAGCGAGATACCCTTGAGTTACTTTTTGATGGACAATATCGGTTAGTCACGTCAACGCCGGTTTGTGATCCTTGCGGTGATTATACTTGGCAGCTTTTTGACCTCATTGAAAAAGATTATCCAGAACAAGGTAAAAGGTTAAAATCGAAGGCATTGAAATTGGTTGGAGGAACAGAAAATCAAGTTGTTATACCGTCAGGTGAAATGGCTTCACATTATCTCTTGAAAAACGATTATGCGGATATGATGTTGGGCTATGCGCATTACCAGACAATATTAGAAAATGTGGGGATGCTTTGTCATACATTACCATCCGAATATGATATTCGCGCAGAGTATGTCCTCGCTATGCTGAATGATACCGAATTGACGCAACGATTGTATCAATTTTTATTGAGCAAGCATGCGCAAGAGATTATTCGTAAGAATGGATTTAAAAATGATTAAACATTTAGGGGGAACAGCGTAATAATTCCTTGCTTTTATTGGCTTCAATCGTTAAAAATTCAGGCTCCTTGTCATCGCTGAGTTAGAGATCGGCGAATGATGTATTAATAACACTACCTTTTAGGAGTAAAAAATGTCTCTAAGTACTGAAAAAAAAGCAGCAATCGTTGCTGAATTTGGTCGCGATGCGAAAGATACTGGTTCTTCTGAAGTTCAAATCGCATTATTAACTGCACAAATCAACCACTTACAAGCTCACTTTGCTGAGCACAAAAAAGACCACCATGGTCGTCGTGGTTTATTACGTATGGTTTCTCGTCGTCGTAAACTTTTAGACTACTTAAAACGTACTGATCTTGCTTTATACCAAAGCACTATCGCTCGTTTAGGTTTACGTCGCTAATTTTTTTATTACGATAGTAAAAAAATAAAAAGCCTTCGGATTACCGAGGGCTTTTTTTATTTTCTACATATTAGAAAAATAAAAAACGGTCAAAAATTTGACCGCTCTTTTTTAGTTCATTAGTTTGCAATGCCTTTATGACGAAGCAATGCGTCTAATTGAGGTTCACGTCCACGGAAGCGTTTGAATAATACCATTGGTTCTTCAGAGCCGCCGCGAGTGAGAATTTCATCTAAGAAGGATTTACCCGTAACTGGATTGAAAATCCCTTCTTCTTCAAAACGAGAGAAGGCATCAGCAGATAGCACTTCAGCCCATAAATAGCTGTAATAACCGGCCGCATAACCGCCCGCAAAAATATGGCTAAAGCTATGTGGCGCTCTTGCCCATTCAACACCTTTAATCACGGCAACTTTATCTTTCACTGCTTTTAAGGTATCAAGCACTTGGTTAGCTTTACCCACTTCAAAAGTATGATGAAGGGTAAAATCAAACAAGCCAAATTCAAGCTGACGTAACACAAACATTGCCGCTTGATAGTTTTTCGCTTTGAGAAGTTGATTTAATTTTTCTTCTGGCAATGGTTCGTGCGTTTCAAAGTGACCCGAAATAAAATCAAGGGCTTCTTTTTCCCAACACCAGTTTTCCATAAATTGACTTGGAAGTTCTACCGCATCCCAAGGTACACCATTGATCCCGCGACATCTGGCACATCAACTTTGGTGAGCATGTGATGAATACCATGACCAAATTCATGGAAGAGAGTGGTGACTTCATCATGGGTGAATAGCGCAGGTTTATCACCAATAGGCGCGTTGAAGTTACAAGTTAAATAGGCAACCGGTTTTTGAATTGAACCGTCGGCATTGCGTTTTCTGCCGATACAATCATCCATCCATGCGCCGCCACGTTTATTTTCGCGTGCATAAAGATCGAGATAGAAACTGCCGCGTACTTCATCGGTTTCATCAATTAAATCAAAGAAACGTACATCTTTGTGCCAAGTATCTACACCAAAACGTTCAACTGCACGAATATTAAAAATACGCTTAATTAATTCAAATAAACCCGAAATAACGCGATCTTCAGGGAAATAAGGACGAAGTTCTTCATCATTGATCGCATATAAATGTTGTTTTTGTTTTTCGGAATAGAAACTGATATCCCAGGGCGCAAGTTCAGTGACGCCAAATTCTTTTTCACAATAAGCTTTGAGTTCCGCTAATTCTTTCTCACCTTGTGCTTTTGAACGATCTGCAAGGTTATTTAAGAAATCTAACACTTGTTGTGGGTTTTCTGCCATTTTGGTCGCAAGTGAGCGTTCAGTATAGGTATTAAAACCCAGCAATTTAGCTATCTCCACGCGTAATGTCATGATTTCTTCAATGATCGCGGTGTTATCCCATTTACCGGCATTTGGACCTTGATCTGAAGCGCGAGTCGCATAAGCACGATACATTTCTTCGCGTAATGCTGCATTTTCACAATAGGTCATGATTGGCAAATAACTTGGGATTTCTAACGTAAAGCGATAGCCTTTCAAGCCTTTACTTTCGGCGGATTGTTTTGCCGCAAGTAATGCGGATTCAGGAAGGCCCGCTAATTCACTTTCATCTTCAATGACTTTTTCCCAGCCCATGGTGGCATCGAGTACATTATTGCTAAATTGTGAGCTTAATTCAGATAAACGCGCAACAATCTCACCATAACGTTTTTGTTTTTCTTCGGATAAACCGATACCTGAAAGCTCAAAATCACGTAGTGCATTTTCAATGGCTTTCTTTTGTGCGACGGAATAAGTCGCAAATTCAGGGCTATTTTTTAAGGATAAATAGGCATTGTATAACCCTTCGTGTTGGCCTACCCAAGTACTGTATTCAGAGAGTAGTGGTAAGCAAGCTTGGTACGCATCACGTAATTCAGGGCTGTTTTTAACTGAATTTAAATGGGAGATCGGTGACCAAGCACGACTTAAGTGCTCGCCTGCTTCAGAAAGCGGTTCAATAAAGTTTCCCAAGTAAAGTGCGGTTGTTTTAAAACTTGTTCAATGGCTTGACGATTTTCTTCGATGAGTTTTTGGATTGCTGGTTGAATATGCTCCGGTTTGATTTGAGAAAACGGAGGTAAGCCTTCAATATGAAGTAATGGATTAGACATAAATATTCCTTTTGCTAATAGTTTCTTTTAATAAATTGCGGCAAATTCTATAATATCAAGGTTGAAAAAAATCTAAAAAAATCAGTGATAATTGCGTATCACTTTTTATTTAGGATTTATGATGGACGGCACTTCCTTTTTTTCTATTATCATTTTTTTCTGGCATCATTGCTCTTACGATCGTTGTAGGTGTTGTTTCACTTAAGTTTTTTTCCCAAAAAAACTTCTTTAACCAAGGCTATGTATGTTGCTCTTGGATGCATTTCTTTAATATTAGGTGTTATTGGTATTTTTTTACCTATTCTTCCGACAACACCTTTTTTACTGCTTACACTTTATTCTTTTGCGAAAGGTTCTTCTCGTTTAGAGCAATGGTTTTTAGGGACGAAGCTTTATCAAAAGCACCTAAAAATCCTTTTAATGAACGTCGTGCATTGACGAAAAAAAGCAAAAAAATTTCTATTCTAACGTTTTCAACCACAATGCTTTTTAATTGGCTTTTTATTTTACCCCCAAGCGTTGTGGGTCGAACGATCATTGCCATTTTAATTTGCGGTAAAATATTGGTTCTTTTTCTTTTGGATTAAAACAGAAGACGTTAAAAATGGATAATTCTTTCCTTAATTGGCTTAAAAGTGCGGTCATTTTCGGTATCGTTTTTGGATTGAGTGGTTGTGATAAATTAAACAGCCAGAAATCGATAAACACAGAAACGGATGAGCAACCAACACAAAGCCAGTCTATCAAACAAGAGAATACTTCAAAAACCGAATCGTACATTACTGACTCAGGGCGTTTACTCATCCTCCTTCTTTTGAGCCTTGGTTTGTTCGTTATCCAGAACAAGAGGGCTTATTACGTGATTTATATGAAGGTTTAACCGCTTATGATCCGGAAGGGAGAATCGTGCCGGGTATCGCAGAAAGTTGGGAAACCAAAGACAACAAAACCTGGATTTTTACCTTACGTGAAGGGCTTCGTTGGTCAAATGGTGATCCCTTAGTTGCCCAAGATGTCATGCTTTCTTGGCAAGCACTGTCTCAATCAAATAGTCCATTAAGATCTTATTTGGCTTATCTCAACCTAAAAAATGCGAAAGGCGTTTTAGAGAAAAATAAACCTTTTAGGAGCTTAGGAATTTATGCTGAAAATGACCGCACTTTACGCATTGAGCTCGATAAAGCAACGCCTTATTTACCGGAAATGTTGGCGCATATCAGCCTTGTGCCTCAATATCGCGATCCTGATTACCCAGTGACAAACGGGGCTTATATGATCGAAAGCGAAAGTGTGAAAAGCATATACTTAACTAAAAATCCCTATTATTGGCAGAAAAATAATGTGGCTTTTGAGCGTGTAGAATATTTGCCTTTTATCGCCACTAAATTATCTGACTTTGATGTGGTGCTTGATGTACCAGAAGTGCACGCGGACCTTCAACATTTCCCACAGCTTTGCAGTTATTTTTATGAATTTAATCTCAACGATCCTAAAGTTGCTAAGGCCGATGTGCGTAAGGCGATTGCTTCGTTGGTCTCTGTGACCAATATCGTGAATAATGAAATTCCAGCAGCAATTCCGAGTTCGTATTTTTTACCGAAAGCCATGTTAAATGGACAAGATTCAAGATGGGAGCCTGTTGTTGCCGAGCAGTTATTGGCTCAAAATAAAATTGATGAAAGACATCCATTGCATTTAAATGTGCTTTATGATGATGCGCCATTGCATGTGAATATCGCGCAACGTTTAGTAGGGCAATTAACGCAATCAGATATGTTGCGTGTGGATGCACAACCAGTCAGTTGGCAAACATTACAAATGAAACGCCAAAAAGGTGATTTCCAAGTCATTCGTTCTGGTTGGTGTGCGGACTTTAATCATCCGATGGCATTCTTGGGTTTGTTCTATTCTAAAAGTCCTGATAATAAAAATGGCTATGCTAATGCGGAATATGACCAACTTTTTGAGCAAGCATTGAAAAGCTTAAATGAAAAAGAGCGGTCAGAAATTTACTTAAAATTAAGTGAGAAGATCCAACAAGAAAACCTTGCTTTACCGCTTTTCCAATACACCACACCGGTTTATATTTCTCCAACTATTATGGGGGCGAAGAAAAATCCAGTGGGTGTCATTTACAGTAAGGATCTATGGCGAAAAGTTGAAAGCTAAAGCTGATTAAGAAAGTTGTTCAGGATGTAGTGAACAACTTTTTTTATTAAATTTTATAAAAGTGTAGAGTAACACTATTTACTTTTTTTGTTTTTTTATACGATACAATACACAACAAATCAACCTAGAGGGAAATCCTTATGTTAAAAATGAATGATTTGGTTAAGCTTTAGTCAGACGCCAAAAATCTACGGTGCTGTACTATGTGAAAGAAGGTTTGTTGCCAGAACCAGTAAAAGATAAACCGAATTTTCATCTTTATGATGAATATTGTGTAGAGTTGCTCAGTTTTTATTAAATATCTACAAAGCAATTTCAATGCGACGATTTCACAAATTAAAGCACTTTTTTTGCTCATCCTCATTTTGATTGGAATAATCCTTATGAAAGCCTTATTGGATTATTGGATATCATCATGGGGGCAGAAAATGAAGTGTTCACCATTGAGCAATTATGTGAAGAATTTCATCTTTCAGCTAAACAAATCGAAGATATGGTAGCGGAAGGATTATTGAATCCTCGTGAAGGCATTTTTTTACAGCAAAAAGAACGTGATATTTTTGGCGATCTTGGCTCGTTGTGATGAAGCCGAAATGGATGTAGTGAAAGCTTATTTAGCTGCAGCAAAAAAATGTTAGCGGAAAAAAAGAGGTGAATGTGACTTTAGCGGCATTAGCCAATAGCGAACAAAAAAAGATGAAAAAAATTAAAAACACTTTATTTGATTTATTGTTGGTGTTAAAACCTTATCTCTTGAATATGAAAAACCTTTAATCTTTATCAAGCGGAGAGTGCGAAATGAAACTCTTAAAATATGCTGGCTTTGTGCCTTATTTAGCCATTGCCTTTATTAATGCCAGTGTGGATTTGGCACACAAAATTACCATTCAAAATGTGTTGCTGAAAAGTTTTTCAGGCGAGAGTTTGGTTGTTTTAACGGCATTAATTAATGCGATGATTTTATTGCCATTTATTTTCTTATTTTCGCCTTCGGCATTTATTAACGATAAATTTTCTCGCACCAATGTGATTCGTTATAGCAGTTTAGCGGCTGTGGTGATTAGTGCTGGGATTTTATTGAGTTATATGACGGGAATGTTTGCTATTTCCTTTGTACTGACATTGATTTTGGCAGCGCAAAGTGCGGTCTATTCTCCGGCCAAATATAGCATTATTAAATCAATTGTGGGCACTGAAAATATCGGTATGGCAAACGGTGTCATTCAAGCGCTTACTATTGTGGCCATTCTATTTAGTTCTTTTGCATTTTTCTTTCTTCTTTGAAGCGCATTATGTGGCATCAGATGATCCGAATGAAGTATTACAAAGTGTTTGGGTGATTGGTGTGGCGTTAGTATTACTGAGTACACTAGAAGCCTATTTTGCGTTTAAAATCCCATTCTTTAAGCAAGAAGCTGAAAATACAGATGGTCAGTTTGATATGAGAAAATACCTTTCTTTAGGGTATTTAAAAGATAACGTTCGCACATTAAAAGCAGATCAAAATATTTGGTTGAGTGTCATTGGATTAAGCCTATTTTGGGGCGTGTCACAAATTATTGTGGCGGCATTCCCTGCACATTATAAAGCGATGTTTAATGAAGATAATGCTATTGTTATTCAAGCGATTCTTGCGGTGAGTGGCATAGGGCTTGCACTTGGTTCGTATCTTGCTGGTCGTGCTTCTCGTTTGCATATTGAGTTAGGTATTGTTCCGCTTGGTGCGTTGGGTATTTGTGTGTCGTTATTCTTCCTAACCCTAGCCCAAAGTGGGGTGGTATTAGCACTTTGTTCTTTTGTCTTTGGTTTCTCTGGCGGTTTATTGATCGTGCCATTGAATGCGACTATTCAGTATTTCGCACCGGAGAAAATCAGCGGCAAAATCATGGCGGGTAACAACTTTGTGCAAAACGTGTTCATGGTGGTCTTTTTGCTATTAAGCATTGTTTTTGTACAACTTAATGTTTCGACTCAAGGTTTATTCTTAGTGACTTCTGCTACATGTTTTGCTGCAAGTTTATATACCATGTCGAAAGTGCCTCATTTATTTACGCGTTTATTCTTGCTCTTTGCGCTAAAAGCGAATTACCGTTTTCATGTGGATGGCTTAAAAAATCTTCCACAAAGTGGTGGAGTTCTATTATTAGGTAACCATATTAGCTGGATTGACTGGTTGGTGTTACAAGCGGCTAGCCCTCGTGCGATTAAATTTGTGATGTATCGTCCGATTTACAACAAATGGTATCTCACTTGGTTCTTCCGTATTTTCAAAGTGATCCCAATTGGTGGCGGTTCAAGCCGAGAATCTATTGAAACCATTCGTGAATATTTAGCGCGTGGTGAAGTGGTGGCTTTATTCCCAGAAGGTCATATCAGCTATAACGGTCAAATCAATGAGTTCCAAAAAGGCTTTGAGCATGTATTAAAGATTTAGAGAATGTGACGACTGTTCCTTTCTATTTACGTGGATTATGGGGCAGCAGCTTCTCTCGTGCGGATTCTTTCTATAAGAATTTAACTAAACGCCAAGGCAAACGTGAAATTTTAGTGGCATTTGGTAAACCCATTCATGGCTTTATTGATGCGACAGCGATGAAGCAAAAAGTACTCGAACTTTCTTTCTCCGTATGGGAAAAAGTCATGAGTAAACGTAAACCACTGATGCATCATTGGTTGAGTTCAGCAAAATCGAATTTATTCAAAGAAGCTACCGTGGATGCGCAAGGCACTAAACTGAATAACCTGAAATTTATTGCTGCAGTGCTAATGTTTGTGAAAACCTTGAAAGCTGCTTTAGGGAATGAAAAAAATGTTGGTGTGTTATTACCAAGTTCATCAATCGGGGCAATTATTAATATGACCCTAATGGTGATGGGCAAAGTACCGGTAAATTTAAACTACACGCTAAGCCCAGAAGTGATGGAAAAAGCGTTGAAAAAAGCCAACATTTCGCAAGTCATTACCTCTGAAAAATTCTTGGATAAGTTGAACGCAAAAGGTTTTGACTTTAGCCAAGTGGTGGCTGATAAAGCCCTCTTTATGGAAAATTTAGGGAAATCGATCACTAAGGCTAATAAAGTGCGGTCATTTTTAACCGCGTTTTTGGCGCCACAATGGTGGATTAAATTACGTTACTTTGCAGACGTAAGCTTGGAAGATAATGCAACCATCTTATTCAGTAGTGGTAGTGAAGGTGATCCAAAAGGTATTGAATTAAGCCATAAAAACCTACTGACAAACATTAAACAGATTGGTGAATTATTAAACTTCCACAAAGATGATGTGATTTTGAATTCCTTACCAATTTTCCACTCATTCGGCTTAACAGTGACAACTTTATTGCCATTGTGTGAAGGCATTAAAATGGTAAGTGTAGCGGATCCGACAGATGGGGCGACAGTAGGAAAAATGTGTGCTCGACATCGGGTGAGTATTTTATTTGGTACTTCAACTTTCTTTAGATTGTATGTACGCAATAAGAAATTCCATCCGTTAATGCTACAAAACGTACGTATGGTTATTGCGGGCGCCGAAAAATTGAAAGCGGATGTAAAAGAAGCCTTCAAACTTAAATTTGGCTTGGAAATTTACGAAGGTTATGGCGCAACTGAAACCGCACCGGTAGCTAGTGTTAATATGCCTAATTTACTTGATCCAGAAACCTTACAAGAATTTACCTTCAATCAATCTGGTACAGTTGGTATGCCATTACCAGGCACCATTATTAAAATTGTGGATCCAGAAAGCTTGCAAGAATTACCAGTCGGCGAAGACGGTTTGATCTTGATTGGTGGTGGGCAAGTCATGAAAGGTTATTTGAATGCACCAGAAAAAACAGCAGAAGTGATTGTTGAAATTGACGGTGTACGTTATTACAAAACTGGCGATAAAGGCCATATCGATCATAACGGCTTTATTACCATTGTGGATCGTTATTCTCGATTTGCTAAAGTCGGCGGCGAAATGATCAGTCTCGGCAGCGTGGAAGAGAAACTTTCACAAGTATTTGATGAAGAAAATCAATTTGTTGCCGTTGCCTTGAGCGATGATAAAAAAGGCGAGAGCATTGTGTTTTTAATTAAATCTGCACTTTCTTTAGATGAGATCAATGAACGTATTAAAGGATTAAATGTACCGCCGATTATGCTACCAAGCCAAGTCTTCTTAGTGGATGAAATCCCGATGCTCGGAAGTGGTAAAGTGGATTTCAAAGGTGCGAAGAACTTAGCGATGAGTTTAGTTAAGTAAAGAAAATTGTAATAGATAAAAGAGCGGTCAATTTGACCGCTCTTTTTGTTATTTTAATAAACCTCATTTAGGTGTTTTTCAGCATCTTTCACCTTACATCAACGTACCGACATATTTTAACATGACCCCAGCGGCAATAGCCGAGCCAATTACACCAGCAACGTTCGGCCCCATCGCGTGCATAAGGAGGAAGTTTTGGTTATCCGCTTCCAATCCGATTTTGTTAGAAACACGAGCTGCCATAGGAACGGCAGATACACCAGCAGAACCAATAAGCGGGTTAATTTTGTTTTTGCTGAATTTATTCATCAATTTTGCCATTAATACACCGCTACCTGTACCGATTCCGAAAGCAATGACACCAAGAATTAAAATGCCTAACGTTTGCGGTTGTAAGAATTTATCGGCGATAAGTTTAGATCCCACAGACAAGCCAAGCACAATGGTTACAATGTTAATCAAGGCATTTTGTGTGGTGTCACTTAAACGTTCTACTACGCCGCTGACGCGCATGAGATTACCGAAACAGAACATCCCGAGTAATGGGGCAGCATCCGGTAGGAGTAAACCAACGAGCAACAGCAAAATCACCGGGAATAACACTTTTTCACGATTACTTACATGGCGCATTTGCGTCATGCGGATTTTGCGTTCTTCTTCTGTGGTTAATGCTTTCATAATCGGTGGTTGAATCAACGGCACTAACGCCATATAAGAATAAGCCGCCACCGCAATAGCACCAAGCAATTCAGGCGCCAGCTTACTGGTTAGATAAATCGCAGTCGGACCATCCGCACCACCGATAATACCGATAGAGGCAGCTTGAGGCAGTGTGAATTCGATAATACCGAAGTAATTTAAGGCTAACGCACCAAGCACGGTAGCGAAAATGCCGAATTGTGCAGCCGCACCAAGTAGCAATGTTTTTGGATTGGCTAATAACGGACCAAAGTCTGTCATAGCACCCACGCCCATAAAAATAACCAATGGTGCAATGCCGTATCCAATCGCAACTTTATAGAACAAAGCCAAAATACCGGCGCTGTAACCCATATCCACAGATAAAGCTTCTAATTGATTTATCATGGATATTGGCGCGGAAGTCATCGCTGTTTTAATCGCAGCAAGATCGGGTGAAACACCCAGCTGCGCGGCGATTACCGCAATTTGCTCTGGTGAGCCGAGATGAAGCAAATTCTCTAATGCTGTCATAGCTAGACCCGCTTCAGGGATATTTGACAATAATCCGCCGAAACCAATTGGTAGCAACAGCAAAGGTTCAAATTTGCGCGAAATGGCAAGCCACAGCAACAGCAGGCTCACAGCGATCATTACTGCTTGCCCCCATTGCAGATGGAATATGCCCATCCCTTTAATTAACGCAATAATACTCTCCATAAACCATTCCTTATGCTAAGGTCATCACGGTGTCACCCACCGCGACAGCATCACCAGCTTTAACGCAAATGCCGCGTACGGTACCAGCTTGTGCAGCTTTCACTTCGGTTTCCATTTTCATGGCTTCGAGAATGAATAATACATCGCCAGCTGCTACAGTTTGACCTTCTGTTGCAACAACTTTCCAAATATTACCCGCCATTGGCGCCGTTACAGGTGTGCCACCCGTTACTGGAGCTGTTTGTGGCGCGGCTTGCGGAGCAGTAGTCGCGACATGAGAGATATCGCCGCCTTCGCTTACTTTCACCACAAAAGCTTTACCTTCTAATTCCACGGTATAAACAGCGGAGCCAGAAGCAGATGGTGTAGCTTTAGAAACTGGTTTATTTTCCACCGCACTTTCATTGCCAGTTGGAGCAGGTTCAAAGGCGGCAGGGTTGTTGCGGTTTTCTAAGAATTTCCATGCAATTTGAGGGAAGAGCGCCACGATTAAAGCGTCATCTACGGCGTTGTCTGCCAATTTCACGCCTTTCGCTTTAGCTTGTTCAGCAACTTCAGCTTCAATTTTCGCCATTTCAGGCGCAATGTGATCGGCAGGACGGTCAGTTACTGGCGCAGCACCTTCTAATACTCGAGCTTGCAACGCACTATCTACCGGTGCAGGCGTTTTACCGTATTCGCCTTTTAAAATACCGGCCGTTTCTTTGGCGATAGTTTTGTAGCGTTCGCCAGTAAGTACGTTAATAACTGACTGTGTACCAACAATTTGAGAGGTTGGTGTAACAAGTGGAATGTAACCCAAGTCTTTGCGCACACGAGGAATTTCTTCTAACACCAAATCCAATTTATCGGACGCATTTTGTTGTTTTAATTGATTTTCCAAGTTGGTGAGCATGCCGCCCGGAACTTGCGCCACTAAAATACGGCTATCGACACCGCGTAATTGACCTTCAAATTTTGCGTATTTTTTACGTACTTTACGGAAGTAAGCCGAAATTTTTTCCAAGCGAGGAATATCTAAACCCGTGTCATATTCAGTGCCTTGTAAGGTGGCGACCATGGATTCTGTTGCTGGGTGACCGTAAGTACCTGACATAGAAGAAATTGCCGTATCAATACCATCTACACCAGCTTCAACCGCTTTTAATAACGCCATTTCTGCCATACCAGTGGTGGAGTGGCAGTGTAAATGCAATTCTACGTCGAAACGTTTTTTGATTTCGCGTACTAAGTCTGCCGCCGCCATTGGATTTAAAATACCTGACATGTCTTTGATGACCAAACTGTCGATACCGATTTCAAGTAATTGTTCTGTGGTGTCTAGCCAGGTTTGCATGGTATGAACTGGGCTTGTGGTATAACTTAATGTCCCTTGAGCATGACCACCAAATTTACGTACTGCTTGCAAGCGCTGCTTTCATGTTACGCGGGATCATTGAGCGCATCGAATACGCGGAAAAACATCCATACCATTCGCTACACAACGTTCTACGAAACGTTCTACCACGTCATCAGCATAGTGACGATAGCCTAATAGGTTCTGACCACGTAATAACATTTGTAATGGGGTTTTTGGACAGGCTTTTTCAATTCACGCAAACGAACCCACGGATCTTCACCCAAGAAGCGAATACAGCTATCAAATGTAGCACCGCCCCAAGCTTCCAATGACCAATAGCCGATATCATCTAATTCATGAGCAATTGGCAACATATCATCAAGACGCAAGCGAGTTGCGAAAAAGTGATTGGTGGGCATCACGAAGCACCAGTTCTGTCATTTTAATTTTTTTAGTCATAGTAAAATCCTTATGTTATTTGAACTGTTGGGTACGGCGATGATGTGCGATAGCCGCTGCAATCACAGGACGTAAACGCTCAAAATCGTCAGTTGGTGCCGCAGAAAGTGCGGTTGAATTTGGGGAAGTTTTTGGTTCGGGTTGTGGTTCAGGAAAGAATCGATTGATAAGTTTAGACATCACTCCAATTGCCCAAATTAAAATGAGCAAAAAGACCAACACAAAACCCATCCCTGAAAACATCAGATTAATTCCTTCGCCTATAAGCTCTGAGGGAGTCATCATTTTCTTCCTTATTTGTTTGAAAAAATGGACAATTTTATTCTAATCGTTCTGTTTAAATAAAACTGTGATGAAGATCATAATTTGAACGATAGGCACACAAGAAAAAGGGGAAAAAGTGCGGTCAATTTTGGAAGATATTTTTGTTGAGTCAAAATATTATTAATAAGGGATATCTCTACGTGTAAAAAACTAAAAAGGACTAAGCTCTGTAGTGACAGAACTCAGTCCTTAAATTACGTGAGTCTCACTTTTTTGATAGAAAGGAAGAATTATTCTACTTTTACAATCCAGCCTTCTGGCGCTTCAACATCACCGAATTGAATACCGGTTAATTCATTGTAAAGTTTACGTGTAACAGGGACCCACTTCAGTTTCTGAATAGAACACGTGGAATTTACCTTTGTGTTGAATACCGCCTACTGGCGTAATCACAGCGGCAGTACCACAAGCTCCCCGCTTCTGCAAATTGATCAAGTTGATCGATATACACATCACCTTCGATAGCTTCCATACCTAAACGTTCTTTTGCAATGTAAAGTAAGGAGTATTTGGTGATACTTGGTAAAATGGATTCAGATGCAGGGGTGATAAATTTATTATCTTTGGTGATACCAAAGAAGTTTGCTGCACCCACTTCTTCAATTTTCGTGTGAGTTTTTGGATCAAGATAAATCGCATCTGCAAATTTACGCTCTGGTGTGCCAGCTTCTGCCGCTAATTCATGTGGAAGTAAGCTTGCAGCATAGTTACCACCCACTTTTACGCCACCTGTACCCATAGGGGCAGCACGGTCGTAATCGGTAGTAATAAAGTTAGATGGTGCTAAACCACCTTTGAAGTATGCGCCTACAGGGCAGCAGAATACAGAGAAAATAAATTCAGGTGCAGTTTTCACACCGATATTTTCACCAGTACCAAATAGGAAAGGGACGTAAATATAACGTTGCACCAGAACCGTAAGGGCCTAACCATTCTTGGTTGGCTTTTACCACTTCTTTACAAGCGCGGATAAATAATTCGGTTGGTACTTGTGGCATTAATAAGCGATCAGATGTGTGTTGCATGCGTTTTGCATTTTGATCAGGACGGAATAAGTTAATTGAACCGTCTTTACAACGATAGGCTTTTAAGCCTTCAAAGCATTGTTGACCGTAGTGAATTGCAGTTGAGCCTTCGTGGATATGTAGCATATTATCAGTGGTCAGTTTACCTTCATCCCATTTACCATCTTTCCAATGTGCGATGAAACGGTAATCTGTTTTGATATAACTAAATCCAAGGTTGTTCCAGTCTAAGTCTTTCATTTTGCTTCCTTAATACGTTTTTGTATAAATAAATTATGAATGAAAATGTTAATTAATCTACACCATAATGGGGAGCATGAAAACATTTAAGCGTAAAAATATTGTGATTTTTCAAAAATTTTGTGTGAATTTTCAAATTTGTGAACTCGGTTAGGAAATAAAAATTTGCTTATGCTAGAATGGCGGGAATAAAAAAACGCCGCTCGAAATGAGCAGCGCTTAACCAGAATGGTTTAATATATACAGGAAGTAAATGAGTAACTTAACTGTTACTCCAGTTCGGAGAACCGAACTATATGCAAACACAACATCATACTTAAGTCTGAAACTCATTAACTTGTAAGGAATTACCAATCATTAAGTATGGGGATATTGTAGGTAGAAGGTCGTGAAAGGACAAATGATGTTTTTTTATTTGATGCATAAAAAAAACTAATCCGATATAAATCTTAACCATTATAAACTAAAAATTAGCCATTGGGAAGAATTATGTATAAACGTTTGCCTCCCCTTAATTCATTGAAGTCTTTCGAGTCTGCTGCACGACATTTAAGCTTCACAAAAGCAGCGGATGAACTTTTTGTGACACAAGCTGCAGTGAGCCATCAAATAAAATTATTAGAAGATTTTTTAAGTGTCGAGCTTTTTTTATTCGTAAAAAAATCGTTCGCTCGAATTGACTGAATTTGGGAAAGCCTACTTTGTTGATATTAATAAAAGTTTTACGAAAATTGAATGAAGCGACTGAACGTTTATTAACGCTTAAAGCTGAACCACATTTGGCAATTAGCGTGCCACAAACCTTTGGTATTCAATGGCTTGTACCTCATTTGAGTGATTTTAATAAGCAACATCCTGAAATTGAAGTACGCTTGAAGGGCGTCGATCAAGATGAAGGTTTATTGAATAAAGAAATTGATATTGCCATTTATTATGGCAAAGGTGATTGGGAGAACTTACAGGTCGATCGTTTGGGCGAAGAAAACCTCGTGATTTTAGCCGCACCTTCATTGCTTGAGAACATACCAGTAAGTTGTCCTAATGATTTGAAAAAGCATACTCTGATTCATACGCATACCCGAGATAACTGGCAAGCGATGGCGGATTATCTCAAATTAGATGATTTGAATATTCAGCAAGGTCCGTTATTTAGCCACACCTTTATGGCATTGCAAGCGGCCGTTCATGGGCAGGGTATTGCGTTAGCTAATCGTATTTTGGCTCAGCAAGAAATTGAAAACGGTCATTTGCAAATTGTGTTACCAACCGAATTGCGGGATCCAAAATCATTCTATGTGGTCAATCATTTAGATCGTTTAGATGATGAACAAATTCAAGCCTTTAGAAAATGGATTAAAGATTCAATTAAATTAGGAAAACATGAATAAATTAGCCTTATATTGTCGAATTGGCTTTGAAAAAGAAGTCGCCGCAGAAATTACCGACCGAGCTTCTGAGCGTGGTGTATTTGGTTTTGCTCGCGTAGTAGAAAACAGCGGCTATGTCATTTTTGAATGTTATCAACCGGGTGATGCGGATCGTTTAGCGCGAGAAATCCCTTTTAATCGTTTGATTTTTGCACGTCAAATGATCGTTGTTTCAGATTTCTTAGAAAATCTCGATCCTCAAGATCGTATCTCGCCAATTCTTGCTCAATATAAACGCATTGCAGAAGACATTAATCTTAAGCAAGCGGTAGAGCTATTTGTCGAAACAGCAGATACCAATGAAGCCAAAGAGCTTTCGACATTTTGCCGAAAATTTACCGTGCCGTTACGCCAAGCGTTGAAAAAACAAGGTTGGTTACAAGGTAAGCCGAATGCAAAGCGCGGTCAGATTTTACATTGTTTTTTCACTCAGCCGAATTGCTGCTATGTAGGGTATTCCTATCTTGGCAATAACTCTACCCATTTTATGGGGATACCACGTTTGAAATTCCCAGCCGATGCGCCAAGCCGTTCAACTTTAAAATTGGAAGAAGCGATTTTAACCTTTATTCCTCGAAATGAAGAAAGTAAACGCTTAAATGAAAATATGGTTGGCGTTGATCTCGGTGCATGCCCAGGTGGCTGGACCTATCAATTAGTGAAACGTGGTTTATTTGTGTATGCAGTTGATCACGGCAAAATGGCGGCCAGTTTGCATGATACTGGCAGAATAGAACATTGCCCAGAAGACGGATTTAAATTCCAACCACCAAAACGTAAACATATCGATTGGCTTTTGTGTGATATGGTGGAGCAACCAAGTCGGATTGCGAATTTAATAGGGAAATGGTTGATTAACGGCTGGTGCCGAGAAACTATTTTTAACTTGAAATTGCCAATGAAAAAACGCTATCAAGAAGTGATGTTGTGCTTAGAAAATCTAGCAGTGATGTTGGCAGAAAAAGAACTGGAATTTGATATTCAGGCTAAGCATTTGTATCACGATCGCGAAGAGATTACGGTACATATTGCTTTAAAATAAAAAAGCAAAGTGCGGTCAAAAAACATGGAATTTTTTGACCGCACTTTTTATTTAAACCATTATTTATTCGCTAAAATCACTGCGCGAGTTGGGGCTTGATAGCCTTCGATGGTTTTACTGTGATCATTGGATCTAAGAAATCAATCAAACTTTCATTTTCTAACCAATCCGTTTTACGCTGTTCTTCTAATGTTGTGGTGGCGACATCTACACAACGCACATTAGTAAAGCCGACTTTTTCCAACCAATTAATGAGTGCTGAAACGGAAGGAATAAAATACACGTTCTTCATTTTTGCATAGCGATCTGAAGGCACTAATACCGTATTCACATCGCCATCAACCACTAAAGTTTCTAAAACGAGCTCACCACCTTTTACTAATTGATTTTTTAGTTGAGTGAGATGATCAAGCGGTGATTTACGATGATAAAGCACGCCCATTGAAAACACGGTATCAAATGCCGAAAGTGGTTGCATTTCTTCAATACCTAATGGGATTAAGTTAGCGCGTCGATCATTATTTAATAATTTTCGAACGGCTTCAAATTGGCAAAGGAAAAGTTCGGTTGGATCAATACCGACCACCATTTTTGCACCTTCACCAACCATTCGCCACATATGGTAGCCGCTACCACAGCCTACATCTAAAATAGTACGATCTTTTAATGGTGCAAGATGAGGCAAAACACGATCCCATTTGAAATCAGAACGCCATTCGCAATCCACGTGAATATCAAATAAATGATAAGGTCCTTTTCGCCATGGCATCAATTGCTTCAAATGATGGATAATACGTTGTTTTTCGCCTTCCGAAAGTGGGGAAGTACGGTCAGATTTCACGGCATTTTTAAAATCGATGGTATCTGCCTGCAAATCAGGGAGAAAATCCACGATTTTTGACCATTTGGCATAATCACCATGGGTTTGTTTTTCCCATTCTTTTAACTGCAAAGGCAATGTTTCTAGCCAAGCAGATAAATTTGTAGTAGCAATTTGCTGATAAAAAGGACGAAAATCAATCATTATTTTGCTTCCTTATAGGCTTTTTCGGCTTTCTCAAAGGTTTCTTTAACTTCATTTTCTGGTTCGGCAGAAAGGAGAGAAACCACAATAATTGCCAGGCTAGCAAGCGTAAAACCTGGGATCATTTCATAGACGTTAAACCACTCACTGGTTTTAGGAATCACATATTTCCAAGAAAATACGACGGTAGCCCCCACAATCATTCCAATTAAAGCTGCAGAAGAAGTCATACGTTTCCAGAATAAGGAGAAAAGCACCACAGGACCAAATGCAGAACCAAATCCTGCCCACGCAAATTCAACGAGTTTTAATACTTTGCTTTTTTCATCTTGCGCAATCCAAATGGCGATAGCGGCAATAACTAAAACCATCGCACGACCTAACCAGACTAATTCTTTTTCAGCGGCTTTTGGACGAATAAAACCTTTATAAAAATCTTCAGTAATAGAGCTTGAAGAAATTAATAATTGTGCTGAAAGTGTACTCATTACTGCCGCTAAAATCGCAGAAAGTAGAATACCAGCAATCCATGGATTAAAGAGCAATTTAGCCAGTTCAATAAACACTTGTTCTGGTTCATTATTTACTACGCTTGCAACACCAGGATTCGCAAAGAAATAAGGGATACCGAAGAAACCAATACCAATCGCACCAGCTAGGCAAATCACCATCCATGTCATACTAATACGGCGTGCTTTGATTAACGATTTCACCGAATAAGCTGCCATAAAGCGAGCCAGAATATGTGGCTGACCGAAATAACCTAGCCCCAAGCGGCTAAACTTAATAAACCTAATGGTGTGGTCGCCGTGAATAAATCTGTGAAGTCTTTACTTGCCGCCATTTCAGCTTGATGGAGTACTTCAGTAAATTGTGATGTATCGCCCAAACTTAAAAAGATGAAGAGTGGCGTTAAAATTAAGGCAAAAATCATCAATGTGGCTTGGATGGTATCAGTCCAGCTTACCGCTAAAAATCCACCGATAAAGGTATAAATAATCGTCGCTAATGCGCCGTACCAAATTGCTGTGGAGTATTCGACAGAAAATAGGTTTTGGAATAATTTAGCACCCGCAACCACACCTGAAGCACAATAAATAGTGAAGAATGCTAAGATGATTGTTGCAGAAACAATTTTTAAGAGATTGTGTGATGTACCAAACGATGGTGGAAATATTCCGGTAATGTGAGCGCATTGTTGTTAAATTCGGTATAGATCCGTAAACGACCAGCCACGAGTAACCAGTTAAAATAAGCGCCGAGAATTAAACCAATGGCGATCCAACCTTCTACTAAACCAGATACATATACCGCACCAGGCAAGCCCATTAATAGCCAGCCTGACATATCAGATGCGCCAGCAGACATGGCTGTCACAAAACTTCCGAGTTTACGGCCACCTAAAATGTAATCGGATAAATTGTTTGTATAATAATAGGCAAGAACGCCGATTAAAATCATGCCGAAAATATAAATACTAAAAGTAATAAGTGTTGGGTCTAAACCAAACATTAACTACCCCAAAAAAAGTCATGAAAATTTGAGAAAGGTCACATTTTACCTTATTTGGGTCTATTATTCTATTTTCCTTTTCGATAGACTTATACCATTAAAACTAAGGTCGAAAAAATGGATTCTGTTGAATTATTAATGAATGTTACGCCCAATGAAACCCGCGTTGCGTTGGTGGAAACGGGCGTTTTAAAAGAAGTTCATATTGAACGTCAAGCCAAACGTGGCATCGTCGGGAATATCTATAAAGGACGAGTAACCCGTGTTTTACCGGGAATGCAGTCCGCATTTGTGGATATCGGTTTAGAAAAAGCCGCATTTTTACACGCTTCCGATATTGTTTCACATACCGAATGTGTAGATGTGAACGAACAAAAGCAATTCCGTGCAAAAACCATTTCTGAACTCGTACGCGAAGGGCAGGATATCGTAGTACAAGTGGTAAAAGATCCGTTGGGCACCAAAGGGGCAAGATTAACCACAGATATTACATTACCTTCTCGTTATCTTGTCTTTATGCCAGAAAATAGCCATGTTGGTGTATCGCAACGTATTGAAAGCGAAGAAGAACGCGCAAGACTAAAAGCGTTAGTTGAGCCTTTTTGTGATGAGTTAGGCGGCTTTATTATTCGTACCGCCACAGAAGGGGCAACGGAAGAAGAGTTGCGCCAAGATGCAGAATTTTTAAAACGTTTATGGCGTAAAGTGCTTGAGCGTAAAGGCAAATATCCAACGCGCTCTAAAATTTATGGCGAACCCGCATTGCCACAGCGTATTTTGCGTGATTTTATCGGCTCTAATTTAGAGAAAATTCATATTGATTCCAAACTTTGTTTTAACGAGGTTAAAGAATTTACCGATGAATTTATGCCTGAGTTAAGTGAAAAATTAATGCTTTATACGGGCAATCAGCCGATTTTTGATATTTATGGCGTAGAACGAGGTATTCAAAATGCGCTTGAGAAACGCGTGAATTTAAAATCAGGCGGCTATCTCATTATTGAGCAAACCGAAGCCATGACGACCATTGATATCAATACGGTGCTTTCGTTGGACATCGAAATTTAGATGAAACAATTTTTAACACCAATATTGAAGCCACTAAAGCCATTGCACAGCAGCTACAACTGCGTAATTTAGGCGGTATTATCATTATTGATTTTATTGATATGCAAACCGATGAGCATCGCAATCGCGTGATTGAATCCTTGGAAGAAGCCCTATCAAAAGATCGCGTAAAAACCAATGTGAATGGGTTTACTCAACTTGGCTTTAGTGGAAATGACGCGTAAACGTACTCGTGAAAGTTTAGAACACGTTTTGTGTGATGAATGCCCAACTTGCCAAGGTCGTGGACGAGTGAAAACCGTCGAAACGGTATGCTATGAAATTATGCGTGAGATCATTCGCGTTAACCACTTATTCTCGAGTGAACAATTTGTGGTTTATGCCTCTCCAGCTGTGGCGGATTATTTAATCAAAGAAGAATCGCACGGTTTATTGCCAGAGATTGAAATGTTCATCAGCAAACAGGTTCAAGTTAAAACAGAACAGTACTACAACCAAGAACAGTTTGATGTGGTGGTGATGTAAAAGATCAAAAGTGCGGTCAAAATTGGACCGCACTTTTTACTTTTAACTACTTCAATCTTTCTAACTGTTGAATAATGGCTTCATCAGATTGTGATTGGATTTTTCGCATACGCATAAAGAGTAAAGCAGCAGCAATGGTTAATGCAATGATAAACGCGACCCAGAAAGCCTTTTTGCGCCGATGCTTGGAACAATCCAATCCGTGCGGGAAAGAATATACCCAACGGGGATACCTACGCCCCAATAAGCAAGTAACGTGATATAAAGGATAATTTTAGTGTCTTTATAGCCACGTAAAATACCGCTCACAACGACTTGCACTGAATCTGAAAATTGATAAATCGCCGCCATCGCTAATAAGCTGCCTGAAAGGGCAATAACGGTGGCATTATTGCCAACAATTAATGCGGCAATTTCTGCACTAAATACCCAAATCACCAACGCCAATACACTTGCCGCAATCAAACCGAGAATAATCGCGGCGTGAGCCATGATTTTGGCTTTTTGTGGCGCGTGATTACCGAGTTCTTGCGCCACTAAAATGGTTGCAGCCATCGCAATAGACATGGGGAAACATAAAGGCTACGGCACTGGTGTTTAAGGCAATTTGGTGGCTGGCGACCACATCCGCACCTAATGGGGAAAGTAATAAACTACTTAATGCAAACAGTGAGACTTCACTGCACAGCGCAATGGCAATAGGCAAACCAAGTGCGGTCAGTTTTTTCAGTGTTTTGATATCTGGTTTCTCAATAATCTTTTCAAAGACTTTTAAACTATGTTCATTATAGTTTTTGGCCGAATAGGTAATCATCAAAATTGCCATCGCCCAGTTGACAATAGCCGTTGCCACACCACAACCAACACCGCCCAACGCAGGTGCACCAAATTTGCCATAAATAAACATATAATTCAGCGGAATGTTCAGCATTAACCCCATGAAGGTAATCACCATGGCGGGTTTTGTTTTGGCAATGCCATCATTCAAACAGCGGAAATTAATCAGCAATAAATAGGCTGGTAAGCCCCACACCATCGCACGCAAATAATTCATCGTCACATCTGCCATGTGGGCATCCATATTCATAAACTGTAATATGAAATCATTATGATAGATGATGAGTGCAAGGGGTATCATCACTAAAAATGAAATCCAAAGGCCTTGTCTCACTTGGTGAGCAATGCGATGGCGTTGTCCCTGAACCATTTAAATAGGAAATTGTTGGAGGCAAGGCGAGTAATAAGCCTTGCCCGAAAAGTACCAAAGGTAGCCAAATAGAGGCACCAATACCGACACCGCCTACATCAGCCGAGCTCACACGCCCCGCCATAATCACATCCACGGTGCCCATGCCAGTTTGAGCTAACTGGGCAAGCCCGATAGGTGTCGCAATTCGGATAAGTTTTTTAATATCAATACGGTATTGAGAAAAAAGACGAGAATTCATAAATTTTTGCTATAATATTGGAAAAATTTTTAATGAAGGAATAATAATGTTTACAGGTATTGTACAGGGCATCGCCCAAATTCATGCAATTAAAGATAGCGATAATTTTAGAACACAGATCGTAAAATTACCAGCTGAAATGCGAAAAGGCTTAGAAATCGGTGCATCAGTGGCGAATAACGGTGTGTGCTTAACAGTGACTGAAATTCATGATGATCTTGTGAGCTTTGACTTAATGCAGGAAACCTTGCGCATCACCAATCTCGGCAGCTTAAAAGCAGGGAGATTTTGTGAATATCGAACGTGCAATGCAAATGGGTGCAGAAATTGGTGGGACATATTTTATCCGGTCACGTTTATTGTACCGCAAGTGTTTCACAGATTATCGAAAGCGAAAATAATCGTCAGGTTTGGTTTAAATTACCTACTAAAGACGTGATGAAATATATTCTTACGAAAGGTTTTATTGCGATTGACGGCATCAGCCTTACTATCGGTGAAGTGAAAGGTGATGAATTCTGCGTGAATTTAATTCCAGAAACCTTACATAGAACTCTGATTGGCAAACGCCAAATTGGCGATTTAGTGAATATCGAAATCGATCCACAAACACAAGCGATTGTGGATACAGTGGAACGATATTTAGCAGCTAAAGCTTAGTTGGAATGAAAAAAAGTGCGGTAGAAAACAATGTTGTTTTTTACCGCACTTTTTATTGGATTGTACCAGATTAGTTAACTTTAGATTTCTTCGCTTTTTTCCATTTCCAGAATAAGAAAACCGCTAATGCACCAACAAGGATGTAAATTACAAGCTGACCTTTTTGAATTTGTTCGTGTAACCAATCTAAGTTTTTAGCACCTAATTCGCCAAGATAAACCCAAATTGGTACGGAAATAATAGCCGCACAGAAATCAATTAATACAAAGCGTGTGTAACTGACGCGGCGGGTGATACCTGAAACCATATAAATTGGTGCGCGTAATCCTGGAAGGAAACGAGCCACAAATAAAACACGGTTGCCGTATTGAGCAAATTTTTCACGCACCATTTTTAAGCGTTGTAAGGTGAGCACTTTGCGCATTGGGCGGAAACGAAGAATTCGGGTGCCGTAAATGCGACCAAGCCAATACATACAAGAGTCGCCAGCAAGTACACCGATCATACTGACTAATAACATTAAATGGGAGTTTACACTTTCAGGATAAAGACCAGCAATTACGCCACCGGATACGAGCGTGATATCTTCTGGAATGGGTACACCAAAGCCACAAATAATAAGAACAAATAGCACCGCCCAATAACCGTAATCGGTAAAAAAGCTGATAAGAAATTCCATTTGAAACCCACTTACAATCAGTTAGTTAAAATTAATTAAAAATTGGGGCTTATTTTAATCGCTTTGCCTTGAAAAGCCTAGAAAAAAATTTGCTGTGTAAATTTGCATTGTGGGGCTGAATATTTTTATAATCCGTCGCTCTCAAAGTTTGTCTTTGAGCAAATTTAGGAAAATTGCTGGGTCGCCTGCAATTTTTTATTTTAAACTTTTAATCAAGAGAACATTAAAATGGCATTTAAATTTAACGCTGAAGTTCGTCAAGCGCAAGGTAAGGGTGCGAGCCGCCGCCTGCGTCACAACGGTCAAATCCCTGCAATCATTTATGGTGGCAGCGAAGCACCTGTTTCAATCATCTTAAATCACGATGAATTAAACAACGCACAAGTTCACGATTCTTTCTATAGCGATGTAATCACTTTAGTGGTTGAAGGTAAAGAAGTTGCAGTGAAAGTTCAAGCAATGCAACGTCACCCATTCAAACCAAAATTGGTTCACATTGACTTCAAAAGAGCATAATCCAGTATTTACGCTATCTAAAGTCAATTTTAATTCCGAAACATTTTGTTATTTTTTTAGGTTTTAAAGTTTAATAAAAATCAATGAGTTTTTAAAAACGTTTCGGAACGTGATTTGTGACAAAAAAAGGCCCTTCATTTGAAGAGCCTTTTTTATTTGGTAGGATTGAGTGGTTTTTCTTTTCTGATGTAATGTTGAGTAGTTCGCGCAGAAGTGTGGCCAAGTTGTTTTCTGGCTCGTTCATCATCAATCATTAATGAAAGGTCTGTTGCCGCTTTAGCACGAAGATCTCTCAATTGCACTTGGTTGATCTCTTCGGCTAGCTCTTTATATTTTCTTGATGCCGCATTACGGGTGTCTTTGAAATAATCTGTAAGCGATCTCCGCTCGAGTTTTCGCCCCCATTTATTCGTAAACAGAAACTGATTTTCTTCAGTGATCCGCTTGTCGATAATCTCTTTTAGTTTACCTATAATTTTAATAGCGACACGTTTACCTGTTTTTTTGCTGTGTAATATGCAGTAAATCGTTGTAGATGTGCGAACTATGGATTTTTACCACGTCTATTGGGCGTTGTCCGGTTAAATACATCACATCCATAATATCCTTCATATCACCTGTGGCGCAGTCGTAGATTTTATCCAAGATATAATCTTCAATATACACATCACGGTAATTCACTTTGAATTTTTTAACCCCTGTTGATGGGCTGATCTTTTCAGTGTAACCCCATTCTCTCGCCATGCTCCAAATGTGGCCAAATAACCCAACTTCGATATTTGCGGTTGGTTTAACGTCTTTTCTCCAATCTAAATATTCACGAATGTGTATAGGCTCTATTTCATCAAGGGTAAATGGTGGATCTTGGAAGTATTGGCGCAATTTCTTTATTGCCTGAATGTTTGAGTTTCGAGTATTCTTCGCTTTTTTAAGCGGCACAACTTCTTTTTCATATCGTTCAAGCACTTCAATAAACAGAATATTGTCTTTCTTCGTTAGATATTGCATATTCAGCTTTGCCGCTTCCAGAATAGCAATGTGCTTATCTTTTCCTAAAGCAACTTCTTTTTTTATCGGCCATCGTGTAGTAGTAATACGCCACGATTGATCCATCCGCTCTTTTTTTCGATTCCGACACACTAAACCTTGTGGCAATCCTTGATTAATTCGTTTTCTTGGACGTGCCATAATATCCCCTTACTAACTCAATACTGCAGAACGCCTTCTTTCCTTTGTTTGGGTAATCTGCTGCACTTTCTCACCTTTCAAAACCTTATCGCCATCGGATCGTAACACAAGCGGGAACTTCCTATTTCCTTTTGGATGAAGAAAAGGAATTCCGAACTCATTTAAGCTTTTCATCTGATATTTAGGGCAAACATATCCAGTTATTAACGCTAATAATTCTGGACTGCAGTATTCGTCAAAAAAATTCTCTTTCCATATAAACTCAATAAAAACCGCCCATAAGAGCGGTTTGTATTTTTAAATAAATTAAAGTTATTTAGTACCAGTAGATTCCATTAGCATATTCGTTTTAGGTGTAATAACTGTTTTGACTGTATCATTATCTAGCAGTAGTTTATAGGTATGGAAATTTTCGTAAGGCTTTACAATCTCAGTTACAGATAGCACTTTTGCACATTGTTTCGTCCTCAATATTTTTTTATTTTAAGTTTTTAATAAAAGCTAATTCGTTATTCATTACACCGTCACATATCTTTTGTAGATTGCAATATAATATGGAATCATCTTTCATCTTTCACCTCACGCATACCATTTTTTTCTAAGTTTTCAAACTCATTGACAACAGCAGTATAACCTAACGAATTTAATAAATCACATAGAATTTTATCCGCTAGGTTGTGCGCCGACTCTTTATCAGGATTTGATTGTAATGCCTTTAATTCATTAATTATTCTTGTCAATGTTTTATTATTTGGCTGTTTTGGCAAAGGCATCCAGTATTTAACCATGCAGCATGGAACGCAATCAAATTCTGCGTCAAAATAAAAACACTCCATTACTATCTAGATAACCTACAAATTGCTTATACGACTCTACATGATTTCTTTTCCCGAACAATAGCACTGGATAGCTATAACCATCATCGTCTAACTCAGGCATTCGCTCGCTACATTTAATCCATCTACTCATACTTGCTCCTAATATAAATCTTCTTCCTTAACGAAAACTCCGTCAATCATTCGCCCTTTACGGTCTTTGATTTGGTCATAAGCGTGCTGGACACAATCCCAGAAATCAAGTTTAACCATTTTACTAACAAGAAACAGATAATTAGATAGAGAGCTCACATCCCAATCATCAGGGTAGGTTGTCATATTTGCGAAATTACCTATTTTTGCAGCAGTTCGCAATAGCGCCTCTTCTACGGAGTTTGCTCTAAAATGCCCCGTTGGTTCAAGCAAGTGTGATTGGTTAGCATTGGCATCTGTGGATTCATTTCGGCATTGAGCGTTTATGATTGTTAACACCACAAAACAATCGCCAATGCTGTCTTTAATTATGCCTAGATTGCCTTTTGCAACACCTCCGCAAAGTTCGCCAAACTCTTCAATCATCTTAATAACTTGCTTTTTAATAGTGGAGCCTTTAATAATATTTCTATCCCCAGCCCATTGTTCGATTTTCCCAATTAATTCTTTTTCTTTCATATCACACCACCAATCTGATAATCTTCCACGCAACGCCAATAAATAATCCTATTCCAGCTCCAGCCATTGCAATGACGAAAGCTCCAGTTAATAAATAAAATAGCCATTCTGTAAATGCTCTCATACTTACTCCATTAAAACAAAAAGCGCTCACTTGGAACGCCTATTGGATTTGTTAAATATTGATTTACTGCTTATTCATATTCACCACTGGCAAAATATCGACTAGCGGTCGCTGTAAATTCTTTCTATGTTAAGCATCAAGATTTTCACCAGCCCAATTAATAAATTCCTTAACATCTTCCGATTCGCCGCCATTTTTCAAATGCTCTAAGCAAACCCAAATCAAATCATTTCTTGTTTCACTATCGAGCAGAATCCAGTATTTCTTAGCTTTGTCGATTGATAGGCAAGCTGAATCATTGCTAATACTTGGAATGAGTCTAAATGAAAATGCTAACGTAAAAATATCTTTGAATAACGAATAAGGAATGCTCACATTAATCTCATTCATTTTTAACTCCTAAGATTCGACTTTTCGCCACCTCGATTAGCAATTTGTATTCATTTTTTGTTTTATCATCGTGAACTTCGGCTGATTTTTGCTAAAAAACTTATCAACCGTACCAGTAAAACAACCACGCGTTACAATTAGCCCGTCTTTACCATTAAACACAGTTAGCGTACCGTTTTCTGAGCCAACATTACTTGCCCAAAAAATCATTTTCCGTTCTGAGATTGCCGCATAAGATCTAACCAGAGCGTCACCGTACACCCAAGCGTCACCGTACACCCGAGCGTCACCGTACACCCTCAGCGTCACCGTACACCCGAGCGTCACCGTACACCTCAGCGTCACCGTACACCCGAGCGTCACCGTACACCTCAGCGTCACCGTACACCCGAGCGTCACCGTACACCCGAGCGTCACCGTACACCCAAGCGTCACCGTACACCCAAGCGTCACCTGCCAATGACTGATCTAAATTTTTTTCTGACTCAACAAAACCGCCAAGTTTCCCAGCCATAACAGCGCCGAATGTAACCAGCGCTCTAATTCGGTATAGCTTTTTACCGCTCCAATACTCAATAAATTCATCGGTTAGCTCATATTTCTTTTGATGCTCTTTCATTTTTACCCCTTGTTCTTATCCGTGTAATTAACTAACTCGCGGATTTTCTCACGCACAAGCTCAAGAGCCTTTTCTAAACTCTGTTCTTTCTCGTGTAATTCCGCTAATTCGTGTTCTGTTTCTTTGCTCATTATTTATCGCCTTTTCAAATATTTACCACGCAACTTTATAATCACGCCATTAATCACCAAGTTATAACTAACCATCATTTCTCCTAAAAGAAAACCGCCTTATTTGGCGGCCTCAATCATTTTTAAAATACACTCTGGAGTTTCTTGTACATTTATAAATTCACTCTCACTAGCAAACTCTATAACTGTATAGCTCATATAATGGTAAAAGACACTAATAGCATTAATTGATACATAAACTGGCTGATTGCTATATGATGGTGTGGCAGACGCTAGTCTTGTTAGTTTTATAAATTTACACATAACTCCCCCCTAGAACGGAATATTATCGGAAAAGCTATCCTGTTCAGCCATAGCACTCAATGGCTCTGGTTTAGCCTTACTTGGTTTCGCTTATCTCAGTTCATCTTGGCGACCACCTAACATCTGTAAGTTATCACCTTGAATTTCTGTTGTGTAACGGTCTTGTCCGTTATTATCTTGCCATTTACGAGTTTTTAATCGCCCCTCAATGTAAACTTGTGAGCCTTTGTGTAGATATTGACCTGCGATTTCTGCCAATCTGCGGTAGAGTACAATGCGAACATACTCAACATTTTCTACAACGTTTCCGTCTTTCGCTTTGTATTTCTCGTTAAGTGCGATAGAGAAATTAGCCACTTGTTCACCGTTAGGCATTGTTCTAATTTCAGGGTCTGCGGTTAAGTTGCCGATAAATAGGCATTTATTTAAACTAGCCATTCTATTATTTCCTTATGCTTTTAAATTATTGACACAAATATCGTAGAAAGAATTGTATTCATCGATTAAATCTGGGTGATTTGTTTCAATCCACGGCATTTGTTTTGCGTAGCGTTCTTCAAGCTCTTTCTTGTTTCCGCACTCTTTCAAGCCAGTTTTTAACTTATCAAGGATTGATTTATCTTGAGTAGAATTCACATTCTGCTGGGTTGATTTGTTGTAGTGTTTTTGTGATTCTTGCTTTTTTTGCTCTGCCTTTTCTATCGGAATGCTATCAACCAAATCATCTTCAACAATCTCAAGAGCGGTCAAATACAGGTAGCGACGTTGATAAGTTTGAATAGCACCAAGATTTTGAATTTCCGTGCCTGATGGCAAGGCCTTTTGAACCATTGGCGAGGTAAATTCAATGCTTTCATCCTTTTCGCAGTCGTATATTGTCAGCGTAGCAAGCTCAGAGGAATATCGAACGACAGCACACATTTTTAATTCTTCAAAGATTTCATTAACTCTTGGAAGAAAATCCTTTAACTCAAAAATACTTAAAAACTTCTATTATTGCCGGTCTTCTTTAAGTTTTCTTTTTGTAGTTTTACACGTGCTTGTGCCAACTTTGCGTAAATGCTCATTTCTACACCTCAAAATTCATTCGTTTATAAATCGCTCGCACTCGCTCAACATCTTTAGCACAATATTCAGCGACTTCATCAATTCGACCATCTTGTACTGCTTGCCACACTTTAGAACCGTCAATATCGCCTTTCTGCTCGATATTAAGCACTTGGCATAGCTTATTAAGGCTAGGTTTCGATTCTCGGTTATATCCGCACCATTCCCACATCGTGTCGTAAGTGTTTCGCTTATCCATTTTGTAGTAAGGCTTCACACCATTAATGATGCAGCGTTGCCACAAAAACAATCCGTCAAAACTTGTTACGTTATGCCCGATAAACACTGGAACGGTTTTACATCGGTTAGCTTGTTCTTTTAGCCAGTTGTTAAACCGTGTCAGAATGTCTTTCTCTCGGTTTTTTTAACTTGCCAATCGTTACGATAAAATGTAACCACTTCATCATCGTTAATGGCTGCACTAATCACCACAACTTCACCAAATGCGCCGTCTAGAGAAGTCTTATTAACTGCAAGCTCTTTGTTTTCTTCAAGCCATTTGTTAATCGTTTCCTCGTTCTTATAATTCGCTGGCGGTTTAAGGTTTTCGCACACAAAATCTTGATGCTCTTTTGCTTTGTGTTGGGATTGTTTCAATATCTAGATAGATTTTCATTTTATTCACCTAAAATGGCATTTCTTTTGTAATAAAAGCTCAATGATTTCTTTTTGCTCTTTGTGGGTCGATAATTCCACTCATTAACCAATCTTGAAATTCATTCAATTTCCGTTCTTGTTCTTCTTTAGCGGTTTCGTCTGTTTCTTTTACGGTTAATCATTGAGGATATATCCATTTCTATAATCCTTTTCTTGTTGCTCTAAGCGTTCTTTGGCTAGTATAATCACCGCTTTGTCTCTCTCGTTCTGTATTCTCTCTAATTTATCTCTAGCAATTAAATCAAGTAGATCTTCATTTTTCTGATAAAAATATTTATGAGATCTAAAAATCACGCCCTCATCATCAGAGCATATATCATCTTCAATTCGATCAATCTCAACTCCTAAAGCTTGCTCATAAGCATCTTGCTCACAACATCTGCGGTCATAATCATTGAACGTTTTGCGTTCCCATTGTGCTTGTAGGCTTTCCATTTGATACACCTCTTATAATTTCGAAAAAGTTATTCACATCATCAAACTGAAAGCCTTTAACTCGGCTACCGTTGATGATTAACGTTTTAGGTTTTGGAAGCTCGCCACGATATACCGCAGTCATAGCGGTTGCGTGATGAAGACCAAACATTTGTTTTTAAATCCAAGAAGATGAAGAAGTCTTTATCATCTTGTTTTGATTGTCTTTGATTGATGTAATTGTCAAATCTACCTAGAGACTTAGTCATTGATGGAGATACGAATTTCCGTTTGCTAACAGATTTAGGAATTTTTGATTTTTATTCTCTTTATCTTTAACTTTTTGGCTTGTTATCGCCAATTAAGCGAAAGTGTGTTCCATACATAGCGTTGTAACGCTCAATATGTCGATTAATAAACATAATGGCGTTCTGTTTTTGAGTGTTGCGGATATATTTTTGTGAATTAGGCGACCATTAACGAAGAAAGAGGCTTTTAAATGCGCCATTCACTTCTTCCACATCAACCCTACAAGCTTTTTTTCTTTCATCGTCTAATTCCTTTTTGTTTGATGTTTGTGTACGCCATAGCTTCTTGTTTAGCCGGCTCCGTCAAATATGGTTGATATTGCCCGTGTTCAGCAATCCATTGAATTCTTGCTTGTTCAAGTTCTAACGCTGTCGGCTCGCTTGCAAAAACAACAGGAGATTCCGCCAATCAAAAAAGGCGATAAACATCGCACAAGCAATCTTTACTAAAGGGCGTGTGATTTCAGCAAATACATCAGTAAATTTTTTTCCATTTTTTTGTTTCCTTTTTAGTCGATTTAGTGAATTTTTGGTGTAAAAAAATCCGCCGCACGGATTTCTTGGGGAAAAAGTGCGGTCGGATTTTTCCGTTGTTTTTAGAAGTCGATTTTGACTGCTTTTGGATTAAAGTCTCGCAAGTGCTGCAGTACACGCCAGTTTGTCATTTGGTCGATGTCAAAATCACTTGTGATGCGGTTTAAGATTTGATTGGTTGAGCGTAGCACGCTTAAATATTCGTAAGCCTGTCCGTAGATTTGTGAACTCATATTTGAGCCTAAAACGTTAAAAGGCTCTCTCAATATGTTGGAATGTGCCGACGCCACGTTTAAAAGCGAACCACAACCAAGCAAGCTGTTGGAGTTCATATTCGGTAAATTCAAAGGTGAATTTCTTTTCTGGAGCTGGTAGTGCGATTTGTTTTGGCTGGCTTACTCTACGTTCGCATTCGATAAAGTATTTGCGGATTTGTCTGCCTCGTTCGTTTCTTTCGACCATGCTGAGTTCTTTGCCCATGTCTAGGGTGATGTGATATTCCTTGCGTGGGCGTCCGTTGGTGCGTTCGGTGATGACAAGGTAGTCTTCATCTTGGATGAAACCATATTCGTTGATGCGGTCTTTGATCCAATCTGCGTATTTATTTTTTTAATTTCTAGAAATGCGTGAAGTTCACGTGCGTTGCAAAGTTGAACAGGTTGATTTTGGATTAAACCGTTAAAAACAGGAATTAAGTTTGAGTTTGTCATTTTGTGATTCTCTTAAGTAAGTTTTAAAACTCATCACGAACCACTGCGAATAGTTGGTGATGAACTGAACGAGGTTCGCAGTACCGTACTTAAGAGAAAACGGCGGATCTTTCGATCCCCTCATTCAGCTCATCATTGGACTTTTTCGGAAATTTCCGAAAAAGGTAGATTTGCTGTTTTACGGCTATAAAAAAAGACGCTTGAGCGTCTGTCTTTCCACCGCTCTTAAGTAATTCAGAAACTGCGACATTCCCGACTTTCTGTTGAAAGTGGGAATATCTTAATCCGAAGTGGTGGCAGTGTCAATTTATTATTTATCCTTAAAAAAATCCCTAGAGCCCATCCTAATAAAAAGCATCTAGGGGTGTCTAACCAATTTTAAAAAGGTATGCTGTTTCCAGCTAGAGCCGCTCTCGATTCCATTCAATTTTCAAGAAGATTGGGCGATTCCATTCGCATTTTGAGAACGGCTTTAGCTGGAGGCTCTTCCTGGATTCGAACCAGTGTTATTTTTCACAACGCTACCCGTGTTTTTGTACCATGCCGATTTCCACAATCGACTAAACAAAGAGCCATTAAATACCTTTCTTTATGCTTGTAAGGCTCAAGCCCTTATTGTCACCACAACACATAAGGAATATAATTTTCACAACCACAACACAATAAGGATTAAGTTATGGCAAACCTCATTATTACTTATGATTTAAGAAATCAACGCGACTACAAAACATTAATTGATGCAATTAAATCCTACGGAACTTATGCGAAGCTATTTGAATCGGTTTGGTATATTCGTTCAAGAACACATACGGCCGAGCAATGTCGGGATTATTTGCTTCAATTTATAGATAATGATGATCGTCTTGGCGTGTTTGATTGCTCAAATAATAACTTTGCAACTATGAGAGCGTTAAATAAAAATTAGTGACCTATGGTCTAACTAACATGTAAACTTCGCCAGTTTTATTATCAATTAGCTTTTCTTTGATTTGAGCATCACTAAATCGATTGATATAAGAAATTGCTTGGCATGCTCGCTCCTCTAAACCTGGATGATAAGCGCCGTTTTCAATCGCTTTCAAAAAATAGAAGCGCGAATATGTTCTTTTTGAATTTCAGTTATAGTGTTGCTGGCAACACTGCCAGCCTCTGAATAGCGTTTTTTTCTTCCATTTTCAACCTCGCTTGGTTTATGTTTGCCATTTCAAAGCACACTTCACTCTATCATTCGCAATGGTTTCACCTGCCATTGTGTCTCTGTACTTCAAATGTGCTTTGAGATATTTCCCCACTGCGAATTGACTTTCTGTAACGTCAGTTTTTCACTGGCCTCATCTTTCAGTGGAAATTCCGTTTACTCTCATTATGTAGGGTAGGGCTTTTAATCTACACGACCGCATAATGCCGTTATGAGTAAACTTCTTGTAATCTGATTTTTTTAAAGAGCGATTTAAAAATTTTTTTATTCAAGCCCACCGTAATGAGCTTAGTAAAAAAACTTTATATTTTCTTAATTTCTTCTAACTTCACAGGGAACCAGTAGCAATCATTGTTTAAGTGGATAAATCTTTCTGTTTCCACATCCTTAACATCTTTGGCGAAACCGATGATTTTGTAAGGCCCGAACTTAACTCCGTTTTTTTATTTGTGTAAGTCACAAACTCATCAACTACAAAAATCACAACCATTCGGAGCTTTATCGCTAATTCCTTTTTGGAAGTTTAAAAATCTCAATCATTTTGTTCACCATGTGTATCTCGTTTTTGATGGGTGTAGTTTAGTAAAAAAACTAAATAACCTGTAAAGTATTTATTTAGTAAAAAAAGTAAATAAAATTTAGCTAAAAATTTAGTAAAAATATTGATTTTTTTAATAGAATTAATTTCAGAAAGGAATGTTTGATTGCTTGTTTTTTTGAGCGATTTTTATTTAGGTATTAGTTAATAATGCGATTTTTTTCATCGATTTTTTTATCGTTTTTTTGCGATCTATATCGCAAAAATTTAATAGCCAAAATAGACCGCACTTTTGCTTAAGGTATGATTGCCAAGAAAAAAGGAGGGGTGTATGAAAGAAAAAGTTTAAGTTGTGGTTAATCTCGCTGAATTGCGAGCTGATTAACGATTTGGGGGTTGATGAGATTGCATCTCGGGTAAATGATAGGCTAGAGATTATCTTTGCGAATAAAGAGGAGAGGGTAGTGCTTGAGGATTTGATTAAGAGCTTTAAATTATAAAAATAAAACCGCCACAAATTGGCGGTTATTTGATGGGCTAGTTGCTTGATTGCAAATCAAGCTTTCTTATCAAGATTCTTTTTTGATTTATGGCATTCCCTTTTTGCGTGTAAAACAAGGTTACATCGGCTTTAAATACTTCTTTGGAGGCTAGCAATGTTAGATCTGTTCCGATAGGTATTTCTATTGGCACTCGTTTTTGTAAATGACCCATCTATGTATCCAGTCCAGCCGGAGTTATAGTCATCTCTATCTAGAGACCTAATATTCAACGTAACATTATCCATTTCGGTGGATTTTTTTCTTCTGCTTTTGTTGGCTCAACCTTTTTAGGTACTTCTGCGATAACATTAGCTGGAAATTCTAGCTGTTGTTCTGGATTATTTTGAGCTCCAAAAACAATAGACACATCACCGTTTTCTGTTTTTGCTGGTTGAACAAAAATCCACAGCGTTTCTTGTGAGTGTTTTTTTGTTGTTTTTATTTTTCTTCGATTGCAGCTTTGAATTCTGCTGGGGTGATATTTAGCTGAGACGCACCAGCAGTAATTACGGTATTGTAATTGCCGATAATAGTTATGGATGATGAGCCTGAGCCAAGGTTATAAAAAAACCATAAGCAATCATTCCACCAACAACTAAGCCAACTAAAGATGAGCGCACCGGATGTTCCTTGCATTGTTTAACACCCCAATCATGAGTGTTTTCTAAAAAAATTTATTCAGATTTTCTTCATTTCCAAACCCTAATTTTACTATAATTTTTTTCAATTAACGAACCTTTTTCTATTGTCTTAATATATAGTTTTACATCAACAACTTCGGAGCCTCCGAGTTTTTGAAAATGTCTTTGCGGATTGTTTTACAATTTTTTTCCAGCGCTTCTAGCGATTTAACAATATCTCTGACCTGAATAGGTTCTGTGATGTTAAACTTAACCTCATCGGTTAATTCACAATAATGTAATACTTCGCTCATTTAATTTTACCTTAGGCGTAACTTCGCCAACTGTCATCAAAAAAATCAATTTTTTGTTAATATGCTCAATCCTTTCTAGGAGTAATTTATTCTGTTCTTCGATCCTATCTAACTGTGAAAACGCCCCAAGCCTACCAGTATGTGCCGCCTGTTCCATTCGATTCATTTGTACCTGTAGATCCGAATTTCCATGGCCTTGGTAATAATTATTTGTTGTCATCGTGGCTGCGGTATTTGTCGCTACGTTTGAGTGATTATATCGAGGGTTTTCAAATTTTGATTGGGCGCCTAGATTAGGTTGCCAATCATCGCCGAATTTCAATTTATCAGCACTAACCTCAAGAGCGATAGCAAACAGATCTATGTCACGCATTGTTAATTGCATCTCGCCATTTTCGAGGTCTAATACATCTTTTTCGCTCACGCTTAGGATCTTAGCTAAATCAGCAATAGACAATCCCTGTCTTTCTCTTTCAGCTTTAATTCTTTTGGCTACTGCTTTCATAATGTCCTTATAAATTAATTGTCTCTATGTGTATTGTGCGGATAAAACGACCGATAAATTTAGCGTTTTGACAAATGTCTTCTGATATATCTTGCGGATCGTAATTATCTTTATTGTCAGAGTGTAATCTATATCCACCACCGACTAGCTTTTGTATGCGTTTGATAAATAACGCACCATCAATCGAAAAAAAGCATATATGCCATCACCACTATAAGCATTAACTTTTTGTGTCTAGAAAGACAATATCACCTTTTCTTATTGTCGGTTCCATGCTGTCTGTAGGCACATTTACAAGACAAATGCCATCTGCTGACTTCTTGCCGACTAACTGTGCCATTCCCTCGTCAGTCAAATACAAACTTGAGATTATTTCTGGGTAATCAGAGTTTTCAAAACCTGTCAATCCAGCGGCCAGGCGCACATCGTAATAATCAATCTTATGTCTATGAGTTAAGCCTTGCTCATTACTCAATAGTTCTGATCGATTATTGTTATAAATATTATTGGCTGTAGTGATGTTTACTGTTGAGCTAGACACCGTTTGCTTGTTTATGGTGGTATGCGCTCCGCTAGATCTATCTAGATAATATTCAGGCATTCCGTAGTCTCGTTCTAATCTGCGTGCCGCTTTTTTTCTCCAAACGATGCTGTCTTACCTGTTATCAATTGAGATATAAAGCTTTTTCTCTATCAGGCAATAGCTTATCAGAGTACCAATTTTTTTAGGTTTTCACGTCTAATCTCCGCCATAGCTAATCTTGTTTCTTTCTTCATAGTCCCTCCTTAAGTCAATTTTATTTAGTCATTACTAAATAAGCAAAAAAACTAAAAAAACTTGACTATTTACTAAATATTAACTAAACTGTGTTTAGTTTTTTTACTAAATGCGAGATTTTTATGAGTTTAAAAACATATTTTTTTCAGACAAACCTCGTGGATTTCAGGCCGAATTTGCGAGAAAGATTGGTATTTCGCCATCTTTTTTATCGCAAATCATTTCAGGTAAATCAAAAGCACCTCCATCTGTGGCGGTTGCTATTGAAAAAAACACAAAAAAAGCAAGTAAAAAAATCTGAAATTCTGCCTGATGTTTACGGAATTTAATTTAACAAACTACTAGCAAAAAGAAAACCATAAAAAAAGTGGGAAAAATTATGACAATGAAACAAACCATTATCGAGATGATTGAGAGAGTGCCAGGTGGCAAAAGTGCGGTAGCTGGCTTTCTCGGCTTTACCGAAAGCGAGTTAAATAACCGTCTTTACCAAACAAAAGGGCAACGCTTTAAAAACGAAGAATTGATTGCCGTCCAACTCGAGTATGGCTGCACTGATTTTATTGAGGAGCTTTGCCGAAATGCTGGTGGACGATTTGTAAAAGATACCGATGCAGACAATCTAGATGCGGTGGAAATGGCAAATATCCAACTACATGAATTATCAGCTAGAGGCATGCTTTTCGGTGTGTTGGAAGATGCGTTAAAAAGATGGCGAAATCACCCAAGCAGAAGAAGATTTAATCCGAAAAATTATTAAACAAGCATTTAGCAGCAACACAACACTCAATCGAGTGCGTGATCTCGCTAAATAAACGTCAATAAAAACCACGGCGGCAACCGTGGTCTTTACACTCACAAGGAGTAATTAATGAATCAATTAATCGTTATTGATAATACAAAAAAATCAAAACAAGATAGTCAAGGGCGCTATTGCCTTAACGATTTACATCGTGCGAGCGGAGGAAATCCTATTCACGCACCAAGTCAATTTTTGCGCCTAAAAGGCACAAAAGACTTTGTTTCGGTGCTAGATAACCACAATGCAAATCTGCATTCTGCTTTAGAGATTATCAACGGTGGAACAAACCAAGGTTGCTACGCTGCGGAAAAGCTAGTTTACAAATATGCCGCGTGGATTAATCCGGAATTTGAAGTAAAAGTCTATGACACTTTTGACAAGGTAGTGAAAGGCAAATTACAACCAAATCAAACCGCACTTATCCCGCAATCTTTTTCTGAGGCATTAATGCTTGCCGCGCAATTACAAGCGGAAAAAGAGCAAAATGCTCCGAAAGTAGAGGCCTTTGATCGCTTAGCAACCGTAACAGAAGGCGCGATGAATCTAACTAATGCTGCCAAACACCTCCAAATGCAACCGAGAGCATTTAACCAATTTTTATTTGCTCACGGGTGGATTTATAAGCGCACTGTTGGATCTGCTTGGATTGCTTACCAAGACAAGTTACAACACGGTTATTTAGAGCATAAAGCGCACCAAGTCACACAACCTGACGGAACAGAAAAAATCTATCCTCAAGTATTAGTAACTGCAAGGGGTTTAGCCAAACTATCCACAATGTTAAATAAGGTGGCTGCGTAATGAGTAAATTTATCCCCAATGCTTTTCAAATCCCGAATTCCGTCATAGATGAGCTACTAGCAAAACTAACCTGCGCAGAGCTTAAATGTTACTTATTTGTGGTTCGCAAAACAAAAGGCTGGAATAAAGAATCAGACAGTATTTTCAGTTAGTCAATTCATGGAAGTGACAGGGCTTAGTAATCGTTCGGTTATAACTGCTTGCGAATCACTTGTTGAGATGGGATTGCTTGAGCGTTCAGGTGGTGAGCGCAAATTGAATATTTATTCAGTGAAAGCATTTGAGATGTCACAAACTGGTGAAAAAAGTTCATCAGATGAAACTGGTGAAAAAACTTCACCAACTGGTGAAAATTTTTCACAAACTGGTGAAAAAAGTTCATCAGATCTGGTGAAAAAAGTTCACACACAAAAATAACAATAAAAAACACTATACAAAAATAATAATAAAAAAATACCAAAAAGCGAATCGGATTTGCTTGCTGAATTTGGAATCGTTGGTCAGCTTGCTGACGACTTCATCACTCACCGCAAAGCCTGCAAAGCACCAATCACAGAAACGGCATTAAAAGGTTTTCAGCGTGAGGCGGATAAAGCGGGAATACCTCTTGCCGAAGCAATCACAATATCCATCGAGCGTAATTGGCGTGGATTTAAATCCGAATGGGATTGGCGAGGGAGTAGAGTTATCCAGCGACAACCTCAAAAAAATGACCTTTACCGAGAAAAAAATGCTCAACCGTGGAATCGTCCACAGGATTGGGAAGGAGTTTTCTAATGGACCAAGTCTCAACGTTAAACGAAAAAAACAACTCAACACGCACCAGTTACTGCTGAAAGATTAATTGATAGAGTGTTTGATCAACTTATCGCATCTTGCCCGACACTGCTATCAGTTCAACCAGAGCAATTAAAAAAATTCTAAAACAACAATGGATTTTAGGCTTTGCCGAAAATGGAGTTAAAAACATTCGATCAAGTTAAGCGTGGAATGGCTGCTGCTAGAGCTAAAAACAAACGGATTTTTTTGCCAAGTGTAGGCGAGTTTATTTCTTGGTGTAACAACTACGACAATCACGAATTAGGATTGCCAACACAAGACGAACTAGAGGCTGAGACTTCAAAAAAATACTTTTGGTTATGCGAAAAGAGCCTTTATAACTTCCCTGTTCCGATCAAGAGCAGAGTATTACCTGCTTAAAACAATTTATGACGGTTACGGAAAAAAAGAAATGGGAAGATTGCCAAAAGGCTATGCCGAAAATCCTTGCTGAAGTAGCCGAAAAAAAGTGAAAACAGGCTTTGAATTTCCAGAAATCCCAGAGCTGATAGAGCAAAAAGCCAAAAAGTGATTAGCCCAGAAGTATCAAGAAACGGAGTGGCTAAGATTAAAGAGATTATGGGGATTGCGTAGATGGACAAGAAGCAATTCTTTCTACGCTCAAACCAAGTGCGGTTGAATTGCCTTGAATTCATAAAAGATCTGCCAACGGACGATAAAAATCCGTTGGTGGTAAAAATCCAACCAATGACACGCTCACTTGAACAAAAACAGTAAATTACACGCACTACTAAGCGATATATCAAAACAGTGCGAATTTAACGGCAAGAAACGTGATATCGAAACTTGGAAGATGATTTTTGTATCGGCTCACAAAAATCGCAACAGGTGGCCAGGCTGAAATGGTAATCGGTATTGAGGGCGAAGTAATTAATCTACGAGAAAGCACTGCTCAAATGAGCGTAAAACGATTAGCAAGCCTTATCGAATACATAACCGCTTGGGGCGTTGAGAACGGTGTTAAGTTTAATGATAAATGGGAGTTTTAAACTATGAGAACGTTAATTTTGTATTTAATCATTATTGGATGTTTTGTTATTGGATATTTTACAAAAAGGCACGTTTGGGGCTTTATCTCTACTATTAAGCATTTTATCTTTTGCTTTAGGCGCTATTGCTTATAGCGATGTTGCACATGAAAAAGGCTTTTAAATGGCGAGCTTTTAGAGGTTAAAAAGAAATACTACGAGCTTAAATACATTAAGGATAAAGTCGAATGAGAGAAGAAATGGCTTTTAGCAGTAGCTCTCTTTGTGGTTGTATTTGTGATTATTTGTTTTTATTGAGAGTGCGTACGATGAATGAGAAAGAATTGAAGATTTTAATTATAGCTTATGCCTGTGTAGTTATAGGAACAATCTTAATCACTGGTAAATGGTGGTAGATATGAGCAAACCTAAAGAAGCCAAATGCAAAGTCTGCGGTTGTTACTTTGTGAAAAACAATCAGCTCAACACAGAAAGTATGTTCACCTAAATGTGCGATAGCGTTATCAAAAAGAGCAGGCAAGAAAGAAACGAGAGAAACAGGATAAACAAGAGCGGTTAGAAACCAAGAAAAAGAATGGCCGCACTTAAACAGAAAAATCAAAAAGCCGCTCAGAGTGGCTAGATGATTTACAAAGCTGGGTAAATAAATTCATTCGATTAAGAGATAAAGACGAGCCTTGTATATCTTGCGGTCGTTATCATCAAGGGCAATATCACGCAGGACATTACCGAAGTCGTGGAGCTTGTCCGGAGTTGAGATTTAACGAGGACAATATTAACAAACAATGTGCCCCTTGTAATAACCAAAAGAGCGGAAACGCCATAGAGTACAGATTAAATCTGGTTAAAAAGATTGGGATTGAGCGAGTGGAATTTTTAGAACGACAAGACCATCCGCCATTAAAACTAACAATCGAAGAAATCAAAGAACAAATTAAAATTTACAAGGCTAAAGTTAAGGAGCTTGAGAATGACTTATAGCGTTGAGCGTATATTAGAAAAAAATGGGGTAACTGTTGGGGTCGTGACAGAATTGGCACGGAATATCCAAGCACAACTATTTCAATCCCTGTGCTGCCGACAGCAAGAAAGGCTTATATCAAATTCTTAACCGATGATGAGTGCCTTAAAATTGAAAAGCAGATAATGAATCTACACGATGACGATTTGTTACAGTATCAAATTTTAATGGCTCTATACATCCAACAGGCAAGCGAAAGAGAGATTTGTAACGCTCTTAATATTTCACCAGCTAAGATGTATCGGGAGCGTGCGCAAGGTGTGAGATTTTTTTAAAAAGGTGCTTTTGTAGCCGCCAAAATTAAATTTATGTTTTTAGATTGATATAAGATCCAAATAAGTCAAAAAAATGATTTGTTCAGATTTTTTTATTTTGAGATACGCATCACAATATTTAAATTTAATTTGTAGTAAAGTTAGTTTATTTATTAAAAACAATAAACAGGAGCCAAAAAAATGAAAAAAATTATTATTAATCTGCTCAATAGCTACGGTTATTACTGGGTGTGCGAAAGAAGCACTAATCAAAGAAACACAATCAGGCAAAAGCGGAGGCGGAATATCCAAATTACACGCAAGAGCAGGTGATTGATGCAATAGTCCAATACTGTAACGGTAAAGGCTTTTTCAATAGAGGAGCAACAAAAAGAATTTTTGTGATTTGCTCAAAAACAAATGACCGGTGGAGCGGCTATATTCACTCAATTAGCTATTGGCAATTCATACTCAACAACCCCACAGGCTAAAAGCAAGATATTCAGTTGCCAAATATAAAAAAATGGCACTAAGGCTTGGGCGGAGGCATACGCAGAAACGCAAATGGCACTAGGGCAAGTTAGAAAAAGAGCCTCTTGATAACAATACAACAAGAAACCAGCTACAAAGAGCATTAGACGACGGCATTAAAAAAATATTTTAAAAAAATAATTAATAAAAGTGTTGACAGCTTGCAAGTAAAATTGTAGTATATAGTATAAGTTGCGGTTTTAGCGCATAGCGAACGCAAAAATAAGTTTAGAAACAACCCTGATCGGAAACGGTCGGGGTTTTTTATTATCCAAATTCGGCTCACTGGCACATCGTGGGCTTTTATTGCCCCGCAACAAATGGCGAGGTGGAGTATGAGAAAAATGCTAAAAGACGCAGGAAATCAAAGCGTGTTCTGGTCTGGCTTTTGGTGCATTTTTGGGCGATGTACACGTTTCAAGAGTGGCTCGCTATCTTCGGGCTTTTGATTGGTTTAATCAGTGGTTTAGTCAATATGTACGCAAAGTTTGAAGAAAGCAAGGTTAGACAAAACGAAGAGCGCAGAGCGGATGAGCTTCACAAGTTGAAGATGGAACAATTAAAGCGAGGATTAAGAGATGGTACTGTCGAAGACTAGAGGTGCGTTAGGTGCTTGCTCGGTTCTTGCCGTTGTCGGGATTATGTATGCCAACTTTAGTAATGAGATTAGGTTAAGTAGAGCTGGAGCGGAAATAATCGGTAATGCCGAGGGTTGTATGGCAACTCCATACAAATGTCCTGCTGATGTATTAACTGTTGGTATTGGCTCAACAGAATACTCTGGGCAAAAGATAGAGCCTAAGAAGAAATACACAAACGAAGAAATCGCCTACCGATGGAAAAATGACATTAAGCTCGCTGAATCTTGTGTAGATAAGTACGCTAATGGTAGAGCACTGCCTCAATCTGTTTTTTTGATGCTATGGTATCTGTTACGTTTAATAACGGATGCGGTAATCTTAAAAATTCAACAATGTTTCGATTAGTGCGAAACGGTAAGTATATTGATGGATGTAATCAACTTACACGCTGGGTTTATGCTGACGGAAGAAAGTTGCAAGGCTTAATTAAACGCAGAAAAAAGGAGAGAGCGTTATGTTTAGCAGATTTAAAAATCTACGCAATCTCATCGGTAGTATTAACCATTTTGGGCTTGTGCGGTTGGATTTGGCATCAATCAAAGAATATAGATGACCTAAGAGCCGAAAACCAAGTGCAAGCCCAAACTATTAAAAAGCCAAGAGCAAGTCAATCAATCTTTGAAAGACACGATTGAGATAGAGCGCCAAGCGGTAGAACAGCAGAGAGTGTTACATGATGAAATCAAACAAGAAGCACAAAACAAAGTTCAAGTTATCAGAAAGATTATTAAATCACAGCCTTGTTATAACACTCGCATCTATGACGATGCTATTGAGCGGTTGCACTAATAAGGTGACTACAAAGACGGAATACATTTATCCGCCACAGGCTTTCTTAGTGCCTTGTGTGAAAAACTCCATTCACTGGAACAACCTATGGCGAAGCAGTGGAACACTTAATCACTGTCAAAGCAGAGCGAGATATGTGTGCTAGTCAAATCACAAACATTAACAAGTGGATTGAGAATAGTAAGGCAGGTAAATGATGAAAGTAGGAAGTATTGTAAAACTCCGTAATGGAACATTGTGCGATGTGGTTTATGAAACACAATTCGGTAAATGGTTATTAGTCGAAAAAGACAGAAACGGAAGAACCGCCATTCTCTCACTGGCATAATACCAACGGTACATTCTATGCTGATGATGAAAGTCAGTTAGATGTTATTGAGGTGATTGAATGATTGGTGGTGATAACTGCGGTTGATTGAATTGTGATTGTAAGGTTTACATCATAACAAGACAAACAAAGGTGAGTTGAATGGCTCGCCTTTTTTATTGGTGATTATATGGGAAGAGATAGCTGGCATTATCTGTATAACAGAAAGGCTTGGAAAGAATTAAGGCTTGACCACTTAGCAAAAAGAACCATTATGTGTATTTTGTCAGAGAGAGGGAAAAATTAACGCCTGCCACAGTAGTTGACCATATAACACCGCACAAGGGGAACTTAGATTTATTCTTTGATGATAACAATCTCCAGTCGTTATGTAAGCTACATCACGACAGTTCTAAACAGAAAGCTGAAATTAGAAAAAAATAAATCAAATTGGTTGCGATATAAACGGGCTTCGATTGATGAAGAACATCCGTTCAACAAGGGAGGGGCGGGTAAAAAAAGTTCGGAGCAAAACACCGAAAAACCGCCCTCGAAACTCTATTTTTATCGCTAATACAGTTTTTTTCTAGTAAATTCACAATAAATTAAGAGGTAAAAACCTATGAGTAGTCGCAAAATCAGAAGTGATAGCACTACAGCAAAGGTATTAGCCAATAATGCGGCTCAAAGAAAATTGGAACCGCCGCAAAAACTAACCAAAGCTGAAAGTCGCTATTGGGAAAAGTATTATTACAAGTCGAGCAGCAGATAGTTGGACTCCGATTGATAAAGAGCGAGCTGTTAAATTGGCTAAATTATATGTAGAGCTTGACGATTACGAAAAACGAATTAGCTACAACAGCTAGACGATGGCTGAAAACAGAAAAACGGGGTGATGAAACAGCACCCGTTGCATTATGTAATCGAAGATTTATACAAGCGTGAAATCCAAATGTGCCGTAGTTTACAAATCCATAGCCGAGCAACGAACGGTGAGAGTCGTGACCAAGTGAAAAACTAATCAGCTTTATCAAGATGCTCGAAATGCTATTGATGATGACGATGGCTTAATTGCTACGAGGATAATCAACTAATGACTAAGGCTGATAAAGTAATTGCATTTATTGAGCGGTACTGCTTTGTGCCAGAGGGTGCATTAGTTGGTCAGCCGATTAAGTTAGAAGAATTTCAGTTGGATTTTATTCGTGGCGTTTACGACAATCATAACGGTACAAGCCACGGGATTTTTGTCTATTGGTCGTAAGAATGGTAAGACAGCGTTAATTGCCTGTTTGTTATTAGCTCACTTAGTTGGGCCGGTGGCAATTCAAAACAGCCAAATTGTAAGCGGTGCATTAAGCAGAGAGCAGGCTTCCTTGGTGTTTAACTTGGCTGTAAAGATGATTCAGTTAAATCCTAAGTTAAGTAACATCATCTCGGTTAAGCCTAGTGGAAAGCGTTTAATTGGCTTACCGATGAATGTTGAGTATCGAGCTTTAGCGGCTGATGGTAGAACAGCGCAAGGTTTATCCCCTGTGTTGGCTATTCTTGATGAAATAGGACAGATACAAGGGCCGCAATCAGCTTTCGTTGATGCAATCACTACTGCACAAGGTGCGCATAAAAATCCGTTATTGCTATCAATCAGTACGCAAGCGGCAAACGATGGCGATTTACTCTCAATTTGGATTGATGATGCCAAAACAAGTAACGACCCTCATACAGTTTGCCATGTTTACAGCGCGGACAAAGATTTAAAAATCACTGACCCGAAAGCGTGGAAACAGGCAAATCCGGCGCTAGGCGTATTCCGCAGTGAAGATGATATAAGAAAACTCGCTGATAAGGCTAATAGAATGCCAAGCTTTTGAGAATACATTCCGAAACTTAAACTTAAATCAACGAGTAAGCACGGTTTCGACATTTGTCAGCATTGACGCTTGGAAAGAAAGCGGTGCGGAGCAATCAAGCCCTAGCGGATTGACTGCTTATGGCGGCTTAGACTTATCTGCTCGCACCGACTTGACTTCTCTGGTGCTAACAACTAAAGACCATGACGGAAAAATCAATGTTTATTCTTACTTCTGGACGCCTGAAATAGGATTGGAAGATAGATCGAAACGAGACCGCTCACCTTATGATGTATGGGCTAAACAAGGGTTTATTAGGACTACACCAAGTGCGACTGTTGATTATGCGTATGTTGTGCGAGATATAGCCGAAATCCTTGCTGATTTTGATATTGCTGCAATCGCCTTTGACCGATGGCGAATAGATATATTCAAAAAAGAAATGGAAGCTCAAGGGATTAATCTTCCTTTAGTTCCATTTGGTCAAGGTTTTAAGGATATGTCGCCAGCAATCGACACACTAGAGAGTGATTTGCTAAACGGTAACTTAAAGCACGGAATGAACCCTGTCTTAACTATGTGTGCAGCTAATGCGGTAATCACTAAAGACCCAGCAGGCAATCGAAAATTTGAGAAACACAAAGCAACAGGTCGTATTGACGGAATGGTTGCTTTGGCAATGGCTAGGGGTATTTCTGAAATGAGTGAAACGCCTCAAAAATATAGACGACTTTTTACAGGATATTATTATCGGATGAACGGAGAAAATGACAAAAGGCTGGTGGGGGCGATTTTACGACCGCTTATTTGGTGGTGGTAAACGTCTAGATAAAGGTTCAACGGTCGATCCATTTGTAAGCCAATCAACCGGCACTGGTGAACAGGTGGATGCTGAAAAGGCGCTTAGATTAAGTGCTGTTTGGGCTTGTGTGCGATTGAGAAGTCAAACTGCCTCATCCTTGCCATTACATCTTAAAGACTTTGAGCGGAAAAATAGCAAGAAGTCACCCGTTATACAAACTTATTCACGATGCGCCAAATGCAGATATGTGCGCTAGTGAGTTCTGGCAGGCAATCGTTGCTAATATTGATTTATGGGGTAATTCATACAGCCGCATTAATCGCCTAAATGGTCGAATTGTATCGTTAGATATTCTCGACCCTCAATACATGACGGTTAAACGCAAGGATAGCGGCGAAATTGTTTATATTTACACAAAAAAACAATGTAGATAGTGGTGAGTATGGCGAGGCTGAAATACTACATTTCAAAAGACTTTTCGCTCGATGGATTGGTCGGATTATCTCCTATCAGCTATCTAGCTAATGTAATGGGATTACAGATTGCAGCGAACAACGCAGCAGGCAAAGCATTTAAAAACAACTTAAAAGCTGGTGGATTCTTAAAAACCGGCGATAGAGTGTTAAATGCCGAACAGCGTGATTTAGTTCGCAAAGCTTTAAATGAATACGGACAACCTGAGAACGCTGGGAAATGGATGGTTCTCGAGGCAGGAATGGAGCCTGCTAATATGTCGGGAGCTTGGATTAATCCGCAAGACGCTCAATTACTTGAAAGCCGATATTTCGGTATCGAAGAAATCTGCCGAGCGTTTGGCGTTCCGCCTCAATTAATTCACAGCACTGACAAATCCTCATCGTGGGCATCTAGTGCAGAGCAGATTAATCAGAATTTCTTAACATATTCACTTGGACCAACGCTAAAACGCATTGAGCAAACAATAGCGAGAAAGCTATTAACACCAGAAGAGCGTGAGAAATATTACCCTATTTTCAGTGTTGAGGGTTTATTAAGAGCAGACAGCGCAGGGCGAGCAAGTTTCTACACCGCTTTACTACAAAAATGGTGTAATGACAAGAAACGAAGTGCGAGCATTGGAAAAATCTACCAGCTATTGATGGCGCAGACCAATTAACAGTGCAGCTAAATCTAACCTCTATCGACAAGGTGGGAGCGGATGACAAAGACAAAGACTAAAGATTTATTATTTAAAGCAGAAGCTGTCCGAGAGGATGGCTTTTTTTCTGGCTATTGTAACGTGTTTGACGTTGCCGATAGCTACGATGAAGTAGTTAAAAAAGGTGCTTTTGTAGAAAGCATTAAAGGCTGGAACGCACAAAGCAAAATGCCTCCTGTGCTATGGAACCATGACCGGAATCAGCCGATTGGCGTATGGACTTTGCTCAAGGAAGATGAACATGGGCTATATGGTGAGGGTCGCTTATTAATTAACGATGTCGCACGAGCGAAAGAAATTCACGCCTTAATGATGGCTGGAGCGATTGATGGACTTTCTATCGGGTACAGGATCAATAAATGGATGTATAACGAAAAAAAGACGATGTTTTAGAGCTTTTAGAGATTGATTTAAAAGAAATCTCAATTGTTACATTCCCAGCTAACGAAGAAAGCCGTGTAGAAGTGGTTAAATCCGCTTTAGCTAAAGGCAGTTTGCCAACATTACCAGAATTTGAGAAAGCCTTGAGAGATTTAGGGTTTTCCAAACAACAAGCCACAACCATTGCCAGTTATGGCTTGAGAAAAACTTATTCAGGGTGAGCCTGAAAGCCAAATTGGCAACGCATTAAATATCCTTAAATCTATCAATGGAGACTAATATATGTCACAAGAAAATATTGAGTTACTCGCCACCGAGTTCAAGAAAGCAACTGAACAGGTAAAAAGGTCTTGGTGAAGAATTACAAGGCAAAATGGCGAACAATGAAAAAGGCTTAGACGACTTAAAAGGTCGTGTAGATGAAGCCTTGACCGCTATGAATAGCGCGAAAAGTCGCTTAGACGAGTTAGAGCAAAAAGCAACTCGTCGTGGTTATGGTGTAGAGCAAGAAAAATCAATCGCTCAACGCTTAGTAGATACAGAGAGCTACAAATCATTTGCAGCAGACCCACGCTCTGGTAAATCAGCTAAATTAAGCTTAAAAGCAACCATTACAAGCTTAACTACTGACGCAGCAGGTTCAGCAGGTGCGGCAGTTGCTCCGATGCGTTTAACCGGTATTGTAACACCTCCACAACGCCCATTGACTGTGCGTGACTTGTTAATGCAAGGTACTACTGACAGTAATGCGATTACTTATGTTCGTGAGAAATTATTCACTAATAACGCAGCAGCTCAAGCGTCAGAGGGTGCGAAAAAAGCACAGTCTGATTTACAACTTGAAGAAGTAACCGTTGGTGTTAAAACATTAGCTCACTACGTTAAAGCATCTCGTCAAATCTTAGACGATGCAGCAATGTTAGAAAGCTACATTAACGGTCGTTTAGCTTACGGCTTGAAATTAGTCGAAGATAAACAATTATTGAACGGCGATGGTTCTGCTGGTGGTTTACAAGGTTTAAGCCAAGTGGCTCAAGCGTTTGCTGATAAAGCAACATTGAAAAATTACACAATCATCGACCAATTGCGTTTAGCTCAATTACAAGTAGCTCTATCTGACTATCCAGCAAATGGTTTCGTGTTAAACCCTATCGACTGGGCGAAGATTGAGTTAGAGAAAGATGGTCAAGGTCGCCATATCATCGGCAATCCGCAAAAGCTTAGCACAGCCGACATTATGGGGCATTCCAGTAGTTCAAACTCAAGCAATCAATGCTGGTAACTTCTTAACTGGTGCGTTCAATATGGGCGCTCAAATCTTCGACCGCCAACAATTAGGTGTAGCGGTATCAACCGAGAATGAAGATGACTTCGTGAAAAAAACTTAGTCACAATCCTTTTGCGAAGAACGTTTGGCGTTAGCTATCTATCGTCCAGAAGCCTTTTGTAAAAGGCGCATTACTCGCTAAATAATCAATCTTAGCCCCTTAATTGGGGCTTTCTTTTGGGGCTTATATGTTACTCACACTAGACTTAATCAAACAGCATTGCCGCATTGATAGCGATGATGAAGATGAATTGCTTGGATTGTACGAGAGTGCAGCACAGCAACACATCGAAAAAGCAACTAGACCGCAAGTTATTTGCTGACGCAGTGCCAGAAGATGTTGCGAATGGCTTTAGTTGTTAATTCCGCAATCAAGCAAGCAATGCTAATGACGATTGCTCACTGGTATGAACATCGTGAGAGTGTTGTGATTGGCGTAGTTTCAAAAGAGATTGAAGAGGGTACTTGGCGACTAATTCAGCCATATCGAATTATGGGGGTGTAGATGGAAATCGGAAGATTAAGACATCGAATTACATTAATGCGACAAGTCAATGAGATTAATGACTATGGAGCGACCATAACGAAGTGGAAATCTATTGCGACTGTTTGGGCGGAAGTGAAGCCGTTATCTGGCCGAGAATACTTTTCAGCCCAGCAAGTACAATCAGAAATCACTACACAGATATGGCTACGTCATCTAGACGGTATCAAGCCGTCAATGAGGGTTAAGTTTGGTAAACGTTTCTTGGAAATTGTTGCCGTGCTTAACACCCAAGAACGCAACGTATCTCTACAATTAATGTGTAAAGAGGCAGTTGATGGGTAATGTCAAAGTTGAGGGGCTATCTCAAATACACAAAGCTTTGAGTGAGCTTGGACGTAAGGTCTCTAACAAGATTGCAGTTAAAGCGATGAGAGATGGCGGAAAGATTGTGCGAGAACAAGCAAGACAAAATGCACCTGTTCTTTCCCAAAGTACGCCACATAGACGAGCTGGCACGCTCAAAAAAGCGATTAAGAGCAGCACTAAAGTCTTAAAGAACGGCAAAATCGGTACTGTAATTCGAGTTAAAGGTCTTACGGCCAAGCAAAGAGGGGCTTTTAAGGCAAAAAAATGCAAGTAGCGGAGCTTACAATCCGAAAGACCCGTTTTACTGGCGGTTTGTTGAGTTTGGCACTTCAAAAATGCCAGCTAAGCCATTCTTACGGCCAGCATTTGAGCAGACCAAAGAAAAGGCTGCGACAGAAATCATCAAAAATGTTAAAAAAATGGAATTGAGAGTGAGGCAGGTAAATGATACAGCAAGATATTTTTTTAAGGCTTTATCGCCACTTGTTGAAAAATCGGTGTTTTTTTACGGATTTATTCCAGACACTAACAAGAAATTCCCCGTTATCGTCTATCAATTCATCAATATTTCGCCAAATTCCGCTTTGGTAGATGGCGATTTAGATGATTTTATGGTGCAAATCGACATTTATAGCCCAAATCCCGATGACGTGATGGCGCTAAGAAAGCCGATATTTAGTGCGTTAGAGCAAAAATTTGACTATGCGGAGCGTAGCAATGACTTATCAGACTATGAGCCTGACACAAAAACTACACCGCAGAACAATCAATTACCAAATTGCTTATGGAGAATAACAATGGCAACACAAACAACCCCTTTCCAAGGGAGTAAATTTTACTTTTGGCGTTGGATTTGAAACAGAAAAAAAGCTATTACAGCTTGCACTGTTACACCGAATGCAACAATTACTGTAGCGAATAACGGATTTAAAAACTGGTGACTACATTAGCATCACTGGTTTAGGCGCTGCGATTGATGGGTTTTATCCTGTAAAATCCGTAGCCACAGATGTGGTTACTTTGGCTGACGAAGTGGATTGGGAAAGTTTTGATAAACCAACCGATTTCACTAAGGCTAAGGTTGCTAAAATTAAATTATCAAACAACTTTTTGTGCTATCACAAGCTTTAGCTTTGATGGCGGTACTCGCAATAAAGAGGATATCACTACAATATGCTCGAAAGGTTCTGAGTATCAATCAAACGAGTTAGAACCGGGAACAATTAAGCTTGATTTTTACTTTGCCCCAGCTACGACAATTCAACAGGATTTACGTAAAAAACACAGAAGTGGTGAAACATTCCCTTGGTTAATGGTCCTTATGAATAAACAAGGCTCGTTGTATGGCTCTGGGTTTGCTCAAAGCGTTAGTTTTGATGGTGAAGTTAAAGGTAAGCTTAAGGGTAGTATCACCATTGAGAACACAAAACTAGAACACCACCTACCAGCAACAGCTTAATCAATAAGACCGAGAGTTAATCCTCTCGGTTTTCTTTTTCTAAGGCGGAACGAATGAATTTAAGAGATAAACTTTTATCACACAAACCAAAAGTTAAAACCAGTAGAGATTTTTAGGCGATACCTATTACATCCGTGAGTTTACTGTTGGTGAAATGAACAAAGCATTATACGGACAGCAACAAGAATTAGTCCGCATTGCTGAAAGTCAAGGTATTACGCTTGATTTTAGCGATGAAGATACCCTAACCGAGCAATTAGCCAAAGTTTACGACAAACATAAGCTAACTCGCACAATCGCTATGCGTTTATGTGATGAAAACGGTGTAAACCTATTTAATGCCGAAGATGAAAATGATTTAGAGGCGTTATCTCAACTTGATAAAGCTGTTATTGAGCAACTTAACCAAGCCATTATGGACGGTGAACCAAAAACTCACCAGCCGAAGAAAGTTCCAAATAAACCTGTCGCTTTCTCTCGGTAAAAACGCTAGAAGAAATTGAGCAGATGCCGGAAAGCCATTTACAGGAATACCGCCTATTTTACGAAGAACAACCGTTCGGATTATGGCGTGATGATTACCGCTCGGCTCAAATTTCGCACGTTTTAGCAATGGTAAATCGTGATCCGAAAGGAAAAACCGCCAGAGCTATCAGACTTTATGCCTTTCTACAAAGAGAAGAAAGAAGAAGAGTTTGATGACGGTTCTGCTGAATACTTGGCAAATAGATAACTGGAGTAAAAATGGCAGGCTTATTAGGACACTTGGGGAATCCAGCTTGAGTTAGATCTGGTTAAATTTCAAAGTGGTATCAATAACGCACAAGGCAGAGTGAAACGCTTTACTGATACCACTACCAAACAATTAAATAATATTGAGCGGTCGATGAATTCGCTCAATCGTGTATCTGCGAACCTTTTTAAAGCTGGTATAGCTGGCTTTGGTGTAAATCAATTAAAAGGTTTTGCCGATGGATATACGGAAATTCAAAACAAGCTCCGATTAGTCGAAAGTGCATCAATCAGTAGTTCTAGAGGTTTAAATAACGTTTTTGATATTGCGTTAAAAACCAACCAAAGTATTAATGCGACTTCAGGTGTTTATCAGCGATTTGCTCAAAATGCTGAAACATTAAAGATTAGCCAAGCACAGATTGCTAGTTTAACCGAAACAGTGTCTAAAGCGGTGGCAGTATCAGGTGCAAGTGCTGGTGCAGCCGATGCAGCATTGACACAATTCGGGCAAGCTCTCGGAAGTGGAATTCTTCGTGGCGATGAATTTAACTCTGTAATGGAGCAAACCCCAGCATTAGCCAAAGCGATTGCCACTGGTTTAGGCGTTACCACTGGCGAACTTCGCAATATGGCGAAAGAAGGTAAGCTGACAATGGGTGTGCTTGTCCCTGCATTGGAGCGAGCGAAAGAATCTGTTGATGAACAGTTTAACACTCGAATCCTTACCATTTCCGCAGCCTTTGAAAAATCTAAACACTTCTGCTATTAAATGGATTGGTGAATTAGATAAATCGACAGGTGCAAGTGAGGCGTTTGCTAAAGCTATTAACGAAATCGCCAATCACTTAACGATTGTGGCAAGCCTTGCAGCAGGTGCAGGTGTAATTTGGAGTGTTGGCAAAATCCGCACTTGGATTGCAGCAAGTATTCAAGCTTCCGCCGCTATGTCTGCTCAAGCCGCAGCAACGAGAAATCTAGCTGCCGCACAACAATCTTTAACCGCAACTGGTAAAGGTTTAGGTGGTGCATTAGGTTTTGTTGGTGGTCCACTTGGATTATTAACTCTAGGATTGTCCGCTGGTGTTGGCGTATTCCTTGATTACCAACAAAAAAACAGAATCAGCTCGACAAGAATTACTATCTTTTTGCTGATAGTTTAGATGTAACGACTGGGAAATTAGCCAATACATCAGCCGCAGTGCTTGATGGAATGAAAGCTAAATTAGAGCAATCAATAACTGCACAAAAGGACGAAATTAAGCGATTAGAAGAAGAGTATGAAAAAGCTCAACAGAATAATCGAACAAGGCAAACAAATCGCACAGCAAAGCGGAAAAGCGGAAGATTCAGCGTATCTAGAGGCGTTAGCAAAAAGCAACTCAAGATTTGGCGATTAAAAAAAGCTGAATTAGCTAAAGCAAACGAAAAAAACTAACTAAGTCAGAAGATGATTTGAAAACAATCATCGGTCAAGTTCCTGTTGCTGAATTTAACGATAAATTAAGAAGCTTGCTTCCAACGCTAGACACCTCCAAAGTCAGTATTGATTCAATCGGTTTTTCTCTCGATGACTTAAATAGAATTTTCCCAACTGCCGAAAGTGGTGCTGCATCTGTTACAAGTGCGGTTGAGCGTATGGGCGCAATGGCTATTTTGGTAGCCAGTCAGTTCAATGCTTTAGGGTTTAGTGTTCAAAATGCTTTGAGTGATAAAGCGACCAAGCTAATTGAGCGAAATAATCGTCAAATCGCAATCAATAAAGAAACCGATCCAGCCAAAAAACGCAAACTTCAAGCAGATGATTATGCGTCAAGCCAAGGTTTTGAAGTTGGCTCTGCCGACCATAAAGAGGTTGCTGCAAACTACGAAAAATTGCTTGAATCACAAAATATTGGCAAGGGTGGTCCATCAAGAAAATCAAAAAGCTAGCAAATCTTCTGGTGGTGGCTCTAAAGTTGATTATGTGAAACAGTACACCGATCAACTTAGCGAAATGGAACGCAGACTTTCGGAAATTCGAGCTAATGCCCAAGATATTTCTGTATTTGGTCAGGTTAGCCAATATCAAGAGTTGAACAAAATCACTCAAGACATAGCAGCGAATGGCGAGAAATACGCTCATTTCGGTGCTGACGGTTTAGCCAAACTTAAAGATATGGCGGCTCAAATTGATGCGGCACAACAAAGCGTGGCGATTGCTCAATTCACCTATGACAACGGTGAAAAATTGCGAGAAATGCAGTTCGAGCTTCAACTTCTTGGTAAAACAAGAAAAGAGCAAGAATTACTGCAATACAATCATCAATTAGATGTTGAAGCATCTCGATTGAAGATTGGAATGTCGCAAGAAAATATCGCCAAACTTGATGAAGAAATCGCAAAACTAAAAGAGCGTAGAGCCATCATTCAGGCAGAATCAGAGAAGCGAAGAGGTAATCCGATTGCAGGGATTAAAGATGGTATAAACCAAATTCAAGATAGCTTTTGGCGATATGGCGGCAAATATGTCGCAGGTTACTCAAAAATGCCTTTAGTGGTATGGCTGATGCTTTAACTGACTTTGTGATGACGGGGAAAGCAGACTTCCGCTCTTTGGCTCAATCAATTTTGAGAGACCTCTCATCAATGATTATCAAGATGATGATTTTCAACACTTTGAAATCTGCTGCAGGATTTTTCGGTTTTTCTGATGGTGGTTATGTTGGCTTTGCTAGCGGTGGTTATACTGGTGATGGTGGAAAATACACTCCTGCTGGCGTGGTGCATCGTGGCGAATACGTTATCACCAAAGAAGCAACATCAAGACTAGGGATTGGATTTTTAAATCACCTTAATTACGGCCGCGGATATGCTAGTGGTGGAGCGGTAGGCTCTATCCCGTCAACCGGTTACAAGCCTATAGCTGGTGGAAGTATTTCCGTTAAGGTTATCAATAATGGCGAACCAGTCAACGCTAACGTTGAACAAAAACAACGAAATGGCGAAACAGAAATTACAGTAGAGTTAATCCGTCAGATAGCGAGAAGAGAAACAAGCGGTATTATTTCAAATAATATGCGTTCTGGTGGCGTATTCGCTTAGAGGTAAGTATGGAAACATTTAAATGGTGCGTTAGACCAGAATTTCAGATTGACAGCGAACCAAAAGTGAACTCGATTGCATTTGGCGACGGATACACTCAACGCCAATTACAAAGGCATTAACAGTTTACTCCGGGCTTATTCTGTTGAGGTTAAGGTTAAAAAAATAAAGACCGCCTAGAAGTGGATGAATTCTTCAAAAAGCACAAAGGAATTCATCCTTTTTCTTTTTAAAGACCCGTTTACCGGCAAAAACATCAAAGTTGTTTGCAGTAAATGGCCTGCGAAGATGGGCTTAAACTTTACCGAGTTTAACTGTAGTTTTGTTGAGATGCTGTAATGCCACAAGCAATTAGCAATCAATTTAAGTTAGACCTAGCCAAGCTAGAACAAAATGCACTTATTGAATTATTTGAGGTGGATTTGCGAAGCTTGAGAGATGATAACGGTATCAGTGGCGAGTTATATCGCTTTTATGCTGGATATAACGAACAATCACAACCTATCGTATGGCAGGGTAAGACTTATCAGCCGTTCGGTGTAAAAGCTGATGGATTTGAGTTATCGGGTAATGGACCAAGCAACCGACCAACATTAACGATTGGAAATGTAGATGGCTTTGTTACTGCACTCTGTAGTCGCTTTGAGCAGTGTTTGGGGGCATTGTTAGACGAAGATTAGTCTATATGCATTATCTTGATGCTGTGAACTTTGAGGGAGGTAACAAGCGAGCTGACCCGTCACAGGAAGCTTTGAGTTACTTTGTCATTGAACAATTATCCTCACTCAATCGCAGTATCGCTCAATTTACCCTAGCTTTACCGTCAGAAACCGATAACGCTTTAATCGGCGCAAGAATGATTACATCGACTTGTAGCTGGTTATATCGTGGTGTTGAGTGCGGTTATACGGGTAAGGCGGTTGCAGATGAAAAAGACCAGCCAACTACTGACCCACAAAAGGATAAATGCAGCGGCTTATTGACTGGCTGCAAGCTGCGGAACAACACGCAAAACTATGGCGGATTTGTCAGCGTTGATAAATTGGGGTAGGTGATGGACGGAAAACTACACAACGAAATAATCAAATACTCAAAATCAAAAAGAACCACAGGAAAGCTGTGGTTTTGTTGTTTTAGTAGGTGGCGAAAAAGTCTTTATGCCTTGTGAAAACGTGGCAGAAGATAAAGAGAACCACTTTGAAATCTCGCCAGAAGATTACATCAACGCATCAGAGAAAGGTGAGATTATGGCATTGGTCCACTCGCACCCACAAGGCGAATTAAAACTCTCTCTATCAGACTTACAAACTCAATTATACAGCCAATTAGATTTCTGGTTGGTATGCGATGAACAAATCAAAATCTTTCCAAGAATCCCATTTTTAATCGGTCGTGATTTTAATCACGGTGAAATGGATTGCTACACGCTATTTAGAGATTTTTATGCTTTATCAGGGTGTGAATTACCTAATTTTGAACGGCAAGAATACTGGTGGGAAGATGGCTTCGATCTCTACTTGGACAATATGGAAAAGCACGGATTTGAGAAAGTTAGCGAGCCACAAATTGGCGATGTGATTTTAATCAGTGTTGGTTCGGATGTGCCTAATCACGCCGCGATTTATGTAGGCAATCAGATGGTATTGCATCACGCACCGAAGCGCTTATCTAAGCGAGATTTGTATGATGGTTATTGGCTCAAACACACTCATAGCATTTGGAGATTTAGAGAATGGTCAACGTTAGATTTTACGGCAGCCTTAAACAGTTTGGAACTAAATTTAATCTAGACTGTAAGACACCTGCTGAGGTGGTACACGCCCTAACCAGTCAAATTCCAAAACTAAGACAGTTCATTCAGCAAGGCTTATTCACTGTGAGAGTGGGGCGAGAGTATTTGGATAGTCGATATTTAGAGCAGGGATTAAGCCAAAAAAACTAAAAGACGATGCAACCATCCACTTCACGCCAACGCTAAAAAGGCTCAAAAGGAGGTGGATTGCGTAGGGTGATTGCTGGTGTGGCAATCGTTGCAGGTGCGGTAGCGTTGGGTCCTCTTGGGTTAGGCGTTCTCGGTACAACTTCCGCGATGATGATTGGCGGATTAGGTGCATCAATGGTGCTTGGTGGCGTAGCTCAAATGCTTACCAAAAATGCCAACAATGAGAGGTGTAAATCCAACAGGAGCAGTTAAACCTGAAAGCGTAAAAAGCAAACAGGAAGAAAAAGCAATCAACAAGCTTTTTCGAATCTATCAAATATGGTGGCGCAGGGTAAATCTATGCCTCTTGCTTACGGGTTAATCAGAACTGGCACGCTTGTAATCTCTCAAGGCGTTGAGACTATGGATGTTGAGAGAGAGCCAACTGTATCTACCACTGAAAACTCCAATAAACTAACCGCTAGCGACACTGTTAACACTGGTAATAGTGGTACTGGGAACGCTGGTAATAGTGGTACTGGGAACGCTGGTTTAAAAAGAAACCGAGATAAGAATGGAAAGATCTATCCTTGGATAGCTGCTCGGGAGGGTAATAATGGGTAAAGGTAGCAGAAGAGGCGGTGGCAGTCCTAGCCCTGGCACTGTACTCAGTCCTGAAGCTAACATTGGAAGCGGCGCAGGTAGCGTACATACGCCAGTCGAAGCAAAGGAAACAAGTAGAAGTAAACAGTTAATTAAAATTGTTGAAGTCATTTCTGAGGGCGAAGTAGCTGGCTTGGCTGACGGTATGAAGTCCGTCTATTTGGATAATACACCAGTTCAAAACAAGAACGGTTCATTCAACTTCAAAAATGTGTCATTACAAGGTCGAATTGGTGGACAAGTCCAAGATGTACTTAGTGGATTTAGTGCGTCCGAGAAAGAGGTTTCAGTATCAGCACAGGTTCGCAGAAACCTACCTATAACAAGGACAATTACAGACAGCAAGGTTTCTAGATTAAGATTTACAATTGGCGTTCAAGCCCTTTCTAAAATGGAGGATAACGGAGATATTAACGGGTCAAATGTAAGCCTCTTAATTACCGTTGGCGGTAAATCATACCCCTGTTACTATTTCCGGCAAATATAGTTCTCAATATCTACAACAGCACACAATCGGAAACCTGCCGCCTGTTCCATTTACTATTAAGGTTGAGCGATTAACCGAAGATAGCAATTCGCAGAAGCTTCAAAATAATACGTTGTGGTCAAGCTACACGGAGGTTATTGATACAGTATTTACTTATCCTAACACCGCTTTGGTTGGGGTTAAATTCGATTCAGAGTATTTCAGCAATCTTCCGACGCGAACATACGACATTATGGGGATTAAGGTCAAAATCCCTAGCAACTACAATCCAAGAACAAGACAGTACTCTGGCGTTTGGGACGGTACATTCAAAATAGACTGGACGGATAACCCAGCTTGGGTGCTATTTGACATTGTTACAAACAAGCGTTACGGATTAGGTAATCGACTAGGCGAGTTTGGAGCTGATAAATGGACTTTATACCAAGTTGCTCAATATTGCGACCAGCTCGTACCTGATGGCTTTGGTGGCAAAGAGCCTAGATTCACCTGCAATGCGTGGCTAACAGAGCAACGTTCTGCGTATGATGTGATTAATGATATTTGCTCAATCTTCCGGGCGATGCCAGTTTGGAACGGTCAGCAATTAACGGTAGTAATGGACCGCCCTTATGACCCCGTTTGGACTTACACAAACGCAAACGTGGACGAGAGCGGATTTAATTATACTTTCTCGGCTAAGAAAGCTCGCCACAATGCTATTCAGGTTGAGTATGTTGACAAGAACAGCTCATACGAAAGAATGATTGAGTATGTTTCTGACGATGATGATATTCGTAAAAACGGTTTAAACGTTAAGAAAATAACCGCCTTTGGTTGTACCTCGAGAGGGCAAGCGCACCGCACTGGTTTGTGGTTGTTACAAACAGAGAAACTTGAGACTAAAACCGTCACCTTTACTGTTGGTACAGAAGGCTTAATGCATGTACCAGGTGACATTATTAAGGTTGCTGATACGTATTACGCAGGCACAAACATTGGCGGTCGAGTTTTTAGCAATTAATGGCAAAAAAAGTTACTCTCGACAGAGAAATTTCCGTTAATGGCAATAGTTACTTTAGCTACATCAACCAAAAACGCAAAAACATCAAGATATTAAGATTATCTCTGCGAAAGGCGCTGAAGTTACTTTTAGACCAAGAACCAACAGGATTGGAAGCTTACGGCGTGTGGTCGCTATCTACTCAGCAAGTGACAAGCCAATTATTCAAGGCTTTAACCGTTAAAGAGGAAGAAAAAAGGCAAATACACCATTACAGCCTTACAGCACGAACCACAGAAAGAGGCGATTGTTGATAACGGTGCGAAGTTTGAGCCTAGAGCAACCTCAATCCTAAGCGTTCCGCAAATCAGTAACATTAACGTTAATGTCAACCAAGACGGGAGTGTTAGTTTCTCTGCTGACATCACAGGCGGTGATGGACTTGTCAAATACGATATTAAAAATCTACAAAGACGGGGCTTTGTATGATGTTCGTTTAGGTCAATCATCACCAAATATCAATCTTGATGATTTCGAGAATGGCGAATATACCGTTGTTATCCAAGTTAAGAGTTTGAGCGGCGAGCTATTAAGCGAAAGAACTCAAACATTCGTTATTGATAAACCGCCAGCGCCAACAGGTGTAAAAGTTACTGGTGGGCTCGGAAATATCACAATCGAATGGGATTGGTTAAATGACGCAACTGCAACGGAAATCTTTGTTAATGATACTGACGATATTAAAACTGCTAGATTGCTGACTAAAGTAAATTCTAGAGTTTACACGCACGAAGTCGGAGTCAATCAAGTTAGATACTATTGGTTAAGACACGCTAGAGGTGTAAATGTCGGGCCATTCAATCAGTTGGCCGGCACTCGTGGCGAGAGCTCGGTTGATATTGATGCAGAGTTAGAGGTTTTAAACAAAAAAACTTTCTCAAAAACATCATTGATGAAGTAATCGACACAGCATTACCAGCCAGAAACCTTGACTTGATTAAAAACTGTTAGTGGTTTTAAATACTGACGAATATCAAGGTCATAAGCAAGTTTATAACACCGCAGACGGTAAACTTTATACGTGGAACGGTAGTAAATACCTTGAGAATGGTATTGATGCAAGCGGCATCCGTATTAAGACAACGCAATTAGTCGGTACTTTGCAGGCTGACCAAATTGGAGCGAATTCAATAGGAGCTGGTGCGTTACAAGCTGGAGCAGTGCGAGCAGAGCATATCGCGGCAACCCAAATTACAGGCGAGAAACTTGCTTTGGGGCTTGGCGGTAATTTACTCCGCAACCCCTTGTTTACTGGCAATTCCGAAGGTTGGCATGGTTTTGTTGGCTATAACAAGGAAATAGGGAAGTACTGGACGGCAGGTAGTGTTGGCGTTGAGTATCTAAATCTACGGTATGACACAAACCAAATTTACCGACCAAGAGACAGCCAGTATAAAAACGAAACGTTTAGTTTTGCCAGATGGACTGTAAATGGATTTTCACAGCTATCTATTGATAGTAAAAGTAATCAGCATTGGGTGGATAACGCTCGAGTTTTCGCCAATGTTATCGCTGGCAAAACCTATATATTCTCAGCTTATGTTGGTTGCCATCATTGTGGCGGTAATTTGATAGCAGAAGAATACAGCGCTGACCGTGCGAATTACGTCCGCTGGATTGCTGACTCTGGATTATTTGGCGAGAGAGATAGGATATTACTTAATGATGACGAAGCTTGCGTTGAAGCTAGTTCAGCTCATTTTGAGAATGGGGTAAACACAAACACCGCACATCGAGCCTTTGTTAAGTTTACCGCTCCGGAATCTGGTGTTGTTTGCCTTATTTTCCGCATCTCAAGATTTGGATATAAACAAGCTTATCAAGACTGCTATATGGCTAGAGCAATGCTTGAGGAAGTTAATCCAAGTCAAAAATACACCCTAGCCCGTGGCGAGAAACCCTCGATAACCTCTATTGATGGTGGCTCGATTGTTACAAACTCAATTACCACAAAACAGCTAGGCGCTGATAGCGTAACAGCTAATAATATTGCAGTAGGTGCGGTAGCTGCCAAGCATATTGCCGCAGGAAGTATCGGAGCAGACCATATTGCCACACGGTCGTTGACCTCTGATAAGCTAAATGTAAATAGCCTTTCCGCTATTAGTTCGGACATTGGACGAATTACAGCAGGCTCAATCACAGGTACAAATATCAATGGTAACAATATCAATGGTAATAATATCTCTGGTGGCAGCATCACTGGTACGACAATCACTGGTACGAATATCAATGGTAACAACATATCCGGTGGTACAATCAGCGGTACGACAATCACTGGTACGAATATCAATGGTAACAACATATCCGGTGGTACAATCAGCGGTACGACAATCAGCGGTACAACCGTAAACGGTGGTTCTGTTAGAGGTTCGGTGATTGAGGGTGGAACGATACGAGGTGCGAGATTAGAGGGCGTAACTGGTAAATTCACAGGTGCGCTTGAGGTCAATCAGTTGATTGGTGGTAATTTGTGTGAGGTGTTTATTGCTAGGGTTTATGAAACTGTTGGTTTTTGGCAGTCTCAGATAAATATAGCTGCTTCGCCTGTCAAGCGAGTTTTCTTTATCGTTAATTCGCATAAATCATTTGTAGTTGAGGCTAATCAATCTCACAGGTATTTATATACGAATCACGATAAAAATATGCCGCCAGAGTTTTTTGATATTGGTGGCGGAAATCCAAAAATCTGTATTACAGCATACGCAGTATCAAACACAACAACAATGTCTCAATAGGAGCTAAAATGACAACTTTTAATAAAAATCTTAAATCCAATGTATTCAGCAATTGCTGCGTACTCCAAACAAGAAGATGGCTCAATCAATGCCAAGTATGTATTAGGCACTGGTGAAGATAGTGACGGTTCTGTGACTAATTTCACGCCTATCATCTCTGATTATAAATGGATTGACGCAGTAGCAGCAAAAAGAGCTAATGAGTAAACCATTAACTAAAGATGATATTGGCAAAACAACAGAGCAAATTGAATTAGAGCGGATTTATGCTTATCTGAAAGAAAACGGTCAAATCGTAATTTAATCAACCTTAACTAAAATCAACCGCACTTTGAGCAATCATCGTGCGGTTTTTTTATTGGAGCAAAGATGGAAAAACATTGAGCTAGAAACAGTACGTGGTGATGATGACGGGTGGACTTTTTGAAATCCTAGAGGATGATGAGCAGAAAAGTGATTTGACTGGTAGCAAGTTCGATATGTGGATTGAGCCAAAGAAAGGCGAGATTATCAAGCTATCAACTGAAACAGGTGAGATTACTGTAAGCGAAAATCTAGTAACCGTTACGTTATCACACGACAAGACGCTAGGTGCGAAGTGGGAAACAGCAAGCTGGGATTTGCAATGCACTAGTCCGCAAGGATTGATTAGAACGCTCGCAGGCGGTGAATTTACGCTTATCCACGATATAACGGAGGCGAGATGATCATTAGATTAGTTAAACGCTCAAGACCTAATATTAAGGTTAAAGTACGTTTAATAAAAAGAGATTGGCGATAGAAAGGAAAAAAATCCCAACTCTCGAAGAATTAAAAACTTTTTATAATATAGGAGCTTTATAATGGCAGCACAAGAATTTCACCAAACCCTCACAGCATTTGCCGAGTTCGTAGGTGAGAAAGATAAGGAAATTACTAAACTTATCGGCAACCTAACAACTTTAAGCACGACAGAAAAAACAAATCTTGTTGGTGCAATCAATGAATTATTTCAATCCGTAAGAAGCCTATCAGGTAGCGCAGCAGGCATTAATGACAGTGCGACTAACGAAACTTCAACGCTATCCGCCAAGAAAAATCCTTGAGCTTGTAAATCAAGCAAAAACAGATGCGAAAAAGCGAAATCTTGGGCGGTAACGTAGCGGCAGAGTTAGACACTATCAAAGAGCTTGCAGACTCACTGAATGGCATAAAAACAGGCGAAGATGGCTTGAATAAACTCATTCAAAAAATTTCACAAGCCAATGAAGCATTAACCACGCTTAATCAAAAATTCACTACTCTAGATAGCGTAAATTTAAAAGAAGCTTACAACAGAGGTTACAATAAATAATGACACTTCAAGCGAATATATCAGAATTCGCTGAATTCATGGGAACTGAAATTAAGCGAATAGAAAAGAAAATTCCGACAGATGGTGGCGTAGCCAATCCAGTGATTCAACGATAATCACTGGAAATGGGAGACCTGACAAGCCAGAAACGACAAACAGCAAGATTACAGGTAATGAGCCTAACGGTACTATTTACAATTCGTTAAACGGAGCAGGCGTTGGTGCTTGGTTATGGCAAAAAGCAACGTAACGTATGGCAACCTATATCTGCTGATACAGGTGCAAGACGAATAACAAAATACGTTAGTAATATCAAAAGTGGATTTATAACTTTAAGGCGAATAAATAACCTGGTCGAATGTAGTTTCGGTGGTGGACAATGGGGAGCTATTTATTTTTATGGCACTAATGCTAAGGAGTTCCGAAGAAAATCACACCCTAAACGTATGGATTTATTACCTACGAATGGAATACCTAGTGGATTTCGGGCTGTTAATAATACTATGTTGCCGTTTTATGGTGATGACGGGGAACACTTAGGAATGGTGTATGTTGGCGGAAGATCAAACTACGATTATATTGAGTTGCGATTTAAAAGATAAACTGCCTGCGGAAGATATGGATATCGTTCGTATGCCAGTTATCTGTTGGGTAACAAACGAGCCATTCCCTGAAACCCTGCCTTAATTAAAGAAAGCGCGGTCAATTTTGGCCGCATTATTTTCCAATGTTGAAATGTCTATATGCTATAATTACAGGTATTGTTACCACCCTGTAACTTTCATAGTTTCGGAAAAAAATATGTATATTTTCGGAAATAAATAACATTACAAGTGTTTAATGAATTGATTTTATTAATTAAAATTTGGTGTTTTTTTAAATTTGTACGTTTTGACTTCAAACGTGCTTAATTTTTAGCTTTAGGATAAGAACACCAATAATGATGAGTTATTGGTGTTTTTTTCTTTTCGGGAAAAAGTGCGGTCAAATTTGAAATCGTTTTAGGAGTATTTTCCAATGAAGATAGCCTTAGGCATTGAATATAACGGAAAACAGTATTGTGGCTGGCAGCGACAAGAGAAAGTACGCAGTGTGCAAGAAGAATTAGAAAAAGCGTTATCTTTTGTGGCAAATGAAAAAATTGAAGTGTTTTGTGCGGGCAGAACAGACTCTGGAGTGCATGGCACAGGACAAGTGGTGCATTTTGAAACCACAGCAGTTCGTCCTGAAAAAGCTTGGGCATTTGGTACCAATGCAAATTTGCCTGATGACATTTCAGTGAGTTGGGCAAAAGTGGTGGATGATGAATTTCATGCCCGTTTTTCAGCAACCGCGCGTCGCTATCGTTATATTTTGTATTGTAATAAATTGCGTTCAGCCATTTTGCCGGGAGGAATTACCCATTGCCATTTAGAGTTGGACGAAAAGAAAATGCACCAAGCGGGGCTGTTTTTATTGGGCGAAAATGATTTTTCTTCTTTCCGTGCGGCACAGTGTCAATCAAATACCCCTTGGCGAAATGTGCATCATTTAAATGTGGTGCGAAAAGGGCAGTACATTATTGTTGATATTCAAGCCAATGCTTTTGTGCATCATATGGTACGCAACATCGTGGGAAGCTTGATTGAAGTCGGCGCAGGCAATCAACCTGTTGAGTGGATGAAATGGTTGTTAGAGCAAAAAGATCGTAAATTAGCTGCTCCAACAGCGAAACCCGAAGGCTTATATTTAGTCAATGTGATTTACCCTGAAAAATTTGCGATTCCACAGAAAAATTTAGGGCCGTTGTTTTTAGAAGATAATCTCATCTGACTAGCAAATTTCGCTAAATTATGATTAAATACGCAAACTTTTCTAGTTAATAAAAAAGGTAAAAAATGAGCTGGATTGATAAAATTTTTAGCAAAGGAACCTCTTCCGCTACATCACGTAAAGCAAACGTGCCAGAAGGGGTTTGGACAAAATGTACCTCTTGCGAACAAGTCCTTTACGGCGAAGAAGTAAAACGTAATTTACATGTTTGCCCAAAATGCGGCCATCATATGCGCATTGATGCTCGTGAGCGCCTTTTTAGCCTTATTAGATGAGGGTTCAAGCCAAGAATTGTCGGCTGATTTAGAACCAAAAGATATTCTTAAATTTAAAGATTTAAAAAAATATAAAGATCGTATTACTGCTGCACAAAAAGAAACCGGTGAAAAAGATGCGTTAATCACAATGACCGGTACACTTTACAACATGCCTGTAGTCGTTGCCGCATCTAACTTCAGTTTCATGGGTGGTTCAATGGGCTCTGTTGTGGGTTCAAAATTTGTAAAAGCGGCAGAAAAAGCCATTGAATTAAACTGTCCATTTGTATGTTTCTCTGCAAGTGGCGGCGCACGTATGCAAGAGGCTCTTTTCTCATTAATGCAAATGGCAAAAACCAGTGCGGTATTAGCGCAAATGCGTGAAAAAGGTGTGCCGTTTATTTCTGTATTAACGGATCCAACATTAGGTGGTGTATCTGCAAGTTTTGCGATGTTAGGTGATGTGAACATTGCTGAACCAAAAGCATTAATCGGTTTTGCAGGCCCACGTGTTATCGAACAAACCGTACGTGAAAAATTACCAGAAGGCTTCCAACGCAGTGAATTCTTACTCGAGAAAGGGGCGATTGATATGATCGTGAAACGTTCAGAAATGCGTTCAACCCTTGGAAACCTTTTAAGCAAACTCACCAATCAACCTTCACCTTTTGTTGAAGTAGAAGTTGTTGAAGTAGAAGTTGTTGAACATGAGTAATACAATGAATTTAAAAGCCACTTCGCCACTCGCTGAGTGGCTTTCTTATTTGGAAAACAGTCACTTTAAAGCTATTGATTTAGGGCTGGATCGTATTAAATCCGTGGCAGAAGAATTGGAACTTTTGAATGCCGCCCCTTATGTGATCACGGTGGGGGGCACAAATGGTAAAGGCACAACTTGCCGTTTGCTTGAAACTATTTTGTTAAATCACGGTTTGCGTGTGGGTGTGTATTCCTCACCTCATTTATTGCGTTATAACGAACGTGTTCGTATTCAAAATCAAGACTTGCCAGATGAAATGCATACCGCTTCTTTTGATTTCATCGAAAAGCATAAAACGCAGTCCCTCACTTATTTTGAATTTAGCACCTTATCAGCTTTGCATTTATTCAAACAAGCGAAGCTTGATGTCGTCATTTTAGAAGTAGGGCTTGGTGGGCGTTTGGATGCAACCAATATTGTCGATAATGATCTGGCGGTTATCACCAGTATTGATATTGATCATACAGATTTTCTGGGTTCAACACGTGAAGATATCGGCTTTGAAAAAGCGGGGATTTTCCGTGCGAATAAAGCGGTTGTGATTGGCGAACCCAATGTCCCGCAACCTATGCTAGAACAAGCGGAGAAATTACATTGCCACGTTTCACGCCGAGATGTCACTTGGTCGTTTAAAGCTAATGAGCAAACTTGGATATGGCAGAGTAATAAAGTGCGGTTAGAAAATCTGCCGTTTTGCCAAATTCCATTAGCTAATGCAGCAACAGCTTTGGCTGCCGTTGAACAGCTGCCTTTTGATATTTTTGTCGATACCATCAAACGTTCATTAATTGAAGTGGAATTGGTGGGTCGTTTCCAACAATTGAAAGGTAATCAATTAGAAAAATTAGCAGATCGCTTGAATATACCTTATTCACAGTTGCCAAAAGTGATCATCGATGTTGGGCATAATCCTCATGCAGCAAAATATTTAGCCGAAAAATTGACCGCACTTAAAAACACAAATTTCAGGGCGTATTATTGCCGTTTGCGGAATGTTAAAAGATAAAGATGCCGAGTCGGTGTTTACCCAGCTTACTTCCATTATTGACCAATGGCATTGTGTTACATTAGGCGGTTACCGTGGTCAATCGGGTGATGACTTAAATGCAAAATTAACATCAGTTTACCCATCAGCAAAAAGTGTTTCTGAAGATTCTGTAGTTGAAGGTGTGCAAAGTGCGGTTAAAAATGCAGATAAAAATGACATTGTGCTGGTATTTGGATCTTTCCACACCGTAGGGGAATTTTTAGAATATTTAGCATAATGGGTTTGCAAAGTAAAAAGGCTGACAAAATGTCAGCCTTTCTTTTTATATTTTATTAGTGAAGGTATTTAACAAGGTTTAAGAACATTTTTAAAATACCATTATTTAATAAGTCGATAAAGAACGCCCCTACCATTGGTACGATTAAGAACGCTTTGTGAGAAGGTCCGAAACGACTAGTAATCGCTTGCATGTTAGCAACGGCTGTTGGTGTTGCACCGAGACCGAAACCACAGTGACCCGCACTTAATACAATCGCATCATAATCTTTGACCCATCATACGGTATGTGACGTAGATGGCGAAGAAAGCCATGAAGGCAACTTGAACCGCTAAGATAATGAGTACATCTGCTGCAAGGCCTACCAATTCCCAAAGTTTGAGAGACATTAAGGCGATGGCTAAGAAGATAGATAAACCTACACTACCTAATACGTCAATCGCTGAATCAGCCACTTGGAATTTGAATAAATTGGTTAAGCTGTTACGAATAATTACACCAGTAAACAAACACCATACGAATGTTGGTAATTGCATTTGTGTACCTTTTGTTAAGCCATCTAAGTATTGACCGATGAGTAAACATAAAGAAAGCATTGCGATGGTCTCAATGATTGAGCGCGCATTTATTTTACGTTTGTAAGTCGGGTGTTCAAATGCCTCTTGTACGTCATCTACTTCATCATTCTCTGGGTTTTCACCTTGTTTTTGACGATTTAATAAATAACGAGATACTGGACCACCTAAGATACCACCGAAGACTAAACCGAATGTGGCACATGCCATCGCAATTTCTGTTGCAGCAGGTAGGTTAAATTCTTTGGTGAATGTTTCAGCCCAAGCTGCACCTGTACCATGACCACCCGTTAAGGTAACAGAACCTGCAAGTAAACCGTAAGCAGGGATCAATGCCTAATAATTGAGTACCTAAAAATACCGATGACATTTTGGAAAACAATGAGAAGGGCAGCGACAAGTAGGAAGATAACTAATGGTTTTCCGCCTTTAATTAAGCGAGCAAAGTTTGCACTTAAACCGATAGAGGAGAAGAATACTAACATCATAGATGTTTGTAAGCTTTTCTCAAAGGTAAATGAGGTGCCGTTTACTTTGTATAAAATGGTTAATGCAATAGCCACAATAAAGCCACCAACAACAGGCTCAGGGATATTGAATGTTTGTAAAAACGCGAATACGTTTTACTAGAAAAATAACCAAGTAATAATACAAAGCTTGCTAAAGCAAGAGTTTGATAGGTATCAAAAACAATATTCACGAAATATCCTCCTATTTAGTTTGGTTTCGAGAATTCTTATGAGTTGTGTTCAGGTTCAACCACCACAATGTCAACATTACTATGTAATCCTCGTGGTAATTGGGAGCCTTTTCTGCCGCGTTCCGCTCGGAATTTTTGCAGATCTTCCGGTTTTAATGTGATTTTTCGTTTACCGGAATGGAACTCAAGGCTAGCTTGCTCTGAAATTAAGAACAATTTCACCAATAATTCTGACCGCGCTTTTGCATTCGCTGCTGGAATACTGATGATTTTGTTGCCTTTCCCTTTTGATAATGCCGGTAAATCCCGTACCGGAAAAATCAGCATTCGACCCGCTGAAGTGAGGGACACAAGAAGTGAGGCCGACTCGGAAAGTGTCTCAGGTTTCAAGACTTTCGCATTTTCTGGCAAAGAAATCAAGGCTTTTCCTGCTTTATTACGTGCAATTAAATCTTCAAATTTGCAAATAAAACCATATCCTGCATCTGATGCCATCAATAATTCTTGTTTTTCAGGTTCCATAATAACCTGTTCAATAGTCGCACCTGCCGGTAATGTAAGTTTACCGGTGAGCGGTTCACCTTGTGAACGCGCAGAAGGCAAGCTTAACGGATCTAAAGCGTAGCTACGACCAGTGCTATCAATAAAGATCACCGGTTGATTACTTTTACCACAAGCGTGCGCCAGATATTTATCGCCTGCTTTATAGCTTAATCCTTCCGGATCAATATCATGACCTTTCGCACAACGAACCCAGCCCATTTCAGATAAGATGACGGTAACAGGTTCAGCCGGGGTCATTTCACTTTCAGAAATCGCTTTCGCTTCTTCACGCTCAACTAATTGAGACATTCTAGGGCTGGCGTATTTTTTCGCATCTTCTTGAATTTCTTTTTTGATCAAAGTATTTAAGCGGCGTTCCGATCCTAAAATTAACTCTAAATTTGACCGCTCTTCTTCGAGTTTATCTTTTTCAGCTTGTAATTGATGTTCTTCTAATTTGGCTAAATGGCGCAAACGTAAGTTTAAAATGGCTTCAGCCTGTTCATCACTTAAGTTAAAGCGAGTCATTAAAACTTGTTTAGGTTCGTCTTCAGTACGAATAATTTCAATCACTTCATCAATATTGAGGAAGGCAATCATCAAACCATCTAAAATATGTAAACGAGCAAGTACTTTATCTAAACGATGTTGTAAACGACGTGTCACAGTAGTACGACGGAATGTCAGCCATTCGGTAAGAACTTGAAGTAAGCCTTTCACGGCTGGTTTATGATCAAGCCCGATCATATTCATATTCACACGATAGCTTTTTTCGAGATCAGTCGTTGCAAATAAATGCGCCATCAAGGCATCAGTGTCAACGCGATTTGAACGTGGCACAAGCACGATACGCACAGGATTTTCATAATCTGCTTCATCACGAATATCTTCCACCATTGGTAATTTTTTCGCGGTCATTTGCTCAGCAATTTGAGCAATAATTTTCGATGGTGAAGATTGATGAGGAAGTACGCTAATGATGATTTCACCGTCTTCTTTATGCCATGTTGCACGCATCTTGATGGATCCACGGCCAGTTTCGTACATTTTTCGAATATCATCTTTAGGAGAAATAATTTCCGCTTCAGTCGGGAAATCAGGGCCTTGAATGATATTGAGTACATCGTCTAATCCTGCTTTTGGATTATCTAATAACAGGACAGCTGCATCCGCCACTTCATTAATATTGTGTGGTGGAATATCTGTTGCCATCCCGACAGCAATCCCTGTTGTGCCGTTTAAGAGAATATGAGGCAAACGAGCAGGTAAATATTGTGGTTCTTCTAAGGTGCCATCAAAGTTTGGTTGGAAATCAACGGTGCCTTGGCCTAATTCAGATAATAGAATTTCAGAGATTTTGGACAGGCGAGATTCTGTATAACGCATTGCCGCGAATGATTTAGGATCATCTGGCGCCCCCCAGTTTCCTTGCCCATCCACCAAAGGATAGCGATAAGAAAAGGGCTGAGCCATTAAAACCATGGCTTCATAACAGGCGTAGTCACCATGCGGATGGAATTTACCAACACATCACCGACGGTACGTGCAGATTTTTTAAATTTCGCTGCAGCATTTAACCCCAATTCAGACATCGCATAAACAATACGACGTTGGACAGGCTTTAAGCCATCACCAATAAAAGGCAATGCACGATCCATGATGACGTACATTGAATAATTAAGATAAGCCTTTTCTGTAAAGGTGCGAAGTGGCATCTGCTCGATGCCTTCGTAATTAATATTGCTCATATTCTTCTAATCTATTTTCTGGTTGCACCGGAACTCGCATCAGAATGTTCGTGATGAGAATGCCCCATATCCATTCCTTTATGACTGTCAATTTCGTAAGGAACAGGTTGTGGTTTTTGTGGATTGGCTTCTTTAAAGGCTTCGTCTTTTAGTTTTCCGGAATAAATATTCGGATTTTTTTCGCCTTCGACCACGATTTGTCCCATCGTGCCTTTATTTACAGCACGGAAAATCGAGTGATCCATAAAGACATAAGTGCCCGGTACATCAATTCGTGTTTCCACCATGGTGGCACTGCCGGATGGAATCAGGGTAGTTTGAACATTATGATTAACAAGCGTACCGCCTTCCACATACACATTATCAAATACAGCACCAATTAAGTGGAAAGAAGAGCATAAATTTGGTCCAGCATTTCCTACAAATAGACGAATGCTTTTCACCGGTTTTTCGCTTTTTAAGGCATTTTCCGTCCATAGTTGCACCGACTTTACCGTTGAAGAGGACGTATTCAGGGCGTTCATCAATGGCTTTTTGCATACTGAATGGTTGCAAGCCAGGCTCGCCAAATTCACCTTTGGTATAGAATTCACTTTGCATAATGTAAAATTCGCGATCCACTTTTGGTAGCCTTCTTTGGGCTCAACTAAAAACTAAACCATACATCCCTTTGGCAAGGTGAATATCCACAGGCTGACTGCCACAGTGGTATAAATAAATTCCCGAACGTAACGCTCTAAATTGGAAGGTTGATGTACGCGTTGGTGGTGTTTCACTTGCGAGTGCTCCGCCCATTGGTACGGCTGCAGCATGGAAATCGATACTGTGTGGCATCATTGAACTCGCTGAGTTGGAAAGTTGCACTTCCACCATGTCGCCTTCGCGCACACGAATAAACGGCGCAGGCACGCTCCCATTTAATGTCCAAAATTTAAATTGCACACCATCCATTAAATCCATAATTTGCTCAAGTGCGGTCAGTTTTACCACGACTTTTGCTGGATAGTTACGTTCAATCGGTTTTGGCACATTGGGCGCAAGCGTCAGTTCAGCTTCAATTTCTGGTAAATTCTCAACTGCAGTGGTTGCTGTATTTGAGGCTTTTTCTTCTGCTTGAGCAGAAGGAATAAGGCTTAAACCAGCACCTAATGTAATTGTTGCTAGGCCTAGTGCACTGTTTTTAAAAAAATCTCGACGTTGTTCGTTCATGATTGACCTCAAATAATTAAACAGCTAAATCCACTTGGTCGCCATTGGTTTGTAACCAATTTTTGCGATCTTCCGCTCGTTTTTTGGCAAGTAACATATCCATTAATTCTAATGTTTCCGCGCCTTGATCTTCGCCTAGCTCATAGGTTAATTGAACTAAACGGCGTGTATTCGGATCCATGGTGGTTTCACGTAATTGTGATGGATCCATTTCACCTAAACCTTTGAATCGTTGTACGTTTAAAGTGCCTTTTTTACCTTTTAAGCGTTCTAAAATTGCTTCTTTTTCGTTTTCATCGAGGGCATAAAAGACTTCTTTGACCTAAGTCGATACGATAGAGTGGTGGCATTGCCACATAAACGTGCCCATCTTGAACCAATTTCGGGAAATGGCGTAAAAAGAGTGCACAGAGTAGGGTAGCAATATGTAAACCATCGGAGTCCGCATCGGCTAAAATACAGACTTTCCCGTAACGAAGTTGAGATAAGTCTTCATTATCAGGATCGATACCAAGCGCCACAGCAATATCATGAATTTCCGTTGAGCCAAGCACTTGATCACTGGCGACTTCCCAAGTATTTAAGATTTTTCCGCGTAACGGCAGGATCGCTTGATATTCACGATCACGCGCCTGTTTGGCCGAGCCACCCGCAGAGTCACCCTCTACTAAAAATAATTCGGTTTTTCTAAATTTTGTGATGCACAATCGGCTAATTTACCCGGTAGAGCAGGACCACTCACTAATTTTTTACGCACGACTTTTTTGCTGCATTCAGACGACGTTGTGCAGAACTGATCGCCATTTCAGCTAAGCGATCTGCATCTTGTACGTTTTGATTTAACCATAAACTGAAGGCATCTTTTAAAACACCCGCAACAAAGACCGCACTTTGACGGGAAGATAAACGTTCTTTGGTTTGGCCGGCAAATTGAGCATCTTGCATTTTCAGTGAAAGAATATAAGCACAGCGATCCCAAAATGTCGTCTGCAGTTAATTTCACGCCACGTGGTAATTTATTGCGGAATTCACAATATTCAGTCATGGCATTGAGCAAACCTTGGCGAAGACCATTTACGTGTGTTCCGCCTTGTACCGTTGGAATCAAGTTTACATAGCTTTCTGCAATAAGCTCACCACCTTCTGGTAACCATAATAATGCCCAGCTTACCGCTTCGGTAGAACCTTTAAATTCACCCACAAAAGGTTTTTCAGGTAAGGTTTCAAAACCATTCACTGCTTCGGTTAAGTAATCGGATAAACCATCTTGATAGCACCACACATCTTCGGTGTTATTCACTTTATCGACAAATTTAATCTCTAAGCCTGAACAAAGCACGGCTTTAGCACGTAATAAGTGGCGTAAACGACTAACAGAAAAATTCTTGCTATCGAAATATTTTGGATTCGGTTTGAAGTGAACGGTAGTGCCGGTTGTACGTCTTCCACAAGTCCCGATGACTTCTAATTCTTCTACTTTCACCCCATTTTCAAAGGCAATTTTATACACTTCGCCGTTACGCTTAACTTGAATATCAACACGTTCAGAAAGGGCATTGACGACAGAAATCCCTACCCCGTGTAAGCCACCTGCAAATTCATAGTTTTTATTTGAGAATTTACCGCCAGCATGAAGTTTGGTTAAGATGACTTCCACACCTGAAACCCCTTCAGTTGGGTGAATATCAACTGGCATCCCGCGACCATTATCAATGACTTCAAGAGATTGATCAGCGTGTAAAAATTACTTCAACTTTTAGTCGCAAAACCTGCAAGGGCTTCGTCCACACTGTTATCGATAACTTCTTGAGCAAGGTGATTTGGACGGGTAGTGTCCGTGTACATACCAGGGGCGAATTTGCACCGGTTCAAGATCTTTCAGAACCGTAATTTCTTGAGCGGAATAATTTGTAGTCATTTTTAAAATTAGTTACTTATTTATAAAAAAATTAGCGTGATTTTATCAAAAAAATGACGCGTTTATAAAAATCAAAGATGAGAAAAGATAAGGATACTATATTAAGTAAAAGTGCGGTCAAAAATTTGACGTGAATTTTGACCGCACTAGAGGGTTCATTTGAATCTATTTAATCTGTTATAGATTGAGTTATCTCGATACTAAGCTTTTTGCTTTTGGTTGCTAAATATTCCTGCAAGCCTTTATCTCTCAATTTACAGCTCGGGCATTCTCTACAACCACCTTCAACACCTTCATAGCAAGTGTGGGTATGCTGACGAACATAATCTAACGCACCTAATTCATCAGCTAATGCCCAGGTTTGGGCTTTGGTAAAATACATTAGTGGTGTTTTTAAATTGAATGGATAATCCATGGCTAAATTAAGGGTAACATTCATGGATTTAATAAACACATCTCGGCAATCTGGATAGCCACTGAAATCTGTTTCACATACACCTGTAATAATATCGTTGATGCCTTGTCCTTTTTGCGTAAATCGCCGCATATAATAAGAATAGCGCATTTCGGCCATCCACAAAGGTATTCGGTAATTCACTCATCTTTTTGCTCAATGTCAGCGTTTGCATCCATTAAGGCATTGTGGGTGATGGATTTGATGACGGACGTATCAATCAACGTTTGTTTTACGCCAAGATCGTTGGCGATCCAACGAGCTTTTTCTAATTCAATGGCATGGCGCTGGCCGTATTGAAAGGTGACGGTTTCGACATTTTCTACGCCATATTCGGCAATAGCTTGAATTAAACAGGTTGTGGAATCTTGTCCACCAGAGAAGATCACAAAGGGCTTTACGGTTGAGATTAGGATTTGAAATATTCATAGGATACCTAGTTTTTTTATGTAGGAGGTTTGCGAACTACAAGTTAAAAATGAGGCGGTATTGTAGAAGTCAAAGATAAATTTTGCAAGAAAAGGACTAATTTAAGCAGGAAAAAGCGGAGAAAAGTTGTGATACAATTTCGGTAAGCTAGTTTTAAAAAGGTAAATACAATGAAAAAAATTAATTCTTATTGTTATCGGTGCATTAGTGATTTCAGCTTGCGCAAATAAAGACGTTTATTTTAATGGTTCAGAAGGCTCTCATTCAGGTATGAAATTTGATAAAGACACTCGTCATTGGGGCGTTAATCAATAATTGTTTTGACAAAAGAAAAGCCATACAGTTGTATGGCTTTTTTATTAAATCACTTCTTCTTGGCAATGTGGGCAAGTCATTAAATGTTCTTCATTATTGTGCACAATGTAATGGCCCATTTTTTTCGCTTTAGTATCAAGATATTTCGTATTGTAACGGTTTTCACCTACATTCAATGGCACACGTTCTACGATATTAATTCCCGCTTTTTTCATGGTTTCTACTTTTTGCGGGTTGTTTGTCATCAAGCGAACTTGCTTCACACCTAATAATTCAAACATATCGGCACACACATTAAAGTTACGTTCATCAGCTTTAAAGCCTAATGCAAGGTTGGCTTCAATAGTATCCATGCCTTGATCTTGTAATGAATAAGCACGAATTTTATTAATTAGACCAATACCTCGTCCTTCTTCACGATGATAGAGCAACACACCACGACCCGCCTCGCTAATTTGACGTAATGCGGCTGCCAATTGGAAACCACAATCGCATTTTAAACTGTGTAATGCATCACCCGTTAAGCATTCAGAATGAATGCGGGCGAGTACAGGCTCATCTTGGTTTGAAATATCACCCATCACTAAAGCGACATGTTCTTTTTGTATCGGGAAATTCAAATCCGACCATTTTAAATATGCCATATTCGGTAGGCAAATTGGCTTGAGCGACCAGTTGGATTTTTGACATAACGTATCCTTTTTCAACTTTATTCTGCTAAAATGTGCACTTTATTTTTATTATCAAGAGGCAACAATGTTTAAAAGGCTGTCATTATATACGTTATTCCTTTGTCTTGTACCATTTTTTGTTTGGGGTTTTGCTTATCATTGGCATGGAAACAACCAATTAATGGAATGGGATTATTGGCTTTATCTTTTAACCGAAACGGGTAGCGTACCTTATGCTTTAATTACCTGTGGTGTGTTTGCTTTTACTTTTTCCGTTTTCTTTTTGAAAACCGTAAACAGTGGATTATGGGCGTGATTATAATGGGCCTGTCGGTATTATCCACACAAGTAATTAAAACAGGTTTAAAAACGGTTTTTGCCGAGCCACGTCCTTTTACCGTCTATTTAGCAGAAAAAACAGAAAGCACCACGGATGCTTTTTATCATCAAGATCGTTCAGAGCGTGCAAAATTAGTGGATAAATTTTTATTCTACACAAGCCGATACACCAGCCTGGTTAAAAGCGCATTATGAAGATGAAACAGGTTATTCTTTCCCATCAGGACATTCTATTTTTGCCGCCACTTGGCTGATGTTAGCCGTCGGGTTTAGCCAATTATTAGGCAATCGTTCTTTTAAAGCGGAATTACTGATTGGTGCCATGACCATTTGGGGTGTATTAATGTTGATTAGCCGCGTACGCCTTGGAATGCATTATCCTATCGATTTATTTGTGGCGATAATTTCGGCGTGGATTGTTCATTTGATTATTTTTGGTTTCTTACAGAAGAAAGGCTTGTTTAACAATAAATAGAATCAAAGACCGGTTTTAGTGATAAAGCCGGTCTTTTTTATTGCTTGTAGAAAATATGATTTTTATCATGGATTTTCATTTTGATTTCAAGGAAAATACAGCCTATATATTCCAACAAATTTGACCGCTCTTTTAAGGAGACAATATGTATTATGGTATTGATATTGGTGGCACAAAGATTGAATTGGCTGCTTTTAATGAAAAATTAGAAAAACTTTATACCGAGCGTGTGCCAACGCCACAGACAGATTATCAAGATTGGTTACAGGCGATTAAAACGTTAGTCGAACGTGCGGATGCCCACTTTGGTGAAAAAGGCACGGTAGGTCTTGGGTTGCCAGGATTTGTTAATTTAACAACCGGGCTTGCTGAAGTGACGAATATTCGTGTTGCAGATAATAAGCCCATTTTAACTGATCTGGAGAAAATACTCGGGCGTGAAGTGCGAGCTGAAAATGATGCAAATTGCTTCGCGCTTTCTGAAGCTTGGGACGAAGAGAATACCCAATATCCTTCCGTATTAGGGCTGATTTTAGGCACTGGTTTTGGTGGTGGCTTTGTGATTAACGGCAAAATTCACTCAGGACAAGTGGGGATGGCAGGGGAGTTAGGGCATCTTCAATTAAATTATCATGCCTTAAAATTATTGGGTTGGGATAAAGCCCCTATTTATCAATGTGGTTGTGGTAATCACGCTTGTTTGGATACGTATATTTCAGGTCGTGGCTTTGAAATGTTGTACCGTGATTTAAAAGGCGAGGCATTATCAGCAAAAGAAATCATTGACCGTTTTTATGCGAAAGAGGAAAGTGCGGTTGATTTTGTTCGCATTTTTGTAGAGTTAGCGGCTATTTCTATCGGTAACATTATCACTGCATTTGATCCACATATGATTGTTCTTGGTGGTGGTTTATCGAATTTTGATTATCTCTATGAAGCGTTACCAAAAGCATTGCCACCTCATTTAATGCGTAGTGCAAAAGTGCCACCAATCAAAAAAAGCAAAACATGGAGATTCTGGTGGAGTTCGTGGTGCTGCAGCATTATTTTTAAAACGTGAATAGATTTAATCTAAAAAAATACAGCAAAAAAATCTGAATAAATTTTTATGTTATAGGGATAAAAATCCAGTTTCTTTTTAAGAAAACTGGATTTTTCTTTATCTCTCTACAATCATAAATATTGATTTTTTTAAGCGAGGTTTTTATGTTGACAGAATTTGGGAACTGGATTGAGCAAAGGTTTAACATGGGTTGTTGAACATTTAGATGAGCCATTATGGAATATCACGATTGTGATTTTTATTAGGTGTAGGCTTATTTTTTTACCATTACTACAGGCTTAGTACAGCTACGTCTTTTCCCTGCAAGTATACGCGAAATGTGGTTTGGCCGTGCGGCAGAGGGAATTCTCTAACGCCATTTCAGGCGTTTTGCAACAGGACTCGCAAGCCGGGTTGGTGTTGGTAATATCAGTGGTGTGGCAACAGCTATTGCGCTTGGTGGTGAAGGTGCGGTGTTCTGGATGTGGGTAACGGCATTTATTGGCATGTCGAGTGCTTTTGCAGAATCTACCTTAGCACAGGTATTTAAAATTCAAGATAAAGATGGCTCTTTCCGTGGTGGCCCTGCTTACTATATTACACAAGGTTTAAAATCACGTTGCTTAGCAGTAGCGTTTGCTGTATCACTTATTTTTACCTTTTGGTTTTTGCATTTAATTCAGTACAAGCAAACTCAATCGTAGAAGCAACTAAAAATGCTTGGGATTGGCAAGGTGAATATGTTGGTCTTGTTTTAGTTGTATTTAACTGCCGCGATTATTTTTGGTGGCGTGAAACGTATTGCGACCATTTCTAGTAGCGTAGTACCGATGATGGCACTCTTTTATCTAATTATGGCGGTAATTATCTTAGGCATGCATATTGATATGATCCCAACGGTAATCGCCAATATTTATAAAAGTGCCTTTACTTTCCAATCTGCAGCTGGTGGAATGTTTGGTGCTTTAGTGTCTAAAGCCATGATGATGGGGATTAAGCGCGGATTATTCTCTAATGAAGCTGGGATGGGATCAGCCCCAAATGCGGCCGCTGCAGCACATGTAAAACATCCAGTAAGCCAAGGTTTAGTGCAAATGCTTGGTGTATTTGTAGATACCATGATCGTATGTACTTGTACGGCAGTGATTATTCTGCTTTCAGATAATTACGGCAGTGAAACACTGAAAAGTATTTCCTTAACGCAAAATGCATTGCGTTATCATGTAGGTGAATTTGGCGTACACTTCTTAGCTTTCATTTTATTGCTTTTTGCTTATTCATCTATTATCGGTAACTATGCTTATGCGGAAAGTAACATTCGCTTTATTAAAAATAAACCGTGGTTTGTATGGACATTCCGTTTATCGGTATTATTCTTCGTTTATTTCGGTTCGGTAAAATCAGGCAATGTCGTGTGGAATTTTGCGGACACGGTGATGGCGGTGATGGCAATAATTAACTTAGTTGCGATCGTTTTACTTTCACCGATTGTGTGGAAGTTAATGAAAGACTATCAGCGTCAATTAAAAAGCAGGAAAAAGAGCCTGAATTTAAAATTGACCTCTATCCTGAAATTAAAAAAACGAGTATTAGAATCATCGAATTTGGAAATAAGTTTTGATGGAATATGACAAAGGCGGGATATCCCGCCTTTGTTGTTTTAAATGACGTTCAAAATTGACCGCACTTTTATCGTTCATTTCGATAAGTCAGGAAGTAATAAGAGAGGGCTGAAATGACCACGCAAGCTGTCATTGTATAGAGCATTGGTGCAGCGGTTTCCATTTTAAAGCTCGCTACCAAGGAACCCATCACCGCACCGACACCAAAACGTACACTTCCCATTAATGAATTTGCGGTACCCGCCATCGTTGGGAATTTCTCTAGAATAGAGGCTGTGGCATTGGAGGAGATTAATGGATTTTGTCCAACAAAAAAGGCTACGCCAATAGCCATTGGCCAAAAACCGAAATCAAAAAGTGCGGTTAAAAATAGCCAGACTCCTGAAATAAATTGTACGGCAATACCAATTCGTAACATGGTTTCAGCACCTAGCTTCAATACAAATTTTCCATTTAGATAAGAAGCAGCGGTCATAATCGCGATATTGATCATAAAGAAATAGCCGAATTGATCGACAGGAATGCCATAAATACCGATATAAACAATCGATCAGCAGTGACGAAAGCAAATAAACCACCAAAAGCCAAAAGAAGCTGCCGCCATATAACCCTAACACTTCTTTTTGTTTGGAAAGCGTCATGAAGTTACGGGCAATGATATTACAGACGCAGGGGAATACGGTTTTTCTTGTTTATGGGTCTCGGGAATAACGAAAAAAAGACAAGCAATGCCGCAAGAAATCCCATGATGCCAATCACATAAAAAATCATATGCCAGTGGAAATATTTCACGATATATCCACCAATTATAGGTGCAACAAGCGGCGCGATCATAAAGACAAGCGTGATGGTGGACATGATTCGAGAGAGCTGATCTTTACTAAATAAATCTCGTAATAAAGCCCCTGAAAGTACGACTGGTGCAGCGCCAAAGAAACCTTGAATAAAACGCAGCGCAGTGAAACTACCAATAGAATGAATACCCGTTAAAATAATAGCCGTGATCAGCACCAATAATGACACCCTAATAAAATAATTGGCTTGCGACCAAAACTGTCACCAAATGGTCCCCAGAACAATTGCCCTGCCGCCATACCATAAGCGAAGAATGTCAGCGTGTGCTGAACTTGCTCGGAGTTGATATTTAAGTCTTCGGCAATATTTAAAAAGGACGGAATATACATATCCACGCCTAAAGGCGGTAGCATCGAGAGGATGCCGAGCGTGGCGATAAAAATAAAGGTAGGTTTAATATTTTGGCTCATATTATTTCACTAAATTGTCGATTTCTTCCTGGGTGAGTGGCCGAAATTCGCCTTCTTCTAAGCTTTCATCTAATTCAACGTTACCGATTCTCCAACGATGGAGTGCAACCACTTTATTACCCAAGTGCGGCAAACATGCGTTTCACTTGGTGATAGCGTCCTTCAGAGATGGTCAGATTCACGTTGTAATCATCTAACACTTCAAGTTTTGCTGGCTTAGTCGGTTCTTTTTCTCCACGTAATAAAATGCCTTCTTCACAAGCTGAAGCATAATGGTTCTCAACCGGATCAGCTAAAGTGACTAAATAGGGTTTTCTCGCATTGATGTTTTGGTGAGGTAATGCGATGTGACCATTGTCCCATCATCGGTTAAATAGCACGAGACAGTGGTATCCACATCTAATCGCCCTGCGCTGTGTAACTTGCCAGAAAGAGGCGGTTCAAAGAATTGATAAATAGTTGGATAGTCACCATCATCATGAGAGCAAACATAGCCCTGAGGTTTATGCAACATAAAATATTGGCCTTCTTCCACCCAAGTCAACAATTCATCTTCAAAATAAATTTCATCTTCTTGACTGACTTTGGTCGCACCATTTTTCACAATTTCACCGTTAATTTTGACCGCACTTTGGCGAATGGCCTTGGTGGCTTGTGAACGGGTTAAACCAGTATTCTCGGCAATAAATTTATCTAATCGCATCGTAAACTCTTATTTTTTTGATTGAACCAGCTGACGTAATCAAACTGGTCGTAATATTTTTTTCACCATTCCAACCGGAAAAAGGTAAATAAATCACCCACTTCGCTTTTCGTTTTTCAAAAGCCCTTTAATGTGAAAGCAGATTTTAACTCAGGATAAAGGCTTGTGGGTAAAAGACCACTTTGTTTGGGATAAGGCAAGTTATCAAAAGGCTTGCAAGTCTTCATATTTTGCACCTTTTCCAGCCATCTTTATCTGTCATCATAATAAATAAATTATCGAAATCTAAAACGCTGTGAGCGAGCTTCCCATTTCTCTCTGAGCTTCTTGTTCAGAATGGTAATGCATAAAGTGTACTTTAAGATCATCTAATAAGCCAACGGGATACGGTTTTTCTGTTTGTATAAATTGAAGAGGTTGTGCTTGATAGAATTCGATATTCTGTAGATAGCGAACAAAATCGCTCGGATCTAAATAGAGATTAACAAATGGAGAGTTAAAAAGGCTGATTTAGATCGTGCAAAAATAAACGCGCCCGACACAGTTTGCAGAAATCACTGACATGCCTTGGTTGGTTAAACGTTTTTTTGGTAGGTTTTGATTAATGGCTTTCCGTTGTAATTTATTGATGGCGCTTCTAAATTTAGAAAACAAACTCATTATTTATATCCTGTATATTTTTTGCGATATAGTAACGTTTTTGCTTCTGAATGTGAAGAAAAAGACAAAAAGTGAGGTCGATTTCACTCATATTTTTTTGTAATAATTTTGTAAAATTTTTGCGGTATGTCACAAAATTCTGTTTAAAAGAGAGTATAATGGCGCAAATTTTATTTAGCCTAAGTGAAAATGGAGTATTTTTATATGAGTGAACAATTACGCCAAGCTGCATTAGATTTTCATGAGTTCCCAATTCCGGGAAAAATTGCAGTCACCCCAACCAAATCATTAGAAACCCAACATGATTTAGCCCTTGCTTATTCTCCTGGTGTTGCAGAGCCTTGTTTAGAAATTGAAAAAGATCCTTCTGCTGCAAGCCGTTATACCGCTCGTGCTAACTTAGTGGCCGTGATTTCAAATGGTACAGCGGTGTTAGGCTTAGGAAATATTGGTGCACTTGCCTCAAAACCTGTTATGGAAGGGAAAGGTGTATTGTTCAAAAAATTTGCCGGCATCAACGTATTCGATATTGAAATCAATGAACATGATCCAGATAAATTAATCGATATTATTGCTTCATTAGAACCAACGTTTGGTGGCATTAACCTTGAAGATATCAAAGCACCGGAATGTTTCCACATTGAAAAAGCATTGCGTGAACGTATGGGAATTCCAGTATTCCATGATGACCAACACGGTACAGCCATTATCGTCGGTGCGGCAGCATTAAACGGTTTAGAAATTATTGGTAAAAATATCGCAGATGTACGTTTAGTGGTAAATGGAGCCGGTGCTTCAGCCATTGCGTGTACTAATTTACTTCGTGCATTAGGTTTCAAAAAAGAAAATATCACCATGTGTGACTCTAAAGGCGTGATTTTCAAAGGTCGTGGCGATAACATGGATGAAACCAAACAATTCTACGCGATTGAAGATAATGGCTGGCGTACATTAGCCGATGCGGTTAACGGTGCAGATGTATTCTTAGGTTGTTCTAAAGCAGGTGCGTTAAAACCTGAAATGGTAAAAACCATGGCGGAGAATCCATTAATCTTGGCATTGGCAAACCCAACACCTGAAATCACGCCTGATGAAGCCAAGGCCGTTCGTCCAGATGCGATTGTTTGTACAGGCCGTTCAGATTTTCCAAACCAAGTAAATAACGTACTTTGTTTCCCATTCTTATTCCGTGGTGCATTAGACGTAGGTGCAACTGAGATTAATGAAGAAATGAAGTTAGCGGCTTCTCGTGCAATTGCAGGTTTGGCGAAAGAACAGGTGCCGTTAGAAATTATTGCAAGTTATGGTGCGTTATCATTTGGTCCTGATTATGTGATTCCAACACCGTTTGATCCTCGTTTATTGTTTACTGTCTCTTCTGCAGTAGCGAAAAAAGCGATGGAAACAGGCGTTGCAACGCGTCCAATTACAGATTGGGCAGCTTATGAAAAACAATTAAAAGCGTTAGTTGCAGCGTAATTTTACTTTCTCAAAGTGCGGTCAAAAATGATGATGTTTTTAACCGCACTTTGTGTTTTTTTATCTGTCTATGAAAGGAATGGCACATTAGCGTGCTTTAAATTAATCAAAGGGTAGCGATTCCCTTAGGACTTATGAGTGTCAAAATGAAACAAACACGTTCTCCTTTATATCCGATTTTCCTCTTCGTCATCATTAATCTGATTATTTTCACCTTGTCTCGTCTTGGGCTTGCGATTTGGCAGGCAGAGCGTGTTTCTGCGGTAGAGGGATGGGGACAATTATTTTTGCAAGGCTTGCGCATGGATATCGTGGCTTTGTGCTACCTATTTGGTGTGCCAGCATTATTTACGGTGTTATTTCATCATAGCCGAATTTGGAAAATGATTTTACGCATTTGGCTTACCTTAGGTAGTGTGTTTATTCTATTTATGGAATTGGCTACGCCTGCATTTATCGAAACCTATGATTTCCGTCCAAACCGACTCTTTATTGAATATTTAATTTATCCGAAAGAAGTCTTTTCAATGTTGATGGAAGGTCATTTAACTGCGGTCATTTTTAGCCTTATTTTTACCGTTACGGCTTTCTTTTGTTATTGGAAACTCTCTGGTTATGCGGTGAAAAACTTACGCCCAATGAGCTGGAAATTACGCCCTGTTGTAGCATTGCTCGTGATTGCAGTGGCTTTTTTAGGTGCGCGTTCGAGCTTCCAACACCGTGGTGTTAACCCTGCAATGGTTGCCTTTTCTTCCGATGGTTTAGTGAATTCTCTTGTATTGAATTCTGGCTATTCTGTCCTTTATGCGGCACAGCAATTTAAAGATGAAGGTTCTTCTTCCGCAGTGTACGGCAAAATGGATACTGATGAAATGTTGCGTATTGTCAAAGCTAGCCGTGGCCGTCCTGAAAGTGATTATATTTCAGAGAAGATTCCAACATTAACGAAAAACCAAGCCACTTATCAAGGTAAACCGAAAAATATCGTCATTATTTTGGAAGAAAGTTTTGGGGCACAATTTGTGGGTACGTTAGGCGGAAAACCACTTTCACCTGAATTTGATAAATTAGCCAAAGAAGGCTGGTTATTTGAAAATCTCTATGCTACTGGTACTCGTTCTGTTCGTGGTATTGAAGCCACCACAGCGGGCTTTACACCCACTCCAGCACGTGCAGTGAGTGAAATTGAATAACAGTCAAAGTGGTTTCTTTACCATTGCGGATTTACTCGCTAAACAAGGTTATAACACCTCGTTTATTTATGGTGGTGAAAAACACTTTGATAACATGGCAAGCTTCTTCTATGGCAATGGTTTCCAAAATATTATCGATCAAAAAGATTACCAAAATCCAAAATTTACCGCGACTTGGGGGCGTGAGTGATGAGGATCTCTTTGATAAAGCGAACGAAACCTTTACCCAATTACACAATGAAGGAAAACCGTTCTTTAGCCTCGTGTTTAGTTCGAGCAATCACGATCCTTTCGAGTTCCCGGATGGTAAAATTGAGCTTTACGAACAACCAAAAGCCACGCGTAATAACAGTGCGAAGTATGCTGATTACGCGATAGGTCACTTCTTCAAGTTAGCGAAACAATCTAATTATTGGAAAGATACCGTGTTCTTGGTGATTGCAGACCACGACTCCCGTGCAGCAGGGGCAAGCTTAGTGCCAATTAAGCATTTCCATATTCCTGCATTAATTTTAGGTGATCATGTTGCACCACGCCGAGACAGTCGTTTAGTGAGTCAAATTGATATGCCGACAACCTTACTTTCTATTGCGGGGGTAAGCGGTAATTATCCGATGATTGGCTTTGATTTAACGCAAGATGTGAATCCGAATCGTGCCTTTATGCAGTTTGATCAAACCCAAGCTTTAATGAAAGGCAATCATGATGTCGTTATCCAAACACCAAATAGCAAAGCAAAAGGCTATGTGTATGATAAAGAAAAAGATACATTGACTGAAAAAGAGGTGCCGGAAGAAATGAAAAAAGAAGCATTGGCACATGCTTTACTTGGCAGCTATTTGTATAAAAATCGTTTATATAAAGGCAGTGAAGAGAAATAAAGTGCGGTTAGTTTTAAGCTAATTTAAAGGGCGAATGATTTTCGCCCTTTTTCTTTATATGATTTTTGCTTAGTGATTTTCAGCAATAACACGTGGGAATAAAATATTGTTTTCACGGTGAATATGCATCATTAAATCATCTGCAAATTCTTGGATACCGCTGTAAAGTGCACGCCATGTATTGCAAGCATCAGCCGGAGGCGTCATATTGTTTGTTAATGATTTCAATACATCTAAATGTTCGCCGTGTTCTGCGTGTTCCATTTCCATCATACGAATTGGCATTTGCGCCATCATATAGTTACCGGCTTTGATCATAGGGAAAAAGCACGTGCTCTTCTTTTCATCATATGGTTGCTCAAATCCTCATAGACATTGCGTAATTCAGCTGCAACACCCATTGGACAATCTTCACGATCGCCATGAACACTTTCTACACGATCCGCTAAGACGATTAATTCTTGAAGTTGTTCACGGTGGCGTTGATGGTAGCGAACTAAGATATGATCGATAATTTCAGGATAAGTTGCATTAACCCAATATTCTTCCGGGTTTCTCTGCTTTGCTGTTTTGAAGCTCGGTTAAACGCGTTTCAATTTCTGCTAAATTTAATCCTTTTTCTGCCGCTGCGTTTGCAAGTGTATCGGAACCACCACAGCAGAAATCCAAATCATATTCACGAAGTAGAGAAGTTGAGCCGGGTACGCTGACTGCGATTTCACTTAATTTTTTTATCTCCAAAAGACATAATGAATCTCCTTATTGATGAGGTAGAGTTAAAAGTTGAGTGAAATACTATGACAATAGCAAAAAAATGCAAAGCCTTTTTTAGAAAAGTATGATTCAAATCAAAGCGACGGCTCAAATTTACCTTGTTATAGTTAGGAGTTGATGTGTTTAAAAAGAGAAAGTTGCATTGCTTGAATAGGGTGTTATTATTCGAGCATTGAAAGGGGGATTTAGATGAAACGAATTTATCGATTTTTAGCTGTTGGATTACTATTGCTGATTTTAGGTGGCGGCTATTTTTTTGCGAATTTAACAATTTTTGAACGTACATTTATCCAATTAAATACGTCACAAAAAGTGAGTTATACTCCTTTTGAAAGCAAGCTAAATATGCAATGTGACAAGGTTAATGGTTTAATGCCTAAATTAACGTCTTCACATTTTCGTTTGGTCAATTGGAATGTGCATAAAGGGCAAGATAAGGGTTGGCAAGAAGATTTAGCGAGATTGTCTAAACAAGCTGATTTTGTGTTATTGCAAGAGGCAACGCAGCATCAAAATTTAAACACATTTTCGACCGCACTTTTTGTGTCCTCTTTTTCTTTTAAAGATCTCTTATCGGGTGTCAAGACATTCACTAAAACGCAACCAGAATGGTATTGCGGTGGTGGCGTAGCAGAACCATTAATACAAATACCTAAAGTGGCAAGTGTGATGAGTTTTCCATTAGAAAAAGACGCTAGCTTGCTACTTATTAATGTACATTTGATTAATTTTGAATGGGGAATTTCGGCTTATCAAACTCAGTTAGCGCAGCTCTTTTCTTTTGTAGAAAATCATCAAGGCCCCATCATTATGTCTGGCGATTTTAATGCATGGAATGAGCATCGTCTGAATTTAGTCAATAATTTGATGCAAAAATATGGACTAGATGCAGTGACGCTATCTCAAGATGAACGATTGCGGTTTTTAGGTCATCCACTTGATTATATTTTTACGCGAGGCGTAAAGTGGTGAGTGCAACATCAGAAGTGGTTACTTCGTCAGATCATAATCCATTACTGGTTGAATTCGAATTGGAATAAAGTGCGGTCAGATTTTGAGAAAATTTTAGGGCTAACGTTATGTTAGCCCTATGTGTTAATTACTTGGTTTGATTAATTAAAAATTGCGTTAATAAAGAAACAGGGCGTCCCGTTGCGCCTTTATTTGCACCTTGAAGCCAAGCTGTCCCGGCGATATCTAAATGTGCCCAAGTGTACTTTTTCGTAAAGTTGGAGAGGAATGCGCCTGCAGTAATTGCGCCGCCCCAACGACCGCCAATATTAGCCAAATCGGCAAAAGGTGATTTTAATTGCTCTTGATATTCTTCACTCAACGGTAAACGCCAAGCTTTGTCAGTAGTTTGCTGTGCGGCTTGTAATAACTGTTCAGCTAAGGCATCATCAGTTGAAACTAAGCCACTGTTATGTTGACCTAAAGCAACCACACAAGCGCCAGTCAGGGTCGCAACATCAATCACATATTGCGGTTCAAAGCGTTCTACATAAGTCAATGTATCACAAAGCACTAAACGGCCTTCAGCATCTGTATTTAATACTTCTACGGTTAAACCGTTCATTGTGGTGAGAATATCACCTGGGCGATAGGCATTGCCATCAGGCAAGTTTTCACAACCCGCTAATACACCAATGACATTTAATGGCAGATTTAATTCTGCGATGGCTTTCATTGTGCCGAAAACAGAAGCCGCACCGCACATATCGTATTTCATCTCATCCATTTCTGCGGCTGGTTTTAACGAAATACCGCCCGCATCAAAGGTCAATCCTTTGCCCACTAATACGATAGGTTTCGCATTTTTATCAGGTGCATTGTTGAAATGTAAAATAGACATATAAGCTGGGTTTTGTGAACCGCGAGATACGGCTAAATACGCATTCATGCCAAGCTTTGTCATGTCTTCTTCATCAATCACATCGAGGGAAAGTGCGGTTGACGTTTCGGCTAAATTTTTAGCTTGTTCAGCTAAATAAGCCGGTGTACAAATATTGGGCGGCATATTCGCGATATTACGTGCAGCTTTTACACCATGCGCAATGGCTTGAGCTTCTGCGATGGCTTGCTGAGCTTGCGAATCATCGGTATTAAAAACAATTTCTTGAAGTGAGATAGCATCCGCTTTTTTGCTTTTAAATTCGTCGAATTGATAAAGGCTATGTTCAATGGTTTCAACAGTAAAACGTACATTCCAAAATAGATCGCGATCTTTAATTTCCACATCCGTTAAATTATTCACCGCTTGTTGAATATTTAATTCTTTTAATGTTTGGGTTACGCGTTGGATGATTTGTTTAAATTGGCGTTCAGTCGTTTCACCTTTTTTGCCACAACCTGCGACTAATACGCGTTTGGCCGCAAGATTCGGTAACGAATGAAGCAGAGTCGCTTGCCCAATTTTGCCTGAAAGATCTTGGCTTTGAGCTAACTGGCTGAGGTAACCTTGTGTGATTTGATCGATTTCATTGAAACTTTTTGTCAATTCATTGTTCTCATAAATGCCGATGATGAGGCAATCGGTTGATTGAGAAAGTGCGGTTGAGTTTGCTTGATATTTCATGTTATTTCCTTATGTTGCTAATTTGCTATTTAAATCAGTCAAAATAAGGTATCATACGCCATCTAAATTAGCCAGTTTCCCGTGTTTTTTAGTTAGAAAAAAAGAATGATATTAACCCGATATTTAACAAAGGAAGTCTTTAAAAGCCAGATTGCAATTTTGTTTATTTTGCTTTTAATTTTCTTCAGCCAACAACTTGTGCGCGTACTTGGTTCAGCGGCAAATGGTAAGGTTCCCGCCGATCTGGTGTTCTCTTTACTTGGTTTAGGGATGCCGACCATGGCGCAATTAATGTTGCCATTATGTTTGTTTATCGCCATTTTGCTGACTTTCGGTCGACTCTACGCAGAAAGTGAGATTACTGTAATGCGGGCTTGTGGTGTGGGACAACGTATCCTTGTTCGTGTGGCGTTAATTCTTTCTTTGTTCACAGCTGGCTTGGCTGCTTACAATGCATTGTGGCTTTCTCCATGGGCCATTCAAAAGCAAGCGGCGATTGTCGAAGATGCTAAAGCGAACCCAACCATGGGGGCATTGGCTTCTGGTCAATTCATGTCCACAAGCAACAATAATTTCGTCTTATTCATTGATAAGATTAACGGTAATCAAATCAGTGATGTTTATCTTTTCCAAATGAAAGCCAAAGGCCAAACGAAACCATCAGTGGTTACGGCTGAAAAAGGTGAATTAAAAGCGTTACCGAATGGCGACCAAGTCTTGAATTTACAGAATACCTTGCGTGTAGAAGGCACATCCGTGCTTCCTGATTTTCGTATTACACATTTTGATGACTACCAAGCGTATTTAGGTCATCAAGAGACAAACTCGGAAAGTGATGAAGCCGCCGAATTATCTTTTGAGCAATTATTAAAAGATAAAAGTGCAGCCGCAAAAGCTGAGTTGCATTGGCGAATTACCTTAATTTTAGCGGTGCCTTTAATGGCGCTTATTGCTGTACCAATGAGTAAAGTGAATCCTCGTCAAGGTCGTTTCGCGAAAATCTTACCAGCATTATTGCTTTATTTAATTTACTTCTTGTTACAAAGCTCATTTAAATCTGCGGGGGGGGCTGATAAGCTTGATGCAGGTTTGTTAATGCCGTTGGTAAATATCGCCTTTTTAATTTTAGGAATTGTGCTGAATAGTTGGGATAGCACCGCTATGCATAAATTCCGTCGTGTATTCAGAAAAGGGTAATAACAATGTTGATGAATACTCTTGATCGTTATATCGGTAAAAGCATCTTAGGGGCAATTTTTGCCACGCTATTTACGTTGGTTGGCCTTTCGGCAATTATCAAATTTGTAGAGCAATTCCGTAGCGTAGGGAAAGGTTCTTATGATATTTGGCAAGCGGTGGCTTATACAGGCTTAACCATTCCTAAAGATGTAGAAACCTTTTTCCCAATGGCAGCCTTGTTAGGGGCATTAATTGCTTTAGGTAATTTAGCCAGCCGTAGTGAATTAGTGGTAATGCAATCCGCAGGTTTTTCTCGTTTTAAAATTGGATTAGCCGTCATGAAAACGGCACTTCCACTGGTGCTTTTTACCATGATTATTGGTGAGTGGGGGATTCCACAAACTGAACAGTTTGCCCGTGATATGCGTACTCGCGCACTTTCTGGTGGTTCAATGCTTTCGGTGAAAAATGGTGTATGGGCAAAGGACGGCAATAATTTCGTGTATGTTCGTCGTATTACTGATGATGCACAATTAGAAGATATTTATATTTATACCTTTGATGACCAGCGTAATCTCACTCATTTAAAACATGCGAATCAAGCGCAATATTCTGCTGAAAATAATCAATGGCAGTTACGTCAAGTTAATAATTCAGCGGTATCAAAAGAGCAAATTACCACAACAAACCGTTTAACAGAAGATTGGGTAACAAGCTTAACGCCAGATAAATTAGGCGCAGTTTCATTACGTCCAACATCATTATCCATTTCAGGTTTGTATGAATACATTGCGTTCTTAAAACAAACAGGACAGGATTCTCGCCGTTTTGAATTAACCTATTGGCGTAAGATTTTACAGCCCCTTTTCTGTAGGCGTGATGATGATGCTTGCGTTATCTTTTATCTTTGGCTCATTACGTAGTGTCACTGCAGGAGCGAGAATCGTAACGGGGATTTGCTTCGGATTCTTGTTCTATGTCGTCAATGAAATTTTTGGACAAATGAGTGTGGTATTTAATGCACCAGCTTTTTTAGGGGCACTGATGCCAAGCCTCTTATTTATGGCGATTATTTGGTGGCTACTCGCAAGAAAACGAGACTAATTGATACAATAAACGAAAAAGGCGAGCCGAGAAGGTTCGCCTTTTTGTTCGCTAAAAAAGTGCGGTCAAAATTGACCGCACTTTAGGAATTTAATCTTCTTTAAATTCTCTCATCATTTCTTCTGCTTTTTTCACCATTTCTGCGGAACCGATGAAAAGTGGTACACGTTGGTGAAGTTCAGTTGGTTGAATATCTAAAATTCGATTGTAACCATCAGATGCAATACCGCCGGCTTGTTCTGCTAAGAATGCCATTGGATTGCCTTCATAAAGCAAACGAAGTTTACCATTTGGATAGTTAGTTGCACTTGGGTAAATATAGATACCGCCTTTTAATAAGTTACGATGGAAGTCAGCCACTAATGAACCGATATAACGTGACGCATAAGGGCGGTTAGTTGCTTTATCTTCCTCTTGGCAGTATTTAATGTATTTTTTTACCCCTTGTGGGAATTTGAGATATTGTCCTTCATTGATGGAATAGATTTTGCCCTCTTTTGGCATTTGCATATTTTCATGAGAAAGACAGAATGTACCGATAGATGGATCATAAGTGAAACCATTCACGCCGTGACCAGTGGTATAAACCAACATGGTAGATGAACCATATACGATATAACCCGCAGCGACTTGTTTATTACCCGGTTGCATAAAGTCTTCTAAGGTAACAGGTGAGCCAATCGGGGATACACGACGGTAAATAGAGAAGATCGTGCCAACAGAAACGTTTCACATCAATATTGGATGAACCGTCAAGTGGGTCGGTCAAAATGATATATTTTGCATTGCGAGCACGTTCAGTATCAAAAGCGATAAAGCTTTCTTCTTCCTCTGAAGCAAAACCTGCCACTTCTTCACGTGACATGAGGGCTGCATTCATGGTGTTATGGGCGAACAAGTCCAATTTCATTTGGCTTTCACCTTGCACGTTTTCGACACCAGACTGACCAAGAATATTGGTTAAACCTGCTTTGTTGATATCACGATGAATGATTTTTGCTAATAAACGAATAGAAGACAAAATACCACTAAGTTCCCCTTTTGCATTTGGATACTCTGCTTGGCGTTCAACAATAAATTCACTCAATGTTTTCATGTTTATTCCTTTTTTATAATTATTAAATAAATAATAGACCCTCTTTTATTATATGTTATTTAGCACTTTTGATTGAGATCAAAATGTGAAGAATGAGATCTTTGTCACATTTTATTTTTGATACAAAACCTTGACAAAACCTATAAATATCCTTTAAAAGAGAGGTGTAACAAAAAAATAACAAATAACACAACATTACACTAAAGGGTGTCCTATGAATATAACCCCGATCAGCGAGTCGGCGGTGGTTTGCTCTTTACCGCCACCAGCTTCACTTCAACAACAACGCCAACTCTGGGCGTTTGCCAATCAACTACAGTCTGAGCAAGATATTGTAGAAGTTGTCGTGGGAATGAATAATCTCACGGTCTTCACTGATTTTTACGTGGATTTTGAGCCGCTTATTCAGCGCTTGGAACAATGTTGGACAGAATTGAAAGTCTCCACTTTTCAAGGTCGTCATATCGAGATCCCTGTAATTTATGGCGGCGAATTAGGTCAAGATTTATCTGAAGTGGCCAAATTACATGACACCACGCCAGAACGAATTGTTCAAATGCATAGCGAACCGATTTATACGGTATATATGATTGGTTTCCAACCTGGTTTTCCCTATTTGGGTGGTTTACCTGAAAGCCTGCACACGCCACGTCGAGCTGTCCCAAGAACAGTTGTTCCTGCCGGTTCTGTTGGTATTGGTGGGGCTCAAACGGGCATCTATCCCTTTTCCTCTCCTGGCGGATGGCAATTAATCGGTCATACCAAGCATGCACTCTTTGACAAAAAACAGGCACAACCAACTTTATTACAAGCAGGTGATACGGTGAAATTTGTGGTGGAGGGGATTGAGTTATGATTCATGTTATTGATGTGCAATCTCGAGCCACAATTCAGGATTTAGGGCCGTTTTGGTTTACGTCGATTTGGGGATTAGTCAATGCGGAGCAATGGATAAATTGGCGTTACGTGCTGGTAATATTTTACTAGGTAATGCAGAGGATGCCCCTGCAATCGAAGTTCCTTTAGGTGGTATTACATTGCAATTTCAGCAGGATATGAATTTTTGTGTCACTGGGGCATTTTATGAAATGACCTTAGATGATAAACCGGTCTTTGCTTACTGGCGTTATCAGGCACGAGCGGGGCAGGTACTGAAAATGGCGCGAGCCAGAATCGGAATGTATGGTTACCTATGTGTGCAAGGTGGCATCCTATTACCCAAAGAGTTAAATTCTTGCAGTACCGATCTACGAGCTCAAATAGGAGGAATAGAAGGACGTGGTTTACAAGTGGGCGATCAATTGCAAACGGTAAATGATCCTATTTTGCGTAGTGAAATTGGGATTGCACCTATTCCACTTAAGCATACGATTCATGCGTTACCGTCCTCTGAATATCAGGCGTTTAAACGGAAATCCCAATATTATTGGTGGAGAGGTAAATGGACGTTGCAAAGCAGCAGTGATCGCATGGGTTATCGTTTTCAAGGGCAAAAATTAGAATTAAAGCAACCGCTGGAAATGCTTTCTCACGCGATTCAATTTGGTAGCGTGCAAGTTCCACCAAGTGGTCAACCAATTATTTTGATGGCGGATGCGCAAACTACGGGTGGTTATCCCAAAATCGCCAATGTGATCGATGCGGATCTTGGTGCGTTGGCACAGGTACGTTTAGGCTCAACCATTCAATTCGAGGCAGTTAGTTTAGAACAAGCCGCAAAATTGCGTCGTAAAAATGAGATATACCTCGATCAAATTAGGAGAATTGTCGATGAAAAAAATTGATTTAAATGCCGATATTGCTGAAGGTTTTCCTTTTGATGAGGCATTATTGAAAATTGCTTTCTTCTGCCAATATTGCTTGCGGTTTACATGCCGGTGGAGCAAAAGAAATGCAAAGTGCGGTCAGATTTGCGAAAGAAAATCAGGTGCGCATTGGTGCTCATCCAGGCTTTCCAGATCGAGAAAACTTTGGGCGTACTCAAATGGATTTACCTGAACAGGAATTAATTGCGCATTTACGCTATCAGCTTGGTGCCTTAAAAGCAATTTGTGATGGGGAAGGCACGGAAATTAGTTATGTTAAACCTCACGGTGCTTTATACAATCAAGCTGCTAAAGATGAAAAGTTAGCCCGTTTAATTGCACAAACTATTTATCAATTTGATCCGAGTTTAAAATTAATGGGATTAGCAGGTAGCTTAATATTACGCGTAGCTGAGGAAGAAGGTTTACAAACAATTTCTGAAGTTTTTGCGGATCGCCACTATATGCCTGATGGGAGTTTGGTACCTCGTTCGCAACCGAATGCAATGGTGGAGTCTGATGAGGAAGCCATTCAACAAGTGTTACAAATGGTAACAGAAGGTCAAGTCAAAGCCATTGATGGAAGCCTTGTGCCAGTAAAAGCAGAAAGTATCTGTTTACATGGCGATAATCAACATTCTCTACAATTTGCAGCACGCATTGTGGAAGAATTAGAAAAAAATCATATAACAATAACGGCATAAGCCGAATAAACATAACACACAACATCAACTTAACAAGGGAGGTGCTTTATGGCATCAATCAATCACCGCCGAAATGCAGTGCTGGGTGCGGCATTTTTAATGGCGACTTCAGCAATTGGTCCTGGCTTTTTAACTCAAACTGCAACCTTTACAAACACCTTATTAGCCAGTTTTGGCTTTGTGATTTTATTATCGATTTTGTTAGATATTGGTGCTCAGCTTAATATTTGGCGAATAGTGGTGGTGTCGGGAAAACGAGCACAGGATATTTCTAATGCTGTTTTCCCAGGCGCGGGCTATTTTCTTGCATCTCTTATCGTGATGGGAGGGTTGGCTTTTAATATTGGTAATGTAGGGGGCGCAGGCCTAGGGCTTAATTCAATCTTTGGTATCGCCCCAGAAACAGGAGCTGTTATCAGTGGCATCATTGCAATTTTAATTTTTTTACGTAAAGAAGCAGGATTGTTAATGGATCGCTTTGCCCAATTAATGGGTTTTATTATGATTGCACTGACTTTGTATGTCATGTTTAAAACAGAACCGCCAGTGGTAGAAGCAGCATACCGTACCTTTATTCCAGAGCAAGTTGATCCTATCGCAATTGTGACATTAGTTGGAGGAACCGTAGGGGGATATATTACCTTTGCTGGCGCTCACCGCTTACTAGACGCGGGGATCCAAGGTGAAAAAAAGCGATGGCTGAAGTGAGTCGTAGCTCTGTATCGGCTATTTTAATCGCCTCTACTATGCGTGTTGTATTATTTCCTTGCAGTGCTTGGTGTTGTTGCCAAAGGGATTCCGCTGAATCCTAAAAATCCGGCAGAAACGCCTTTTGAATTCGTGGCAGGCCATTTTGGCCAAATCTTATTTGGCGTAGTGATTTGGGCAGCTTCTATCACATCAGTTATTGGTGCCGCTTATACATCGGTATCATTCCTCACGAGCCTTTGTCCGACAATTGAGCGAAATAGAAACTGTTGGATTATTGGGTTTATAGTGGTTTCTACAGCAGTTCTTGTCACTGTAGGGAAACCTGCTGCTGTACTGGTTTTTGTGGGAACCCTAAATGGTTTAATTTTACCAATAGCACTAGCCTTGATTTTATTAGCCGCTTATCGAAGCAATATTGTTGGTAGCTATAAACACCCAATTTGTTTAGCTTTTGCGGGCTGGTTCGTTGTGATTATCATGGCGATATTAAGTGGAAAAACCATAATTTCTTATGTATCTAGTTTTCTTAGCTAACGATAAAATACCCGCGAAAGTGCGGGTATTTTTTTATCTATTTCTTGATTATGCGGTTACGCAAACGTTTGCCTTTTGGTTTTCTTAGTATTAGAATGCCTCGATTTTTATTAGGAAGGAGACTATTTAATGAGTTCGGAAAATTTTAGTTTAAAGCCAGTCCCCTATAATGAGCGAAAAGGTGCGATAGCGTTAACATTTGTCATGTTAGGTTTAACATTCTTTTCAGCGAGTATGTGGACAGGGGGAACATTAGGGACATCGTTAACCTATAATGATTTCTGGCTTGCCGTTATTTTAGGTAACCTAATGTTAGGTATTTATACCTCTTTTCTCGGGTATATCGGTGCAAAAACAGGGTTAACTACGCATATTTTGGCACGCTATTCCTTTGGCGTTCGAGGTTCGTGGTTACCATCTTTATTGCTTGGGGGCACTCAAGTTGGTTGGTTTGGTGTTGGCGTGGCGATGTTTGCAATCCCAGTTAATAAAGTAACGGGTATTGATGTTAATTATTTAATTCTGGGTTCTGGTTTATTGATGACGATTACGGTCTTCTTTGGTATTTCAGCACTAACTATTCTTTCCACTATTGCGGTGCCAGCTATTGCCGTATTAGGTTCTTACTCAGTTTATCTTGCCGTTACGAATGCGGGTGGCTTAGAAGTATTGCAGCATATTGTGCCAAAAGAAAACATTTCACTCTCAATGGCGATCACATTAGTTGTGGGCTCCTTTATTAGTGCAGGCTCATTAACAGCCGATTTTGTTCGATTTGGTCGAAAAGCAAAGCAAGCAATCATTATTAGTATGATTGCTTTCTTTTTAGGTAACTCATTAATGTTTATTTTTGGTGCAGCAGGCGCGGCAGTAACGGGAATGTCAGATATTTCTGATGTGATGGTTGCTCAAGGTCTTATTATTCCAGCTATCATTGTACTCGGCTTAAACATTTGGACGACAAATGATAATGCGCTTTATGCTTCAGGTTTAGGTTTTGCGAATATTACGGGATTAAGTAGCCGCACTTTATCTGTCGTTAATGGTATTATCGGAACCTTATGTGCCTTGTGGTTATATAATAATTTTGTCGGCTGGCTGACTTTCTTATCTTCAGCAATTCCTCCTGTTGGTGGTGTCATTATTGCTGATTATATTTTACGTCGTAAAGCCTATGAGAATTTTGAACAAGCTAAATTCTTAAATATAAATTGGACTGCTATCGTTTCAGTTATTGTTGGTGTGGCTTGTGGTAAATTACTACCAGGCATTATCCCTGTGAACGCGGTGATTGGTGGGGCAGTTACCTATTTGATTTTAACACCATTACTCGGTAAAAAATTAGCGATGAAATAAGGCAAACAGATGTTAGTTAAAAATGTACACATTCATAATCGAGAAGGGTTATGGCAGATTTTAATTGAAGAAGGAAAAATTAGTCGAATTTTTCCTCAAGATGAGGTTTTTAATTATTCAGGTGAGATGCTCGATGGTGAAGAAGGTATTATTTATCCGCCATTTGTAGAGCCTCATATTCATTTGGATGCAACACAAACAGCGGGGCAGCCTAATTGGAATCAATCTGGGACCTTATTTGAAGGGATTGAGCGTTGGGCTGAGCGTAAATCATTATTAAGCCATGAAGATGTCAAATCTCGAGCATGGAAGACATTAAAATGGCAGATTGCAAATGGGATTCAGTATGTTCGTACTCATGTTGATGTCTCTGATCCAACATTAACAGCATTAAAAGCCATGCTTGAAGTCAAAAAAGAAATCGCCCCTTGGGTAGATTTACAGATTGTAGCGTTTCCACAAGAAGGTATTTTGTCTTATCCAAATGGCGAGAAACTATTAGATCAGGCTATGGAGATGGGCGCTGATGTTGTTGGAGGTATTCCACACTTTGAATTTACCCGTGAATATGGCGTGGAATCTATGCATATCGCTTTTGATATTGCTCGTAAGTACAACAAACAGATTGATATCCACTGTGATGAAATTGATGATGAACAATCTCGTTTTGTTGAAACTGTCGCGGCATTAGCCTTGAAATATGACATGGGGGAAAAGGTAACAGCAAGCCATACAACGGCCATGCACTCATATAATAATGCTTATGCATCACGCCTTTTCCGATTACTAAAAATGTCAAAAATTCATTTTGTGGCCAACCCATTAGTGAATATTCATCTTCAAGGACGCTTCGATACCTATCCAAAACGTCGTGGTGTAACACGAGTAAAAGAGATGCTCAAAAATAACATCAATGTTTGTTTTGGCATGATGACGTGTTTGATCCTTGGTATCCGCTCGGTACAGCGAACATGCTGCAGGTATTACACATGGGATTACATGTGTGCCAGCTGATGGGATATGGTCAAATTAATGATGGGTTGAAACTGGTCACTGAAAATAGTGCAAAAGCATTAGGTTTAACGGATTATGGAATCAAAGAAGGTAACAGTGCAAACTTTATCGTATTGCCTGCAGAAAATGGCTTTGATGCTGTACGCCGTCAAGTTCCTACACGTTATTCTATTCGTCATGGTAAAGTGATTTCTGAAACTCAATTGGCGAAGACTACTATCCATTTATCCGATAGTGAACAAGTGAACTATCGTTAATCATTGAAAGTGCGGTCAAAATTTAAGAGAAATTTGAACCGCACTTTTTCTTTTAAATTTTATATCAATTCTATTCATATAAAATCACAATAAAATTCACATCCATCTAGACGTCTAAATCTTTAATGAAGACGTTAATTTTGTTACACTCAATCTATTTTTAAAATTAATTAAATATAGGAAAGCAAAATGAGTAAACTTTTTCCAAATGCCACTATTCGTACTTCTGCGCCATATCGTTTTGATATTGTAGGCAGTTTTTTACGCCCAGAAACCTTAAAACAGGTTCGTCATCAATGTAGTTGTGGCGATATTTCTTGTACGGATCTAACGCAAGTTGAAGATGCAGAAATTGCAAAATTGGTAGAGCATCAAAAAAATGTTGGATTGCATGCCGTGACTGATGGTGAATTTCGTCGTACTTTTTTTGGCATTTAGATTTCTTAGCCGCATTAGATGGTGTGAAAGAAGTGGATGCTGAAAAAAATTCTCAGTGCAATTTAAACACGATAATGTACGCCCGAAAACATTAAAAATTGTGGATAAGATTGGTTTTTCAGAGAGCCATCCTTTCGTTGAACATTACCGCTCATTACAAAAAATAGCAGGGGAGACTGAAGTTAAATTAACGATTCCTTCTCCGTCAATGCTGCATTTAATTTGTACAGTACGTGCTACAGATTATCAGCCGATTGAACGTTATAAAGATAACAATCAGTTGTTGTTAGATGATATTGCCGATGCTTATATTGACGCGATGAATATCTTCTATAAATTAGGCTGTCGTAACTTACAGTTGGATGATACAAGTTGGGGCGAATTCTGTGCGGAAGATAAACGTAAAACCTATACCGAACGTGGTTTAGATTTAGATCAAATTGCTAAAGATTATGTGTATATGTTAAACAAAATCGTGGCAGCGAAACCGACTGATTTAGCGATTACAATGCATATTTGCCGTGGTAACTTCCGTTCAACTTGGTTCTCAGCAGGTGGTTATGAGCCTATCGCAGAAACCTTATTTGGACACTGTAATGTGGACGGTTTCTTCTTGGAATACGACAGTGATCGTGCAGGTGATTTCAAACCTTTACGCTTTATTAAAAATCAACAAGTGGTATTAGGATTAATTACCTCTAAATCTGGCGAGTTAGAAAATCGTGATGAAATTATTGCTCGTATTAAAGAAGCAGCACAATATGTGGATATCAATCAACTTTGCTTAAGTCCACAATGTGGTTTTGCTTCAACGGAAGAGGGTAATATTCTGACGGAAGAACAACAATGGAAGAAACTCGAATTTATCCGTAGTATCGTGGAAGAAGTTTGGGGTAAATAATTTCAATTGGAATGAGAAAGAGATAATCGTTAAGATGGTTATCTCTTTTTTTCGTGAAAGTGCGGTTAAAAATGACCGCACTTTTACACAATAAAAAAGGAAGTCAATAGACTTCCTTTTATGTTATTTCAATTTAATTATTTGACGCATTGCAGGGAATAGGATCACATCACGGATAGACGGTGCGTTAGCATAAAGCATTGCTAAGCGGTCGATACCTAAACCTTCACCTGCTGTTGGTGGTAAACCGTGTTCAAGTGCCACAACGAAGTCATCATCTTTAAACATCGCTTCATCATCACCCGCTTCTTTTGCTGCAACTTGTGCATCAAAACGTTCATTTTGGTCTTCGGCATCGTTTAATTCTGAGAAGCCGTTACCAATTTCACGACCACCGATGAACAATTCAAAACGGTCTGTTACTTCTGGGTTTTCATCATTACGACGTGCAAGTGGTGAAATTTCTGCTGGATGCGCCATTAAGAAGGTTGGTTGAATTAAGTGATGTTCAGCCACTTCTTCAAAGATCGCATTCACGATAGAGCCTAAGCCCCAAGATTTTTGTACTTCAATACCTAAGCGTTCAGCGGTTGCTTTTGCACGCTCGAAGTCGTAAAGATCTTCTTTTACGATACCTTTATCTGCACCGTATTTAATGGTTGCATCATGTAATGTGATACGCTCAAACGGTTTGCCGAAGTCAAATTCTAAATCACCGTATTTCACAATGGTTGTACCAAGAATATCAATGGCGAGTTTGCGTAATAATTCTTCGGTGTTATCCATTAAATCATGATAATCCGCATAAGCTTGGTAGTATTCAAGCATGGTGAATTCAGGGTTATGACGAACAGAAACCCCTTCATTACGGAAGTTACGGTTTAATTCGAAGACACGTTCAAAACCACCAACCACTAAACGTTTTAAGTAAAGCTCTGGTGCAATACGAAGATACATATCTACATCTAACGCATTGTGGTGAGTGATAAATGGACGAGCAGATGCACCGCCTGGGATCACTTGTAGCATTGGGGTTTCAACTTCCATGAAACCTTTAGAAATAAAGAATTCGCGAATACCCGCAATCACTTTTGAACGAATAATAAATGTGCGGCGAGATTCTTCATTAGAAATTAAATCTAGGTAACGTTGACGATAACGTGCTTCCATGTCTGTTAAACCATGGAATTTGTTTTGGTAATGGACGAAGCGCTTTTGGTTAAAAAGTTGAACTTCCGTTGTTTTAATGGTTAATTCATTGGTTTTAGTTTTGAAAAGTGTCCCTTTCACCCCAATGATATCACCTAAATCCCAGTTACCTACATCTTCAGCATAAACGCCTTCAGGAAGGTTATCACGAGCAACATATAATTGGATTTTGCCACTCATATCTTGCAAGGTAATAAAGGTTGCTTTACCCATTGCACGACGGGTCATAATACGACCTGCAACGGCAACTTCAATCGCTTTGTCTTTTAATACTTCACCATCTTCGGATTCGTACTTATCATGTAAATCTTGAGCAAGGGCGTCACGACGGAATTGATTCGGGAACGCATTACCTTTTGCACGTAATGCAGCTAATTTTTCACGGCGAACGAGCATTTCGCCATTAAGATCTAATTCTTTCACTTCTTGTTCTGACATATCCTTTACCTCGCTAGTTTGTAATTAGAATGTGATTTATTGAAAATAAACAGGTTTCTTCTATTCTACCCATAGCATGGTTTTTTGTTAAGCCTTTTTTAATGAAGTCATCTGTTTTATAGGGAAAGTGTTGGTGATAAATGCAGGAAAGCAAAATTGTGCTATTTTTTTAATCAAAACGTTTATCATCATGTCTTGATATTCATATAAACAAAAAGAGCGGTCAATTTTTCAAAGGTTTTAAACCGTGAAAATATTGACCGCTCTTTGCGTAGAATGATTAATTAAAGATCGAAATCACCGAAATCATTGGTATCAACTTTAGAGTCAATTTGGCCAACAAGGTAAGAACTCACTTCAACTTCTTGTGGCGCTACTTGTACGTTGTCAGAAACAAGCCATGCGTTAATCCATGGAATTGGGTTAGAACGCGCACCAAATGGCAATGGAAGACCGACCGCTTGCATACGGATATTGGTGATATATTCCACGTATTGCACCAAAATGTCTTTGTTCAAACCAATCATTGAACCGTCTTTGAACAAGTAATCTGCCCATTCTTTTTCTTGTTCCGCCGCGGCTAAGAAGAGATCATAGGCTTCTTGTTTACATTCTTCCGCAATTTCTGCCATTTCAGGATCGTCTTGACCTGCAGCCATAATGTTTAAAATGTGCTGTGTACCGGTTAAGTGTAAGGCTTCATCACGTGCGATAAATTTAATGATTTTCGCATTACCTTCCATTAGTTGACGCTCAGCAAAGGCAAAGGAACAAGCGAAAGATACGTAGAAACGAATCGCTTCAAGTGCGTTCACACTCATTAAGCAAAGGTAAAGTTGTTTTTTCAGGTTGCGTAATGTTACAACACATTCTTTCCCATCTACAGTATAAGTACCTTCACCGTACAAGCTATAAAGTTGGCTATCGCGGATTAAATCATCGTAGTAAGAAGAAATATCACGCGCACGTTTGATGATTTCTTCGTTGGTTACGATGTCATCGAATACGATAGATGGATCATTCACAATGTTACGAATAATGTGTGTGTAAGAACGAGAGTGGATGGTTTCAGAGAAGGTCCAAGTCTCGATCCAAGTTTCTAATTCAGGAATAGACACTAATGGTAATAATGCAACATTCGGGCTACGACCTTGAATAGAATCTAATAAAGTTTGATATTTTAAATTACTGATGAAAATGTGTTTTTCATGCTCAGGTAACGCGGCATAGTCGATACGGTCTTGCGACACATCCACTTCTTCCGGACGCCAGAAGAAAGAAAGTTGTTTTTCAATGAGCTTTTCAAACGTCTCATATTTTTGTTGATCGTAACGTGCAACGTTAACATTTTGACCAAAGAACATCGGTTCCTTTAACTGGTCATTTTTGTTTTGTGAGAAAGTAGTGTATGCCATATGAGTTTTCCTTTTTACAAGTTTTTTATGCTTGTGTTTTTAGTTTTAACGGGAATTCTTTAGTATATTGTTGCCATAATACCGGTAGTATTCGGCTTCTTTCAATTCTTTTTATCCATTTCTATTTTATTAACATTCACATCTAATACTTGAAAATGTCCCACTATAAGATTGTTATCTAACATAGATAAATGTGTATCAGCTAAAAAAATCATTAATCTGTAATTTAGTTTCTGGGTATGTCTCTATAATTTTCTTTTTCAGCGAAAAACTACGAATTCTTCTAAATATTTTTTTAGAGAAATTTTTAAGCATATCGGAGCTAAAATTTACTGTAATTAGCATTTTCTATACCTTATTAGATCTTACACGCCCCACCAGCACAGCCGTCATCTAAATCTTCTTGACTGTCTTCTGCACCATCACGGGTGTTTTGATAGTAGAGGGTTTTTAAGCCGTATTTGTAAGCAGTTAAAAGATCTTTTAACAATACTTTCATCGGCACTTTACCGTCTTCAAAACGTTTTGGATCGTAGTTGGTGTTTGCTGAGATCGCTTGATCCACGAATTTTTGCATAATGCCGACTAAGTGCAAGTAACCATCATTGCTTGGAATATCCCAAAGTAATTCGTAGTTGTCGCTTAAGTTCTCATAATCTGGTACGACTTGTTTTAAGATACCATCTTTTGACGCTTTAATACTTACATGACCACGTGGAGGCTCGATACCATTTGTTGCGTTAGAAATCTGTGAAGAGGTTTCTGACGGCATTAATGCAGTTAAGGTTGAGTTACGTAAACCAAACTCTTTGATTTCGTGACGTAACGTTTCCCAATCATAATGCAATGGTTCTTGCGTTAAGCTATCGATATCTTTCTTATACGTATCGATTGGTAAAATACCTTTCGCGTAATTGGTTTCATTGAAGTACTCACATGCACCTAATTCTTTTGCTAAGTTCATGGAAGCTTTCAATAGATAGTATTGAATTGCTTCAAAAGTGCGGTGAGTTAAATCATTAGCTGAACCATCAGAATAACGCACGCCATTTTTCGCTAAGTAATAGGCATAGTTAATTACACCGATACCAAGTGAACGACGACCTAATGAAGAACGTTTCGCCGCAGGAACAGGGTAGTCTTGGTAATCAAGTAATGCATCTAATGCACGTACTGCAAGATCTGCTAGGTTCTCTAACTCATCTAAATTATCTAATTTACTAAGTTAAACGCTGAAAGTGTGCAGAGGGCAATTTCACCATTTTCATCATGGAAATGTTGTAATGGTTTAGTTGGCAATGCAATTTCTAAACATAAGTTAGATTGACGCACCGGTGCAACAAGCGGATCAAACGGTGAGTGAGTATTACAGTGATCCACGTTTTGGATATAAATACGACCAGTTGATGCACGTTCTTGCATTAATAAAGAGAATAACTCAACGGCTTTTACAGAACGTTTGCGGATATTTGGATCCTGTTCGTATTTCACGTAAAGTTCTTCAAATTTATCTTGATCAGCAAAGAAAGCTTCATAAAGTCCAGGTACGTCTGAAGGGCTGAATAAAGTAATGTCTTCGCCTTTAATTAAGCGTTGATACATTAATTTGTTTAATTGTACGCCGTAATCCATATGACGAACACGGTTATCTTCCACACCACGGTTATTTTTCAATACTAATAGGCTTTCAACTTCTAAGTGCCAAATCGGGTAGTAAACTGTCGCCGCACCACCACGTACGCCACCCTGTGAACAAGATTTTACGGCACTTTGGAAGTGTTTATAGAATGGAATACAGCCAGTATGGAATGCTTCACCGCCACGAATCGGGCTACCTAATGCACGGATGGCACCCGCATTTACCCCGATACCAGCACGCTGTGAAACGTATTTTACGATTGCTGCAGAGGTTGCGTTGATAGAATCTAAGCTGTCACCACATTCGATCAATACACAAGAGCTGAATTGACGCGTAGGCGTACGAACCCCCGCCATGATAGGCGTAGGTAAAGAAATCTTAAAGGTTGAGGTTGCATCATAGAAACGACGAATGTAATCCAAACGGGTTTCTTGTGGATATTTTGAGAATAAGCTCGCTGCAACTAATAAATAAAGGAATTGCGCAGATTCATAGATCTCACCGGTTACACGGTTTTGAACCAAGTATTTCCCTTCTAATTGTTTTACTGCGGCATAAGAAAAGGTCATATCACGCCAGTGATCAATAAACCCATCCATTTCATCCCATTCTTCACGAGTATAGTCGGCTAAAAGTGCAGGATCGTATTTGCCCATACGCACTAATTTTTTCACATGATCGTATAAACGAGGCGGATCAAAATGGCCATACGCTTTTTTACGTAAATGGAAAACCGCAAGACGTGCAGCAAGATATTGATAATCAGGGGTATCTTTGCTGATTAGATCTGCTGCTGCTTTAATAATGGTCTCATGAATATCGGAGGTACGAATACCTTCATAGAATTGAATATGAGAACGCAATTCAACTTGAGAAACAGACACGTTTTCCAAGCCTTCAGCCGCCCAAGTAATCACACGGTGAATTTTGTCTAAATTGATTTGTTCAAGCGTACCATCGCGCTTTGTAACCATTAATCCTTTGTTCATGGAAGATAAAACCTGCTAGAGAGATGACTTTAAAAAACACAATATATAGTGTTATGAAAAACAACAATGCACAAGATAGAGTGTTTTAAAAATTGAATTCAAGCAGTAAATTTTTTTACTTACATTATTGACAAAAAGATAAGTCATTTAAAAATAAATAACTTTTTCGAAGTAATGTTTTTAAGCAGGATCTTTTTGTAAATCTTTGTAAAAGAAAAAGTGCGGTCAAAAATCATCTCGTTCTTGACCGCACTTTAAGAGTTAAAAATTAATTAATTCAAATATTTAAATACTTTTGACAACTTTTTGAACGCCGGTAACTTTACTTGCAATTTCTGCAGCTGAGTCACCTTGTGATTGAGTGACGTTTCCGAGTAAGAATACTTCACCGTTTTCGGTGATCACTTTCACATCTGTTGCTTTTACATTATCGCCTACGAAAAGTTTAGATTTAATTTGTGTCGTAATCCAACTGTCTTTTGTAATTTGTCCAAAAGTAATTTTTGGCCCAACACGTAATTCATTGTATACGTCATTTACACCTTCTACGCCTTTTGCAAGACTGGTTGCAGTTTCTTTTACAGTTCCATTAGGAACTTGGCCAATTAACAATACGCGACCACTGTAAGATACAGCATTTACACGACTTTCTGATTGAATTTGTGCATCTTTATCTAATGCATTTTCAACTTTTATTTCTAGAGTTTCATCATCTACTTGCGTACCCATCGTGCGAGGATCCGTTGCAACTTTTGCGCCAGCCGCTGCGCCACCAACAACAGCAGCTACACAGCCTTGTAACATAATTGATGCGCCTAGAACAAAGGCTAATTTTTTAAATGGGGTCAATTTCATTATTAATCTCCTTTTTATAAATGAGTGAGCTAATTAATTAGTCAATTAATTTTAGAAATAGTTTGGTTGGAAAATCCTTTAATGTCAAGCTCTTGGGAAAAGTGTGCTATCAACAAGCTCACAAAGTGCATTAATCACGAATAAATGATTTTCTAAAATACGTGTTTCTTTAGTGGCAGGAATGGAGATTTCTAAATCTGTTTCAGCCAATACACCTTGAATAGCATCGTTATTTGAACCCGTTAAAGCAATCACCTGAATTTCTTTGTTAACTGCATTGGAAATTGTATTTAGCACCGCTTTTTCTGTTCCTAAAGGAGCAAAGGCGAGCAATAAATCACCGGGTTTAGCGATAGCGTTAAATTGATGTTGATAAAGTTGATCGGTGGGTTGATCAAAAACCAGTGAAGAACCGACAGCACTTTCAAGGCTAAGCAGTACAGAAGGCAGACTAGGGCGTTCAAAATCATAGCGATTAAGCAGATTTGATACTAAGAATTGCGCATTAGCATAAGAGCGAGATACCCCACAAGCAATGACTTTATTACCACTCAGTAAACATTGCATCATCATTTGTGCGGCAGTGGCAATATTTTCTGATAGTAGGCTAGACGCAGAAATTTGAATCTGAATACTTTCGCTATAAATATCTTTGACTTTTTGTAACATAATTAGAAAAGATTAATCGAGGAAATTAGGAAACCATTGAATATCGCTGGTCGTTTTACCAAAGGCTATAAGATCAAAACGGCAATCCGCATCTTCAAGACTTAGATTACGTTTAGCAAGCCATAAATTTGCGGCATTCAGCCATTTTTGTTGTTTTTGCCAATCCACACTTTCAACAGCGGATCCAAATGTTGAGCTAGATCGTTGACGTACCTCAACAAAAACGATCGTTTGACCGTCTTGCATAATAAGATCCAATTCACCGCATTTGAAATATTGATTCGCAGCGATGAATTTGAGGCCTTTGGTTTCTAAGAAAAGGCGGGCTTGATGTTCAAAGCCCGCCCCTTGTTGACGTTTTAATGAAAACATGGATTAGTTTGCAACCGGCACCACGTTACTATCTTGTACTTGATACCAAGTCATATCACGATCCACATTACAGTTTGGACCTGCGCTAAGCTGACCGGTTAAACCGCTTAATGTGTAGCCTGGCACTTGGCGTAATTCATTAAAGTGGTTGATGAGCAACCAAGCATCGGCACCCATTGCATATAAACGCATTAATTGGAATTCGCCACCAGTTGAACTTGCCACTTTTTGATATTGTGAAGAATCCGTTTCTTTAAAGAATGGAATATCACTAAATTGAACGCCATTTATTTTTGCATAGTATTCCGCAGTATTGCTTGCCGCATTTGAACGAGAACTTGCATAAATGCGAACATTTGGATTGCTGGTATCTAAGTAACCTTTAATTTCCGCTAATTCATCTGGCGATGACACAACATAAAGTCCAGCTGTATCTTGTGGAGCACCTTGGAAGAAGTAGGTAATATCAGCTGGTAAGTTATAGTAGCGAATATTCGCATCGGTACCCGCTAAACGTTGCCAACGTACGTTGAACGCATTACCCACACGTTGCCCTAAATCATTTTGTGGCATGGCAACGATTGGGTTACGAATACCGTCTTTCCACATTTTGTTTGCTGCAGATTCTGCTTCATCTTCAGGTGATAAGCCGTAATAGCACACTTGGTTAATCGCACGTGCATTCGGTGTTGCATTTAAGGCTAACACATCCATACCTTGCACTTCAGCAGGGTTTGAAATAATGGCATCCACGTTTTGTTTGAGCAATGGTCCTACTAAAGCTTTAATACCAGAAGCTTTTGCTTGTGCAATAATCTCATTAATTGGAGTCGTAGAGGAGTCAAACACTTGCACTGGAATAGTTGAATCGCCTTTTGCTTCATTAAAACCCAATTGAATGGTTGAGCCTAAAATCTGGCCATCACCACTTAAAGGTAACACTAAACCAATCTGTGCAACATTAGTTTGTTGGAAATTCAACATACTTTGTAATTCTTTCGGGAATAAGATTGCAGCTGCATGATTTGGATAAGCCGATTTCCAGCTTTGTAACGCTTGGCTTAATTGCACTGGCTGACGAATGTTATCGTTATATGCTTTGATTAATGTGAGCCAGCCACCTAATGCGACACTGCCTTCATCTGATGCATTATTAATGACACCTGTATTGGCTGAACGCAATAAAGCCCAAGTTTTATCTACGTTATCTTGACGGCGTTGTACATCTGTTAAGTTTTCATCCATTTTGATGCGTGCTTTCACCGCTTCAATCACGTCTTTACGATTTTCTGCAGTTTGAGCAAAAGTTTCGTAATAACGAGATTTTTGTGATGGACTTAATTTCGTGAGATCAAGCGCACGTAATTTACTTTCAGCCATCTCATTAGCGCCTTTCGCCGCAGCGATACGTGCTTCAACTAAAGTACGGTCTAATTGTTGCGCTTCGTTTAAGTCAACCAATTCATTTAATAACTCTTCGGCTTGTGGCACTTTATTTTCAGTAATTAATACACGTGCTGCTAAGAGTTTGTAAGTTTGTTGATCTTCTTTATCTTGTGCTTGTCCTAATTTATTCATATAAAATTCAGAACTTGCATTGGCATCACGTTGTAATGTTTGAGTAAAGCTGCTGCCAAATAAGTTAGAACAACCCGCTAACGCAACAGACAATAAAATCGGCATTAAACGTTTTTTAAAACGACCGCCTTGTAATAGAATAGACATATTCGCTCCATAATGAATAAATCAATAATGGTCGATCTTACTTATCTCACAATGTAAAAGCAAACAAAAATGAATGATTTAACCGGAATTTTATATATTGTTGCCACGCCAATCGGGAATTTACAAGATATTACACAACGTGCTTTAGAGACCTTTTCACAAGTGGATTTAATTGCTGCGGAAGACACGCGCCACAGTGGTTTATTGCTCAGTCATTATGGTATCAAAAAGCCTTTTTTCGCCTTGCATGATCACAATGAACAAGAAAAAGCCCATGTGTTGGTAGAAAGCTAAAACAAGGTACCAATATTGCATTAATTTCTGATGCGGGAACGCCTTTAATTAGCGATCCGGGTTTTCATTTAGTACGTCAATGTCGTGAGGCAGGCATTAAAGTGGTGCCATTACCGGGCGCTTGTGCAGCGATTACTGCATTATGTGCATCGGGCATTGCGTCAGACCGTTTTTGCTTTGAAGGTTTTTTACCCGCCAAAACCAAGGCGCGTAAAGATAAGTTAGAAAACGTTGCGGAAGAAGACCGCACTTTAATCTTCTATGAATCAACCCACCGAATTTTAGATACCCTTGCCGATATGCAAGATGTATTAGGTGGCGAACGCTATGTTGTACTTGCCCGTGAAATTACGAAAACATGGGAAACCATTGCAGGGGATAAATTAAGTGATCTTCGTCAATGGTTAAGTGAAGATCCGAATCGCACAAAAGGTGAGATGGTGTTAATCGTGGAAGGCAAACCCAAATCAGAAGATAGCGAAGAATTTTCACCACAAGCAATTAAAGCACTCACTTTGATAGCTAAAGAATTACCTTTAAAAAAAGCCTCGGCGATTGTGGCTGAACTTTATGGTTATAAGAAAAATGCCTTATACCAATTTGGATTGGATAATTTAGATTAGTCAAAAAACTATCTCCCTTTTTAGCAAAGAGGGGCTAGGGGAGATTTGGCAGAATTAATTTTTATAAATTTCGGAGAACAAATGTTAAAACAGGTTTCAGATACCTTACTTGCACCAAGCAATTTATCGCATCAATCGTTGCTTAATATTTTTGATGTGATGTCGCATCGTCATATTGATTATGCGGATCTTTATTTTCAATTAAGCCAAGATGAAAGTTGGGTATTAGAAGACAGTATTATCAAAGAAGGTGGCTTTCATATTGATCGCGGTGTGGGTGTGCGCGCAGTTTCTGGAGAGAAAACAGGCTTTGCGTATTCCGATCAAATTAACTTAGCGTCATTACAACAATGTGCAGAGGCCGTAAAAGGTATTGCACAAATTAAAGAAGGCAATTTAATTTCGCCTCAAGCATTTAATGCGGTGAATGCAGTTCAGCGTTATGCGGCGATTAACCCGTTAGAAAGTTTAAGTAAAGAGAAAAAGATCGAGTTATTACACTTAGTGGATCGTACTGCGCGATCTGAAGATCCTCGTGTTACGCATGTCTCAGCGGCATTAAGCTCGATTTACGAAGAAGTGTTAGTGGTCGCAACAGATGGCACACTTGCTGCAGATATTCGTCCACTTGTGCGTTTATCTATTTCTGTTCTTGTTGAAGAAGATGGTAAACGTGAGCGGGGTAGTTGCGGTTCCGGTGGACGCTTTGGCTTAGATTGGTTCTTTGAAGTAGTAAACGGGGACATTCGTGCCGTTAATTTTGCAAAAGAAGCGGTTCGTCAAGCCCTTGTGAATTTAAGTGCGGTCGCTGCGCCAGCAGGATTAATGCCTGTGGTATTAGGGGCAGGTTGGCCAGGCGTATTGCTTCATGAGGCGGTAGGGCATGGTTTAGAAGGGGATTTCAACCGCAAAGAAAGCTCTTTATTTACAGGAAAAATTGGTGAGTTAGTGACGTCGCCATTATGTACAATTGTGGATGACGGCACATTACAAAATCGCCGAGGTTCTTTAACCATTGATGATGAAGGTGTGCCTAGTCAATGTAACGTTTTAATCAAAGACGGGATTTTGCAAGGCTATATGCAAGATAAACTCAATGCGCGATTAATGGGTGTGAAACCAACAGGAAATGGTCGTCGTGAATCTTATGCACATTTGCCAATGCCACGAATGACGAATACCTATATGTTAGCGGGTCAAAGCAAATTTGAAGATTTAGTAGCTTCAGTAGATCGCGGTATTTATGCACCGCACTTCGGTGGTGGGCAAGTGGATATCACCTCGGGTAAATTTGTGTTCTCGACATCTGAAGCTTATCTTATTGAAAAAGGCAAAATCACTAAACCGGTTAAAGGGGCTACGTTAATTGGCAGTGGTATCGATGTGATGCAAAAAGTCTCTATGGTCGCAGATAAAACAGATTTAGATCTTGGTATCGGTGTGTGCGGCAAAGATGGCCAAAGTGTGCCGGTCGGCGTTGGTCAGCCAGCCTTGAAAATAGATGAAATCACCGTTGGTGGAACCAATTAAACATAAGCCCGATAATCATATCGGGCTTTTTATTTCCTTCGTATCTAAGTGCGGTCCGTTTTTCATCTATTTTTGATTAGTCAGTTTCTGATGAATAATCATTGCGTTAGGCTAAAAGTTAAACACACCACGCGTTTATCTCGATTCTTTTATGATCCCTATCACAATATCTTGTAAAACCAGTTAAAAAAATTCCCCAAATAACCGTAATAAGTGATACATTTATCGTCGCATGACTTTTTGTCATTTAAGAGACAGGGACAGGCGTGAGTTTGTCTGAAATTTCATCAACCAGAGGGAAACATTTATGTTAATTGGTGTACCTAGAGAACTGCTTGATAGCGAAAATCGTGTGGCGGCGACGCCAAAAACGGTTCAGCAGATCTTAAAACTGGGCTTTGACGTCATCGTAGAACACGATGCGGGATTCAAAGCAAGTTTTGAAGACCAAGCATTTATCGACGCCGGCGCAAAAATTGGCTCAAGTTCAGAAGTTTGGCATTCGGATGTGATTTTTAAAGTGAATCCACCAACGGATGCAGAAATTGATCAAATGAAGGAAGGTGCAACACTTGTGAGCTTCATTTGGCGGGCACAAAATCCGGATTTAATGAAAAAACTCACGTCGAAAAAAATTAATGTATTAGCGATGGATTCTGTGCCACGTATTTCCCGTGCGCAAGCGCTTGATGCATTAAGCTCTATGGCGAATATTTCTGGTTATCGTGCGGTGATTGAAGCAGCTCATGAATTTGGTAGTTTCTTCACTGGACAAATTACTGCAGCAGGTAAAGTACCACCGGCAAAAGTGTTAGTCATTGGTGCGGGTGTTGCAGGTCTTGCTGCTATTGGTGCAGCCAATAGCCTTGGTGCGATTGTACGTGCTTTTGACTCTCGTCCTGAAGTAAAAGAACAAGTACAAAGTATGGGCGCGTCTTTCTTAGAAATTGATTTCAAAGAAGAAGGCGGTAGTGGCGATGGTTACGCGAAAGTGATGTCAGAAGAATTTAACCGTCGTGCGATGGAGCTTTATGCGGAACAAGCCAAAGAAGTGGATATCATTATTACCACTGCAGCAATTCCAGGTAAACCTGCACCTCGCTTAATCACAAAAGAAATGGTTGATTCCATGAAACCAGGTTCTGTGGTAGTGGACTTAGCGGCTGCAACTGGTGGTAACTGTGCTTACACTGAAGCAGGAAAAGTCGTCACCACTGAGAACCAAGTAAAAATCATTGGTTATACCGATTTCCCAAGTCGTTTACCAACACAATCTTCCCAACTTTACGGTACAAACTTAGTTAATTTATTAAAACTACTTTGTAAAGAAAAAGACGGCAATATCAATATCGATTTTGAAGATGTGGTATTACGCGGTGTGACTGTGGTACGTGATGGGGAAGAAATTCCACCAGCGCAAATCCAAGTGTCAGCACAACCAAAACAAGAAGCGAAAGCGGCACAAAGTGCGGTTAAAAAAGAGGAAGAAAAACCAGCTGATCCTCGCATCAAATACGGTGTGATGGCAGGTATAGGTGTGTTATTCCTCTGGCTTGCATCTGTGGCACCAGCGGCATTCCTTTCTCACTTCACCGTATTCGTATTGGCTTGTGTAGTCGGTTACTACGTGGTTTGGAACGTCAGCCATGCTTTACACACTCCACTTATGGCGGTAACCAATGCGATTTCAGGTATCATCATTGTGGGTGCATTACTGCAAATTAGACAACCAACAGGCAACTTCTTTATTGATGTCTTAGCCTTTGTGGCAATCTTGGTGGCAAGCATCAACATCTTTGGTGGTTTCCGTGTAACCCAACGTATGTTGGCGATGTTTAGAAAGGTTAAGGAGAAGACGATGTCTGAAGGTTTAGTACAAGCAGCCTATATTATCGCTGCATTACTTTTCATTATGAGTTTAGCCGGTCTTTCTAAACACGAAACGGCAAAAGCCGGTTGCTGGTATGGTATTGTCGGTATGACAATTGCCCTTATTGCAACCATTTTCGGCCCACAATCTGAAGGTACACTATGGATCATTATTGCGATGATCATCGGTGGCGTGATTGGTGTTCAACGTGCATTAAAAGTTGAAATGACTGAAATGCCTGAACTTGTTGCGATCCTTCACAGCTTTGTAGGTTTAGCAGCAGTGCTCGTAGGCTTTAACAGTTACGGTTTAACAAACGAAACTGATCCGGTGTTAATGAATATCCATAACGTTGAAGTATTCTTAGGGATCTTCATCGGTGCGGTAACATTCACGGGTTCTATCGTAGCATTCGGTAAATTAAGCGGCAAAATCAATTCAAAAGCATTAATGTTGCCACATCGCCATAAATTAAATTTAGCGGCATTAGTGGTTTCTGCTTTCTTGATGGTGGCATTCTTAAACAACCCAGATAATATCTTCCCAGTGTTACTCATGACCGCGATTGCTCTTGCATTCGGCTGGCACTTAGTGGCATCTATCGGTGGTGCGGATATGCCGGTTGTGGTTTCAATGCTTAACTCATACTCTGGTTGGGCAGCGGCTGCAGCAGGTTTCATGCTAAGCAATGACTTGCTTATCGTCACTGGTGCATTAGTGGGTTCTTCTGGTGCGATTCTTTCTTACATTATGTGTAAAGCGATGAACCGCTCATTTATCAGCGTTATCGCTGGTGGTTTTGGTAATGATGTTCAAGTATCTTCTGATGAAGAACAAGGCGAACACCGTGAAACAACCGCGGAAGAAGTGGCTGAATTACTCAAAAATGCAAGCTCAGTGATCATCACGCCAGGATACGGTATGGCGGTAGCACAAGCGCAATATCCAGTGGCTGAAATTACGGCGAAATTACGCGAACGTGGTATTAACGTGCGTTTTGGTATTCACCCTGTTGCAGGTCGTTTACCGGGTCATATGAACGTACTTTTAGCCGAAGCAAAGTGCCTTATGACATCGTGCTTGAAATGGATGAAATCAATGATGATTTCGCGGATACCGATGTGGTATTAGTTATCGGTGCAAACGACACCGTAAACCCAGCAGCGATGGAAGATCCAAACAGCCCAATCGCAGGTATGCCGGTGTTAGAAGTATGGAAAGCACAAAACGTTATCGTATTTAAACGCTCTATGGCGGTGGGTTACGCAGGCGTTCAAAACCCATTATTCTTCAAAGAAAACACTCAAATGCTCTTTGGTGATGCAAAAAGAACGTGTTGATGACATTCTTACAGCATTAAACAAATAAGCAAAAAAATTGAAAGTAAAACCGACCGCACTTTGAGAGATTAAAGTGCGGTTTTTATCGATTGAATTTTTTTCTTGTAATTATTTAGAATGATTCAATATTTAATTTTTTTAAAGAGAATTTTATGAATAAATCCTTATTTTTTTCTTATTGCTTTTTTTCTTTTTTTCAACTTCTGCTTTCGCATTATTTCCAATTGAGAATGACTGGACAAAACATCATTTGCAAGGAAAAGTGAAATCAATTAAATCCAAGGATGAAGGTAATTCAGCCTTGCCCGATAATGGGACAGTAAGTTATCTAGATAGCTTTTATAACGAACAAGGCTTTTTGATAAAAGAAAAGGAACAGGGCGTTCTTTTTGATAAAGAAAAGATCACAATTCGTTACTATAAGTATGATGATCAGAATCGATTATTAGAAATTCAAGATGACAATGTAACTGAAACTAATCCAGAGCTCAAAACCTTTAGCAAATTTTATCGTTATTTAGAAAATCAGGATGGTAGTGGTGTCGTGCAGTTTGTAGAATATAAGGATACACCAGATTTTTCATCCTCATATAAAGAACATTTTTTTATGATAAAGCGGGTACTTTGCTCAAAATTCAAGAGTATGATGTAGAGAATAAAACAACATCAGATATAAAAAAATACGACTATGAGAATGGTAAACTGAGCAAAATATGTCGTATTGAAGATAATGTAGAAAGAGATTGCGATATTTATCATTACGAAAAATGATGGTTCATTTACCGAATCTTTAAACGTTTTTTTATCAATAGTGTGAAAAAAATTATTTTGATAAAAATCATCGCTTATTAAAAAGTGAAATTTTTGGCGTTGGAAAACGCATCAACTGGATAACCGTATCATATCAATTTGATAAACATGGCAATGTTATTGAAGAGATAATCTATAACAAAGATGGTATATGGAAAACCAAAAAAAGACTTATCAATATGAGTATTATGAATAGGATTCAATGTAAGCACTGATAGTAAAATAGAGTTGTTTTTTATCAGATGTGTCTAGCTAAAAAATATAAAAGTGCGGTCAAAATTGACCGCACTTTTTACGTTAACGTTGAATCAAATAGCGTAATTTGGTGCCATCTTGTTCTACGCTTAATAGTGTGTAACCGTGGTTTTTAGTATCAACAGGAATGTTGTTGATGGATTGGGCACAGTCGCTTAATAGCTCTAAAATTTCGCCTTTTTGTAATTGTGGCATGGTTTCAAGCATCGTGATTGCTGGATACGGGCAAGGTTCACCTAATGTATCTAACGTGTAATCTGGCGTGATGTCTTTTGGATCTTTATCTAATTTTTGAACAACGGTAAATGCCATAATAATGTCCTCTTTTTTGAATGAATTCGTTAATATTTAATTAGCAGCCACAAGCTTGTGGATTCGCTGCCGCAATTTTTGCTTTGGCTTTTTTCAAGAAGTGGCGTTCCCACCAAACTACAGCGATTAAGCAGAGAATAAGCAAACCGTAATTTACTAATAAACCGCCAACAGGGCCAAAGGATTTTAATAAGTTAAGTTTTTCGTAATCTAACGCAAGTACAGGGGCGAGATCGTCCCAGGCGTAGGCTAAATAGGTTGAACCAACAACATTACCCACGCCTACCCACATAAAATGAACTTGGCCTTCCATTGAACGATACATCCAACCAGTTTCACATCCACCCGCTAACACAATACCGAAGCCAAATAATAAACCACCGATAATCGCATTTGGACCTGCCCACATGATTTTGGCTGGCACGCCTAATTGAATGTAGCTAAACACGCCAAGCGTACCCACGAGAATACCGAAGATGATGGCTTTTGCCATATAAGCACGGCCCGTTACCCATAAATCACGGAAGGCAGAAGTAAAGCAGATTTGAGCACGTTCAATTAATAAGCCGAAAGCTAACCCACAAAGCATTGCAAAACCCAGTTTGACGGAGTTTGTCATCACATAAAGTGAAGTAATTAGGTAAGCAAAAAAGATCACCATACCAATCCAGAAACGACGATTAGCTTGTTTCGGATCCGTTTCTTGCAATTTTGCTGCACCTTTTTTCAATTCCAATTTTACGCGGAACATCGGAAGTAAGGTGACTTTTTACCCCTGCATAAGTACCTACGGCAGTGGCAATAGTAAAGAACCAGGCGTGAACCGAAAATTGAGGAATACCCGTGAAGAGAGAGGCAAGGTTGCAGCCCATTGCTAAACGAGCACCAAAGCCGGCTAATGCACCACCAATAAGGGCTTGAACAATACGGCGTTTGTGCGGCTGGTTACGCCATTTCACATTATTTGCCCAAAGTGCAGCAGAAATACAACCGGCGAACATACCTAAGATCATTACACCATCAATACGAGTGAAGATCGTGCCTTGCATACCGATAATTTTATAATAGCTCCAGTCGGATACGTCGACGCCTAGCGCTTGCAAAGCATGTCCACCCCAACGGGTAAATTCCCCGGTAACCGCCCAATAAGTGCCAGTTACCCCAAAGTAATAAGCTGAAATAAGCCCTGCAGCAATAACTGCCGCGACAGGATTCCAGTATTTGATCAGATAATTTTGTTTAAATTGCTGCAAAATCTCTTTCATGAGTGAGTAAATCCTTAAAATGAAATGATGATTTGCAAGTGAGGTATAAAATGAAGAGATTTTTGAAGTGTCCGCCATTTTCCTATACACAAAACTTGCGATATAAGACAAATGAATTGTCGAGCAAGATAATAGCATTTGTTTTTTGTTAATGCACGAGGGGAGGGATAATTATTTGTGGGTAATTTTGAATTTTAAGATGAGAGAATAAAGTCAATCTATAGTCCTTATTTTTTCCTCAATATCAATTTTTTAATTAAAAAAACGAAGACTAGGGTAATAAGCATTGTAAGTCCACCAGCTAGAATAGCTAATAAACAAATTACCCAAGCAGATTTATCCATATTAAGGAAATTAAAGAAATAGAAACCAAATAACAGGGAAAAATACATACCATAATCCCCAACTTAATTTGGAATATTTATTGAATAGAAATTCAAATAATCCTTCAAAAAAATAAACGGAAAAATACATTCAAAGAGAATATCCATACGTTGTTTCAATGCTAAGCCATAATAATGATTTGTTTAGACAAACTTTCTGTCTGCCTAAATGTTAAGAGAAAACTTAAACAGGCAATTTCATTTCTCGGATACGCATGGTTAATCCATCGATTAACAATAAACGTCCACATAAATTTGAACCGATTTTTAACCGCACTTTGATGGCTTCTAAGGCTTGAATAGAGCCAACAATACCCACAATTGGTGCCAGTACACCGGCTTCAACACAACTTAAAACATTTTGACCAAAGAGTTGGCTAAGTTGGCGATAGGTTGGGGTATTGTGTTCGTAAGTAAAGACAGAAACTTGTCCTTCTAAACGAATCGCCGCACCTGAAATTAGCGGGATCTTCGCTTTCTCACAACCACTATCGAGCGCATTACGAATATCCACGTTATCGGTACAATCTAATATCACATCAAAGTGCGGTATGATTTCCGCGAGTTTTTCTTCGGAAAGTTGTGCATTGATGGTTTCAATTTCTACGTATGGATTAATCTGTTGTAACGCGATTTTTGCCGATTCCACTTTAGGCATATTTAATCGGCTATCGGTATGTAACACCTGACGTTGCAAATTGGAAAGCGAGACGGTGTCGAAAATCCAGCAAGGTTAAATGCCCCACGCCAGCGGCAGCAAGATATTGACTTGCCGCACAGCCTAAACCGCCCAGACCGACAATTAACATTCTGCTGTCTTTCAGCTTTTCTTGCCCGTCAAAATCAACTGCTTTTAAGATGATTTGGCGGTTATAGCGCAGTTCTTCTTCGTAGCTTAATTCAGCCATTATTGCCCCAATAGATGATTAAATGGTTCAATGGTGACGATTTCGCCTGCAGCTACATTGCCGCGATCTTTTTCGAGGCGAATAAAACAGTTACTTTTCACAAAAGAACTGAATAAATGTGAGCCTTGGAAACCCACTGGTTGCACTTCAAGTTGACCATTTTCATTAATTTGATAGAAACCACGTTGGAAATCTAAACGTCCCGGTGATTTTTTCAAATTGGTTTGGGCAATCGCTTGAAAGTGCGGTTGTTTTTTCGGGTGTTTTTTACCGCTTAATTTGGCAATAGCAGGTTGAACTAATTGATAGAATGTCACTAATGCAGAAACCGGATTGCCAGGTAAACCGCAGAACCAAGCATTTTCTAATTTACCGAAAGCAAATGGCTTGCCGGGTTTCATCGCAATTTTCCAGAAATTCACTTGGCCCACTTTTTCTAACACGGTTTTCGTAAAGTCAGCTTCACCCACTGAAACACCACCACTCGTGATAACAAGATCTGCCTGAGCTTGTGCTTTCACAAAAGCCGCTTCAAATTCTGCTTGGTTATCCGGCAGAATACCGAAGTCGAGCACGTCACAATTTAATTTCTAGCATTAATTTCACGGTGAAACGGTTGGTATCGTAGATTTGTCCCGCTTCTAATGGTTTGCCAACAGGCACTAATTCATCACCCGTTGAAAGCACAGCCACTTTTAATCGTGGGTAAGCTTTCACTTCAGCGATGCCTAATGATGCAAGTAAAGGTAAAGAAACGGCATTTAATTCATCCCCTTGATGTAATACCACATGACCTTTTTTCACATCCTCACCAATACGACGGATATTTTGATTGGCTTTTGGTAATGCGGAAAAAGTCACAGAACCATCTTCATTAACGGTGACATCTTCTTGCATAACTACTGCATCAGCACCTTCTGGAATCATCGCACCCGTCATAATTCTGACCGCACTTTGTGCAACCCATTCTCCTTGAAACGGATTACCCGCAAAGGATTTTCCTGCGACAGAAAGTGTCATAGATTGCTGTAAATCGGCTAAACGAACCGCATAGCCATCCATTGCGGAATTATCAAAAGAAGGCACGTTAATCGGAGAAATCACATCTTCCGCACAGACACGATCAGCGGCTTCAGTTAAAGCAAGAGTTTCAGTTTTTGTTGGGAAGGCAAGTTGGTTGAGCATTTGCACCAAGGCATCTTCAAGTGGCAACATAATGAATCCTTTGGGTTGAGCGAAATAAAAGTGGATATATTGTAGCCCGAAATACAATATGAAGGAAATTAATAAATTAGGGTGATTTTTCGCATTTTACGAATAATTCATCTTTTGCTAAAATGACGCATTATTTTTTTATAAATGGAAAGTGAATGAACGCTATTTCACCTGATGCGGAAAGTGTCCGCCGCGCCTTGGTAGCCAAAGGCATCGAAACACCAATGATTGATTCGACTCAATGTAAAGATGAGCGCCGTGTGGCGATTGCTTCGCATATGCGTGAAGTGATGAAATTGATAGGGTTAGATCTACGTGATGATAGCTTAGAAGAAACGCCAAATCGCTTAGCCAAAATGTTTATTGATGAAATTTTCAGTGGAATGGACTACGCCAATTTCCCGAAAATGACGAAAATCAAAAACCAAATGAAAGTGAGCGAAATGGTGCAAGTGAATGACATCACCTTGACCAGTACTTGCGAACATCATTTTGTGACGATTGATGGTAATGTCGCCGTCGCATATTACCCGAAAGATTGGGTGATTGGCTTGTCTAAAATCAATCGCATTGTGGCGTTTTTTGCGCAACGCCCACAAGTACAAGAGCGTTTAACTGAACAGCTTTTAACGGCATTTCAACCATTTTAGAAACCGATGATGTGGCAGTTTATGTGAAAGCGACACATTTCTGTGTGAAAGCTCGCGGAGTAAAAGATACCCATAGTTATACCGTGACATCAGCCTATGGCGGGGTCTTTTTAGAAGATCGCGAAACTCGTAAAGAATTTTTATCTTCCATTCAGAAGTAATGAGCAGAAGCACCGAATACTCGGTGCTTTTTTGTTTATTAATTGTACGAATATAAGTTAAAATTAGCCTTTTCATTTTTATTTCGATTTTTATTTTTCTTGAGGATTCTCATGACGAAAGCAAATTCAAAACTTTTTCTTGTGTTATTACTCGGTGTCCTTTCAGCCTTTGGTCCGTTTGTGGTGGATCTTTATTTACCTTCTTTGCCACAACTTGCTACCTTTTTTGAAACAAGTGCTTCAATGACACAACTTACGCTCACCACTGCCATGATTGGTCTAGCGGTGGGGCAGTTACTTCTTGGTCCTCTCAGTGACAAATTTGGGCGAAAAATTCCGCTTATTATTTCATTGGTAATTTATATTATCAGCACGGTCTTAATCGTTTATGCACCAAATATTGAAGCGATGATTGTCTTGCGTGTGATTCAAGGGCTTTCTTCAGCAGGAAGTGTGGTTATTTCTCGTGCGGTCGCAACGGATCTGTATCGAGGCCGTGAAATGACTCGTTTCTTTGGTTTATTAATGACAATTAACGGACTCGCCCCAATTATTTCACCAATCCTTGGTAGTTTATTGTTGGAATACATCAGTTGGAAAGGCATATTTATTTTCCTTGCATTGATTGGTGTGATTGTTTTGCTTTTCTGCTTCCGTTTAAAAGAAAGCTTAAGTGTCGAAAATCGCTTACAAGGTTCAATATTTTCTACCTTTTTGACGTTTGGTGTGATTATCAAAAATCGCTTATTTATGAGCTATGTAGGAATTCAAAGTTTCTTGCTTGGTTCCATGTTTGCCTATATTGCGGCTTCGCCATTTATTTTTCAAAGTTTTTATGGATTGAGTGCATTTGTCTTTAGTTTATGTTTTGGTGCGAATGGTGCGGCGTTAGTCATCGGGGCAAATGTTGGTGGTAAATTACCAAATCGTAAGGCTTTAGCGATTGGCGTATTGGCTTTTGTGGTGGCTGCACTTTATACCATTGCCGTATTAATTATTCAGCCATACTGGTTGTTTGTTGAAATTGGTTTCTTTGCGATGTTGTTATTAATGGGCATTACTTTCCCGGCTATTTCTTCTTTAGCGATGGAAAGTGAACGTCAATATGCAGGCAGTGCATCAGCTTTATTAGGTTTTGCACCTTTCTTTTTAGGTGGCGTGGTTTCACCATTAGTCGGGATAGGCAATATTTTCTATTCAACGGCATTGGTCATTTTGGCTTGTAGTGTATTAGCTTTAGTTATTTATTGGATGGTTCGTCATAAAATTCCAAATTCAGCAGAGTAGTGAAAAGTGCGGTCATTTTTGACGGCGTTTTTGAGAAAGAAAAAGGCGAACTTCAATAGGTTTGCCTTTTGTTATTTTAGCAATTAGTTTCGAATGCTTAACTTCTCAAATTCATCGAAGAATGTTGGGAACGTTTTAGCCGTACATTTCGGATCTAAAATCGTGACGGGTGTATCCGATAATGCAATCAATGCAAAGCACATTGCCATACGGTGATCATTATAGGTCTCAATTTCAGCATGTTTAAATTGAGAAAGGACAAGCGGTTGAATGCGGATAAAATCTTCACCTTCTTCAACTTCCGCACCGACTTTTCGTAACTCGGCAGCCATAGCTGAAAGGCGATCAGTTTCTTTCACTCGCCAGTTATAAATATTGCGAATAACGGTTTCACCCTTTGCAAATAAGGTGGTTGTCGCTATTGTCATGGCTGCATCAGGAATGTGGTTCATATCCATATCAATGCCGTGAAGCTCAGCTTGCTCTGTTTGAATAAAATCTTCACCCCAAGTGATTTTGGCTCCCATTTTTTCTAGCACATCGGCAAATAGGCGGTCGCCTTGAATAGAATGCTTGCCAATTCCTGTCACTTTTACGTTGCCTTTAATCGCGGCAGCTGCGAGGAAATAAGAGGCGGATGAAGCATCACCTTCTACCATATATTTGCCAGGTGAGACATAGGATTGGTTACCTTTCACCTTAAACACTTGATAATGTTGATTTTCAACCGAAACACCAAAATCTTTCATCATCGCGAGGGTGATATCAATATAAGGTTTTGAGACTAAATCACCCACAATATGGATATCTAAATCGCCTTCAGCAAGAGGTGCAGCCATTAAAAGTGCGGTCAAAAATTGAGAGGAAATTGAACCATCAATTTTTACTACGCCACCTTTAATCCCTTGATTGCGAATCGCAAGCGGTGGGTAGCCGTCATTTTCTAAATAACGAACATTAGCTCCGCTTGAAGAAGTGCATCAACTAAATGTTTGATTGGGCGTTCTTTCATTCGAGGCTCACCGGTCAAAATGACCTCGCCTTCAGCGTTGCCTTTTAAACAAAGCGCAGCGGTTAAAGGTCGCATGGCTGTGCCAGCATTGCCTAGAAACAGTGATAAGCCATTTTCAACCTGAAATGCGCCACCTAAGCCTTCAACTTCACAGCAAGTTTTGTCTTCAGAAAGCTGGTAATTTACACCTAAAGCTTTAAGGGCGTTTAGCATATGACGAATGTCATCACTGTCTAACAAGTTAGTGACCGTTGTGGTGCCTTTAGCTAATGCTGCTAATAATAATGCACGGTTTGATAAACTTTTCGAGCCAGGTAAGTTGATCTCACCTTCAATGCGAGAAATTGGCTCTAAAGTGATTGTTTTCATTACAAGACCACCGTTTTATTTTTATACACAAAAATACGATCATGTAAGGCAAGATCAAGCGCGCGGCTTAATACTGTTTTTTCCACATCACGGCCTGCACGCATCATGGCATCAGCAGAGTAAGTGTGATCCACATTAATCACATTTTGCATAATGATCGGACCTTGATCTAATTCATTATTAATAAAGTGAGCCGTTGCACCAATAATTTTGACACCGCGTTCATAGGCTTGTTGATAAGGTTTTGCTCCAATAAATGCGGGTAAGAATGAATGGTGAATATTAATCACACGATTTGGATAACGCGCTACGAATTCTGGATTTAATACACGCATATATTTAGCTAACACAATATAATCAGGTGCATATTCATCAATTTTTCAGCGAGCAATTTATCGTGTTCCACACGAGTGAGCCCTTCATGGCTGACGCAATGGAACGGAATATCAAAGCGTTCAACTAATTCGCGTAAATTATCGTGATTTCCAATTACTGCCGCAATTTCTACGTCTAACGCACCGTAGTAATTTTTCATTAAAATATCACCTATGCAGTGTGCTTCTTTGGTGACTAAAATTACGATACGTTTACGTTTTGCACTGATTAGGCGACAGTTTGTCCCTTTCGGCAAACTATAATCTAAATCAGCCAACAGGGTTTCTTCATTAAAAATCCCTTCTAATTCTGTACGCATAAAGAAATGCTTTGTTTCAAAATCAACAAACTCATTATTGTGAAGGATATTTAATTGATGTTTGTAACAAATATTGGTGATTTTAGCGATTAAGCCTTTATCATCTGGACAGTCGGTCAGTAATATTTTCTTTTCTAACATAATTAATATTTTGCAAGGTAAATAAAAAAAGAGAACCCATAAAAATGGGTTCTACATCGTTGATAATGAAATTAGATTTCGAAAGAAGCTAAAGAGGCACCTTTATCTAAGGCCTTTTGAATCACACGAGGTGTACGACCTTGGCCAGTCCATGTTCTTTCTTGACCAGTTTCATCAGTATATTTGTATTTTGCTGGACGAGGTTCACGTTTTTTACGAATTGAAGAAGGAGCAATACCGATAATTGCAGTTAATTCTTCCGCAGTGATACCTTCTTGTTTAATTAATTCTTTATATTTTGCGATACGCGCACGACGCTCTTGTTCCGCTTGTTCAATTTCAGCTGCTTGAGCACGTTTTTCTTCAACAGCAGCTTGTAATTTTAAAAGTGAGCTTTCAGCTTGTTCTAATGTTAAATCGCGTACAGCGGCGCGTAAACTACGAAGGTTAGTTAAACCTTTTGTTAATTCGTTCATTATTACCTCTTTCTATGCGTGTGAATGCTTAATTATTTTTCGGATATACATAATAGCGAAAATAATATATTTGGTAAATATGAATTAGCCTAAATACGGAAACTAATTGGTCGGATGTCCTCATATTTCACTGTATAAAGTTGATTGTTTTTTTCCATGTATTGCAAACGTTTGCTTATAAAAACAACTTAACAAAAGTCTTAACAACCTCATTAGAAACTTTTAAAATTAAAAAAATAGATTTAGGGAAAGTATAAGATTTTATTGGTAATTTCATTCATTTTAATGTAATCTCTCACCATCCTATACAACAGTAGAGGTGCGGTCATTATGAGTATTTTCCTGGAGTGGATAGCGTTGAAGGGAAAGGAAAGGAATGATTGCCGAAATCGAATAGGCGTCATCTTATTCGGTTGGTCGCGTCTTCGAAAGGAACGTGACTGTCATAGTTTTTGTGTATTAACTATGGAGCGCTACGGTTCGGTCTGGTCATGCTTGTGTCTTTTCTTGCCGTTGTCTCCATTAAATTATTAGGTATAACTTAATGGAACTAGTCGATTATTCTTCATCTATTTATTCAATTATACCCGCATTACTTGCGATTATTTTAGCGATTGCAACACGTCGGGTTTTGGTGTCTCTGAGTGCAGGGATTGTTGTCGGTGCATTAATGTTGGTTAATTTCAACCCATTGAATGCATTCATTTATTTAAAAGATAATATTATTGCATTAGTTTATAGTAGCGAAGAAGGCATGAATTCAAATATGAATATCGTGTTTTTCCTCGTTTTACTTGGCGTATTGACCGCACTTTTAACCGTGTCAGGCAGCAATCGTGCGTTTGCTGAATGGGCACAAAATAAAATTAAAGGTCGTCGTGGTGCGAAATTATTAGCGGCATCTTTAGTGTTTGTAACCTTTATTGATGATTACTTCCACAGTCTTGCAGTGGGTGCTATTGCTCGTCCAGTCACTGATCGTTTTAACGTTTCTCGTGCTAAATTAGCGTACATTCTTGATTCTACTGCGGCACCAATGTGTGTCATGATGCCAGTATCAAGCTGGGGAGCATATATTATTACTCTCGTAGCAGGTTTATTGGCGACTTACTCTATTACATCTTATACGCCAATGGGCGCATTCGTTGCGATGAGCTCAATGAACTACTATGCGATCTTCTCATTATTAATGGTGTTCTTTGTTGCTTATTTTTCATTTGATATTGCATCAATGGCTCGTCATGAAAAATTAGCCATGGAACGCGATTATAAAGAAGAAGTCATTGAAGGTGTGAAAGGTAAAGTTCGTAATTTAATTTTACCGATTGTGGTTTTAATTGTTGTGACTGTATTTATGATGATCCACACGGGGAGTGAAGCATTAGCAGCAGATGGAAAACCATTCAGTATCTTAGGTGCATTTTGAAAAATACGACAGTAGGAATTTCACTTGTTGTAGGTGGTTCAAGTGCGGTTGCAATGTCAACATTATTGATTATCCTTGAGCGTCAAGTTTCTTTACAAGAATATGGAAAAGCATGGATTGCTGGTATTAAGTCCATGTTAGGTGCAATTGCCATTTTATTCTTTGCTTGGACAATTAATAAAGTAGTAGGTGATGCTCAAACAGGTAAATACTTATCTTCTTTAGTGAGTGGTAGCATTCCTGTTCAATTTTTACCTGTTCTTTTATTTGTACTTGGTGCGGCAATGGCGTTCTCAACAGGGACAAGTTGGGGAACATTCGGGATTATGTTGCCAATCGCAGCAGCAATGGCAACCAATTCAGCTCCAGAGTTATTGCTCTCTTGTCTTTCAGCTGTAATGGCTGGTGCAGTATGTGGAGATCATTGTTCGCCAGTTTCTGATACGACTATTTTGTCATCAACTGGGGCAAAATGTAACCATATGGATCACGTCACCACACAATTACCTTATGCAGCAACAGTTGCTACGGCAAGTGCAGTGGGCTACATTGTGGTTGGTTTTACAGAATCAGGTTTAGCGGGATTTGTTACAACTGCCGCCGTATTAGTTGCTTTAGTGTTTATTGTGAAAAAACGTTAATCGATAAGTGAAATAAAAGAGGGCGTATCATATGATACGCCCTTTTTGTATCGATTATAAAAATTAGAGTAATGGACTAAACAAGAAAAATAACCGTTCGATAATTCGATGATAGAAAGGTCGATTGAGCCATTCTTGCATATTGAGTTCAGATGAATTCGCTAAATAATTTTCGTGGAGTGTTGCAACTTCATTAGCAAAATTACGATCTTCGACAGCGATAGTGATTTCAAAATTAAGCAAGAAACTACGCAAATCCATATTTACAGTGCCAACAAGTGCAAGTTTATTGTCAATCAGTATACTTTTTGTATGCAGAAGTCCCGCTTCAAAATGATAAATTTTTACCCCCGCTTCGAGTAAATCATCAAAGAAAGTTCGGCTTGCCCAGCGAACCATTAGGGAATCATTTTGTTTCGGTAAAATAAGCGTGATCTCAACGCCACGGAATGCAGCAATACGTAGTGCCTCAGCAATATTGTGACTTGGTACAAAATAAGGTGAGGTGATCACAATGCTTTCTCTCGCAGCATAAATCGCGGTGGCAAGAGATTGTGCAATTAAATCATCAGGGAACGCAGGACCACTCGCAATCACTTGTACGGAGTGGGTATCATTGTCATCAATTTCCACAATTGGACAATTTGGTAATAAAAGCGGTAATTCTTCCGTAGTTTCAATTTCCCAATCCCAAGCGTGTAAGCTGTTTAAAATCGGTGAGACAGGGCCGTTAATTCGCACCATTATATCTACCCAATTGCCCACATTACTTTCTTGTTTGAAGAAATTGGGATCCACCATATTCATACTACCTGTATAGGAAATTTGATTATCAATGATGATGATTTTACGATGTTGGCGTAAATCAATTCGACTGAAGAACATCCGGAATAAATTTACATGAAGCGCCTCAGTAATTTCAATGCCTTTCGCTCGCATTTCTTTACAAATCGGGCTTTTCAAAAAAGCATGACTGCCAACGGAATCGAGTAAAAGGCAAACTTTAACCCCGCGTTGTACGGCTTCTTCTAAGGCTTGTCTCACCTCATCAATTAATCCATCATTACTCCAAATATAAAACACCATATTAATGGAATGACGCGCTTGTTGAATATCACGAATGATACTTTGAATGATGCTTTCTGGTGTATCAAGAATATGTAATTCATTACCTCGAATGTTTGGAATACCTAAGCGATGGTGGACTAGTTTAAATAAGGCACGATAACGAGGATCCTGGGAATGTGCGACCAGATCTTTTTGCCCAGACAGTTGCTGAAGCCATTGTGTATATTTAGGTTTTAATGATTGAAATACTTTGGCTCGTCGAGTACCGAGTTTTATCTCACCAAAAATTAAATAAGCAATAACGCCAATCAGTGGCACAAGATAGATAATCATCAGCCATGACAACGTAGCAGAAACCGCTTGTTTTTTGACGAGCAAACGCAAGGTGACAGAAATAACTGCCACCCAAATTAACACGGGAATAATATAAACCAGTATAATATGTTCAAAATTCATTAATTTTTAACCGCACTTATGAAATTAGACATTGTTTATCAGACCGATGATTTTATCATTATTTACAAGCCTTGTGGGTTGAGCGTGCATAAAGATCAAAGCGAAATTGGTTTAACCACTTTGCTTGCTGAGCAGCTTGGCGTGCCACAAGTTTGGCTTGTTCATCGATTAGATAAAGTGACATCAGGTTTACTTATTTTGGCACTAAATGCCGAAAGTGCAGCTGAATTTTTCCGACTTTTTTCTGAACACCATATCCAAAAGACTTACCTTGCACTCAGCAATCAAAAGCCCAAAAAGAAACAAGGATTGATTGTCGGCGATATGCAAAAGGCTCGTAATGGAGCTTGGAAACTTTGCCAATCGAAAGAAAACCCCGCAATTACGCGTTTTGAAAGTGTAAGTTGTGAGCCTAATTTACGGTTATTTATCTTAAAGCCACAAACCGGTAAAACCCATCAATTGCGTGTTGCGATGAAAAGCTTAGGGAGCCCAATTTTAGGGGATCCGCTTTATGGTAAAAAAACACTGAAAAATATTGACCGGACTTATTTGCACGCTGCAAGATTGCAATTTGAATTTAAAGGTCAGGCATTTGATGTGTTTACCCCTCCGAAAGAAGGAGAGTGGTGGCATCGTGAGAGCGTTCAATCTCAGATTCAAAAATTTGGCTCAGCAAATGCTGAGCCAAAGAAATAAACGTGATTGATTATTTCGCTAATCCGATACCCGTATAGCCACGTTCACGCATAGTAGCTTCTTTTGATTTACGAATTAAGGTCTCAATTGTCATACCTTGTACGAGAATGGAGAATGCCACTACTGCATATGTCATACCTAAAATAAGATCACGAACATCCATTTCTAATCCTTCAATATAAAATTGGCCACTTGGAATAGAAAGCGCCATAGCGAGCGCTAATCCACCTCGTAATGCGCCCCAAGTGAGTACTTTCATGGTGTAAGGGTTGTATTTACGGTAGCGTTTCATGACTTGGAATGGTAACCAAACACTTGCATAGCGACAGATTAAGCAAACCGGAATAGCGAGGAAAATTAAGATTAAACCTTGCCAAGACACATGAATCAATAAAATCGCTAAGCCTATCAATATGAAAAGTAAGGAGTTGAGGAAGTGATCAATCATTTCCCAAAAGTGATCTAAATAGCGTTGGCTTTGTCGAGAAAATCCAGTGTATCTTGTCCAGTTCCCGATTAAAATCCCTGCGACAACCATAGCTAATGCACCTGAGACGTGCAAGAGATTAGCAAGCATAAAGCCCGCGGTTGGTACAATTAAGGTTAAGAGAATTTCTAGCGAACCATCATCTGTAGCTGAAATCAAATAATGGGCGAATAGGCCTAAAACCAATCCAAATACAATTCCGCCTAAAGCTTCTTTAAAAAATAAATGGAGAATACCGCTTGCTGTCGGTTCATGACCGCCAAATGCGACGGCAAAAACCGTGGTGAAAATTACTAAGCCAATCCCATCATTAAAAAGTGATTCACCTTCCACCTGCATGGATAAGCGTTTTGGGGCTTTTAAGTTTTTGATAATGGCAAGTACGGCAATAGGGTCATCCGGCGATATCAGTGCACCAAATAAGATGCAGTAAATTAAATCAATATGCCAGCCGAAAAGTAAGGCAATACCATAAAGTAGAAAACCAATAAAAAAGGTTGAGGCGAGCGTTGAGAACAGGGCGAAAGTGGTAATTTCCCATTTTTGATTGTTCAATACAGGGAGTTTAATGCCCAAGGCTCCAGCAAAGAGCAAAAAACCTAAAATTCCATTTAGTAAGAAATCTTTAAAATCAATACGTTCAATAACACGTGTTGCAATATCATCTAAATTAAACCAGTTGAAATAACCCAGCAAAACTAGAAACAGTGAGCCCGCCATGGAAGTGGCTGTGATAGCGATCGTATATTGGATCTTATCATTCAGTTTACGAGTGATAAAACTGATTAAAATAGCTATTGTGGTGAGAAAACACAAGTAAGTATAAATATTCATAAAATGATCCGAGTAAGGTAATAAAAATGCGGCCAGTATAAGCAACTTAGTTTTATTTATAAAGTGAGTTTTTTTAGGAAAAATTTTTAATTAGAAAGAAGGATCAAAATTCATTTGATTAAAACTGAAGAGTAATTACATTAATAGGCGTAACTTCTTCCGTTACAAGAGGAAAAAAGTGCGGTTAAGATTTCAATTATTTTTGTATAATAGCCACAATTTTTTTCACATTAGGAACAAAAATGAAATTTATCTCTTTTTTAATATTAATGGTTTACGGGCTCGTCCTCATCAACTCGAAGCAATTATTGAAAAATACCAACCGGATGTGATTGGTTTACAAGAAATTAAAGTCGCGGATGAAGATTTTCCTTATGCAATTACAGACAATCTGGGCTATCACGTTTTTCACCATGGGCAAAAAGGGCATTACGGTGTAGCACTGTTAACCAAACAAGAACCAAAAGCGGTGCGTCGTGGTTTTCCAACAGATAATGAAGATGCGCAAAAACGCATTATTATGGCGGATTTAGAAACCCCGTTTGGTTTGTTAACGGTAATTAATGGCTATTTTCCACAAGGCGAAAGCCGTGCACATGAAACCAAGTTTCCGGCAAAAGAAAAATTTTATGCGGATCTTCAACGCTATTTAGAACAAGATCACGATAAAGCCAATCCAGTGTTAATTATGGGCGATATGAATATCAGTCCAAGCGATTTAGATATTGGCATTGGTGATGAAAACCGCAAGCGCTGGTTGCGTACTGGCAAATGCTCATTCTTACCCGAAGAGCGTGAATGGTATCAACGCTTATACGATTATGGCTTGGAAGATACGTTCCGTAAATTAAACCCAACAGTCAATGATAAATTCTCGTGGTTTGATTATCGCTCAAAAGGTTTCGATGATAACCGTGGATTACGTATCGATCATATTTTAGTGAATCGTCAATTAGCAGAGCGTTGCGTTGATGTCGGTATTGCATTGGATATTCGTGCGATGGAAAAACCGTCCGATCACGCACCAATCTGGGCAGAATTTAAATAGGAAAGCAACATGGATATGGCAAATTGGCAGAATTACCGTTCCCAAGTGAATGGCATGCCTGCTGTGTTTACCGCAAATATTGAAGATTTGGATGTTTATCATGGTAAACATCTTAGTAAAGTTGTGCAATTTACCGTGCCTTATCAGGGAGATGAGGATGGTTTGCCGAATGAAGATGAATATGAAAAAAATTGATTAATCGTCTTTTTAAAAATTCTTGCACAATTGACCGCACTTCCAAATGTTTTTGCAGGGCACTTTTATTTGTAACCATCAGGCAAAAAAATGCATTTCTATTGTGAGCATGATGCATTGCTCAAAGAAACCCTTCAACAACTCGATTTTGTCTCAGAAATCAACGTACAGAATGATCCAAATTGGGATACCTATTTCGATTTCTTGTTGGCTTCACCATTAGAAATGAAATTAAATGCGACAGAAGAGATTTTGAGTATGCTGAATAGCAAAGGGCGTAATTTAAGCGACACTTATTTAATTGAGCATACTTTCCATTTTGATGAAGAAGAGAAAATGTTTCCCTTTATGGATGAATTGACGCTCGGACAAGTGTCTTTTAATACGTTGAAATATTCTAGCCAAGCCATTCAAACAGAAGAAGATGAAGAACCTTACTTTATGGTGAAATTGGAGCAAGAGCTTTCATTAGACAGTAATGAGATCTTCGAGTGGGTAGAGCGCTTTGAAAAGCTAGCCATGGAGTTCTCTGGCGATTATATCGGCTGGGAATGCGATAATTTAATCGATGATCGTTCAGCATTAAATTAGCCTGATAATTCATTAAATCAGTATAGATTAGATAAAAATAAAGCCCATCAACACGATGGGCTTAAATTCTTTTGGCTACTAATTTAGGATTCGTAAAAGGAGACAAACGAAAGCTAAACCAAAAGAGAAATTTGGCTCCTCCTGCGGGACTCGAACCTGCGACATATGGATTAACAGTCCACCGTTCTACCGACTGAACTAAGGAGGAATAAATTTGGTATCACAAAGAATAGGCGCGCATTTTAATGATCGGACCACTTCTTGTCAATACCAAAAAAATGAAAAAAATCATAAAAAAATTTTTGCACTTTTTTTCTATCCACAAAGCCTGTGGATAACTTTGTGGATTGTTTTTGTTTAAAATGGTCAACTACTGGTGCAGACTGGCTTTTCCTTAAATTGTTCATCTATTAGCCATAAGTGAATATTCTTTTAAATATCAATACGTTGCATAAAGTCCAGCAAAAAAAATAAAATATTTTTCAATTTTGAAGTGTTTCAGACTTGACACGCCTAAGTATGTGTAAAACTTGGATTTTTATCACTCAATTTGGAGCAATAAATGTGCTAAAAATAGCTCCATTCCTAAAAATACCTAAAAAATTGACCGCACTTATGGCAGAGAAAATTAATACTAAGCCTTTTATCCTTCATTCCGATTTTAAACCTTCTGGCGATCAGCCCCAAGCAATCGAAAAATTAGTCGAAAATTTAGAGGATGGTTTGGCCCATCAAACACTTCTAGGGGTAACGGGGTCAGGTAAAACATTTACCATTGCAAATGTCATAGCGACATTAAACCGCCCGGCGATGTTACTTGCCCCAAATAAAACCCTAGCTGCTCAGCTTTATGCTGAAATGAAGGCGTTTTTTCCTGAAAACGCGGTGGAATATTTCGTTTCATACTATGATTATTATCAGCCAGAAGCTTATGTACCGAGTAGTGATACCTTTATTGAGAAGGATGCTTCAATTAATGATCAAATTGAACAGATGCGTCTTTCTGCCACGAAGTCGTTCTTAGAACGTCGAGATACTATTGTGGTGGCGTCCGTATCAGCGATTTATGGTTTGGGCGATCCAGATAGCTATTTGCAGATGATGTTGCATTTACAGCAAGGAGCAATTATCGATCAACGTCAGATTTTAGCGAAGTTGGCGGAATTACAATACACAAGGAACGATCAGGCCTTTCAGCGTGGTACATTCCGTGTTCGTGGCGAAGTGATTGATATTTTCCCTGCAGAATCTGACGATCGAGCGGTACGAATTGAATTATTTGATGATGAAATTGAACGTTTAAGTTTATTTGATCCTTTAACAGGTACTAGTTTTGGCGCTGTTCCACGTTTTACGGTGTATCCGAAAACCCACTATGTGACGCCAAGAGAGCGTATTTTAGATGCCATCGAAAAAATCAAAGCGGAGCTTGTGCAACGCCGTGAATATTTCATTAAAGAACATAAATTACTGGAAGAGCAGCGTATAACCCAACGTACGCAATTTGACATTGAGATGATGAATGAGCTTGGCTATTGCTCAGGAATCGAAAACTATTCACGCTATCTTTCTGGCAGAAATGAGGGCGAACCGCCTCCGACATTATTTGATTATATGCCGTCTGATGCGATTTTGATTATTGATGAATCACACGTGACTGTGCCGCAAATTGGTGGGATGTATCGTGGTGACCGTTCTCGTAAAGAAACCTTAGTGGAATATGGTTTCCGTTTGCCTTCTGCATTAGATAACCGTCCATTACGCTTTGAAGAATTTGAACGTTTGGCTCCGCAAACTATCTACGTTTCTGCGACACCTGGCCCTTATGAGTTGGAAAAATCGGGTACTGAAATTGTCGATCAGGTGGTGCGTCCAACGGGCTTACTCGATCCGCAAATTGAAATTCGTCCAGTATCCATTCAAGTGGATGATTTGCTGTCTGAAGCGCGTCAAAGAGCGGATAAAAATGAGCGTGTTTTAGTGACGACGCTGACGAAGAAATGGCAGAAGATTTAACGGATTACTTAGACGAACACGGCATTCGTGTGCGTTATTTGCATTCAGATATTGATACCGTTGAGCGTGTAGAGATTATTCGTGATTTACGTTTAGGTGAATTCGATGTGTTGGTCGGTATCAACTTATTACGTGAGGGGCTGGATATTCCAGAGGTTTCTCTTGTTGCCATTTTAGATGCGGATAAAGAAGGTTTCTTGCGTTCTGAACGCTCCTTAATTCAAACCATCGGCCGTGCCGCTCGAAACTTGAATGGTAAAGCAATTTTATATGCTGATAGCATGACTAAATCTATGGAAAAAGCCATTACCGAAACCAATCGCCGTCGTGAAAAACAAATGAAATACAATGAAGAGCACGGTATTGTTCCACAGGCATTGAATAAGAAAGTCGGCGAGTTGTTAGATATTGGTCAAGGTGCAAATCAAAAAGCGAAATCGAAACAGCGTGGAAAAACGGCAGCTGAACCGACCGCACTTTACAATGCACCTAAATCAGCCAAAGAATTCCAACAACAAATTAAGAAATTGGAACAACAAATGTATAAATTTGCTCAAGATCTCGAGTTTGAAAAAGCCGCCTCAGTACGCGATCAGCTTCATCAATTGAGAGAGCAGTTTATGATATCTGAATAGTAAAAAGTGCGGTCAATTTTGACCGCACTTTCATTTTACTGCACTAATAAGTAGAAGTTGTTTTGTACCACGTAAGATATTGAGTGCAACAGCAGATGGTTTTTCATCTAGCGCTTTGCGTAAAGTCTTGCGTGCTTTCAATTGGCTGACGGTTGATGCCGATGATGATATCACCCGATTTTAAACCGCGTTGTGCAGCCATTGAATTTGGCTGTACTTTGCTAATTTCCACACCTTTCACGCCTTTTGCATCATAGTTGCTTAAGGTTGCACCATCTAATGCTGGAAGTTCCGTTTTGCTCGCAGTTTGAGTGCCATCGTCTGCTTGTAAGGTCACTTTTACGTTTTCAGATTTACCATCACGTAAATAAGTAAGTTCAATTTCTTTGCCCGCACCAGAAGTCGCGATTTTAGCTCGCATTTCGGCAAAGCTTGAGATTTTTTGACCATTCATTGCGGTAATTACATCACCCGCTTTTAAGCCTGCTTTTTCTCGGCAGCAGAATTTGGAATGACTTCACTCACAAAATGCACCTTGTTGCGCACTGACATTAAAGGCTTTCGCTAAATCTGCATTTAATTCACCACCTTTAATACCGAGTAAACCACGGCGTACTTCACCAAATTCTAAGATTTGTTGCACGAGATTGTTGGCTTGGTTGCTTGGAATTGCAAAGGCAATCCCAGCGTTACCGCCACTTGGAGAAATAATAGCCGTATTGATACCAATTAATTCACCTTGTAAATTCAATAATGCACCGCCAGAGTTACCACGGTTTACCGCCGCATCGGTTTGAATATAGTTTTCATACGCACCGCTATCAGAACCGGTAGAGCGGCCTAGTGCTGAAACAATACCAGAGGTTACTGTTTGACCTAAACCGAATGGATTACCGATAGCAACGGTAAAATCACCGACACGTAATTTATCAGAGTCAGCTATTTTGATAGCAGTGAGGTTAGTTGGTTTTTCGATTTGTACTAAAGCGATATCAGATTGTTCATCTTTTCCAACGAGTTTTGCTTTGAATTCACGCCCATCTTGTAGTTTTACGGTAATTTTATCCGCGCCATCTACGACGTGATTATTGGTTAAAACATAGCCTTTATCTGCATTGATGATCACACCTAGAACCTAAACCACGGAAGTTGCGTGATGCGCCACGATCTCCGCCGAATTGTTCGCCAAATTGATCACCAAAGAAAAATTTAAATTCTTCCGGAATATCATCAGGTAATGCTGAACGGCTGTTTGCTTTTGCTTTGCCTTCAACAGAAAGTGTTACGACTGCTGCTTGCGCTTTTTCTAACATTGGCGCAAGGCTGCCTTGTTCGACAATTTCATTCGGAATAGCTGCTTGAGCAGATAAAGAGGTCGCAAATACGCTTAAACCTAATGCGATGCCGGTTAATACAAAATTTCTTTTCTTCATAGAGTTCTCCAAGTAAAAATAAATAACTGAATAAGTGTTCAGTCAGACAAAAAAATGAGGGGGAGGTTCACTAAAAAAACAAGGGCATTAGAAAAAAATATTTTTTTAAAAAAGTGCGGTTGGAAATTGAAATTGTTCTTTTTGCCCGCATTTATCTAAACCCTATTTGTTAATTTGAAAGGATAAAGAGATCATTTCTGTTTAAATAGGGCTGGTACAACCTATTTTTATGTCAAAAACCTTGCCTGCCAAGGCTGAAATATAGTTTAATAACGCCCTGTTTTACTGCTTAGATAGTATAAATTTTACGCAATCACATAATGATTGTGTATGAATTTCAAATGAACTAGTTTACTAGTACAAAAAATAGGTGTAGAGTAACGCCATTAGATTTTAAGCACAACATTTAAAGATTTAGAGAGTGACATATGGCGACGAAGAAAGAAGAAATCGAAGTAAAAGTTGCAAATGACGATACCCGAATTGAAAAAGTGGATCAGGTATTGCCTCCCATTGCTTTATTAGAAAAATTTCCAGCAAGTCAAGAAGCGGCTGATTTAGTTCATGAAACCCGTTTACATGCCCACAATATTATTCATGGAAAAGATGACCGTTTACTTGTGGTGATTGGTCCTTGTTCTATTCATGATCCTAAAGCGGCATTAGATTACGCAAAACGTTTAAAAGTATTACGTGATAAATATAAAGATACACTTGAAGTGGTGATGCGCGTTTACTTTGAAAAACCGCGTACAACAGTGGGCTGGAAAGGCTTAATTAACGATCCTTATTTAAATGATACGTATCGTTTAAATGATGGTTTACGTATTGCGCGTAAATTATTATCTGATATTAATAACTTAGGTGTACCATCAGCCGGTGAGTTCTTAGATATGATCACACCGCAATATGTGGCAGATTTTATGAGTTGGGGTGCAATTGGTGCGAGAACAACTGAATCTCAAGTTCACCGTGAGTTAGCTTCAGGATTATCTTGTGCGGTAGGCTTTAAAAATGGCACAAATGGTGGCGTGAAAGTGGCATTAGATGCAATGGGCGCAGCAGAAGCTTCGCATTATTTCTTATCCGTAACTAAATTTGGTCATTCTGCTATTGTTTCGACAAAGGGAAATGAAGACTGCCATATTATTTTACGTGGTGGCGATAAAGGCCCTAACTATAAAACAGAAGATATTTCAAAAGTTTGTGCAGAGATCGAAAAATCAGGTCGTATTCCACATGTAATGATTGATTTCAGCCATGCAAATAGTAGCAAACAATTTAAAAAACAAATGGAAGTTTGTGAAGATGTTTGTCAGCAAATCGCAGGCGGTTCAAAACAAATCTTTGGTGTGATGGTAGAGAGCCATATCGTTGAAGGTCGTCAAGATTTAGTGGATGGTAAAGCGCATACTTATGGGCAAAGTATTACTGATGCCTGTATCGGTTGGGAAGATACAGAAATCTTGTTAAAACAACTATCTGATGCAGTAGCGGCTCGCCGTCGAGTAAATAACTAATAATTTTTTATTTTTCAGATGATTAAAAGTGCGGTTAATTTTGACCGCACTTTTTTTTGTATTACTATGAAAGATAATAAAAAGGTGTATGTTAGAGCTAAGAAATGAGACAGGAGAAATATGATGGGCGATACGATAAATGGTCTGTTAATTGTTTTAATACCTATGCTATTAGGCTATTTACTTAAGACTAATAATAAATCCTATATCATAAAAATTAATCATATTGTGATGTTTTTGCTCTATATCATCCTTTTCTTAATGGGGTATTTGCTTGGACAGTTAGATGATTTAGAGAATAAACTCCCTATTATTGGTACAACCGCATTGACGTTATCTGCGATCATTTTGGGTTCAAATATGATTGGCCTGATGCTTTACGATCGCTTTAACCCAGCTGAGCCACTTAAATCACAAGGTAAAATTGATTCTCGTTGGCACTCCTTAATTGACTCGCTCAAACTTTCCGGCACAGTGGTAATTGGCACCCTTTGTGGTTTCTTATTCAAATCCTATCTCATGTTACCTACAGGTATTAATCTGTATGTGCTGATTGTGCTGATTTTCTTTGTGGGGATTCAACTAAGAAACAACGGCATTTCCTTAAAAGAAGCTCTTTTCAATAAACGAGGTTTCCAAACGGGGATGGTGTTTACGTTTACCTCGTTACTAGGCGGTATGATTGCTGCTTTTGTTTTAGCGATGCCAATTACTCAAGGGACTCGCGTTTTGCCTCTGGAATGGGGATGGTATTCGTTATCCAGTGTAGTATTAACCAATGCGTGGGGACCGGTGCAGGGCAGTATTGCCTTTTTTAATGATTTATCCCGTGAAATTGTCAGTTTATTTGTCATCCCATTATTTATGCGTCATTTTCGTTCGACGGCAATTGGAATTACGGGAGCAACCGCAATAGATTGCACCTTTGCCGATTATTCAAAAAGCGGGAGGGCATTGAAGTCACGCCAATTGCGATTTCATTCGGTTTTGTGACGAATATTCTGCCACCATTGTTATTGGTTTTCTTTTCCAGTATTCCGCTATAAAAAGAAATACAAAAAACAAAGAGTTAATCATTATTTTTCGATTAACTCTTTTTCTTATATTTTAATATTAGGGATTATCAGTTTCTATGCATGGCAATAACAGCCTGACCTAAACTGAGTCCGCCATCACCCATCGGTAATTTATGCGCACTCAGTACATGGAAATTCGCTCAGATTTTCTTTTAATAAGCGACGTAACAGTTGGTTATGCATCACACCACCAGATAACACGATAATACGACACCGGTGTTGGCGTGCTTGGTTTGCCGCAAGTTCAGCAAAACCTTGGGCGAGAGCATAATGAAAGGCAAAGGCTTTATCTTCAACAGAAGCATGATAATTCAACCAACTTTGCCAAAAGTAAGCCAAATCCAGTTTATTGCCGATAAGCGGCATTTTTACTGGAATATTGACCGCACTTTGTGCTTGGGTAGCCAAAGATGAGGTGTTTGCTAGCGCTTCGAGATGGCAAGCCGCTTCACCTTCCCAAGAAACAATGGTTGGTGCAATACCGAGATCATAAGCTACGGCGTCAAATAAACGACCTGCAGATGATATAGGTTGGGACAATTTGAGTCCCGCGTTCAATGGCATTGACTAATATTTGCCAATTCGGTTCAGTGCAAGTTTTTGTGAGTATTTCTTGCCATTGTGGAACAAATTGATGCAGGTGAGCCAGCCAGTTGCGCCAAGGTTGTTTGGCTGCAAGATCGCCGCCCGGTAGAGCAACAGCCGGCAGACCACCTAAATATTGACTATGTTGATAATCAACGAGCAGGCATTCGCCTCCCCAAAGTTGTCCATTTTCGCCCATGCCGATACCGTCTAGTGCAAGACCGATTACAGGTTCATTGCAATTGTGCTCAGCCATTACGCTGACAATATGAGCATGATGATGCAGTACTTCTATTGGTGTGATTTGTTGCTGTTCGGCAAGTTGTTTACCAATGGAAGATGAAAAATAGCCAGGGTGAGCATCGACCGCGATAATGTCTGGTTTAAATTGATAAATACTGTTGAAATAATTCAAGATTTTCACTTAATTGTGACCGCACTTGCTCATTTGCTGTATCGCCAATATGTTGGCTCAGTACGGCTTTATTGTGACGTAGTAAGCAGAATGTATTTTTCAGATCAGAACCCAACGCCAACACATTTTTTGTGACTTTGTGTTTCAAGTGGTATTTCATCGGGCACATAGCCACGAGCGCGACGCAGTGTTTCTAATCCATCGAAGGCAACACGAACAAGGCTATCATCGGCACGTTGTAGAATATCGCGATTGTGACAAAGATAAAAATCAGCCAAGTCAGCTAATTGTTCTCACTGCATGTTCATTTTTCAGTACGGGAGGTTGCCCGCTTGCATTTGCAGAAGTCATCATGAGCGGACGATTAATCGCTCGTAATAACAAATGTTGCAGAGGATTGCTTGGAAGCATGACACCAATTTCTTGCAAGTTAGGTGCGATGTTATCAGCAATATTGGGTACTTTATGTTTTGCTAGCAGTACAATCGGTGCAGCACTGCTTGTCAGTAATTCTGTTTCTTTAGGAGCTAAATCCTGTAAAAACTGCAGGTCAGGCACCATAATGGCTAATGGTTTTGTTGGACGATGCTTCCGTTGACGTAATAAATCAACAGTCTTTTGGTTATTCGCATCACAGGCTAGATGAAAACCGCCTAAACCTTTAACCGCAACGATATGACCTTGTTGTAATAAAAGTGCGGTCTGTTTTAGCGCAGTTTCATGAGTAGCAAGTGTTTGTTCTCGATCTTGCAACCAGATATGGGGGCCGCAAACAGAACAAGCATTGGGTTGAGCATGAAAACGACGATCAGCGGGATCTTTGTATTCTTTTTCGCATTGTGGACAAAGTGGAAACGCAGCCATCGCGGTGTTTTTTCGGTCGTAAGGAATCGCCTTGATGATGGTAAAACGCGGACCACAATGGGTGCAGTTAGTAAAAGGGATAATGATAGCGTCGGTTGTTAGGGATCGAATAAGTCAGCTAAACAATGTGGGACAGGTAGCTGCATCAGGGAATAATTTGCGTGTCCATTTGATTGTTTTCACTTTCCCGAATGGTAAAGCCCGTTACGGCAGTTGCTGCTGGCCAATCTATTGGACGCTGAGTAATATCAGTAATTTGCGCTAGCGGCGGGAGTTTGTTTTGTAGGTTGGACAAAAATTGTTCGAGAGCATCTGCTGGTGGGGAGACAAAACGAACTAATACGCCTTGTCCATCATTATTTACATCTCCGTTTAACTTATATTGATTTGCTAGCAGCCAGACAAAAGGGCGAAATCCCACGCCCTGAACTTTTCCTTTTATGCGTAATTCGATCCCTTGCATAACGCAATCCTGTTTATTTTTGATTTAAGCCAAGAAAATCGCCGACTTCGTGTTCTAGCTGGCTCATGGCAATTAAGGCTTCTTGCGTTTGTTTGGCCTCTTCCTCATCGATAATTGTCATGGCAAAACCCACATGCACGAGTACCCATTTACCAACGAGAGGTTTTGGGTCATCCTGACAAATTAATGAAATATTAACCTCTCTTTTAACTCCGCACACATCGACTACAGCAAGCTGTAATGCGCTGTCAGCTACTTGAATGATCTGTCCCGGAATACCTAAACACATAATCTGTCCTTAGTTAGAATGTTTATGAGATGAATTGTTTATTGTGAGGCAATAAACATACTACGAAAGTGAAATTTTATCACGTAAGCATTTAAATTTGTATAGCGATATTTCAAATAGGGTGATATCCATTTGTTGAAAATTTGTTCACATTTTTAACATAAAATTATTATGTTTCACCGTTATTTAACAGGGGCATCACAGTAATAGAAAAACAATGGAAATCTTTTGATCTTAATCACAAATTTTCGAATTACTTCTTGAGCTTTACTTTTCGACAGGAGTATCCTTACTTCTAGAGTGGTTATTGTAGAAACGTTATTTACATACAAGGAGGGGAGTGTATGAATCGTTTTGTAATCGGTGATCCGAAGGATTGCATTGGATGCAACACCTGTATGGCCGCTTGTAGTGAAGTGCATAAAGCCTTCGGATTACAATCTTTTCCACGCTTACAAGTCATGCGTAATGACGATGTAACCGTACCAATTCTCTGTCGTCATTGTGATGATTCTCCATGTGCTACCGTGTGTCCGGTGCACGCAATCACCCATATTGATGACGCCATTCAACTTAATGAAAGTCTCTGTATCGGTTGTAAACTTTGTGGTATTGCTTGCCCATTCGGCGCAATTACTCAACATGGTTCTGCACCGATTGACGCACCTACCTATTATGAAGGATTCTCCTTCACTGATGCAGTAAAACGAGATATTCGTACTGCACCAGATAATACAGATTTACACAATATGCTGGCATGGCAACCTGGTGTGAAAGCCATTGCGGTGAAATGCGACCTTTGCTATTTCCGCGAAGATGGTCCGGCTTGTGTGCAAACCTGTCCAACTAAAACGTTATTTATTATCAGTGATGAGAGTATCAAAAAGGCTAACGAAAGAAAACGTGAAATGGCAATGATTTCTTCGCCAGCTATCCCAAGATAATTAGTGTGTTTAACTTGTAATCAATGGAGTGATATTATGAGTTTACCAATCAACTTACTCATCACGACCCTGTTGATTTATGTCGTAGGTGCGTTTATTTCGCTCGCAGTGAGACGAAATGAACAACTTTCAATCAATATATCCGGCGTGACCGGTGTACTTGCTGGAGTGTTAGGCATTGTTGCCTGCATCCCCGTTCTGATCAGCAGCGACACAGTCGTTGATGTTTTCAAAACCCCATTTGAATTTGCCTCGTTCTCAATCCGCATCGATGGATTGGCTGCGTTTATGGTGTGCGTGATTTCTTTATTGGTTGTCGTAACCGCACTTTATTCTTTCTCTTATGTAAAAGAATACAAAGGCAAAGGCGCAGGTTCCATGGGCTTCTTTATGAATTTATTTATCGCCTCAATGGTTGCGTTAGTCACCAGCGATAATGCGTTCTACTTTCTTGTCTTCTTTGAAATGATGTCATTGGCATCTTATTTCTTAGTACTTACCGAACAAGATGACAATGCCGTAAATGCAGGCTTGCTTTATTTCTTTATTGCACACGCCGGCTCGGTGTTGATTATGATCGCCTTCTTCATTTTCTACTGCTATGCCGGTAGCTTTGAATTTAGTGCGTTCCGTCAAACCACTTTGCCAGCACCGCTTGCCTTTACCGCTTTTATTTTGGCATTTTTAGGTTTTGGCGCCAAAGCAGGGATGATTCCATTACACAGCTGGTTACCGAAAGCTCACCCAGCAGCACCTTCTCATGCATCCGCAATGATGTCTGGTGTGATGGTGAAAATCGGTATCTTCGGGATCATTAAAGTGGGTGTCGATCTTCTCGGCTCTACCAATGTTTGGTATGGCGTTATCGTACTTGCTTTCGGTGCAGTCTCTTCCGTGCTCGGCGTACTTTATGCCTTGGCAGAACATGACATCAAAAAACTCTTGGCTTATCACACAGTAGAAAATATCGGTATCATTATGATGGGTGTGGGCGTCGGTATGATTGGTATCGCGACACATCATCCCGTATTGGCTACTGTGGGCTTGCTTGGTGGGTTATATCACTTACTTAACCATGCCGTGTTCAAAGGCTTGTTATTCTTAGGTGCAGGGTTCTGTGATGTATCGCTTGCATACCAAAGACATGGACTTAATGGGCGGCTTAGGCAAACTTATGCCTTACACTGCATTCTGTTTCTTAATCGGTACCATGGCGATTTCTGCATTGCCACCGTTTAACGGTTTTGTCAGTGAATGGTTTACTTATCAATCCTTATTCACCTTAAGTCAAAGTGATGATTTCGTCTTAAAACTTGCCGGTCCAATTGCCATTATTATGTTGGCATTGACGGGTGCGTTAGCGGCACTTTGTTTCGTGAAAGTGTACGGTATCAGCTTTGGTGGTGCACCGCGTAGCGAAAAAGCAGCCAATGCACGCGAAGTGCCAAAACCAATGGTGATTGCCATGGCAGTGTTGGCGTTATGTTGTGTGTTGTTAGGTGTGGGTGCATCTGTGGTGACTCCAATAATTGCGAAAATTTCGACCGCACTTGCTCATAGCGAGCCGCTAATGTTGGCTCAAAATGGCGTGGTGGTTGCACAAGCTGAACCGCATACCGTGCTTTCAACACCGATGGTGACTATCATGCTATTGGCATTCTTCTTCTTGCCATTTAGTTTTTACGCCTTCACCAAAAATCAACGTTTATCCGATCGTGCAAAAGGCAATCCATGGGCTTGTGGTTATGCTTATGAACAAGATATGGCGGCTTCTGCGGGTAGTTTTACTCGTCCATTACGTACGGTTTTCAAACCGCTTTATACCTTGCGCGAAGTATTGGATCCTGCACCTTTAGGTGATAAAGGCATCCAAGCAGTAATTAAAGGCGCAACAAAAACAGAACCTTTCTGGGAAGAAAAAGTGACCATGCCGATCGCTCGTTTTATTCCTTGGTTAGGAACTAAAATTCAATGGTTGCAACAAGGTGATTTCCGTTTGTACTGCGTGTACTTCGTGATTGCCTTGGTGGCAATACTACTTTCCATTGCGTTGATGTAGGAGGTTGAAGATGATTACGTTACCTTCAGAAATTGCAACATCTGCCGGAATGTTTGTTTTTGCCATTGTGCAAGCCTTGATTTTACTTGCCCTTGCACCGTTATTTTCCGGTATTTCACGTATGATCCGTGCTCGCATTCAATCTCGTCGCGGTCCAGGCGTGTTACAAGATTATCGCGACATTGCGAAATTAATGAAACGTCAAAATATTTGGCCTGACAATGCGGGTTGGGTTTCTAAAGTGATGCCTTATGTGCTAATTAGCACGGTGATGGTAGTTGCCATGAGCTTACCTTTATTTACTCGTGTTGCACCGTTTGGCGCTGGCAGTGATTTAATCACCGTGATTTACTTATTCGCCTTGTTCCGTTTCTTCTTTTCAATTGCTGGTTTGGATTCAAACAGCACATTCTCAAGTTTAGGGGCTAGTCGTGAAGTCACATTAGGTGTCTTGGTAGAACCAATTCTCATGTTGGCATTCCTTGTGATTGCTTTAATTGCCGGTTCAACCAATTTTGCGGTTATCGGTAATGCGCTTTCCGAAAAACACTTGGCAATATCCAATTGCGACAGTGATTGCTATCGCCGCAGCATTCTTCGCCGTATTTATTGAAATGGGTAAAATCCCATTTCGATTTGGCGGAAGCGGAACAAGAATTACAAGAAGGTCCATTGACAGAATACTCTGGTCCAGCACTCGCCTTATTAAAAAAAGTCGGCTTAAGCTTAAAAATCCATGGTTGTAGCATCTATCTTTGTGAGCGTGTTGCTTCCGTTTGGTATCCCGACAGAGATGAGCTTAAGTGCGGTCATTTTTAGGCGGTGTTTTTATTCTTCGTGAAATTATTCGTGGTGTTCGTATTGGCTTGTGTCTTTGAAAACACACTCTCTCGTACCCGCTTTATGTTAACAGGACGTTTAACCGTAGTCGGCTTCGGCATTTCTGTGTTGGCGTTTGTATTTTACTTCACAGGGTTGTAAGGAGGACAAATATGGAACGTTTAGCTCTGATTACAATCATTTTACCTTTCGTCAGGGGCGTTTATTGTTGGTTTGAACAAAAAAACACTTTGCTCAAATTGCTACAGTATTTGCAGCGCTTGCTACATTAGGGCACCATGTTAGTCGCCGGACAATGGTTTGCTGATGGACATCAAAGTGTCACTTATGACATTGTCGCGTTTTGATAAAACCGCGATCTTTGGTGTAACTCTTGATGCAGTCAGTACATTAATTGCCTTTGCTGTTGTGGCCTTAGGTTTCTTAATCTGCTTATATTCTTGTGGTTATTTAACTGATAAAAACCGTGAGCACCCACATAACGGGTTACCACGTTTTTATGCATTCTTGCTGATTTTTATCGGTGCCATGGCAGGCTTAGTGTATTCCTCAACTTTAGCAGGACAATTATTGTTCTTCGAAATTACTGGGGGATGTTCTTGGGCATTAATCAGTTATTACCAAACACCAAAAGCCCAAGCCGCAGCAATGAAAGCCTTGATTATCACCCACGTGGGGGCAATCGGGTTATATATTGCCGCAGCGTATTTGTTCAGCCAATCAGGTACTTTCTCTATCACAGCGTTAGAACATTTAGATCCGAGTGCGAAAACAATCGTGTTATTCGGCGTGATGTTTGCTGCGTGGGGTAAATCAGCGCAATTACCAATGCAAATTTGGTTGCCGAATGCGATGGAAGCACCAACACCGGTGAGTGCGTATTTGCACGCCGCATCAATGGTAAAAGTTGGGGTTTATATCTTCGCTCGTTCAGTTATGTCTGCTGGTGAGATTCCACATATTGTGGGCGAAGTCGGCATCATCATGGCGATGATTACCTTAATTTACGGCTTCTTGATGTACTTGCCACAAACTGACTTAAAACGTTTATTGGCATATTCAACCATTACCCAACTTTCTTATATTTTCATTGGGATTTCTCTTGCTGCATTAGGCTCTAAATTGGCCTTTGTGGCAGCGATTAGCTACATCTTCAACCATGCTTTCGCGAAAAGCTTATTCTTCTTGGTTGCTGGTTCATTAAGTTATGCGACAGGAACCCGTTCTATGCCATTGCTACAAGGTATTATGCGTACAATGCCAGTGGTTGGTGCAGGATTTGGCGTAGCCGCGTTAGCGATTGCTGGGGTGCCACCGTTTAACGGATTCTTCAGTAAATATCCATTTATTTCGCGGCTGGATTTGAATTAGGCCAAGAATACGGTTGGATCACATGGTTGATGGTGCTTGCTTTAGTTGAATCTACCGCGACATTTGTATGGTTGTTGTATAAATTCGGACAATGTGTCATCGGTAAACCGTCAGAAGCTGTTGCTGAAGCACAACCAATTACGTTTTCAATGAGTATCGTATTAGTGATTCTCATGGTGATGTCTGTATGTTCTAGCTTCATTGCTGCATATTGGCTAGGTTTGGCGGGTTAGGTTAAGGAGGACTCTATGTTAATGATAAATGGACTTGCGTGTTTACTCATTATTACCTCTCTTTGCGTAATTATGGTTCGAACCGCCAAAAAAGCTGCATTGTTTTACGGTTTGCAATCGTTGGTGTTGGTATTACTCTTTGTCTATCTTGCTAATGAAATGCAAGCCCATGAACTTTACATGTGGTCAATCAGCGCATTTATTACCAAAGTGGTTTTGGTGCCCGCGATTTTAATCTATGCGATGAAAAAAGTTGATGAAAGTCAAACTCCAGCTGGAATAAATGTCGCTTGGTTGATCCCGATCACAGCAGTGATAGTGACATTGTGCTACTTTGTCGTTGTCCCAATCGATTTACCGTTGGTTGCCCATCTTAAACCGGCACTATCAGTGTCATTAAGCCACTTCTTATTAGGTTTAGTGTGCATTGTTAGCCAACGCAATATCGTAAAACAAGTATTCGGTTATTGTTTGATGGAAAACGGTTCTCATCTTACATTAGCCTTATTGGCAAATAAAGCACCTGAGTTAGTGGAAATCGGAATTGCCACAGATGCTATCTTTGCCGTCATCATAATGGTGGTATTGGTAAACAAAATTTACCGTACATTCCACTCATTAGATGCAAAACAACTTATGAGTTTGAAGGGGTAACGCTATGTATGAACAATGGATAATCGCGTTATTAATCGCACCTTTAGCAATATCACTAGCCAGTTTCGCTTGTGGCGTGACAAAAACACGGACAATTTGTACCGCACTTCATGTTACAGGTTTGATTTTGATGTTGGCATTCACCTTACAAATTATTAATGGTGTGCTGACTCAGGGGGAAATTAGTGCATTACATAACTGGGTTTACATCGACAGTCTATCTGCTATTTTCTTAGGTCTTATCGCTATTGTTGGGACTTTAGCCGGTATTTATTCTATCGGCTATATCGGTACTGAATATCGAGAAGGCCATCTTGATTTGAAAACATATTGCAATTATTACGGCTTTTTGCATTTGTTTTTCTTCACTATGATTATTTCTGTGATCACCAATAATGTGATTTTGATGTGGGCAGCCATTGAGGCAACTACATTAAGTTCTGCGTTCTTGGTTGGCACATATAAACAAAAAACTTCTCTTGAAGCCGCATGGAAATACATCATTATTTGTTCAGTTGGGGTGGCGTTTGGATTGTATGGCACAATTTTAACGTTCTCTAATGGTACCAATCTTTTAGCGGATCCTAGCCAAGCCATTTTCTGGACAGAAATTAATCAACAGGCAGCGGGTTTGAATCCGATGCTTATGTACCTTGCTTTTGCCTTCATTTTGGTTGGCTTTGGTACTAAGTGCGGTCTATTTCCAATGCATACTTGGTTATCTGATGCGCACAGTGAGGCACCAAGTCCAGTGAGTGCGATTTTATCAGCGGTATTATTGAACTGTGCCATGTTGGTAGTATTGCGCTATTACATCTTAGTTTCTAAAGCAGTCGGTTCTACATACCCGCAAACCTTATTATTGGTATTCGGTTTACTTTCTGTATTGGTTGCGGCCTTGTTTATTATCGTTCAATTCGACATCAAACGCTTATTGGCATACTCCAGTATTGAAAACATGGGTTTAATTAGCTTCGCTTTTGGTTTAGGTGGCCCAATAGGCGTATTTGCTGGGTTATTACATACCATTAACCATAGCTTGGCGAAAACCTTGCTGTTCTGTGCTTCAGGTAACATTTTATTGAAATACAAAACCCGTGATATGAACCAAGTACGTGGTTTATGGCGTGTAGCACCAATGACGGCGGTGTTATTTGCCGGTGGTGCATTAGCACTAGGTGGTATTCCACCATTTAACGTGTTCGTCAGTGAATTCAGTATTGCGGTTGCCGGTATTTACGCAGGTAAAACTTGGTTAATGGTGTTCTGTTTAATTTTACTCACTATCGTGTTAGCTGGATTGTCTTTAATGGTATTAAAAACCGTATTAGGCAAACAACCGGATAATGTTGAAGTGGGGGATGTGAACAAAGTTTCACTCGTGGCGATGGCAATTTTATTGTTATTCATGTTTATTATGGGTATTCATATTGCCGAACCAATTTTGCAGTTATTAAAAAGTGCGGTCGGAATTGTACTCGGATCTGAACAAGTGTCTTTTGGTGAAATGTTAGTTTTACCTTGGCAAAGTTTAGCGCAATGATCGACAGGAGGGATAAATATATGGAATTAACTAAAAATACATCAGTCGATCCAGCCAAAATGATTGGTAAAAATTACATTGAAGCAGTCAATGCGAAATTTCCAAATACCATTTTGGATGAGGAGTGGTCAACACCCAATCAGGTTACCCTTACCATTAAAACCAATATGTTACCTGATGTGGTTGAATACCTTTATTATCAACATGAAGGTTGGTTACCTTTGGTATTCGGGAATGATGAGCGTTCAATTCATGGTAACTATGCAGTGTACTACGTGCTTTCCATGGAAGGGGAAGTGAAAACTTTTATCACCATTAAAGCCTTGGTCGATCCTGTAAGCTTGGAATTTCCGTCTGTGACACCAAAAAGTCAAAGCGGCTGTTTGGGGCGAACGTGAATTATTTCGATATGTACGGCTTAAAAGCGGTTGGTTTACCTGACCAACGCCGCTTAGTGTTGCCAGATGATTGGCCGGACGATCTTTATCCATTACGTAAAGACTCCATGGACTATCGTTTACGTCCTGATCCGACAACTGCGACAGAAACATACGAATTTATTAACGAAAAAAAGGCGAGGCACGTATCGTTCCACTTGGCCCGTTACATATCACTTCGGATGAACCTGGACACTTCCGTTTGTTCGTGGATGGGGAAGACATCATTGATGCGGATTATCGTTTGTTCTATGTACACCGTGGTATGGAAAAAAATTGGCAGAAACTCGCATGGATTACGACCAAGTCAACTTCCTTGCCGACCGTGTGTGCGGGATTTGCGGTTTCACTCACAGTGTGGCCTATGCTAATTCCGTAGAAAGCGCTTTGGGGATTCAAATTCCAAAACGCGCTGAATGGATCCGTGCGATTTTGTTAGAAGTAGAACGTTTACACAGTCACTTATTAAACTTAGGTCTATCTAGCCACTTTACCGGTTTTGATACCGGCTTTATGCAATTCTTCCGTGTTCGTGAGAAAATCCATGACCTTGGCTGAAGTGCTAACTGGTGCACGTAAAACCTATGGTATTAACCTTATCGGTGGTGTGCGTCGCGATATGTTGAAACATCAACGTGAGCAATGTATCAAACTTATCGGTGAAATGCGTGAAGAACTCAAAACCTTAACCGATATTTTATTAAATACACCGAATATGGAACAACGTACGGTAGGCGTTGGTGTCTTGGCAAAAAGATATCGCTCGTGATTTCAGTCCGGTAGGACCAATGATCCGTGGTTCTGGCTTTGCGCGTGATGTGCGTAAAGTACATCCATTCTCCGGTTATGGCGATATCCCTTTCAATCTCTTCACTGAAGCAAATGGCGACGTGTTATCCCGTGTGAAAGTGCGGATTAATGAAGTATTTGAATCCATGAATATCATTGATTACATGGTGGATAATTTGCCAAGTGGCGAAATCTTAAAAGAAGGCTTTTCAATTATACGCCTGGACGTTTTTGCGCTTTAGGGTATTACTGAAGCCCCACGTGGCGAAGATATTCACTGGTCAATGCTAGGCAGACAACCAAAAAAACTTTTCCGTTGGCGTTGTCGTGCTGCCACTTATGCTAACTGGCCAACCTTACGCTACATGTTGCGTGGCAATACAGTGTCTGATGCACCACTTATTATCGGTAGTCTTGACCCTTGCTACTCTTGTACCGACCGCGTCACTGTGGTGGATGTGCGTAAACGCAAAGCGAAAAACCGTGGATTACAAAGAAATCGAACGCTACGGTATTGAACGTAAAAATTCACCATTGAAATAGGGCGAGGCGAAAAATGTTTAAATTACTAAAAACGGTATTTAAAGCAGGTGATGTTACCACCAAAATATCCGTTTCAAACCTTATGAAGTCGATGATGATTTTAGAGGAAAGACCAGAACTCAATTCAGATCAATGTATTGTCTGTGCCGCCTGTACGATTGACCTGTCCAGCCAATGCGTTAACCATGCGAACTGATCCAGTTACAGGTGAACGTACATGGTCCTTATTCCTTGGTCGTTGTATTTTCTGTGGCCGTTGTGAAGAGGTTTGCCCAACTAAGGCGATTCGATTAACACAAGACTTTTGAATTATCAGTGACCAATAAACAGGATCTTTTCCAAGAAACCACCTTTTCTACAGTGAGCTGTCAAGAGTGTGGTAAACCGTTTATCTCTTATAAAGAGCTGAATTACACCATTGATTTATTCAAACAAAGTTTGGGCGATCCGAAGTCGTCAAACAAAAAAACTAACCGTGTTGCATACTTGTCCAGTTTGTAAACGACAACATAGCTTGGAAAAAAACCGCGAATATGGAATCCAATATGCGGATGAAATTAATCGACTTTAAAGAGCCGGTTCGCTTGAATTTTCAAAAAAAGCGCTCGAACAACGAGAAGAAAGTGCGGTTGATTTACCTAAACGTTTTAGCAGGAGGCGAAAGACGATGAACACTCAAATTCCAATGCCGGTCAATGGTATATCAACACCGTTTAGTATTGATGAAAAATATTGCCAAAAATGAAACAAACATTTGCTGAAAGATATTCAACGTTCAGCTTACGTTTACCGTGTGGACTGTGGCGGTTGTAATGGGTGTGAAATCGAAATTTTCAGTACCATTACGCCAACATTCGATGCAGAACGTTTTGGTATTAAAGTGGTAGCCTCACCTCGCCATGCGGACATTTTATTGTTCACCGGCGCGGTTACTCGTGCGATGCGTACGCCTGCTATGCGTGCTTACCAAGCTGCTCCCAGATCCTAAAAATCTGTATTTCTTACGGTGCTTGCGGTTGTGGTGGCGGTATTTTCCACGATCTCTATTGTGTTTGGGGTCGGTAGTGATCAAATCGTACCAATTGATGTGTATATCCCTGGCTGTCCTCCAACCCCTGCAGCGACCATTTATGGATTCGCGGTAGCACTTGGTTTGCTTGATCAAAAGCTTAAAGGTAAACAAGAAAAAGCTGATCCTAACGCAGAAGCTAAATTGCGTTTCCCAACCATTCCGTTGGATTTGCGGATTAGTCTTGAACGTGAAGCACGTCGTCTTGCCGGTTATCGTCAAGGTGGCAACATCGCTAACCAATTTATGGCAATGATGGCAGAAAATGACAAAGTGCCATTTGGTGTACGTTTAGGTGAATACCTAGAACGAGAAGCCGATCCGCGTTTAAGCGAAATCGTCAATCGTTTGCATGCGATTAGTCTGCCGTTTTCGGGATAATTAATGATGGGGCAAGTTATTGCCCCTATAAAAATGGGAATGTTATGACAACGAAAGTCTTTTTCTATTTATTAAACGAACGTTTCGTCGAAAACGATGAGCAAGTGCCAGAGCAAGCAAAACAGGTGATGTATTACTCTTTGGCGATTGGTCACCATGTTGGCGTAATTGATTGTTTTAAAAAATTACTGGTTTGTGACTACGATGCTTATCAACGTTTTGTAGATAGCTTTCCAGAAGGGGATGCTAAACGTAAATTTTCCGGCTTAATGCGATTCGGTGAAATAGTGATTGATTCTAGCCATGTCAATTTATTGGCGAAAGCGATGGATGAAAACAAAGCCAATTTCACCCCAGAACATCAAGAGTGGGTCGAAATCCTCATGGATACGTTAGCATCAATTCAGCGTGAACCTGTGATGTATATTATGGTGAAACGTCGTGACGAATAATGTGATCTTAACCGTTGGCAACAGCATGATGGGGGATGACGGTGCAGGGCCCTTATCTCTATCAGTTATTGAAATGAAAATCCATTGCCAAATTGGACCGCACTTGACGGTGGCTCAGCACCAGAAAATGTTGCACATATTGTGCGAGACATGAAACCTGATTTGCTTTTAATTTTCGATGCAGCTGATATGGAATTAGCGCCGGGCAAAATCCGAATCATTGAGAAAAGAGAGCATTGCGGAAATGTTTTTCATGAGTACGCATAATATGCCGCTCAATTACCTCATCGAACAACTGGAACAAGATATTAAACAAATTGTTTTTCGTTGGGGCTTCAACCTGATCTGGTTTCTTTTGGTTTTCCAAGATGACAGACAGCGTAAAAGAGTCTGTGCAATTTATGTATGATTTTTTAAAAGAGGGAAGATCGCTTGAAGAGATTCCTGTTTTGTAAAAAAAGTGAGGGTGATTTTCTAAACATATTTTAAAAATATTACGAAAACCTGTTTTATATCAATAAATCCATGTTTTTTGTAAGACTATAAGCTGATTTTGGGTGTAATATATACCCAGAATTAATTATTCTAATTCTATCTCTAACCTCGTGTTGTATCTAAAATAAGGACGTTACTATGGCTATTAAAAAAGTAATTACCGTATGTCCGTATTGTGCCTCAGGTTGTAAAATCCATCTTTTGGTGGAAAACAACAAAATTGTGGGAGCTGAAGGTGCAAACGGCAAGACAAACGAAGGGGAGTTATGCCTAAAAGGATATTATGGCTGGGATTTTGTGCATGATACAAAAATCCTGACTCCTCGCCTAACTCAACCGATGATCCGCTACAAACGTGGCGAACCATTCACACCAGTGAGCTGGGAAGAAGCGATTTCTTACACAGCAAAACGTCTCAGTGAAATCAAAGAAAAGTACGGTAACGAATCGATTATGGTAACGGGCTCTTCCCGTGGACCAGGTAACGAAGTGAACTTCGTGATGCAAAAATTCGCCCGTGCGGTATTAGGAAATAACAACATTGACTGTTGTGCGCGCGTGTGACACGGCCCTTCTGTAACAGGTCTGCTCAAATCGGTCGGTAACGGCGCAATGTCCAACTCAATTGTTGAGATTGAAGATACCAAATGCGTATTTATTTTTGGCTATAATGCCTCCACTTCACACCCTATTGTGGCGCGTCGGATTAACCACGCCAAAGCAAAAGGGGCGAAAATCATTGTTTGTGACCCTCGTAAAATCGAAACAGCCCGTATTGCGGATATTTATGCACCGCTTGCTAACGGGTCTAACGTCGCATTCTTGAATGCGATGATGAATGTGATTTTAGGAAGAAGGGTTACAAGATCAAAAATTTATTGATGAACACACCGAAAACTTCGATGCGTTCTATGAAACCGTGAAAGCTTATACACCGGAATCCACTCAACACATCACAGGCATTGAGCCTGAAATGTTGCGTGAAATTGCCCGCACTTATGCGAAAAGCGGAAACTGCTACTATCTTATGGGGTATGGGCGTTTGCCAATTCCGTCAAGGTGTAGAAACCGTACGTGCATTAGCAAGCTTGGCAATGCTTACTGGTAACTTAGGTAAACCAAATGTTGGGGTTAACCCAGTACGTGGTCAAAACAACGTACAGGGCGCGTGCGATATGGGTGCGTTATTCAACACATTACCTGGCTATCAAAGTTTTGCTAATCCAGAGATTAATGCAAAATTTGCGAAAGCTTGGGGCGTACCATCTATTCCAACCAAACCAGGTGTACCGTTGAGTGAAGTCCCTGAAGCGATCATGGAAGATAAAATTAAAGCATTCTATATCATGGGTGAAGATACATTACAAACTGAGCCTGATATTAATGCTGTTAAAAAAGCCTTCGAGAAAGTTGAGCTTCTTATCGTTCAAGATATCTTCATGACTCAAACCGCAGCAGAAGCAGATATTTTATTACCTGCGACGTCTTGTGCTGAGCATGAAGGGGTGTATAGTGCTGCTGACCGTGGTTTCCAACGTTTCTATAAAGCGGTTGAACCAACAGGCGATGTCAAGGATGACTGGGTGATCATTAGTGAAATTGCTACGGCAATGGGCTACCCAATGCACTATAACAATACCAAAGAAATTTGGGATGAGTTGCGTGATCTTTGTCCGCTTTATAAAGGGGCAACTTACGAAAAAATGGAAGGTATGGGTTATATCCAATGGCCATGTACTGACGAAGGTCCCTGAAGATCAAGGTACGCAATATTTGTATAAAGGCCAAATCTTTCGACCGTCCGAACGGCAAAGCTGAATTCTTTGCATGTGACTGGGAACCACCGATGGAAGATCTTTCAGAAGAATTCCCATTGGTACTTTCTACCGTACGTGAAGTGGGTCACTACTCCTGCCGTTCAATGACCGGTAACTGCCGTGCACTTGCGGCACTTGCGGATGAACCAGGATTCGTACAAATGAACGATCAAGATGCCAAAGAATTAGGCATTAAAAACAACGACTTGGTTTGGATTGCATCATCACGCGGTAAAGTGATTTCTCGCGCAGATGTTAGCACTCGTACCAACAAAGGCGCTTGTTATATGACCTATCAATGGTGGATCGGTAAATGTAACGAATTAACCGCTGAACATTTGAATCCGGGTTCTAGAACACCGGAATACAAATACAGCGCGGTTCGTATTGAGAAAATCGAAGACCAAGCCTGGGCTGAACGCTATGTGGTAACTGAATACGCGAAATTAAAAAATCGCTTAAAAGAAACCGCACTTGTGGCTTGATTAGCGTCATAAATGAATGACGGGCGAACTTGAATGGTTCGCCCGTTTTTTATTGAATTATTTTCTCATGCATTATGAGCACATTTAGCCATTGTTGTCTGTGGCTAAAGACAAACAGGAATCGGCGAGTGTTTCACTAAAGCGTAAATCATGCGAGGCAATAAGCATCGGTAACTGTAATTCGCGTAAAAGTGCGGTCAGTTTGGCAATATTTTTTACATCCAGTCCATTAGTTGGCTCATCAAGTAATAATACTTTGGGCTGCATCGCCAGTACGCCCGCCAGTGCAGTAAAATTCTGTTCACCACCAGATAAGGTATTCACAGAGCGATCTTTTAATCCAACAATATTCAGACGTTCCAATTGCTGTAATGCAATTTGATAGGCTTCATCTCTGTTTAATCCTTGATTGAGTGGACCAAAGGCCACATCATCAAGTACAGTTGGACCGAAAAGTTGATCGCCCGCATGTTGGAAACAGATCCCTACCTTTCCACGTAACGGTACAAAATCTTTTTCTTGTCGACAGGTGTTACCGAACCAGCGAATTTCTCCTTGTTGGTAAGGTATAAACCCTAATAGGCAGTGTAATAGCGTTGATTTTCCACAACCAATATCACCTTGTAAAAAAAGACGATGACCTTCAGGGAGTTCAAAAGAAAGGTTATCAATAATCACGCGTTGGTCGCGCATGATTTGTAATTGTTTGACTTCGAGGACGTTCATCAAGATTTATCCTGTGTTTTTTTCACATCATGCAGCTGAAAGCCACGTGCTTTTAGCGCCATTTCTGTTTTTTCTGCTTTAACGAGTGCATGAATTAATAATAATGCCACACGTTGCGCGGCGATAAATAAGGTTCTGCCGTTAAGTTTTGGCTGGTATCCGCGTGCGCGCATTGCCATATCCATTTTTTTATGTACATCACCAAGTACAGAAATATAACGCACGGTCAGAACAAATAGGTGAAGTAGTTTTTCAGGCAATGGCAAACGACGCAACGCTTGCAATAGAAAGGCTCTCGTTCATATCAATTAACAAGAGGCGAGTTAAACTTAAAATCAAATTAAAACGTAGCGTGATGAGCAGCGCGAGCTGAATACCCATTGGATTTAATGCTAAAGCCTTGCTCGGTGATTTTCCAGCTTAAGGTCAACCAAACGAGTAGCGTAAAGAGATTTAGTTTCAGCCAATATTTGAAATAACTGACAAGGGATTTTCGATAGCGTATTAGCGCAATAAGTAATCCGCCGAATACGATCAGATTAAGGATAATAAGCGCTGAAATATGTGTCATTGTGCTGACGATAAGTCCACACAAAAACACATAAATTAATCGTAAGTGCGGTTGAAAAATAGCAAGGAAATTCATTTCACCACACTGAGCGCTGTTGGATACATTTTGTTTAATAATAAGACCACCCCGACGCTGACGATACTGTCGATAATAAACACGGGAATATGTGATATCACCAGAAGCATAATTAGATCGCTGTAGGCTTTACCGCCATCTAGAGCCAAGACTAAAGAAGCGAGCAAGGCTGAACCGCCAACGCCGATTACGCCAGCTCCAATTCCTGCAGTAATTTGAGTGCGACGGGAATTGTCATTTTCAAGTCTTTTTGCAAATAGCCAATGTACGAGAAGGGCAGGTAATGCCATTACGCATAAATTGACACCTAATACAGCAAATCCCCCGAAGGAAAAGAGTAGGGCTTGTAATACCAATGCGATTAAAAAAGCAGGGAAAACGGCCCAGCCGAGAAACAGGCCGGCCATGCCGTTTAAGATGAGATGCACGCTGCCAATGCCAACCGGTACATGAATGGTACCCGCAACAAAAAAAGCAGCAGCAAACAATGCTGTCAGTGGGAGTTGCTGGGAATTAAGGCGTTTCAGACCAATCATTACGCAGACTAACGCCACAGCCGCTCCACCAAGTAAGACTGGCGTATGCAGTACACCTTCCGATAAATGCATATTATCTTTCCTTAGATTGTGATGCACGCGTCATTTTTGATGCACGAACTAATGCCCATAAGCCAAAAATACCGACAATATAACCAATACCGCCAATAATGTCGTGTAGGTAAATTTTGTCTTTCAATTTAGAGATATCTTCGCGTACCAACATCAACGAATTGTCGCTATTATTTGTGGTTTGCGCGGATACTCTGTTGGCAACAATTGAGGCTTTATGTCCTTCTTCACCTTCTATAACAACCTTAATGGCACCTTCGGTAGTGGTATTGATCGGATAGGAAAATTGCCCATCGCGATCCGTTTTGCCTTCCAACAGAGGGGTGTCCTGTCCAGCTTGCAAAATTTCCATATAGGTTTCTGCCGCTGGGGTCATATCGGAATAATAGGCTTTACCAGAGACTGTGCGTCCATCATATTGTGCAAAAACATGCAAACTATGAGCAAATGCTGATGGTGCGCACAGCCAGGCGAAAAGTGCGGTTAAAAATACAACTCTTTTCATTACTTCGCATCAAAAGTCAGCATATATTCAACACTGCGCTCGGTATAGTCAGGGTTTTCTTTAACTGGCTCGTCAAATTCAGCCCAAACTTTGTTATAACCCGCTTTAGGGGTAAATTGTGCGATACCTTTTTCATTGGTTAAGTTGAATGGGTGATCTTCGCCTAAACCTACTTTGATACCTTGCACTGGTTTACCTTTTACTAACACGAGAATATCGAGTGGTTGTCCCGCTTTCGGTTCACTTTGTGGGATCAATTCATAATCCATGTTGTGTGATTTATTTGCTTGCGCATCCCAGTGTAAAATGGCTTTACCGAATTTGATCGGATTAACACTGCGTACAGCTTCAGGTACCTGTTGTTTGGTTTTTTCGACATATTTACCGCTTGGCAATTTTGACCAAACACCATTATCAAAGCGAATAAATGCGATGGCAGCATCAGGTGCGGCAAAGTGTGCTTCGCCTTCTTTAAAATTTACTGTGGCATTTTGCAATTGGCCTTTAGCATCAAGTAGGCGTACCGCTTTTAATTTGCTTTGAGGATAGGTTTCAGTTTCCTCATGACCAAATTTAACCACATATTGCCCTTTTAGCATCCTTAGCAGGCTCCAACCAAACATTATGTGCATTAGCGAGTGAAGCACCGAATAGTGCAGTGATAAATAATGCTGTTTTTTTCATGGAAGTTCTCCTTTTCTAACATGTGAATACTGTGATAAAGTATAAAAATATGAAGTAACTTCAGAGTCAAGTGTAATTTTATAAAAAAATGAAAATTGGTCAACTAGCCAATATCGTTGGCTGTACGGTGGAAGCCGTACGTTTCTATGAAAAAGCAAGGATTAATCGAACCCGCCAAGCGAACAAGTGGTAATTTTCGCGTTTATACGGAAGAGCATTTGAAACAACTTTCTTTTTATTTGTTATTGCCGTAGTTTGGATATTTCACTGAAAAGAAATCAAAATGTTGCTCAATCCTCAATGTGCTACTCAAGAGCAGGAAAGAGAAATCAATGAGCTGCTAGATCGACATATTCGAGAAGTATCGAAAACGGATCCATGAATTGGCTCACTTGAGAATTCGTTTAATTCAGCTCAAAGGCAAATGTAGTCACTTTGAGCAAAACAATGATTTAATGAATACCTTGTTGCAGCATAGTGGCATTAATTTTGTGCCGTTGAAATAAAGTATAATGCCAACACGGGTGAAATATTGAAACTCAGAAAATGAATAGTAAAAAGAGCAGAATTAAAACATACTGCTTTTTATCCTAAGGAGAAAATCATGCACGAAATGTCCCTCTGTCAGAACATGATGGAAATTATTGAACAACAACAGAAAAAGCATGACATCCATGAAGTGACAGATATTTGGCTAGAAATTGGGGCACTGTCTTGTGTCGAGCAAAGTGCGGTTGAATTTTGCTTTGAAATTATGCGTAAAGATACCGTTGCTGAAAATTGCCAGTTACATTTTATTCATTTACCTGCGATTGCTTGGTGTTGGCAATGTCAAAAGGAAGTAGAGATTGAGGCCTATCAGGATTGCTGTCCACATTGTCATAGTGCATGTTTACAACGTCGAAGCGGCACAGAATTTAGAGTGAAAGAAATCGCCGTAAAATAGCATAGTATTTTAATTGATTAGAATGTCGTCTGACTTTTGAATATAAAACACGCTAACTGATTGATAGTATGCGTTTATCCCTCTTCAAAGAATATATTTAACATTGAGAATATGGTATTCTAACGCACATGAATTACCATAGATTCTAAGCATTTACAGAATAAACGAAAAATTATTGAGGTGACTTATGTGTACAACCTGTGGCTGTGGCCATCCAGACCAAGTCAGAATCGGTGAATTACCGCATGTTCATCATGATTCCAACGCACAACATGCGACAAAACTACCTAATTTTTCTCACTCATCCTTCCGCATGCCAGACACTCCACAACAAGATGAAACGCAACAACGATTACTGAAAGTAGAGCAAGATATTCTCGGTGCAAACAATCAATTAGCTGATATGAATCGTCGCTTTTTTGCGAATCAGCATATTTTGGCACTTAATCTTGTTTCAAGTCCTGGCTCAGGCAAAACAACCTTATTGACGACCACGTTAAACGCATTAAAAAATGACTATCCTTGTTATGTGATTGAGGGCGATCAACAAACAGAAAACGATGCGGATCGTATTCGTCAAACCGGGTGTACCAGCGATTCAAGTTAATACGGGTAAAGGTTGTCACTTAGATGCACAAATGATTGGTAATGCATTTGGTGAAATTGCAGCCACAGGAAAATAGTCTGATGTTTATTGAAAATGTCGGAAACCTAGTTTGTCCGTCAGAGTTTGATTTAGGCGAGCACGCTAAAGTGGTGATTTTATCCGTGACAGAAGGTGAAGATAAACCGCTGAAATATCCACATATGTTTGCGGCTTCTAAGTTAATGATTTTAAACAAAGTGGATTTACTACCTTACTTGAATTTCGATGTGGAAAAATGTATTGCTTATGCGAAACAAGTGAATCCGACAATTGAGGTTATCCAGTTGTCTTCTCAAAGTGGAGAAGGATTACAGCAGTGGCTAGACTGGTTAAAAGCGCAAGAACGATAGGAGCATCAAATGCAGTTTGTTGATGAATTTCGTGATCCTGAACTGGCAAAAAGTCTGTTGCAGCGACTACAAAAAATAATGGAAAAACAACCGCACTTTACGCCAGAAAATCCATTATATCTGATGGAGGTCTGCGGCGGACATACTCATACCATTTTTAAATTTGGGCTTGATCGTTTATTACCCAAAAGTATTGAATTTATTCATGGTCCAGGCTGTCCGGTATGTGTGTTGCCTATGGGGCGAATTGATGTCTGTATTGAGATTGCTCGTCGTCCAGAAGTGATTTTCTGTACTTTCGGTGACGCCATGCGAGTACGCGGACGTTTAGGTTCATTATTAGAAGCCAAAGCACAGGGTGCTGATGTTCGTATCGTTTATTCACCGCTCGATGCATTGAATATCGCATCAAATAATCCTGATAAAAAAGTGGTATTCTTTTCACTTGGTTTTGAAACAACCATGCCAAGTGCCGCAATTACCTTGCAACAAGCGAAAAAACAGCAGGTAAAAAACTTTTTTGTGGTATGCCAAAATATCACCATTATTCCGACATTACACAGCTTATTGTCACAAGGACAAGTAAAAATTGATGGCTTTATTGCGCCAGGTCATGTAAGTATGGTGATCGGTTCTGAGCCTTACCTAGAATTGTGTGATACCTATCATAAGCCATTTGTGATCACCGGCTTTGAGCCTCTAGATATCCTACAAGCAATTTTAATGTTGGTGACACAGATTGTTGAACAACGATGTGAAGTGGAAAATCAGTATAAACGTATCGTACACCAACATGGCAATGAGTTAGCACAACAGGCAATCAGTGAAGTGTTCCGCTTGAAAGCCAGCAGTGAATGGCGAGGGTTGGGCGAAATTGCAGAATCTGGCGTAGAACTGACAGATGATTATCAATGCTTTGACGCAGAAGCGCATTTTGCTTGTCAGCCACATCAAGTTGCAGATGATCCTGATTCTCGCTGCGGTGATGTATTAATCGGTAAATGTAAGCCTGCTGATTGCCCATTATTTGCTAAAAAATGTAATCCAGACAATGCTTATGGTGCATTGATGGTGTCTTCTGAAGGGGCATGTGCGGCCTATTATCAATACAGACGGGAATAAAACAATGACTGATTTTATTACGATGGCACACGGAAATGGCGGTGCCACAATGCAAGAGTTGATCCGCGATTATTTTGTCGAGGCATTTGATAACCCGATACTTTCACAAGGTGAAGATCAGGCTCGCATTGCGTTACAAGAAATGAACGCTTTGGGCGGAACATTAGCTTTCAACTGACAGCTTTGTGATTGATCCGATTTTTTTCCCTGGTGGTGATATTGGTAAACTCGCTGTATGTGGTACCGCTAACGATGTAGCGGTATGCGGTGCTGTTCCCAAATATTTATCCTGTGGCTTTATTTTGGAAGAAGGTTTACCACTAGAAACCTTAAAAAAATTGATTCAATCGATGGCAAAAGCCTGCCAGTCAGCCGGTATTCAAGTGGTAACAGGTGATACCAAAGTGGTACAAAAAGGCGCAATAGATAAAGTGTTTATCAATACGGCAGGTATTGGTGTGATTCCAAACGGACTCGATTGGGGCGTGCATCGTATTCAGCCTGGCGATCAGATTATTGTGAGTGGTACTTTGGGGGATCATGGTGCAACCATTTTGAATTTACGTGAAAATCTCGGTATTCAAACGAATTTATGCAGTGATTGCGCCGTGCTTGCACCGCTTATTGATTGTATTCGTCCGATTGAAGGCGTGAAAGCCGTACGCGATGCGACCCGTGGTGGTGTGAATGCGGTACTTCACGAATTTGCGCAGGCACAGAAAGTGGGGATTCAAATTGATGAAACGGTATTACCAATTCGTCAGGAAGTACGCGGTATTTGCGAATTACTCGGTTTGGATGCGTTGAATTTTGCTAATGAAGGCAAATTGGTAATTGTGGCAGATAAAGCAAAAACAGCTGAAATTCTGACCGCACTTCGTCGCCATCCATTAGGTGAAAATGCGGCCGTAATCGGCGAGGTAACGACTGATGGCAAAGTTCGTGCAGTTGGTCTTTTCGGTCAAAGTCGTTTATTAGACTTACCACGCAACGAACCTTTACCACGCATTTGTTAAGCAAAAACCGGTTTAATTTTTAATTAAACCGGTTTTAGTTTGTAAATTGATATAGAGAGAAGAGTGATTATTTTTTCCAAATAACGTGGAATTCGCGATCTTCTTCTCGATGTGAAATTAAGAATTTTGCAAACACATCATCCATTTCATCTTTATCATTCACTAAACCCACCCAAACTTCAGCAAAAGCGTCAGGATCGATTAACACCCCAATTTCTTGTTCCCAATCGTCTGCTGTTTCGACAAACTCGACTGCACCACGATCTTCAAATTGCAGATTGAATAGCATAATATCAGCGGGATCGAGATTTTCGCCTGCCATTTCTAAGAAAATATCATAAGCAAGATCAATCGCTGCATCGGGATCGAGTTTTTGAATATCAGTTGTCATTGGGTTTTCCTTCATCAAGTAAATTGCGCGTATGATACCGCAAGAAATAGAAAACAAAAAGTACGGCCAAATTTATCATTATTTTTGACCGCACTTATTTTTAGTTGCCGTAACTAGCCCGTATTTCGCATACCTGCTGCAATACCTGTGATGGTAATCATCAAGGCTTGTTCGACATCAGGGCTTGGGTTTTCAGGCGATTCACGGAAACGACGGAGTAGTTCCACTTGAAGGAGATTGAGTGGATCCGTATAAACATTACGTAACGCAATAGAATCGGCGATCCATGGCAAGTCCGCCATTAATTCATCTTTGTGAGAAAGCGAAAGCACGGTTTTAATATCTGCATTCAGTTGATTACGCAGATTTTCACCTAAGTACCAAAGCTCTTTTTTCACTAAGTTGTGATCATATTGTTCAGAAAGCCAAGTATCGGTTTTACTGAAGACCATTTCCAACATGCCCACACGAGTAGAGAAGAATGGCCAAGCTTTACACATTTCTTCAATAATATGACCTTTGCCTTCATCTACAATTTTTTGAATTGCCGCACCCGCACCAAGCCATGCCGGTAACATTAAGCGATTCTGCATCCAAGCAAAAATCCATGGAATGGCACGTAAGCTTTCCACGCCACCATTTGGATTACGTTTTGCAGGGCGAGATCCAAGTGGCAGTTTAGACAGTTCTTGTTCTGGTGTGGCACTACGGAAATAAGGTACGAAGTCTTTATCACCACGAACAACACTACGGTAAATGTCACATGAAGTAGCGGAAAGCTCATCCATCACAGCACGCCATTCTGCTTTTGGTTCTGGTGGTGGAAGTAAGTTTGCTTCTAAAATTGCACTCGCGTAAAGATCAAAGGTTTCAACCGCAACTTCGGGTAAACCAAGTTTAAAGCGGATCATTTCCCTTGTTCAGTCACACGTAAACCATTTTTTTGAGTGAGCGCGGTGGCTGGGAAAGTAATGCTGCATGTGCAGGTGCACCACCTCGACCGATTGTACCACCACGACCATGGAATAAAGTGAGTTCAATACCCAGTTCTTCGGTTAAAGTTGACTAATGCTTCTTGCGCACGATATTGTGCCCATGAAGCTGCCATCATTCCCGCATCTTTAGCTGAGTCAGAATAACCAATCATCACCATTTGGTGATTGTTAATCACGCCACGATACCAACCAATATTAAACAATTGACGCATGACACCTTCAGAGGCATCTAAGTCATCTAAGGTTTCAAAAAGTGGCACGACAGGAATGTGATAAGGCACGCCCGCTTCTTTTAATAATAAATGCACGGCAAGTACATCAGAGGCACTTCTTGCCATGGAAATAATATAGCAAGCAATCACGCCTTGTTTTTGTTGAGCAATGACTTTGCAAGTCTCTAAAACTTCTTGGGTTTCAGCAGAGGGTTCCCAATGGGTTGGAATTAATGGGCGACGAGAATTTAATTCACGCACCAAGAAAGATTGTTTCTCTGCTTCACTCCATTGTGCATAATCGCCAATGCCAAGATAACGGGTAATTTCAGCAATCGCATCGGTATGGCGCGTGCTTTCTTGACGGATATCCATTTGTGAAAGCGTAACCCCAAAACAGCGAATGCGGTGCAAAATATCCAGTAAGGAACCATTAGCGATAATCCGCATACCGCATGCCATCAACGATTGATAGCAGTCATAGAGTGGTTCCCAAAGTTGATTATCTTCCATGATGATATCCGCTTGGCTTACGCGTGGCGGACGATTTGCCATGCAATCATCAAAGTAATCAAGAGTCGCAATAAGTTTTGCACGAAGCTCTTTGACCACAAAACGATAAGGCTCTAAATGCTCACCATATTTTGCGGTAAATTCTGGCGTGCATTTCACCATGGATAATTCATCGGCAAGGGATTTGATGTCATTTAAGAATAAATCTGCTGCTTTCCAACGAGCAAGATAGAGGACTTGTTGAGTAATTTTTGAAGTAACAAATGGGTTACCATCACGGTCACCGCCCATCCAAGAAGAAATTCTGACAGGACGTAAGCCTACAGGTAAATCGTAGCCTAAGAATTCACGAGCATGTTCATTTAATTGACGTAAGAATTCTGGCACACCCTTGCCATAGACTGTTCTCAATCATGGCATAGCCCCATTTTGCTTCATCGAATGGGCGTAGGGCGAACAGTACGGATTTCATTGGTATGCCAAGCTTCAGCAATTAAACGAAGCAACAGACGTTCAATAATGCTGCGTTCTTTCGGTGTTAAGTCATCATGCTCTAATTTGCTTAAGCATTTATTGATCTCAACATGTTTATGGACTAAAGAACGACGCGTGGTTTCGGTTGGGTGTGCAGTTAATACAAGCTCAATGAGTAAGTTTTCAACAGTTTTATAAACCTCTTCTTTTGAGGCATTTTGTGCTTTTAAACGTTGAAATAAATGCACTCAATGAACGGTTAGAGGATTGTAAATCTTTATGTTGGCGAGAGACCGTTTGGTATTGTTCAGCGATATTCGTCAGATTAAGAAAATGGCTAAATGCACGCGCAACAGGGAATAATATTTTCATTTGAAATGGTGGAAAGGGTATCCAACAATGTTTTACGTGCTTGGCTATCGCCCGCTCGAGATTGTTTGGACAATTGTCGAACATTTTCAATCAAGGTAAGAATGTCTTCGCCTTGTGCATCATTGATGGTTTCTCCAAGAAAACGCCCTAACATATTAATATTATGGCGGAGAGTGCGATACTCATCAGTCATATAAACTCCGATAAAGAAAAAATAAAATAAAACCAGGAGAGATATAACCAAAAATATGTATCGGGATCAAATGCTATGCATCGAAAACTTGTATTAAATCAAAAAAAGCTGAAAATAAGTAAAAAAAGACCGCACTTTTTTAGATAAAATTCAAAGTGCGGTCAAAAAATTTAATGTTTATGCAAGTGTACGAACTGATTTTCGTAGTACCAATTCTGGATGGATCGCAATACGATGTTTTTCGTGATTCTCGTTATCTTTATTCGCAATACGTTCAAATAAGAGATTCACTGCCTGTGCACCTAAGCGCGACTTCGATTGGTGAATCGTTGTGAGTGGCGGTGCATAGAAACGTGATGAGTGAATATTGTCATAGCCAATAATCGAAATATCATCAGGCACGCGCAAGCCTTTTTCCGTAATTGCGGAAATTGCACCTAATGCCATCACATCATTACAGCAGAAGACTGCAGTAGGTAGGTTATCTTGTGAAAGGATCTTGTTCATGCATTCATAACCGTCTTCGGGTTCGAAGAAACCTTCCATAATCCAATTTTCATGAATTGGCAGATTGGCTTCATTCATGGCTTTCACAAAACCTTCATAACGGGTTCTTGCGGTAGTTTTATCCAATTCCCCCGCAATAAGACCAATGGCTTTATGACCACAATCAATTAAGTGCTTAGTCGCAATATAACCGCCCGTAAAGCTATTATCTTCAATGATATCGGTATCAACATTAGGGCCCCAATCCATTACCACCATAGGTACGGAAGAGAAACCTGAAAGCACATCAAGTGAATGTTGCGTATATTCAGAACACATCACCAATAAACCATCTACGCGTTTCTTGGCGAGCATTTCGACGTGATTTTTAATTTTTTCAGGATCATTTTGTGTATTACACAAAAAAAGTGAATAACCTTGACGATAACAATGATCTTCAACGGCATGAATGATTTCAGCAAAATAAGGGGATTCACTGGTGGTCACAATCATCCCAATAGATTTTGTCGTATTGACTTTCAAACTACGCGCAACAGCACTTGGTGAGTATTTCAAGCTTTTAATGGCTTGCATCACTGCCTCTTCGGTTTCCTTTTGCTACAAAAACGGGTTTTATTAATTACATGGGAAACTGTGGTGGTGGAAACACCAGCCATTTTCGCGACATCTTTAATTGTTGCCATAATTTTGCCTCTAGAGAATTTTTTTCCCATTATAAAGACTGTCACCAAATAGGTTAAGCAAATTATAAAAAAATTTTTTTGAAAAAACGTACTTTATTGTTAGAATGGGTTATCTTTAACTAAACAAGTGGGAAATTAAAATGGGTGATTTTGGTTACGCGATGCTAACAGTAGTACTTTCTTTAAGTGTTGTAGTTGGTTTAGCAGTTTCAATTTTCTAATTGAAAGAAAAACATATTTAGGATTAACCGCGCTTTAAGCAATTAAAGTGCGGTTATTTTTTTTGGTTGTTTTTTGTCTCTGAGCTAAAAGCAATGCCAACAGACTATTTCTTTAGTATAATTTGCAACTATTTTCGTTTGTTGCAATCAAAATAATGCAAAAACTAAATTGAGATAATTATGAATAAATATTTGATTTCACTAGATAAAGATGTTCAGCGTCGTGAGCTGTTTTTTGCTCAACCAGATACCGCTGATTTTGCTGTATTTTCAGCGATTAATACTATGCAAAAAGAATGGGAAGAATTGGCAGAAGTGTTCAATCCAACGAAGTTTGAACAGTATTATGGACGCAACGTCACAAAAGGCGAAATTGGTTGTACATTAAGTCATTTAGCGGTTTATCACCAGATCGTAGAAGATCAAAATGTGACGGAAAATGACTATGCTTTAGTCTGTGAAGATGATGCGTTATTTAATGCTAATTTATCGCCAAACACAACCGCACTTTTAACCGAAAAATGTGATGCAGATATCGTATTAATCGGGCAGTCAAAAATTGCGGAATTTGATGATGTGGAATTGGAAATTAATTATCCGACAACCTTCTCATTTTTATGTCAAACAGTGGGTGATGTCACCGTGGCTTATCCATATAAAAGTTATTTTGCAGGCACGGTGGCATACTTAATTAAAAAATCAGCGGCACGTGCATTTTTAAAACAACTTGAACAAGAAAGCCGTTTTGGCTGGCTGATGATTTCTTATTATTTGAAACCCAATTCCAGATTAATAACAATGTAGTTCGTCCGCTTGTGGCCATTGAAAATCCACAATTAGTGAGTAATTTGGAAGCGATTCGCGGTTCAAAATCCAATAATTTAGTGAAGAAATTAATTAAATATCCGCTCAAAAAAATCTTAGCGGTGAAAAAGAATTTAGGAAAATAACGTAAAAAATGACCGCACTTTTTAACCTTTTTTATCTTTACGATCCTTGGCTGTTCCATGTCGTACGAATGTCATTCGTCGCGGGCTTGGCAGCATTGGTTGTCTTGGCTTATCAGTACATTAAAAAACAGAAGCCTCAAGGCATCATTTTGCCTTTAGATAGTCTTGCTGTTTTAGGCGGATTGATTGTTTTCAGTGTGATTCCGTTATTGCTTAATGGCACAAAAGATCTTTCTGTTATCACCATGTATGTGAAGGAATTGATTTTATTCTTATTAGGCGTGGGACTTTATAATGCGTTTTATGCCAATGCAAACGGACAACAACGAGTCGTGCGAGATTTGCAAATTGGTGTTGTGGTGCAATTTGCAGTGGGCATCATTGGCTTGTTCGGTGCATCATTTATGATCGATTTCTTGCTTTCGACCAATGCGGTGTTACCTGCACGTTTTTATGGTTCAGAGCAGGAATATCGCTTATATAACATCACCGCAACCGCCTTTTTCCAGCTGAGTTTATTCTATTTGATGCTGTTGCATTTCTTACTGGCTTACAACGCTAAACATAATACACTTCCAAGTATTTTAATGTTTTTTATGCTATGTATCGGATTAATTTCAGGACGTACATTCCTTCTGTTATCGGTTGTGAGCATTTTAGTGTATTTCAAATGGCGTTATGTTCCATCACTCATTGCATTTGCTATTTTGGTCTTGTTATTGGCGTATTTCTTGCCAGAAAATCCTTATGTTGCACATGCTTTAGAGCCGGTAATCAATTTATTACACGGTGCAGGCTTTGCAAGTTCTTCAACGGATACTTTGATGAAAAACCACCTGTTCATGCCAACGCTTAAACAGTTTATTTATGGCGATGGCATGTATATGACAGGGCAGTTGGAAGTCGGCCGTTATTATGGTCATACGGATTCCGGTTTCTTACGTCAGATTCTTTATGGTGGCGTGTCTTATGCCTTAGTGTGTTTTGCCGTGACATTTTATTTTGTGCGCAAAGTTGCCTTGAATTGGTTTGATGGCAGCTGGAAATTTATCCTTTCTGCCTTTGTGATTTTGGCATTTTGTAACATCAAAGCGGACACCTTTGCTTTCCCTGGTATTATGTTTGTCATGTTGATGTTCTTATCGCTTTTTGGCACTCACGGTAAACAGCTTATTTTATTTAAACAAAAGGAGCCGAAAGATGTTTAGTATCATCGTGCCTTCTTATAATCGGAAAGAAGAAATTCCAGCGTTATTGGAAAGTTTAACCAAGCAAACCACTTATAATTTTGATGTGGTGATTGTGGATGATTGCTCGAAAGAACCTGTTGAAGTGACACAATCTTATCCATTTGCAGTTAAAGTGATTCGTAACGAAACCAACCAAGGTGCCGCAGAAAGTCGTAATATCGGGGCAAGAAATGCGGATAATGAGTGGTTATTGTTTCTTGATGATGACGATCGTTTTGCAAATGATAAATGTCAGAAATTAGCCGATGTGATTGCTGAGCATGCTGATGTCAACTTTGTTTACCATCCAGCCAAATGTGAAATGGTGAATGAAGGTTTTAGCTATGTGACCAACCCGATTGAGCCGCAAGAGATTAGCGTAGAGCGAATTTTACTGGCGAATAAAATCGGTGGTATGCCGATGATTGGGGTGAAAAAAGATCTGTTTTTAAAAATTGGTGGATTATCGACCGCACTTCGTTCATTGGAAGATTACGACTCTTGCTTAAACTTGTGCAAGATCCAACGTTTAAAGCGTGCAAAGTGGCAGAACCATTAACTTATTGCACGTTCCATACTAAGCGTTCTAGCGTATCAACGGATACAACTAATACGCAAAAAGCGATTGATTATATCCGTGAAAATTATGTGAAAACGGCAGAGCAAGAAAAGAATTTTGCCATCAACGCACAATATATGTTGGCTTACCCACATATAATGAATTTATCCCGTAAAGCGGCTTTTTACTATTTTGAGATTTTTAAATTAACGAAAAGTATTAAGCAGCTAGTCATTGCCTTTGTGGTTTTAATTTCACCTAAATTGGCAATTAATTTGAAACGGTTTATGTAGATAACTTATTAGATAGAGAAGTATGAAATTTTCAGTTTTAATGTCCTTATACATTAAGGAAAATCCACAATATTTAAGAGAATGTTTTGAAAGTTTAGTGGCTCAAACCCATCCTGCAGATGAGATCGTGTTGGTGTTTGACGGTGCAGTAACGCCAGAATTGGAAGCCGTGGTTTCTGAATTCGAAACCAAATTACCCTTAAACTTAGTGAAGTTGCCAAAGAACTTAGGCTTAGGTAAAGCGCTCAATGAAGGATTAAAACATTGTTCTCACGATTGGGTCTTCCGTATGGACACCGATGATATTTGTGTGCCTGAGCGTTTTGCGAAGCAAGTGGCGTTTATTGAGAAACACCCAGATACGATTATTTTCGGTGGGCAGATTGCTGAGTTTGGCGAAAATATTCAAGACATCGTGGCATATCGTAATGTGCCGACTGAAGCACAAGATATCGTTAAATTTACGCAAAAACGTTGTCCTTTCAATCACATGACGGTGGCATATCAAAAAAGTGCGGTTATTAATTGTGGTGGATATGAAGATTTACAGGAAGATTATTACCTGTGGATTAAGCTTGTGGCACAAGGTCAAAAAGTGGCAAACTTGCCGGATATTTTAGTTTATGCCCGCGTAGGCAATGGTATGGTAGGGCGTCGTCGTGGTTTAAACCAAGCCAAGGCAGAATGGCGTTTATTTAAATTGAAGCACCGCTTAGGTATTCAAGGCTTATTTTCTGGCCTATTCACCTTTGCCTTGCGTTCAGGTTCTCGCTTATTACCAACCTCATTATTGAAAGCTGTTTATAACCAATTTTTACGCAAATAATGCGATATTTTGATAATTAAAAAAGGAAAAGAAATGAATTTAATCTCAACGTTAAAAATGACTGCGTTATCGACTGCACTTTTATTAGTAGGTTGTTCAAGCAGTACAACAACATCATCAACAAAAAGTATTCCATCGGTAAGTAGTAACGCTGTTTACAGTAAGCCAAGAACCTTAGATAACTTTAATGATTATGTGCAGTTCTTAAAAGGTAAAGCGGCAGCTGAGGGTGTGTCTGCCTCTGTATTGAATGCTCAAAATAATATTCAATATATGCAAAAGGCGGTGGATTTGGACCGTGCCCAAGCGGGTAGAAGCAAGCGTAATTCAGATCAACCACAGTTACCCAATCCAAACGGCACAACCAATTATCTGAATAAAGTACTGACTCAAAACAAAGTGGATATTGCCGAAGAGCGTTATTGGGAAGTACAAGCGCCATTACAACAAGCAAGCCAACGTTATGGTGTTCAACAGGAATATATCCTTGCCTTGTGGGGTATGGAAAGTAGCTTTGGTCACTACCAAGGTAGCTATGATGTACTTTCAGCTTTAGCCACATTAGCCTTTGATGGCAGACGTGAAGCCTTATTCAGTAAAGAATTTGTGAATGCGATGAAAATGTTAGAACGTGATCATATTCAACGTCACAGAATGTTAGGTTCTTGGGCGGGCGCAATGGGGCAAACCCAATTCATGCCAAGCGCATTCTTAAATTATGCGGCAGATGGTAATAATGATGGCGTGAAGGATATCTGGAATAACCAATTTGATGCGTTTGCTTCAATTGCAAATTATCTTCACACTGTAGGTTGGGATAACAAATTGCCTTGGGGTGTTGAAGTCACATTAAATCAACCATTAGATTTATCGCTTTCAGGCATTGAGAAAAACAAAGCACGTTCATTAAGTGACTGGCAGTCTAAAGGTATCACCTTAGCGAGCTTCAGCCAACAAGAACAAGATAAATTAACTGCACTTTCGCAAGCCGATCTTTGGTTAGTTCGCCCAGATAAAGAAGTTGGGCGAGCATTCTTAGTCTCCAATAACTACCGCACAATTTTAGATTGGAACAAATCGAACTATTTTGGCGTGAGTATTGGTATGTTTGCTGATCGTATTAAGATGGCAACCGGCTTGTAGAAAATTATTTTCCTTTTATAATCCAACAACGCTTTGTTGGATTATTTTTTATCTGTAATTTGAATATTTGGAGAACACGATGCAAAAAAAATGGCTTTCTATTTTATTGTTTGCACCTTTGATGCAGAGCAATTATGCCTTAGCTGATCAAGCTAAGGAAAAAGAATTTAATTATCAAGGATTGGGCGAAGTTCTGTTTTTTGATAAATCGCTTTCTTTTAATAAAACACAAAGCTGTTCAACTTGTCACAACCCGGGTACCGCCTTTTGTGGATCAACGTAAAAATTCGGCAAATCAAATGGTCTCTGAGGGGGATAATCCGCATCTTCATGGCAATCGTAATGCCAACACGGCACTTTATGCGATGTTTTCACCAGATTTTCATTTTGATGAAAAAATTCAAGATTATGTGGGTGGACAATTCTGGGATGGTCGTGCAAAAGATTTAGCCGAGCAAGCAGGTGGTCCACCAGTTAATCCTGTAGAAATGGGCATGCCAGATAAAAAATCGATTGTCGAACGTCTAAAAGCGAATTCAATTTATTACAAGGCAATTACGGCTATTTATGGTGAAAGTATTTGGGCTGATACCGACAAAATCTATGCCATTATGGAAAAAGCCATTGCGGAGTTCGAAAAGCATGAATTATTTGCGCAATTCTCTTCAAAATATGATCGCACTCTAAAAGGTGAAGCAGAATTGACCGCACTTGAAGCGGAAGGTAAGGCATTATTTTTCGATAAAACACGAACAAACTGCAGTAACTGCCACCAATCAAGTGAAGCGAATTCAGCAAAAGAAACCTTTACGAATTATCGCTATTACAATATCGGCGTGCCAAGTAACCAAGCGTTAATTAAGTTGAATAAACTCCGGCTGATTATGTGGATAATGGACTGTTGGATAATCCCAATGGTGAAAGGCGATGAAAAGCAAAAAGGTAAATTTAAAGTGCCAACATTGCGTAACATTAGTGTCACAGCACCTTATATGCATAACGGTGTTTTCCGCGATTTAAAAACCGTTTTACTATTTAAAGACAGTTTCAATAATCCTAATCGTAAAATTAATCCTGAAACAGGAAAAGCGTGGGATAAAGCCGAATATGCTCAAACCATTAATCCTGATGTTTTAAAAGCCAAACCGCTAACAGATGAAGAGATTAATGCGTTAGAGGCATTCTTAAAAACATTAACTGACGAAGCTTACGAAGAATAATTAAACGTCTGAGTTGAATTTAGCAATCGTTTTCGCTACTATACGTGGCGATAATTATTATCATTTAAATTGTTTAATTTTACTCAGGAGATTTTTCTTATGAAAAGACGTTTTTCAACTTTAGCGATTGCCACTATTCTTGGTTTAAGTGCAGGTTTTGCCAATGCTGATCCCGTGAAAGTAAAAGATATACTTGATCGTGAAGTCACTGTAGATTTACCGGCAAAACGCGTGGTACTTGGTTTCTATTACCAAGATTATATGGCAGTTGGTGGTGACAAAGCGTTAGATAACGTTGTCGGTTTTTCTAAGAAAGTATGGTCTTCTTGGGCACCAGCAAGCTGGGAGTTATTCAGCAAGGCGGTGCCAAAATTAAATCAATTAGATGATGTGGGTGAAGTAGAGGAAGGCACATTCTCTGTGGAAAAAGTGCTTTCATTAAAACCTGATCTTTTAGTCTTAGCAGATTGGCAGTACGAAATGCTAGGATCTGATTTAGATGCTATCAATGAAGCGGGTATTCCAATTGTTGTATTAGATTACAACGCTCAAACCTTAGATAAACACATCAAATCAACGGAAATTATTGGCCAATTGACGGGGCAGAAAGATCGTGCCGCGAAAATGGCGAAAGAATACAAAGATATCGTAGAATATATTCAAACGACGGTTAAAAATGCAAAATTAGCAAAACAACCGAAAGTGTATGTCGAGTTTGGTCGTGGTGGCCCAGCTGAACAAGGGATGACATTCTTCTCAAGCATGTGGGGCTCAATGATTAGCCTTGTAGGCGCAGAAAACGTTGCTCCTGCAGAAATTGGTAAATGGGGTACATTAGCTGCTGAAAAAGTATTAGCCGCGAAACCGGATGCGATTATTATTACAGGCCGTGAAACTGAATTGAAGAAAAATCAAGACGGTATGGTAATGGGCTTTGGTATTGAAAAAGCAGAAGCAGAACGTCGTTTAAACGCATTTAAACATCGTGCAGGTTGGGCTGAATTACCGGCAGTGAAAAACAACCGTGTTTACGCAGCCTATCATGCGAACTCTCGTACTCTATCAGACAGTGCTTCAGTTCAGTTTGTAGCTAAAGCAGCTTATCCTGATCTGTTTAAAGATTTAGATCCGCAACAAACTTACTTAAACTTCTATAAAAACTACTTACCGGTTACCCCGGAAGGTACGATTTATCTTTTCCCTGAAACCAAATAAAGGAAACGTTAATCAATGAAAAACAATTCTGTTGTAGCAGATATTGTGGCTAACCAGCGTAAGCTTGAACGCAAACGCTGGTTTGTTATTTTATCTTTTCTTGTGATTGGTGTGATCAGTCTTATTCTCGACGTGATGACAGGCCCTGCGATGTTATCGGTATCGGAAGTCGTGAATGCGTTATTCGGCATCGGTGAAGTCGATAAAATGACAGACAATATTGTGCATAATTTACGTTTACCGATGGCATTAATGGCGCTTGTAGTCGGGGCAACATTGGCTGTAGGTGGGGCAGAGATCCAAACCTTATTAAATAACCCTATGGCAAGTCCTTATACATTAGGACTCGCTGCAGCAGCAGGTTTTGGTGCTTCTGTTGTGATTGCTTTCGGAAGTTTTGGTTTACCGGTACAAGTTGCAGTGCCAATTGGTGCGTTTGTCATGACCATGCTCTCCTCTGGGATTCTTTTCTTGTTCGCGTCTAAACGTCGTTTTAATTCTGAAATGCTCGTACTGGTAGGGATTGCATTGCTCTTCATTTTCCAATCCTTACTTTCATTGGTGCAATTTATTTCAGCGCCGGAAGTCTCGCAACAAATTCTTTTCTGGCTATTTGGTAGCTTAAATAAAGCCACATGGCAAAGCTTAGCCATCATTACTGTTGTGACGACAATATGCGTAGCATTACTTTCAAAAGAGCTTTGGAAATTGACCGCACTTCGTTTAGGTGAAGATCGTGCGGCGAGTCTTGGTATCAATTTGCAAGTATTACGTATTAAGGTTTTAGTTCTTGTCGCAATGATGACGGCGACAGCAATTAGTTTCGTTGGCGTGATTGGCTTTATCGGCTTAGTTGCACCACATGTTGCTCGAATGTTACTTGGTGAAGATCAACGTTTCTTCTTACCGGGCGCGATGTTAGTCGGTGCGGCATTCTTATCCCTTTCTTCGGTATTATCCAAAGTCATTATCCCTGGTGCATTATTCCCAGTGGGGATTGTTACCTCGTTTTATTGGGGTGCCTTTCTTCTTTTGGATTATTTTTAAATAACAAGAGGGGACAATAATGTTAGAATTAAAGAATCTTACGGTAAAACGAGGTGATCTCACCGTTGCTGATCACATTAATGTCCGTTTTGAAGAAGGTAAAGTTTACACGGTGCTTGGGGCCAAACGGCACGGGAAAATCCTCCATGCTGAAAAACCATTTTTTTGGTGAATTACCACATGAAGGAATGATTACCTATCAAGGCAAACAGCTAGAACGGACGAAGTTAGCAGATTGGCGTAAACCAATTGGCTATATGCCTCAAGATAGCCGAGTAGATGCAAGCTTGACCGCACTTGAAGTTGTCCTTTTGGGACGAATGGATAGTCTAACGATGCGAGTAAGCGATGAGCTTCTCACTGAAGCAGCAAGTATTATGGCACAATTAGGCATTGGTCATTTTAGCCCATCGTGATATTCTGAATCTCAGTGGTGGACAGCGTCAAATGGTGATGTTTGCCCAGGTTTTTATTACGTGAGCCACAGATTTTTAATGTTAGACGAGCCGGTGAGTGCGTTAGATATGCATCATCAGCTTAATCTATTAGAAGAAGTTTACACCTATACGAAACAGAAAAAAATCTGATTACTATAATGGTATTACATGATTTAAGTCTTGCTGCTCAATTTTTCAGATGAGTTGATTTTACTTGGTGAAGGTAAAGTACAAGGCGTGGGCGATGCGCATCATGTTTTTACAAGTCAGAAACCATTAATCGTTTATATCGTGTAAACGTTGAATTATTGCAATGTAGTGCCGGTTTGCCGGTGGTTCGTCCACAACGTAAATCAGCACATTCTTAGAAGGAAATGAAAATGAAGAAAATCGCACTTGCAGCATTATTAGGTTTAAGTTTTGCTGCTCAAGCCGCTCATCATGACATCAAAATGTTGAATTTAAACAGTGAAGGCTCAATGGTTTTTGAACCGGGTTATTTAAAAGTACAACCAGGTGATACAGTGACATTTCGTCCGGAAAATAAAAGCCACTTTGTACACAGTAAAGCGATTCCTGAAGGTGCACAAAAATTCCAATCTGAAGAAGATCAGGAACTCACGATCACTTTAGATAAAGAAGGTGTTTATGTTTATACTTGCCCAGTACACCGTTCAATGAATATGAATGGTGTGATTCAAGTGGGTGATAATCTACCAAACAAAGAACAAGCAGAGAAAGTGGTGAAAGACCTTGAGAAAAAATCTATGACGAACAAAGGTCGTCTTGAAAAATATTTTGCTCAAGTAAAATAATTATTGAAATCGATGCGCCAGTTTGATGATTGGCGCATCTTCTTTATGCTTTAAACCCAGTCATTATTTACTATGCTTACGATCACCACTTGCAAAACTTATCCTTCAGCTCCTCAAAATCTTATTCCTGTACAAACACAACTTTCTGATCAAGGTATTCCTACTCAATTTTTACCTTGGCAAGAAACATTACAGAGTCAGTTTATTCTGCCTTTAGCGGCATGGGATTATGCGAATTTCTATGATGAATTTACTCAATGGATTAAACAGCATAAGAATGCATTCATCAATCCTGCGGAATTAATGTTATGGAATAGTCATAAAGGCTATCTATGCGATTTACAGAATTGGGGTGTCAATGTTATCCCAACCCTTATTTGTTCACCAAAAACATCTGAAATTTTGACCGCATTTGAAAGCCAAGATTGGCCTGAATTTGTCATTAAACCTGCTGTAGGGCAGAGTGGTAATTTGGTAACAAAACTCAAACAAGGTGAAGCATTACCCAATCTTTCTGCGTATGGTGAGCAAGTTGTGTTACAGCCCTTTATTCCTGAAGTGGCGACAAATGGTGAAACTAGTCTGATTTTTTTCAATGGTGTATTTAGTCATGCTATTCGCCGACAGCCACCTCAAAATGAATGGCGAGCAAATTCACAATATAAAGTTGAAATTATCCCTGTAGAGGTTGATAGTCATATCATTGAAACAGCACGTCATGTTTTACATAAATTGCCAGAAATGCCTATCTATGCACGAGTAGATGGAACGATTATTCACAATCAATTTCTATTGAATGAATTAGAATTGATTGAGCCCGCATTATATTTAGATCGTTGGGAGGGGGCGACAGAGCGATTTGTGGATGTGTTGAAAAGTAGAATACTAAAATAAGAGAATAAAAAAACCTTACTTGTTACAGTAAGGTTTTTTCATCTTTAACGATTAATTATTTTGCAGCTGGAGCAGCTGGTGCTGCAGGTGCAAATTTTTGTGCTAAAGCAGCGCTGTCTTCTTGTAGTTTAACTACAGCAGCTTGTAATTTTTGTACCTTCTCTTGGAGAGCTTTAGTTTGTTCTTCAGTTGGTGCTTTAGTTGCAAAGTTTAATTGCTCAACTAATAATTCGCTTGATAATGCAAGTACTTCTTTATTTTGATCTTTGATGTTTTTCACTGAAGGTGAAGTTACATCTAATTTATCTAAGCTTGCAACTGCATCTTCAACAGATTTGTTGAAGGTTTTGATCGCTTCTTCAATTTTTTTCTCATCTTTTGCTTGAACCGCAGCAGTTAAATCAGATTGAAGTTTTTGTTGTGCAGCCATTTGCGCTTGAGTTTGTTGGGTATTCCACTCAAGTAATTTGTTGTAGTCTGCTTGTTCTTGAGCAGGCGTTGCTTCAGCTGGTTTAGCTGCTTCAGCAGGTTTTGCTGCTTCTTGTTTAGCTTCTGGTGCAGGCTGAGTAGTTTCAGTTTTTGCCGGAGCTGGTTTATCTGCTGGTTTATCACAAGCAGTTAAGAATAATGCAAATAATGCAGTTGCGCTGATTTTAGTGAATTTGTTCATAAACAATCCTTTATTAATATAAAAAAATTTCTTAGCTTGAAAAAACTAAGCCCTCTTTTTAAGACTTCCTATTTTTAAAAATTAGTTTCGATAAATATCAAAAATTTATTTTTAGTGTTTGAATATATTCACTTAAATTATGAATATCTTGCTCGCTTAAACGTTGTTTTGCAGGGCTTCCTGCACCAGTAATATTTCCCGCTTTTCGTTCTGAAAGTGCGGTTGAAATTTCTTCTGGTTTTAGTTGATTAATAATTTTTGACTCACCCATTGCTGGTTTTTCGCCTTGTTTCCCATGACAAGTAGCACAAGAGCGTTTATATACCTTTTCTGCTTTCACTAAGTCAGCTTCGGCAGAAAGCGCGGGTGTGGCAAATAAAAAGCCTAAAACGGGTAAAAGTGTAGAGAGTAAGTAAATTCGTTTTTGCATTTTGGCTAGCCTTTAAATAATTTATCTAAATCTTCTGCGGGAATCGCCCCTTCATATTTAGCCTGAATATTGCCTTCAGGTGTGATCACAAAAGCTTGTTGGCGTGCCGATAAGCTGATAGCGTTCTGCTGTGATTTTTAATTGGTCTTTGATAACCGGCAACGTAAGCTGACGTTTGGCGACCACAGCTTTAGTATCCACTTTATCACCATCTACGTTAATAGCGATAAGTTGAACTTTATTTGGATTAGCTTCAGCCAATTTTTCAAATTCTTTTAATTCAGCGACACATCGACCACAGGTTTCAGACCAGAATGTCAGTAAGCGAGTGCCTTTCCAATCATCAAGTTTCACTTCTTTACCTTGTAAATCATAGGCTGCAATATCTGGTGCTTTTTGACCAATTGCAGCAACTTCATCTTTACAAGAAACACTGCCGAAAATGACCGCACTTATCGCGAGTAGTTTTACGAATTTATTTTTCATTAATGTCCTCTTTTACAAATTTTCCGTGATGGAGATAAATAACACGATCGGTTAACTCACCCAATTCAGGATTGTGTGTAACCATAACGATGGTTCTACCTTGGCGATTTAATTCTTGTAGTAAATCCAGTACAAGCGCTTTCATTTTTTTCGTCGAGGTTACCCGTAGGTTCATCGGCAAAAATAACAGGCGGCTGGTTCACCAATGCGCGAGCAATACACACCCGTTGTTGTTCGCCTCCAGAAAGTTGGCTTGGACGGTGATCAATACGATGACCTAATCCCACTTGTTCGAGCACCGCTTTAGCTGCCGCTTCATCAATCACACTGTGATAGTGCTGTGCGAGCATCACATTTTCAAGTGCGGTCAAATAAGGGATCAAATGGAATTGTTGGAAGACTAGACCAATTTTTTCCGCTCGGAAACGTTGACGACCCACTTCATCCAGTTGTGCCGCATCGACGCCGTCTAAAATCACTTTACCTTCACTGGCCGTATCTAAGCCAGTCAGAATATTCATGAGTGTGGTTTTACCCGAACCCGATGCGCCCATGATTGCAATAAACTCACCTTGGCGAATTTGAATATTAATATCTTCTAAAGCAGTGACTTGCCCGAATCGTTTATATAAATGTTGCGTTTCAATCACAAATTCACTCATTTTATTCCCCTTTTAACACATTTGCGGTTTGAATATTTAAAGCGCGTTTGGTTGGTACAATCACCGCAATAAAGGCAACCAATAACGATAAGACGATAGTAATTGGAATAACCGGCAGACGCATATCAATATAAGATTTGAATACGGTTAATCCAAGTAATTGTGCCAAGATGTAGCCGAGAATCAGTCCCGCGACAATTGCACAAAGTGCAATGATCAGAATCTCGGTACTAATTTGCTTTAATGATGTCACTTTGTTTGGCACCCAAGGCTTTTTGTAGTGCAAATTCTTTTGCTCGCTCACCAACAATCGCAATCAACGTGGTATTCACACAAAGGGTGGCGAGAATCAAAATGACTAATGAGATTAAGCCCATCAATCCTTTAATTTTATCTAAAATCTGCCCTTCAGAAGCTGAGACTTTTCGAATTGGGCGGGCAGTTAGATCGGGTTGGCTTTGCATAATGTCTTGGGCAAATTGTGCGACGTTACCTTGTTCATTTTTCACATTGAGCAAGGCGTTGTTTGCCAATCCTTCTTTATCTAACCAACTTTGTGCAAATTCTAAGCTAACGATTAACATGTTGTCTGTGGCATCGCCTGCCTCAACTATCGCTTTAATCGTGAATTCATGTTTTTCAACGGCATTTTTGGAAAGCTTTAATTTACTTCCAACACCTAAATTGAGACGTTCAGCTAAGGTTTTACCAATCATCGCATTGCGATCATCAAAGTTCACATTAATGGCTGAACCGGTAATTTGCCAATAAGGTGCGAGAACATGCATATCTTCAAACCACACGCCCATAATAACGATTTTTTCTAAATCACTTCGCGCTACGCCATATAAATAAGGGCTGGCTGCTGTGATGAAATTATCCGGTGCATGATGAAGAATTTGCTTTAATTGGCGCTCTTTCATCAAACCACCATTGGCCGCACCAATGTAAAAGTTTGCCCCAAAAGTACGGAGCTCTTGGCTCATTTTGGTATTAATATCGAAATATACTGCTGCCATTGCGGTTACAATAGACGCACCGACAGTCAGCGCAGAGAAGATAATAAATACCCGTTGTAAACGTAGGCGTAATGCTTGGAAGATTAAACGCCAAAACATACTTTTATTGGCGGCCATACAGCACCTCCACAGGGTAAAGTTTGGCAATACGATGGGCTGGGAACCAAGTGCCCACCACAGCAATTAAAATAGACAGCATCAATACGCAAGGGATTACAATCCAAGCGAAACTCAGTGGTACGCCAAATAGCGCTGAACCAATAAATCTTGCTAAGCCCCATCCTGCAATACAACCAAGCGAACCACCAATTAAGGCACTGATAATGGCTTCACAATAAAATAATAAGGCAATTTGCCATTGGTATGCGCCTAAGGCTTTCATCAGACCAATTTCTTTTGAGCGCTCAATGATCCCTGTGCTCATTAATGAGGCAATCCCCATGGCTGCCGCGATTAAAGCGGCGAGAGTAACGACAGCCAACAATAACTGGATTTTACCAATGACCACACCTTCTGAAGCTGCAACTTGCCAAATTGGGCGAACAATGGCACCAGAAATGGCTTCTTCTAACTGATGTGAAATAGAAGAAACATAAGCCGTACAATACCAACGATCGTACTCTTCGGCATCTAACGCATCGGTATTGGCTCGCGCTTTACGAGAAAGGTCATTTTCAGGCACGGTAAGCGCAGAGACTTTAACTGATTGAATTTTTCCCTTCTAAACCCAGTAATTTTTTTGTACAGCACTGAGTGGCATGACTAATTGATTATCTTCAGCACCACCTGTAGATAAAAATACCGGTAATTTCAACCGCACTTTGATTATCAAGTTTATCATTTTGATAGTGGAGCTTGATCTTATCGCCTTGTTTTAAACCAGTTCGTTGCGCTAATTGTTCACCAATGAGCGCAGGAATAAATTCACCTTCAGGCGTTTCAAGATCGTTTACCCATTCCCCTTGAACATGCCAATAAGGGCTAATAATCTTTTTGGCCAGTATGGAAATCGTCTTCATCTGGTACAGGAATGTTGTGATCGAAAAATGTACCAAGCACATTAATTTGTTCAAGTGCGGTCGATTTTTCATGCGTTTTTATCAGAAAGAATTTCTGCTTTCACATCTGCACTTAATAATGGCGCAAATCCCACAATGTTATTTCGCCAGAAAATATCTTTAATATTCGGCAGTTCTTTTTCATCGAGGAAATCTTGGCTACTTAAATCTGTGTTGTGACTGAGCTCATCAGGTAAGGCTGCATTACTCGCAGGTTCGACTAAAATATTGGCTCCGTAAGATTTTAGCTCTTTTGCCATTTTGTCGCCGATATCAATAGAAACAGCCAATAGCGCAGAGACTAATCCCGCAGCCAAGAAAATAGTCACCACTGCTAAAAACTTACGTTTTATGCTAAAACGCCAAGATTGGAATAACATTCTTGCTAGCATTATTCCCCCTTACCTAAATATTTTTCAGGGTTATCACGGAATAAATCGAGGTTTTTCTCGCTTTCAAAGAAGTAAGTTTTACCTTCATAATTGTATTTGTGCTCCGTTTTAGTGTTTTTCATTTGGGTGCCACTAATCGGATCTTTTACATCGATTTCAACAATCGTGCTAAATAAATTCAGCCCTTCTTCTAAGCCGGTTCGATTAATGAGAATTTCAGTCTCAGTTTGTTGCCAATCTTCAATCGGTACAGGATTACAGCCACCCGGTTTACCAATAGATGGAATAAACATATGTACGCCACAACCAACACAAACCACTTGGTTGCCTTCCATCACATAACCTTGGTCACCACAAAGCAAGCAGGCATCAAATACCGCGGCTAGACTCAATTTGTCTGGCTGACGATTAATAACAAAGAAACGCACGGCTTTACCGTCATCAGCAATCCAGACAAAACGGTGTAATTTGCCATCTTTTACTTGTTCAATTGGAATATGGACTTGTTGCTTTTCATCTAAAGTCAGAGGAATTGCTTCTGAAAGTTGTGGTGGACGAGAAGCAATTTGTTCCCAATAAAGTTGTGTCGCAAAAATAATTGCTAAAGCTAAATATCCCCAACCGAGTAGGTGAGAGGACGTACGTAATGCAGCTAATTTTTGGCGTTTTTCAATCGCTTCTTGTGTGGTATTAACTTGTTGCTTGCGTGATAAATGAATTTTGCCGTAAAAGATGGCAAGTACAACTAAGAGCAATGCTGCACAAATGTAATTTAACCAACGAGTGATTTCGCCTGATTTCGCAACAAAACTTAAACGAGGCTTGGTAAGCTCAAGCACCTGAAGTTTCATTAAAATTAATAAGAGTTCACCGATAAGTGGAACAAGCAAGCAAACTAAGAGAAGGCTAATAGCACCTTTTAAAAGTGCGGTTGATTTTTGTTGTGTTTTTACCGCTTGTTTTAGAAGTAAATCGATCCAGCCTTGTAAGCATAAACAAAAAACAAAGGCAAAAATGACCGCACTTATATGTAAGATCGAATCGGTATTGATAACATCAGTAGAAACGAGGGCAGTAATGTTAGGATCTTTTGCCCAGAAACTGCCCGCGATGAGCATTAACACGGTTTGCCAAAAGGCAGGTAAGCGACCTTTGCCGAAAATTAAACATAAGGCAAAGATAATCAATAGCACCAATATTACCGCATTGACGATTAAATTGGTGATTTGTCCCGCAGGTAAACTAAGGCGAAGTGCGATACCGGCAATAAAACCGAATAGGCTAAGCCAAATTATTTTTTTTGCACTTACAGTGGATTGTTTACTGTGATAAACACCGAGCAATAATGAAAAAGGTAAAAGTGCTTGAAGCAGGAAAGTAAAAAAATAATTCATAGTTTGACCATTTAATAGGATAAAACAGACAATATTTTAAGGTTAAATGAAATGCTATTGCCTTCCCCTGACAAACAGGGGAAGGCAAGTCGGTAAAATTAATATTTACCTGAGATTATTTGATGCCAGTGAATTTGAATTCATAACTTACATCAAATGGTTTCCACCAACGACCAACGCCAGTTTCCGGGTCGGTATGACGGTGCATACCTGCTTTTGATGGAGGGTCGATGTGGTAAGTTAATTTATAGTTACCCACGCCCATCATTTTCACGTTAGCACCGTAATGAGGACCATCACCCGCTACCATTGGCATGAAGGTACCTTCTTGTTTTTCACCCGTATCAGCATTTACTAAAGTATAGTTGATAGTTAAGTAAGGCATCCATTCACCATCACCAAAGCCATTTTTGTTACCTTTTACTGCGTGGATATCTGCTTCTAAGTGGATATCTGATTTCGCAGCAGGTAAACCCATACCACGTGGTTCCATATCGATTGGTTTGAGATAAACCGCCGCAATTTCCATTTCATTCATGGTTACCGCTTCACCGATTGGATATTCTTGGAATGCGTTAGCAGTAGACGCGGTGAAAATACCCGCAAATAATGCTGTTGCTAAAAGTGCTTTTTTCATTGTTTTTCTCCTAAAGGATTGTTGGGTATTACGCGGCTTTTTAGCTTTGATATTTCATAATAAACAGAGCAAATACGGCTGCGATGAGTAAGATTGCTTGTGGGATTAGGGGTTTCCATATAAGGATAAATACCTAACCACGAAATTTCAGGCACACCGCTAATCAGCGTTGGCTCGAAAAAGTTTGCCTTCAATGAGTTCTAAAAACAGATTTACCGGCGAATACAAAGGCCATTAAATACATAAAAGAACCCGTGAACATAAAGAATGGTTTAAGCGGTAATTTCACCACGGTATAACGCATCACGAAGTAGCAAATGGTGAGAATAATTACACCGACAATGATACCTGCGAAAAGGTAGATAAAACTGACCGCACTTTTCGCATCACCCACGAGGGCATAGTAGAACAATACGGTTTCCGCCCCTTCACGATATACGGCTAAGAAGCTGGTAAGCCATAAGCCAATGAGTGAGCCTGTAGTGAGGGCAGTAGAGAGTTTACCTTCTAAATAACGTTTCCAGTTTTGTGCTTCGACTTTAGACAATAACCAGTAACTCATCATAAAGAGCATGATTACGGCAAAAATCATCGTAAAAGCCTTCGAGCAATTCGCGGTTTTTGACCTGAATTTTTCAAAGATAAGTTGGAAGATAAATGCGGTAATCACACTGGCAATTAATGCCACATAAACAGACTGACGGATAACCGGCAATTTATCTTGGTGGTTATTTTTTTAATTAAGTAAGTCACGATAGCCGCAACAATTAACAAGGCTTCTAAACCTTCACGAAGGATGATTAAAAGGCTATATAAGAACATCGACCAATCGCTTTGCTCTCCGCCCTGTAACATTTCAACCGCTTTAGTTAGATTCTGGTCTAAACCATCAGCTTGTGCTTGTAACTTATCACCTTGTTCAGCTTTCATTAAACTCACTAAACGGGTGAAAGTAGCCTTCAAGTTCCGCTTTAAAAGTTGCTATCACGAGAACCAATTTTGTTCTCCATGCCACTGCTTTCAAACACATCAAAAATAGGTGTCTTGCACAGAAAGAATTGCTTTTTTTGCTTTCGCCTTGTTGATAGAGCGCAATAGCTTGTTGAATACGTTGGTTGATCTCTTGTTTAATCTTATTCCAATCTTGTTCTTGTTGATTATCTGTTGCTTGCTGCGCTGCATTGGATTGAACATTTTGTTCTTCACGTGTCGTTGGCAGGTTAGGCAAGTTTTCTTCAATATCTTGTAACAATTGCGTACTTTGATAGCCAATCTCTGTGATTTGATCGGGCTTGTTCACTTAAACGGATGATGTTGTAAAACTGTTGATTAATCGCCGCTGAAGTTTCTGCAGAGCGATTTTTGGCGAATGGACATTTCCATTTCTGAATTTTTTTATAGCCGTCGTATTGCGCTTGTTGGAACAATTTTTTCGCGTTAGCGAGATCACCATTTTGATACGCTTCGAGCCCTTGAGCGAGCAAATCATCAATGGTTTTAAAACTTTGTTGCCAATAAGGGGCGATCTCTTGATTATCATAAACACCATGTTGACCATCGGCATTGAGCTGATGACCTTCAATCAATGATGGCAACACTTCTTGTAATTCTTTTTTGAGCTGATCGATTTTAGCTTGAATCTCTTGTTGTGAACTGCCTTCACCGATCATTTTACGGATCTCGCCAAAAGTCGCTTCCATTTGGTAACTTTTTTGTGCCGAGAAATTGATACGAATCGGACCTTCTAGATTTTCAAACACTTCAAAATAAGCCATTTGCACTTCAGTACGCGCATCATCGGTATTACCTTGCTGGACAAGTTGAGCGGTTTTGTCTAAGCGCGACGTAATATCATTAACCCACTGTTGGTAGTTGTCTTGCGCAAAGAGTGAAGAAGAGAAGGCGAGTGAAAAAATTAAAAAGAAAAATCGAATAGAACGGAATAGCATCGTCTATTTACCTCATTACCTAAAATGAAATTAATTCCTATTTATAATTATCTTTTGATATCAGTGAAATGACAATAAATAATTTTAATTTTTGTGATGGAGATCAAAAAATTCACAAGAGTCGGAAATGTCTAGAGGGTGATTGTATGCTTAAAAGAATAAAGCGCCTTTGTTAGGCGCTTTATGGAGATATAAAAGTGCGGTCAAAAATAAGCGAGTTTATTGAGCGGGTGCGGCTTCTTCAACAGGCGCTTTATTATCTAACACATCCCATACACTTTCTTGTTTTGCTGATTCAGGTTGCTCAGGTTGTGGCGATTGTGTAGTCTGCGCTGCTGTAGCTGTTGCCGTACTCGTCGTTGGTGCAGAAGCGCAGAAGTTTTGATCTTTATTTATCCATACAGGGATCGTCCGACTGCTACCACAACTCCAACTGCCGTAAGCATTGATGCCAACCCATTTAATCGTAGAAGGTTGACCGAGTTTCAGTTTTTCAATAACCACACGGTTTAAATAATCTTTATAGATTTGTAATGCACCTGAGGCACCCGTTAATTTGGTTTCACCGTTATCATCACGACCTAGCCAAATGGTGCTAACATTTTTACCATCAATACCCACAAACCACGTATCACGGGCATCATTGGTCGTGCCTGTTTTACCCGCAAGACGAAGATCGGCATAATCATTTTGTAAGCTACGCGCAGTACCACGTTCTACGGTTTGTTGCATCGCATACAAGGTTTGATAAGCCGCTTCTCTCGGCACCACTTGATCCGGCACTGTATTGTGTTCGTAAATAATATTTCCTTGACGATCTGCAATGCTTTGAATGGTACTTAACTCAATTTTGCCACCTTGATTTGCAATGGTTTGATAGAGTTTGGTCACATCATAAGGTGAAATACTGTAAGAGCCGAGCAAGGTTGCAGGCACTTTTGGAATAGCAACATTATCCCACCCCATGGCTTTTTGTGTATCAATCACTTTGCTTAAGCCAACTTTCATCCCAATATTTACCGTTGGAATATTTAGCGAGCGAGCAAGGGCATCCATTAGCATCACCGAACCGCTATATTTGCGATCGTAGTTACGAGGTTGCCAAGGTTGGCTACCTTTAACATAAATCGTGATTGGTTGGTTTTGAATTGGTGTATTTAAACGGAATTGTTCCGGATTCATCAGTGCGGTCAAATAAATAGATGGTTTTACTAATGAACCAATTTGACGTTTTGACATTAACGCACGGTTAAATCCGGCATATTCTGTTTGTAATCCACCGACAACCGCACGTATTTCACCTAAGTGATAATCCGCGACAATCATTGCACCTTCTAAATGTGGATTTTTAGTTTGTAGTTGTAACTGATTAACCGTATTCACTACGGCATTTTCAGCTTGTGCCTGTTGTTTTAAATCCATGGTGGAGAAAATTCTCGCACCAAGTAGAGCAGAGGTTTTGTTTTCCCCTAATTGACGGCGAAGATCCGCTTGCAATGTTTGGATGAAAGCAGGGTATTTACGTGAAATCTGTCCTTTAGCTTGCACGCCTAATGGACGTTTACTCAACATCTCATAAAGCTCATCCCCAATCATTTGGTGATCAAGCATCAGTTTTAACACCACATTTCGGCGATCGAGTGCATATTGTGGATTTCGCCATGGATTATAAAGGGATGGACCTTTCACCATGCCAACTAAAAGGGCAATTTGGTCTAGGCTAATTTCACGAATGGAGCGACCAAAATAGAATTGGCTCGCTAACGCAAAACCGTGAATTTGGATATCTCCATTTTGACCAAGGTAAATCTCGTTCAGATAGGTTTCTAAGATACGGTTTTTATCATATCGCCAATCTAACACCAATGACATTAAAGCTTCATTGGCTTTACGTGTCAGAGAACGTTCGCTGGATAAAAATAGGTTTTTAACTAATTGCTGAGTGAGCGTACTGCCGCCTTGAACCGTTTGACCGGCTTTAATATTGGCAATCATTGCTCGCACAATCCCCACTGGATTAATCCCATTATGCTCATAAAAACGGCGATCCTCTGTGAGTAATAAGGCATCGATGAGTAAACGAGGGTATTGCTGTAACGGAATGGCTAAACGATCTTCATTATCTGATTCCAACATTGCAATTAATTTAGGCGCAAGACGGAATTCATCAACCGCTTTTACGTTGACTAAATCTTCAATACGAGAAAGTTTGTTATCTGTAAAACGTAAACGTAATACACGTTGTGGCTCAGGCTTGTCAGGATAAGGGAATGCGCGACGAAGTAATACGATGGTATCCTCTTCGAGTTTAAAATCACCCGGTGCCGCAATCATGGTAGTTTGACGGTATTCGTTATCGAGTAAGATTTGAATGACTTCATCAAAAGAAAGGTTGTCAGACAGTTTTACGCTTTCTAAACGACTATACACTTCTGCCGGTAAACGCCAAATTTGGCCATCCATTTTTGAGCGAATTTGCCAGTCTAAATAGCCACCATAAAATACGGCAAGCGTCCCTAAAGTAAAGGCTGCTTTAGCTAAAAAGATTTTACAAGAACGGCGCTTATCTGGCGCTTGTGTTTCTTGTTGTTCAGGTGAGGTGTTTTCCGTTTCCGACATAATAGTTAGCTTCAGAGAATGAGGTTAAGCAATAAATTCAAAATAGGCATTAAGAAAGTGGATGAAGTCTGTTGTACCGCAGAAGGCGATACTTTCTTCATCATAATAATGGAAGTCGTCTTCTAAAATTTCATCTGTTTCAATCGCAAGGTTATTGGCGCGAATCATCACTTCATCGGTATTGATAAAAAGCGTGTATTCAGAACCAATCAGCGTGACTTCATCATTATTTTTAATCTGCTCACAGGCAGAAAGTGCGGTCAAAAACGCTTGAGGATTTGACCGCACTTCTGAATTAAACCAATTGGCTAGCGCAATGTGTTCCATCGAACATTTGGCATGCACATTGCCTAGATAATGGGTAAATTGAAAATCCATATTAGATGCTGAATGACGAACCGCAGCCACAGGTGCTGGTTGCATTTGGATTGTTCACCACAAAACGAGAACCTTCCAATCCTTCAGTGTAATCAACGGTGCCGCCAATTAAGTATTGTAAAGCTCATTGGGATCAATCACTAATTGCACACCGGCTTTTTCAATCGTTAGGTCGCCTTCATTGACTTTATCATCAAAGGTAAAACCATATTGGAAACCGCTGCAGCCACCACCGGTGATGTACACGCGTAATTTTAATTCGTTGTTTTCTTCTTCGGTAATTAAGCTTTTTACTTTATTGGCTGCCGCATCAGTAAAAGTTAGCGGCACGGCCATATCTAAATCTGACATATACTATATTCCCACTTTCCTAAAATAATCTGCGTATTATCCAATAACCCGTCAATTCATTCAAGATTTTTCACGGAATTAGTGCTATTATGCGCGGATAAATCTGAATTAAATAAGGAGAAATAATGGGCATTCCATTAAGAACTGAAGAAGAACTTGTTAAGTTGCGTGAAGCGTGTAAATTAGCGTCTGATGTTTTGGTTATGATCGAACCTTATGTAAAAGAAGGGGTTACCACAGGTGAATTGGATCGCATTTGTCATGATTACATGGTGAACGTACAAAAAGTGATTCCTGCTTGCTTAAATTATCATGGTTTCCCGAAAGCAACCTGTATTTCTATAAATGAAGTGGTTTGCCATGGTATTCCAAGCGACGATAAAAAATTAAAACAGGGCGATATTGTCAATATTGATGTGACCGTGATTAAAGACGGTTATTTCGGAGACAACTCTAAGATGTATGTCGTGGGTGAAACCAATATTCGTAGCCAAAAATTGGTTGAAGCGGCACAAGAAGCGCTTTATGTGGGATTACGTACGGTTAAGCCGGGTATTCGTTTAAATGAAATTGGTAAAGCGGTACAAAAATATACCGAAAGCCAAGGTTTTAGCGTGGTACGTGAGTATTGCGGCCACGGCGTGGGAACTGAATTCCACTGCGAACCACAAGTATTACACTATTATGCTGATGATGGCGGTGTGATTTTAAAACCGGGTATGGTATTCACCATTGAGCCAATGATTAATGCGGGTAAAAAAGAAGTGCGCATTATGGGCGATGGTTGGACAGTAAAAACCAAAGACCGTAGCCATTCAGCGCAATATGAGCATCAAATTGTCGTTACCGAAAACGGTTGTGAAGTGATGACAATCCGTGATGAAGAAATTGCGGAAGGTCGAATTCAACGTATGATGGTCAATATTTAAAGCATTAAAAAGAAAATTTGATTTATGATGAGATTTAGAACTTTCCTTCTGATCAGTTTAGTTATCGTATTTTTTGCGTGCCTTCCCCTTATTATTTTTGAGGTGATAGGAGAAGGAGAGCCTGCAATAGGTTTAGTGTGGATTGGCTTCTTCGTTACACTACCAATTGGTGCAGTTGTACTAGGTGTCTTTTGGATCTGTTCAGTGTTTCATTGGGTATTTGACAAAGATTAATTCCTATCATGGTTATTGAAAGCTCATTTTTATGGGCTTTTTATTTAATTAAGAGAACACTATGCTTTTTCCTTATCATTTCGATTCTCCACTCACGCCAAGTGCGGTCAAAATTCAGCGTGAAAATTTGAAGGAATTGGAACGTCAGCATTTTGCTGATTATTCCGTTTTTGAGCTGATTGCTAACCGTACACAATTTTGTGATGATTTGTTAAAACAGCTTTGGCAGCAATTTGAATTAGATAAAGCTCATCTCACCTTAATTGCGGTAGGTGGTTATGGCAGACAAGAAATGTTTCCTTTATCTGATTTGGATGTTCTTATTCTTTCAAAAGAAGAAAGAGGCATTGAAGCGGAAGAAAAAATTGCTCAGTTTGTGCAGTTCTTGTGGGATTGTGGATTTGACGTAGGGCATAGTGTTCGTTCTTTGGAAGAATGTGAAAAGGAAGGTAAACAAGACATTACTATTGCCACCAATTTGCTTGAGTCTCGTTATTTATCGGGAGATGTATCCCTTTTCAATGCTTTAGAGGAAATACTGAAAAAGCCAGATTTTTGGGCAGTAAAACCATTCTTTGATGCTAAAGTACAAGAACAAATTGAACGTTATCAGCGTTATCACAACACCAGTTACAATTTAGAACCCGATTTAAAATACAGTCCAGGTGGTTTGCGGGATCTTCACCTTTTATATTGGATCGCATTACGTCATACCGGAGAAATGACCCTTGATGGCATTTTGGAAAGCGGCTTTATTTACCCATCAGAACATCAACAATTATTAGAGAGCCAAGAATTTTTATTCAAAGTGCGGTTCGCTTTACACTTGATTTTAAAACGTTATGACAACCGACTGCTATTTTGATCGTCAAATCAAAGTGAGCGAGATGCTTGGTTTTGAAGGCGAGGGAAATCCGTGGTGTCGAAAAAATGATGAAACGTTTTTTCCAAGCTTTACGCACGATTTCTCGTTTGACCGATATCCTGATTAAGCATTATAAAGAGCATTTTTTATCAACAGATGGCGAGCTCTCTATTCATCCTTTGGATGAAAATTTTGAATTAGTGAATCAAAGTTTGTGTTTACGTAAGGAAGACGTGTTTTTACGTTCACCGGATCGTATTTTGGATCTTTTTTTCTATCTTACGCAGCATGAACAAGCCGAAATTCATTCCTCAACATTACGCCAACTTCAGATTGCGTTGGAAAGTTTGACGCAGAAATTGTGTGATATTCCTGAAGCAAGAGAAAAATTTATTCGGTTATTTAATCAACCAAAAGCGATTCAGCGTGCATTCCTCCCAATGCACCAATATGGTGTGTTAACGGCTTATTTGCCACAATGGCAGGGGATTGAAGGCTTGATGCAATTTGATCTCTTCCATATTTACACTGTGGATGAGCATACCTTGCGAGTGATGTTGAAGTTGGAAAGTTTCTTAGCTGAAGATGAAGCAGAATCTCATCCCATTTGCCATCAAATATTTAGTCAAATTTCTGACCGCACTTTGCTTTATGTTGCCGCACTTTTCCATGATATAGCGAAAGGGCGAGGGGGTGATCATGCGGAGTTAGGGGCTGAAGATATCGCTGACTTTGCTCGTTTGCATGGTTTTGATCGTCGAGAAATTGAAACAATGATCTGGTTGGTAAAAGAGCATTTGCTCATGTCAATTACCGCACAGCGTCGAGATATTCATGATCCGGAAGTCGTGATGAACTTTGCAGAAAATGTGCAAAATCGTGTTCGTTTAGATTATCTTACTTGTCTGACCGTTGCGGATATTTGTGCGACAAATGGCACATTATGGAATAGCTGGAAGCGTTCTCTTTTTGCCTCTTTATACGATTATACGGCGCAACAATTCCGACAAGGGATGGATTTGCTATTAGATAATGAAGAAAAAATCCTTGAAAATCGTCAATTGGCGTTGGCAATTTTATCCGAAGAACAACCAGAATTATCTGAAGAGAAAATTTCAGCCTTGTGGCAGCGTTGCCCATCTGATTATTTCTTACGAAATAGTCCAAAACAAATTGCGTGGCATACAGAGTTATTAGCTGAATTTGATGGTGAAGTACTCGTTAAAATCAGTAACCGTTTTTCTTCCGGCGGAACAGAAATTTTCGTTTATTGTCCTGATCAAACCAATTTATTTAATAAAGTGGTATCAACCATTGGCGCGAAAAAATTCAGTATTCATGATGCGCAAATTTTAACATCCGATGATGGCTACGTATTCGATAGCTTTATCATCACAGAATTAAATGGTGAATTGGTTCGTTCAGAACGTCGCCGAGAATTAGAGACGGTATTAACCTCTGTTTTATTAGGTGAAAAATTGCCATCCATGTCTTTTGCAAATAATCGACAGTTGCAACATTTTACCGTAAAAACAGATGTACGTTTTTTGAAAGAAACTAAAAAAGAGCATACCGAATTAGAAGTTGTAGCTTTAGATAAACCCGGTTTATTGGCTCAAATCAGTCAAATTTTTAGCGAGTTAAAACTCAATATTTGTAATGCAAAAATCACGACTGTAGGGGAAAAAGCCGAAGACTTCTTCATTCTGACAAATGAAAAAGGCACAGCATTAACTGAAGAGGAAAGGGGATTGTTAGAAAACGTGCTTTATGAACGCTTATAATATGAAATAAAAAAGTGCGGTTAAATTTAACCGCACTTTTTATATTTAAGCCACTGCAGCAAATGCAATATCAGCAGCAGCAAGCGTTTTTTCAATGTCTTCATTTGTATGAGCTAAAGACATAAAGCCTGCTTCAAAAGCAGAAGGCGCAAGATAAACGCCTTGATCGAGCATTTTGTGGAAGAACACTTTGAATTTTTCGGTATCACATTTCATGACTTCTGCATAAGAGGTAACTTGTTTTTGGTTAGTAAAGAAAATACCAAACATGCCGCCTACATGATTAATCACAAATGGCACATTGTGTTTTTGAGCTAATACTTTTAAGCCGTCACAAAGTTTAGTGGTTAATTCTGCAAGGTGCTGTTCGTTACCTGCTTTTTTCAATTCAGTTAAACAGGCTAAACCAGCAGCCATTGCAATCGGGTTACCTGAAAGAGTACCTGCTTGATAAACAGGACCGGTTGGTGCGAGGTGTTGCATAATCACTTTTTTACCGCCAACAGCACCCACTGGCATACCGCCGCCAATGACTTTACCTAATGTGGTGAGATCCGGTGTTACACCATAATAAGCTTGTGCGCCTGCAAGTGAAACACGGAAACCTGTCATGACTTCGTCAATAATGAAAAGCGCACCATATTGGTCACAGATTTCGCGAATGCCTTGTAAGAATCCTTCTTTTGGTGGAACACAGTTCATGTTGCCTGCGACAGGTTCAATAATCACACAAGCAATATCATTAGGGAATTCTTCAAATAGTTTTTTAACAGAATCAAGATTGTTATATTCTGCTGTTAATGTATGTTTTGCAAAATCTTCAGGCACACCTGGTGAGCTTGGTTGACCAAGTGTTAACGCACCTGATCCAGCTTTTACTAAAAGTGAATCAGAATGACCATGGTAACAACCTTCAAATTTTGAATTTTGCTTCTATTTGTATAACCACGCGCAAGACGAATGGCTGTCATGGTTGCTTCAGTACCTGAACTCACCATACGAACCATTTCAATAGATGGCACAATTTCACAGACTAATTCTGCTAAATCAATTTCAGATGGTGTTGGTGCACCAAAGCTTAAACCATTTTCTGCTGCTTTTAATACAGCATCCAAAATAGCAGGGTGATTGTGACCTAAAATCATTGGCCCCCAAGAACCCACATAATCGATATATTGTTTGCCTTCGGTATCGTAAATGTAAGCGCCTTTGGCTTTTTGAATAAATACGGGTGTGCCACCTACGCCTTTAAAAGCACGAACAGGGGAGTTTACACCACCAGGAATAACTTCTTGTGCACGAGAGAAAAAGTGCGGTTGATTTTGTCATGATTTTTAATCCTTATATTAAAAGTGGGCATATTGTACTAAAAAACTGAATTTGAGAAAAATCTTTGTGTGCTGATTTTTCTTTATGTTATCCTTTGCAAAAAATTTTTAGGATACAAACTATGCTAAGTCTTATTGTAACTTTCTTAGGGGCATTTTTAACCTTGCTTGTGATGCGACCAATTGCGAATAAAATTGGCTTGGTTGATAAACCAAATTATCGTAAACGTCACCAAGGTGCGATTCCACTTATTGGCGGTGTTTCTCTTTTTATGGGAAACCTTTGCTATTATTTAATGGAGTGGGATCAACTTCGTTTACCTTATCTTTATATATTCAGTATCTTTGTTCTACTCGCAATCGGTATCTTAGATGACCGCTTTGATATTAGCCCTTTCTTGCGTGCAGGAATTCAAGCGGTGCTTGCGATTTTAATGATCGACTTAGGTAATGTTTATTTAGATCATTTAGGCCAAATTCTCGGGCCATTCCAATTAACACTTGGTTCTATCGGATTGATTATTACCGTATTTGCCACAATCGCGATTATTAATGCCTTTAATATGATTGATGGTATTGATGGATTGCTAGGAGGGTTGTCTATTGTTTCATTTGCTGCCATCGGTATCTTGATGTTCCGTGATGGACAGATGGAT